>JAEIGA010000015.1_pt1 | contig 206156 bp, 333 predicted proteins | sample 9270691 | NCBI WGS metagenome assembly JAEIGA01 (sample SAMN17057246, study PRJNA624740) | gut metagenome | biome: biome; isolation source: fecal sample | host: Bos grunniens | place: China: Xizang | collected 2019 | reverse complement strand
TAGCTCAGTAGGTAGAGCAACGCCCTTTTAAGGCGTGGGTCAAGAGTTCGAGCCTCTTTAGGCACATTCAATATCAAAAAAAAGGATGTGATATCGTGATTAGACTGATTGTTGAAAAAAGAAATATTCGTGAAGGATATGGAAAACCATGCGAAGGTATTTTTTGGATTATTGATGGTGATCTGATATCTTATGTAAACCCGGTCGGATTTAATTCAGCGTTAGATCATAGAAGAATCTGGAATGAGATTAAATCATCATACAAAAACGTGCCATTTGATTATTATCCTCGTGGAAGAGTTATGACAAATGAAGTAAAGAATTCTGATGGAACTTTAATTGGTTACAAGTCATTTATTTATATTGATGATTGCATCAATACAGATGATATAATTGATGAAATCAAATATCGGTTTTGCTTGATCGGAGATAAGTGTAATATTGCTTATATCGGATCTGACGGCGGGGTGACTTCAAATCACTATAAATGTCATAATTGTAAATAAGACATTATCTAACAGCCTTTTGGCTTTCCATTTCATTTTCTTTTCCTTACACAAAAAACATCCCGTGATGTTTCAAGACTTGTCTTGTCTTGTCTTGTTTTAGTAGCGGGCATTAGGAGGAAAACATTATGTCAGAAATACTTGACTATAAAAAAGTACCTTTTCCGAAAGACGATGAAGTTCTGGTTGTAACATATAAATGTGATAATAATACAAAGAGTGAAATCTATGAACTTTGTACTCATATAAAAAGCTACCTAGAGGATACTCTTAATTCAAAACCAAATGTTCTATTTATTCCAGATTGTATCGACATGTCAGTTTGTGGTTCAGTTGAATTGAGAAGAAGATTGCAAACAGTTATAAATCAACTTGATAATAAATGACAATGTAGCCAAGTGGCTAAGGCACCGGACTGCAACTCCGGGATCGTGGGTTCGACTCCCACCATTGTCTTACGTAAACTACGCAAAAACATAATATGTTTTTAGACATCTTTAATGTCAAAAAAGGTCTTGACAAAATAAAGAAAATGTGTTATACTATGTATACAAGAGGTTGTAGTGAAGAATAGATCCTGTGTAAAATGTGATCTCATGTACAACTCATAATATGCAGTTATGAGGAGATCAGAGATTAGGTAAATAGTGTAGAGGCAGCACGGCGCACGGTGTAGTGCGTAAGGGATTGGTTCGAGTCCATGTTTACCGATAAAATGAAAAAGTCTCTTAAAAGCATTTTGTACAGAAAAAGCAGTGTAAAACAAGATAGAGCTTGGTCGGCAGAGACCGTTGGAACGAGGTGCGCAACTCAAACCCAATCACTGCTTCTACAGATGAAATGGCTGTAGCAACCTTTTATATATTCCGGATTAGCTCAGTTGGTAGAGTAGGGTATTGTTGATCCTTTGGTCACTGGTTCAAGCCCAGTATCCGGAGCCAATGACCGACAAGTCATTAAACTGCTGCTCACATAGTCCGTGCGGAGCTTAATTTAGAAGAGGACATATGATGTTTTTCATATTACATCTAAAATAAATATGATGGTAGTAGTCTTTAACCATTAGACTAACGCTACATGATATGCGTTTAATAAGTAGTCATGTTATAATTGACCGTTATGTCGTTAAACTGACCTTCAAAGGTACTCTGCTCTGTCTTTGTCGTAATAGTTTTCAGAAATGTTACTTATCGCTGCTCGTGAGTAAGGAAGGCTTAGAAGCAGTAAAGATACGAGTATGGTATCCGGCGCATCGGTAGTCGTTAAGGGCGAGAAAAAGCTGAACCGATTTATAAGGGCGACTAGCTCAATAGGTGAGAGCAACGGTCTTGATAGTATAGAATAAGAAATTCGCTCTTTGTAGAAATGCATGTGCAAGTCATGCTACTATCACAAATAAACCGTAGGTTCGGGGTTCGAGTCCCCGGTTGCCCACTCAAGGTAATACCGTAACCCTTGCGAAAATATAATACCAAAATCATGCATTTGTCCGTGCTTGAAAATTGACGCAGGGTTGCGAGATTACTGATTAAAGAGCAGTAATTGAGTCACATAAACCCAGAAAGGCGCTTTGTTGTGAAACATTAGTAGCCCTAGAATTCCTGTGTGGTTTAAGGTTATGTGACAATAGTCGGTGGAAACAAATTCCGTGAGGTTCTGAATATGTTTATTCAGGTAAAATTGGTGTGTGAGTTAGCCCGGTAACTACCAAACCCGCAATCTGGTGGAAAGCCAGAAAACTGCTCTTTATAAAGATGTTTTGTTTGATGGAATATGGCAGACATAGTTGGAGTAGGCTGTGAATCTACTATTGGAGATGCCGAGGCTGACTGATGGACATGATAGTGTGTCACATCGTACTGGTTCGAGTCCAGTAACAAAACATCTAATATGCTAGTGTATCCGAATTGGCACAGGAGACAGACTTAAAATCTGTTGAAGGATTCTTCGTATGGGTTCGAGTCCCATCACTAGCACCACTCCCCATAATTGGTGGAGAATTCGTTTTGTTGTCTCCTTTTAAGCAAAACCTACTTATTTTATTTTTTTAGGAAATAGTAATATTTCCTATCTATTTGCTCCTGTGGTGGAATTGGCATACACGCATGTCTTAGGAACATGTTCTTCGGATTCCGGGTTCAAGTCCCGGCAGGAGCACTCAATCTAAATGGAGGTGTTGATGATGGATGAATTGACAGGATTCGTGGTAGCTCTTGAATGTGGTGGCATTATGGAAGATCCTGATTTTTACTATAAAGATCGTCAGGTAATATACGCTCATAATGCTCAAGAGGCTTGCGAAATATATAATGATAGGAACAACTGTAATTATTACTATGGCAAGGTTATTGGTGTGGTAGATGAGTATGAACATGACTTTCATTGATGAAAGTCATTATACAGGTCATATGTGCCGTTGATGTGTGAGTAGGAGAAAATTATGATTAAAGCTATTATCAGTTTAATGTGTATTTGTACTATCGTGATGTATTGTATGTGTGTAGGCGCAGGCAAAGATGATACGATGAATGGTAGGAAATAATAGTAAATATGTGATCTTAGTTTAAGAGTGGCTAGCGACCAGAAAGAAAAACAGATTTCGGGATTGCATCCAGTAATAGCGTTTTCTGTTTAGTTAGTCCGAGAACACTCCCGGCGCTATTGGGAGGATGCAAGGTACATACTTGCAGATCACACCAATATTAAGAAAGTCCTTAGTCACACGATGGATCTAATGTGACTAAAAAGAAGTAAACACTCCATTAGATGATCCACCGGAGTAAAGACTTCAAAAAGAAGATAAAAACCCAAAATCACGGGGGCATGGGTACTTCTTTTATGCGGCATTGGTCTAATGGTTATGATGTCTGACTTCCAATCAGACGATGAGGGTTCGATTCCCTTATGCCGCTTTATACGGAGAGGTGTCCGAGCGGTTTAAGGAGCCAGTCTTGAAAACTGGTGATACGTTAATTCGTACCGTGGGTTCAAATCCCACTCTCTCCGTTATATCGGGGTGTAGCGCAGTCGGCAGCGCGTCTGGTTTGGGACCAGAATGTCGCAGGTTCAAATCCTGTCACTCCGATTCAATAAGTTTATCCTGAAAATGTTCATAAAGGAGGTGTGTAATATGATTCGACTTTTTGAGTTTGCAGAAAATAAAAGAGAAATTGAACGACAGCTATCAGATAAGACAGATATCTTGGTGGAACATATTTTATATCTTATTATGGATAAAAACAATTCAGCTTCTAATCATTGGAAACAAGAGATATACTCTTTTATACACTCTGTTAAGAAATTATCTGGAAAAAACAAATTTCCGACTTCTAAGCAGATATATGGCTGGACGTATGATAAGATTTCAGACTGTGTTACAGATACCGATTGGATTTCAGTGTTTGTAGAAGACGCATGTGATAAAGAGTGTTTTGAGAATATTTATTCCATTACAGATATATCAAAGAGGCTACATTCATTTTGTACGGATTATTTTACATGGTTATCAGAAAGTCTTTCAAGAATCGGCATTGTCTCCAGACAGGATGTTATTCATGAACTGGATATACTTATTAGTAAATATTCAATTTAATCATGTAGCTTTAATCTGGTAACAATTAAAATTTACGAATAGAATGTAAACAATACAAAAGGAATGTCATAATTATAATCTGTTAATAAACGTAGTGTAGCAAAGAGGTTTAATGCGCCATCAGCAAATGAGAAACAACGCTGATATGATAGTTTTATAAACTATAGATCGAAGCAGTCTATTATGACTGTGGAACACCGGGAATCGTTCGTTCAAATCGAACCACTACGTTTATATATGCTATTGTGCCGGAACTGGAATACGAGCTTGACTCAAAATCAAGTGCAGAAATGCATGTGGGTTCAAATCCCACCAATAGCACCAAAGGCACAGTATTCAGTCTGTGTAGCAGACGGTGTTTACCGTCCGGAGCATTATAATATTTTGTTCCGTGCATTGAAGCAATGTTTAGATCATTGAATATTGCAGAGCGTTTGATGGTTTTCGGTAAGCCATGAATGATCTAGGAGTTATCCGAAATAAAAACCGAATATGGCGCTATAGCTCAGTTGGATAGAGTAACTGCCTTCTAAGCAGTGTGTCAGAGGTTCAAGTCCTCTTAGCGTCATTCGGGTAGATTGTATTGGGTTTGCTAATTTAGACGTTATAATCTATCGCAAATTATGGTTTTCCATCTTGGATACGTAGTAGCCATGCCGATTTGCGCCTCCTAATCTTAAAATTAGCTGAAGGAACAACACCTATGGTGAATGGAGTGAAATGCTTCAGCCCCGCAGTTTATGCTATTATACGCTGCGGGGTTCCTTGAATTTATTTCTATTGGAGGGATATTTATGTTATCTGGGAAAGAATTAACAGATGCTATTTGCGAGTATATGTCCTATGTCAGAGGATTGGAAAATATTGCAGATCGTGTTCCTGAATATGACTATGTTCCATGTGAAACATCATACTATTCAATTTATGATTTCATGGATACCCCAAATATAACTGAGTTATATACTCCTGAAATTCAATTTATTGAAAGACCTAAGTGCTCTAAATGTGATGCTCGTAGGATGATATCTAAACCTATGACAGTGTTTAATGAATTTGAATCATGTGAATGCTTCGATGATTATTTTGTTTATGAGTGCATTATTCATAATGTTGTTTCATATCACAATGGATTTTACTTACTTGATGACGGTTCCGTAGTTAATAAGGATGCTGTTATCGGTTTTGGAGATGCCGTTTGCTTTAACGATCCGACTACATTGTATTTTGAACAAAAATCGGATTGCATTAGACTATGCGATAATCTTAACGGGAGGAATTTATGATGAGTAAGAAACCTACTAGATATTATAGTGATAAACATGAAAAAAGAACTGCTAAAAATTTGAACGCAGAAGTTCAGGTAAGTAGTGGATCTAGTGGATTTCTTAAAGGAGATGTCAAGTCAGAAAAATGTCTTATTGAGTGTAAGACTCATATTGATCCTAAGAAATCATTTTCCATTAAAAAGGAGTGGCTTGACAAGATTGAGGAGCAATGCATTGAGATGCGCAAACGATATCCGATATTAGCATTTGATTTCGGAACCGGAGACAATTACTATATACTGAATGAAAAAACAATGAAAAGATTTATTGAATTTCTTGATTCAGAGTGCTGATCTGTTTTGATCAGCATTATTTTTTTTTCCTATAATTGTTAAGAAAAAACTTGACAAATTCTGAATTTTATGATATAATAAAAATAAGAATTTTTACAGGAGGTATTTACGTGGAAACATTAGCTGTCAAATACAGACCAAAAACTTTTTCGGAGCTTGTGGGTCAGGATGTTGTTCGTCAGGTTATTAGCAACCAAGTTGCTACAGGAAAAGTGAAGAACGCATACTTATTCTGTGGAACTTCTGGATCTGGAAAAACAAGTATTTCAAGAATTCTTGCCCACGATTTGAATGATGATGGCATGATCACGGAACTGGATGCCGCTTCTCACAGCGGAGCCGATGATGCTCGTATTATAGTTGAAGAATCAAAGTTTAAGCCTATCGGACAGAAATATAGGATATTTATTATTGATGAAGCTCATTCTTTGAGCAATACTGCGTGGCAAGTATTTCTGAAAGCTATTGAAGAGCCTACTCCAACAAGTATATTCATCTTTTGTACTACGGATCCACAAAAAATTCCGAAAACCATTTTAACTCGTGTTCAGCGTTATGATTTTCACAGGATACCAAGTGAAACGATTGTGGACAGGTTAAAGTTTATTATTGAATCAGAGAATAAAGATGGAAATAATTATACGTATACAGATGACGCTCTGCTATATATCGCAAAGTTGTCTGATGGAGGTATGCGGTCTGCGATCACATATACTGAGGAAATTCTTGAATACTCTAATAGCATAACTATTGATTCTGTGGTAAAGACACTTGGAACTGTAGATTATGGAGTAATGTTCGATCTCACAGATTCAATCGTAAAGATGAACAAGAAAGCTGTTATTGATATGATCGAGTCTATATATGATTCCGGGTTTGATTTGAAATTGTTTGTAAGTAATTACAGTGATTTTATTCTTGATCTGTGTAAATATGATATTTGCAAATCGTTTGATTATGTTAGAATACCGAATAATTATTCAGATAGAATTAAGAACTATTCATCAGGAGATTTTAAGTTTTTCATAGAGGTATTGAATGAAATGGTAAATCTAGCTTCTGAGATTAAATGGGATTCATCACCGAGATACAGAGTTGAAGCGAGTATGATTCTTTTATGCTCTCCGGCGTGAGGTTTTATTATGTATATTTGCGGTCAAAAAAAATTGCTTGATAATATTTCGAGTCTTATAGATCAGAATAAATTTCCGAATTTTTCAATCATTTGCGGATTATCCGGAGGCGGAAAAAGACTGATAGCCGATCATATTGCTCATTCAGTTAAAGCTATCCTAGTTCCTTGTGAGCTTTCTGTTGATTCAGTTCGATCTGTAATACTTAGCGCGAACAGCACATCAGAAAAACTTGTGTTTATGTTTGCTGATGCCCATAAGATGTCTCAATCAGCGATGAACAGTCTTTTAAAAGTCTCAGAGGAATGTCCGGAGCGTGTATATATTATACTTACAACTGTAGACAAAACAATGCTCTTGCCAACAATCGTAAACAGAGCGCATGTATTTAACATAGATCAGTATACTAAGTCTGATTTAAATGAATTTGTGAAACATAGGAATATGGAACTTTCATCCGCTAAAAAGTCTGTTCTGTTGTCTGTGTGCTCAACTCCGGGAGAACTGCTTGAAAATAAAGATGTTGATATTGAATACGTATACGGTTTGTGCGATAAATTTGTTGAATTTATAGGAGATGCTAATTTATCAAACTCACTAAAAATTTCTACATATCTTAAACTAAAAAAGGATGATAAGGATGGAATTGATGTCGTTCTTTTTATGAATACCGTTATGCTGGTAGCGCATGATTTGATGAAACAGTTTGATAATACAAGTAAGTACCTGAAAATAATTAAATTCACTAATTCCTATAAATCTGATATGAATATAGGATCAATCAATAAAAGCCTTTTGGTTGATAATTGGATTCTGTCTCTTTATTGTCAGTTGAACGAGGTGATGATTTGACTATTGTAGACCTGAAAAGGAGAATATCATCCAATGAGATTTTGCCTATTCATATTTTCTACGGCAGTGAATATAAGGTTATGAATATTTATATTGAAATGATTGAAAAATTAGTCGGAAAGAGCAAGTGTTTTGAAAATGTACGATCAGCAGCATCATTACTTGGACTTGAATCCTCCATTATTTCATTGCCAGATGTGATGGTTGTTTATGATGACTCTGAATTTCTTACTGATTCAGATACATGGGATACAGTTTTACAGGACTTATCTGACTCAGGAAAAGTGTTGATTTTAAAATACAATAAACTTGATACGCGATCTAAATTTGCAAAACATTTTTCAGATAATATAACAGAATTTGACAGACTTTCAGATTCGGTATTGAAAAAATATATTAAAAATGAAGTTAAAATCAATGATAAGATGTGTGATTGTTTGATTGATGCCTGTTCTGGATCATACGGTCGAATTTTACTTGAAATTGATAAGGTTAAAAATCTGTTGGAATCTAATTCATCATTGAAGAATGACGAGGATGCGTTTAGATTTCTTTATAATTCTCGCGGAATTTCATTTGACGAGCGCGGAGAGGCGTTTGATCTTATTGATTGTTTCATGCGGAGAGATTATGATAGCTATGGTTATTTGTCTGAGGAATCGAAAGAACGTGGAGACAATCCAATTTTAATTATATCATTATTGGCGACAGCAGTAAAAGCACTGCTTCAGGTTAAAACATGTACTGGAAAAGATATTGCAAGCTGCACTGGATTGAATACATATCAGATTAAGAACGCAAAGAAGTATATCAATAATTACTCATCAAAAGAGCTTATTCGTTTTATGAAAATTTTGTACTACTGTGACAAGTCAATTAAAACTGGAATTCTTAATCCGGATATGGTTGTTGATTATATAGCAATAAATGTTCTGTGAGGTGTTTTTATTATGAGCGAAGATGTAAAAAAGTCAAATACAGAAGAAGAAAAGGTATTCTGTAGAAGATGTGGGCGATTGCTTATTGACGAACAAAGCAAGTTGATTGGTTTTGGTCGAAAGTGTTACTCAATATATAAGAAAGAACTACTCGAACAATCACGATTATTCATTACAGGAGGGACGGACAACAATGAAATTAAGTGATGATACAATTATAGAAGAATCTAATTCAGACAATTCAGAGCTAACTGAGTATGAGTATCAGAGAAAACGGTTTGACTCTTATAAGGGGAAACGAAATAACCGCATTATGGGAATTGAAGAGCGCCTTAACCTATTAGTAGATACTGATATTCAAAATCCTGAAATATACGAACTATTGAAGAAGTTAGCGGCTATTTACATAAATACAAATAAATATTCATATGGATATCATAATATTGATGAAGTCTGTCATGATGTAGCAGCCGATTTGTGGGTACAGCTTATTGCAGGAAAACGAGTACACGCTTGGATTTATTATATTGGAAAAATGATTAAGTATTCCTATGTAATAAAGCAGCGGAAGATTGAACATGAAATAATTGATGTTGGAGATAACGTAGCTCTCGAAGAAGGAATAAAAAGAATGTCAACGGCATCATTCACATCATGCATAAATGATTTCGATACACTTAATAGAAAGATTATGCTTGATAATATTGATGGAATCGTATGTGACACGATGAAGTATTCTAAGTTCAAGAAGGGAACAAAGGAGTATAGCCTTGTTTTTATGAATTTGTGTATCAATGTTGTTCGTGATTTTGACAAAGATCCTCCTATTTATTTTCGTATAGATAATTCTTTGAAGCCTTATGTTAATATAGCGTTGGCTCAGTATAAGAAACTGTTTCTTAATAGTGGATTTACGTCATCTATTATGGATGGAGTTAGGGAAGATCTTGAATTGAGACTCATTGCAGATGAATCGGCAATGAGCGCAATAATGAATAGGAGGGCTTAAAATTGAAAGAAAATCTATCAGATGTTTTATCGAAGTTAGATGACAAGGATATCTATTCAGTTTTATGCAGTTTCTTATATGATCTGCACGATGATCCGAAATATACCGTTTTATCAGAACTAATCTATATGTGTGATAAGAAATCATTTCTTAATTTGATTAAATATCTGTCAGGAAACCAAGTTAAAATACCAACTGCGGATGAATTTTCAGAATGTATAGAGACATTGCTCCTGTTCCATTTTTATGAGATTGAACATAAGTCATGGAAAGAATCCATTGAGTTGTCCGGATATAATAATAGTACCGGAAAGAAAGCTCATAATAAATTAGACAAGTTAAAGGAAACTCTTATGAAATACAATTATGGTAATAGAAATTATTGAGGTGCTGTATTATGTTTGATATAAGAAAGTGTTGCTCAGAGATTTCTAATGCATTATCCGATAAAAGAAGTAAAAAAGAGTTTTTCGATGATATTGTTAGGGAGCGCCTATTTGATTTATGCAAAAAAGAAGAAGATGAGCTTGATCTGTTGCTACGTAAGTTAGAAGTAAGTATTGAATCCGGAAGTAAGCACCAGATTAAAATGTGTATAAATAAGCTGTATAAAATTTTATACAGAGATCGTAATCATTTAGTACAGTCATTGTGGAGGATGATGTAATATGTCAAGATCGCATGGTAGCATTTCAACGGCTGAAACCAAAAAGATTGCATCTGAAATAAACCAGATAATTGAAACTCCGTACAAATATAATCTTAGTATTTTGAGAATGATTGAAATTCTAATTTGTCAGCGGATTTCAGAACAGGTTTGTGAATTCGATTCTGATACTAAGTTGGAAGATAGAGTGGTTAAAGTGGAAATTCCTCTTATTGGGATTTTAACAATCAAACCGAGTACGTTTCATAAAAACCATAGATTGACAGATGAAAGCTCCGTTCATTTTGAGTTTAAATTTAAGCCTACTAGCTGTTTTAAGTCTGATATAATTTTAGCGTACAAGGAAAGAACATCTGAACTTGCTGATAATTTCCTATCTATATACAGCGAACGAATAAATGATTTGTATGATTCTTTGAAAGGCGGCGAAGATAATGAGCACATCTACAGAAACACTAAAATTGGTTGATCCTGAATCTGAATCATATTCAGTTATGGCTCGTATCGCCGGAAATGAGCCGTTGGCATCTATTGATCTTGATGGATCTGAGATGCTTGATCGTTCTAAGTTATTTTTAATTTCAGAAGCAAGAAATAGTTTGAATAGAATAATTAAACTAACGAACTTTTTAGAGAAGATCGAAAATACGTTTATGAATGCTGTAAACGAAAGTATTGAGAATGATCCTACAGATATTCAGCTTATTGCGTCATCTATGGAGATTATCAGCAAGCTACTTGAAAAGGCTAATGCATTTGTTATGCAAGTATTGAAAGATGATAAATTACAGCAGATTATCATAAATACAACTACGGTTATTACTCCTGATGGAAAATCAGCTACAGTAATTGATGCGAATTCCCGTGATGAAATTCGTAATATTGCAGAGAGTCTAATTTCTCAGCTAACCAGTAGTATTGAAGAGAGCGAGGGCGAACAGGATGTTCAATGAGTTTAATGAATTGCATGACAATAGAGAAAGCGATAGTATTCAGTATTTTTCATTTTACGATAGTGAGAGTAATTTAATTCGAGGGAGCTTAGAAGTTTCATTAGACGATAATGGGCAATTTGATATTCTTACTCAAATTATTGATGATGAAACATTTATATATCCAAAAGGAACATATACATATACAACTGAATGTCTTTATGTTTTAGGGATTGGATTTTTAATTCCGGGCGATATAGTGAAGCTGAAAATTGATTCATGCAAAAGATATGAGTTGAATTATGGTTGGCATACCAATGTTTCCAATCAAACAATTTATTCATGGTATCTTAAACCTATTACTAAAAATTGTAACAATAGTGATATATTTGAGCAGAAAGACATGGATGATTCCGGAACAGGAATACTGACATTTTATAAAGAATATCTAAAAACAATCGAAGTTGTTGAATTTACAAAAGATAGAAACTTTTTCAATAAGCAATGATGAGGTGATTATATGCCTGATGTAATGCCGGACGGATGGATAGATATTACTGATGACATAGAACAGGTAGACGCTGAATTTCCAAAATTATTAAAAACAGATTCCCCAATGCTTTTAAGATCGGATAGATTTTCAATAACAGTAGACAGTACAACATTTTTTGCAAAAGTGCGTTATGGTGAGTTGTTTAAGGGATATATGATATATTCAACAGGAATCCAAACTCCTATATATGAATATAATGATAAAACTATTGAGCAAGACGATATGGATGAAACTCATATTAAAGAAATGGAGAAAAAGGCTGAGAACTGGCTGAACGCTCTGTCTAACGAAATTCTCACTAAGCAAAGCACGAATCCTATTAAAGAAGCTATTGATAGAATGTGTTGGCAAATGCACTATGATATTACACAGTCTGACACTGATTTTGTTGAAGTTTTTGCAGATCAAGGATTTTCAGATACTATTGGAATTGATTATAAACAAATAGGTTCAACAGTTCCTACGAATTGTTATCCCGCCGCATACATATATCCAGTTCGTGAAACGGCAATGGATAGTGCTCATGAAATAACAGGACAATCTGGTAGCGGTGGTGGGTATGGATCATTATATGATATATCCGCAAAAATAAGTACATTAGATAGTAATATGAATGTTGGGAGCGGAACACTTGTCACACTAAATACTAACATGGTAACACTTAATGGTAATATAAAAGGATCTGGCGATACCTATACAGTGTGCGGTGCAATGACAAAAATAGCAACTAATCTAAGAGAACCGAATGATGAATATACCATATCTAAGGCACTTAGAGATAAAGATGATGATTCCAATGTTAAATGTGTTGCGTGGTCTGTGAAACAACAAACAGATTTAGAAGCAGCAGAATTTAATGAAATTAGTGTAAATCAGTTAGGTGCATTTGGAGTTACAAACAGTCATAGAACCTTATATGATACTGTTGGTTCTTACGCAGCTTCCGGAAATGATACACTTTCCGGAACATTAAATACAGTTGATACAAAGATAGGAACTTCTTCTGATGCAAGTTCTGATAATACTGTTTTTGGAAAGTCAAAAGTAATAATAGAAAAATTAGGAAATAGTGGGGATACTTCTAATATATCTATTTGGGGAGGAGTAAATAAGGCAATATCTGATATATCCGGTGTGTCTGCAACTGTTACAGGTACAAATAACACTGTAAATACGATAAATGGTAATGTAAATACAGTAGGTATAAATGTCAATACTCTTATAACAAGGATAGGTTCTCCATACTCCCCGATTGGAGGAGTCCATACTCAAACTATTTTTGAGGTATTAGGAACACCTAATGAACCGGGAACTATTTGGCATGGTGTGCTTAATGATGCTTGTCATTATCCATCATCTTAATATAATTAGTAGGTGAATACTTTGAATACAATATTAGAAATATCAAATTGGAATCAATTAGTAAGGGCAAAGTCAGAGGGATACGACAATTTACGAATTGTCGTATCTCAGTATAATGCAGAAGAATTAGTAGGAACAAAAATATCAGTTGTTGACTGTAATACAAATGATATTTACTTTAGTGCTTTTGTGAATGATATTCAGTCAACTGTTATTCCTACTACTGCAAAACTATCTAACGATGCTATGATTCAGGCAATCAATAATTTCGGATTCAATGTTCGTATTTCTGAACCAATCGTACTTTCTGAAAATGTATTAACAATACTAAGAGGAATGTACGCAATGGGTTATCAATACGTATACAGAGACTATATAGCATGTCTGCCTATTCAAGAGAATAGAACTACTATTTATGTGTCTGTTGATATCGAGCATAGACATTTTAATCCGGACTTAACGAAGATGCCTGATTATATTGATGATGAGTGGGAATGGTGTAAACCATTTACAACATACCCAATAAAAGATCTTATAGATACAGGAACAGTGAATAATGGATTACCTATTTAATACAGTTATAAGAGAAGTTCCGCCTGATTATGAAATCGTTAGATATTATGTAATTGACAATCGCCTTATTTATGTTGCTGTTCGCAAGAGAGGTCAATATTATCTGTATTGGATAGAATCAGATCATCTTGACGAGATTGTTTTTGATTCTGAGTCATGCGGAGATATTGAATGTTATGTTTTAGATTCATGCAAACCATTTAATTCATTAAAAACCTCATTGATTCAGATTGAAGAGTTTGAGGGGTATCTTGTTGAAATTCATACTGTTTCGGGCGATTGTTCAATAAAGAAAAAGAGGGAAAGAACAGATCGAACTCCTATTACCAGATATTTCAGCGATTTTGAAAAACCTCTTTTCTGAATAATTTTATGAGGTGAAAAATATGCCTAAACAGAAGAAACGCGAAATTAGTCAAGACATCCCAGAAAATTTAGATGAACATTTTTTCTACGGTTTTCAATTAGATGATGACCAAATATATTTCAGAGATTGTATATGGGATGAAACAAAAAGAATCGTATGGGTAAACGCGAAAGCCGGATCAGGAAAAACCCTTATCTCATTTGCAACGGCTAACCTATTGTACAAAAAAGGATTGTATGACGGGATTATCTATATCGTGAGTCCGTATGGTGAGGCTAAACAAGGTTTTCTCCCCGGAGATATCACAGAAAAGAGCGAGGTTTATTTTGAGCCGTTATATCAAGCAATCGCAAAATGTAATCTATTTCCTGATAAAGTTCTATATAAAGAGGCTCTTATGGCTCAGAACAAGGAAACCGGAGATACAGGATATGTAAAGTGTCTCACTCATACCTATCTTAGAGGAACTAACTTTGAGAATAAAGTTGTTATTGTTGATGAAGCTCAGAATGTTGGATTTGCTGACCTAAAGAAGATTTTGACAAGAGTGAACGATAACTGCAAGGTAATCGTTATTGGACATAATTTGCAAAAGGATATAGACGATCCGAAAGATGCGTTCGTTCAATACATGCATTTTTTTGAGAGCTTAGATTCTGAAAAGGTAGCTATTTGTAAATTGACTAAGAACTATAGAGGATGGATAAGCAGTATGGCTGATTCATTTGAACTTTAAAAAAGTTATCGCTCGAATATTTTAATTCGAGCGATATTTTTTTTTTGTGATTAACTATTGACAAATCAATACTTTTATGCTATAATATAGTCGGGAACATTATAATCGTTTTGGTGGTGATATTGTTGCAATCAGAGTATTTATCGTTTTTCAATAAATTTCCACTAACGGCTCAATTATCATTAAAGATGTTGATTCCAAAAACATATAAGGAGATAACAACTGATTTCCTAACCGCACTGTTTATACAGAATGGAATGATAAAAAAATCAGTTATTGAATCTATGAAAGCTACGTCACAAAAGACGGTTGAAAAAATGCTAAAGCCGTCCGGAGATGATAAGAGAGTCTTAGAAGAACTTGACAATTTGAAGGTTTCTGACGAGTGCGCGTATTTCTTGAATGATGTTATTTACTTTATGCGAAACTACGGAGATCGAATCAATGATTCTGATTTTGTGAACTATACAACTTGGAGATTACTTGTTGATGATCGTTTGTTTTCATATATTTTTATAAGATCAATACTATATAAGGATGCCCCTGATAATATAGCAAAAAATCTGATACAAGATGTAAAAGGTAAATTAGGCGTTGATGTTTCGCAAAATCTGATGGAATTTGGAAAGTATCTGATTCATCCTTTACTATACACACAATATAAGTGTTTTGGTAGAAATTCCGAGATAGAGCGTTCAATAGATATTCTATCTAGGAAGAAAAAGAGAAATCTTATGTTAGTTGGAAATCCCGGAGTTGGAAAAACAAGTGTTGTGTACGGTATTTGTAACTATTTACAGTCCGACAAATGTCCTGATAAATTAAAAGGATTTTCTGTATTTGAATTAAATGTATCTGCTATGATAAGCGGAACTATGTATAGAGGCGATCTTGAAAAAAGAATTGAGGCTCTTACATCTGAAATACGATCATCTGGCAAGATAATCTTATTTGTAGATGAGATACAAACGCTGTTCGGATCAGGTTTTAATACAGAGGGTGAATTACAGTCTATACAGCAACAATTAAAACCGTTTCTACAAGAAGAATCGTTCTTAATCGGATGCACTACTGAGAGTGATTATAAGACAATAGAAACTGATAAGGCATTTGAGCGTAGATTCTCAGTCATAGAGATTCCTGAAATGACATATAATGATACGATAAATTTATTGATTGATGTAAAATCACAATATGAATCTTATCATTCAGTTTCAGTTTCGGATGACTGCTGCGGAAAGATTGTTGATGATTGTCAAAAGTTTATTAAAAATAGATATTTTCCGGATAAGGCTATTGATGTGCTAGATGTTGCTTGTGTAGAGGCTAGAAAATCATCAGCAAGAGAAGTTTTATTCGATCATATAGATACTGCTATTCATAATTTATCAAATGTTTCAGGATTATCGAGTGATATTGATTCAATATCAAATTCCATTAAGAGCAGAATATTCGGGCAGGATCATGCAGTTGATTCAGTCCTGAAATCGTTTAAGCGATATAAACTAGGTGTTAATGATAAATCAAAGCCAATAGGATCGTTTTTATTTGTAGGAAAAACTGGAACTGGTAAAACTGAACTGTGTAAACAGCTTGCAAATTCTATTTTTTCAAATGAATCATTTTTGAGATACGATATGTCTGAATTTATGGAGCCACATTCTGTTTCAAAAATCATAGGATCGCCTCCCGGATATGTGGGGTATTCAAGTGGAGGGTCTTTAACAGAGCGCGTTAAACATAATCCATTCGCAATCATATTATTTGATGAAATAGAAAAAGCACATCCAGACGTTATAAATATTCTACTACAAATTATGGATGACGGTAGATTAACGGATTCGTTTGGAAATACAGTGAACTTTGCAAATTGTTTCATTGTAATGACATCTAATTTGGGATGCTCGACTAAGACAAAAACATCAATCGGATTCTCAAACGAAGATATCACCAAACAAAAGATACTAGATTCTGTGAACGATCATTTTTCTCCTGAGTTTTTGGCAAGATTAGACGATATAATTTACTTTAATGATATAAGTGATGAAATACTTGATAAAGTCGTTGTAAGAGAAATATGTAATTTTGTTAATAACTACATAGACGTTGGCATAAAAATTGATATAGATGATGATGTTTCCAATTATATCAAGACTGAGTGTAGAAAAGCCGTAGGAGGAGCAAGAGCAATTCAGCGTACTGTTAGAAATATAATTGAATCTCATGTCATTGACCTGATACCCGGATCGTATAGATTATACTATGACAATAATGAATTGGCGGTGATGCGTTATGACTGATAAGATAATAAATTTAATAGACTGCTTTGTATCAATGTCTGATTTTAGATTTTGTATGAATCTAAATCCTTACTTAGTAGGGCATCGAAATACACTTGAATGCTCAAATAAGATATCATTACATATGAGTAATGTATATAACAAAAATATCGTGTTCATATCAAATTCGTTTAACGATAAGGATGAGTATGTATGTAATTACCTGCTTACAACTACTATATTTGATGGAAATGTTGAGCTAGGGTATGATTCGATAGAAAGAACTGTAAGCAGTTTTGATATAGACTCAACCGCATTTATTTTAGCTGATTTGGCGTTTCCTTATTTTAACGATAGGAATTGGTTTTCTGATCTGTATAAATATCTGAAAACATATAAATGCTGCATACTTGGATTTTCAAATAAACCAGAGATAGTTATTTATTAAATAAAAATATGGAGGGGTTTTATGAAGTATACAAAAGAGCGTATTGACGCTATAAATGCTTACAATAAAGAGCACATGACACAGTTTTGTATTAAATTTAACAAAACAAAAGAGAGTGATATGATTGAGCATATTTTGTTACAACCATCTAAAACAGGATATATTAAAAGGTTGATTAAAGAGGATATGGAAAAACAATGATAGAAGTTGACGGCTACAAGGCATTTCACGGCGATATTCTAGTGCAGTTTAATGGGCAGGAACCGTTTAGGATTTTCAACAAGGATTTTCTATACAATCCTGATATAGATTGTTGGTGCTGTGACTTAGGCGGTTATTATGTATCGTCTGTTATTGATATATTTGAATATTGTTCTCCGGAACAGAAGCACTGTGGAGATAACATCATAGTGTCTGAGGAAGGGGATGAACTTGATCCGTGCGTCTATGATGTTATTGAAACACATGAAAATGTCACAGTAGAAGTTCTAAAATGCTGTAACTGCGGTCATATCGAATTGTCATGGCATAAGGAAGGAGAATTTGATGAAAATAAATATTGATATCAATAACACTATAGATGATTTTGTTCCGGTTTTTATTCAATATTTGAATAGTCTTGGTGTTGAAAAAACTGTTGAAACTATTACATGGTACGACTTGCAAAAATCTACTGGAATTGATAGACATACTCTTTCTTGTTTGTTTTTCAAGAATCCTGAATTCTACAAAAAGTTGAGTCCTTTGACATACTCAACCGGATCTATTTTTGCACTGTCACAGCAGAATGAGATTAAGTTCGTCACGGCTGTTCCGTATGAAGTGGTTGATGCTGAGATTGAATTTCTTAGAAAATACTTTTCTCATATTGATCCACATAAATCGTTGATCGTGACAAATGATAAACACAGTATTTATGCAGATATCGTGATTGATGATTATGTAAATAATCTTACAAATATCAATCCGAACTGTAAATACATTATTTTCGATCAGCCGTGGAATAGATACTATAAAGCGGATAATTGTTATAGAGCACATACATGGAAAGATGTGATGCGGATCGTGGAAGATATTGAAAAAGAAAATCAAGGGGTGACTTGATGTGACTGAAAGGGATATTGCTCGGATAGAATATTATTCTGAATACGGCGGATTTCATTATAATAAAGGCGAACGATTATTTGTTTATGATTGGGAATACTGCGGTGATATTGGATTTTATATCATAGACCTGAAAGACTGCTCATGTTCAGTTTTCATTTATCGTGATAGTTCAATAAATTCAAAAGTATTTTCAGGAGAATCTAATACCTATTTCATACAGAAATTTGAAACACCTAAACATTACTTCGATCTATCCGAATTTGATGATATTGAAGACCTCCTATCGGGGTGTGCTGATATATGCGATAATCTACTTGATGAATATATAAATCAAGATACTTTTTATAACACAGTATCTCAAGCACGATTAAAACTAAGGGTTGGAGATATTGTAAGGCACTTTAAAGCTGATCTTAGTGACAAAGATTATGTGTATGAAATCATTGCAATCTCTATAAACTGTTCTGATGATTCTAGGTGTGTAACATATAGAGAATTATTTGGAAAACATAATACGTATGTGAGGGAATATGATGAATTTATGGGATTCGTAGATCATGAAAAATATCCGGATGCCAAACAAATACACAGGTTTGAAATTATAGGTCATAATTCTAAAGGAGGATTTTATGGGAATTATTAAAAAGATTGTTATTATTGCTGCGGCGTGTCTGTTCGCTGTAAATGTTCCATGTGGAACATCTTATAATGTAGTTGCTGTATCTGATGTAACCTCTAAAACAGATGAGGAATATATTTACAGAGACAGCTTCACATATTATGCAGGAAATGTTTATGAGAACTCTCACGGAAGTTTCTGTGTGAACACCGTTGCAAGAAAAAATGGACATATTACAATCACAATTCAAGGAGTAGACGGTCAGGACGTTTATGCTAGGGAATTTTGTAGAGTAACATTCGATGATTCGATTATTGCTGAGATCGGTTCAGTTGGATATGCCGGAGTGTCTACCTATATGCAGAATTTTATTGGTGTGTCAAACATTAAACAGTATAAGGATAATGAAGTTACTTATGCATTATTCTATAATGACTATAGCTCAAATATGATTGGAGAGAATCTGTGTGAGTTTGATCTTTATGTGAATCAAGAGTATCTTAATAACGAGATCAATATTACGGTGGGTGGAAATACAATCACGCTTCCATTTGGAGAATGTTATCAACTCGACTTTAATCCTACAATCTCCAGACTTAGAAATGAGTTCATGTATCAGGTACAGGTAAATCAGGAATTACAGGCTAAGATAGACTATTACGAAATGACTTTTGGCGATATTGATGGAAATAATATTGTTAATGCAGCAGATGCGCAAATTCTTTTGAAATTCTATGTAGACAGACTTGCCGGAAAAACAAAAACACTAAGAGATTATGTCAATTCGGAGGTAATTCGATGAAAACATTTATCAGACTGAAAAACTGTTATCTGGATAAAATCGAATCCAATACATGGATTGAAAATAAACTAGAATGGGGACGGTCTATCAATATATTGTATACACACATTAAACTTAGATTCACAAATGGGGACACTGCAAGTGCCATTTTTGAATCTATGGAAATGACAGATTTACTTGGTTTTTTCTTAGATCACGACTACTCAAATAAAAGCTCCCGTGATATTTATGATATGTTGTGTGAATCGTTTTCAAAGTGTGCAGATGATATCTACTTAAATTATTTTTACTATAACTATGTTTAAGTCGTTTAACTTAGTTTATGCTTAATTTCATATAATATATACAGAAATCTCGGTAACTGTTTACTGAGATTTTTGTGTTTTTATTAGAAAAAGTTTGAAAAACCTCTTGACTTTTTCTAACAAATATGCTATACTATATTTGTACCAAGGACAAGGAGGGATTGAAAATGAAAAATCTGAATATGGAAACCGCTATTAAACGATATAACAGAATCATGGAGACTTGCATGTATGAATGGAAGACAATCGGAGAGCCGTGGAGCGAAGGTACTGAAAATTACGGACTTGAAGATATGCTCAGAGAAGCAAAGAATCTGTACGACACTTATTTTGAGTGGGGTCATTCTAACTGCGAAATGAAGAATCAAGATGAAACATGCCGAAAAGCATGGTACAGAGAAACCGGAATGCTGAAACGGTTTATTGAAACCTATAAGAAGTTTGTGTAAGGAGGAAGTTGAAAATGAAAATTTTTATTGTTGAAAGATGGATTCAAGAGGCAAACAGGGATCATACTAATATCGGATTTGAATTTAGGTATGCATTTAAGCATGAGCATGATGCAATCGCATATGCAGAAAGATGGATCAAAAATGTTTTGATTGATCCTGTGATTGAACATACGTCTGATGCTAATGCAGATTATATCATTTGCCAAAAACCTGATGTGAAATATCTGTTTCGGATTAAGGAAGTAGAGCTTATTGAGTCTTTTAATTAAGGAGGTATAATTATGTTTGAAAATAATGAAGTTTATGTGATCGAAAAGTATGACACTATCAAGAATTGTTTTGTATTCTGGAATGTAGTTGAAACCTATAAGAAAGCAAAGGAAGCTATTTACAAGTCGGTGCTTGAAGAAGTTGTTTCTGATGATCGTAAAATCAATCTTTCTGACGGCGGTATCAACGAATACGATTATTTCACAGCAACTATTAGCGGCGATCTTCCTGACGATAAGCCGCTTGTATATGAATTCCGGGGTCATCCGGTAGTTATTGGTATGACGAATAATTTTTACATGGATCGGTATGTAAAAGATAATAAGGAGTGATTCCTGTGCCGTATATTGCGGAGAAAATTAAACTGCCAGAGCAATATGACCGTAGAAGAAAGTTGACAGAAATCCAGAAACAGGAAATTAAGAACAAATACTCAACCGGATTCTATAGTCTTAACGCTCTGGCAAAAGAGTATTCCGTTAGCAAAAAGTCTATCTTGTTGATTGTAAATCCGGAATCGAAACAGAAGAACGATCAAAGAATTAAAGATCACTGGAAAGACTATGCTGTGTCGAACGAAGAACGTGCAGCTATTCAGCGCGAACATCGCAAGTATAAGCATGAACTATATAAGAATGGGAAGATCAAACGGAGGAATGAAAAATGAGTAAAGGAACTATTTACGGTGTTTACTGGAAAGACTGCAATCATCCGGAAAGACATTTTTATGAAATGGAAGATGCCGTTGAATACTGCAAAGGAGAAGTCTGTAAAGAAAACTCTAAAATATATGATAATTTCAAATTCTGCGTAGATGAAGTAAGTCAGAGATGCTGTTCGGTAGGTCATAATGCCGGATTCGGAAACATTATGGACTATGAAGTACGTGCTATTGATGTTTATTGAAAGGAGAAAAATGAAACTAATCAATTATCAAAAAGAAAATCTATATAGAGGAACTGTTCTCAAATTCAATTATCCATATCAATCTACATATACAGAGAAAGATCATACTCTTATGATTTGTGAACATATTCCTATCGGAGATGAAGCCCCATTAGCACTGTATCATATTAAAGGCTATTACGCAGGAGTTCAGAAATTTGTATTTCCAAAAGAAGCGAAGGTTCAAGACGCACAAGCGATAAGCAGAACATGGCTTATTGAAAATTGGAACACATACATTTCTGATTGTCCTGTTTATAAAGTACATGTTTATGAAGAAACATAAAGGAGGTAATTGAAATGGATATTTACGTTGTTTCAGTTGTTCATGATGATGGAATTCGTAAGCATGAAGTATACACTGATGTTGACCTTGCTATCGAGAACTTGATAAGTGAAATGCATCAGATCGCAGAGAAAACAGATATATCATACAGGCGTGTGAAAGAGATTGAAAATGAAATGAGACTTTCTTCCAGAGATGAAGATCCTAGTTATTGTTATGTTGTCAATGACTATCTTCTGTATATTAAACTGTTTAACAAGGAGTGGTGATTATGAAATATGTGATTGATGCAGCTTCGTGCTATTGTCTTTACTCACAATCTCAATTAGAATGGTTCAGAGAAAGATATTTAGACAAACTTTCTAGGTTCAATCCGGTAGAGCATAATATAGATGATCCGAGCAGTTATTATGTAACAATTAGTCTTGAATATCTTGTCGGACTGCATGACCTGATGAAAGCTGTAGGTCAGATTATTGTAGAACCGGGATGCTCATTCAGATGTAAAGACCAAAAAGGAATTGACGGACACATTACTATTTATGATGATTGGATGGAGTGACGCTATGGGAAAATGGAATACGTTTCAATTTAAGCTAAGTATGAATGAAGAAACAGGTCAAGGAACATTGTCCGTAACAAAATCAGAAGAACTCAATACACTACAAGAAGCCGTTCTACATTGTGAATGTGAGCTTATGAAAGAATCCACAAAGTTTGAAGATATTAAAAAAGACATACATGGTGGAAAGTGCTGGGTATATGACAAACTGAATGTCATGAATGAGTTTTGGTGTTGTGAGCGAAAAGGAGAATAACTGTGAAAAATGTTTTCGTTGTAACCAGATATACTCGTGAATCATATCTCGGAGCGGTATTCAAATATGAACCTGTGTTTTTTGAAACTGTTGAAGCAGATTATAATTTCTGTAAAAAGAGTTTATGTGAGAGCGATATTCCGCGCAAAGGTGATGTTCCTTGGATAGAGACTATACTGAGAAAAGATAAAACGATCATGTTTGATAGAAACTATGGAAAATTTGAATGGTTTGAAATTAAACAAACGGAGGTACACAGATGAAAAAACTTACAGTTCAAGATCTAATTGATATTATGGAAGAAAACAATATTCCTATGAATGCAACAATAACATCAGACAGCGGTTGGGAATATTGCGCAACTTATGTTTCAACCGTTTTCTACGATAAGAATAAAAATAAAGTTGTATTGTGTCAAGATGATCCTAATTTTGAACATAGATTAGGACAGCTTGTTCTTGTAGCGCCGAAGAATAAAACATATGAATCATTTCCATATAATTATGGAATTGATGAATTGTCTAATACGGTAGTAATTACAAAAGATAAAAGAGCTTACTAATATAGTTAATAAATAGCCGGATGTAAAAACTATATACATCCGGCTATATTGATTCATAATAAAATAAACATTAAGATAGAGTAATTCTTTTTTTTTTGTTAAAGAAAGGTGGTTTTTGTTTATGGCATATACAGGAACAGGAACACAAGCAGATCCGATGATACCTACTACGATTACTGAATTTTTACAGTGTTTAGAAGATGCTAGGAATAATGTACATCATCATGTAGGAACAAGCGGAGCCGTATCGCTCTATGATGTCGGATATTATATAAAATTAGAATCGGATATTGATTGTTATGATGATCCTAATTATATAGGGTACACATCAAAATTAGATTTCGGAAGTAGTATATCACAATCTACAACAGAATCATCTACATGCGCAGTTATAAAGTTATATGCTGATACGAACCATTATATAAGAGGTTTAACAGTTAAAGACACTACATTTTTTAAATTATTTGATAGCAATAATTTAACTCAACCTTACATTGATAACGTAAGTTTTATAGATTGTTTCTTTAAACCCACAAGTAGTTCATCAAACATTTATCAATCTTTATATAACATTATTTCTAATTGTAAAATATCTATGAATATTTATCCATATAGTAATACATTACCAACCCTATCATCTGCTTCACAACATTATGGTACAGCATTTCAGAATTGTTCTATTTATATTAAATGTAATGGTGGGAGCAGTTTTGGAACAAACAATTATAAATGGTACGGAAGTATGAACGGGCTGGCAACAAAAAATAATGTTTTTGTCTTAGAAAACATGCCTACGATTGGAGGCCCATCTAATGGAAACTGTTTATTTGATTTTTCAAGAGGATCTACAGCGAATATATATAATGCTATAATACTTAAAAATACAACAATAACAGGAACAAAAAATTATATTTTTAATAACGGAATGTATAATTATATGGCTATAATAAATCCTACAATTTCTGATTCAGTTACAGGAGATATTCAGATTGGTTTTTATAGTTGTCAGTATTCAATAGTAGCTTTTCCTGAGAGCAGTTACACCGATCATGGTGGAAGAATATCAAAAACTCCGGCTGAAGGTACTGCTACGCCTGCGGTAATGAGTTATGCAACATTAGACCAATTAAAAGATGTAACATATTTAACAGACATAGGATTTGTACCTTAATGATCGGAAGGTGATCTTACATGTCATGGACAGGAACTAATATAAAATCAGTAGACGGAGTATTAGATGGATTTCCTTATTCAATTCAAATAACATGGGTTCCTCCAGAGTCTACAGATACTACAGATATAAAAAACTGTTGGGATTTAACTCAAACATATACAGTATATAGAGGAATACCGATACTTGAAACTATAAACATGAATAATATTAAGTTCTGGATAACACTAAATTATTTTGAATTGATGGGAATGCCAAAACCTTCTGCTATTATGAAAGATATCACTATTCCCGGAGCATTCAGAGGATGCTCAAATCTAACGTCAGTGACAATACCAAGATCTGTAAAATACATAGACTATTTCGCATTCTGGAATACTGGATTAACTTCTGTTACAATAGCACAAGATTGTGTATATCAAGATTCTTCATTCCCTACCGGATGTGTTATTAGTAGATATAGTTGAGGAAAGGACGATTAGAAGTGATTAAACTATTTTTGAGCGAGGGTCAGGAATACGATCTGTATTCTATGAACATTGCAGAAAAGAAACGAGTATCCAAAGAGATTCTTGATTCAATAGACTGGATTCCGACAGATGTTACAAAACAGGATATGATTGATTTACTGGATAATGGAAGTAACAAATATGAAGTTTCAAAGAAAATTACTTCGGCAATTCAGAATAAATTTAATATTTATCATGCCGGAGATCTTGATAGATTCTATCCAGTTATTCTTGGTGGATTAAAAACATTTTATTGGGTATATAGTCATAACAGAGCCTATACATACAATCTAATTGTTCTTGACAGTAATTTGAGAATAAAGGTAACACAAAAATCTGTTAAACATGAGACTGCATTTCATTCGAGAGAGTCCTTATTTGACCTCATTATTAAGAATGCGGATGATTTTGAGTAAAATGAATCGCGGCGGATGTTTTCGGACTAAGCCTAAGAGCGTTGGATGCGTCTAGCGCTCTTTTTATTTTCTGAAAAATGCTTGACAAATATACAATAATATGATATAATAGAGTATATTAAATATAGTTTTTAGGCGGTGATCTATATTGGATAACGTGTTTTATGAATCTGATAACGGAGTAATTATTCATAGCGATAATCTAGTAGCTATGAAACAGCTTACTGATAACTCTATTGATTCTTGTATTTCTGATTTTCCATATGCTATTGAATTTATGGGTAAGAATTGGGACGGTTTCAAAAGTTTTTATGATTGGTGTAAATTACGGTCTGATGATTTAATTAGAGTCATGAAGCCCGGTTCTTATGTTGCTATATTTGGATCAGCGAAAACTAATCATAGAATGAAATGTGCATTTGAGGATTCAGGATTTCGTATAGTAGAAGAAATTGATTGGATATATTGTTCCGGAATGGCTCATAATCAGGATATAGGAAAGATGTTTGAGAGAAGTGGCTATAAACAAAGTTCTGAAATGTGGTCTGATTGGAAAACTGCCGGATTAAAGCCAGCTCATGAAAATATTACAATATTTCAAAAACAACTTGAAAATGGATATTTAGAAACAATCAATAAATACGAAACAGGAGCAATGAATATAGGAGCTTGCAGAGTGCCAATATCAAAAGAAGATATTGATATGTTAAACGCAAAAGCGTCTAAAAATCCTACAACAAATTATTCAGATAGAGATGATAAGATATACGGTTCTTATGCTTCTGATATGGCAGTTCCGGCTAATCCTGATGGTAGGTTCCCTCCTAATATCATTTTTGACGAAAATGCTGCAAAAGAAATGGATGCGCAAACGGGAGTAACAAAATCTACAGGAGTATCAGGAATAGCCTCTACAATAAATAGAGCAAGATCAATCTACGGAACTTATAATCAAGAAACAAATGAAAATTACACGAATGATTCTTTAGGTGGTTATGGAGATGAAGGTGGAGGATCAAGACTATTTCCAATATTCAAATATTGTCCGAAAGTATCTCCGTCAGAAAGAAGAATGAGTAATGGAGAAAGAAATCCACATGTAACTCTAAAACCTGTAGAACTTATAAAATGGCTGATAAAGCTATTAACTCCTAAAACTGGAACAACAATAGACATTACAGCAGGAAGTTGTACTCATGCAGTAGCCGTAGAACAACTCAATATGAACGATGGATATAATCTTAGATATATTGATGTTGAGATTTGTAATGACGATGAAAATCCTTATTGTGAGGTAGGTAAGCAGAGATTAGAATCTGTGCTGAACGAAAAAGAGAATAGGCTATTTTGAAAAATTGTTCCACATGGAACATTATACGAGAATTCAAATAAGCTATTTTAACGCAAATATAAGGAGTGATACATAATCATATGTTTAATATCATAAATGGAAATATGTTAGAAGAACTTGACAAGATGGAAGAAAATAGTGTTGATGCTATAGTAACTGATCCTCCTTATGAAATTTCATTTATGAGTAAGTCGTGGGATGCTGCCGGAGTCAGCTTTAAGAAAGAAACTTGGAAAAAGTGTTTAAGAGTATTAAAGCCCGGTGGACATTTGTTATCATTTGCAGCCGCACGGACTCAACATAGAATTGCGTGTGCGATTGAAGATGCAGGGTTTGAGATTAGGGATACTATTATGTGGGTCTATGGTAGCGGATTCCCTAAAAGCATGAATATAGGTATTGCCATTGATAAAAAACTTGGTATCGAGAGCGAGTTTTCCGGAGTTAAACCCGGACATGAAGAATTTGTAGGCAGAGACACTAAAGGTCATATGAATTATTCAACCGCAGATGGTGGGTTTCACAGACCATGGATGGATGATGAAGAACTGAGTGAGTCATATCACTATCAAAAAGTACCTACGTCTGAGCAGGCAAAGCTGTGGAAAGGTTTTGGAACTCAAATAAAACCCGCCTATGAACCTGTAATAATGGCTAGAAAACCTCTAACCGGAACAGTAGTAGATAATATTATTGAATATGGTGTTGGTGGTATCAATATTGATGAGTGTAGAGTACCATTTGAAGATACTAAGAATCCCGCAACTAATCCACTTTATAGAAAAGAGAATGGATATAAAATAGAGCATGGTGCAGATACAGAGCCATCATCATATGCTCTTAAAAAAGATAAAGGTGAAATGAACATAAACAATAAAGGGAGATTCCCTTCTAATGTAATACTAACTTATGATGATACTGATTTTGATGAAGTTTGTGGTGGATTCCCTATAACACATAAAGCAGGTAATAAAAAAAATATGATCGGAAATGACTACAACAACAGTTCTTATAAGATTGGAACATTTGAACATAACCCTGATTATTATGGAGATAGTGGTTCTGCATCAAGATATTTCTATTGTGCAAAAGCATCAAAACGGGATCGTGACGAAGGTTTAGATGAACTTGAAACAAAGCAGAGTGTAGGAGGTGGTGGAGGTATCGGAAACTATCTTACTGACGTAAACAGTTGTTCTGGTAAATTTGGTAGTGAGAAAGCACCACATAAGAACTATCATCCAACTGTCAAACCAACATCTCTTATGCAATACCTAGTAAGACTTGTATCTCCGAAAGGAGCAGTGATTCTTGATCCATTTATGGGAAGCGGATCTACAGGAAAAGCAGTTGCCTATGAAAACAATGATCGAGATGCAAATTACAGTTTCATAGGAATTGAATTAAATGAAGAATACTGTAAGATAGCTCAGGCTAGAATTGAGTACGCACTTGATGATAAAACAAAACTAGATACGATTAAAGATACTGCTAGATTTAAAAAGAATAAAGATACTAATGATATGACTGGTAGATTATTTTGAGGTATTTTGATTATGTATAACCTGTTTAATGGAGATTGTTTGAATGTGATGAAAAATATACCAGATTCTTCTGTTGATTGCATCCTATGTGATTTACCATACGGTTCTTTGGCTTCGGTTGTTTCTGACGGTTGGAAAAATAAAGATGTCGATGTTTCGTGGGATAATTTGATTGATATTGATAAACTTTTTTATCAATATGCTAGAGTTTTAAGACATAACGGAGCGTTGATACTATTTCATAAAGAGCCATTAACCAGTGAATTAAGGATTCATAGGCATAAAGACATACAGCTAGCACATACTTATGTTTGGAACAAGGGTACTTTTTCTAATCCTTATGTATGCCATTCAGCGCCGCTAAGTGTTTGTGAAAATATAGATGTTTACTATAAAAAGTATCAGTCTAATGTTGAGACAGAGTACGATTTATATAGAAATTACATATTAAGTTCCATTGCTGATAGCAAGAAAGTTATTATTGAAAAATGCGGTCAGGGAGTTGATCACTTTTTCAGAAAAAGAACAAAACAGTTTATATCAGAGGAAAGCTATCAGAAATTGATTGATGTCTATTCCATTGATCGACTTGATAAATTTTTAATTTGGGATGAATTGAAAAGGATCATATTGAAATGTTCTCGTACATTTAACATACCGGACGGTGAGAAATATGTTCTTGATCTTTTAAGTTATCCAAAGGATACTAACTGCATTCATCCTACTCAGAAGCCATTGAATTTGTTGAGATATCTTATTAAAATATATTCAAACGAGAACGACACTGTGCTTGATAATTGCATTGGATCGGGAAGTACAGGGATAGCGAGTTTGATTGAGCGTAGAAATTTCATAGGAATAGAGTTGGATAAAACTTATTATAGCTTGGCAAAGAATTGGATTGAAAAAGAATCGCGTGATATTGAAAGTAGATTATTTTGAGGTGAATTTTAATTGGATATTCAGTTAGAACGAATGACAACTTATGATGAAAAATATTGTTGGCAGTATAATATCAGATTGAATAATCTAAGCGATGATTTGAAGTTATTGCCTGATTCTGTAAACTATCATGATTTGAAGGTAAAAGATTTTATCTTTAAGCCTATAATCAATGAAGATGATAAACGATCCGCTATTTCTTTTGTACGAAGACATGAATGGTTGGGAGATATTGCGCTAAATACGACTCATTATTTTGGGGCATATTATAAAGATATTTTATCAGGCGTTGTCACAATGGGAAATCCAGTTGCTTACTCAAAAATACTTGGTGAACATACTAAAGATATTGAGCGACTTATTTCCCGTGGAGCCTGCATATCGTGGTCTCCGAAGTGTTTGGCAAGTTCTTTTATAAGTTGGTGTATAAAATGGATGGTTAAGAATACTCAATATAGGGTATTCTCTGCCTATTCTGATCCATCTGCAAAGGAGTTAGGAACTATATATCAATCATTGAATTTTTACTATCTTGGAAATAGTTTCGGGTCTAAGTGCAAATACATAAGTCCTTATAGTGGTAAAATTATATCAGATAGGACTTTTAGGAGTAGAAGTTATTATAAGAGATATGCAAAAGATTTGGGAATACAGTGGAAACCTGAGTGGTCTAAGGGGGATGCTGTTTATTTTAATAATATTCCTGACGAAATTGAAAACAGAATCCGAGAATACGGAAAGAAGATGCAGTATAATTCAACGATAATTTCTATTCCGCCTAAGCATAAATATGTTTATATTCTAGGAGCATCAAAAATTGAAACAAAACGGTTGAGAAAATCATTTGAAGCATCAAACAAACTATATCCGTATCCAAAAGAGCGTGGAAAATAGTAATTAAGTAGATCATTTATTAAATAAAATAGATGATCTACTTTTTCTATATTTCCTATTGACTTTTATATCATATTGTGATATAATATAGATAAGCATTAGTGCTGTATTTTATAAGATAAGGAGGATAAGTTATTAGTATGATAAAAATTATTGATGGATATTCCTTTACGTTTGATGGTTCCTGTTATACCTTGTTTAATATTGGAAAGAGATACAAGATTGATCGTAAGACTAGAAAGCAGACTGATGAGTTGTGTGACTTTACAGACACTATCGGATACTTTAGTTCTATGGACGCTATGCTTGATAAATGCCTGAAAGTAGCGGCAGATGATCTTTCGAGTAGTCAGAATTGTGATAATTTGAAAGATTATATTGATTGTGTTAAGGAGATATTTGATAAGATTTCTAATTTTACAGAAAGTCAGGTGAAGCGTGATGAAGTCGCATGTTCGAGAAAATCTAGCTAAATCAGTTCTTAGTAGAGGATGCACAATGACAGATATTGGAAACGGCGTAAAGGAAGTTCAATTTGTTCCTATGATTTATGATATCATTAAGTCAAAGGGAAAAGGAATCACTTTGAAAAATTGGAAATTCTATGAGGATAATAAAATGTGGGAAGCGGTTGCTGTTAGAGACAGCACCGGAGCATCAGCGATTATTCGCGCAACTGGAATAAATGAGGTAATCAATGAAGCTAGTAGATCAGTTTGATGATTATGATTCGGATCAAGAAGATTATGAATGTGAATTGGATCCGCTCAATGATTATATATGCAGTATTGAAGATACAATAAGGGACGAATACGAAGGAGTTACGGAGAGTTTCTTATCAAGATATTATTACTATTTAGACTGAGGTGAATTTATGCTTATTCCGGCACAACTATGTCAGGATCAACTAAAGGAGTTGTTTATTGGTAAGTGGTACGATGAAAGATTCATGTACTATTATGATGGAACTGGTAGAGAATTATATCAGAGTGATAACAACTGTTATTATTCCCGTCAGTTCTGCTCAATAGATGATGAAGATAACATTGTAGGTTATATAGGTTATAATTATAACAATGATTCTAGGTCAGCCAGCAATTTTGGTCTTTGTAGTTTTTATGACTTCAATCAAACATTTTTCAATGACACTATTATAGCAATCTATGAATTGTTCTATAAGTTTAGATTGGATCGTATGGAATTTTGTGCGTTCAGTGGTAATCCTGCTATTGGCGGTTACAGATCATTTATTAAGAGATACGGTGGTAGAGAGGTCTGTAGGCTTAGAAAAACATGTAGACTTATGGATGGAATGTTGCATGATACAATTATGTTTGAAGTCTTAATTGAAGATCTAAAAGTAATACCCGGTAAGAATATTACGAAACTGCAATCGGATGCAGACAGAATTATTAAAAGGATTAAAACAAGGGAGGATAAATCTAAATGATATTATCTGATAGAGGAATTAGGGAAGCAATGAGTTCTGGAGAAATTGGAATAAGCCCGTTCGATAAAAAAAGTATTCAGCCAGCAAGTTTAGATATCAGGCTCGGAACAAGTTTTGGTTTACCTAAACCTAACACAAGCCTATTCACTCCAAAAATAGTTAAATTTCATGAACAGTTAGAGTATGATGAATTCGTGTCAGATTCATTTATCCTTTATACAGGTATGTTTGTCCTAGGCACTACAATGGAGAAAATAAAACTTGCGGATAATATAACTGCTTTTGTGGAAGGTAGATCGTCTATCGGTAGATTAGGTTTATTCGTTCAGAATGCTGGATGGGTTGATCCGGGATTTGAAGGGGAAATTACTCTTGAACTGTATAACGCAGGGCCGTATCCTATTGAGTTGAGGGCAGGAACTAGAGTTGCACAACTTGTATTCGCAATGATGGATTATCCGGCAGACAACCCATACAGAGGAAAATATCAAGGTCAAACAGGTGCTACTGGTTCAAGTATATATAAGGATTATGTAAAATGAATGTAAGATTGTATAATGGAGATTGTCTGAATATCATGTCACAAATTTCAGATAGGTCAATAGATATGGTATTGTGTGATCCGCCATATGGAATAACGCCTTTGGAGTGGGATAAAGAAATTAATTTTGAGTTATTGTGGAAAGAATATAGAAGAGTGTGTAAAGATGATGCCTGTATATGTTTGTTTGGTCAGGAACCATTCGCAAGTAAATTAAGACTCAGTAACATAGATTGGTATAAATATGATTGGTACTGGAAAAAAGAAAGACCTACGAATATATTTCAGGTTAAGAGAAGACCTGCTAAATATGTGGAGAACATTTGTGTTTTTTATAAGAAGCAGTGTATATACAATGTTCAAAAAACATCATATACAGGAAAGCCTCATAATAATAAACCAAAAGGATCTTCAACTAAAACCGTAAGTGCAAATGAACTAAAGGTTACTCCATATTTAGATGATGGTACACGGTATCCATGCGAGATACTTGAGTTCAATCGAGATCTTTATTATCAAAATTTACATCCTACTCAAAAACCAGTTGCTCTATTATCTTATCTAATAAAAACATATACAGATAAAGGTATGACTGTTCTTGATAATTGTATGGGATCAGGATCTACTGGAATTGCATGTCTTGATACAGAAAGAGTTTTTATTGGTATTGAAAAAGATGAGAATTATTTTAACATTGCTAATAAAAGAATAAATGACTATGAAAGAACGATAAAAACGAAACTATTTTGATGGAGGTAGACAATCATGGGTAAAGTAATTATTCTTCCAGAAACAACAAAGGATCCAATATCCCTAATCGGTCGTTGCGCAGGAGTCTGTTGGGGAGCAGATATCACAGATACAGAAAAGAATTATAATAGAGGAATTGATTGTATCACTTCTAATCACGGAAGAACACTTGAATTTCCGGATATCTATGCAATTCTTGATGGATATTCAGCAAGAGTAATTAGAGAATGGTATACACACATTGGCGGAGCACCTACTAGGCTACAGGCATCTACACGATATATTGATTACAGCACATTTACTTATGTTATCCCACCAAAAATTGAAGCGAATGAAGAAGCAAAAAAACTATATATTGACACAATGAAGTATATTTCAGGTGTTTGTACTGATTTGGAAAAAGAGCTTCAGATACCTAGAGAAGATGTAGGAATGCTTCTTCCGCTTGGAATGGAAACAAAGATTGTGGATAAAAGAAATTCAAGAAATGTCATGGATATGTCACGAACAAGAATGTGTAATCGAGCATATCACGAATTCAGAAAATTGTTTAAGGACTATATAACAGCACTCGGACAGTATTCGCATGAGTGGGATGAGTTAGTTAAAATGACTATGATGCCGAAGTGTGTAGCTATTGGATACTGTACTGAGAAAAAGTCATGTGGTATGTACCCGAAGAAAGGAGTCTTTTAATTATTTTGTCAGATGGAATATCAAAAAATTTTGAGAACAAATATGATTTTGATTATTCTACTGATCTGGAAAATGATATACTTAAGCTATCTGAAAATAAAAGCGGTATAAAACAGAGCGGTGGTTTAACATATTTTTTCGCATACAAATTTAATACGGATGCAAATGCGGATGAAATAAAAGAATTTAGAACTAAGTTCAAAACACATTACAATGACACATCGTTTTTCTATGGAGACTCTGTGCTAGATTTTATAGAGCTTGGAATGCTAAGGATGGATCGTTATAAAAAGTTAGAGGATTTTGACGTTGTATTTATGACAGATTTTGGGTATGGCGAAAGCGCCGGAGTAATGTCTTTACTTGACTCATTATTGTTAGAATATACAAGCGGAGCATTTCTTGATGTTCGTCTTGTAAAAGAAACATATGAAAACGTCAAATTCGACAAAGAAAAAGCAATAACCTCTCTTATGGAAACCGATAGATATTCTGACAGACGATTGGCAATGAGAGCTGCTTCTAGCATTGAAAAACGATTTAATCAATTAAAACAAAGCGGAGAGCTTTTTAAGATTAAAAGATTTATGCCAGTAGCAGGAAGATCTGGTTTTTATGATTTTCTAAAATTTGATACGGAAGATCATAAAGAGACATTTATTGCTATGTCAGACGGTACTGAGGCTTTGATCTGTGATGATTTCATAACATCCGGTTCTACTATTAAAGAAATAAAACGCTATCTAAATTCTATAAATCCTAAAGTTAATTTAACCGTGTTTGTTTTAGTGGATCAATTAAGGGAATATTAAATTATACAAACTATACAAAAATCCTCACATGAATTTGTGGGGATTTTTGCAATTATTTTTCAAAAACATATTGACATTTTCGCAATAATATGTTATACTATATTTGTAAGTTAAGAGTCAACGAATACAGAAAGTGAGGAAAATGAAATGAAAGCTAAGCCGATGATTAAGATCACTGATATTCAGAAACAGGTTATTGATGGAAAATATCAGAACCTTAAACCAATGTTCAAGGAAGCATCTGATATTGCGTTTACTGGTAATCGTGTGACGGATTCCGATTTTGAGTGTTTCAAGGATGAACTGGAAGGTCGCGGAATCTACGTTACGTGGGGAGCTATTGCAAAGTTTTTTGATGTTGAATTTTAATTAAGACACAATAAAATGTAATTATAGTGTAATTGATAATTGGAGGAAAGTAAAATGGATATTGATCTGAAACTCAAAAACGGTTTTCTGAAAAAGATCACATCTTATCTGGACACCGACACCATATATGATTATTACGGTGATTACCAAAAACCTATGCATGACATTACATTTGAATTTCACACTCTGGAAGATTCTGGAATAAAGTATAGATTTTATATTGAGGAGGATTATGGTGATTTCTGTTACTTAGCAAATTTCTTTTATCAGAAAGATTTTTCTGAAATGACCATCAATGAATTTGTAACCAGTTTCGCAAACTATGTACATGCTGATCCGAAGTTTGTGAGTTAAGATTTAAGGAGGAATTAAACATGAAGACTATTGCTGATGTTATGATTTGCCCGAAGTGTGGAAGTGATAATACCTATGAATATAGCGTGGATGAAATTGAGTTCTGCGCTGAAGGAACTGGACATTATTATAGTTATTGTTCTTGTAAAGATTGTGATCATAACTTCAAGATGTGCATGGAGTTTGAATACAATGTTACAAATAGTCATATTCGTGGATAAGGAGAGATGAAAATGTTTATCAGAATTAAAGATACCATTATCAATGCGGACACTATTAAGACTGTTACAACCGGACTTTTTGATCGTATTCTTATTGCGTATACAGATGGAAACGGTATTGAGTTCAAGTTCGATTCAAAATGCGAATGTGCTGAGATGTTGGATCGAATCGAACTTGCCATTTGCACCCCAATGAATAGTAAGTATTACAATACGGAGGGTTGATATCTTTATGATTGACGTAATTAGACATGGTATGAAACCGAAAACACCATATGTCTTTGAATGTGGTAATTGTGGATGCATTTACCGTTCAAACGAATATGTATGGAATAAAGAATACGGCTATGTGTGTAAATGTCCTGAATGTTTCAAGAACTGCGAGTTGGTAAAGACTCCTGAATCAGAATATAAGCCAGACTTAACCAAATCTATCAAATCAGATTCAGGAACAGTTATTGAAGCTGAAATCAGAGATAATGGGCATATCTACTGTCCAATCTGTAAGCAGTTTATTGGCTATTGTACCGGAGAGAATAATGAAGGATATGTACTCGTACATGAGTGCGTACACTGTAAGGAGAATCAGGAGGTATGAGAATGATTCCATATGAAAAACTTTCTAAGAAAAATAAGCGCGAATTCAACAAGAAGCGTAGATCATATTGGGGAAACATCAATCCGGGTACACGGGTTGTAAAGTCAAAGCGCAATAGCAAACGCATCGAAGATATTGTAAGAAGTTGGGAGGGCTACTAATGATAAATTATAAAATCACAACTAATCCAGATACAGAACATGTAAAACAGATTCGTGACGGATTGAAAGCAAATGACGGGTACTGTCCGTGTGCTATTATGAAGTCTCCTGAAACAAAATGTATGTGTCAGGAATTCAGAGATCAACTTAATGATCTTGAATTTGAGGGCATGTGTCATTGCGGCTTGTACGTTAAGACTAAGATTGAACAGGGGGGTTAAGATGAGAGGTCTCGGAAATTACGAAACAATGCAGAAAATCAGAGAGAACATTCAGGATCAAATGTCATTATTAAAAATGCAAGAAGCTCAGAATTACATCTCACTGATAACAGTGAAGCATAGTTTTTATGACTACGGAATTTTTGGATTCTCAGATCCGTACAAAGCATTGAATATTGTAGATAAATATATTACAGATCGTATTATAAATACTATGAGTGAGTCCGATAAGAAAAAGGGAAAGAACTTTTATGATGTTCTTGTAGATGCAATTACAAGCACTGTTGGAATTCCGGTAAAAGAAATCGCTGAAATTAATTTCGCATCTAACAGACTGTCCTTTGAAATTTATTTCTATGATGATAAAAACAATAAGCTGTCCATTGAAATTCCTAATATAAATGATAAGATTTATGATCTTAACGCTCAGGATATTGATATTGGATTCGGATACGAAGATTTTTGCAGTCGTTGTAGAAAGCTGCTTGATGCACTTGATACTACATTGTATCATGTTTCAGAAGAAAGTGAATACTGTGTGAATAAGAAACTTGTTACAAGTTTTCCTGACAAAGTATCTGATCTGAAATATTTCAAAAAGAAGTACGAACAGTATCTTCTTGATAAGGAAGGAGTTGTACTCTGTTGAAAAAACTGAATCTTGTAGGACAGCGGTTTGGAAAACTATATGTTGTTTCTGATGATCCGAGCGATAACACTCGTGTTATCTGTAAATGTGATTGTGGAAATGTAAAATCTATCCGCAGATGGAGTCTAACAACGAAGCATCGTCCTTCAGGATCATGCGGATGTGATAGAAGTAAAACATGCCTTGTAAATGCATCACACCATAATCAGATCAACAGAGCTTACAATACAAATTTCGGTGTCATTGAATCAGATAAACCTTATTCAAACAATCACAGTGGATATAAGGGTGTTTGCTGGGATAAAGCACGACATAAGTGGAGCGCATCTATCACTGCTCAAGGAAAAAGAATAAGATTAGGTAGATTTGATAATATTGATGACGCTGTAAAAGCAAGGCAAGAAGCTGTGGAGCGTTTGCATAATCCTATTATTGAGCAAAAGGAGAGTAATAATTTTGAATAATATTGCAAAACATATTGAAAATGATTACTTAGGATTCTCTGGAATGATTATAAGTGCTTTGCGTTATTGTCTTGGACGTAGAACATACATGCCATCATTGGTAACTGGTTTTGTTTCCGGAATTCTGAGTGATTTGCAAACAAAAGACCTAGTTATTATTCAGCGTGACATTATTGAGCATGGAAGAGTATCGTGGAGTGTTAATAAAGACGAAACAGTTGACGATAGAGGACTTTATAAGAGTGCGTATGGGGATGATTGTGATTATATTACATGGATGCAGTTTTTGAAAAAGGTAGAGGATGATCTAGCTAGTAGGGAGGATAATAGATGAATTTGAGAGAATCAATCGAACACTTAGAAGAAATGCTTAATGATAGTCTACGTGTTTGGAGTTGTCATGAGTGCAGAAAGGAGCATGAACAGTTATATGAATTCCTAAAAGAGTTAGAACAACGCAGACAAACAGATAGTAAATGGCATGACTTTAAGAACGACCCTCCGCCTAATAATGAAGAAGTTTTGGTAGTTTTTGAGTATTTCCGATACGGAGATTATAATCGTATGTGCCGTGATATCGGTCTATATGAGCATCCGTATGATCATTTCATAAACGGAATGTCAGGTTGGAAGAATCTAAGAATTATAAAGTGGAAGCATCTAGGAATTACAAATTATGATATTGTTTCTGATATCTAATGAAGGTTATATATGAGATATTTTTATAATTTGCCTAAGATGATTGTAAATGATGTTTATTTCATTAAGGATAATAAACGTAAAAAGCTATCTATTCCTAGTAAGTATATGTTTGCTATCCTTTGGAGTATTGACGAATGTAATAAAAAATATGTTTTTTATGTTCCGGAAGGAACAGGTGCTATTTCTGTAACAGAGGATGACATTGCAAAAGGAGAATATGTAATCATTCAACATGTGGCTTCTTATGAAGGCTATAGAAAAGGTGCTGAAAAACTTATGATGAGGAAGTGAATGTATGAGTTTTATCCCCCGTGATGAAGCTATTGATACACTAACAGAGCTTTATAAAAATAGTTCAGGTGATTCTCATGTTGCATACAGAACCGCTCTTGACACTATCTATGATCTTGAATACACAGAAACTAATAACGAGTTAAACAAGATCCTAGAATATTACGGATTTCCGGATGAGAGTGCCTTAAGATTTGCTTTAGATAATTACATGAAAGTAATTACAGAGATGAGTCATGGAAGTCTGTCTAAATATAACTATTGCGCCGATTTTCTTATTTCAACATTTAAAGATAAACTAACAGTCTGGGATGCTTTTAAGGATACTGATGAAGTTCCGGAGGACGGAAGATCAATTATATTCATTGTTAATCATAGGTCTATTCCATGTTCCGGTTATTATGATTTTTCTTCCAGTACATTTGTAGATGTTGAGCATAACGAAACTTATGATGCGTGGGAAGTTGGACAGTGGATATATTCATAGGAGGTTATAAACATATGGATATTATCAAAAAAGGTGACATGAATCGTTATTCTGCTATAATGTTTGAAAAAACATATAGACCAAAAACATTTCATTGTTACGAATGTGGCTGTAAGTTTACGGCATTAAAACATGAATATAGGTTTATTTTACATAAATTTGGAACATTTGCAAATTGTCCTACATGTGGAACTTCTGTAAGATACTGCGAACCAGATTTACTGTTCTGGCCGTAAGTAAAGTGACGGAGGTAATTCAATATGCTTGAACCGAATCATAAGTATGTTATAACAGACGGATCCGTTTACGCTGAGACTTATGACGTTGATAAGTTCACAACGAAGATTCAGAACGGTGCGAAGTGGCGCGAATACGATGTGGCTATTCACGCACTAAATCATGCTAAGAAAAGAAAGGATAAACCGATTTCAGGATCTTTTAAGGTACAAGAAATAAACATGTATCCACTATCGTCAAGTCCGGATGTACTGGCTCATTTATACGATATAAAGACATTTGTTGATCTTGTGGAAAATTGCCGGATGAATTCAGATGCTTGGAACGAAGAACTATCTAGGATTGATAGAGAGTTATGTGATGTATATCATTTCATTGAAATGGAATCATTCAGCGCAAGCTCCGGGTTTAGGCTTTCAAAAAGGATCAAGGAGCTAAGAGAAAAGCGCCGTCAGATTAAAGACTATATGAATATCGCAAATTGTCTGAATAATATTTCAAGCGCGAATCTGGAATCAATCAGATCAATGTTAAGCGCCTTTAATAATCGTACCTATACTCCGAGAGAAGTTGATTTCTCAGAAATTGTTTAATAAAAAAAATTTGGGGTTTTTGGATTTTTTTTCAAAAACCCCTTGACTTTTTCTGAAAAGTATGGTATAATATAACCGTAGGAAAGAGATGATAGGAAAGCCTGATAGGAGGTAACGATTATGAAGACTTACACAACGACCAAGGTCATGTTTGCAGAGCTTGAAAAGAAACTTGCAAGACTGTTCAAGAAGATGGATGCTATCGGCGCTACTTATACATTCAATAAGATCCGTGATTTCGTTAAGGAAGTTCCGGTTTACACGATTGATCCGATTACTCAGTCAAAACATCATACTGATGATGTCCGTGTTGAGTGTGTCGAATTTGAACTTGAGTTCGATACCTATAAAGTCGGTGATTATCGCGTTTCTGCTCTTGTAGAAAGAACAGAAGAAGATGACAACCTTGTTTATGCAGTTGAGGAAGATTTTGATTTTACAAAGTATGCGAAAGCAGAACTCCGTTGTGATCACTGCCGGACAAAACATTCCAGACGCAAGGTCGCTATCGTGACTAACAACCAGACTGGTGAAGAACTCATGATCGGTAAAGCATGTCTGAAAGATTTCACCGGAATCAATACTTACAATTATTCAAGCCTCCTTTACGGTGCTGAGGAAATCCTGTACGGTATGGAAGATCAACTCGGTATCATGGATACTGATATGAAGCTCTATACAAGAATCATTGACACTTTTGATTACCTGACTGCTTGCATTTCTATTGCATACAACAAAGGTTATTACAAGAACCTGAAGTCTGACGCTATGGATCTTCTGAAGAAGAAAACAATTTTTGACGATAAGTACCGTGAAATCGCAAAGACTATTACTGAATTCTTCGAGACATACGAAACAACTGACTGCTTTGAGCATGACACTCGAATTTTCGTTACCGGAAGAAAGCCGATTGCTTGTGAAAACGGATTTATTGCTTACGCTTACACTCTCTATAAGAAGATCATTGAGAGAATCGAAGCTGAAAAAGCAAGAGAGGCCGCTAAGGAAAAGTCCAATTTTGTTGGTAATGTTGGAGAGAAGATCGAATTCACCGCAGATTGGAGAATCGCAGGAGGTTATGAAACTCAGTTCGGTTATATCACAATTTATAAGTTCACCGATGCTGACGGAAACATTTTTGTATGGAAAACATCTACCGGATTTATTGACCCCAATAAGTTTGACGGCAGGAAGATTACAATTAAGGGAACTATTAAGGATCACAATGAATACAACGATGAAAAGCAGACTGTGCTTATTCGTTGCAAGGTCTGTGCCGTTGCTTAATAAGCGCGGCACATACCGATTTTAGATAGGAGGAAAATTATAATGGCTAACATAAAGAAAGATGAAATCAAATTCCTGAAAAACCTTTGTGCGGGGTTGTATCTTAATAACTTTACAAAGGATGCGGATTCTCTGAAATCGTTAATTGATTCTCTGGAAGATCGGGACGCTAAGAGAAATGAGCGTACAAAAGAATTTGTTTTTGAAAAGAGAAAGTCTGATCCCTATTACGGGCGCAGTAAAGAGGAAAGAGACAGAATCGAACGGAGAAATAAAGACGCATAAAAAATCAATGTACAATTTAATATGTTATAAAAAGATTGAGTGAACACTAATATAGATAGGCGTACACTCAATCTTTTTATGGGGTGATAATTATGGCAGATATTAACAATTTCTTTTATTTGAATAGAGCACAGTATGATTCTATTACTCCAGATACAAATACCGTATATTTTGTATTGGAATCATCCGAAGCAGCAAATGATCTTGTTTCTTTGTATACAGGTGCCGCAAAACAAACAGACTTAATGGACATATCGCATATATTGGAATCTAATTCTATTGAGAATCTAAGCAATAATACAGCGGCAACTATTCCCGATTCTTTAAAGATTCCGAACAAGTTGTTTTTAGTTAAAAATCCTAATATTATTGATGAAAATAGTGAAGGTGCTTACGAAGCCTATATGTATGACAGTAGTATTCAACCTAACGGAGCGTTTTTAAAAGTATTTGGAACTCCTAATCATATTATTGTATGCAATGATGGATTGCCAAGTGTTGAAGATGCTCTGGAAGGATATCTGTATGTCTTGCAGCAAGACGGCGTTAAGAAAAATACTTATATATTTGATGGCAGTAATTACTCTGAAATTATTGACTTGTCTGACTTTTTAACTATTGAAAACATATCGCAGTACATATCTCAGCCGGATAATATTACGATTCTAAAAAATCAGAATAACGAATTGCATGGTGTTGGTGCTGACATGTCTGGAAAGAGTGTTATTTCAGGACAGACAGAGATCATAGTAGGTGATGGAGCATCAATATTTAATGACTATTCAAATAATGTGTGTATTGGAGAATATTCAAATGTATTTGGAAAAAACAACGCCGAAAGAGCAGTAGATTCTAATGCGGCTAAAACAAATGCTTGTAATACAATATTTGGAAAAAATAATTCTATTAATTCTAATGCAGAGGATAATTTTGTTTGCGGTAACGGTCAGATGATTGCCTGTACAAATGCTTCTTGTAACACATTATTAGGAAATAATACTTTAGTGGGAGGAACTGTAAATAATAATTTTATTTTTGGAAATAATGGAAATACATCTGCAAGTCAGTCTCCTTTAGCTGCTTCTTCTATTAAAAATTGTTTTATAGGTGGTAAAGCAAACTCCGTTACTGCTTCTTTAGATACAGCTTTTATGTTTGGTGAATCAAATTCTGTTTCAGGCACAGGCGGTTCAAATATAATTTTTATGTTTGGTTATGGAAACAGTTTTACAAGTTCTACTTCAAAATCAGTAGAAGGTTGTGTTGTAATTGGAACAGGAAACACCGTTCAGTCTACTAATTATTATCAACACAACGGCGGATGTCTTGTATGTGGAGATGGATTACAGCTTCAGGCACAACCGGGAAGAACATTCTTAGGAAGTTATAATGATACAACGACTTTTGTAGATAATGACCCAAGAGTTTTTTGTATTGGTATTGGTTCATCCGCAAATAGGGAGGATGGATTAAGGCTTCTATCAAATGGAATATTACATGTGTGTGCATCCAATGGAAATGTTGTTACAGAAAATGGAATTAAACTTTCTTCTACACGCACAACTGATTCAACAATACTTGCTGATGATTCTGCTTATACATTTTCAATTCTTCCTAACAACGGGTCTGAAATAATACTAAGTAATTTTTACACTATTGGTGATATCACAATAACATCAACCTCAGACATGACATACGAATCTATAAATCAATACGGTCAGTGGTCTTCTTTATCAAAACCGACATCAGATGACTATAATTCTGTCATAATATTTAAAAAATCTTCCACAAAAACGACAGCCTCAGATTTAATAGAAAACTTTACAGATTCAAATTTACCTAGAATATATTTACTTAATCCAGATATTGATATATCTAATTTCACAATAATTCATATTATGTTATTTAACGATGGGTTTAATATCTGTGCTATTGTTGCAGGATATGATGATGGACCTGCTAATATCTGAGGTGTAATAATCTATGAACGATAGAATGAAAAAATTAAAAAGATATTTTTTAAGTATCCCGGTCGGAGGCCCCGCAGAGTTTACCTACTATTTTAACAATTTAGATGGAACTACCGTTGCAACTGAATTCTATTACGGCACAGCAGAGAGAGTAAAAGTTCCAAATACATTAGACGGTTATACCGTAACAGAAGTTGGATCTACCACATTGTGCTTGGGTGAACTGCATATTGATGACTTTATCAAACCTGATAATAGACTTGATGTTACGAGCGTTACTATTGCCGATGGTATAACAAAAATCTGATAAAGCACTTGACAAATAAATAAAATTGTGCTATAATATAGATATCAATTATTTGGAGGTGTTTCCAATGAATGCTATGGTAATTGACAATAATGGACAGCAGGATAGAATCTTATACCTAACAGGAGATGTATCAGACAGCAATATATCCGATGTATGTAAAAAGATTCTTGATATCAATGATGCTGATCAGAAAGGTATTAGTACGTATGTCAAGTACAGAGTTGATCCGATAGAGCTGCATATTCAATCTTTTGGAGGATCTATCCCTGACATGTGGGCATTGATTGATATTATCGAAAGTAGCAATACCCCGATTATTACTTACTGTTCAGGATATTGTATGTCAGCAGCATCGTTGATTTTTCTAGCAGGACATATTAGATGCATGTATAAGCATAGCGTAATCATGTTCCATCAGATGTCTAATTTAGTGTATGGAAAATATAACGATGTTAAATTGGAACAGGCGGAACTTGACAGATTGCATAAGCAAATGATTAAGTATATTAAGAAAAGAACTAAGCTAGGTAAGAACAAGGATTTTTATAAGAGATTCAACAAGCTAAAAGAGGATATTCACTTTACACCTAAACAGGCTTTAAAGTATGGCATCTGTGACGATATTGTAAGTAAGTCAGATTTGCGTAAGCAGTGTGAACAGCAAATTGAGCAGTATAATTGCTGTGATATTGAACAATAAATGATAATGGAGGATAGATATAATGAACAAGAAATATTGGCTGCTTAAAATTATTCTCGGTGGCTTTGAGACTTCGATCTGTTTTTATGGAGATGAGGTTTCACTACGCGATTATATTCAGAAGAACTTTAACGGACCGATGAGCTATGTAGATATCCCAGATGATGCCGCTGAGTCTCTTATGAGACTTTCGTGTAAAATTTATATGTGTCCTACAGTCAATGTTGAATCGGATACTGGTGAACAGAATCAAGATGAATGAAGTGTGAAAAGGGGTCTGATAGTAGCAGACCCCTTATTCTTTTTATGGATAAAATATGTAGATAGATAGTACATTCCAATAGAATAACTACATTATAATCGGAGGTTATTTCATAAAGGAAGTGATACAAATGATTGATATTGTTGTTGAAAATTTGGTTACGGATCTCCGTAGTTCCGGGGTTTCGTTCGATGAAAAAGCCCTTACAAAAATACTTGATTATCTTGATATAGATGGATCAACTGCAACTCCTTTTAGACCTGAATCATTAAGTGATATTAGAAATAAGACATTATTGGTTTCTGACGGATCATCTGTAATTGGGTTTTACAAGGAAGGGCGATTTATATATAATCCGAAAAAGCTAAAGCCAACTAACTTGTTAAGCGACTATAGTATATTTTTAGTTACTGATTCAGGAAAGGATATTCAAAAGCTACGTCTATCAAGAAAAGATGATAAGGCTGGATTGATTCCGGCTACATCCTCTGATCTTCCGAAATCAATGAATTATGTGTGGGAAAAGGATTGGGATCCGGAATTTAATCGCAATTACTATATTAAATTATTACAGCAAAACAAATTAGGAATGTATTCAGTTATAGTTGACGGAGCTTATAAAACATGCATGGAGTTAATACAGCATCATTATAAGGAACAGACGGTTGGAAAACGCGCAAACGTCTATAATGAGAAAATAAATAAGCTAGTATCTCAGATAAGGAAAGTAGAAGACCTTATAAAGAAAATTGATGCTAATTTTGATTATACCGTTGATGACGCTGTAAAAATGAAAAAGGAAATAAAGCGACTCGAAACGATTGAAAAAGAATGCGACTACTTGATTAAAACAGAGGATGATACAATTAGACGTTTTGGGTACGCTCCAAAGCGTCCACATGTAAAGATTACAAAATGAGGTGATTCATTTTGATTATATTAGAATCAGAAGAACGAAAAGAAGCTATTACAAAAATAGTTTCTGATTGTGTTGAATTTGTTAAAGATAGTACAAAGAAAGTTCCATCCGGAAAACTTGACGGAATTCAATATTGGGTAGACAAGGATGCTCTCTATTTTTCATGTGATGAAGATGATTCTTACGCCGCTATCATGTTTGATGAATTAAGAGCTTTCAAAGAGGAAGACATTATAGATTCTGTTCTTTATCAATTAGAAAAAACAGCAGAGGATGCCGAGGAATTAGAAGAAACCTATTGACATTTTCATTATGTTATGATATAATATAATAAATTAATTTCTCAGGAGGAAACACATAATGAAAAATGTAAAGGATAAGATATCATCGCTTGTTGAATATCTGAATGTATGCAGATATCATTACTATAATAACAATACAAGCATTATATCTGATCAGGAATACGATGAATTGTACGATCAGCTTGAACAGCTTGAAAAAGAGAGTGGATTTGTATTAGCTAATTCACCTACTCAGACCGTTGGATATCCTGTGAATAAGAATAGATATACGGTTACTCATGAGATTCCGTTATTATCTTTAAAGAACTGTAAAGAGATTCCAAGTTTTTCGGAGTTTTGCAGTAAGAGCGAAACGCTGTTAATGCATAAGTTAGACGGACTAACGTGCTTACTTACTTATGATAATGGAAATCTAGTAGCCGCAGAAACTCGCGGAAATGGAATTACAGGGGAAGATATATTCGATAATGCTCATGTTTTTATTGGTGTTCCGTCAACAATTCCAGATAAACGGCATATTCATGTTATAGGAGAAGCTATTATAAGCTATACAGACTTTGATATGATAAATGAAACCGTTATTAAGTCCGGAGCGGAGCCGTACTCTAACCCTAGAAACCTTGCAAGCGGCTCAGCTACACATTCTGATCCTACAATATGCAAAAACAGATTCGTAAGATTTGTAGTCTGGAATGCGAATGATTTGTCTACAGACGGGAAAATGTTATCTGGAATGATAATTGCTAAAGAATATGGATTTAATATCGTGCATACGATTAAGTTATCTAATTCAGATGAATCAAGCATAGATTCTACGATTTCTAACATGAGATTAAGGGCAAAGAAAGATTCAATTCCGATTGATGGAATTGTAGCTATGTATAATGACATTGAGTATGGAAAGAGCCTAGGAGCTACCGATCATCATCCTAGATGCGGATTAGCTTTTAAGTTCTATGAAGATGTTTATACGTCTGTCATTAAAGATATTGAATGGTCTATCGGTAGGACTGGTGTTCTTACTCCGGTTGCTATTTTTGATCCTACAGATATTGAAGGAACATCTGTTTCGAGAGCAAGTCTTTCAAATATAACAATTATGAATTCATTGAATTTGCATAAAGGAGATTCAATCGGAGTTATTAAAGCAGATGCTATTATTCCGCAGATAAAATGTAATCTGTCAGAATCGGATCATGTAACTGCTTTAAATAAATTCATTCCACCTAATACATGCCCATACTGCGGCGGAAAGACTATTATTCGGAAGCAAACTGATGATTCCGATTCAGAATACTTATACTGTGATAACTATAATTGCACAGGAGCTTTGTCAAAACGTATTGAGTATTTCTGCTCCAAACAGTGTGCCGATATTGAAGGATTTGCAGAAAAGACCGTTAAGCAAATATTAGAAATATATCCAGTTAAATCGGTATCTGAATTCTTTATAACTATGCCTGAATGGATGAAAGTATTAGAGAGTACAAAAGGATTTGGAAAGCGCTCGGTAGCGAAGCTCACTAAATCATTTGAAAAATCTAAGAAAATTAAATTGGCTAATTTTATAAATGTTTTAGGTATAAATGAAGTCGGAAAAGTAACGGCTAGAGTGCTCTCAGATTTATCAGGAGGCACCGTAGACGGCTTTAAGAAGCTAACGTACACTAAGTTATCTAGTTGTTCTGGCATCGGTTCTGTGACCGCAGGGAGCGTTTACAAGTGGCTGTCTGATGAAGATAATATCAAGACAATGAATGAACTACTCACTGTATTCACTGTAGTCGATGAAGAATGTGTTGATAGTTATTTACTTTCCGGAAGCTCATTTGCAATAACAGGATCATTGAATAACTACAGCAGATCTGAGCTTGAAGAAATGATCATGAGTAATGGAGGTTCAGTAGTATCATCTGTAACACGTAATACAACGTATTTGATTACGAATGAAGAATCAAATAGTTCAAAGTATCGGAATGCAGTAAAGTATGAAGTTAAGATTATATCTGAATCTGAGTTTATTTCTATGATTGGAAATAACAATACTCAGTCAATTTCGGATGATGTTATGTCCGGAAGATTGTTTTAAGGAGACTGCTATGAAAGAAAATCGTTTTGGAGGATTATTTGACCTCGATCTAAGTGAAGTATCTAAAAAAACTGATGTAAAAAAGAAAGTGCAAAAACAGAAACAAGTTGAACCTGAACCTGCAAAAAGAAGAACTAAAAAGATAACAATAGATACGATTGATACTATGTGTCCATATACGATCAATGTATTCACGAAAAAATCTAAGCCTCTGTCTTGTAATTTTTATAAACATGAACAAGGCGGATACGTAACCGATGATCCATACACATTTAATCTACGAAAGAAATTTGAGTATGAAATTGTCAAAGATGATTTATGTGAAACGATAGATCAATGTCCTAATAATTTTCCTAACTGCTCTATTTGTAAATTTAGAAAGAAACATAATAAGAGGTGAATTTTGTGGATACCGTTGATAATAGAAATGAGATATATGAAAAATTAGAATACATCCTATCAATACTATCCGATTTTTATGACGATGTTCATGATACCATGATAACTATTAAGCCTATGCTGTATGATAAATCTCAGTATCTTCCGGTTCAAGTTGGAATTCAGACATACATCGACTCACTTGACGGTATGAGTGATGTGCTTTCTGATTGCTATAAAAATTTCTCAGAACTGTCAGAGTAAGGGTGATAATTAAATGTTCGGAAAGAGAATATCGTTTTATGAGTGCAGAGATTATTTCAAAACAAATGTAAAATGTTTTGACTATAGTGTTACAGCAGATTCATCATCCTGTTTTGTAGTAGATATACTAAAAGGATCTAGGAAGATAACTGTAACTATAAGCTCATATAAAAGAGGAAAAGTTGCGATAGACATTGTAGATTCATACGGAATCATACGAATACCGAAAGAGGATTTCTCTAAGTTCGATGATTTCAAAATGGCGATCATAAATTCATGCAATAAGATTCAGAAAGAGTTTGGAAAATAATACTGTTAGTATAATTGGCATAGTAAACAAAAATATAACTAATAATTGTGCGGAAATCCCGCACAATTTTTTTTTGAAACCTATTGACTTTTGCTCTGAAATATGCTATAATATATATGATGAAATGAAATGGAGGGTAATTGATATGTATAATGAACTTATGACTCTGATTAAAACTGGTTATATTTCGGCGGATGATCAGAATTTTCTGATTGAGACAGCAAAGAAGTGTGACAGGCTTTTTGAGGAGGGAATCATTTATAAAGATTCTAAAAAGCTGTATGAGGCTGAAACCGCACGTAAAGAAATCTATACAATTATTCAATTACTTTACGATGAACTTACATATGATTGTCGTGAAGATATTTCTACTTATGAAACATGTGATTACTGAGGAGGGGTATTATTGTTTTATTATGCAGTAAGGAATGGACATAAACCGGGTGTATACTATACTTGGGATGATTGTAAGGCTCAGGTTCAAGGATACCCTAATGCAATTTTTAAGAAATTCAATTCAGAACAGCAAGCTATTGATTTTGTAAATAACGATCCTGAAACTCCGGTAACTAAGAGTAATGAAACTAAAACAGAGAACTATCCATATGTATATGTTGACGGTTCATTTAATGAGAGTATTCATCTATACGGTTATGGTGGATTGTTATTTGATGGTAAACAATACCATCTCATTCAGGGAAGTAATACGAATGAAGAAATGGCATCAATGCGAAATGTAGCCGGAGAAATCTGCGGGACTGTTGAAGCAGTAAAAACGGCAGTATCACTCGGTATCAATGATTTGACTGTATATTATGACTATGAGGGAATCAGATCATGGGCAACTAAGAATTGGAAACCCAGAAGACAAGGAACCATTGAATATGTTCAGTTTATGCGATCTCAGAATATCAATCTTAAATTTGAACATGTAGAAGCACATACCGGAGTTATCGGAAATGAATATGCAGATGTTATTGCAAAGAAAGCGGTTGGAATAAATCTGACCAAAACACAAAGACTGCTATACTTCGATGCCTTAAAACTCTGCGGACTTACCTATACAGAGGATGAACAATGAAAGAATATGAAAAGAAGTTGTTCAACATGTTTTCAAGAGAAATAGTCAGTAATAAACAATACACAGATGAAAGTATCTTGGAATATATCAGAAGTCAGAACATAAACCATAAATATGAACGCATTATACAAACATATCCAATCAGCCCGGAAGAATGGTTTAACAGAGTATCGTTTTCATCGGAGTATAAGGATATGATAGACGATAAGTATTATGAGGATCATATCAATTCAGTAATTATGACCGGAGCTACACAGTATACAAAACAATGTGATATTAAAAAACTAGAAAAACCATGTGAAAGAATATATAATGACTGGACGAATAAGCTATTGGAGGATGATCTATGAAAACAGTTAATCAGAAACAATGGGAACAGTTTATAAGTCATTGGGCGAGAAAAGCATGGGAAGAACTCACAAACTCAAACACATTACTTGATCTTATGGTAAACAGATTTGAAAGAACAGTAATTCTAATTAACAAGAGAACTGGAAAAACAGCGATTGCCCGTTGTCATCCAAATGATGAATTTCATGTCCAAGATGGAACTGCAATAGCTTTTGCAAAGTGGCATGGAGTTGAAATTCCAAATGTGGAAAGGATGTAACCATGAGATTTTTAGTACAGTTAAACTATAAAGAATACAGAATCTTTGAAACTAAGTCTTTGGGAATATATATTCTCAGAGACAGTGATGGATATGTAATTGCTATTGATCTTGAAACTATTGATAACGATCATGTATTCATTCATATCCCGCTTGACGAAAATCCACATGATCTAGTCGGTAAATTAGTTGTGTGGGGCTATGTTAATCTAAACTGCTACGATCACAAATTCAAATCAGTAACACACAAAGAAGATAAAGAATCATATCTATACGATTTGAGCAAAGTAGCAGAAACAATATTTAAGGAGGATCTTGATGTATGAGTAAAACATATCAGAAGCCATGCTATATGAACGCAGATGAACTCGGAGCGTGGTGCTATAAAATGTTTGTAGCATTCTGTAAAGACATTGGATGGACTACACAAAGAGTAAAGAATTATATAGAATCAAACATTCTGGAAGAATACACAGACACATTTCATCCTACTGGAAATCCTCTTATAGTATATTTTGCATGGGATCACTCATTTGTAAGGGTCACAAATTTCATCACAGGCAAAACAGGCGTAGCAAAACTCAAAGAAGGAGATCAATTTGATTACATAGTAGGAATTGCTCTGGCATATGCGCGATACACAAAAACAAGAATTCCCATTATGGCAAAAGAAGTGGATATAAATACTCAAATGAATTGGGATACAGTATTAGTACACAAACCTAGTAAAAGTGAGATGTGCTATATTATGACATTGCCGAACTCAGATAAAATCCTATTAGCAGATAGAGATATAGCAAGGGTACTAGGTGTTCGATACTTACAACAGGCTATAAATCGTTCGGCACTTACAACACAATGGCGGAAAGAAGATCTAAAAGACTTTTACGACATTACAGATTCAATAGACTTTAACGAAGAATAACAATCAATATATTATCACTAAGCCGGAATAAAGAATCAATAACAATCAATATATAAACTCTTATACATGATAATACAAACACATAATCATAAATACAAAAAAAGATAAGAATAATAATAGGTAAGAATATCAATAGATATTATTACTCAGATATATACCCTATACTATTTATAAATAATCTCATTTCGTGATTTTGACGAAAAATGATCTTATTTTCATAGAAAATTTTTATTTTATTGAAATTTTATCAAAATCGCTTAGAAGCTGAAAAAATAGACAGTCACAGTAGTTTCACGAATTTTATGGTAGGTATGAATTTTATAGAAAAATTCGTGGATGAAGAAGTACATAATAAAAAACTCCCTGTGATTGTCTATTAAATACAGATACAGGGAGGTATTTTTATGACAAATGTTAATAACGATATGATTGTAGATGATCTTGATATGGAAGCAGTAGGGAAACTCGGATCGCTTGCCAATAAAATGTCTAAATATCCAAAAAATCTTTTGGATGATATTTTTGGTACTGATCAAGTGCCTATGAGTGCTGATAGCGTTGCTACTCTCGAATATGTAATGTCTACAAGATTAAAAGAAAGACAGCTTATGTTTATCAGATTGAAATATGTATTCGGTTTTACGCTTACTGATATTGGTAAAATGTTTGATCTTACAAAAGAGAGGGTTCGTCAGATTATTAACCGCTCTATTGATATTTTATCTACGGCTGAAATTAAGTCATTTATTCAGTTAGGGTTTAATCAGTTTATTGAAATTAAATGCAGTGCTATTATGAATGATACAAGGAGACACTATAGTAAGGTTGTTTCTGACATGGTAAAGTCATCTAATCCGGAAGATGTTTCTGATACATTTGAGAATCAGGCTGAATTCGCATCTGTGAACATATCAGAACTTAATCTCTGTAATCGAGCTAGGAATAGCCTCGCTAACAGTGGGATTGAAACTTTGTATGATGTTATGAATATGTCAATTAGTGATTGTATTGAATTGAAATCATTTGGAACTCAGTGCGCTATGGATATTATTTATGAAATTGAGCGTAGAGGGTATGGCAAATTGAATAACTTTAGGGAGGCATATCATATTTGGGATGAGGTGGAGAAACGATAATAATTTCTAAAAACCTATTGACATTTTGAATTTAGTATGATATACTATAGATGTAAATAAGATATCTAAAATATTAAGCAATCTGTATTACAGTGTTATTTTATACAAACACTAATCATGTAGTGCTGATTGTAAAGGAGGTACGTATAATGATTACTTTGAATGATATCAATGTCGATCAGTTTGGTGAGGAAGTTAAAAATATCTATAACCGTTATTTCCCGCATAGTCTTTGCGGAGTTAGGTTCTCTAACGGTATTACTCCGGCTATGTTTATTGATTTTTTCCTTGCCGGAGATGCCAGTGAGTGTCCTAGTAATTATTTGCTTAATGACTTGTTTAAGTGTTCCTTTGTGATTTTCTTCCAAGACGGAACAACTAAAGGTTCTAAGTTTGGAACTAATACGATTGAATGCACTGGATCCAGTATTACGGTAAAGCCTACTAGCAAGTATGTAGCATTTGATACTGTTAAGATTCCGTTTAGAAAGACTACAGGTGATGTATCTAAGATTCTGAAAGCGCTTACTAAATATATCGACAAACTGTTTCACACAACACTGGAGCAGCTTGAATCCGGAAATATTCCGGATAGATATGAAGCCCTTGTAGCAGAAAAACTTGAAGTAGATTAAGGAGTGATATATGTGATTGAAATTGAAAATGTTATTTACAAAGAAGATTCAAGAGGATATAAGTTTAAGTATGTAATTGAATCGGTGTCTGATAAGATCAAGAAGCTCGTGTCTCGTCAGTTTAATGAAAGTAATTGGAGCAGAGTCCTTCAGCATATCAATGACGGATGTATGATGATCTCTGCTTGCCGTGGAGAAAACACGGAGGAAGAAAACGCTAAGAAAACAGATGAACTGGCTAAAGATATTAGAGCTAAAGGTCTTGGGTATATTCGTATTCTCGGCGGATATATTGAGAATAAAGGAACTGATGAAGAAAAAGAGGTAACTGAGGAATCATTCTTTGTTCCTAAGAATAAGGACATGGAAGATGAAGAATTTTTCAACATTGCTATTGATCTGTGCAAAAAGTATAATCAGGATTCTGTTCTTATCAGTTTGCCAGATTACACTGATTTCGGATATTACGACAAATCAGGTAACTTTGATTTTTCACCGGGAGAAAAGTTTATTGCCAATGATAAAGAGATTGGGCAATATTTCTCTGCTCTTGTCGGAGGTAATCGCGGTGGAAAGAAATTCGCATTCTCTGAACTGAAAGTTGAATGGCTTGCCGTCCGGCATCCGGCATCTCACTCACAGGCTGTTTGGATGTCGAAGATGAATGAATATTTTTAATGAAAGGTTGATTAACTATGAAACTTAGAATTGATGAAGGTAATATGGGATATAGCTCCGCTGTATATCAAGCTCTTGATGATACTTATGTATCTGAGTGGGATAATAAAGTTGATCCTGACTATATCAGAGACAATGTAGAACTGTTTATCTGGAATGATAGACCTACTTATGAGGAAATCTTTAACACGCGCAGAAAGCCGCACTCAGTTGCTTACGAAGGTCTCTTGAAGTTGTTTCAAGGAAATGTTGATGATTATGAAGTGAAAGTTCGCGTTACATCTGATATGGTAAAGCGTTGGCTTAAAAAGCACGGCATTGATTATGTTGAGCTTCTGAAGCCGATTGTTGATCGCATTGAGGAAGAGCGAGTAGAAAGAGCATCAGATCGCTAATAAGTTAAATGAATAATTTTAGAAAAACTCCTTGACAAATCAGACTAAATATGCTATAATATATATGTGAGAGAGTTGTGCTTATTTGTCAAGGAGGTACTTTTATGAAGATTCTTTATGTGCATGGCATTGGCAGTGGTAAAAACGGTAACACGATTAATTGGATTCGTGAAAAGTTCACAGATCATGAAATCTATAGTTTTGATATTCCGGCAGATCCGTTTGAGGCTATTTCTTTTATTAAGGATAAGTGCGCTGAACTGGATATCAACCTGATTATCGGAACAAGCCTCGGTGGATTCTATGCAATGACAATTCCCGGAGTGCAGAAGATTCTGATCAATCCTGCTATTAAGGCTTATGAAACTGCTAACGTGATCGGATATGGTACTCATGAGTATTTCTGTGTTCGTGACGATGGCAAGCAGACTTATGAAATAAATGAAGAGTTTGTTACAAAGCTCACTGCAATTTACAAGACACACAAGGAGTTTATTGATGAAGAAATGATTGCGGAGACATATGCTATTTTCGGAACCGAAGATGATGTGTGTGATTTTAGGGCAGAGTTCGAGACTGATTATCGGAAGTCTCATATGATTACTGCCAAGTTCGGACACAGAATGACAAAAGATATTTTTGACAATGAATTCACTGATCTTTTTAATAAGGTCGAAAATGATTTTAACACAAGGGCGTGGTGAACGTGGTACAGTTATGGGAACACTATGTAACTCTATTTGATTCGGACGCTGACCTAGATAAGAAAGAATACTATCTGGATCAGGTATGGGATATTTTAACAGAATCATATAAAGCTATTGGCGGAATGGCTAACGTATCTGAACCTGAAGAACTGCTCAACGATGAGTATGTATGGAAACTATTTACAAGAAATAAAAAGGTACTGGCTGTTCAGCTATATAAACTCAAAGGCGGTAGCAGAAAATTATTCCTAGGTGGATGCCTTGCTACTCCGGAGGGTAAAGAAGCATTCTATAAAATGGCAGCAGAAGATGTTAAGCGTCTTGAACGTGGAGCTTGGGCTGAGGTATCTGGATCAATGGAAGGTGTTTATATCTTCAAGCTAGGTGCTACTCCGATTCCGGCTGATGTATCTAAAAAGATTCTTAATGATATGGGCAAGGATGTTATATCTATTGATAGAGATGGATTCCATTACACAAGAAAGATCGGCGGAAAGCCGTATGAAAAGATTATGTTCGGTAATGTTCCTAAGAAATATCGTGTAGGAGATTGGGAAGAAGTGTCCCAGAAGTACAAGGATATTTATAAGAACTACACTGAAACACATCCTGAAGAAGTTGCTCAGAGAAAATCCGCTCACAGAAACAAGAGATAATATTTACAAAAGTCAGTGCAGAAATGTGCTGACTTTTTGCATATTTACTATTGACTTTTATCAAAATTTATGGTATACTAAAGAAGATGACTGAGATCATCAATAACGACTTTGGAGGATTAAGTATATGAATAAGGAGCAGCTATGTCCGAAATGCTGTAGAAAATTCACAGATTATCCGGCACTATCTAGGAAAGATAATAAGACAAGAATATGTCCTGAGTGCGGAGTAAAAGAAGCGATCCTATATGCTATGAATTATTACAAAAGCTCTTTTAAGTCAGATGATGATTCTGTACACGATTTATATGAATAATGGAGGTTTACTAATGGATAAGATTTCTACTGCGGATGTGTTTAGCTATGCCGCGAGAACAAATGAAACTGCCGCTTACTATATGCTGAGAGCGTATGGTATTGAGAATTTTTCAGATTCCAGTGAGCGGTATTATGAGCTTATGAACTATCTGGAAAAAAGAATTTCAAAGCGGGAAAAAGCACATGCATTTTAATTATTTATAGTAAATAGTTATATTTACTATAAATATGCTATACAGTATCTTTGTAATCATCCGATTACATAAACAATGAAAGGGGAATGTTAAAATGATTACTATTAGAGAAGCATCGGATCTTTATGATGATTTTGATGAAGACGGATTTTTGGATGCTACAGAATTCGATGATGATCTTGCTGTAGGCGGATATGATAGCAACGGCGATCCGATTGATGAGTCTACTATTGATGAGCTTTATAGAATTGCTAACTCTGAAATTCTGCCGACTACAGAGCTTGCTGAACTTGGTGATGCGGATATTCCGGAAGATACATTTGATTATTATGCGTCTGGAACTGCATTCGGAGCAAACTTGAAATACGATATCGTTCTTACCGTTGGAGATGGGGCGTTTGATCTTGACGGTGAATATGCTCTGGAAGAAGGAGGTATGCATCCGTCTTTTATGTACGGAGATAATTCAGCAGAGCTTACATTTACCATTAAGGTTCGTGGAGATAAAGTCAATACAGTTCTCACTGATGTTTCTATTTATGATGGCGGTATTTACTCTGATCGTTATTCTGAAAACTTTGCAGACTACTGGGATGAAATTGCTCTTTGTGAGTATGTGAATCAATTAGCTGCTCCGACAGTTGATGAAATTCACACAACTCTATCTAATATTTAAGGTTGTGATTATATGCCTAGAGGAATGTTGATCGAGAGAATTGAAGAAATAGCATCAGGAACATATTGTACAGATTCAGCATCAGATATTGTAAATTGGTTACTCAATAAACCAAAGGCATATAGAATTCTTTATGATATAGTTCTTGGTGTATGGTGCATTGCAGATGCTCTGGAAAACACACATAAGGATATGAGCATTGATATGTTCGATAGCGGGTACCTATATGATAATCCAGAACACGTTGATCTTGATTCTTATGTGCTTGATATGCGTAACGAAAAAAGATTTAATGATGGATACACAGATGCAGAAGTTTACTCTGATTATTCATTCAGGGAATTGAAACTTCTTGGATGTTTCTTCATTCCGGATGGACAGGAGTATCGTGATTATGAAGAATCCGGATTCTACTCTGTAAAAACAAAGATAACTACCGGAACTATCTTTACAGTAGCCCGTGGAGATCTTGAAAAATTCTTTACCCCACTATACAATAAACTCCGCATTGCCGGAGCATTTGTAAAAGAGGATATTACCGATGAAGATTATGAGTGGTTAAAGCATTTAGCTGAATTAGCTAAAGATCAAGATCCAGATGACTGGACAGATGAATTCTACTATCTGGCTATTGAAGATGGTTACACGGAAGACCAAGCTAAACAATTTATTGATAAGTGGATTATAAAGCAAGCAGGATTTAACGAGGCATATAACAACGCCCCGTTAATGACTATTCGTAATCAACTTATGAACAAGCTAGGAGATAATTTTACGGTAACAGGAGGAACAACGGTTCCGAAAGTTATTGTAACATCAGTAGATAAACCGGATATATCATTTGATATTATGACTGATGGAAAGAATGTTGAAATAACACCTAAGAAAGATGGTGTTCCGGACACTCTACATAAGAAACGTGGAATAGCATTTATGAGAGCTGCTACGATCCTATATGATTTCATTATGAATAATGCCGGAATGAAGACAGAACGATATACTAAATTGCGAATAAAAGAGGATTGATACAAATGATAGTATTGACAGAGGGCAACGACTATGACTTCAATTACCTATTAGACAAGTATGAATATCCGGATTATTCTAAATATAAAAATGATAAGAATGTTTTTTATCATAACACATATTGGACTAATGTAGATGAAATCAGTAAGCACGGATTGCGCTGTGATAAGGCTAAGGCTGAATACGATGCTAACGGTATCATTCCTATGATATGGGCAGTTGATGTTCCGGGCGGAGAAGTTTATGGAGGATGTACGGTTGCATTCAGGTATGATCTTACAGATGAAAACGGAGACAAAGTGAACGATCATGAGTACAATCTATTTGAGGATGTTTCTCCTGAAGATATTCTATTCATTGATACGTGGATTAGTGACTCAAATGGTATGAAACGACTGTCTGATGTTCCTAGATTGATTAATAAGATGGGAGAAGATCGTGTAAGAAAAACCCTTATAAGAGGTAAAGAACGTGGAGTACAACTGTTTTATGATCCGGATTATTTAATAGAACAAGCTAAGAGGTGATTTGATAAATGAGTATTCGTAATATAATTCGTGGAGATATAGATCAAGACGGTGTTGTTGAAGCAGATGACGCACTGGCAATAGAACGTGCATATGTTGATGCTATTGCCGGAAGAGATCCGGGAATAACTGATTTACAAAAAAACATCTCAGATGCTACATGTGATGGACAGGTTAATGCTAGGGATGCTCAATACACTTTACAATATTATGTAGATTCGCTATCTATGAAGGAAATTGATTGGGATGATCTTTTGTATCTTGATCGCAAACAACCAATAGAAACTGTAGAAAGTTTTTCACAAGATAATGAATGATATATAACAAAAAAGGATGTGTTTATTATGACTGAATATTTTGTAGGCGCTTATAAGAAGAAATCGTATACAAGAGATCCATGGAATGAGCCTATTTATGATGAAATATTTAGGTCAAATAGTTATCAGGAAGCATTTGAATTTGCACTCAGATGGAATCTAAAAGGATATACAGTTGAGATTCAAACTGCTGAAAATGACGATATCGTTGATATTGAGACATATAAGCCATACACGATGGAAAAGATTGGTACTGATATTGGTGAATCTATGAATCGAGGCATGAAGATCAGAATCGCGGAGTGAAGATTATAAAATATTTTTCAAAAACCTATTGACAAATAGTAGGATGTATGTTATAATATAAATATAGCATACATCCTATTTTAAGATATGGAGGGTTTTGAAAATGAAAAAGCCGATTGAGTATAAGGATGAAATCCTTAAAAGCATTGATTATCTGCTCTCCCGCAGATACTTTGATCTGGATCAGGGAGATGAAGTTCTGTTTGAAAGACTGTATCACGAGCATCGTGTTTATTCCGATTGCTCTGATTTCGTTGTTCGTATTAAGGACGGCGGGTATTATCATATTCATGTCTGGACTTCTGAGAATGATCTTAATTTTGTGAAAGATAATATTGACAATGTAGACTATGTTCGTATGGATACTATCGGAGCGCTGGAAGATACTATCGTTGGGGATATCTATGCGTTTATGGATTCTATTAACAGTGAATGTTCTGAGTATCATTATGCAAATGAGGTAGATGTACGTGAGGCAACTATTACTAGGGAAGAAATTACTAATATCTTAACCAGATCGTATGATACTACAGACATCATGAAATCTTTGAAAAAGGAGCTTCTTACTGTTGAATCTTTGATTAACGAAAACGGATACTATGACATTTCGTTTGAGAATAGAATTGACTTTGTTTTTGCACTGAATTATCTTGTAATTCTAAATGACGGTACTTATTTTTATATTTCTACAGACTCCTCTATTTTTCCTAAAATTGATTTTAATGACATTGTTTATATCCGTAAATGGTGCATTAACAACCCGGACGAAAATAATAAAGTAGTAGACAGTGACGGAAATATGTTTGAATGTACTTGGGTGTTTGATTCTGATACTGAGGTATTTAATAAATATTGTATTGATGTTATGAACGAAATTGATACAGACTAATTAAATAAGGTGTTGATTTTAATGGTTGAGCAAATAACTGAATTATATGTTGACATAATTCCATATTCAGAGTTCAAGCATTTTTTGAAAGAAGAAATACTTGGATCTGATGATATTATTAAACAAGGTGACGATTATAAAAACGCCGTTGAAACTAGATTTAGTATCAATAAGCATTTATCTGGATTAGCAAAGAGAATAAGAGAATTACCATATGTTAAAAGTTGTAATCCGGATCCTTCATCTAAGTTTATAAAGCGTGGATTGTCATGTTACTTGGAGGTAAAATTCAATCATCCAGACGGACTTACGAAAGAAGAGATAGATAAGCATTACAGATATACAATTAGATTCTCAGATCATTTTGATAAACACGATGATAAGAGAACTCACAGAACAGACCTTATTGATGTGATCGGGCGTAAGGTAAAGAATCTGGAAAAGGTAGGAATGAAACAATTCAGGAATAGTCTATCTGATATTCAAGCCGATATCGCTGAGTTTGAGGAAGATAAGTTCGGTGAACAGGTTACATTTTTTGAAGAATAAGTAATAAGCTGCTCCAAGATATTCGTAACAGGAGCAGCTTATTTTTTTTTTCAAAACCTATTGACATTCAATCATAAATATGATATAATATAGTAGATACCAGTAAAGGAGGTTAGTCATCATGGAAGATCAGTACAGACCGATTCATGAATCATATTTTAGATGCTTATACTGTGACGCTGAATTTGATATTCCGGAGAATGACAATCTCTGCCCGTGTTGTTTCTCGGAATGTATAGCAGTGAATAACAGACACAATATTTCATCTATACTATGGAAACTTCCGAGGAGATGTTCCACATTGTTCTATAACGGTCAGAAATCTGTGAGCTATTCAACAAGACAAAAGAAACCGATAGCGGACAGAATATGTTATATTATAGGATCAATGTATAAGATATACTACCCTACTTATTGGGATGGATACTCTTTTACTGATGATGCTAACCGTGCTGTGATTTATGCTACTGTAAAGGATGCAAGAATAAAGATATATAAATCAAGCATGGGGCAGTATTGTTATCATGTTGTTATAGAAGCTAAATTATTCGGCGGTAGAGTTATCCCGCTGAGAGAAATTTAAGGAGGATCATTATGAAATGTTATGTGATTATTAACAAAGAAACAGGCGTTGTTATTTGTGTATACACGAATAAGGATGCCGCAAAGGAGTTTGTCGATCTGCACAATGAAGTGTGTTTCAGCTATGAACAGCTTTATACGATTGTTGAACGTGATTTTGTTGGAGGTGACTGTGCCTGATGAGCGTAAAATTCACAGACCGGAAATTTGTAAGTAAGATATCGAGTGCGGTTACAAGAAGATCATCTGCCGCAGGTAAGACTATTGCAGAGGATGTATACAGATACGCAAAGACGTTCCTTAAAAGCAAATTTATTTACCAGATTGATGTAACATCAATGTTCATGAGTATGCCGTCAGAGTTGATAAGCAATCATTTTAAACATATTACTATTACAAAGCAGTATAGAAATAATATGAGCGATACAGATTCCAGAGTTACTGAATCGCAGTCCGTAGCATCCATGGATATTAAAATGTACAAAGGAACGCCGATTATTCTGTATGTTTCAGAGGGTAAGAATAGAGATACCTCTGATTATATTCTGAGCACCATTTATACTAAGAAACATAAAAAGAATTTGGATAAGTTTGTAGATAAACTCTGTCATTGTGTCATATGTTCATCCGAGCACGATAAGCGCGGAGTATACAGAACAACCGCACATGGATATACACCGCTTTCTTTTGGATTTCCTAAAAGATCGTTTAATGATGTGTTTATGAAAAAGAATGATAAAGATCTAATTATACATACGATTGAAAAATTCTTGAATAACAGATCGTGGTATGAGAAGCATCACATCCCATATCATTTTGGATTGATCCTTTATGGGGAACCGGGAACTGGAAAATCATCTATCATTCAGGCTATTGTAAACAAGTTTAATTTTAATAAGATTGTAGTAGAGGGAGACTCTATTCATTCGTCACTTAACTCTATCAAAGATAACGAAATACTTAGCAGTGAAACAACAACCGCCATCATCATAGAAGATGCAGACCTTACATGCTGTCCAGTAGAAGACAGAAATGATATGAGAGTGCTTGAAGCCGCTGAACGATATAAACACAATCTAGGATACTTGATGAATAGTATGGACGGTATCGGATGTTTCCAGAATGTTATTTATATCTTTTCAACAAATAGTATTGAGGACATTGATCCTGCGATTCTAAGACCCGGAAGACTTGATCTTCATGTCAATATTTCATATGTGTGTGATGAAACTATGAATCAATTTTTGAAGTTCCATTATGGAAAGCAAATGCCAGAAAACTATCATGTGAAAGATAAACTAATTTTTGCAGAGATGCAAATAGATGTTATGAGAGGATACAGTTTTGATCAGATGATTGAAAAGTATGCAGAACCCTCTTGACTTTTGAATCTAAATATGCTATACTATAATCACTAAGTTATAAGGAGCTATTATAAATGGAAATTTTTCTGAATATTATCTATGTTATTCTTCTATCTGTTTGCATTGTGTATAATACAAGAGAAGCACTGCATACTAGGAAACGAACGAAATGTATTATCTATTCGATTGTAGCTGGGATTTGTATTGCAACTCTTGTGTCACGAACACTTTATATTATGTTCAGTGCAATCAGACCGCCGATGAACGTGGGGTGATAGTGTGGATATCAGAAAGCTCATTGAACAGCCGGAGTATGAATTTCTTAAAACGAATCCATATCTTAATGATATGATGTTTTTTGTTGTCGGAGGAAGTCATGCATACGGTATGAATACAGAAACATCTGATATTGATCTGCGCGGAGTTTGTTATCCTCCGTTCAGTACAATAAATGGTAGTGGGTATTTGGATGATTATAAAGATCCGAGTACAGTCATTGTCAACGGAATTTTTGAACAGGTGACGGAGCGTGAGACAGATACCACTATCTATAGCTTTCATAAGCTGCTCCGGCTATTGAGTAATTGTAATCCGAATACTATTGAAATGCTTGGATGCAGGACAGAGGATTATCTGTTTAAGTCTGTAACCGGAAGATACTTTGTTGATAACGGTAATATCTTCCTTAGTAAGAGGGCGTACAATTCCTTTGCAGAGTATGCGCGAGGACAGTTTAACAGACTCAAAAATGCTCTTGGTAGGCAGAGACAAGGAAATCTGTCTAACTGTCTGTGCATGTCAGATGCTATTGTTAGGATGAAGAAACACCTTGGAAACAGCTATCCGGGATATGATCCGAATTCTGTAAAAGTATATCTCACAGACTCTTATGGTCATCCAATCTTTATCAACGGTAAACAAGTAGCTCCGGATGATGTATCTATTATCTTTAATGGAGAGTATAAGGAAGTCAGAGCGAACGGAATTAGTGTTGACGATCAGGATATTGAAGTTCGGTTTGATGTTGATATTAAGTCTATTCCGTCTAAAGACTTTGCCGGAGTAATGAATGAGATTACATCTAATATTAAAGAATTTGACAAAGCTCTAGGACATAGGAATAAGAAAAAGGATGATCTACACCTGAATAAACATGCTGCACATCTATTGAGATTGTTTATGATGGGTAGAGATATTCTTGCAGAACAGAAAATTCAGACATACAGAGTAAAAGAACATGATCTTCTTATGGATATTAGAAACGGTAAATACTTTGACGGTACATCGTTTACCAAAGAGTTCTTTGATATGGTAGACGATTATCGGGAGCAGCTTGATCGCGCATATGAAAAAACGAATCTGCCTGATAAGCCGGATTCAAATAAGATTAGACGGCTTGCAAAAGATGTGTTTAATCATTATTACTCGGTAGGCTTTATCTTTAATGGGAGGAATATAAATGGATAGATTTGAACTGATTAAGAAAGTTATTAAGGACTATGATCTTCCGCTTCAGCCTGTGTCATCGAAACACGTTGAATATGCACTTAATACATTTCCGTGGATATATGATTATGATGATGCTATTGTATGTGCAGAAACATGGTTGAAAGAAACAGGCTGCTCCGTTCATGAATTTGATAATGCTACTCACAGAATTACACAAAACTGCATTGATAGCATTCAAGCTCTGGATTCGTACAAGCAGTTCAATGAGCAAGAATTTATTGCGGAGAAGCCTATTTGTATCGAATCTATTCCATACTACAAAGGACTTGACATTTATAAAAGGAATAACAATTCAAAACGGTTTGTATCCATTGATCTGTCTAAAGCTAATCTTCAATCATTTATTCACGGGAATGTTATCGAGAATATGACGTATGAAGATTTTCTAAAGACATACGGTCATGCGGATGACGATGATCTGCGGTGGTATATCGGAGGTAGTAAGCATTTTCGTCAGTTGATCTTCGGTAATTTGAATCCGAAGAAACAACAACTTATCGAAAAGAATCTGGTAGAAAGAATCTTGGAGCAGCTTGTTACAAAGAGCCTAATATCTCCGAAAGATGTGTACGGTTACACTACAGATGAGATTATTCTGAACTGGACTGAAAATGTATCTGAACTTGAATCAAAATTCTATGCCCCGATATACATGACTTGCGGTAAGTATAATATCAAAGTTCACATTGAGGATTTCATCCTGAAGAATATTGAACCGTATGATTTCTGGGTAAAGATTGATCCAAATACACTGGAACCTTATAAGTTAAAGAAAGTACCTATTGTTTATTATCTGCAAGTATTAAAACATATTTACAAAATGGATAATGATGAAGAAGATCTGATGTTCCTGTATGAAAAACTGCCGTGTAAGTTCTGCACAAGATTGTGGAAGGATGATTGATTTATGTTATGTGCAGTTATTAAAGTGAGAGTGGTGGGCGGTAAATTTCCTACTCCTACTGAAAAAGAGATCACTCAGTATAATATAAAGAATTTGCCTGAAGCTGATTTTAAGAGTGATGTTTTACAGAACTATGAAATTACCGCATTAAATGTTTGCAACTCCATTCTAAAAACAAATCTTATGGAGATTGTTTCACTTAATTTTAATGACAGGGAGGTTTAAAAATGGGAATTAAGTCTTGGCTACTTAAAAAACTTGACGCTGTGTCTAAAGAAGATTATGACAATGCTGTATTAGAGAAGACAGATATAAGATCACAGATGTATAGATATATGGATAAGATCGAAGAACTTGAAAAGAAACTGAACGGAGATGCCCCGGTAGTTGTAAAGCAACAATTTGAACCTATTGAAACTATTCGATGTGATTTTGCAATGGATAATAATTTTGCTGTTATGTATCCAGAGTATGCAGACTCTTATACAGATCAAATCATTGAACAGCTTGTGTCTGAACTTGCAGACAATATGATGAAGAACGGATATGTGAAATTTGATATTATAGATAGTCGGATGAGATGTCCGATTCCGGTGGTACGAGCAACTGCGAGGTGTGTTAAACATCCTCCGCAGGATATTAAAGCTCTGATGAATACTATTTCAGAAAGGATTGAGCATCGTGGGACTTGATTATACCTTATATCTGAACATAAAGGATAAGGAATCCGGTGTTACTCATTTTCGTATGGAGGTTGCGTATTGGCGTAAATGTTGGACATTATCCAATGAACTTCATAATATTTGTAACGAACCCCAGTATAGTGTACCAGAAAAGTACCGTGTGCAGTTTAATACAATGTGTTCAATAATCGTATTGCCAGATATCATAAAACGTATTAAAGATGAACTTAGCAATTTTAATTATAATGATAATAATTTCTGGAGTTGCCAAGTCTGGGAAAATGCAGTTGTTAGAGATATGTCGATACGCAATATGGCTAACTTGTTCGCGCTGCAAGCGTGGCTGTGTGATAAAGAAGATGATGAAATTCTAAAGTATGCATCTTATGATGGAAACCGTGTTGAGTGGCTTATGGAATATCTGAAAGAAAAAGATAAATGTGAATTGTTTATTGAATCTGAGTTATCATATTGACACATTGATTTGTACAATATATACAAAAAACACCGTAAATCATCTACGGTGTTTTTATTTTCATTTTCAAGAAAACTCTTGACTTTTTATTGAAAATATGCTATACTATACATGTAAGCAAATCGGAACTGAAACTGATTAAGGAGGAAAAGAAAATGACTAAATCGCAGGAAAGAGTTATCAATATGCTCCGCAGAGATGCTGAGATTGAAGCCTCTAAGTGTCATGTAAACGGAGAGATCAAAGAGTTTACGATTAAAGAAAATAACGGATTTGTTTCCGTTTATGTGGTTCTCGGAGCAGCTAACGATGAGGGAACCATGGCAGAAGTCTATTGCAGAGACAAGACTCTGCTGTTTATCGGAAAACGTGGAAAAATCACCATTCCTATTTGGGATGAGAAAACACATCATCAGAGATACCAGAGATATCGCGGTATCTGGCTTGCTTGCTATGATTATGATAATAACACTACCAAAGGTTCTACCAAGAAGATATAAGGAGATTTATAATGAATAATGCGATTAATGTGAACGATATTAAAGATAACGGTCACGATCTTGAAGAAACGATTTGGCTTTTAGTAAAACAGGTGAACAATCTTAGAGAGATAAATGCTAAGTTACATAGTCAATTACAACATCAGGATAAATTGCTAAAACAACTTATTAATAACTATAATGCGCATATCTGCGGTAACGAGTGTTATTTGATGGATGAAAACGAATTCTAATAAGGAGGCAAATATGAAAGCATACACCGTTTGTTATGAACTTTATATCGGTGCCGAGCCAAAACAGATTTCATTTCTTGCTAAAAATAAGCAGGATGCTTACGACAAAGCTGTGTACGAAATCATCCCTCAGATGGAAGGAGAACCGCCTTATAGCGCATATGTTTATTCCGTAACCTATCAGAATGGAAATCAGAAGATTTTTAATAACTGAAATGGAGGTAATTGTAAATGACTACTGATACAAAATATTTGGTCGTTACTGTATATGACAACGACTTTACAGCTACGGGTTGTGATCTCGGAAAGTTTATTCAGACTATTATTCTTAACAACTTTGAAAAACCGGAAGACATCATCGAACTGGTTGAACAGGATAAAGCCGGATTTATTCGTGAAAAGATCGCGCTGATCTGGGCGGCTTATATGGATCTTGACACAAAACTTGAATGTAATCAGGATAAGGATAGAAGAAACTATTTCCTTACTAATATCGAACTGCTTATCTGGGGCGAGAGTGACATGAATTATGAGGTTGGAAACGCTGAGTTTATTGTTATTCCGCTGAACTTTGTTGAAGAGCCGTTTGTGTTTTGATAGGAGGTATAATATGATTGCTACAAAAACAAAAATTCTTAAATTTATTGAAGATGGTAAAAAGTTCTATGTTAATGATATCAAATATATGAAATTGGAAATTTCCGGACGTTTATCAGATAAACCTCGTGTCCATGCATACTGCTATGCAACTGGAAATACTGTTTGGTTCAACGGAGACTCGGAAGTTACTGTATGGGAGGTAGTTGAAGATGAGAAAAAATTGTAAGACATTTGAACAGTGGGTAAGAAGCCAGTATGATGAGTTTCAAAAGGCTCAGATGAATTCGTGTAATGAGAGATTTTCCAATAATCATCTCGGAATGAATGTGTATACAAATTCTGTAAACGATAGTTCCGTAAGGTGTTTTATTTATAATGAGAGCCGAAACAAGACGGGTACTGCTTCTGTAAAGGCAGCGAATTGGGATGATCCGACTATGATTGCTATTGGTCTTGCATGGGCAGATTATAAGGGTGAGTCCATTCCTGATTTTACAGTTCCTTTGTATAGTCTCAGAACATATGACAGGTTTTACTATAATGGTTGTGAATTTGTATACCTAACATCTAATCCGTATAAGTTGAATTGCGTGATTGTGTGTGATGCAGATGGTGTTCCGTATAACTTTGACAAGGAAACAAGAGTGAGAGTAAAGGAGTGATAATAATGAAAGAATTTTATGACCTTATGATATGTTATTATAAATCGTGCCATGAGGATCACTATTATTTTCGTAGCATGAAAAATGCATATGACGCTATTAAACAGGATATGGAGAGTCAGGGGTATAGACCTAATTATTCGTATGAGGAAGTAGAGACATATATGAAGGAGCATTATATTTTCCGTTGTGGTAACGGAGACTATACTTTAACAAGATGTGAGTTTGAAGATTAAGGAAGGGATATTTTATGTCTAATTGGCTTAGGACAAACTGTCCGAACTGCGGAGGTAATCTTACGTCTGATGGGAATTGTCCATATTGTGATACAAAAATAAGAGCCGCTAATGAAATGCGTATAACTCTAAATGATTATCTTAGTTTTCCGGATAAAATTGAAATTGACATTAAGGTTAAGCAGAGTGACGGTAATGTTGCTGTAATTCCTTTTATCGGACACTTGGAATCTGTTACTCATCATATCGAACCTGTTTATGCTGATTATTGGGGCGGCAAGCGTGTTATTGCAAATAACGGTCATGAGCTTAAACTTGTGTTGACTGGTAGAGCGCGTGAAGCTATTTATTCAGATACATTGGAGGGAAATTAAAAATGGGAATGATTGACTATGGAACTCTCGTTAAAAAGAATGGAAAGCTCGTGAACGAAGGTATTATGTTCATGGATAACTCTGATATGGGAGTTGTTCCTGTAGAAGATGCTTATAAGGATGTTTCAGATGCTTATTCGAGAGAGCCGATTCGTGAAAACTATTTTGCATATGTCGGGGACGAGGGACTTATGATATGTTTCTACAAGAAGCGCATGACCTTTGTTTCAGGAAGCAAGTATCTTGGAAGTATTATTATGGGAGATCCGTGGTACGGAAAATATGATGATAGGTATACAAGATATGGATTGTTTAACGAAAAGCTGTTGAATCCATTTAACTGCGGTATTGATGTGCGATTCGAGCATATCTCTGCGGATTCGATCTATAGGGTTGAACAGGAAAGAGATACAGTTGATGTATGGGATTGGAGAACCGGAGATGTGACTGAAGCTAAGTCATACTGGAAGATGATTAAAGATGCTTATGGTCTTTCTGATGTGCGTGATTCTAAGAATCGTAAATACTATAAAAAGATGTGTAAGAATATCCGCAGATGTAAGAAGATTGACGAAAACTGGCATCAGAGACATTTCGCAACCACAACTGTTTCGGATAGATATTATGTTGTTTTCGAGTATAAAGGAAATACATATGAGGTATTGACAGGATATGGAATTGATCATCGTAGAGCTTTTTATGAAGATGAAGAAGCCTTGACTAATTATGGATTTACAGAAATGGAGCGTGAGTTCTGCCGAAGATTTATTAACTGTTAATACTTGTGAATATCCACTAAACATTCATATAATGGTTGGTGGATATTCTTACTATATGAATAATTGACTTCTGAAACTATATATGTTATACTATATTTATAAGTTAGGAGGTGTACTACGTAATGACAAATGAAGATAAAATAGCATTGTTTGAAATTCAAATTAGAGAACTTCAAAAGCTATATGTTGAACTAGGAAACCTAGTTGAGTCTATTGAGGAGCAACTTGACAACCTTGAAGCAGCCTTTATCCATAGTGCAAAGGGGTATGAAGTTATTATTGACACGGAGCATGATGACCCTAAATACGTTCTTCTGAATACAGTCAAGAAAGAGGGATAATTTATGACTGAAAAAACTATTTATATTGCCGATGACGGTAAAGAATTTGATAATAAGGCTGATTGTGTCTACTACGAGAGCAAAACATATCAGCTAAATAACTTTAATCGAGTTATTGAAGCTGCTAATATCATTAAAGACTATTGTATTAAGATGCGGTGTGCTGATTGTCCATTACATACCATAGACTGTCATACAGGTTCGGATCATTTTATGTATACATCACTGCCGATGGATTGGAAACCAGATAAATGGGATGTGGAGAAACTGAAATGATTTACTTTATCGCTGATACTCATTTTAATCATACAAATATCATTAAGTATTGTGACAGACCGTTTACAAGTGTTGAACAAATGAATGCGTTTATGATTAAAAGGTGGAATGAGACTGTAAAGAAAGATGATGTAGTTTATCATCTTGGAGATTTCGCACTATCTTATAAACCGGAAGTCATGCCTCTTGTACCACAACTCAACGGTATAAAATATCTTGTAAAAGGAAATCATGATTCATACACAAATCAATTCTATAGAGATTGTGGATTCAAGGAAGTGTATGATAAACCGATTATCCTGAACGAATTTCTAATTCTCTCGCATGAACCTATTCCGTGGAAGATCAGTCCAATATTCCTGAATCTATATGGACATATTCACAATAGCGATCTGTTTCAAACATGGGGATCCGGAGCAGCTTGTATGTGTGTTGAACGTCACAATTATACTCCGGTCAGCCTTGATACTATTAAACTACATTATGCATGAGGTACTGTATGAGAAAAGATTATAACATTCACACAAAGTGGGCAGATGCAGAACGTGAGAGAAGACGAAAGTCTATGCAAGCTAATGAAGAACGGCGTGGAAAGTTCTGTACAGCCGCATGGTGGTATTGTGAAAAATGTGGTGGAACTTTTCATGGACCGGAATTTCTATACTGTTCCTGTCTATTTGATTGGAAACAGAAAAAAGAAGATAACACTTTGAGGGAGATTTCAGAACAAGAAATCATTGATCTTGAAGCTAAACTATTAGAAGAAGATGTTACAATCGCGGATAAGTTTATTGATTACTTAACTGAATCAGATAAATTAAATAACGATGAAGAAATAATTTACTGTGATGCATACGACTTTGTAGAGAGAACTATCTATGGAGATCTTACATCTATAATTCAGGATAGAGCTAATTCTGGCAAATATACCACTGACGAAAATCTGAAATTCTGTAATGAAGCTATAGATAAATGTGATGATATTACAGCTAGAATTATGCCTTATATTATTCATAGAGTAAAACAAGCGCCGTGGAAAATTAAAACAGTTTGGTGAGGTGATAAAATGATTCTTTATATTTGGCTTGATGATGTAAGAGATGTTCCGGAGGTTTGTGTGAGATATCCGGTTCGTGAGGAGCCGGAGTTCGGAATGAACACTTATATCACCTATCAAGTTAGATCTGTAAACACAGCTAAGTATCTGATTGATAATGCGGTACATAAGAAAAGATATGACGGGTATCTGCTTGATTTGGATCACGACCTCGGAGAATATGCAAAAGACGGCGGTGACGGATATGAACTTATTAAGTGGATGATCGAACAAGGGTATAATACTAATAAGTTTAAGATCAGGCTCCATACTATGAATCCGGTAGGTAGACAAAATATGGGGCAGCTTATTGACAGATATTTCGATAAGGAGTGATCGTATTGCAATGCTATGTAAATCCTCATTGTATTACATCGGATTGCCCGAATATTGAATATGAAATGTGTGAGGATGCTTGGGGATATGGAATTCCTGAAGATATAGGAATGGAACGGATTAAATGTTCTGACTGTCTATACAATCAAGAAGGAACGTGCGAAGATTGTTTACTTAGTGGTAGTAAGGACTGTGAGAAGGTAAGGTGAAATTAAGGATGAATAATGAATCTGTTATTAGATTTATAAAAGAAGTTAATGAATTAGCAAAACGGTATAATGTCAACTATTTCATCGTCAGCGATGGTGTAAGCGCTACTCGCAATAATGGAAATGATGCCGTCTTTAATGCAAGACAAGCTCACCGGAATTGGGAAATTGAACATGGATTCGATCCTGATGAAATGACGGAGGGTATACAGTATGAGAAAACTGAAAACAGATGAGCTAAATGCAATTTATGATGAATGTCGTGATCTTATAGATGAAGTTAAAGTCACTGACTTTGAATCCGCTCAACTCAGATGTAAACAGATGCTTTATGAACAACATAAAAAGAAACGAGCAGAACAGAAACGTAAACAGAGACAGAAACCAGAAGTCAGACAGAAAGAGTATGAGTATCAAGGAAAGCTGCTCCGTGGAGAGATCAATCCACCGTGTGCAGAGAGAACCAGAAAATTTGTAGCCGTAATGACTTCTAAATACGGATCAGTTGCGGGATATCATGATGCAAAGGTAATTAATGAGGATGAAGTATGAAAGAAATAACTAAGTATATTGCTTATGACGGAAAAGAATTTTCAGATAAAGACGCTTGCATGAAATATGAAAAGAATATAATGTTTAATGACAATATGTTTGATTGTATTGAAAAATTACATAATATTTGTAATGAAAGACATTGTTGTGAAGAGTGCATCCTATATGAAGTATGCGGGGAAGATTGGTTTAGAAAAGCTCCCCATAGATGGGATCTGAATATATTAACCAAAAATAAATAATAATTTGTTATTTGATATTTATTTCATATTACTCTTGACAATTCAGGAGCAATATGTTATACTATAAATAACAAATTCAATATGGAGGTATATACTATGTATAAGCAGGTTAAGCAGATTACAGATATGCATATGTACTCTAATCCTGAATCTGGATACGAAAGAGGATTTAATGAGGGTGTTGAAGTTGCAATGCGTGTGATATGTATGCAAGAAGCGGGTAATCCGTGGCACGATGTTGATATTGAAATACCCAAACAGGAGATTGAGGAATTTACAAATAAAATACTACCGTCAAAATACTGCTTTACCTATGACGCTTCTACAAGAACATTTGGCGTATCTCGATATTGGAATAATATGTTTGTCGATGTAGTAGGCTGGGATGCTCATAGTCCTACTCACTGGAAATATGCAGACATTGAACCACCGGAGGAAAATAAATGAAACTTTTCAAGAAGAAACTTGTTAATTCTACAGAACTTGATAAATGTCCATTTTGCGGAAAAGACGCAAGTCTTAAATTTGTTGTGGATTGTAACTGTTTATACTGTAGAGCATATTGTTCAAAAGGATGTGCAAGCCGTTCGCGCTCAATTCATGATGAATTCACTATGAAGAATATTGAAGAATTGATGAATATGGTGATTATAGATTGGAATACAAGAGAGGGGTGAACGGAGTGACAAATGGAGATAAACTTAGATCTAGGTCCAATTTAGAGATTGCAGATATCCTTGCTGATTTGGAACATCATTTGCAAAAATGTGATTTTTGTGTATATAGATCGAATTCAGATTGTAGCCATGTAGATGAGACATGTAAGGAAGCTATTTTCATGTGGTTGTCGGAGGAATACCATGAGAATAATGAACGATAGGTTAGAAGAAATTATTGATGTTTCAGCTTCTTTAGATTACTATAAAGATTGTTTGCGTGCTTTTGATACCGGAGATCTTGTCATAAGTTATTGGAGAGGGTATGGAAATAAGTATGCCGGAGAGCATGAAACAATTAAAGTAGACTCCTATATTAGAAAATATGCATATAAATATTATGTTGATAAAGTAGCTGAATTAGAACAGAAAAGGTCAGTGCTGTTTCAATCTTTAACTCCGGAAGAACAACTATATCTTATTGATAATCGGAGGTAGTTATGAGACCTATTATTTTCAGAGCTAAATTAGCAGAGCCTAATGATAATATTCTTGATCGAGTTGACAACGATTGGGTATTTGGAGTTCCGCTTCTACACTGTAAATTCGGAAATCTCATGATTAAACCGAAAGAAAATTCAGGAAATGTTACCATATATAAAATTGATCCAAAAACTGTTGGACAGCATACTGGTCTATACGATGTTGAGAATAAACCGATTTATGAGGGAGACATTATTCTAACTCAGGCGTTTACAACTACAAATAATAAAACATCAAAAGACTGCAAAGAAAAGCGATTCTACGGAGTTGTTGAATTTGAAGCAAGAATTGGAAACGGATTCTATAACCGTGATACAGGCGAGTATGATAAAGAACAACCCATTTCTGCTCTATATAGAGTTAGACTTCACGATCCGAAAAATGAAAAGATGAAATACAGGTACGGTTTCTGGGATGATTTCTTTGATTGTAGGGTAGTTGGAAACATCTACGATAACAAAGAACTATTGGAGGATACGCATGAGTGATAAGGACACTATTTTTAATTTATTTGGAGATACCAGAGATTTAACCCCGGAAGAAACTGATATTTATAATGATTGGTTAGATATGCAATCAAAACAAATTAGTACAGGAATCAACCTAGATTCACTAGAACCATGTGGAACATATATCCATAAAGATCAAACAGCTTATTATGAATTTGATACCGAGCATCCTATTTTCGGTCATCCGTATGGCAGTTATAAGTGTTCTAATTGCGGAAAACATTCAGATTACAAGTACCAATACTGTCATTGGTGCGGAAAGTTTATGACTGATTATGATAAGGAGTTAGACGATGATTGATGAGCATAAATTGAATTGTATAGCCGGAACAATGAATATTGAAGGAATAAATATCTCCGATGAAACAAAGGATACCTTGAATAAATATGCAGATGGAGAACTCACATTTGAACAGATAGTTTCTGAATGGAAAGAAAAACATAAGAATTATCCAAAAGATAAATTTATTGAACAAACAAAAAGTGATTGGACATTCGCATGTGACTTAGCTCATGGATTTATTTGTCCATACGTCACATCGGATGGTCCTCTATGTTATTATGATAAATGTGATTTAGAGGAGAATAATTAAATGGAAGATATCTGTTTGAATCATCTTGTTTATGAAAAAGGACGTTGTGATTTCTGTGATGCAAGGTGTCCTCGTTATGTCGGAGTTAGTGAACTAGCAGATGTTATTCACGAACGATCATCAAAAGAGATTGACGATGCAATCATAGACGCGCATAATAGAACACTTGAAAGAATTCATAACGAGTATGTTTCTAAACGTATGGATAGAACAGATAAGATTGTAAAAGAAGTGGATGAATTCTTATCCGCTATGACAGAGAAACAAAGGTGTGAATATCTTAAAGGTTTAGGTTTTTCATTTTCAGAAATACCAAATTCAGAGGATTAATAATATGGGAGAAATTATAAATCAAAGATGGATTTCAGTAGAAGATAGACTTCCGGAGATTGGGTGTGATGTTCTTGTTTTCGGTAAATCTAAAGATCCTGATCTTTACAATGATAACATCTCTATAACAAGAATGAGTGATACAAATATATTCAACCAAGCACTGAAAACAGATCCATACTGGATTAAGCCTTATCAATATTACTTTGAGAATTATACTATCACACATTGGATGCAAATTCCTCCTAGTCCGTATCATCTTGGAAGCGGGTGTTGGTTGAAATGTTCGGATTGCTGTAACTATGCTTGTGTAAATAGAGGTGAGTAACTAATGATATCTGATGTGACACGCAAGGTTCTTGAAGAAGTTGTAGCAGATGGATATTGTGTGTGTAGGTGGATTCCGTGTGAAGAAGATTTACCAGAACAATTTGAAGATGGACAGCCGCCCGGAGTTAAATGCAGTGATTGTGTTCTAATTACAGACGGAAGCCTTGTGCATATGGCATATTATGTAAATGATAATTGGAACTATGCAGATTGTGGACAGGTCAGTGATTTTGTTGAATACGAAGTAACATACTGGATGCCAATACCTAGACTTCCTAAAAAGGAGAATGAGTCATGACCGAACATCAGGAAAGAAGATATGTCGCTATCAGCATTAAGCATACAGCATATAAATGGAAGTTTGGGCAACCGTGTACGTTATGGGGTTATCATCGAACAAAAGATGATGAACCAAGATGTTTCGGCGGTTATACTGAATGTCTTGCAAATGCTGAATTATATTCCATTGATGAAATGAACGATCACGGGTATAACGGTACAATCTGTAAACGTGAACCTGTTATGATGTCTTATGATTTTTGTAAGAAGTGGGATCGTTATGATACTGTTCTAGTTGATATTGATAACTATAGACAGTATTGCAAAGTAGCCGGAATTGATACTGGTGAAGTTGAGTGTACTGAAACAGCTACTCAATCCAAAGAGTTTCCAGACTGGATTAAATGTAGTGACAAACTACCGAATTATAATGAAGATGTTTTAGTTTACACTTATAACACAGGTGTAACTTCTGCTTTTCTGAGTTTTGAGGATATCCCTAAATTCAAAGAAATCTGGTATTCAGCTTATGATGGAGATGAACTTCCAGATCAATTTGTAACTCACTGGATGCCTTGTCCTAAGAAACCGGAGGATAATGATGATGATAGCAATTAAAACAGATATTCAGGATATGCCAAGAGGCTGTGATTATTGCAGATGGTATGGAACACGACCGCATCCATATAAAGGTTGGACTGATATTTGTGAGCTTATGAGTCAGTGCATGGATGACGATCAGCCGGAGGAATGGATTTTTGACGGTAATAGAAGACCTGCCGCATGTCCTCTTGTTGAGTTTGATGAATCTGCTATTATCCAGAGAGAGGATGATGAAGATGAAAGCGTTTAAGTGCGATAGATGTGGAAGTCTGTATGAAGCCTACTATAAGCAATACACATTGCGATCAGGAGATATTAAGATCTGCTGTTCTGGAAATGGATTCTCATTCTGCGCGGATAACGAAATGCTTTCAAAAATGGATTTATGCCCCGATTGTTACGGCGAACTTATGGAATGGTTTTCAAGATATTGGGATATATTAGAGAGAGACTTGCAATGAGTGTTAGAGATAGAATTCAGAGATTAGATCATAGCTGCTCCGGATGTACACATTTTGGTATCTACAAAAACAATCCGAAATGCTATTATGATTTTCAAGATGAAAGCAATACGAAACTAGATTCATGGTGTGCTTATTACTATCCAAAACAAACAAAAGATACGGCTTACCTGTTGAAAACGAATAAAGGTCTATGCTGTAGTCAGTGCGGCTATACTATTCGAGAGAATGAAGCAGCATGTAAAATCTGCAAAGCTATATTTAAGGAGGAATTAAAATGAAGATAAATAATATGCCGAATTATGCAAAAGAACATAAATATATTGTCTATAGAGTTGTAGACGGCGAAGCGTGGTTTTGGGGAGCTTATGATGAAGTACATGAAGCCGGAGCAGCTATGCTTGATGTCGCAGGATGCATGATCGAGACAGAAAAGGTTACTTTTGCAAATTAAAGTTTCTCCTATTTTTAACTTATTTTAGGAGAAAGCCGAAAATAATAGGAGGATAGTTATGAATGTAAAGAGTTGGAAGAAATCATCCGGTCAAGATGAATCAGGTAATAAATTTATTGAGTTTACATTTACAACTGATCTTGACTTTGATCCGGATATTTTAGTGGGGTATCTTAGGGAATTCCCCAGACATATTAATAGTGTAGTTAGCACGACTAAAGAAGATATTATTGAAAGATACTGGTCTAACTATAAAGATTCAAACGCTATTTATGACAAGCTAAATGATCTTTACCATAACTCCGATTTTTACGGAGGAACTTTGTTTGGACTTCCTATAAATGATTTCATTGAATACGGTAAGATAAAGTTGCACAAAGAACACGGTATTTTATGGGGGAATTAAAGAATTATTTGGATAATAGAATAAATCAATATTACAACTTAAATTTGTATTATAACTTAAAAAGAGTTGTAATACAAAGTAAAGTTGTAATATAGTAATTGTGTACAAAAATCCTTGTCATTATTGGCAAGGATTTTACTTTGTCATACTAACATTTTCTTAAAAACCTCTTGACTTTTTCAGCCGAATATGTTATACTATATTTGTAAACAAGAGGACACATAAACGTGATGGGAGGTATAACACATGACAATCCCGAAATATGTAGTCGAGCTTATGCAGCGGGCGAAATACAATTTCGATAGCTTCGGTAATAACTACGCAGCAGGATATACTATCGACATAGCAAAGTATTCTCACTATGAATCTGCTGACACTTTCCGAGCCGAGATTGATCGCCTGAAAAAATGGGTTGAACGGCAGAACGGCGGCGAAATGATTATCATAAACCGCCCCATACAAACTAGGCATAGTCAAATGCAGTATGCGACTGTTACCATTTTTGATCCTGTTATGAAGTATATTGAGAAATATATACAACAGGAAGAGAGATCTTGGAGGTATTCAAAATGACGAGACTGTTTCATCCGGAATACAAAAGACTCTGGGACGAAGTTCTGTTTTGGGCAAGAAGATTGTCATATAAGGCGGCAGACATTCATCCGGAGTGGAGGGAGAAGTACGAAGATGCGGTTCGCCGCCGTGAAGAATGGAAAGCCACACACGAATCTATTGGATATACCGAAGAGTGAATAAGGAGGAAAAGAAAATGATGAACATTGACATTTATGACAATGGAGCTGCTTTTATGATTACTGTAAACGGTCTGATCGTTGAGGGTTTCAACACTCTGGGAGCGGCGTGGAATCATATCGCGTGGATGTATAAAGTTGCTACGCAAGAGTTTACAGTCGGGAAGAATAAGGTTCCTGTGAAAGAGTGGATTGATCACATGGTCGCTATCGGGTTTATGGATACTGATTGTGGAATGCACAAGTGATTAGGAGGATAAATGAAATGAAAGAACTTATTTACGCAATGCTTGGTTATGAGGCAGATCCGTTTAACGGATTCAAAGACAGTGAAGCTATTCGGAATGAAGCAATCGTAGCACTGCTTACCGGAGATTTTACTCGCATTAAAAAGATTGCTGAAACAACTAATAAGGAGGATTTTAAGAAATGAAACGTATGAATGAATATATGAGAAACATCGAAGAAGTTCTTGAAGAACGTGGATTTACTATGTATACAAATGGTGATGACGATGATGTAATCGTTGTATGGATCGCAAAAACCATTGACAATAAATATGTCGTGGTTGATTCTGACTACGGATGCACTGTCTGGAATGTTCTGTCCGGATATGCAGATATGACTGATGATGATTTTGCACAGGCGGTTGTCGGAGATGTTGAGGACTATGAATCTATTAGAGCAAAATGTAATATCGTTGAGGTAGGTATTATGTATGCTCTTGGAATCAATGAATACTTTTAAGGGGGATTGAATATGCTGAAGGTTCAACAGTTCATCCGTGATAATGAAGATTGGGAGCAGCTATTAGCAGCCGCTCCCTATCATATCAGGATGAGGCATTCATACGAAGATGGACATGATCTTGTGTTGTTCAATTATACACAGGGTTTGTCTGAATGCTGTGATATAACAAATGAATGTCGAAGTCTCGTTCTTGATGTTTCAGATAATGCAAAAGTAGTTCGGTATGGTTTTTATCGTTTTTACAATTATGGAGAGCCGAATGCCGCTACGCTTGGGTCAAAGTTATCAACAACTGAAAAGATTGACGGTTCCCTTATCTTTGTTTATTACTATAACAATAGATGGAGAATCGGAACACGAAGCTCCTTTGAAGCGGATAAGGATAAACCAAATGGTGATAAGGAAGTCACAAGTCTTCGTAAAATGTATAAGCAAGTCAGACAGTATATTGATACAAATGGATTGTGGAGTTTTGATGATCTGGATAAGAACTGTACATACTGTTTTGAATTTGTATCTCCTGATTTTCAGATAATTGTACCGTATAATTCTGTTTGTTTATATTTCCTGATGTGTCGAAATAATGAAACACTAGAAGAAGTTTCTTCTGATGTAAACTTTATCCGCCCAGAAACATATGATTTCAACGATCTGAAAGCGATTGAAGAGTATGTATCCAAATTCAATGGTTTGGAATTTGAAGGTATTGTTGTTATGGATGAAAACCATAATCGTGTAAAGGTTAAGAACCTGAACTGGCTTGAATTGCATTATCTTTATCACAACGGTCAGTTTTCAGATAAATATATTCTTAAACTTTATTTCGATAATGATTATCAAGAATTGCTTTCATATTTCCCAAACCTGAAAGAACGGTTTGAACGTGTTGTAGAAAAGTACAACCGCATTAAGCAATATGCAAGACTTATGGACAAAGCTGATTGGAAGAGTCATTATACTAGAAAAGAATTCTATGAGATTATGAGCAAAGCTGTAAACAGTCGAGGATTACTGATGCTTGTTATGAAGTCATATGATTGCAGAGCCTATGAATCATTCTGTAAACTGGATGCAAATAGATATTGTCATTATTTTTTAGATAAGGATGGTGAATAAATTGGCAAGATTGTATATGATGATTGGATTACCGGGATCAGGTAAATCATATCATGCATCTACTATGGAGGCTTCTGTTGTTTCTTCTGATGCAATTCGTGCAGAGCTTTTCGGAGATGTAAACAATCAGGAGCACAATAACGAAGTATTCAATGAGGTTCATAAGCGCATTGATAACTATTTGAAACAGGGCGTTGATACTGTTTATGACGCAACGAATCTTAGTCGGAAACGGCGCAGAGCATTTCTGAAGACACTTCCGAAAGATACCGAAACATATGCAATCGTTATGTGTACTGAGTATGATCTGTGTTTGAAAAACAATAAAAATCGGGATAGATTTGTTCCGGAAGAAGTTATTGAGCGTATGTATAAACATATTACAATTCCTACATATGCCATTGATGAAGGATTCGATCATATTTCATATTTCCGTCATCCGGATAATAATGTCACAGATATTGACTATTTTACGAAGTGTGTAGGATTTGATCAGGACAATCCGAACCACACGCTTACTCTTGCGGAACATATGGAAAAGGCATATAATCTTGTACATGAGAAAGCTGAGAAGTCAAATCTTGATTTGCATCGGAGATCACTTCTTTATAAAGCTACACTGTTCCACGATATTGGAAAGCCTGTTTGCAAAACATATGAGAAGTTTAGTGGCGTTATTGATACTCATGCACATTATTATAATCACGCAGAAGTAGGTGCTTATATGATGCTGTGTGCAAGAGAGCTTATTCCTGCTAGAAGTCTTGTGCGAAATAATGCACAGTTCATTGATAGGATTACAGTAGCAACTCTTATTCAGAATCATATGAGATTCTTTGATAACAATTTTGAGATTGATGAATTCGTAAGTAAAACCAGTCCGGAAACAGGAGAGATGCTTATGATGCTTCACGAAGCAGATGTAGCCGCTCATTAAGGAGGATCATATGAAAATTATTAAAGAAGGAAAATTGCCTGAAACACTTAGATTTGAATGCGGGGTGTGCGGATGCATCTTTGAATGCACTCCAGATGAATGTGACAAATGCAGTGTAACATTTTTAAAAGAATGTCCGTGTTGTGATACTAAAATCGTTGTTTTACATGAGTCACCACAACTTGAAAAACCTATGGATAGCAAGAAATCAAAGACACCTACGCAACCTCAAAAGATTCCTAGTGTTGACTGTGATTTTCCTATTGAAACTTTTGAAGTTCCTAGCGCTATTTTTGAGACAAGTTATCATGACGAGTTGTGGTATAGGTGCCCACATTGCCGGGGCAGCTTTGAAGCCCATCACGCAGAAACTTTTGTAAAATCACTACACAATGAAGATGTGAGGTTCTGTCCGTATTGTGGATATGGATTTGTACTGTACTAATTTAAGTTAAAAGGAGATTATTAAAGTAAAATGAGAAAAGTGTTTGGTTTATTTATTATCGTTCTGTGTTTTCTTGTGTGTTTTGTTCTTTATACAAAATGCGATATGACAGAGATTCCTGAGTATTCAGAGGATCCACTGACAACGACAACAACTGGAACAATTATTACATTTGACGATACAACAACTACCACGAATATTACAACAACTGTTACCACAACAAAGAAAACTGAAGCAGAAACAACAACGACAACAACGACAAAGAAAGCTGAATTGGTTTCAGTAGATATTTTCGATCTGACTTATTATATTCCTAGACCGGATCAGTCTGCTGACGGACTGTGCGGAGGCTCTGGCAGAGAGCTTATTGATTGTTCAATGGGAAGCGGAGGAGTTATGGGATCTGTAGCCTGTAAGAAAGTTCTTGATAATTACGGATATTCATATAATGGAAAGAGAACAACTATTTATATTGATGTTCCAGAGATGCCGGAGCTTACCGGATATTATTTCGTAGATGATTGCTGTTCCAGTGATTGCGTTATTGATCTGTACTATTCAATGCCGAGTAACTGTCCTTTTGAGAATGTAGGGGTTATCCATAATGCTATGTGCTATGTTATGGAGTGATGAATATGAAAAAACATGTTGAAGAAATAGAGGAGATGAATATAATCATCAGAATCCCTGTAGGGACTACTAATATGAAACTGAAATGCTCAGTGGATATTGATTCCAAAGAAATAAAGGCGGAGAAGAAACTAAATTTACTGGACATTCAAAAAGCTCGTAAAGCATTTCTGGATAATATACCAGACGGAGATGATTATGATTCGCCTTGGGAAATCTGCGATGAAGTAAAACAACTATTGGAGCAGCTTACTCCGGAGGAAAGTTAAAAGACTAAAATTTCATAATCTCATTGACTTTTATTCGTCAATGTGTTATACTATGAATATACATATAATCAAATAAGGAGTGATGTGAATGAAGTTAAAACTAACTATTGAAGAAATGGATTTCATATTAGATACTCTAATGCAGAAACTAAAAGACGATTCTGAAAAGAACGTCAATATAGCCGAGCGAAAACGAATAATTCTTACTAGGTTCATAAAAAGTTTTGATGCTTTCTATGATGAAGCCTACACATTTCCTGAATCACAGTGGGGTGAGATCAGGTGTGAAATTGATCCTTGGTTAATCTTGGAGGGATAATATGATTGTATTGTTGATTGGTAAGTCGGCAAGTGGAAAGGATGCTATTCTGAAACGTCTTGTTTCTGATGGAACTATGCAGAAAATTGTTACGTATACCACACGCCCGAAGCGTGATGGTGAGGTAAACGGTATTGATTATAACTTTGTGTCCGAGCATACCTTTTTTGATATGGTACAACAAGGTAAATTCTTTGAGACAAGAAACTATAATACGATTGATGTATCCGGAAACGGTACTGTTTGGTATTATGGATCTAAACTAATGAATTCAAAAACAAGAGTTCCATATATAGCCATTGTGGATGTTCAGGGAGCTAGAGACTATATTACTACATACGGTAAAGAGAATGTATTTGTGGTATATATAGATGCTTCTGATGACACTAGATCTAAACGTGCTATTCAGAGAGGATCATTTAATCAGGCCGAGTGGGAACGCAGAATGAAAGACGATACAGATAAATTCGATATCAATAAATGTAAAGATATTGTTGACCTAACAGTCAACAATGATGGAGATATAAGAGACAGTATCTTTGAAATTGTTTATGAATTTATGAATTATAATGTTAGAAAGTACAGAGATATTGGAGGAATTTTAAGATGAAAGTATCCACTAAGAAGAAAGCGGCAGAGACTCTTAAATATCTGGAAGAGATTGGAATGATGATGTGGGAACTCAACGAAATCGGGGATGAAAAGGTGAAAGAGACAGTTCAGAAGATGCAGTTGTGTTATACAGTTTGCGCAAAAAACCTGAAAGAAATGTCTAGTGATGATAGATAAAAGTAATTTTATAATATCTAGCTATAAAACATATGTTATAGCAGGAGCATGTCTTATACCGTTTATACTTATAGGTAATTGGGTAAACAAGATATGCCGTAGATTAAAAGACATAGCAAATGTGCTGCGAGATATTAGAGATAAAATAAGGTGATTATATGTGGATATATCCAGTAACAAAAATAACTCATATTGGAACGCAGTTTCAGGCAGCTTCATTCTTGGATCCGGAATCCGCTGAAATGTTCTGTCACTATAATATTGCGAAAGCAGAACGCTGTAAACAATCAGGAAAGGTGACTGACGGAGTTGATTTCTGGTATTCAAAAATGATGTTAGAAAATCCTATTGGAATTCCATATGGATATAGATATCGTATCAATGTTACAATTCATACTAACGATGACGGAAAGAAATCTTGGAGCATTCAGGCGGAACTACTGGATCGGTGTGAGAGTAGGTTTGACTGTATCCAGTGTGTAAATCTTAAAAAGGAAGAATCTTCATTCTCTTTTGAAACAATGTCTCAGTATGAAATTCATTCATGCAATAAATCAATGCATCCACAATCAACTACATACTCAGATATAGCGATAAATCAGCTTATCTTGAATATGCTAATTGAACTAGATTATATTCAGCTTCCGGAGCCTGATACAATTTCATTTGAGATTAAAGGAGAGAACTATGATTATTAATATTGAAGAAGATTTCTATGATCCAGAAGACGATATGGATTTTTCTGATTTTGAAAGTTATGAGGATGAATACTCAGAAGCATTCGGCAGTGAGATGCTTTCGTTCTTAAATGATATCATAAAACAGTCTGATGCAATAAATGAAGATTTTACATCTGACAAAAATGAAAAGGTTCATTTTAATAAGCATTGTATTGGAAAATCAACCTCAAAAAGATCTGGTAGTGGAAGAATATATTATGATTTTACAGATCGTAGTCAATATGTGCAGTATGAAGATAAGATAACGAGTGCAATAAGAGCTACTGATATGATGGTTGATTCACTAGATGATTATAGTAATATAATCAAATATATGAGAAAGTTATTTGAGGGCGATCAAACGGTTATATTCACAAAAAGCTGCGGACTTAAAGATAGTAAAGGACATATCAGCTTATCATTTCACGCTTATTCTAGTGATGTAACGACTAATTATAACAAAGGAAACACGATAGATGTGTGTATAAAAGGAAAAGGAAATAACACTGTTTCCCTTTACGCTATTGACGCACACAGTGCGCAAAATAGACTGAATAATATTATTAAAAATAATACTCCGCCGGATTGTGCAAGATCCTTTTATTTTAACAACGATTAAATATATTGAAAAATAAATATATCGGAGGTTATGCATTATGACAGGTAAAGAAATGATCCGGATTAGAAACAATGAAAAGTGTTTCACACTAGCTGAAAAGATCAAGAACTATGTATGTGACGGGCTTGATCTTTATTCTGTTTTTGCGTCTTTAATTTTTGATAAACCGTACCATAAATGCAAAGGATATGAAGGAAATGAAAAAGATGATGAAGCCTTTAAGAGAAGACAGTTTGCAAAGAAACTTCTGTTGGCAAACACATCATTTGAAGAAATATATAATGAGATCTATCAAGATGGAAATTCAGAAGACATGAAACTAAACATCATGAATTGTTTTCCCTATATTCCTTATGATGAAATCAATGAAGATCTGGATGATGGTGACAGAGCGCTTAATTCATTTGGCTTTATATCTTGGATTTTTGGTTATGTTAAAATGTGTATGGCGTTTGAGGATCAACACATCAGCACGAGAAAATATAATAACGTGGTTCCGGAAAGTAGCGATCTTTTCTAATTTTTGTGTACAGTATACAAAAATATCAATATACTAGAGTTTGAATTTTACAAATGAATATTCAAAAACCTCTTGACATTTATCATGAAATATGTTATACTATATTTGTAAGTAAGACATGTCGAATGTAAATGTTAGGAGGTTTTAATTATGACTGATACTATTATCGAGTTCAAAGACGGTGCTCTCACAGAGCTTAATACTCGTGGTGAGTATACTCGCGGCGGTTGTCCTACATGTGGTTTCGGTTCGGAAAGAATAAATTACATTGAGGCACGGACTACTAATTATAAGATCAAAGCTATTCTTGCACAGGAGTATAGCTATGCGATTGCAAATGATCGTTATGGTCGTTATAATGACGATGACATCACGGTTGAAGCACAGGATGTTATTGACATTCTTGACATTAAGAATCCGGAGCAGCTTACAGAGAAGCAGTTTGTAAGCTATTTTATTCAGGCGCTTATTGAAATCACGAATTATGCTGTTGATATTCGTGTTACAGGATTTGCTATGAAGGACTTTTATTACTATGATGAAGAGTTTATTGGGTAAGGAGGAATTGATTATGTTTGTAATTATGTATGGAAATTGTCCGATGTCAGCGACAACGGACATTAAAAAAGCCTACCAAGAAGCTGAAAGATATTTATTATACGATGACGAAGCATTGCTTGAATTGAAGAAAACATTTGAACTAGATAGCGCCGATTTTGGAGCCGGAAAGGTTTCAGTGATTCAAGTCACAAATCTTGATGAATTGTACTAAGGAGTGATTAATATGTACGTTATTAAGAAGAAACATATAACAGAGCCAAGATATTCTATTGACGGAAAAAGACATACAAGAACATTTTATTATTCAGGAAGTCACTCATTAGATGAAGATGATATTACCGTTTTTACTTGGAATAATCGAAATAAGGCGGTTTTGTTTAACACAAGAGAAGATGCCGATTCTGTACGTAAACTGTGCGGAGGAACTATTGTTGAAGTTAAATAAGGAGGAAAGTAAAAATGACTGTTAAAGAACTGAAAGAAAAGATCACATCTATTCCGGAAGAGTTTGATAACATGGAGATTATTACTGATGATCCCTACTTTGGAGATGAGCATTATCTTGGAGATCCGTATGAAAAGGTAGTTGGAATCGAAACCTATACTACAGATTACTGCGGTCGTTTTGAAAACGAAATGTATTATATGCGGCTGTTTACATAATACATTGGGAGGATTATAACAATGAGTGAATCACTTTTGTTCAAATGTATTCCAAGAGAATATTTTGATTCTGTACGTAGACTGTGCAGAAGGAGTGTTGTTGAAGTTAAAAAGAGGTGTGTTAAATGAATGATGAAAAGTTTTTTCACATCCATATGTATGTAAACAAAATTCAGAGACACTGGGCGCTGCCTAACTGGAAGTTGACAGTTGATGAAGTCGATGAAGCTATTAAGAACGGTGAGTCTGAAATTCATACTATTCAAATGTGTACTCTGAGAGGTTCACTTATCACAGAAGATGGGTACCGTATTATTGTTCATTTCAAAAACTCTATCGGTTTTGAAGATACTTTTGAAATAACTATGGGCGATTGTGAACGATCTTTTGGAAGAGAAATCAGACCAGCACATAATCTTTGGAATATGTTGATTTCTGGCGGATTTGATCTGAGTTAGTACGGAGGAAAATGAAAATGAGCGAACCACTTTTGTTCAAATGTATTCGTGGAGAACAGAGAATTGCAACTATTTACTATCATTGGAGTGGAGATTTGAAATCATGTTACGAGAAAGCGAATAAACTCATTGAAGGTCTTAAAAACAATCACTATTCAAGTTTACTAACAGACAGAGAAGTTAAACTAATGCTACTAAACATTTTGCATCGTAATCTATTCAGAGGTTTTAATGGATATTTGCATTGTGGTGGAGCAGACGATCTGCAACCGTTTATTGATATTGGATACGATGAACTTAATAAAATGTATAGTGTAAGTCGTGATGCCGGAATCATATCAATAACTGAAAATGATATGGATTATTATACTCGGTGTTGCCGTGGTGCTTGTATGGAGTTTAATTTTGATAATGAAACTGTAGAGAATACATTTGTTAAGGTGTATGATCTTTTGGACGAAGATGATGTTGAAGAACTTGACGGTATTGGTATCACGAACGATGCTATTGATAAGATGCAGGAATTCAAATTCCCAGACGGTGTTGACTATAGCACAAATTGGTGTAATATAAAGGATGCTATAAAATGGGCTGATGAATCGAATGGAATTTTAGGGAAGATTGTAGATGAAAACGGAAATCCTGTTAAGGTTATTATGACTGATTAAGGAGGTTTAATATGGATAAAAAAGAAAAAGAATTGGTAAAGTCAATTAAGAAAAATCTATCTGATCTTGGTAAATGTCTTAATTACCTTGATAATGGACAGGCAGGTTATGAAGATGAATGCATGGAAGAGACCTATGAAAGACTGAGTGACGATATGTCTAGCGCTTTTAAGAATATAAGATCCGCAATTAAAGAATTGCTTTCAGAGTGAGGGGGGGGGGATAATAGATGATTCTTAACGAAGATATACAATTATATAGAGGTATATTTTGGATAACCGATATAGATGATGTTTATTCATCCAAACTGTATTTCACTATACCATGTGATAGCAATGGTACAATAAACGATCCTACGTTTAGCATATCTCCTCAAATGTCATCTGTAGGTTCATATAATTATAATCATAAAAAGGTATGGAATCAATTACCTAGCAAAATAACTAAAAATAAATCATTTGACCACTATCCGAGAGGTAGAGTTGAGATTTCAAACGGGGTTGCAAAAGTATTCCACTCTCCACATATTCCGCAGAATGAGTTAAAAGAGTTTGTTACCGATAAATTCAATCTTACTGAGCATAATGGTATAAGAAAAATAAAAATGATAGCTGACGGTAGTGATCACTATAAGTGCTATTTAGACTGATTAAGGAGAATTATTATGAAAGAAATGCAAAGTGCTTATTCTACATATGAAAAAGTTCATGACATGTTGACAGAACTTGAATATTTTTTTGATGACGTATATGATACAAGCAGAGATGCAATTACAGCAGATGAGGAAGATACACTTTATAAGAATCGTCTTGAAAACTGGACTGTTACTGTAGATGTTAAACTTGATGAACTCGCATCAGCCGTTGAAGGTTTGAAGATTGTAAGAAATAAGTTTAACGATCTTCTTACAGCAGCGATTTCAGAACTCAAAGTTGATCGTGCTAAATTGGAAGTATTCAAGCATATCGTTGATGTTCTGAGATAAGGAGGATTAATATGACTGTAAATGAGCTTATCGAAAAACTTCAGACACTTTCATAACAAGGATTCGGAGATTATACTGTAGAAATTTCAGTATATGATCCGGGTCTTGGTGAAATACAATCATATGCAGATGGATGAACTGGATTTGATTTTGATGAATCATATGAAACTGATCGTAATGATGAAATGTTCATTATTGAGTTTATTCAGAGAAAGGATTGATTATGATTAAAATGTTTAAGAAAATTCTTTGTTGCGTAGCTGCTTGTGGGTGCTTGCTGTGCGGAGGGTGCTCGTTGGTTGCTGATAATTATGGAACGGAACATTGTAATTTTAGACTTATTGAAGATGTAGACGGTAAACAGGAAGGCTTATATGTTCATGAAGAAACCGGAGTTATGTATTTTATGAACACTTGCGGTAGTAATATCGGGTTCACTGCAATGATCAAAGCAGATGGAACTGCGTATACTCTTGAAGATTTTGAAATGGATAAGAGAGGGGAATAATCATGGTGAATACAAGTCAAACACTTCCTATCTTTATTCACATCTGCGCGAGGTGCAGACTGAAAGATCCGTTCCTTCATAGAGATGAATATGAAAATGTAGATCCGGTATGGGAAGATTGTGATGAGTGGGTATCTCTTGATCGTATCACATGGTTTAAGTTTGTTGAGGATGACAACGGAAGCAGGAGAGTCAGTGTTGATGCTGAATCAATGCCTAGTTTCGGACTTATGTCAGATCAAGTCGAGTTCTTTGAAGAGTGGCTAGCCAGATAACAAGAGGACACAAATATGATTATTGCGAATATTTTATCAGCACTAGCGGGTTTCTGGTTCGGATTCATATTCTGCGCAAGCCTAAAGAAAAAAGGATATAAAGTAGAGATAGAATCATTAAATTCATGTACTATTACTAAAAAACAGCCGGAAGAAGTTGACGAAAGTTCAGATGAAGACGAAGTGCAGTTTCTCCCGGCTGATATTGCAACTATGTATTCGGACATGAATGCCGCTAAACTTCTTGATGATTGTCTAAAAGATATTTTTCATAGAGTAAATGAAGCTGCTCAGAACGGGCAATATCAAGTGGTAATTCAGTCAAGTTTATATGAAGGAGTAAATGCAGATTCCTTTATTGAAACTCTGGATGATCTGAAATATAGGATTGAAACTAAATCTGGAAGATCGGATTATGAATCTCTTATTACAGCTTTAGAAAAGGGAAGCACGATTAAGATTCTTTGGGGCGCTGACGCTGTGCGGGAGAATGATACTCAAAAAGTAGAAGAAACAAAACAAAATGTTGATCCAATTAAAGAGGTCGTTGAAAACTCTTATATCCCAAATACAGTTGAGAACCCAGAAACCGATGTATATCACCTGACATTACAAGCATTAAGACATAATAACTCACTTTTATAAATAACCATAAATAATAATTAAATTATAAACACATCTGTTTATATCCTTCTATCTACTTGACAAAATAGTTAATGTGTGTTATAATAAATATATTAAGAAAGGAGGTGTTTATCGTGGTTTTGAGGAGAGTTGAAAAACATATTGTTAGTAGACAGAATAGGTGGTTTAGGATTTTGCGTGATAAGTGTTTCTTGGCGAAAAATGTGTATAATCACGGAAATTATCTTATCCGTCAAGAATTTTTCAACAGCGGGAAGTATCTTGGATATTCTAATGTAGAAAAGTTAATGCACGATGATGTTGAATTTCCAGATTATTGGAATCTTGGTCTTGCGAATTCAAGTCAACAGATAATTCGTTCTTTGGATAAAAATTGGAAGTCATTTTTCAAGTCGATCAAAGACTGGGCGAAACATAAGGACAAATACTTAGGTATGCCAAAACCTCCAAAATATCTAAAGAAAGACGGATTGAAAGACTTTGCACTTACATATGCACAGATTCATGTGTCTGACGGTTGTGTTGAATTTCCAAAATCAATATCAGATGATTATGGAAATCGTATGAAAATTCATGTTTGTTTTCCAGATAAACCAGAATTTAAGAAATTTCAAATGTGTCGTGTTATTCCGCGAAATGATAGAATGATTCTTGAATTTGTATACACGGTTGATATCGAAGTCAATAAACTTGAAAATCAAAATATTGCAGCTATTGATCTTGGTTTAGATAACTTTGTAACCATGGTAAATAATATCGGTGAGAAGCCTGTTATTATAAACGGTAAGGGTCTAAAATCATGTAATCAATACTACAATAAGAAGATCGCAGAACTTAAATCTAAATTAGATACTCAGTACAATGATAAGCGTTATTCTCATAAACTATACTCAATAACAAATAAAAGAAATGACAAGATTGATTATTTCATGCATAAAGCAGCTAATTTCATTGTGTCTTACTGTAAGCAACACAATATATCAACCTTAGTTGTCGGAAAGAGTGACGGTTGGAAACAAGAAATAAACATTGGAAAAGTAAATAATCAGAACTTTGTTCAAATACCATATTTATCGTTAATTTCAAAATTAACATATAAATGCGAACAATCCGGAATATCTCTTATTTTAACAGAAGAATCCTATACTTCCGGAACATCTTTTCTTGACAATGAACAGCCGACAAAAGAATTATATAACAAGTTGCGCCGAATTAAACGTGGACTCTTCAAATCAAATTCAGGAAAATTGATAAACGCAGATGTAAATGCCGCTTATCAAATTATGAAAAAAGTATTCTGTGATGCAGAAATGCCAGCAGATAGAGGGTTTGTAATGAACCCATTGTGTTATACGATAAAATTTTAACACATAAAAAATTTAACATAAGCAAATTCAAGTATTTACTAACATTTACTTATATTTGTTTATAGAATTTGCATTATCTCAAAACCTCTTGACAAATGAGCGAATATATGTTATACTATATTTACAAAACCATATTGGAGGTGTATATGCAAGTGAATCTGATTGATAAAGATGAACTTTTGAAGAAACTTAAACAAATTCATGACCAGATCCGAGAAACTTGCGGAAATAATGATCGAACAGCGAGGGGTCTGAGAAAAGCTATTAGACAAATAGAAAAGATAAATCCAGTACAATTAGAACATACTAAAACAGGATATTGGAAGACAACTATGATGTCAGAAGCTACAGGATTGGATTTATCTTTGACAGGAGGTTATGACGAGCCGTGCGAGTATGTGTGCTCATGCTGTAACGAAGCTGCGATTGTAGACGAATTTGGGAATTATTTTTTGCCGAATTTTTGTCCTAATTGTGGTGTAAAAATGGAGAAATAACAATGGATTTAATTGATGTAAATAAACTAAAATCAGATATTGAAAAAGAAAGTGACCCATATGGATATCCTACTATTACATATACAGACGGAAAAAGAGTTATTGAACTCATTGATAAATTACCTATTATTCATATTGACGATACAACACTTAATATTCAGTGTGAGTTGGCAAAATTAAAACCTATTAACGATTTTGAAATCACATTTGTTAGACACGGTGAGTGGGTGATGAATAATCCATACGCAATTAAGATTTGTAGCTTATGTGGATATGGACAGTCATACGGTGCCGAAAATTATTGTCCGAACTGTGGAGCGATTATGGATGGAGGGAAAGAGCGATGACTATTGAAGAAGCAAAATGCTACAGGAGCAAAAGACTAAAGTCCGCAGAAAGCTACTCAGACGAACATTGGGATGCAGAGGAACGACATGCTCATAGAGACTACATTGACGCGATGTTGCTAGCCGTTAAAGCACTTTCTAATTACACAATGGAGGGAGAAAGTAAAATGTTTGAAAAATTGAAGCCGTGTCCGTTTTGTGGAAATGCAAAAGCCCCGAAATGTATATCAGTAGCAGAAATGGAAGGTTACGATAGCGATTGGTGCGTTGATTGGAAACTAAATAATTTTCTAGTAGTATGTGATTTTAATGATACTGGATGTGGGGCATCTACCGGATATCATTATGAATCAGAAGAAGCCGCTGTAGAAGCATGGAATAGACGCTGTTACGAATAATTAAAAGGGAGTATAAAAAGTGTTTCCTGATTTATTTAGAGTTGATGACCTGATTAGATTTTATAGGACTCAATACGAATTCTTAAAAATTCGTTACTTGTTTGAGAATAGAAGTGGGATACTAAAATTAGAAATTGACGATAAAGAAACACATAAACATTATTCGTGTGACATAAAAACAGCATTCAATGATTATTATATGTATCAAATAAATCTTGCAATTATAGATTTTCTTGCACATAGAAAGGTTGGTAATGATGACATATATTGAAGCATATATTACTACGAAGACTCCGCAGGAGTTGATTGATATGGCAAGACACGATCTTACGGTTTGTTATACCTACGGTGGAAATCCGGATCGTATTGCATCAATCGAACAGGCGCTTGTAGAGACTGCGAATAAAAAGAACTGGAATGTATTCCTTATACAAATGAAACTAACGCATGAAGTAGCTGAATATGCTAAATGCGCGAACTTCTGTGAAAATTATGACACGAAGATGAATGGAGGTGATAACATGGAAAAAGCGTGTTTTTGCTGCACTGTGTGCTGCGGCTTCTGAAATAATGGCGGCGAATGCCGAGGAGAAGTTTGCGAGTGCGAGAATCCGGATGAATGCAACGAGCAGAAAGCCTGTTACAGACCACTGACGGAAAGCGAGGTGCCGAACGATGACTGATGCAAAATGCATGATCTGCGGCAGAGCAATCCCGGAGGAACGTCACATCTGCCTGAGCTGTGAGGGGCAGAATGAGACGCAGTGTTTTGTAACACCTGAACCGAAAACTAATGCTGACAAAATACGGCAGATGATGGACGAGGAGCTTGCAAAGTTCCTTAAAGAAGAACTTATACATTCTTTAATGTATGATAGAAAGCAGTATGAAAAAGGCTTTAATGACGGGATGCAAGCGGTTTTACTTAAAATAGCAGAATGCGCAAATGCGAAAGAAGCAGAAATATGTCTGCTACATTGTATGGGATGGGAAGATGACGGATGCTGTATTGATTGCGTTGAGTGTGTAAGAAATCATTGTGAAAATAAAACAAGAGGATCTGAATATGACAAAAACGAATAGTTATGTAGATGATACTAAAATGCAACTTATTGACCTAAACGCACTGAACCGATTTCCAATACGTCTATCTAATTACGATTCTGAAAACGGGAATGAGAATTTTGTTCTAGGAATTGAATGTGTTTTAGAATATGCAAATAATCTTCATGTAATAGATGCTGAAATACAAAGACAAGGACAATGGGTTCCGTGGGCAGGAAATCTAATGAAGTGTACCTATTGTGGACATGAATATGTTGATTATGTTGAGTGTAAAAACTTTTGCGGAAACTGCGGAGCAAAGATGAGTGTGGAGGTAGATAAGGAATGAGACTGATTGATGCTGATGCACTGAAAGAACATATATGTAACATGTGTGATGACGGGCAGCGAGAGTGCAAAGGTGATGAATCATGCGCTTTGCTAGTGTGGGTGAACGATATGCCGACAATAGAAGACGAACCCGTGCTGCACGGGCGGTGGATTGAAACAAAATACATTCCGGTCGGGGACACAATGTACTGTGTTTGTAATTGCTATAACTGTAATTTTGAAATAACAATAGAAAAAGGACGGTATCCGAAATTCTGCGAAAACTGCGGCGCGAAGATGGATGGAGGTGCTGAGAATGGATAATTTGATTGATAAAGCGAAAATCCTGCGGCTGTTAGATGAAGCTGACGATATTGTAAGCGCATTATACAGACAAGGTGCAAATAAAGATTACAAGTGTAAGTCATTACGTGAAAAACTGAAAGCAATCGAAACAGAACTTCAAAACATCAGACAGAATGATGATTATGCCTTGATTCATGAACTTATTAACCGTGAACAAGCCGGAAAAAACATTTGCAAATATTGTGCCTCCGAAGCATATTGTAAGGAAGATGATTGTATGGTGTATCAAGGACTTAGAGATACACCAACAATTCAGATCGAGTCGGAAGTGCGGCACGGGCGGTGGATTGTTCATACGACATGGCATGGAATGTTCGGTCTTATTCACAGCGAATGCAGCGAATGCAAATTTGATCGGAACGGTGATTTATCGTCATGGAAATTTTGCCCGAACTGCGGAGCAAAGATGGATTTGCGCACACCGACCGAAGTAGAACTTGATATAGTTGATAGCGTGATGATGGGAGATGTACATAATGACACTTGATGAAGCAATCGGGTACATACATGAATTGTGTTATGCGGTAAGTGATACTCCTTGTGGATGTGATGCGTGTCCATATGGTGATACTGTGGATAGCGAAGGAATGTGCGATGTTATGAAAGCGATAAACGTGGACGGAGGTACTGACAATGGCTGAAATGAAATTGCGTAACTGCCCGTTTTGCGGTGGTTAAGCAGAATTACGTCAAGAAGATTTCGACCCACGTTGGATGCCGACACGAAATGATCCTGATAGCGGTGGTTGTCCGCCATATTATGTAAAATGTGATGATTGCGGCGTATCAACTGAATACAGGTATGCATATCCTGATGCTGTTAAATTGTGGAATAGGAGGGCTAACAATGGTTGATTTGATTGATCGGGATGCTGTAATCAGCAAAATCAAATCGTGTATATCACTGCCTGCCGATAACGGATGGGACGCAGGATATAATACAGCAATGGCAGAGGCATCGCAATATATACAAAACGCTCCAACCGTCAACCGCTGGATTCCGTGTAGCGAACATATGATGCCAGACGGTGAAAAGGTACTTATGCTTTTGACAAACGGTGAGGTTTTTGTAATGAGGCGGAATAAGAATTCGGCATCAGACGGTTTGCGACATCTGAGCGATCTATCAGGAGTTAAATGTTGGATGCCGATACCGGATTCTTATGAACCAACCGAAAGCGAAGTTGTATAAAATTGAAAGTAGGTATTGAAAATGGCTATTGATAGAAATGCTGTATATGATATTATTATGACATCTTCATCTATAGATGAAATGATGGATAAAATTGACGATCTTGATGATGTTCAGCTTGTTAAATGTAATGACTGTGGAAGTATTTTTACAAGTGATTTCACTGATATGGATTGTTATGAGTGCGGATCCGATAATATTGCAATTCTCGGAGTATCGGCGGAGGGAATTCTTAACTCAGATACCGGAGATGTTTCACTTCTTTCAAAAATGGATGAATGATGTAATTGTTATTGATGTTTACAGTTAAAAAGAATATAAACTTATTATAGGAGGTCATTCTAATGTATGAATCAGTTCTTGAAGCAATTAAAGCCAGAGTAAATCGTGGTGTTCCTGTTTGCTGTAATCAGTATAAAGAATTGCATAAGAAGTATATTGAGCTTCGGGATGAATCACAAGTAGCTGCGGAAAAGGTTGATGATATCATGAATGATTTTGGAGAAGAATATATTGAAGATGCGAAAAAGGCGTGGAAAGTAATAGCACAAAAACGAGATGCTGTTTGGAAATGTTTACCTTTAACAACGTCTGTTGATGACTTACTCAAAGACGTTATCAGCGAGTATTCACTAGACTTTATTGGAAATTGCTGTAAAGGTGCAGACGGCGGTGGTGATACATCTCATTTGTGGAATAGAGATGACGCATCTTGCTTCAAAACCAAAAATAAATCTAATGAAGCATATATCTTAATGAGACACAATGAACACATTTATGATACATCAGCTTATATCGAAATTAAAATTCATTATGTGTTTTCGAGTTCTATCGAAGCAAGACTTATTGATTGTACTATCAATAGAGGAAATGTTGATTGGATGTTGTCAGATGAACCATTCACATGTTCTCCCCTATTAAAGTATGACGAATATGAAAAAGCAGAATATAAATTCATGCAAAGCGTACTGAAACAGAAGATAGAAGAATTTATTGAAAAACATAATTTAGTGGAGCTTACTGCAAATATAGGAGAATAAATACTATGTTTATCACACAAGAAAAATTTAATAAGATGATTGAGGATCACAAGTCATGGCTCGGACTAAACAGAACCGGGAGATTTGATGTATCTCACGAAACACTTGAAGATGCTGTAATTTGTGATTGTGATCTTAGTAAGGCACTATTTATAGGTTGTGTTTTTATCGGGTGTACTTTTATAAACTGTACGCTTAATGATGCATGCTGTATGGGAACAATGTTTAATACTACAGTGTTTAACAACTGTTCCATGAAAAACATTGATTTTCGGAAAACTATTATAAATTCTTGTCAGTTTACGGACTGCGAAATTAATAGGTCAGATTTTTTTAGTTCATATATAAGGTCAACCGAAATTCATGATTGTGACTTTACAGGTTGCGATTTCAGTGAAACAACTTTCTGGAATATGTATTCAAATTGTCAAGATATGATGCCGTTCGTACCTCTTAAATGCCCGGAGACAGGTAGCTTCATTGGATATAAAAAAGCTCTAGTGGATATGAATCTTGACGGAGAATATACATGGGTTATTGTCAAGCTGAGAATTCCGGAAGATGCAAAAAGAACATCTGGATTTAGTAGAAAATGTCGGTGCAGTAAAGCTGAAGTTCTTGAAATTACTAAACCAAATGGAGAACATGTCAATCGACCCGCATTTAGCATATACAATCATGTTTTTACTTACAAGGTAGGGGATATTATTACAGAGGAAAAGTTCTGTGAAGATCGCTATTGTGAATGTGCAAAAGGAATTCACCTCTTTATAACACGAAAGGAAGCAGAAAATTACACTGTTTTTCATCCTTATCCCCCTACAAAATAATAAAACAATATCGCTCAGAAAAATCTGAGCGATATTTTTCTAAAAACCTATTGACATTTTTTCTGAAATATGTTATACTATAATTACTAAAACACATAAAAGGAGGCTAATTATGGATAGTATTAAGCCGATATGGATTGATCGTGTAACAGATGAAGAAGAAATTGAAATATTGAAAGATTTTGCAGAAACTCTGAAACAGCTTGCAGAAGATGTGCGTGAAGAAACAAGCACAGTAAAGCCGCAACCGGATCTGCTTCAACTTCTTGAAATCGCAAGAGAAAATAACCGTATAAGAATGGAAATGAATAGGGAGTGAATTTATGGTTTGCAAAAATTGTACTCATTTCAGCACATATCTTGGCGGAACTTGTCTAGGATGGGCTGACATGTGTGAAACTAATGAGGATGCTGATGTCGGATCGTGCTCTAGGTTTTGTTTTAACAACGGTAGAATTCCTGAATACACTCCGAAGATTAAAGAAGAATATTCTGAATATGATCGTGACTTTGACGGGTTTAAGGAGGCTTGGAAATGAAATTTGAAAATTATCGTTCATGGCTAAGAGAACATGATGCTATCGCATCACAGGAATTTGATTATCTTGATACTCTTGATCTAGGAACTATTATATGCTCAAATTCAGACTTGACTTGCGGTGAGATCATAGAGGTAATTGCAGATAGGTATGAAGAATGTTATCTTGCAGGACATCCGAATGATCAGGAGTTGTTTAATAGCATTCCGGAGCATGAATTTGTAGAATATATTCATTGGCGTTATGGAATTCCTGTTACAGAAGAAGTCACATATCGGTTTGATATTTTTGGAAAGGAATAAAAGATGAAAGTAATTGAGCTTCCTAGAAGACCAGTAAGATCAGAACTTACTTATCCGGAGAATGTTGTATGCTCGCATCAAGATAAGGAGGATTCTGATGAATAAAGCGGTGATTGAAGCTGTCTCTAATGTAAAAGAACAGCAATTATTTCCCGGGTTGACAGTCAAAATGACTCGTGCAAAAATGATACTCGCTCCATATGGATTCCCACGAGAGTGTATGATATGTGGTCGTATCGAAGATGTCTTAAAACTCGCAAAGATGACTATTGATCAGAGATCAAAATATATCGAGATGCACGATGAGTTCAATCTCGCATATTGGATTGGTGTTTCACCAGACTATATAATGTTACAACCCGAGAAGGATAATGACTGATCATTATTTGTGTACCTGTGTTTCGGATAAGCCCATTAAACTTTACATATATGATATCGGAGAAACCTACATTATCAAACTTGTAGCGACTGTAAAAGATCTTATTTGATTGTATATAATATACAAAAATCCTCGCTTTTAACAGTGAGGATTTTTATGTTTAATCTTCGGAAAAGACTTGACATTTCCGGATAAATATGTTATACTATAACTACAGTAAAGAAGAAAACAAACCGAATTCAAGGAGGAAATGAAAATGAAGAAAGTTGCTGTTTACATGTTCCATAATACCGTTCTGACAGTTAAGGTGTTTAAGGACGCTGAAGCGTGGGAAGAAGCGCGAAAGCTATTCAATCAGTCTAATGTAAACAAAGACGGTATATATCGTCTTATCACTACCGCTGATCTGGACTGTGAAGAACCTGTATACACATACTGGAATGTCGGAATGATTCTCGGAGTTCTTATGGAAAGAATGGGCGCTGATATTCGTTTTGAACGTTACTTTAAGACCGTTGCCGGAGGAAAGAAAATTCCGATTCTTATGGCAAAAATTAGAAATGATAAATTCATTGAATCTGTGAATGTGAAATTCACAGACGAGTTCTGGAACTATGTTCAGGGAACTATTCAGAACGAACTTGGATTCCCGAATGCAATCATTAACCGTACAGAAAATACAATTACTTTTAAGGAGGACTAATACTATGATTATCAATCCGATGTACACAGAAAAGGTAAGCGCTCTGGTAGACGCTCTTATTGCTGCAAACATTCCGCACGAGACAGAAATAATGCGTGACGCAGGAGGGTATATCGTATACTTCCCTGATAAGAAAAACAGAAAAGGAGATGTTATCTTACATAACTTCTCCTATGGACATGTATACGGCGGGTTCGAGGGGTACGAGGACATGTCGTATGTTGATGGTGATGTATGCATATTCGACACTGTTGAACAAGTGGTAGAACATGCTAAGAAGCAAAACTTTATAAGAGGGGAGTGATCAAGTGAAGAAATACGGTCGAATGTGGGTTCCTAGTGAATCCGAGCTAAAGGACAGTTCAAAGCATCTTCGTTCTATTCAGAGAAAGAATCCTGAATTGTCCTTTTACTGTCTATTTGATCCTAGAGATGGTAAATTTATATATGCTGAACAAAGAAATATAGAAGATAGAATCAGTAATTGTATACAAATACCATATAATCTAGGAACATATGATGAAAAATCATGGGAAACCGTAGATGCGGTAAGAACAGAAATTTTAAATTATGTTGTAGACAATAGTGGAGGTTGAAACTTATGAAAACAAGAATAGGTATCTATGCTCATTACAATGGTGCCTCATATACAGTTGCGGGGTATGTTGTTACAAAAGATCCATCAACTGTAGACTTCATCGTCAGCAGACTTTTAGAAGCAGGAAATATTGAAGAAGATAAAATCAGAGTAATCTACACAGGAGAGAATGAGTTTTGTATTCTCGTACAATCTCAATCGTATAGCATTTGCTACTCTAGCATTATTGATAAGTACGCGAAGTATTTCAGTAAATCTGATGAGGAATCGGAGGACGATGAGTGATGAAAGAAAAACAATTTGTATGGTTAGTTCTTGACGATAGTGGATACATTATTGATGTCTTTGATTCAGAGCAGAAAGCAAATGAACTGTGGGAAGAATTAAGCAGTGTAACACCTAGGAGCAGCTTTTACTACGAGGTAGAGAAACATGAAGTACATTGAAAATATAATAATCAATGAACCACTTGTTCCGTGGTCTGAGTTATGCTCTGATGGAACAGATAGTGATGTAGAACTTGAAGTTCAAAAACTTTACATAACAAATCAGACAGTTCCGGCAGTTATATTAAAAGATATCGGTGTTGTGAAATCTCTTAATGAAGTAAGACGAAATAAACCAGAACTATGTAAACCCCTTGACCATCCTGATTGTTTTTGGCTAAAATGGGGAAAGCGGAGATTCTGGGTAGTAGTTGGTGTAGGAGGTTCTGCTTAATGAAAGAATATCATCTGTACTTATATCTGCCTGATTGGTTCACAAGAGCTAACGATTCTTGCAGCTATACAATAGCACACACAAATAATCGAATTGACAGAGGTCTAATTGTTGATACTATTCAGGCATGTACATTGTCTACATCTCTTTTTGAAAAAGGATATAGAATATTTATTCATGATGTTCCTCAGTCTTGGTTTGAAATAACACTCGGAAAATGTGAAAGAACAAACCGTGAAATTAAGATGGAACATAACCTATTAAATCTTTTACTTTCCGGAAAGTTTGAACTTAATGAATTTCCTGAAATGCATAAAACAATTATGACTTGGTAAATAAATGAGGAAATTAAAAATGCTTAAAAGATCTGTAACCAAATATTTTCGGGGGTGTGTAGTATGTTAATTCATGAGATGGCAAAGATAGGTTCCATTGATACTCAGGTAGGAAAGACTGGTAATTATGAACTCTGGATTTACACAAATGATCCCGGAAATAAACCTCATTTCCATATCGTAAACGATCAAGATGGATTCAGCAGTTGCATTGAAATTTTATCAGCAAATTATTTCTTTCACGAAGGAAAAGAAGATACTCTTAATCATAAGTTGAAGAAATCTCTTGTGTATTTCTTGCAGAAAGAAAATAAAAAGAGAAAGATAACGAATTGGGAGTTTCTTTGCCTGTCATGGGATGCTAATAATTCTCAGATGGAACTTCCTGATGAAATCTACGATAACATGCCGGATTATATGGAATTGTGAGTTATGTAATTAAAAGAAGGAAATTAAAAATGCTTAGAAGATTTGTAACTAAACATGAATTTGATTCGTGGGTTAGAGACATGTGCAATTCTTACAACAATCGTGGCTCTGAATTCATCAATGTCAGAAAACTAACTATTGATCCGCAGGAAGCGAACGGGCGCACGATCATTATGAATCTAAAAACAGGAAAAACGGCTGTTGCTAAGTGTCATAAAGATGATGAATTCAGTCCCGGAATTGGTTTGGCGGTAGCATGGGCTAAGTACCTGAATAGACCAATCCCGGTTATCGCAACATATGTAGATATTGAAGATCTTAAATTCATGGATGAATTTTATACGAAACGATCCGAATATAGGACATACCAATACATTGGTATTCGTCATAATGCCATAGGACAGTGCATCATAATTCGTGAAAAGGATACTGGATTCATATATGAATTTACCCTAAAAGACTGGAAAGATAACATCAGCAGCTATAACGGTAAAGTGTGGAGGTTGGATAAATGAAATACACAGTAAAACGACAGGTAGAGGTTGATATTGATCCCGGAATGTTCATGGAATATCTCAGAACAAACTATGAAGATCTTCCTAAGATAGTAGATAAAATGGACATGAATACTCTTTCATATATTGCCGCATACTATGTGGGGAAATGTAAACGAGAGGATCCGAATCAGTACGCTAAGTTTAAGAAATTTCTTCCAAAATCTGTTGACGATAAGATAGAGCCTGTAAAAGAATCAGTACCATACCCGGAGAAATCTAATAAAAAGCCTACTACCGCAATCGAAATTGGAAATACTGTATTCGTTAAACACAAGAAGGAACGAAGCCGTGATTTTCTTTCTATTATGTTTACAGATAATGCAGAACTTGATTATTGGTATGACAGATGGGAGATCGTTGATATTTTTGAAGAGTCTGAACAAAAAATTGTACGAATGAAAGATATTGACGCTAGTTTCAGAAGAGAAAAGGTAGCTTATTTTAGTGATCTGGAAAAAGCATTGAAATCTGGAACTGCTTTTATGTACAAAAATTAAATTAAATAATAATCCCGCTAGTCATTATTATGATCTGCGGGATTATACCTATTGAAAACACTATATGTAGTATACATACAACAACTTAACTACAAATTGTAGTAAATTTTATATTATTGCATATAGAAACTTGAACGATAATTAGTGTTCAAATTTGTGCGAAACATAAAAATTTATCTATATTTTTATTTTATAGAAACATACTCCTGTTAAGATTATAATGAAATGACTTTAGTCTAACATCGAGGTCAGTATCGGGAGGAAAAATAATTGAAACGGAGCGTGATGTGAGATGTATCAAGTAAGAAAACGAAGCGGGGAATTAGAACTATTTGAACTTGCAAAAATCAAATCAGCAATTCAAAGAACCTTTGAAGCCTGTGAAAGAAATTATCAACCATCAATCATAGAAACACTATCTCTAAAAGCACTTGCATTAGCAGAAAGAAAAGTAAAAGAAGATATTCTATCTGTAGAGGATATTCAAGACAGTGTTGAAGCGATTCTTATGAATGTTGGGTATGATGATGTAGCTAAAGCATATATCCTATATAGAAAACAACATGAGCGGAATAGGAATGCTAAAAACACATTACTTGATTATAAGAAAACAATGGACGGGTATTTGAAAGCTAGCGACTGGCGCGTTAAAGAGAATTCAACCGTTACCTATTCTCTAGGTGGATTGATACTAGGAAACTCAGGAGCTATGACTGCAAATTATTGGTTATCTGAAATATATGACGATGAAATTGCTAACGCTCATAGAAATTGTGATTTTCATATTCATGATCTATCCATGCTTAGCGGATATTGCGGAGGTTGGTCATTAAAGCAGTTAATAAAAGAAGGACTTGGAGGCGTTCCCGGAAAAATAACATCTGCTCCTGCAAAACATCTTTTTACGTTATGTAATCAAATGGTAAATTTTCTTGGAATACTTCAGAACGAATGGGCGGGAGCACAGGCATTTAGTTCAGTTGATACATATTTAGCCCCATTTGTCAAGTACGAGGGTTTATCCTATGTTGAAGTGAAGCAGTGCATTGAGTCGCTTATATTTGGTCTTAATACGCCGTCTAGGTGGGGTTGTGTTCCGCTTGATACAAGTGTAGCAACACCGAATGGATTTAAGAAATATGATGAACTGCATATCGGTGACTTAATTTATACCTATGTTGATGGTAAGATTAGTACAGCGCACATAAATCATATAATTGAAAAGAATAATGACTGCGGTAAAATTCATGAATATTTTGGTAAAGACTATGTTCAGAGAGTAACACCGGAGCACAGGTGCATTATTAGAATTTCTGATTCTGAATCGAGAATAATAAGATCTAGCGAACTTATGAAGTTGATTCAGAGCGGTGAAACTGTGTATGTTCCAACAGGCGTTGTAGTAAACAAAGACGAAACCGTTAGTATTTGTAGCAATAAATTTGTAAAAATTGAACATGCAGATGTTGTTGATTATTTAGATCGTGTCTGGTGTCCGTCTACAGATGACGGAACCGCAATATACAAGGATAAAGATGGTAACATATTCATATCCGGAAACTGTCAGGCTCCGTTCTCAAACTTCACCTTTGACTTGGTTGTTCCAGATGATCTTGCCGAATTGAATTGTATTGTAGGCGGAGAAGAAGTAGACTTCAAATACAAAGATTGTAAACGTGAAATGGATATGATAAACCGTGCATTCTTGGAAGTCATGATTTCCGGAGATGCAAACGGGCGCGGGTTCCAATATCCCATAAGTTTTGTGGCTTTTATCAGTAATGATAATTGAAAATGTGGTGAACCATTGTTTAATGGGTGTGCATTCATAAACATTGTTTTATGTAATAGGAAATGATTACTTAATGAATGTGCTAACAGGGAAGCCCGAATATGTATGAGTAGCATATCAGGTAATCCTGTGCCAAGGTTTAATAGTTAGTTAATAGTATAACAGAAAGCGAGGTGGCAGTGTGAGAAAGGATATAGATGGGTTTGAAAACTATATTATTGATTCTGATGGATATGTTATAAGTAAAGAAAGACATATAACAGCATCAAAAACAGGAAAAGTTTACAAATTGCGTGAGCGAATATTAAAACCCCATAAAGTAGGAAAAGGTTATTTAACTGTCTGTTTACGCAAAGATAATAAAACATTTGTGTTTTATATTCATAGATTGGTTGCTGAATCCTTTATTGATAATCCAGATAATTACAAGGTAGTTAATCATATTGACGGAAACAAAGAAAATAATTCTATAGAAAACTTAGAATGGTGTAGTTATTCAGCAAACAATCAACATGCTTACGATACGGGGCTTCGTGGAAGAGGTTCAAATCATTATAGAAGTAAACTTACTGAAGATGATGTTGTTAAAATAAAACACTTATACTTCTGTGAAAATATTAAAAGATCTGAAATATATAAATTATTTCCGAATGTCCACAGAGCATCTATTCACGACATACTGTCAGGAAAAACTTGGAAACATATAACTAACTATTAAACAAGGTCTAACGACTATTCCTTTGGCGGTGCAATTCCGCAATAGAAGTAGGGCTGTTTTAGATAACAGTGGGTGAAAATCCCTTAAATCGAAGTGCCACACATCCTATTATTTTAGGATGATGATATAGTCTAGTCCGGCTGTTAAATCAGCGTTAAAGTATGAGGAAACTCACGGTATATTCGCCCAACATACTCAATAACTAAAGATTTCGATTGGGATCCTGAATCGCCTACAAATAAGTTACTGTTTGAAGTTACTGCAAAGTATGGAATACCTTACTTCAGCAACTATGTGAACAGTGATTTGGATCCGAGTTCAATCAGGTCGATGTGTCCAATCTATAAGGATGAACTTGTTTGTGTAAGATATAAGGATTCTGAGCAGTGGGTTACAGAGAGCATTGAAACTGTTTATAGTAATTGTAACAGTTCTGACGTAGAGGTTTTTACACCTTTTGGAAAAGCGTTTGGAAAACCTACGAAACAACCTAATATGACTACCTACAAGATAACACTTGAAAATGGTTTATCTATTAGATTAGGAGAGCTTCATATTCAACCTACAAAATCTGGAACACTATTAGTAAAGAATCTTAAAGTAGGCATGGAACTTCCGTATGTTACGAATATGGAAGAAAATAACTCTACTATAGAATTCTCAAAAATTGTTAGCATTGATGTTATTGAAAATAAAGATCCGTTGTATTGCTTTGAAATAGATAATGACAGTCATTTGTTTATCATGGCTAATGGTATAATAACTCATAACTGCCGACTTCGTTTGGATTTGCGAGAACTCAGGCGTAAAAACGGCGGATATTTTGGAAGCGGTGAATCAACTGGCAGTATCGGAGTTGTTACAATAAATATGCCTAGATTGGCGTATAAATCAAATTCCGAAGATGAATTCTTTAGCAGCCTTGATAAGCTGATGGATATCGCCGCAAGAAGTCTTCACATAAAAAGATCCGTTGTGACTCAGTATCTTGAACAAGGTTTATATCCATATACAAAGAGATACTTAGGAACATTTAACAATCACTTCTCTACTATTGCTGTTTTAGGAATGAACGAAGCATGTCTAAATGCATCATGGATTAAAGATACGATTGCAAGCGATAATGGATATAAATTCGCAAATCGTGTTCTGGATCATATGAGAGAACGTCTTTCAGACTATCAGGAAATGTATCAGGGAGAATTATTCAACCTAGAAAGCGCTCCGGCAGAATCAACTATGCTTAGATTTGCATTGCACGATAAGCAAGATTATCCAGATATTATTACTGCCGGAGATAACACAGACGGATCTCCTTATTACACGAATAGCTCACATCTTCCGGTGGGTTATACCGATGACATTTTTGAAGCACTTGATCACCAAGACGATCTACAGACTAAATATACCGGAGGAACCGTGTTCCATGCATTCTTAGGCGAGAAACTTCCTAACTGGCAATCCGCTATGAACCTTACTAGAAAGATTGCTGAGAATTATAGACTTCCTTATTTTACATTCTCCCCGACATATTCAGTATGCCCGGATCATGGTTATATTACAGGTGAGCAATGGACATGTCCTCATTGTGGAAAACCTACAGAAGTATATAGTCGTGTTACAGGGTATTACAGAGCCGTACAAAACTTCAATGACGGTAAAGCTCATGAGTTTAAGGATAGAAAAGAATATTCGGTTCTTACTAGAGATTCATTTAATAATTCTGTGTCTGAGAATACTTCTCCGGAATTGAAAGAAACGCCCACGATAGACAGACCAATGCTATTTACTACCTCTACATGTCCTAATTGTAAGATTGTAAAACAATTATTAGACGAATATGGATTTGATTATGATGTTATCGTAGCTGATCAAGATATGGATACCGCAAGAACCTTTGACATCAATCAAGCGCCGACATTGGTTATAAATGGTGATTCAGGTCTTGTTAAGATTGCTAATGTTTCTAACATTAAAAAGTATCTGGAAGAAATAGACGAAGAATAATAATCACAAGGTTATAATTTTAATAGCACATCAACACAAAAAAAAGAACAACGCTTCACAATAATAGCAGTAATCTGGAAATAGTTGCTGCTATTATTTTTTTTTTATCGAAAGGTTGTGTCTAGTATGGTTAAGAGATTACAAGAGACAGTTGATCCGGATAATGTTTACGGTCAGCTTAATTCTGGGAGTGTTAAGCTCATAAAGGTATCATCTGCTGAAGATAAACAGAAACAGAATAAGTTTAATAGAAATGAATCTATTAGACAAAATAAGAGACTAACTATTAATGAAGCTAATAGTCATAACTATAAAAAATGGACTGAACTGTTTAACGACTTTATTGATACCATAGGCGTGTCCGTTTCTTGGGATCCTGATAAAAAAGAATTTTATTTAGAGGATTTACAGGGAACTCTGTCATTCGATGACGATTACTATAAAAAAGAAACTCAGGTAGTTGAACGTCTATACAGTCTTGCCGAGGATTATATTGCACAAGACTTAGATGAAGAATCTGATGAATACGGTCTTACAGAATTTGACGAATTCGACATTGATCCTAGATATTTAGATAATTGGTGTGTTTGGTATGAGGATTTTGACCTTGATGCAAAAGATCCAGAATACATCAAAACAGGAAAGAAATTCATAAAAGATCATGAAGCTGAGTTTGAATGGACTGACTTATTCTGCAATCATTCTGATGACGTTGATTTGAGTTATTTGAAAAAGAAATAATACTTCTATACATAATACACAAAAATCTGCATCGTAACTGGTGCAGATTTTTTCTTTTTATTCGTCAAAAACATATTGACATATGTCTGTTAATATGATATAATATACTTGTAAATAAGGTGCGTGAACATGAATCTGAAATGGAGGTTTATTATGAAATTTACAGAAGCTCAGATCAACGAAGCTAAGGAAAAAGTTTCTAAGATTTTCATGGATAAGTTCTATGAGTTTATTGATGACGTAGAAAATACCCGTGGGAATGGAAAAGACTTTGCATGGAAGTATGGTTTCACGATTCGCCCGGAATTCGTTGAAAAGTGGACAAAGAATACTATGACTAACGCTGCTAAATTTGCATCTCAGGTTTTCGATGGCGGTACTATTGATTTCTGGATGAACAACGGTTTTGAAAAGGAAATGATCTGGAAACTGGTAGCTGATGGATTCCTTTCTCAATCTACGAGATGGAAAAGTAACTCTAAGACATTCTATTTTCTCAGGAAAGATACAATAAATAAGATTTTTAAGGCGCATAAGCGATAAGGAGGTGCTGTATGAATAATTCTGTTTTTGTAGTTTCTCATAGAACAAGAGTTCCATTCGGATTTGAATGTGACGAGGAACCGTTCCGTGTTATGTGTGCATTCACCACTTATGCAAAAGCATTCAAATATATTCAAACACGGCAACCCGATATCTACAAAGGATCTTATGGAGTATTTGAAAATAAAGACCGTACATCATTATATAAGATTGAAGAAGTGGGTTTATATTAAGGAAGTTATTGTTATGATTGAATTGATTTCGGACATACACACTGAATTTGAATTTTAATAAAAGAAAGGTTAGGTTCTTATGAAACTATACTATATTATGTGTGTGGCAACCGCTACTAAAAAACATCATATGAAGTCTGCCATTGGATGTGAGTTGATGGATGTTTTTGGCAGAAACAAGACGTTGCTTTATGCTCTTTGTAAAGACCCTTTTCTTGGAATAAATGTTACTGTTTATGACATTATAGACGCTATTAAAAATGATAAAGAGGCACAAGCAATAGCTTTTAAAACAAAGGGGGATGCATCTGATTATATGAAGAATCATCCAATAGAGTTTTCAGACAATACTAATCCGGAAGCTCCTTGGAATTATACGTATTCTATATTAGATGTTGAAATTTAAATATTGGAGGTAACAAATGTCAATTATTATTACAAAAACAGATAAGAAGAAATTGTTTGAATTCATCCGGTGGAAAATTGATAACCCTCATCCATGCAGAAATTGTGGCTTTAATTATGGTGTATGCTGCGGTTGTGACGAACAGAGTGCATATGATGCTGAATATGCGGACAAAGTAAATGATGTTCCTTATTCAAATATGAATTATCAGAAACTAGCAGATGCCTATGGAAGATTATATCAGGCTTTGAAAGCACAGCAAGAATCAATCAAAGCCTGTAACAATGAGGCAAATCAATATAAAAAAATTCTGAGCGAATACACCGTATTAAACGATACAATGTATATTAAAGCAGGAGATATTATTGAATCTATTCCACATGATCTTGCCCGATGCCCTGAAGTAAAAATCAGTCGTTCATTGAAGGAATGTGGTTATCATTTAAGGCATGATGTTCAGGCAGAAAAATATTATGTATTCAAAGAATTGTTTGACCTTAATGATCCGGAATATCCGTACAGATTCAAATATCTCGGAGTATTTGATAAACACGAATATGCCGACAGAGCTATCCTTGAGGATATAGATACGGGTTCAAAATTTACTATTGAATAAATAAAGCTAGAGGAGGTCTATGTCATGTCTGAAAAGAAACAATATGGAGTAAAAGAAATTATTACCAATAAAATTGATCCAGACGCATTTATTCCCGGAGATGTGTATTTAATTAAAACAGATTATATGAGTGAGGCTAAACTTGCTATTCATGAATATACAACTGAATATCAGGTATCTTTTCTTCTTCCGAATAAACAAGCTATGAAGTCTAATAAATATAGAACTATAATCAGTATTGATGAACTTATTGATGGTTCTGCTACTATTGAACCCGCTCTTAGTTATTCTAAAGGAACTTATTTTATGAAATGGACGGAGGTTTAATTATGGAAATTGTGTACAGAGCCTTTGACGGAACCATATTTGAAAATGAGTTCGATTGTGAAGAATATGAATTTGAAGAGCTTATTATGAAAAGAACCAATATTCGCGTATACGACAAACAGAATCATCTTCTGCCCAATCTGAATTTTGATAACAACTTTGATACTGACGGTAAAGAGTATAGAGTTGTTATTAAGAATAAAAAAGATCTGGAAGATATCAAAGCCGCATGTGACTTTACGGGGTTTTACTGGGATATCAATGCTATAGGAACGTGGCTTCATAAAGAAGACCATAACGGTTTCCTGAGATGGGTTCTAAAGGAGAAAAAGAAATGAAAGTGCGAATCATAAATAGAGACATTTATGATAAGTGTCTAATCTATCGGGATCTGAGCAGTGCAGAACGAAAATATTACTCCTTTATTAAATGTCATAATGATGTTGAACCTGATAAATGGTATGAATGTTATTTCGCCGGACAGAAATTTGACAGAAATCTTGAACACATTGTAGGAATGGATATTGATATTAAAACAGTTCCGGGCAGCACGTTCTGTTTAAGACTCAGAGTTGATATGAGTGATATTGCTAATAAGTTTATAGAATTTGCAGATTTCTACAAGCTAAATTGTGCTGAACTGTGTGTAAAGATTGCAAATCTACAGACTGGTTCTTTATCCATAAGGAGGATTATAAATGACAATAATTACAACTTATGTAGCATTTGACGGTACGAAATTCGATGATGAATTTGACTGTCTGGATTATGAGTTCACATTGCGAATGAAAGATTGTAAACTTCGAGCATATGATAGTAAACGACATAGAGTAAATAATTGGTACGATATTGACGGATATTCAAATGTTCACAGAATCATTGTTGCGGATGAAAAGGATCTGGAAGATATTAAACATGTATATGAATATTCCGGAATATATATTGGAGTAAATTCTATCGGAACATGGGTTTATGATGAGGATGAAGATAATTGGATTTTAAGGAGTGATAGGAAATGAAATTTTTAGATTTCGCAATCCAAAATCAATACGATAATAATTCATTTGATAAGTTTTTGAAAGAGTGGCTCGATAAGCCGCATAATAGAACACGAGTGGCATTTACTGTGGACAACGAAGATAGATATACCGAGTAATAAAACTAATAAAACACAAAATAATAATAGATTACAATTTTAATTCAACCAAAACAACAAAAAAAAACAATGCCTTACAATAAGTATGAAAGCCTTATGATATGGCTTTCGTTGTGATGGCGAGGTGTGTATTATATGAGAAAATATAAAAGTAAGTCTGTTGGAGAGTATACAATATCTATAGATATTGACAGACAAGGTACATGGTTTGTAAGTTCGTATAAAACTAATACTCCGGATGAGCTTGAAGCATATTTACCTTTTACATCTCTCGAATCCGCAGACAAATTTTATAAAGAACTATTAAAAAAGTACAGGAATTTAATTGAAACAAATAATAGAAAGGATTTGTTAAAAATGGTAAGAAGATTGGGCGAATCGTCTAAAAGACGTAATGAAAAATCTGGAAATGTTACATTGTTTAAGGATGGACTTTGGAAGTTCTCAGGCGGATTTGATGGATTGTTTAGCGCATTGCAAGGTATTTTCAGTAAAGATAAGGCTGCTATGGATGCGTGTATTGAATATTGCAACTCTTTCGGTGATCCGCTGATCGAAGAACCGTTTATATCTCCAAGAGATGTTGCTGATACAACGGCACAGGTTATTGAAGCTGAATACAACGATGCCTCTGATGCAGATGATTTTGCTGTATATATCGGAGATTACCGGAATGGTGTTAATATTGAAATTTTAGATGCTAATTACAGAAGAGAAAAGTCTTTTGAATCTAAGAATACTAAAAGATCTGGACGTAAGTTACAAGAGGATACTAGCTCTTTTGACGGATATGCCGTTGAGATTCATGATATGGGAAAGGGTTACATCCATTTAGCACTATTTAACGATATGAATGATGCTGAGTCCGCATACGATATGCTTGAAAACATTGAATCATTTTCAGATGATGGAGGATATGAAAGTGATGAAGAATATACGTTAGATATTGAAAGTGCTCTCCAATTAGCGGATGAAATTGTAAATGAAGTTGATTGGAGAAAAGAAATAGACGGTGATATCTGGACTGCGGCGGATGATACGATATATAATATAGTCGGAAGAGTATCCTTGTATCTTTATTGGTAACTATACATAAAAACTCCTACATGACCACTTTTTTCATAACATAATAATTTTATTATTGTTGAATGTCAAAAAAAAACCAACACATAACAGTAATAGCAGATTCGGGTAAGCGATTCTGCTATTATTTTTTTTGAAAGGACTGTTGTAATATGATAAGAAAGTTGAACGAATCTTTTGTTCAAATTGATGATACGGTGGTGGACGCTTGTTCTGAGTATCTTTATGATATAGTGAGCATGAGTCATGATATCTCACTGAGATGCAACAAAATACTAAAACATCTAAGATCCTCCGATGTTGTAGATCTTGATGATTTCAGTCATTTTATGAAAGTTGCATCTGATAGACTAAGGTATGTGATACCCGTCCTTGATTCTGCTGATGATGTTATTCGGAATTAACAGTTCAGATTGATACCGAAGCTACTTATGCCGATTCTATTGAAAGTTTCTACATTCCGTTCGGCAAATTTGAAGCATTCTTCAAAGCTGATGAAGCTGTGTAATTATTTTTATCTAATATATAATTTATAATCAGTAAAACTCAAAAAAAAAACAGCAAATAACAGTAGTTCCGGAAGCGTGAATTCCGGAACTATTTTTTTTTTGAAAGGATTTGTTATATATGGTTATGTTAATTACTGAATCAAATGATTTTTCTAATTATAAAGAAATCGTTAAGAATGCTATATTTGCTGCAAAACGTGATGGATATGACCAATTTGTGTATGTAGATTCTAACGGTGAATACGGTATCATTCGTTCTGCTTACGGTGAGCCAGTTAGAAAACTGTTTGATGATGAGAAAATTGTTGGAAAAGTTCGTGTTATTTATAGAAACGGCATTCGTGATGCTGTATATGTTACAGAAAGACCTGCGCGTGAATCTATTGTTTTCGAGGCATATCAGAATGCTGTTTCTGAACGGAATAAAAAGGCACTAAAAAAATCAGTAGATATTATAAACAGATATATAGACGATGAAGCTGTGTATCTTCCTGATGTTTTAGATCGAAATTCTGAAACATACTGGCAGATTAAAGATTACGTTGGTTCTGATTGGAACTTAGACGCTGAAGAAATAATAAGAGATTGGGAAGCTGATAAAGCGCTGAATCACGAATATGATCTTAACCCTGACGGATGGGATCCGAGATTATATATTCATAACATTTTAACACAGGTCATAGGTTATTCATACGAAGATGCTGATAGACTATTGAATTTGTAATAGTTTACAATATGGTGATACTATACAAAAACTCCTACATATATTTGTAGGAGTTTTTCTTTTCATCATATTGACTTTTTGAGATAAATATGATATACTATAACTAATAAAAAAATTACTCTAAGGAGGTACAAATATGAATATTAAAGATTTCAAGGTTGGAGATACTGTTTACATCCGAGACTATCGTTTTCGATCTAATGAAGATCAAGCAGTTATGGAAGAAGCCGTTGTAATTAAGGTCGGAAGATCTCTTGTACATGTAAAGGAAAAATACGGTGGAGAGTATAAGTTCTGCAATGAACCGGATCGCCCATATTATCTCACTCAGAGGATTGATGCGGGAACTGCTAATAAACTTTTCAAATCAATGCAAGATTATGAGGATTGGAAAACATCGGAAGAAACATACAGATTTATTCGTGGGTATTTCTCGACATACTATACAAACCTGACGCTTGATAAGCTGATCCAGATAAAGAATATTATAACACATGTGGAAGGGAAATAATAATGGCTATTGAACTAAAATATGAAGATTATGATGAATACGATGATTATGATTACAATGTTGAAGATGAAGGTTATGATGAAGAATTAGGTGCTGAATTTGCACGGGATATGTTTAATGCATTATATGAATTTGTAGACGATCCTGTATCTATCTATGAAGAATTTACATCACCTAAAAACTGGAGAGATCACTATAAAAATCACTGTTTATGCGCATTACCTAAAAGAAAATCAAAGAGAACCCTTGTGTATTATGACTTTAATGATCCGAGTCAGTATGCTGAATACGAGAAGAAAATTTCAGAAGAAATAAATTCAACAGAATATAGAATCGGAACTCTATATGAATATGATACTATTATCAGGTATATGCAAAAGTTATTTGAGGGAGATATTACAGTTGTATTTTGTAATGGATGTGGTCTTAGAAACAGCAATGGGCTTGTGAACCTATCTATTCATGCATTTTCAAGTGATGTTACAAAAAACTATGCTGCCGGAAATACGGTTGACATTTGTGTGAAGAGCGGAAGAAATAGAACAATTACACTATATCCAGTTGATGCTAATTATTTGCAAACGAAATTAAATAACATTATAAAGAAATATTCAGACAGACTTGATATTCCTGAATATATGTTTAATAATGACTAAAACTGTTTATAAATATTACACAAAAATCCTCATTATAATTAGTGAGGATTTTTATTGTTATTTTTCAAAAACCTCTTGACTTTTATAGTAAAGTATGGTATACTATACTTGTAAGGAAAACAGAACAGAGTGAAACGGAGGTATTGACTATGAAGCGGGTAGAGATCAATTTCACGAAGTACCAGAAAGAACTGGAAAAGCTGAATGCCCGTCTGGAAAGACAGGAAAAGGCTCTTGAAAAGAAACTGGCTAACGCTGTTAAGCTCGGCGTTGATAAGTGGACTATTGATGATTACAGAGAATTCATGAACAGCGTTGAAACCGTAAACTACTTTATCGTGAATAAGGAAGATATTAAGAAGAACAGCGCCTATCTTGACCTTGACAGAGCTAAGGACGATATTGAAGATACTAAACGGCAGATCGAATGTGCTGAAAAGAGACTTGCAAAAGCAGAGGATGAAGTCAACGCATACTACGCAGAAGTTGAAAAGATCGCTGATCTGAAAGAAAAAGAAGAACTCTTTAAGAAGCGGTTTGAAGAAGAACAGAAAGAGTGGGCAAAGGACGGCATCACTCTGGAAGCTAGATACTACGGTAAAACTCCTAGTGGTAAGGGATTCTGGATTGAAGGAAACAGAGGTTTTACAGATCGGTCTTGGCACTGTTTCACTCTGTATATTGACGGAGTTTGCATCTTTACTAGCGGTGAGTTTTGGAGATGCTATGCTACCATTAAGAAAAGCTGATAGATGAAAAACCGAGCCGGAGCGGTCAGTCTCCGGCAGAAGATCAAAGATTATAGGAGGTTCATTATGAAAAAAGAAGATGTTAAGCGTGTGAAGAAGATCATTGATCAGATTAGCGGGGAGAATTACAGAAAGACTTTTGTCAGCTACACCGAAACACTGCACATCAGAATTGGAACATACGCAAAGGGTTGGTTTGATGATGTGGAGAAACTGAAGAAGTGTGTTGATCGTTTGGAAGCTGAACGTAACGACATCATCAATAAGCTCAGAGAGGTGTTTCCGGATTACGACATTCAGAAGAACAATAAGCGGTATCAGGGATTTCTGAATGATATTTGCGTTACTGTAAAGTAAGCAGAGCCGGAGCGAATTGTCTCCGGCACGAAGCCTGAAATGAACAGGAGGTTCATTATGAATTACAAAATGGTTGAAAACGTGAGCAGAGCAGTTAATAATACTGGTGATCCGGTAGGATTTGAACTGTATGTAAGCACTGCAAAGGGAAAGAGAAGAAAGTATGTTGCTGATTATCCTACTATTAAAGATTTAGACACCGCAATTCGGAATTACATGAATGACGGTTTTGAATATATTTCGGCTAATATCATTGTTCGTTATACAACTGGACATAGCCTTATTGAAAGAAGATATACAAAGGAAAGATAATTGGATAGGAGAGAGTAAAAATGTTCAAATATACAATTAAGGTTAAATATCCTACATTCACAGATTGGTCTACTTTTTAGGCTGATAATGATAATGATGCTAATGGCATTATAGAAAATACTATTATAAAGCAGTGGGGCGGAGCGCCTATGTTCGATACGATGAAAAAGGATCCTATCATTATTGACGATACGACTAATGCGGCATTTGTTGATGCGTGTCTTTCTGACATTGCCGGATTTAAAAGATAAAGGAGAAAGAGCATTATGATTATATACCCTATTTATCCGGATACCAATAGAGAGTTTCCACAATGTAAATTTGTAGGCGGAATTTATCTGCACGGCGATTTGCAAGATGAAGTCGGGTACGATCTTATTCAAGTTGATAAATCTGAGTATTATTGACGCTAGTAAAAAAAAATTCAAAGATCGGAGAGAATGGCTATAACTAAAATAGTATAATATCAAAATAATAAGATATACATACAAAAAAAAACAATAGTTATAAACAGTAAATAATGAAGTCCTGCATATATTGATAGAGAAGTGAGCGGGGCGACTGAATACTAAATTATATATCAAATAATAAAAAGGAGTGTTTCATTATGGTAAAAAGAATAAATGAAGATTTATCCGATGAACTTATTTGCAGAACGTGTAGTAATTATAGAGTTGAGAAAACGGATACAGGAAATTGGGTTGTTCGGGCAGATAGTAAGCGTTTTGGAAAAGATGCTATTGTTTATGAGGGAAGTAGTCAGAGAGAATGCCTTAATTGGATGTATAAGCACATTCAACCGAATGGTTATAGAGAATCCGTTAAAGTAAAAGAATCTCAGCAATCGTCAGCAGCTTATTATGATTTTCAGAATTTTCTCGGAAGATTGACTGATTATGTTGACGAAAATAATATTCTTGTTGATCTGAAAGGAACTAAGTTCGCCGGAGATCATCATGATACATTTGAGATCATCGTGTACGGAGCTTATTCTAATGAAGAAATCACTACTATTATTTTAGAGCATTCTAATAGAAATGATTATAATGCATGGACGGCTACGTTTGATTTTGACGGAGAGTATGACGATGATTCCGCTACTTATCTTGATGATCTTTATGAAACCGTTACCGGATGGCTTGATACTGTTTCTAGCAGTGGATATGCTGAGTCTGTTCGTAGATCAAGCAGAAATAGAGCTACGCTCAGAGAATCAGATAGCGCTGTTATGATTAAAACCACTACGTCTGATGGAGACTATTATCTGATTAAGAGTGCTACGAAGCAGAAAAGTTTCTGGAATCCGTCTATCAGCAAGGTTAATTCATTCGCTAAGAAAGATTCTGCTATGAAGAAACTGTATCAGGTTCTTGAAAAGTTGCCGGAAAACGCATTCCACGATCCGGATAATATTATTGACGTAGAAGATGAATCAGATCTAAAGAAAGCTAAGTTCGCAAAGTTCTATATCACAGATATGAGCGGAAAGACGATTGAGGACATTTCAGATGAAGTAAAGAAGTATTTGCTTGCTGATGAAAAGTTCCTTGACGGTGTTTTTGATGATCTTGATGATGAAGATGATATGGATGAATCACTTGTAAGAGAAGCTAGAATCGGTAAAATGAAATCCGTTTATGTATCTCAGGAGTATGTCCCGGAATACGGTTGGGAGGATGTAACCGTTTATGATGATACATCTTATGATTCACTCAGACTTGCAAAACAGGATGTTAAATCATACAGAGACAATGGGTATCAAGCACGAGTAATAACTAGAAAGATAAATAATCCTGATTACGTTGAGCCTAGTAATAACATTACATATGACGAAGTGGTTGCATGGCTAGATGATGAATGTCCTTATGATAAAAAGGAACTGTATAGCTCAACTGGTATCAATTATGCTTTGAAAACTGATAATAATTATAGTTTTGCGCAGGTTTTTGCAGACAGCGATTCAGACGAAGTTAGCGTGTTCAATATAGGATCTAATAGAACAAAAAGAGTAAGATCTATTGATGAGCTTGTAAAAGAAGTAAATAGAATCGCAGGACAGTGGGCTAAATAACTATGTGAATATTACACAAAATACCGTCAATTATTTGGCGGTATTTTTATTTTGAATTTTTCAGAAACGTATTGACATTTCTAATAATATATGCTATAATATACTTGTAAATGAAACGAAGATCATGCCTTTAAGGAGGAAATGAAAATGAAAGCTACTATTATTGAAATCGAAAGAGGAGATAAGAGCGGGAAGGTGCTCAGAATGCGACTTCACTATCTTGATAATGTCAAATCGAATCCTATGAGCAATCCAGAAGCGCATGGATATGCGAGACAGATTTACGGAGATAATATCAAATATGTTGAAGTCGATAAGAAAGATTTTAAGAAATACGATGAGCTTTCTAAAAATCTTGAAATCGTATATATCGGTAGGTATCGTCAAAGAGACATTAAGCATTATATTCTGGAAAATGAAGAATAAATAATAGGAGGATGAGAAATGAATATTACAGTTTATCCGTTTTTCAGTGAAGACATGTACTATTCTAAGGAGTACAAACCTTGTTTTCACATTTTCGCTTCCGGAAAGATTCGTGAAACACTGTCTAATATTGGCGTTACTGAAAACTACGGTATCTTTATTAAGAATACCGATTATCATCAGTTTATGAAAATGAAACATAAGAATGACACGGGTAAGATCTTTGACATAAATGCATCACTTCCGGACGGAACTATTATCCCATGTACATGCTTCCTTTCAGTGAAAGAAGAATATGTTGAGGAACTTGAGACAACTAAGAAGATCATATCTGGAATCCTTATTGACAAAACAGATAAAGACGAACTTAATTGGGCTTACAGATATAACGCTAGGCAAAATGAAATGGAGGAATGGTAATTATGGTACAATTCGTATCATACACAGGAAGATTCCCGAATCTTTGTTCTGGAATTCTTACAGTTAAAATTGACGGTAAAGAAGTTACATTCGGAGGATACTCCGGAGAAGCTGATTTCCCTAAAATTTGGTGCTCCGGAGGTAGTGTTTGGTTTGATAATGATTGGGGAGAACATGTTGAACAAGGTTCGTGGGAACTCGGTTACTTTTCAAACGAAATTACTGATCCGATTGTCGTAAGTAATATGGATGAAATTATCCGTGTAATGAATGAAAATGTTCCGCACGGATGCTGCGGTGGATGTGTTTAATGAGGTATTAAAAATGAAAAACGAATATACATTTAAGGTGTGGACTGAAATCACAGTCACAAAAGATGATGTTATTGAGAATCTCATTGAAGATGGATTCTTTGATAAAGAGGAGACAATCATTGACGAGGACGGTGAAGAATATACAGATACCGTAGTAGACGAAGAAGCCGCTAAGAATTACGAACCGTCTTATGATGATTATGAAAGTCTCGCTCATAAATGGTGGCACGAAGATAACTGCGAATACTACGAACCAGACCCGGTGTGATTTGATTGAATTGGAGGTATTAAAAATGAAAGCATCTGAACTTATAAGTTTCTTAAACGATATGATTTCCAATTACGGAGATCTGGAAATTGTTACTCAGGTTAATGATGCTTATGAAGATGATAAAGCATCATTCGGAGATGTAGAATCCGTTTATTTTGATGCCGGAAGAATCAACATTTGTGGAAAAGATACAAGTATTTCCGATTGGATTGACCAGTATAATAGTAATTGCACTATAAATATTGGAGATCATTATTCTGTATTCAGAAAGTTTGATTCTCCGAAAGAATCTACTGGATATGCAAATTATGACGGTAGAGAGTTTTAAGGAGGAGGAATCATAATGACGTTTAAAGAGTATGTTGAAGGAGTAAATAAAATGTTGGAAGATAACCCAGAATTAGGTAATTTGGAAATGGAACAAACAGAACGGTGGGAGGAAGAAGAAGTACGTTTACCTTTATGGGTAGAAAATGATAAATACTTCGATAGTAATAAGGTTTATTTGTGAATCTGAAAAATTAAAGATGAAAGAAGGATATGAGAAATGAAAAAATACTACCCTATGGCTACATATGATGGTAAGACTGATAATTTTCACACGCTTACAACATACGATAGTCAGTTTACTGTTGATGAATGTTTGAGCGTTATTCGTAACTGGATTTCTGCCGGATTCAAAATTGATAATTGTTGGATTCAGGAGTTTGACGCAGATACAAATGTTCCTAAAAACATTTCCGTTCACATTGTAGGCGGAAAGCCTAAAGTTATCTATAAGAGAGGTTGAATATGAAGGAAGTTATCGTATATGATTATATCGAAATTGCTGAAAGGATATTAAAACATATGGCTCAGGAATATGAATTGTATATCAAAGATGCATTGTTCGAGTGGTGCATGTTTGAAAGATTTATTCATTTGAATGTAGATAAACTTGAAAGCATTTCAGTTGAGTATAAAGAAAACGGTTTACGCTCATTAAATGACGGTCGTATTCCGAATAAAGTGCAAAAGTGGATTGAAATTATAAACGAACTTATTATGATGATAGAATCAGCCGAACTTCCTGAAGAATTCATAGTTGATTATGAATCTGATCTTTCTATATATAAGTGAGGTTGTTATATGATTGGATATAAAATAGCGATAGGTATTGCCAGAAACATCGGTCCTTTTCCGGTCATGGTTGAACTTGAAATTCCTGAATATGCCACAGTTGTAAAACCTAATCGTGGATTTGTAACAAAAAATTTTTATCATCTTCGGGATATGCGAACAAACACTGCAAAAGTAATGCATATTCGTCCGGTTGATTATTGGTATGTTACGGATTCAACTAATCCAGATAAGGTTATTTTCAAATCGAATGGAGTTTTAGAGCCGCAAAATTGGAATGGTAAAGGATATTCCGCACATGATTTTTGTTATGTGAATAAAGCTGTTACTGGAAATGATATTTTTTACTATAAGGAAGGAGATACTGTTCGCGTAGATGAGATTTTCCTAGATGCTAATGAGACTTGTGTTTCTGGAATTCATTTCTTTGAAACCGAGAAAGATGCGCTTATTTACTTAGTTGATGACTGCGGTGAGTTCATGTGTTCAGCGATTGAATTTATGCGTAATGTGTGGAATAATAATACCATATTACCCATTAAGCAAGTGCTCAAAAGATTAAGTGAATAATAAGTCTTATGTGAAATTAGAAGTGGTATAGTTTGTTTTACGCATGAAAATTCCATATCAAAAAAAAAACAAGTTTTTAACTAAATATACTCTTATATAGCATACTAACTATAATCTTGCACACAGTAATCGTGTTAGGCATGTGCCTGATAATAAATCGCTAATTATTAATTATTGATATAGGAGAGTGTTTATTATGTTCAATGAATTTGTAGATTATTTGATTGACGAGCGTGGTTTGAGTGATACTGAAATCGCTCTAGTTCTTTTTCTTATTGAAGAAGACTATGGTGAGTTGTATGACGCTCTGAGTGATCACGGCTATGTCGATGGAGGAGATCGTGAAGAAAACAGAGAAGCTATGGAAGATTTAGCAGATTACTATGATCCGGAATCTATTGGAAGAGGTAACTATAGAGTAGCCGGAAAGTATTATTACATTTTTGATGATGAAGACGAAGCAGAAGAAGCCGCTATTGATGTAGCTCTCACTGCTTTGCCTGATGATTTCTATTACAATGGTTGGATGCCTAGCATTGGTATTGACGTTGACTGGTTTAGAGATCAGATGTATGGTTCCTATGAGGAATATGCCGAGTATGAGCTTCTAAGAGAAAGCAGTGATCAGTTTGAAAATGGTCTTGTAGCAGAATGCTATGATCTAGGACTGATTGACGATACAGATTTCGAGGAAGATGAAGACGGTGATCCTGACTATGAACAGTGTAATGTTCCGGATTATCAGCTTGCCGAAATGTATGCAGACCATATGTGCGATCAATATGCAGATCCTACTGAATGGTACAAAGATAATTTTGGAGATGCCGAGTTCAGAGAGGTTGTTGAGCAAAAGAATTTAATTGACTGGCGAGAAGCAGCTAGATTTGAAGTAAATGAGGATGGCATTGAATTTTGGCTCGGTAGATCAGATCATTATCAGCACGATTACAACTATGACGGAATTAACTACATGATCTTTAAGGAGTAATAAAGAATAACTCTATAAAACGACAAAGAGCACTGATAAATTCAGTGCTCTTTTTTATTTTATGTTCTAAATAATATTAAATAAACTCATACTGTTCCATATGGAACAAAACACTATAATTAGGTGAAGAACAGTATTTTTTTTTATAGTAAGAGGTGATATTATATGGCTCAAACAACATTATTATCCGAAATAGATAGAAATGACACCTTTCCAAAATTATATCCCGTAACAGCTACAAAAAATTATTTCTATGTTTCTATAACAACTGATTCTTGGACTGAACAGATGTTTTATGAACTACCTTGTATAAGATTTGATATTTATGTAGAAGTAAATGGAATTCTAATGAAGTATAAGACAGTAAGTTCATATATGGGAACATATAATCCTGTATATACTACTGATGCATGGGAATTTGCCGCAAAGTTTACGGATGTTCCGGAAAACTGTCAAATTGCTATAACTCCTGTTTTTGATATAAATGCTTTATCTTCTCATAATGATCTTGTTGAAAACGGAATTGAGCAAGGTGATATTTGGCAAGACCAAACTGATATTTTTGATATCACTGTAAAACTAATAACTGAATGAAAGGAGTGTTGAAGTAATGGCTCAGACAACTATTTTTTCTTCTTTATCTGCTACAGGTACCTATCCTATCACAAAGCCTGTTACAGCAGATAATAACTGCGGAATGTTATGTCTGTCTCTTACAGGAACATGGACAGAACAAATGCTTCATGAACTACCCTCAATAAATGTAAAGATATTTATTGATAGTACAACTGTTTATTCTTCTTTTGAAATAAACATGAGAACGATTGCAGAATACACAATAAGTAATCCTACAGAACCATATGTGCTTCCTATCTATGATATTCCAAGCAGTTTTATCTTTAGCATCACACCAATGTTTGATAAAAATGCTTTAGATTCTCATAATGCTTGCGTTGAAACAGGTAATGTTGAAATGTTTACAACTTCCAGCAATGGCATTGTAGATTCTGATACTATTGATCCTTCTAATTATTGGACTGTCCCTACTTCTACATTTAATATATCTGTGATATTTGATAATTCTAATGTTAAAGCAGGTGGAGGATCAGGTGGCGGAGGCGGTGGAGGAGGAAGCTCATCCGCAACGGATATTACATTCAGTCCTCTGGGAACAGGTTTGTCATCTACAAATGTACAAGATGCTATAGCAGAAGTTATGACATTAGCTGTTCTAAAGAGCGATAATCTTACATTAAATTTTGAAGATTGAGGGGTGAAAATAAATTATGTCTACAGAATTTAACAAAGTAAAATCCGGCGTTATATTTACAAAAGCTGCTCAAAAACAGGATTTACAGTCCGGAGATACAATTCCAGAAGCATTAGGAAAAATAGCAAAATATATGGATGTAACAGATGATGCTTTATCCAATATTCAGCCGATACTTACCTTTGATTCTGAACCAGAATACGAAAGTCTTAATCCTGTAACTTCAGGGGGACTATATGACTATATAGAATTACAATCACCTACATATATAAATACATTTTCAACTGAATCTGATTTATATAGTTATTCAGGAAACCTTACAAACAATGATTATGCATTCGTAGGAACTGGATCTGGGGCAACGTATTACATGAATGTATATCAATATAAATCTGAAGTTATTAGAGATACTATTGAGAACATTAAAACAGTTCCTTCCGGATCAAATATTCTTAAAACCTTAAACGAACCTGCTCTGCCTAGTGGAAATATCCAGTATAAACTAGATTGTTATGTCACAGCAGTAAATAATCAATCTTATGGAACATCCCCCGTAATAAGTGTCATATTTTCTGATAATACAACTGCACAAATAACAGTACCAAATGCAAATAAAACACATATTGTAAAAACATATAGTAAACCAATTAATGCTATTCAGTTTATGAATAGTGGTCAGGCTTCTGACGGATATACTGAGTTTGAGGATATCCAAATTCTAACTACGGCAGGATGGAACAAACTTTCTTATAGACTATATAATCCTACATGGGACGCAAATCAATTATCTGCTATAAACAGCGGAATAACTTCAACAAAAGTAACTAACTATGATAATCATATAGCTAATAAATCAAATCCTCATGAAGTTACAAAAAGTCAGGTAGGATTAGGAAATGTAGGAAACTTTAAAGCTGTATCCACAGAGGCTTCACAAGGACTTACAACTACAGAACAGTCTAATGCTAGAACAAATATAAATGCTCAAGAAAGTTTATCTTTTAATGGAACATATAATGCTTCTACTAATAAGGTAGCTACAGAAAGTACCGTTACAAATGCTATAAATGCTTTAGACGTTTCTTCTCAAGGAGGAGCAGGAAAATATATTTCTGAAATAAGCGAGACAAACGGTAAGATTTCTGCAACACCGACTACAATGGATACAAGTTTAAGTAACTCTAGCACAAACAATAACTGTCCTACATCTAAAACTGTTTATGACGATCAACAAAGACAGGATATTGCACTGGCTGAAGTGGAGAATAAAGGTGCGAAGAATAAAATTTACAACAAAATTCATAACGTAGGCGAAAGCGTAACTACAAATGGTTTCACATTTACTCAGCAAGATGATGGAGGCATAAAAATAGAGTACGCTTCAACAAGCAGCACAAATTCAGATTATTACATGGCAGGAACATTCTACGGGACAGCGATACAATTCGATTTGTCAGACGATGACTATGCAATGTCACTAACAACAAAGACGGCGGTATCAAGTGAGATAAGCAATAAAATCAGAATAAGACTATACGATAGGACGGTATCCCCAGAGTTAAAAACCCACGTCTACCTTAACGCTCCCCCAATGATCTTTTCTCCACATGTTACAGTTGTTTTTATAACGATTGATAAACCGATAAGCAATTTTCCTGCGGAGGGTATTGTTGTATATCCCATGATCTGCACCAAAGCCGAATGGGATATTTCTCAAGCCTACGTCCCATACGGCAAGACCAATGCAGAGCTGACAAGCGACATATCTGCCCTCTTCACAGAAAATACAAGTCAGCAAGCAGAGATCAACTATGCAATAAATACAGGGGCGAAGAATCTTATAAAATTAAACCCGAACACATATACAAGTGGAAATGTGGTTGTAAAATTAAATGATGACTGCACTGTTTCTGTATCCCTTTCATCTGGTTCAACAGCAAATACAACTTTTTCACGAGCAATAAAGACAATCACAAATTTGCGTGACATGGACTTGATTCTTAATGGTTGCCCGTCAGGTGGAAACTATAGTAGCGGTTACGCCCTATATATTAGCGATAACGGTACGACCAAAGAAAAAGACGAGGGCAACGGGGTTTTAGTTCCGAAAAATACGACCGTCACAACTTCGTATTTGGCTTTAATCGTCCGGTCTGGGACAGCAATTAGTGGAACATTAACATTCAAACCCATGATCCGCCCTGCTTCAATCACAGACTCAACTTTCCAGCCCTATGCTCTTCCAAATCCAGTTCTCACACCTGCGTTGATTGATCAGGTTGATGAGGGGGCTAAAAATATATGTAATTGGATGGCAAGTACAAGCACGATTGAGCATGTGACGTTTACAATAAACTCTGATAAAACAGTATCAACCTCCGGCACTGCAACCGCACGTTCACAAAAACCGCTTACATTTACAGTACCTTCCACACTTAAAGCTGGACGATATGTGCTATCTGGATGTCCTACTGGCGGAGAACAGTCTGGAACGGTTTTGTATTGTTTATATATTTGGGATAACACTGCAAACGCTAGAGTTTGCTTAAATGACACAGGGAATGGCATTGAATTCGACTGGACTCCTGACGCATCACATACATATACCGTCGCTGTAGATGTGCGCAGCGGGACGAACGCCTCAGGTCTCATATTCAAGCCGATGATATGCACAGCTTCAGATTGGGCAGTATCGCAGAAGTTCGTGCCATACGCTCCGACAAATAGGGAGCTGTATGAGGAGAAGATTGGGATTGAGGAGGTGTTCGGATCAGGAACAAAGATAGAAGCGAATACAAATTTTAACGATATTAAAACACATGGACTATACTATTCAACTAGCACACAGGATATAGGATCGTTTACAAACTGCCCAGTTTCTGCCCAATTTACCCTATCTGTCAAATTCGGTTCACAAGCTGTTTTTCAGGAAATACAGCCAATGAGTAAAGCGGAAATAATGTATAGATATGTAAGAATGTTTACAAATGGTACATGGTCTTCATGGTATAAATTTGAAGGTACTGAAGTAACTTCATAATAAAAAAAATAATTATAAAAAAAAATGAAAGGAAGAATGATTTATGTTTTATTTAGTAATTATTCAAAACGATACTACTCAAGCAGTTTATAGGTATGATACTTTTGATCAAGCATTAGCTGCTTTTCATACCGAGCTTGCATATCGTGCAGAAGGAAGAACAAAAACAGCATGTGCGATTCTAAATAGAATTTTAGAAGTAGTTAAAAGAGAAGACTATGAAAAAGAAGTTGTTATTTCAGAGCCGGAAGAAATATTTGAACCTGAAGAAGTCACGGAACCAGAAGAACCTATAGAGGATTGACAGAAGTTAAAGAATAACAGGACGATGATTTATTCACCGTCCTGTTATATAGAAACATTAAATCTCTCTGAACACATAAACAGGAATGCCGTTTTTAGCAGCATTATCTACTAACCACCATGTACTTTCAGATTCTCCGTCAGATGTTCCATAACCAAAATACATATGACTATACTCATTTGTTTGTTTTACTTTTTCACAAATAAGTTTAGTTTTTGCAATCTTTGCAGCCTCATCAAGTGTGTTTGAGTCTTGTCTGACAGCACATAAAAATCCTTTTGAATCTTTGAATACCACTTCATTTGTTCTCGGCTTGCTCATTTGTAAGATCCTCCTCAATTTCATTTTACGAAGCTATTATTACAGCATCTATAAACTGTAATTTACATTTTATAGTATAACATATTTTCAATCATTTGTCAATATGTTTTTGAAATTTTTTTTATTCTAACTAAAACCTCCTTTTACTATCAGGAGGAAAGAAAGGACGGTAGTTATGGCTAATTATAAAAAAGTAGGTGCTGATATCTCATGGTGTCAGCCAAAAGTTGATTGGAGTAAGGTTGATTTTGACTTCTGTATTATTCAAATTGGCGGGGGATATAAGGCTAAAACAAAAGATACCATGTATGAGTCTCATTATTCTAATGCTAAACAAAAAGGAATTCCGGTCGGTGGATATTGGTTTTTACAAGGATTAGATGAACAAACAGTATTAGAAGAAGCTGATTTATGTGTGGAATTTATGAAAGGAAAACAGTTTGAATATCCTATCTTTTTAGACATAGAAAAAGATTCTCAGTATAAACTAGGTAAAGAAGCCGCTTCTAATCTTATTCGCAAATTCTTACAAAGAGTTGAATCCAAAGGATATTGGGTAGGTCTGTATACAAATCTTAGTTGGCTAAATTGTAATGTGGAAGACGATATTAAAAATCGTTATTCTATTTGGTTAGCTCAGTGGGATGTTAAAGCTCCTACATATAAAGGTGCTTACGGTATGTGGCAGGACGGCCTTGCAACAATGAATGGTTTTCCTGATAAGATAGATCATGATTATTGTTATGTGGATTATCCTACACAAATTAAAGCAAAAGGTTTGAACGGATATGAAAAACCACAACCTACTCCCATACCTGCTCCAAATCTTTTACCTTATCCAGAGGGATTTACGCCATTATTACAATTACCCGAAAAAGGAAATCCTTATTATAATACAATCGCCGCAGGTGGCTATTCTACATGTATAGTGGGTAAACCTACACAGGACGGGTTAAATACGCTGAGTAATTGTTTCACAGGAGAAACAAAGATAATAACAAGAGATGGTATTGTTCGTCTGGATAGTATTGTTGGTAAAGAAGTTCAAGTTCTCACTAAAGATGGAAAGTATAGAAAAGCCATTGGCGGATATTATGGAAAACAGCAAATATATACAGTTAGACTTGGAAGCGGAGAAGTATTTAGATGTACTGGAAATCATAGATGGTATGTTGGCAAAGACGTTGGGCAATATGGTGGAAATAGACATAAAGTTTTTGATTTCGTTGAAACAACCGAGTTGAAAAAATGGCACTATATTCCATATCAATTTATAAAAGATGAAGAATATGATGTTGATGGAATACGGCATGGATTTATATATGGAGATGGATCAATATACAATAAACATCAGTCTCAGGCAAACATATGTGGAGTAAAAAAAGAATTTATGCTTGAATATTTTAAGGAAGCTGTTCATATAATTACTCAAAAAAATGGAACAGTTAGTGCTTACCCGTATCCACAAGAATATAAATATATACCAGATATTAAAAAATCGCTTCCATATTTAAGAGGGTTTATGAAAGGATTATTTGCCAGTGATGGTTGTGTAGATAAATATGGATGTATTAGTATATCAACAGTAAAACAGGATGACGCAAAGAAGATAAGCGAAATAGGAAAAATATTAGGATACAGGAACAACATATACTCAGAAACAAGAAATACAAACTATAAACAAAATTCTACAATATATATAATAAGATTTCTACAGAGTTCAATCCCGATATCAATGTTTCTCAATCCGGAGCAAATTTCAAGATTAACCAATAAAAAATCAAAGAACATACAATATACAAAAGTAAAGTCGGTTGAGCTATCTGATTCTATTGAAGATGTTTTCTGCGTATCTGAGCCAGAAACAAATACAATGACATTAGATGGAAATATATTAACCGGACAGTGTGTCGGATTTGCAGTAGACAGATTCAACGAAATAGCAGATGAGGGTAAATTTGCATATCTTAATTATCCTCCGAATGGAGAAGATGTTTATGCCAGAGCAATTAAAGATGGACTAGAAGTTTCACAAGAGCCTAGTTATGGTGCTATAATTTGTTTTGCTAAAGGTAAAACAGGTTATTCTAAAGATGGTGCGGGACATGTCGGTATAGTAGAACAAATGTATGATGATGGCACTATTGTTACATCTGAATCTGGATATGAAGCAAGTATTCCATTCTGGACAACTAAAAGAAATAACTCAGACGGTAACTGGGGAAGCGCTGGTAAGTATACATTCTTAGGCTTTGTTAAGAATCCAAAACTATATCCGAAACCTGTTCCTCCTACACCAACTCCTGATCCATGTCCATATCCTGAGCCAACTAGAGCACTTAAAGAAACAATGGTCGGAGAGGATGTTAAGTGGATGCAATGGTATTTAACTGAGTTAAAATATTATAACGATCCAATAACAGGTATTTATGACATATTTACCCTAGGTTCTTTACTTGCTTTCCAATTTAAGAACAAATTAGATGTAGACGGTTCTTGTGGTCCGGCAACTAGAGAAGCACTTAAAGGTGCCTTATAATAATAAAAGCCCTTACCGAATAAGTAAGGGCTTTTTATTTAATCTAATTCCTCTGGATCATCATAGTCATCATAATCTCCTAAAAAATATGAGATATCAAAATCAGGTTCACCTTCATGTTCGTCCAAATAATCCTGTAATGCCGATTCGTAATCAATTTCATCTACAGTTATATTTTCCATAGAACTTAAATCAGATCGACCATCATAATAAAGATTATTTGTAATTTCTAGGCATGTTGTTATGTCAGGGCATGTTACTTTAAGACCGTTCATAGCTCCGTACATATCAATATAAATTATATTATCCTCAATTCTAGCGGATACTACATCACGAACATATACGTATCCTTTAGAATCAATATACTTAATAATCATGAAAAATTCTCCTTTGATACAGAATCAATAAACTTATCAATATTATGTATTAATTCATTTATCTGCGAGTCTTTATTTATCTTATACTCAACTCTTTTTTCTTTTTCTCCATAACGATTATTGGCGTTATATTTTTTATCTGCATAAACAGCGGTCAGTATAAAATCAGAAAGAGAGACATACAATTTAAGATCAGATTTTCCAATATCTTTAACAATTAGAGAATATTCAAACGCGCCATTATTCGTGTTATGAAAACCTAACTCAATAAAATGTTTTCTGAGTTCTGCGATCTTAGGATCAGTAATAGAAATCATAATCTCACCTCATTATAATTATATCACAATAATGCTGATATGTCAATAGAAAGAACTAATTATTGTAATTATATACAATAATTACGAATAATACATCTACATATTTGTTACTGTAACCTATTGACTTTTTATTTATTGTATGATATAATATGAGTACAAAGAACAGCTAATCAAAAAAAAAGGAGAGAACCATGATGAGAAAAGTAGATATTAAAAAGGCAGGAAAGAATTTCGGAATTCTGTGTGGATATTTAGGGGTTATTGGAGTTTTAATATCGCTCTTAATAATACCATCATCATTTGGAAATTCAGTGAATTTAAGTGGACTAATTACATTAGCTGTTTCATCAGCAGTGTATATGTATGGTCATTGGAGATCAGGAGGTGCAATATGAAAACTTTTATTAAAATTCTTAAATCTGTATTTAGATTAGCCGAAGCCGCTGTAGGTGTGTATGTGTGGTACTATTACCTTATAGTAGTTAAGCTGATGAAAATTGGAATTAAAGATTTCTTTATAATGGTAGCAGCGTTGATTCTGTTTTTATACAGCCTTTATTGCATTGGTTGTTATATGGCTGATGATGACGATAATCCAGAATCTATTTTAGAATTTATTGCTGATGGTCTCGACTCTAATCCTAATGTTGGCGAAGGACACCTTAACAGCACTCAAAGAATGGATGTTCAAGAGTTTACTAGGGTGTTTAATAATTACAATAAAAGATATAGGAGGTAATTTAAGATGATCAAATTTAGTCAAGTTGATAGAGGGATGGTGTTCTTTATTGAAGAAATCCCCGGAATCAGAAAACCGTATGTTGTGCTAACACGAAATGAGTATAGTTCTGGGGAGCGATCACTTGTAGCTCCGATTGTAACCTCAGAATATACTGAGCAAGATGGTGCCGTCAATTTCGTGTCAACAAACGGGAAAAATGCTATAATTGATCTTAACAAGATCATTTCCGTGAACAGAAAGAATCTTGTTTCAGAGTATTTCAACGAGGCACTTTCTAGGAAGATTGTAAACAATCGGAATGTGTGGGATGATATTGACAGTGCGGTTTGTAGTGTATTTAACATTGCTCCGATTGTGTTTGGAACGCATAAATCAGATATCACTACGCAAAATTCTCAACCGATTCAAGTAATTGTTAATGTGTCTGATTATAAGAAAGAATCTGAAAATGTTTCTGAACAAATTTTCAGTGAATCTAAAGTAACTGAATCTAAAGAATGTATGGACACAGAAACCGAATCACAGGATATTTCAAAGTCTGTAGAAAGTCCGAATGGAAAACGAAGATACTCAAAGAGGATGACTGTTGATGTTGCAAAGCAATTTCTAAAAGACTATAAAACAAGATCAAAAAATTATATGATTAAGAAATATGAAGAATACGGCGTTGATTCTATTCGCAGACTTTATGATCGTGTTCATAAATCAAAGCTGTTGATTAAGAGAGACAGTGAAAAAGTAAGCGTATAATATCATTTAGGGAGTTGTGTTATCTAAATACGGCTCCCTATTTCAATAAAAAAATCACTCTTGACAATTTAATTTGAATATGATATAATTAGAATGTACTATTTTATAGGGTTAAACTCTACATTATATTCAGATTAAATTTCCGGAGGTGTCCTTATATGGATAATTTTACTGAACGACTAAGCGAGTTATTCTCCGCTGGTCTGGCAAAATCAGAAATTGTAGGCATACTAAGCAAGGAATTTGAGGATATCAATTATGAGTGTTTGAGAAGTCGTGTTCGTAGATATGTAAAGAGAAATAAGCAAGCGGTTGCTATTCAGGACATTGAGAGATCATCTGCGCCTACTTCTCCAATTACTCACGGAGTTGAGTACAAGGCAGATGGAACTGCTATATTCGATAGGATTATCTACTTGCAGGAAACTACAGACTTAACGCCGGAAAACATACTGAAAGCACACGGGCTTGATCCGGCGATGTGGAAAATAATTTCATGTAAGAATAATTACTATCAGCAGCAGAAAGCCGGAGGGGAAATCCTGAATCTGTATCAAAGCAAAATTACAGTGAAACCGAGTGAAACACCAATTTCATTTGATGATATTGAAAAGCATTTTAACGCTCTGCAAGCTGTTTACAGCGGAAATCGTAATAAGATACAATTCACAAATACGGTTCCGGATTGCGATAGGAATATAATGTATGAAGTGAATATAGCTGATCTTCATCTGGGTAAAATCTGCTGGTCAGATGAAACAGGAGAGGCTTTTAATAGTGAGATCGCCAAACAGAGATTTGATTATGTCATAGATTCTGAATGTAAGCGAATAATGGATTTCGGTGGAAAAGTTGAAAAGATTGTGTTCGTTTGGACAAATGATTTCTTCAATTCGGACGGAATCTCAAAAGCTACTACAGGAGGAACTCCACAAGACACGGATCTACAGTGGCAAAATCTATTCCAGTTAGGCTGTGAACTATTAGTATCAGCTATTGATAAGCTAAGTCAATTAGCAGATGTAGAAACTTTTTACATTGCGTCTAATCATAGTAGACAGGTAGACTTTTATGCTCTAAATTATCTCAGTGCATGGTTCAGAACATATTATAATGTTAAAATAAATGTTAATAGCTCTCCGAGATATTATATCAAGTATGGTGTAAATCTAATCGGATTCGCACATTCATATTATGAGAAAAAGCAGAACTTACCGTATCTCATGAGTATTGAGTGTCCAGAAGATTGGGCTACAACGACTTATAGAGAATATCACTTAGCACATTATCATTCTGAAAAAACAGAAGAGGTCGGCGGTATTATTTTCAGATGGCTACCGAGCATTACTGGAGCCGATTCGTGGCATACTGAATGTGGATATGTAGGTGCTGTAAAACGTAGCTACTCATTTGTTTATGATAAGAATAGAGGTTTAATTCAGATCAATAGTACCGTGGTGCAGTGAAAGGGGTGGTTAGCTATGAAGATTAGGAATTTAGATGAAGTTACTGCAACGGCAGGAGTTGAAAAGAATAAAATCAAGAACAAATCTGAGGAAACGTCTGAATTAGAGTTTGTTCCGAGTAAAGAGACATTAAATGCCTGTGCCGAAATTCAGGATATGATCAACGGTAATATCTCTAAAAATATTTATCATAGTTTTGATGAGATGTGGAGTGATATCGGAAGTCACAATAAGCTAGGACTTACGGAATCTTTACTAAAACTTAGAATAAGCGAAGATACAGCATGTATTCCGTCTAAAACAACCTATATGGAGGACGGTATGTACAATGGTATTTACTATTTTGGAGATCCAAAACATCCTACAAGTTGGCGCGATGTTATGAAGCACAAGAAAAAGTCTAAAGTAACTGAAAGGATTGGTAGTATGATTATTAAGGAAAATGATGAATCGTTTAAGAAATATTTTGAGGTTCAATCTAAGGAGGTAAAAGACTCTGACGGATATCTTACTGAATATACTATGTACGAAGAATATGTAATACCAAGTACAAAAGATTGGTACAATTTCTTAAAGAACTATAAAAACGGAACTGGACTGCCTGAAGAATGGTTCTCGAAATATGTTTTTGTTTTTGGTGATCGTGATTTATATGATCCTAATGATGGTTATGATGAATTCGATTGGGAATGTGAATCAGAAAATGATGCAGAAGAATGGTTTAATGATTATAATGGTTTTGAAGATGATGATGACGAATATCTCTGGTAAGGAAGTGATATTTTGATAATATCAGGAATTCAAAAACTTACGCTTCTTGACTATCCCGAAAAAGTAGCCTGTACTCTGTTTACCTATGGTTGTAATCTAAGATGTCCTTTTTGTCATAATTCAGAAATAGTAGTTAAAGAAGCTCATGATCTTATATCGGAAGATTCGTTTTTTAAATTTCTTGATACTAGAAAAGGAATTCTTGATGCTGTGTGCATATCCGGTGGAGAACCTTTATTAAATATGGACATAATGGATTTTATTAAACAAATAAAAGACCGTGGATTTCTAGTAAAGTTAGATACAAATGGAACACAACCCAGTAGACTTCAGTGTGTATGTGATACAGGATTAGTTGATTATGTTGCAATGGATGTTAAAAATTCAATAGATAAATATTCTGTTACGTGCGGAGTGGATAAGATAGTAGTTGGAAAAGTTATTCAATCAGTAAACTATCTTATGTCTCAAAATAAATTCGATTATGAGTTCAGAACAACGGTAACAAAAAGTTTTCATACACATGAAGACATTGAAAGTTTAACACAATGGATAAAAGGATGCAGTCATTACTATATTCAGAAATATATATCAAGTGATTCCGTCATTGATCCTACGTGCCTAGAGTGGGATAATGAAACATTGAAAGACTTTTTAGCAATAGCGAAAAGAAATATTCCTAACGCCGAACTGAGAGGGGTTGATTTCAATGATCCTAATTGAATCCGTGAGCGATGAGCACTATTATATAGTTTTCGGTTGGAAAGATCATTACATGCGGGACAGCGCTGATTTTATTGAAAAATTTGATATATACGATGATGCTGTTAGTGAATATGAGCGTATTTCAAGTGCATACAAAGTTACTAAGATATACGAAGTTACTGACGGAATCTATGAAGATATCGAAGAAGAACTATAAAATTTTATTTAGTAAACTATGGATAAAATTAAAACAAGACCTAATAAATACGTTAAATAAAACACATTTATATTGATAGATATAGTTGAAGGAGGGTGTTTTCGATGATCTACGTTCCGGTAAACATAGAATCAGGATTGATCCGAATTAAAGATAAAATATCAATTCAATACGGTCTGACAAATAACTACCCCGAAATTGTATTTGAATTGCATAAATCGTGCGGAGACTATTTTGATATAGGAGATTCTTACTCAGTATCAGCGTATATAACAAATACAGATCTGGAATCAAAAGAAATTACAGGCGATATTTCAGTTATGAATCCGCACAGAGGTCAAATTGTTTTCAAGCCAAGTGCGTCTGATTTTACAATGACTGGTTTGAATACGATTACTGTTATGTGTGAACTAGACACTTCTACAGTATCATTCCAAGCAACTATATTTGTAGACACAATATCAAAAAGTGTGCTAGAACTTATTAAGAGTAGTTAAAGGAGTTGTTAGTATGAAAGACTTTTTCGTTACCCTGCTGTCCAGTGTATGTGTTATCTTTATTTCTAGTATGGCGGTTTCATTTGGAAATCTTATTCACGCTAAAGTGCAACAGATTAAGCAGTCTACAGATAACAAGGCTCTGAAAGATTTACTTGATAAATTTGATTACGTTGTTCAAATTTGTGTTGACGCAACTAATCAAACTTTTGTTATTGACAAAAAAATATCGTCAGAATTTTTAGATGAAGATAAGGCAGAAGCATTTGAAATGACATTTAAATCAATAGAAAATCTACTGACCGATGACGATAAGCAGAAGATTATTGATAATTACGGTGATGTTAGCGCTTTCATTAGGAATTCTATCGAAGCATACATTAAACAATCTAAGGACTAATAAGATAGGAGGATTTCCATGACTAATGAAGCAATCGTACAGAAAATAACAGAACACGATCAGCGATTAACTACTGTTGAAAAAGATCAAGATGAAATGAAGTCTGAGTTAAAAGAACTTAAAGAAATATCAAATAATACAAACATGTTGGCAGTAGAAATGAAACACATGAGAGAAACAACTGACACTCAATTAGCAAATCTCAACACATCCGTTGCAGAAGTAAAGAGTGGACAGAATAATCTCTCAAAGGAATTGACCGATCTTAAAAATGCAAAGGATAAAGAAACAGCACAGGCTGCAAGAAAAATCCTATGGATAGCAGTTGGTGCTATTGCCTCTGGTTGTATTGGTTTTCTATTGGCTCAGGCATTTCCGAATATTTTCAAGTAAGGGAGTGTCTATAAATGATACCACTGCTTGAATACGAACAGATAATTCATATAGATAAAGACAAAGAATTAACAAAATCTACAATCAGTTATGCTTTGTATGACGCTCAAAGACACCGTAGATACGCAAAGTTTTATTGTGGGAAATATTATATATCTATAACATTTAACCGTGATAATACGGTTCAATTTTCCTCTAATTATCGAGTGGACACAAAATTTCGGCGTGAGCTTGATAAAATGGAGGGCTATAAATACAGACTTAATGCAGTTACAAATTTCATCTATTATTGGATGAATAAATTTAGAAAATTATGAGGTGATTGTTTTATGAATAAGTTTATTGCAAAGGTACTAAAAAGTGCAGGAGTAAATAACGCAAAAGTTTCTAAAGACAATAAGAATCCTAGATTTAAGGTTGTTGAAAATAAGTTGACACTTGAAGGTATTGTCAAGCCTAATAGATACGCTATGACTATAAAAGATAACACAGGAAAACAGATTGATAAGCTATCCGTTGTTATTCAGAACAGCAATGATGTTGTTAATCGAATCAGTGAGTCTTTGCAAACACTACATCTATTGTCTGAGAATTATGATAGTAATATGCTAAAAGAAGAAGATGAAGAATTTGATGAAATAGTTGTTGATGAGGATGCTCCTGCTAACATCATTGACGGTCTTGACAATCTATACGATAGTATTCTTGATGTTGCTGAACAGGCTGAAGCTCTTGTTGATGTTGCTGATGATAATGATGCAGAGCAAATTAACGCTGTTATCGGTCTTGCAAGCTCTCTATATGACTGTGCTATTGATGTAGATGACCTAAAGAGTGATCTTATTGACGAAGATGAAGATATTGATGAGGGATTGTCCAGAGTTGTTTCAAAATCTGATGTTGAAAAGGCATTGAATAGTCTTACTATGGCAGAATCTCTGCTTCGTAAGAATAGAAACTACTCAGACATCTATACCGCAATTAAAGACATTAAATCAGAGTTGATCGTAAGAGGTAAATAATCTATGATCTTTCTGAATCGTGAAGAGCCGTCAGTTATCAAAATTGATCCTGACCTAGTAATAGATTATAAGCGTGAATCTGATCTTTACCTTGTAAACATAAAGAGATCACTAACAAAGCAGTTAGTCTATTATAAAGTGTACTATGAATTAAATAAAGTTAATAATGCTTTTTATGCGATAATTGACGGCTTGCTAAACGAGAAGTACACTAATGTTCAGGACTTCAGGAATGATGTAAAAGATTTTTCGTCTGCTGTAAACTTGTTCCTACGTACATGTACAGATATTATCGAGGAACATGTTTTTGATCTTGTTAAGGCAGATACAGATGCGGTAGATCTTATTATTAAGAAATTAGTCAGTATTGTTGAAAATTATTGTATGAAATCGGAGGATTTGTTCTAATGAAATATACTCAGTTTTCCAGTCTCCCGGTCAAGGGACGTATTAAATGGGTTCAGGATAAGTTGATTTATCTAGGTTATCTTTCTGAGAACGATAGTAAACCTTTTAAGCGTGATAAGGGCTTTATAAAGGCTTTACAAAAATTTCAGATTGATAAAGGACTTACCCCGAACGCCGATATAACTGAGATAGTATTTGAAAAACTCAATTATAATTAAGGGTGATGCTATGATAAGTCTCAGAAATACTCAAAAACGATTGATGGAAGATGATGATATTTCGTTAGAGGATGATCTGATAATTGACATGTTATATGAAATATGTCAAAAAATAAATAAATCAATCACTATCAATGATAAAAATAATCAGTGTATTATAACCATATCTGAATATGTGTTTATTACCATCTCATATACTGACGGGGGAATAAAACGCATATCAACCGGAATAAGCACTGATAAAAAGATGTACAACTGTACAAATACAATTTCAGAAATAACGAGAATAGCTGAGGATCTTCAAACAGCCGCTCTTGTTATACAATCTATCAGAAGTAAATTAGTATGAAAGGGTGAGTTGTTTTGATTCGTATTTCAGAGGATTTTGAATCTACTACTTCAATCGGAACAGAATATGATCCGCCTGTATTTGAATCAGGCGATTTTGACGAGTATGCAAAAGATATTGAAGTTATTGATACTACAGGTGAACCAGTTGTTTCTGTGTATGAGAATCTTGAAGCTCTTGGATTCGTATTTCTACTAGCATCGAATGATATTCATACAATTCATGTAAATGCAAAAGGCAAGAACTTTACAAGACTGCATCTTGAAGCTGATGAACTATATAAGCAGTTTGGTGATTATGGAGATACATGCCTAGAGATGTGTTGTGAGGACGGACATTTCATAAATAGTATCAATGACGCAAAGTCTCTGCTAGGTTGGCATGACTATGATATCAATAAGGTTGGATTCACACTTGAAACCGGAATTCCTATGATTATTCAGATTCTTGACGATGTAGCCTCAGCAATCACTGAGTTTTATGATGAAGCCAGTTCAGATATTCAATCAACACTTGATGAGTGGATTCGCTACATTGATTCTAAGAAGAACTATTTCTTAGGTCGTATTATGCAGGAATCTAAGAAGCGCTCTACGAAAGAAAGTATCATGCTTAAAAACACAAGACACGATAGAAAGAAAACAGTTTGTGAACATTTAGATTATCTACAGCTTGGTAAGAGCTATAAGATGTTCTGTCAGGTCGAAGATCATATTGAGGATTATGACTGTGATACCGTAAGTCTAAAAAAAGGAGACTATATTATCAGAGATTTCCAGTTCGGTCATCTTCCGAACGGCGGTAACAAAGGATATATTCCATACAAAGTAATTGATATTGAATATGACCGTGATGATGATAATGGTGGTTATTGGGATGCTAGAAAACGCCTACACCTTTACGATGGTAAAGAAGATTTCTATATCGAGTGTTATAACGAAAGATTCAATGGTATGTTCCATAAGCTGAAAAAGAGTTCTGTGAAAGAGTGAGATTTATATTGGAGGATAAGTTATGAATTATTCAGAATTACAAGAAAAGTACCGCGCATTAGACAGTGAGCTAACACAACTTGAAGTTGAAGCTGCTGTATTTGATAATCCGGCAGAAAAGAAACTGAGAGAACATCCTTGCAAGAATCAAGATTGGCTTAATTACGCAAGGGATCAGAAATTCAGTTTTTCTTGCTTACGACTTCCGAGCAAAGATGACGAAAATTGGTATCAGTCTGTTCATGAAGATATTGAAAGCTATCTTAAAGTAATGACTGTAATTAAGGAATTTACAATTTGTAAAAACTGCGGTACAAGGTGGACATTAGATATTCAACTTGACGGTACGTATAATATCTACGATCAGTGTGGAACAGTTCTTATTGATTGGAGTAATAAAGATAATTTCTTAGTAGTATTTGGAATTCCAAAGGTCATTAAAACGGTAAAAGATCTAATGTACGTTATTGACGTAATAGAATATAATTCACACGGTTAATAAAAAATAAGAAAGGTAGTGATTCGATTGATAAAATTGGGAGAATATAGAACTCTTGGATCTGACGATTACATTCCTATTGGTGATGTAGCAGATATGTATGTAGCATTAGACAGATCCTATATTAGACGATATACAGATAAATTAGTTTCTGAGTATTGTAGAACAGGAATCATCCCGACTATGAATCAAATTTATGCAAGATTGTATAAGGATCTTGACTTCAAAGACTATGAAGAAGCACAGGATGAAAATACAAGAGGTGTTGAAGTTCTAAGCGGTCGTGATATCGCAAAGAATATTCAGAATCTATGCTCCTTTAATATGGATGATATTGATGAATCATTCAGTAAAAATCAAAAGAAACTTAGATTGAGAATTGATGAAAAAATTTCTGAAAATGATTATTCACAGTCTAAAACAGGAAAGGCTTATAAAGTATTCAGAATAAAGAACGGAAAACTATACCCGCCTATGGTTTACAATGCAGGAAATAAAGATACACCTATTGGAGTTTGGCTTGATGCAGAAGCAGGAGAATTCATTGAGCTTGATGGTATGAAGCGAGTTATTCAAAAGGGTGGTAATAAAGATAAGCTGATGCAACGGGTTAATAATCTTGATAATTTATCACCAGAAGAAAGAAAAGCAGAGTTAAAAAGTCTTAAAAATGCAACTCTCGCGTATAGACCCGGCTGGCATCTTGGAGACCTCCCTAGAGCATCACAATTTGATCGAAAAGCGTCATGGGAATTATTAGACGAACTCCCGGACGGTGTAACTTTATCAGGAAACGCTACGAATGAAGATACCCTTGCTAAAAAAGCTACCGAGTCACATGTTGATGAATACTATTATGTAAAAAGTTTAGATAAATATGCGCACATAATAGGCGGAGAAGTGTATTTCCCATATGACTTTATTTGGGCTGAGTGCGATTATGTAGCTGACATAGATTATCAAGACGAAGCTATGAGTTACGGATATAGAAACGGCAAAAAATTCCAACATTCATTAGCCGGACTTCCTAGAGTTCCAGAGGGAGGATCATATAAATACAGAACAAATCCAAAACCTGACACGGTTCCGTGGGTAATTACCGGAGCTATTAAAGTAAGCCGACTTCTTGATGATTTTGAAGTCAATAAAATTCTAGGCGGTAATGCTCCTGAAAGACAGGGTGGAAGTAAAACACTAAAAGAACTTGGTTTCTAATAAATGAAAGGATTTGATTATAAATGAACAGAAGTTACAAAGATAAGATAAGAAAATTAAGAATTAGCGAAGGTCGTTATTCAGAGCTATCCGCTCAGAATGATAGCAGAAAATCTTTCTATGGAAAAGCTCATGTTGTTACAGACGATGACGGAACTCAGATTCTTTATTCTTATGACACTCCGGTTGTTGAGATTAGAGATGGTAAGGTTAAGTTACTCGCACAGTGGGATTCTTCTCAGACAACGCTCCGTCATGTTAAAGAGTTTTTGAAGCAGAACGGTTTTGAAGCTACTTCAAAAGGACAGATTGCAAAGACTTATGGCAGATCAGTTGAGTCTATTTCCCGTAAGTCAAAGAAATCACGCATTAGAGAAAGAATGTTAAATGAAGGTCCGGGAGCAGGATATACGATTAAGTCTAAGGGACTTAGTGATGTTGTAATTGATTATGCAAAAGTCGCACAGCCGCTACCTTATGGAGATGCTATTGTAAATGTTTCCGGAACAGCTACCGTTGATGAATTCTATGCTGATTCTTACTACTATGGAACCGGAGAGATTTCAGATGTTAAAGTTTCAATCAGCAGAGTTTATGTTCCGTATTCATTCATTGAATATTATGGAGATGATATTGAGGAACTTGATGCTGAAACTTTGGCTATCGCTGTCGGTGACGTTCTCGCAGAGTATCCGGATAGTAAGGTTAATTATGGTGGCGGTTGGAGTCATACTCCGTATGATGGAACTATCGGCAGCACAGATGATGACGGTTATTGGAGCGGTAGAGTCACTGACGATTCTGTTATTCATTACGTTGATGAAGCTGTTACCGGAGAGAATACATATTCATATTACAGAATCATTATTGATGGATATGACATTTATGACACAGTTGATACAGAAGATGAAGCTATTAAGATCGCTGATGAACTTGCTCTTGATCCGGAATATGATGGATATGATATTTCCGTGGAAAAGGTAAGTCAGTTTGTTGACTATAACGGAGAATCTGACTATAATAACGAATGGGAAGAAACAGTTTATACCGTTGACAGATAATTAAACTAAGTTACTTAAAGATAAATCCACATAGAAATTAAATCTATGTGGATTTATTTGTAAACTATAAACACTATATTCTATGTGATTATAATAAATAGTATACTTTAGTTTCGTGAATCCAGTTTAATGAGGTGATTATTAGTGATTCTAAAAGAAGAATTTACAGAGGAAAGATGCCAAAAACTATTTTCTGATATGATAGATGAATTCAGTGATTGTTTTGATCTTGATTTATATTTTGATGCATCACTAATCAATCCGAAATTAGAATGGCTTAATAAGAATAATAGAAAAGCGCTCGGAGTTTGTAGTTCTAGGGGAGTTCGTGAGTACGGAGAATTTGTAATGACTAGCTGTACAATCAAGCTGAATCCGAATCTCTTGAAATTTGACGAGGACGGAGAAGCGATCATCAAAAACACATTAGCTCATGAGTTGTGTCACGCATGTAAAGGATGCCAGAATCACGGATACCAATTCCACAAAGTAGGAGATATAATTCGTAAAAATCTAGGATATGTAATCGACACAAAAGCAGATGTAGACGCTAGCGCTTATTTTAATAAGTATCTTCCACAAACTAAATATAGAGTTGAGTGTGACGTTTGTGGAGGCGGAAGTTATATGCCTAGATTATCTGATGTTATTAAGAATCCTAGAAATTATAGTTGTGGCAAATGCGGTGGATCGTTATCATCTTATATTCTAAATGATGCTACAGGAGAGTATGAGTTGTACCGAACTTCTCAGGATGAACCTGATTACAAGTATCAAATAAAGTGTTCCGATGATAATTGTGGTTGGAGTGTTGGATTCAAGCGCAGAGATAAGACATATAAGAATTTTCTTAAAAGCCTGTTAAACGGGGCTACTCCGGTATGCCCGAAATGTAAGTATGGTGCTCTTTATGCGATTGATGACGGAAGAGCGATTACAAACGCTACTGTATTTGAAAACCCATTAGCCAGAAAGCATGTTGAGCGCATTGTAAGTGGTTAAAAATATATTGCAAAGAGGATGATTTAATTATGATCTGTAAACACTGTGGCAAGGAAACATCATACGTTATTTGCGATAATTGCGGTGTAAATGTTATTTGGTATAATAAATATGGATTTGAACATGACAAAGAAAATCCGGGTGAAATCGAATTATTTGATACTTTGTCCAAAGATACAAAAAGTGAGATGACAATAGAGGATTTTTTAAACAAAGCGTTTGAAAATTATGATCCTGACGGGTCTGGTGATTGATTATGATTATTATAGAAAGTGTGGATAAGGCTCAATTCAACACAAGAGATACAGAAATGTCTTATTACAACAATTTTCTTAATCCAAAAGATTTGAAATATATGCAAGATGCAAAGAATCTTACCGGAGAAATTGTCCAGATGACACCTGAAGAATATTACGAAGCATGTGCGAATGATATTTTTCATAAACCTCTTGATTATATAAAAAAGTCAAGACAAATAGATGATACTTTGATAAACAAGTACGCTAAGGCTATGAAAGACGGAGAAGTATTCCCAATGTGTATGCTAAACTATGCAAATTCCGGACAAGAGGGTTTGCACAGAATGATGGCTGCGGGTGAAGCGTTCGGTTGGGATATTAAGTATCCAGTTCTCATAGTAAAGCCATATGACATGAATAGATGGGAACAATGGAAGCGGTTAGAAGCGGCGTTTGATTATGCTGATTATGATTTCAAAAAAGATGTCAAGGAAGTAGAAGAACAACTATATAATGAGTTCGATGCATGGACTGATGAATGTCCTATGGATATTTTAACAATGATTCAGAATAAGATTAGCATGTTGACAGATGAAAAAGTAGAAGTCGAGGTTTCGATTGAAAATAATAGAGATCATTGGTATGCAAGAGTAAAGCTATTATCTTATGATGGAGAAGACCTTACAAATAATAGAGACAGTGTAATTGACATAGACTTAGAAGATCATTTTGATATAGATGAAGATACATTTAATCCAGATTACTATTTTTAATTCGGAGGATTTAGGTTATGGTCTTAAAAGAAAGCTCTAATTATCCGTATGAGGGGTACTTTTGGATTATAAATAATGAAGTTGTTGGAATAATGTCAGAAGTTCCTCACTATAATTATGACTATGCATTAAACGGCAAAACACACAAAAATACATGGGCTAAGTTTCAACAAGATTACAAAGTAGACGGAAAATGCGTTCCGTTTGATTATTTTCCTAGAGGTCGGATAATGATTGATCCTGAATATGATTCTGATGGAAACTTCGATGAATATACATGTATAGTATTTTTAGATAAATGCATAAATAATAAATACTGTAAACAAATGATATCAGATTACTACAATCTTAATCTAAAATCAATTCCACACATAACTTGGACAATGCTCGGAGAAAGAGCCGGGATTGATCATTATACATGTAATGGTTGCAGAAATAAATAATTTTTTCTAAAAACCTCTTGACATTTTTTTATTTATATGGTATACTATATTTAGAAAAATGTGTCTTCGACATGATTGGAGGTATTTATTATGTATGCAATTTTTACTTATAAGTATTGGAGCGTTTTTCCGGTAACTGATGTTTTTAAGGTTGCTAAGTGGAATAGTGTGGAGGCTCCTTTTGAATTTCAATCCAGCAGCTTAAATGAAGTTATCAAAAAAATAAAAGATGAGTATGCTGATAAGGTATGTAAAATTCCATATAAGGATAGAGGAAGCGAGTGCTTTTTATGCTTTATTGTTAAAGATGGGAAAGACATAATTGGCGGTGTGGACTTTGATAAAAATGTTGTATTATTTAATGATGGAGGTGTGACTGTCTGTGATTATACTTGAAACATTTGATTCCGATGAGCTTGATATTGTTCTTGATGTTTATGTTTCTGATGGCGATAATATGATTGGTGATACGTCAATAGAAGAAACGATTGACGTTGATAAAGATCATGAATCAATTCTATCTGATATAGTTGACATATTAAAAGAATACGGATTTACGGAGTTATCAAGAACAAAAAGCCCTTCATCAACAAGTTTATATGTAACATTCTGTGATAACGGCAGATTTGATTCAAGAACAGTTAATTTAGTAATTCGCATAAGAGTTGCAGATCATTTTCTAATTAAGCACGATGATGACCGCACATATCAGGATGCAAAGAATAGACAAAAACGAGATTTACAAAATTATGCGAACGATTTTAAATTTGATTTAAATAAAGAGATGGAAACAGATGTAGATATGCCTGTTGATATGCTATATGTAAAATATAATAATGCGTGGTATTTTACATTAGATGATCTTTATGATAAAATAAGAGATAAATTGAATAGATTTATCCATAAGAACATACAAAGAAGGGTTTGATTATAAAATGATAAAACTAATTACAGAAGGATATTATGACGATATCCAAAAATTCATTGACTATAACTTTGAAAGCATTTCTGAGATATGTGAAAGATGTGGTTATACTCCATACAAAGAAATTTACAAGAGAACTATGGATAATGCTCTTTGTTTTGATGCAACTCCGTCAAGAAGAATGCCTAACCTGAAAAAACTTGAACAAGAACTTAATAGATATATCTGTGAAAATTTTGATTTTAATTTCTTTATCCTACCACTAACAGGAAGAATCGGTGACATTAGAATTGGTATTTTTTATTAAATGCTAAAATAATTTATATTTGAAGGTGATCAGAGTGATTATTATAAGAGAAGCGACTGAAAAGAATATTCCGTATGACCTTGTTAGCTCTTTAGCTATTCTCAGAGATTATAATGTAATCGAAGATAGCGATTATGTAAATGAGGAACATAAACTGCTTGTTGATATTGCAGACAGTCTGTTTAATGTCGGTGCGAGTGTTGCTAATAACTTTAAGGCTGAGTATAAAGAAGTATACGATAAATATGGTAAAAGCTACTTCAATAAAGTTCTTAAAGACATGAGAGCGCTTGACAGTCAGATTAGACGGGATAATGTAAACGATCTTATTGATGAAATCAATGATAAGCTAGCCGCATTTGGTGGAATTGACGAATCTTATATGATTCGTGAACAAGATGCTAAAATTGAAGTAAAGCATGAAGGTATATTAGAAGTTCCAGAAGGAAAGAATGTAGACGATCTTCCCGTGTCTCATTTTGAAAAACTAGCTAAGAAAAAAGGACTTGGAAAGATTACGAAAGCGCTTAACAATCTTCAAGTCTGGAATAAGAACGATGATCCGAAACTTTCTAAATGGGCAGGAGATATGATTGACAAACTCAATAAGAAGTTGAAAAAGGATGAATCATTTGTTAGACTTTATGAGCAAGATGAATATGGAAATGTTACAGATGCTCTATTGAATTTAGGTTTTGAGGCTGATAGAACTGGTAAGTGGTCAAAATATTACCCGAAAGATTCATTTTGGGTTTTGATAATTCCGGAAACAGGGGATTGCTACATTTCTATGAACGCTTCATCCATGGAGATTGATTCAAGGCTGAAACCAGTAAATACCCCTGAATCGGTTTCGGAGATCGACCGTCTTGCTAATATTAGTTGGACAAAGTTATCTGAGCCTATGGATCAGTATGTATCAAGAATGAAAAAGGATAATGATTTTGTAAACGGTGTTTGGATTAGAAAAAATGCAGGAAAACGAGAATCGGTTTCAAGAAAGAGATCGAAAAATATTAAAGAATCTGGTGAAAAGTCTTATTGGAGTTACGATTTGATGGATATAGATGATAATAAGTATTACGATAAACGATCCATTAGACGTATAAAATTGATTCCATGTGACAATCCAGATGATTGTTACGCTGATTTTGGCGGTACTACTTCTTGGGCAGTATGTGATACAGACTATGGCAATGAAGTATTCTGCACAAAAGATCAGGCATATTCTTATTTACTGGATACTATAAATAGAAATAGGTATGAAAGAGAGCATGACATTTAATAAAGGAGCGTTGATGTATCATGATTAAAAAACTAAGAATTAACGAGAGCAGATCAAAGACAGTCGGGGAATTTCTTGATGATATGATCGAGCGCGGTAAGATTGATGAAAAACAGATTGTTGTTATTCATGATAAAAATAATAATATTATGTGGCTAGGTAAGGCAGGATTCGCTCCTGTTTTTATGGATCACGTACCGTACAAATCAAGTGGATATGACAATGATCATCCGCATGAGTTATGGATTAACGCTAGATCTTATAATAGAAATTTCGGTGAAAGTAGGAATAGAGTAAGCAGACCGATGAAAGAAGCAGACTACGCCGGATATGATGATCCGTTCGATTATCAGATTTGGAATCAGGTAACTGTTCCTTATGAAGACAAGCAGTTGTTTATTGATGGAATTCACGAACTTGGTCTTGATTGGAAACTTGGAGACTACAATAAGAGAACTGGTAGAGTAGGGCTAAAAATATATGCAGATCAGTCTGAGATGTCTGAATTAGCTGATTTAGTAGATAGTTACAAAGCATAATTATAATTATTAGTGATTATGTTGAAATATAAAAAAGATAAGAAAATTTTTCAAAACCACTTGACAAATGATTCATGATATGGTATAATACAAATACAAGGTTAAGAGACCTAAATAACAAAGGAGATGATTAAGTTGGTAAGAAAACTTACGATCAATGAGGAAATGTCTTATGACGAATTCAGAAAGGATTACAAGTGGGCGCTGAAACAGTATCCGGATGCTTCTTATCTGTTTAATAACGATAAGATTAAAATCACAATGACTACCGTAAATTATGAAAAATCCGGAAGTCGATTCGTTGAGACAGACAGAGATGAAAATGAAATCACATGGGTACAGTATTTTAATGTGATTGATGCAACTCCGTTTTTCAAGAACCTCGGAGGAACTGAGCGTGTCACAAAGTCCTATACGAAAGCCGGATATATTCCGACTAGAATTACTAGCGTTTCTCCTGATAGAACTAAAAAGACTGTCAGAGAAATTAGATTTGACTAATTAAAAAAACAATTATAATGAAAGGAAGAATTTATTATGTCAGAGAATACTAGAAATTTAGCAGATTTTGGTTACAGAGAGCTTGAAGAGCTTAGAGACATTCTTACTGCATGGATTGATAACGGACTTCCGGATGACTTTGACGATGATGGGGTTGTTCCTGAGTTCAATCCGAACAGCGGAAATGTTTTCCTTACGAATGACGAATATCAGGTTGCAATGCTTAATGGTGACGTTCTTGAATCTTGGTATTGGCTCGGATATGAGGGTCATGAGGGATTCCTTGATGATCTTATTGAGGAAGCTGATTCCAGTTGGCATCCGGACGATCTGAATGAGCTTGCAGACATCTGTGAAAACAACGGTCGTGATGAGGATGCAGAAAGAATCCGCGCTCTGATTGATGAAGATGAAGATGAGGACGAAGAGGAATAATGCGGTTTAGCAAAGTTCTGAATTATACTTAAAAATATAATATTTTTTATAATTTCCTCCTACACTATATGTGTAGGAGGATTTTTTATTATGTTTACTTTGGATCAAATAACGTCTATGACAAAAGAGAAGTTCAAAAAGCTATCTCCGGAAAACAGAGAATTAGTCCTAAAGATAATAAATGAGTACAAACAAGACGGAACATCAGAAACACTAGAATCAATATGGAAAGTTGATTATGAAGAAATCCCGGTTTCTATAACAAGATTCATCAGTGATCCTGAGTATCTTGGAAAATCAACTGATAATGGAAATGGCATTTATCCGTATTGGCGTGAAAAACTGAAAGAGATATTCGATCCGATAACCGATTTTGAAGAAATAGTCCTTACTGGAGCTATTGGCGTTGGTAAAACGAGAATATCTGTTATTTGTTTATGTTATCTACTATATAAATTGATGTGTCTTAGAAATCCTAAAAAGTATTTCAATATTCTGAATACGGATAAAATTACAATATTCTTCCTGAACATCACGCTTGATCTTGCAAAGGGCGTTGGATATCAGACTATGCACGAGTTCTTACTAAACAGCCCGTGGTTTATGAAACGTGGAACTACGAGCGGAAGAACAAACATAAGATATGTACCGCCGAAAGATATTGAAATTACATATGGTTCGCAAGGTAAACACGCTCTCGGTCAGCAAATTTTCTGCGGTTTTTTGGATGAGGTTGATTTCCAAAAGAGTGGAATTAAAGGTCTTGCTGCTCTTGATGCGTCAAATAAGATCATGGATTCCTATAATACTATTAAAGGAAGAATCACATCCCGTTTTATCAAAAACGGAGTTCTGTATGGAAAGATATTCCTTGTTTCATCTAAAAAGTCTGAGCTTGACTTCTTGGAGGCTTATGTAGCAAAGATGAAAAATGACAAGATGCTTGTCGTTGATGAACCACAATGGGTTATTAAGCCGAAAGGAACTTTTAGTCCAGAAACATTTCCGGTCGCAGTAGGAAACAGATCGCTGAAATCAATGGTTCTTCCGGATGATGCTACAGAAGAACAAATAAAAGCCTATGAAATGCAAGGCTATAGAATTATTCATGTTCCAGTAAACTATAGACATGAATTCAAACTTGATATCTATAAAGCACTCATGGATAAAGCAGGAATTTCTATGATGGGAACAACATCATTTTTCAATTATGATATGTTCTCAAAATGTTATGTAGAGGACTATAAAAATCCGTTTAAGGTAGATATCATGACAATAGGTATGAATGATAATCTAAAAATATCAGATTTCTTTGATATAGACAGCGTACCTATTGAAGTTCGGCAAATGCCACAATTCATTCATATTGACGGATCCTTGTCCGGAGACAAGACAGGTATTTCGGATGTTGGCGTATCAGGTCTTAGAAATCTAAAAATATATGACGGTTCAAATGAAGATTCCGTACAGGAACTTACCTATAAGCATATATTCACAGGCGCTATTCAAGCTCCGAGAGGATCTGAAATATCTCTTGAAAAGACAAGACAGTTCATATACTATCTAAAAGCATCCGGATTTAATATCAAAGGAATTTCCATTGACGGATTCCAGTCAGCGGATACAAAACAAATGCTTGCTTCACAAGGATATGACGTTGATCTAATTTCTCTTGATAAAAGTCCAGACGGATATATTCATTTACGGTCAGCAATGAATGACGGAAGAATAGCTCTTATTCAGATAGAATTACTAGAAAAAGAACTTATTCAACTGCAAAGAGATGTTCAGACTGGTAAATTGGATCATCCGCCCGATGGATGCTTCACGCCAGATACAGAGATACTTTTATTTGATACTATACATAATAGAACATTCACGCAAACTATAAACTCTTTGTATAATTCACCTTGTGTATCTAATTACTATGTACAAACTGTTCGAGATAATGAAATACAGCTAAATCGTATTAAGAAAGTGTTTATAACAAAATATGTAGACACATTATTAAAGGTGACGTTCTCAGATGGGAATGTTGTAACATGTACGCCAGAGCACAAATTTATGCTTGAAGACGAATCCTTTAGTAAGATACAAGATATTAGTTTTAACCAAAGGTTAAAGACCGTGAACGATAAGATATTATATGTTACCAAAAAGGAAGAATTAAAACTTTCAGAAAAAATAGCTGTATATGATCTTGAAATAGAATGTGTGCATAACTTTCCGTTGGCAAATGGTATTGTCGTGCATAACTCAAAAGACTGTTCCGACTCACTAGCCGGAGCATTCTATAACGCATTAAAACATAAACAATCCCTTATTGATTCTCTTGCTGTTTTTGAATCAATACTATCTGTAAATGAGGATTATGATCCGAGAGAGCAGTTTATTGAAGAAATGAAAGCATCTATGATAAGTGAATCTCAAAGGATGGCTCAACAACGATTAGACAACCTAGTTTCCGGCTATGGAAACGATGATATATTACTATGGTAAACTGGAGGTTTTAACGTGGGTCTTTTTAATAGAAAAAAAGAAATCACAGAAGATGCTCTTAGAGTAAAATTTATTAGAAATAATAAAAAGTATAGTAGTGTTCCTATAACAAAGGATAAGGATGATCTTACTTATAAGCAGATTATGGATGCTGAAAACGGTTCAATTATTGATGTGGATGCTATTCAACAATTTAGAACACTATCATCTGACAGAGAGGAACGGTACAAGGAATACGAAGGGATGCTGAGTGACGCAACTATTGCCGCCGCTATTGAGATGTATGCTGACGATGCAACTCAGTATGACTTCAGAACAGGAAAGATTATTTGGGCTGAATCGGATGATCCTGATATTGCGGCTGCGGCAAATAGACTTATTACTGTTTTAGGCATCAATGATAAAGCATGGTCACATATTTATGCTCTCTGCACATACGGTGATGTTTATTTCAGATTGTATAGAGAGGGAGATATTTCAGATTATGCTGATGTGTTTTCTAGGAATAATTCTGCGGCTATGTCCGTACAAGTTAAACCGAAAGACGATAGCAGAAAGATAGAAGAATATATTGAATATGTAGATGATCCAGCTACTATTTATGATCTTCAGCTAAGAGATAAAACATCTGGATTTGTACGTATGACAAAATCAAATGACGGAACTGTTACAGATAATAAACTGTATTCAAAAGTATTCGGGGCTAAAACTGTAGATAGACAGGACGTTAATCTATATGATAGAACAAGTTTTGTTCATATCAGTTTATCTGGAAATATTGACAGAAACCCTGAATTCCTTACCATTGATGATAATGGTACCACTACTTATTATAAGATTAAAACAGGAAAATCTATTCTTGCAGATGCTTATGAAGCCGCTCAGACGGTTAAACTTCTTGAAGATAGTATGCTACTAAGCAGAGTTACTAAATCAGCTATAATAAGAATTCTACAGATTGAAATCGGAGATATGCCGAAGAATGAAGTAGAATCGAGAATGCATAGACTAAAAAGCCTAATCGAACAGAAACTAGCATTTAATAAAAATTCTGGAACCGTTGCATCTTATAACTCTCCTGCTCCGCTAGAGAATGTTATCTACAATCCAGTTAGCGAAAGCGGTAAGGGAAGAATCACGGCAGATACAATCGGCGGTGATGTAAATATTAAAGATATTGTTGATGTCGATTACTTCAATAATAAGAAACTGTCAGCGCTGAAAATTCCGAAACAGTATCTAAACTACGATGCTCCAGAAGGACTTGGAAACGGAACTTCATTAACAAAATTAAGTTCAAGATATGCTCATACAGTAATGAGAATACAAAAAGCATATATCACAGGCATTACCACGTTATTAAATTTATTCTTTTTAGATAAAGGTTTGGATTATATAGATGAATTTACAATAAAAATGGTATCTCCTTCTACACTAGAGGATGCAGAAAGAGATGAACAAATGCAGTCAAGATTGGATCAATCTGCATCAATGGTTGACTTAATTAACGAAAGAACATCCGAACAAGGTGTGGAAGAAGTCGTTGATTGGCTGCTAAGAGATTATCTGAAATTGTCTGATATTGCAGATATTGTTAAGAATAATCCGCCTACTGCTATGGGAGGTTCTGAGTTTGATTATAACAGGGATTCCGCTCCGTCATCTGTCTCACCGATTGGAGGATTTGATTCTCCGAGCGGCGGATTTGACGATTTTGGTGATTTAGGCGGTATTGAATCCGAAGAACCCGGAATGGAAGGAACAGAAGAAACAGGATCAGAAATGACCCCAGAAGCATAATCACTAAGTCTTGGAGGAAATACGATTATGTTAGCAACTAAGCATGAATGTCATCTTATTCTAGCAGAGATGAAATCATCCGGAATTGATGTGTCAAGTGACGTTAGAAGTCTAACGGCATCTGGAATCATTCCCAAATCAGTTGTATCAGAGTTAGTAAAACGAAATAATACTGTATGTGAATTTTATCTTCGTCTTAATAACAAAGCTCACAAAGTTATTAAAGAATTACTCACATGTGATGGAAAACCAGTTGGATCTCTTATTAAGATCGCTACTAGCTTGATTACTCAAGGTATTATTACTATTGAACACTCATACAACAGTGATGATATAAACGGTCAAAATAATTTCATTGAATGTGTCGGTTTGAAAGACCTTGCAGACGGAATATCTGAATACTTCTCTAGCGGAAATTCAGATATTCTGGTATCTGCAATTATGAATAATCGAGCAGATGTAAAATTATTACTTGACTAATTTATATAACTAAATATTTCTTATTGGAGGTGAGCAAGATTGAGAGTTCTTATCGAAACAAGGCTTAATGCGCTTCGCCTTAACGAGAGCAAGAAACCGAGAAAGGGTTGTCTAGGTCATCTTGAAGGTGTTTGTGCAGATTACAAAAACCCAACAAGAAACGGACGATTATATCCGCTGCCTCTTTGGGAAAAAGTTTTTAAGGATTCAATTTTCAAGGAGTCTTTGGAAAATCATACTCTATTTGGAGAATTGGATCATCCGGAAGACAGATTTGAACCTCTAATGTCCAAAGCCTGTATTGTAATGACTGATTATCGAATTGATGAAGATGAAGGTCTTATTTATGGCGGTTTTGATATTCTTGACACGCCGGACGGAAGAATTCTAAAAAGTATTCTTGATTACGGAAGCGTTGTAGGAGTTTCAAGCCGTGGACAGGGAGATATCATTGAATCTGCCGAAGGTGAGGTTGTTTCTGAGGATTCGTATGAATTCGCTTGTTTTGATGTTGTTTCAACTCCCGCAGTTGAAAAGGCAAGACAAACGGTTTCTGAATCCATGAAGAAGAAAACCTTTAAGGAATCTGTTGAAAAACAGATTAAAGATGCCGACACAATTTCAGATCTTAATATCATTAGATCAGTTGTTAGAGCATCCGATATGAACAAATCCGATATGGATATCATTGTTGAATCCATTGAAGATAAATGTAAATCTATTCAGAGCGGGGAAAAGACTATTTTACCGGATAGTAATGATTTACACGAGAGCACAACTACTACACTTGAATCGGCTAAAACTATTAGAGAAAACAAGAAATTGTATCGTTGTATCTCAGCACTAAGATCACAGGTTTCTGCCTATAAACATCGCGAAAAGAGATATGCAGAGTCCATGAACAGACAGTCATCTGAAATCGACAAGCTAAATGCTCAATTATATTCTGAACGGAAGAAATACAGACTTTGCTCAAAAGAGGTAGGTCAGTATAAAGAGCAGCTTTCTAAGATTAAGGAAACATCTGATTCTAAGACAAGGCGTTTAAGCGAAGCAAAAACACGTTTGGCTCAGTCAAATAACGATGCAAAATCTCTAAGAGATGAAAACAGTAAACTAACAAATGATCTTAGAAACTTAAAAGAATCTCTTTCAGAAAAGTCTCGTAAACTTACAGAAACACTTTCAGATTCAGTCCGTAAGGATCATGAGATAGATGAACTCAGACGGAAACTATCTATTATAGAGTCAAATAACAGTCGTGTGATTTCGGAACAAGAATCGGAAATATCTAATATTGACGAAGAAGTTACTGAATATTCGATGCTATTGGACGAAGCAAGAGAGAAGCTATCTAAGAGTGAAGAATCTATCAAGAGCATGAACGAAACACTTGTCTCTGAAAGAAACAAACGTAAAGAATTACTATCAGCCTACAAAGATTTACAAGAATCTTATATTAAAAAGTCCTGTAAGATGTCCGGACTTGATTATCAAAGTATAAGATCATCTATTAAGACCGAAGATTCTGCACAGAGAATTGATAAGCTCGTTGAAAGCAGAAGACGGCAACTTGACAAATATAGCACATTAACTTTCTCTATGAATGATATGTCATGCGGAAAAGATGCTCTTATTGAAAGCATTAGAAAACCGACACAAAATGATATTGAAGATAGCCGACTTGATTCATTCTTAGAGAATACACAAAAATCACTATAATACTTAATATGAAAGGAATGTACAATATATGAAAACAGATAGAATGGTTGAGAACATTATCTCAGCAAAGCAGACTCAGCAGAATCTAAAGCTGTATGAGAGATACATTAGCGCTGCTGATCGCGCAAAGAAAAAGGTTGGCAAGACCATGACCCTAGAGCAGAAGTTGGCTCTTTCTCAGGTTCTTTCCAATACTCAGAAAAGACTGAATGAGGCTACTAACTCTAGCAACATTCCTAGCAAGACGTTCTTCATGGACATGCTTACCGCTGTTGTCCCGAACCTGATTGCCACTGATATCGTTTCTACGCAGGCTCTTGAAGCTAAGGCAGGTATGGTTTCCTATCTGAGATTCACTTATGGCAGTGATAAGGGACAGACTCAGGCAGGACAGATGTTCAATAACAGCCTTTACACTGGAAACTCTGATCCTTACTACACTTCCAGAACGATTAAGGATGAAGTTGTTATTGACGGTGTGAACTTTGACTATACTCCTATTCTTCCGAATACTGTTGTCGTTGTTACTCCGAGCGGTGATATGTACAAGGATGATGGTACTGGTAATCTGATTAACCTCGCAAACGGCGGTGCGACAGTTGGTTCTATCAACTATGCAACGGGCGCTTTCACTTGTGCTACTGCTACTGACGGTACTCTTGCTACCTACGATTACAATAACGAGCAAGTTCCGGATCTCAAAGTTCCGGAGATTAATATGAGTCTTGCTCAGATTCCGGTTTACGCAAAGTCCAGAAAGCTGACTGCATACTGGGGCTTCGATGCCGCTTATGATCTCAAACAGCAGTATGGTACTGAGATTCTGGATGTCATGTCCACTCAGGCTGCGGGTGAAATCGCTCATGAAATTGATACTGAGATCGTTCTTAACCTTTACAAACTTGCTGCCGCAGGTCCGGAGCTTACTTGGAATAAGATTCCTCCGCATGGTGTCAATGTTATTGACCACTACGATTCGTTCTGGGTCAAGCTGACTGAGGGTGCAAAGCAGATCTTCGCAGCAACTCAGAGAATTCAGCCGAACTTCATTGTTTGCGGTACTAATGTTTCTGCTGTTATCGAGTGCATGAGAAACTTTGACGGTACTGGTTCTTCTGACGCTGTCGGTCCTCACTTCATTGGTACTCTCGGCGGACGCTACAAGGTTTATGTTGTTCCGAGAATGGATGCCGATACATTTGTTATGGGTTATAAGGGAACTAACTTTTTGGAAACGGGATTTATATACGCACCGTATATTCCGATTGCTACAACTGATGTCCTCATGCCAGCAGATTTCCGTGGACAGCAAGGTTATGCCACTAGCTACGGCATTAAAATGATTAACGGAAAGATGTACTTAAAAGGAAGAGTGACAGGTTAATACAATCTGTATAATGTACCTTCACACAGTGATGTGTGATTGCAGTAACAAAGGTGAATTCAGGGAAAGTCCTTAGAGCTTAAACTACCAAGCACTCATAGTAATATGGATGTGGATGAAGTAATTACTCATGTATGGTAACAAGGTTTAAGATTGGGCAACCACTGAGCCAAGCGTCCTAGTGATAGGATGAAGGTGCAACGACTAATCCGTGGTGGGATGTAGGAGTTAAATAATTCCGAAGTGCCTTTGGGCTTTGACTTGTTCAAAGTTTATGATATAGTCTACTCTTGGTTGATACGAAATTCAACATACGATAAGTATCCCGAAAGGGCAAGCATTTAGATATGACAAAGGAGTTTATATAATTACTTGTAACGATATCGCTAATATAAACTTCGATGGATGTTTCTAAACGTAATAAAAGGATGCCGATTCTTAGCACGGATCTGCTCATGCCTGCTGACTTCCGTGGACAGCAAGGTTATGCAACGTCTTACGGTATGAAGATGATCAACGGTAAGATGTACCTGAAGGGCAGAATCACTGGCTGATTAACCTAATAATATATGGGGGGATGTAATAATCCCCCATATACAAAATAACTTATTTATATTAACATATAAACGAAAGGATGAAAGTTTATGGCACTTACCACTTATACGATCACGATTACTAATCAGAATACTGATCCGAAAGTAATTGGTGGTTCCGTTGATACTGTTGTAATTTCACCTACTGGTATCACAACTCCGCAGACTCCTTTTGAGGAATATATTGCAGATAGCACTACCGTCAGCAATGGAACGATCTTTGTCCCGTTCTACAAAAAGAATCAGGGCTTTGCTCTAAAGGCATCCTCTATTCTCACTCTTGCTACTGAGAATAGTGATGAAGCTGCTTATTACAGCAACCTTGTTCTTGATGGTGCTCTTGTTGAGGTCACTACTGATCCGGTTCAGACGATCTCTGTTACTTTTGATAAGTCAACTGCTGCTATTACTGGTACTGGTACTGCTTCTATTACAGCTACTACCAATCCGGCAGGACAGACTGTTGCATGGTCTTCCTCTGATGAGACTGTTGCTACTGTTGCTAACGGTACTGTTACAGGTGTTGCTAATGGAACGGCTGTTATTACAGGAACTATAACATACAACGGTGTTACTGCTCTAGCAACATGCACTGTCACTGTTTCTGGTAACTGATAACTACTGAATGATAGATATAGGCTAATGCCTTTTTCTATACCTAACAAGCGGGGGTCATTCCTCCGCCCCCGCTTGTTCTTTTAATATCGGAGGATTGGAGGGAAATTATGAGAATTGCGATTGTTAATCATAAAAATTTTGACCATGTTATTTGTACAATGCGTGGAGAAAAGATATCAATAAAGAAGAATGATTACATTATTATGGAAACTGATGACGATAACGGGGAATCTGATTATTGGATCGGTTTAAGTGAGAATGTTCTTAATAAATATGGAATTGAAGTTGTTTTTGATGAAATATCAATAGACAATTTAATTTCAACTCACGAAACCAGTAATTATTACAACAAATCGCAATCAAATGTCTCTGTTATAGATGGATCTGAATCTCCAATAATTAAAGAAATGCAACGTAAACTTCTTAAATCAGACGATGCTCAAATGATTAACTACACAGAAGACGAATTACTTAACATGAGTAAAGATGATTTAATGGAAATACTTGATATCAATAATATAAAGTATAGAAAAAACAATACCATTAAAACTCTTGCTAGACTTATCTTGGAAAGTGGTGTTAAGCATGACGTTAGCTGAATATGTTGACGAAATAAAATTCATTCTAGGCGGTTCTGTACTAGAGATCGAAATTGAGAATGAACTTCCAAGATGTGTAAATCGAGCATTCAGGGAGATAAAAAGATATGTTACAACACCAGCATATATGACCGTTCCGTTTTCTGTAGGTCAGAATGCCGGAGCTACGATAGATTTATCGGATAAAAATGTGTATAGCGTTATTAGAGTAATGAGGCCAGATTCTTATAATAGCATGTCAATGAATCAGTTAGATGTTTTCGGTCTTAACTTAACTTATTCAGCCGTGACTAACATGACTGAATACGCAGATAGGATGTTGTTATTACAGCAATTAAACACAATATCTACTGACTTAGATTTCTTGTGGGATAATCATTCAAAAAGATTAAGCGTCACAATGAATCCTCCGTTTTCGTATGCGGTTACTATCGTATATATACCTGATTATAAGGATGTTGAAGAAATTCAGGATGTATATTGGGTTGATTGGATTCTTAAACTGGCAACTGCTTATGCTAAATTAGTTACAGGACGAATCCGTAGTAAATATACATTAAATTCTTCTCAGTATAGCCTAGACGGTGAAACATTACTTTCAGAAGCAAATGCAGAAATTCAAGAGATTCAAGCGTTTCTAAGAAATAATGTTGACCTAGCATTTCCTATTGATTGATAAAACTACTTTGAAAGGAAGTAATCTAAAATGGCAGATCTTAATGTTTTTGCACTCACAAACATGGAGCTTCACAAAGATGACGATAAAACGTCAAAGAAGCCGTCAAAGACCGCAAGAAAGAAGTCCGTTAAGGAGTCTGTGACCCGCAAGCGCCCGAAGAAGATTCCATTTAACATTCCTGCAAATAAGATTCGCTTAGAGTCTATTCAGCATTTCCACGAGGATACGGATTCCGAAGCTACCGCTGATTACACTCCGGAAGATGATGTTGTTCTCGTTATTGATCCGGAAATGGATGAAGTTCCGGAGGATGTGGAAGCTGCTGAGGATATGGCAGAAGATATGATCGGTAATCACGTTTGCAAGTGCGCTATCTGTGGCGCTAACTATGTTACTGATGCTGAAATCTCTGAGGACTTTGAAATGGAAGAGGAAACTTGCCCTGTTTGTGGTGAGACCGGAGAGCAAATCGTTATCGGCGTTATCACTCCTACTGAGGAACTTTCTGATGAAGATGCAGAAGAAATTGATGATGTTGAGATTGAAGACGAAGACGGCGATATTGATTTTGAGGAAACCGATGAGGTTGAGGAAGACGAAGACTTTGAGGAAGCTATTTCACGTTCTAAGCGCAGAACCGCTCTCCGCAGAGTTGAGTCCAGAAAGGCACGTTCCAGAAGAAGCAGAGTTGCTGAGTCTAATAAGTCCGCTACTATTAAGCGTTCGACTGCAAAGCGTCCGATGGCAAAACGTCCAGCTACAAGAACTCAGTCTGAGTCCCTACAGTTCGATGATGTTACTCTGAATAGAATGCTTACGAGATTTGCAAAAGAAAACTATGCAAATGTTAGATCTGTCAAGATCACTAAGGGTTCTTCTGTACGTGGCAAGCTGACTCTTGAAGGTGTTGTTAAGACTACTAAGGGTGCCACAAAAACGATTAAGTTTGTGTGCGAATCCTTTAAGCCGTCTAAGAGAATGACTATTAGTTTTAAAGAGATCGGTCCGTTCACTGAGTCGGTTAAGAATGTTAGACCGACATTCGTTCTTGAATGTGTCATGACTGGAAAGTGCATCGTTCCGAAGACTCTGAAATATTCTTTCAAAGCTAAGGATCGTGGCGTGAAAGAGAGCAAGGCTACCTATCGTGTAAGTGGAACTGTTCTAAGTGAGTCAACGACCGCTAGAAAGAAGTCTATCAAGTCTGAATCTGTAAAGAGAATGCGCAGAGCAAGAAAACGCTCGGCAAATCGCAAGTAATAATTTATAGTAAAGGGGCGATTTATAATTATGAAAAAATATTATAAATCGCCCTTAAACGAAATCACGAGAAGTGAGTATTTACGAGCTTCAAGGATAAAATCTCCGGAACGATATGCAAAACTTAAAAACTACTACAAACAAACAAATATGCTAAGAGAACTTGATTTTGAAAAACTATTCAATGATGATGAATTTGTTTGGAAACAAATGACCGGAGATTATATCGTGATTATAGCGTTTGAGGGCGCATTCTATGAGCTTCAAAAACGTGTTCGTAGTTGGGGCGGCGTGAATAGAATTAAGAGAATAACAAAGAGACTTTTAACTGAATGTATTTCAAAAGCACTTGATACAGAAGATTTATACGTTTCATGTGAATGTCCTGATTTTTGTCTGCACGGCGATACTAAGATAAAGTTACTTGACGGAAATCATTATACTATCAAAGAGATTCTTGAAAAGTTTAACAATGGTGATGATATTTGGGTCTATTCTACCGATGAAAACGGGGATTTCAAGCCCGGACATGTAACTGATGTTTGGATTTCAGGAAAATCTAGTAAAATGATAAAAGTTACGCTTGATAATGATGAAGAAATCTTAACAACTCCTAATCATTTATATATGCTACGGAATGGAGATTACATGAGAGCAGATGAGCTTCAAGTGGGGCAGAGCTTAATGCCAATGTATTTTTCATCTAATAACGGATATGAATCTGTTATGTTAAATTCTAAGCCAAAGTCTTTTGTAAGCGTATATAAAGAGGTTGCTAATTCGATACTGTGTGACGAAATACAAGAAGCAAAAATTCGTAGTGGAGAAGATAAGATATCAATTCATCATAAGAATTTTATAAAATCTGATAATAGACCATCAAATCTTCGTCCTATGGGATTCAATGAGCATTATTCATACCATTATCAACATGTAATGGATGATAAAGAACGATTTCGCAAATTTACAGAAGCCGGACATGCATATTGGAGAACTGACGAAGGAAGAAAAATAAAATCAGATCAGATGCGTAAAAGTATCGTTTCGTTCTGGGAAAACATGACAGATCGTGAACGTACTGATTATATAGAAAGATCACACGCATGGCAGAGAACTGATGAGGGACATGAAAAACTGTCAAAAGGACTAAAAAGATCGTGGTCAAGTCTTTCTGAATCCGATAAACAGGCTAGAACGAAGCAAGCCGCATTAAACATGAACGGTGTTAATGGTGAAAAAGCATCTAATAGAATAAAAAACTATTGGGCTAACTTATCAGATGAAGACTATAAGAAAAGATGTGCTCAGTGCAAGGAAGCACAAACACACGCAACTACTACGGAAAAGTGCATAGAAGCTCGTAGAAAGAACGGTAAAAAACGACAAAGAAATTTTGTATTAGATCGAGCTTACGAAATATTAAAAGAATTATTGAATAATAATCTACCGATAACTGAGGAAAACTACAATAAATATCGGAAGAAAGGTTATCCGCATTTTAATGTTGCTGTTGAGTACGGCGCATTAGATAATTTTAATCACAAGACTAAAAAGATTGAAGTTATTGAATATGAGGAAGAAATACCTGTTTACGATATTACGGTAGATAATTACAGTAATTTTTTGGTAAGCGCAGGAGTTGTTCTTCACAACTGCTATAGATTCGACTATTGGCTATCCCAAGAGGGCGGAAAGTACGGTCCGTTGCAGAATAGACCACCAAAGGTAAGAAACGTAAACAATAATAAAGGATATGTATGTAAACATATTCTAAATGCTTTACATGGTAAAAGATGGGTAATCGCAGCCGCTAGTGCTTGGCTTGACTACATCAAAGCTAATCCTGAACTTTCATCTGAATATATTTGGGGTGATTAAATATGGGATTATTAACAGGACATGACGCTACTATATATAGAGGTATGTTCAAAGAGATGGCTAAGTTACTAGGAATTCATGTTAAATATCAATATCCCATTGATATGAACTTTACAATTTACGCAGAAGAAACTCCTAAAGGATTTTCAGAAGAAATTGGTATGGATATCATATTTGAAGAAAATCCAAAAGTCTCTACACTTAGAAAATACGGTTGGAATTCTGAAATCGCTGATGATAAACCCTACATAGCAACACTTCCGTTCGATGCTAAAAATCTATGTGCAGGATGTCGAATAACCATGAAACCTAGATTATCTCTTGATTCGAGTAAGACATTCGTTATAACAGAAATACATTCTAATTTTGATATCCCAGATAGTTGGATATGCAAACTTGCCCCTGTTTTCAAAGAAAGTACGGCTGAGAAGCTGTCTGATTATAAAGAAAGCAACAATGTGTTTATGAAATTAGATGATTGAATGAAGATTAGATATCCTATTCAAAACAATTCTTCTGATCCAGAAAAAGTATATGACTATTACGTTAAGTGTGCATTCGACATGAATGAATTCAAACGTATATTACGGAATAATCTGAATATATCGCGTTGGCAAGCTATTAGAGATCGACTGTTGCAGTGTAAAAGGATTCGATTTGTTAGCGATAAAATGAAGCCAATCAATATAGCTTATCAGTATATCAACAATCTAAAGTGTATTTATGATCCGAAAACTCGGTACTGCTACTACACAGTAAGTGATTTTACGCAATGCATATACACTCAAACTAGGCTGAATAAGGTTATGCGCTATATAGAATTTGGATTCTCTAATATACCGCCTATGAACTGGATAAGACACAGTTACATTCAATTTTCAGAGATCATAAGTAAAGAGTGATGATATGAGTGTAAAGAGCTATGATGAAGCTATTATAAACAAATTTCGTGAAGTGTTTAATACCGATACAGTTTATATTCTTCCGGTTGAAAATGCTATTCGATTTGAAGCTCAACTTACTAAGGATAATATAAAGTTTCCTCTTATATCTACAAATAGACTAGGATATTCAATTATAACTTCTCAGGTTAATCAAGCCGCTAAGATGATTGGATCATTCAAAGGCCGTGACGATGACAATACAAATGTATTTGTTCAGACGATACCAATAAGAATTGAATATCAATTAGATATTTTTACAAAGGATAGAGCTTCATGTGATGAAATAACGAGAGAGCTTATATTCTTCTTCTTTCAACATCCTACTCTAAAAGCGCATTTCGATTATGGATTAAACATTGAGCACAATTTCAATTTATTTCTGAATGATGACATTGTTGATAACTCAGATACTATTGAGCATATCAATAATGGTGTTATGTTCAGAAATACGCTTACATTCTATACAGACGATTCAAGACTGTTCCGTAGAAAGAATCAAACACAAGGCGAAATTGTTGCTGATGTTTTTATTAAAGGTGAACATAATAAGGAGGTTTTGTAAATATGTTTCGTATTACAAATATATCAAACAAACCTATTTTCTTCCAGAAAGTTCTTTTGACTCCGGGAATGTCCAGTGATTTCATTTCAATATATGACTTTACTCAGCTTACGCAGCTTGTGAATGCTCGTAAAATCATGTATTTTGAGGTCAGTATTAAAAAGGCTGTTGAAACATCTAATATTCCGGAAGTTAAAGAAACTGTTACAGAACAGGAAAAGACAGTAGAAGTAAAGACCGAAATAGAGGAAAAGCCTGTTTTTGATTATGTGGCTGAAACTCCGGCATTCGTCATTGATAATATTAAGGAAGATTCTGCTGACAACACAACTTCTGAAGATGCTGTTCAAGAGGATGAAAAGCCGAGAAGAAAACGCCGCAAATGATCGTTTATGTGTCCACATAAATATACGAAAGGGGAAATTATAAAATGCCTCAGATCAAAATCAATGAAATTGACCAAAGCATCGTAACTACGGTCGTTAAAGATGATAGAGTTAAGGTATTCGTACCTATTATCGCTTCTTTCGGACCGTGGATGGAAGTAAGAGGTTTCACTGATGTATCTGATTTCTATAAGACTTTCGGATACACTGAGCCTATGTATAATCCTATTGAAAACGATGTTTCAAGACTGTATGCTACTGAGCTTATTAAGCGCGGTGCAGAGGTCTATGCAATCAGAGTGAATGACGGTAGCTACGGCGGAAGTTCATCTGGTGGTACGACAATTCCGGCTAGATCCGGTAACTCAGTTCTTGACTGTGTTTATGATTCTACTAGATCGTCTGAAACCGCTTATACAAGCAGATTCATTACCGTCCCGGCATCATATACGATTCTGTATAAAGTCGGTGAAGGGGAAACGGTTACAAAGCAAATAACTATTGGTTCCACTACTACTTATATATTCAAAGGAGTTTATGACGGAGCTTCTAGTACGTTAAAGAAAAATCTTAATGACGCAAAAACACTTGGAGACACCTATGCCGAGGTACAAACGGTTACACAAGATGTTGCAGATGAAATTGATGCTTCTGTAACTTCGTTAAATGCATATTTTGCTCTACAATCAACAAAGAATGATCTCAAAGCGACTCAGTTCTGTGAGCAGATCACTGGAATTTCTGCTAAGTATTCTGGATCTTTTGGTGATAATCTAATGATTTCTATCACTCCGATTAACACAACGAGACTTGCAGAATCTTATCAGTATGCAAATATTTCTGTTTATTATGTTGATAAAAGAACAAACTACACACAGAAACAGGACGGAACTTACGATGCTACTACAATCGTAAACAGCGTTAGAAATCTTGAAACAAAGAGAGTTTCTACAAATCCTGATGATAAGTATTATTTTGAGGATGTTGAGTTTGACTTTATCACAATTAACTGTACCGATAATGCGCGTCAGGATTTAGCACTTGCATGGGCTAATATCAAGAATCAACCCGCTACTAATGCTATTCTGTATTCTGGATTCCCTACTATTCCGGCATCTTATACCGGAACGGACGGTCAGTATACATACAACCTTGATTCTATGATGTGGAATGGTTCTGATTTCGGTTATACACAGGATACTCTTACATTTCTAAAGACTAGAAACTTTGATGGTAACTTCCTATCTACCATGATTCCTGATGACTACGATAAGTATCGTAAATATCAGGAGGAAGTTTACGGAACTATTACTCCTACAGGAACAGCCCCGAACATTTCTTATCAAGTCGCTAATAACGGACTTATCGCAAATGTTTACGCTAACCTGAATATTTGCTTTGACAATTATAAAGATCCGTATCAGTACGACTTTGATTTCATTACTAGCGGCGGATTGCTGAACGATATTTATGCATGTAGCGGTAAGAGTTCCGATAGTGAGACCTTATATGTATACATCGTAAACGCTGTTCGTGATACTAACAACATTGTCGCAGGAACAGAGGAGCTTCCGGGACTTATTGAGTGTCATGTTGGTATGAAGAACCTTGTCACAACTAGAAAAGATTGTATTGCTCTTTGTGATGTTTATAAAGGATATGATCCGAACTATATAACTGATTATGTTCTTCTTCTGAATACATCATATGCAACAATGCACTTCCCGTGGTGTTGGATTACTGATCCGAATACCGCAAAGCTCACTCTTATGCCTCCGTCCTTTATTTTCATGTACACATTCTTGTCGAATCTTATCAATTCCGAGAGTTCGCAGAAGTGGTTCCCGCCAGCAGGAGTTAAGAGAGCTACAGCAGATGTCGTTGTAAAGCCGTATTTTGAGATTGGTTCTACATTACTTGACAAGTGGCAGAATCAGGGTACAGTTCATGTCAACCCGATTATGAGACTGAAACAGTACGGCTACGTAATTTACGGTCAGTATACAACACTTCAAGCTATCGACATTTTCACACATTCTGCTCTTGAAAGTCTAAATGTTCGTCTGATTTCTAACGTAGTTAAGAAAAAGATCTTTGATGTATGTCTTGATCTCGCATTCGAGCCAAATACTTCAATGCTATGGAATAAGTTCTTCAACGCAATGGATGATTTCCTTAGATATATGAAGTACAATCTCGGTGTGTATGACTACCGTGTTGTCATGGACGAATCCACGGTTACTACAGATGATATCAATCATCTCCGTTGCCCCGGAAAGGTATATATCGCTCCTACAAGAACCGCAGAGTTCTTCGATATTGATTTTTATATTACTGAGTCCGGTGCTGTGTTTAATGACTAAATCTAAAATCCGGAACAGTTGAAACATACTGTTCCGGACAACAGAAAGGATCGTGATTTTAATGCCGTTACAAATGGGTGCGTACCACATGATAGGTGTGGATGATTGGGAGCCACAGCGTACTAATAACTTTGAGGTTGTATTCCCGAACCTAGATGATCTGGTTACGGTTCATACAAATTCTCAAATCACAAATTCTGCTTCTGATCTACTTACACTCTCTGTTAAGAGTGTTTCATATCCGTCAACGGAGATTGGAAAACTGCAAGTTAGTTATGGAAACAACTCTATCAACTTTGCAGGAAAACCGTCATATTCAGACGTTACTATCATTGTTAATGATTTTATTGGTATTCAGACTGAAAAGATCATTATGGCATGGAGCCGTCTTGTTTATGATCCGAATACTCAGTTAGTTGGTATGGCAAGTAATTATAAGCGTAGTGGATATCTCTATGAGTATTCTCCGGATGGAACTAGAGTTCGTACAGTTAAGCTGTTCGGTGCATTCCCCGGAAATGTAAGCCCCGGAGATTTTTCTAATGATGATAACTCTATTAGAGAAATCTCTTGCACATTCTACGTTGACTACGCAATGCCGCTTGATGTTTAATAATAAGAATGTTCCATGTGAAACAATCGCATGGAACATTTTTTATTTAACTGTAGCAACTTCTTTTGTCTTGCTTGTTTTCTTAGCGGTGTTCTTGGTTACGCTGTGCTTCTCAAACCGCTCTTTAAGAGCATTCTGGAAAAATTCAATTTCCCACTCAATATCATCTCGGTCTTTCTTAGAAAGATATGTTCCGTACAGACGCTCTTCCTTGATTTCGATAATATTGCGGATAACAACTTCCGGCAAATTCTTTAATTCATCAATAGTCAGATGAGATTTCATCGAAAACTCTTTAGCTGTCATTTTGAACACCTCCCTTATGGTTATAGTATACCATATTTTCGGATAAAAGTCAATAGTCAAATTGCACAAATATATATTCGTATTTTTGTGCTAAATTACGATATAAATTTATTTGTAAAAATAACGCGCAGACACTACAATAATGCATTTCGCAAATAAAAAAACAATCTAATCATTATAAAGATTGTCTGGAATTATTTCACATTAGAAGTAGGTCAAATTCAATATTTGACAGGTATTTAATATTTATTATGGAGGAAAATACTATGAGTGCTAATCTTATCACAGAGAGAATTCTACTTCCAAGTAGCGGTACTAGAATTTACGGTGATGTGTTTGACGGAAATCTTACACTAAGAGCCATGACAACTGAGGAAGAAAGAATCAGACTTAGTGGGCAGTCTTTCTATCAAACTATGTCTGATATCGTAAACAACTGTATTGTAGATAATAAAAATCCGGACGGAACATTCAAAGTTGATTCGAGAGATCTCACTGATTTTGATTTCTTTGCTGTGTGTGTAAAACTTCGTATCCTATCTTACGGAGCTAAATACCGTACAAACGCAGTATGCCCGAAGTGTGGTCATCAGTTTACTTATGTTGCTGATCTGTCTAAGTTAAATATCAACATGCTACCGGAGGATTTTTCAGAGCCTTATGATGTAGGCCCGCTTCCTAGAAGTAATGACACTCTTGGATGCAGATTTTTAAGAGTACGCGACCGTATTGAAATTGAGAAGCAGAAAGATGTAATTCTGTCAAGAAATCCTAATTATGTTGGAGATCCTATGTACATGCTTGAAATGCAGCGTAGAATTTCTACTGTAAACGGAGAACGTCTTGATGTCTATACCGCAGAGCAATATGTATCTAATATGATTGCTATGGATAGTTGCTACTATCATGATAAGGTTGATGATAATGTTTACGGTGTTGTCAGACTTGGAACTGCTGAATGTGAGAATCCAAAAGGATGTGACGGCGTTGCGGTTTGGGTTCTGAAAGTAGACAGGGAGTTTTTTCGACCCGTTTTTGATGATTAAAGGACAGCCTTACAGTTCGTGGAAATACGAACAGATTCTTAAAGAACAACTATTGATATCTTATTTATCGAAAGGAGCTATTTCTATCACAGACACAAATAAAATGCCTATAAATGATAGAAATGTTTTATTAACAACTCTGAGAAAAATAGAGGAAGATAAGAGAAAACGATTAGAAGAATTGAAAAAATCAAGACCTCCGGCATCATCAAACGCTCCGAAATCTTATAAAAACAGACCAAAACACTAAACTATAAAATGGCGGTGATTGTATAATGCCTATGGATAATCAGAATAATGGAAATAGATTTACAGGTCAAATGACGGGACAGGACTCCGGTTTAACACAAGCCGCCATAGTAAGTGCTCTGAAAACAGCGCTCGGTGAATCTTTGAGTCCTATACAAAGTATGTCAGCGAACATGCGTGAACTAACAAAGGCATTCGAGCGCTTTGATACTTATACAAGACAGCAGAACAGAAAAGCTGATAGGGAATCTTCATCCGGACGCTATTCAGGCGGACTTGCACTTAGAAGTGATATTAAGTCTATCACGGAACTAGGTAAATCTCTTGAAGATTTCAATAAAGCTCTAAAAGAAAACAGAAAAAGATTAAACGAAGAAATGTCTGATATATGGGATGATGTTTCGGCTCAAATTTCACGCAACAGCCCGTTATCGGATATTATGAAAAAATTCGCTGAAAAGACAGAGAAAGCTAATAATGACTTTTTAGCTATGTCAGAGAGAATTGCAAACTCTTATCAAGCAAAATATCAGGAATTAACAAGCACATTTACAGAAAACATGAAAATGGCTGAAGCCGTTCACGCAGAAGCTATTCGTAAACAAGCTGAACAAGAAGAAAAGATAGCAAGAATACGTGATGCTATACAGCAAAAAGAAAAAGAGATTGAAGAAGCACAGGAATCTCTAGGCGGAAACACAGCCGAACTCGCAAAGAGAATGGGGCAGTTGGTTCCCGAATTATCTGCTCTTGAAAATGATCTTAAAGTTGCAGAAGAAGAATTAGCTCCTCTGTCCGATAGTGCGAAATCAGCTACAGACAGTCTTGAATCGCTTGCAAGTGGTAGTGAGGAAGCAAAGAGAAAATTGCAAGAGGAATACTCATTAAGAGAGCAAGCCGCTGAAAAGCAATTAGAACAAGTAAAGAAGTCAATTCAGGAGCAGAGAGAAACAGTTCGTAAGGGTTACGAAGATATTAGAGATGTTTTTGGTACGGTTTCCGGAATAAATCCTCACGCAAAAGAACTACTAGATAAAATGACAGGAGAAAATTTATCCGAAGGAACTAAAAATGCAATCGCTATGCAAAATGCGATCAAGTCTCTTGAAATCAATGGATTGAAGTATCAAGAACGTCTGGCTGAATTGCAGACACAGTATGAGGAAGCACAGGGAACTGCTAGTCAAGAAGTCATAGATCAATTACAAGAGCAAATAGTATCGCAGAAAGAGCTTATTGAAGAGAATAAAAAAGCAACTACTGAACTTATAAAGTCTCAAAGCGTTATTAGACAATCTGGTGCCATATTAAAAGATTCCTTAAAATCATTCTCTAAATCCTTTTTAGATAGTGCTCAAAAACTTGCAAATAACTTTATAACCAGACATATGAAATACTATGAGAATTATTATCGTGAGAATTTGGAAGGATTCAAAACGATGTATGCCTCAATAGAAAAAACAATGTCAGATGTTGCAAACAGATTAAAGTTAGATCAGGGCGGTTTCGATGATCTTGAAAAAGCTATAGATCAGAGTTTAGAAGCTCAGAATTTACAAGGTTCACTATCTGTAGCTGATGTAAACGAATTAGTAGTTAGTCTTGCTAACGCCGGAATTACCAATACAGAAGAAGTCGCTGCTCTTGCCGTTCAGCAAGCAAGATTATCTGCTAGTGGAAGTACATTTGATCTGACTAATGAAGGTATCTTACGTGAATTAAGATTACAAGCTAAGGAAGCTGTCCAATCAGGAGAATTTGAATCGTTTGAAGATGCCTTGCGATCTATAACAGATAATATTGCAGGAACAGAAATGGCATTTAAAGATGCCGGAATGGATATAACTTCATTTGCTAGCGGAAGTGCGGCACAGGTATATGAAACTGTTGCGAAATTTACAACTGATACAGGAGGAAATATTGAATCATTTAATAAAAATTTGAGTCAAGCACTGTATGCATCGCAAAGATTAGAAGATATCGGTACAGATTCCTCCTACATACTATCACAATTATATGACATATTCAGCGGAAAAATAACAGATCAAAATAAGATAAGTCAGGTGGCTGCACAAACCGGATTAAGTTGGTCACAACTTAATGATTATGTACAATCTGGAAATTTAGGTGCTGCCATGGAAAAGTACATGGAAACTCAGTACAAAATGGCTAATCTTACTATTCCTGAATATTATGCGTACACACAAAGTGAATATGGATCAAGTCAATCATATTCAGATTATCTAAGAATTGCGAAATATGGAGCAGGAATAAATCTAAACTACGATTCCAATTTTTCAAATGCAATAGAAAAGGGAGTTATACAAGCAAATGAAGCTCTAGCATCCGGCACTTATAAAACTTCCACAGAACAGAGACAAATCGAAACTCAAAATGAATACTTTGATGAAGCGCTTGAGTATCAACAACAATACAGAGGCGATGAAAAATATTTAGCTACTCAGGAATCTATTTATGATGCAGTTACAGATATTCTATATACGCTAAAAGATTTAGCGTTAAACTTTGTGTTCTCCGGTGTTTCGATTGCCGGAAAAAGTATTATCGGAAGAATGAGAGCCGGAAAAGCTACTTCAGGCGGCGGGGCATCAAGTGGTGGAGCATCTGGAGGCGATGTTTATACCGGATATGATCAAGGTAGTGACTGGACAAGTGCCGGATATATATCAAACGCGCCTACTGATAATCTATATTATAAGGGAAAACATGGACTAACAATCGAAAAAGGTTCTTATGGTTCTGCTACTGGATCTTTTGCTGGTGATTTTGCAACAGGAGCGAGAGATACTACTGCTGGATATTTAGGTAGAATTGCAGGAGCCGGAGTCGGAGTATTTGAAATAGGATCATCTGTTTATGAGAATATACAAAGGGATGCAGAAGGTAACATAAATCTATTTCAAACAGGGGTCGAAACCCTACAAGATGAAGATACATGGCGCGGAATTGGAATGACAGTCGGTTCCGCTGTCGGCGGACCAATAGCGGGCGCTGTTATTGGAGAACTGATGTCCAAAGGCGCTAAGTTAGGAAATTGGTTATCTGATACATTTGATACAAGAAGCTATGATGAAATGGTTTTTGACGCAGCAGTTGAAGCCTTTTCTAAATCAGCAGAGCAAATGGAATCTGCTGCACAACAACAATTAGATGCAGCACAGCAGCAACTTGAAAACATACAAGAAATGGACGAGGCTCAGATGCGACATGACTTAATAACTCAATATAATTTAAGTCCGTCTGATGTCAATAATATGACGAGAGAAGAATTAAAAGCAGCGTATGAAGAGCAAATAAATCCTGAAATAGAAGCAGCAAAAAAAGGATTAACTACAGCACAATTCGTTGGAGGTATTACACAGACAAAAGCAAAGTTAAAGACAAGTGGAATAATTGGAAGCGGTTATGTTGATCTTACAAAGGATGTATCAACTGGATACTCACAAGGATTATTAGATATAATGACAGAAACAGAATCAGTAGGAGATAAAGATTTCATATTCAATCTGTATGATTACGTAGAAACTCAACGTAAACTGAATCCTGAAAAATCAAGAGAGGATATAATAAAAGAAACTCTCGGTGATACGATGGAAGATGTAGATCAAGGAACTATGCACTATATTCATTTCTTAAACGAGATAGACGAACACAAAAAAGAATATGAACGCTCAAATGAAATTTTCCATGAGCGTTGGGAAGAAGCTAAACAGCTTGCAGAAAGTGATTCTCCGTGGGATATACTTACAGCATATCAGACTAAATTACATTATCCAAACGCTCATAATTTACCTGATACAGTTGTAACAGAACATTGGGATGATGAAACAAATTTACCTAATTTGAATGATGGAAATGGAAGATATTTTCCTGAATACTATAAAGGAATGTTTGCTACTGGCTTAACAGATGTTCCATATAACGGATATCCTGCAATTCTACATACAGGTGAACGTGTTCTTACTCGTGAAGAGGCAAAAGCGTATAATAAATTATCATCAAACACAATATCAAATCTAGCTGACATAATGAATGATGATTCTATAACAAATGCTATTACATCAAGTGTTGATAATATCGTTCGTGAATCATCTTATATTCAGAATGTGAACAATTCAACAACATCAGGATATGATGATTCTACAGCAAAGTCTATTGACGATCATACACAATCAATAGAGAATTTACTTAACAGCATACTAAATGCTATAAATTATCTTGCATCATCTATAGGACTGCGCAATTTTACATCTGGAATGAGTAATGAAAACGTGAGAAAAATGGATTCTAATGTATTCAGAGCTATTGGAAATTCTACATTCGTGTGAACGGAGTGAGGGTACTTATGGGATATAAATTCGGAGATAACAATTTAATTATAAGACATATTCAACAGCTTATGTGTGAAACCTATAACGATCATATAACTATAAACGGAACATACTATGAACATTTCGATATGAATTATGGATTTGCACATTATGTGGCTAAATATCTTGACTATATGTACCCTCCATGCTCTGAGTGCGCAGAAGATTATGCTCATGCAACAGAAGTTTCCGAAACTGATATACGTGAATTAACCAAACCGTTATCACTAAAGAATTACTTTCTGTCAAATAATAATGGAAAGCACTTAAAGCATTCTTATACTAATGGAAACAGAATAATAATTGACTCTACTTATGATAAGATATACAATTCATACATGAGAGCGAATCCTGAACTTAATGAAATGCTCAATGTGTATAAAATATATGGATCATATTTTAATACTTATGATCAACCTCTTTTTGAGAATGTCCCAACTACTTCTCTAATGTATCCGATAGGAGCTAATAATAATCCTATTTATTTTGGTAACACAGGAATTATTGATAACTCTGATGTAGATGCTGATGGAAAAGAGATTTTTACCTTGCAGAGTTGGAGTATTGATAAAGATATTTGTGAACTTGATAACTTTGTAGTATCCTATTTATTAGGAAGAACAATAACAGAAAATTCAAGCCCGGAAGAAATTTATCATGTTCAAAAATTATTGATAAATAAAGACGAACTTGGAGTAAAAGAGCGCGGAGTTTGGAAAACAGACATGCATGATCTTACTAAAATAATATGTCAGTATCAGTCAAACAGAGTAAACAGATTTAAAAATACTCCAATATTCGTTACCGGGTATTTTGATATCTTCACAGAATCAATAGCATTGTTTGAATATAATAATGAAAGCGGTGATAACAGTGTTTGCGGTTTATGATTATACGGATTCTGATACATTTGAAAGTGTTGCAAAATATTATGGTGTATCAGTACAATCTATATTGGAAATAAACGGGATTTCATCGCCATGCAAATATCGCAATATTAAACAGTATTATGATTCTATAAGCCAAATAGGTTCTTTTAATCAGTCTTATATATTTGTGCCTACTATTGGAAATGGAGGAGACACAATAAATATTCCATCTTATGATCTTATTACAAGTAATTTAGGTGGTACATATTGGGATACTCCAGAAACAAATTATTCTCCAATATCTTTAGGATGTTCAATATGGGTTGACGGTGCGGGGGCATCATTCCCGTGTTTTCCTGAATCAGTTAGCGAGACTGTTTCCGGATCGTACAACAGTCAGACTCCTTTGGGAAGACAAGAACCTTTTTATATCTATGAAAGTTCAGGACCTAGAGAAGTGAGTGTTTCGTTTAGAATGCATAGAGAAATGTTTTCAAGTTTATCAGGACTAGATAACTTGATTAACTTAATCGAAAGCGGAGTTTATGCACGTAGTAGCGGAGTTCCTGCAAAAAGAGTAACACTTAAAATCGGAGGTCAAGTAAGCATATCAGGAGTAATAAATGGTTCGGTTAGCGTGGAATGGAGTGAAACAATAAATGCAATACCGTCTGTAGTAGGCGGTTGGAGCGGAGCTAAGTACAATGTCGCAACGGTTAGTTTTTCAGTCGTAGAAGTTACTGGCGGAAATCCTACTAAAGCGTAAGGAGGCGATATTATATGAGATATTCTGATCCTAGAAAATATAACTATATATCACGATATTCAATATATCGTCAAATACTGGACAATGATACCTATCTTGAAAGCTATAATCAAAAATATATAAGTCAAAGTGATAGAGATCAGTTTCATGTAGTGACAAATAAGGAGGAAAACAGATTAGATATAATATCGAATAATTATTACGGTACTCCTACATATTGGTGGGTTATAGCTCTTGCAAATGAACTAATTGATCCGTTTATTGTTAATGTCGGAACGTCTGTTCGTATCCCTCCAATAGATTCAATTTTTGAACTGAATGGAGTGTTGTATAAACCATGAATGCTATAATGAATTATAATGGTGCGGTAACACCTTATTTTTGGTTTCAGACAACCAGTGGATTTACAATATCTACGCTTAATAATACGCAAATAGCATTTAAAAGTTTTTCTCAACAACGTACTGTTAAAAAAGCGGCTGTTTTTGAAGTTACATTTGATTATTTTCCTCGAACATTCTCCCCTTTTGATTCTTTATACGTGCATAATGCCTTATTGAATTCAACTGGACAGATGGTTAATTATAAATACGGATATTCAACGAATTCCGGTATTATGCCGCAGGAGGCTGAATATATAGGTCAATTCACAAACTACAAGGAAACCTTTAATGATACGTATATAACGTACACAATATCAGGAATAGGTGCTGCTATTGACGGATCATCGTCAGGATGCTCTATTCAAGCGTATTTGGAAAAGTTAAAAAAAGAAGGGACTAAAGTTGCTCCGTCTGAAGTTTTATCAGCTTTAATATCCGGAGAAGATTCAAACAAAGTAATCAGCGACTATTTTAAAGATATAGATTATTCGGATATTTCTCATGAGGATGCGAAAATAGATCCGAGTGAAATATCTGTAAATGACGGAACAGTTCATGATATTATATTTGGATCATATGCTAACGATAATAATGTTTATGGCGGTCTTGTTTCTTATTCATTTATAAAGCCAGCCAGTATTGGTGATCTATCTGTTGGCTTGGCTAGCGTTATTCAATCGGCTAAGCAGGGTGGAGTTCCTATTCCATTCATTGCTTATTTTGACAATATAAAGAAAGGTTCTAAAAAAGCATCCTTTCATTACAAACCGTTAATAAACGGAGAGGATGCCGGAACTCAATTTATGTACAGATACGGAAACAGTGAAAAGCACAGTGATGTTTTAAGTGTTAGTATTTCATACGATTGTGCTGTCGCTATTGCAACTGCGGCTTGTACACAAACAATAAATGCAGGAGTAGATGCTAACGGAAATCAAATAGGATCGAACTTAGCTGTTTTACAAGCTCAGGGATTTACAAAAGATGCATTTGTTGAATTTTCTAAAATAAGTATGGACAACCGATTAACGTCCACTGAATTGGCAAAAGCACTTAATTTCCCGTTTGAGATGCAGATAACCGTTGTTGGGCAACTAAATGTAAATAATTTGATGGACACCGTAAATGTAGTTATTCTAATAAACGGCTCAGAATGTTCGCCAATGTCAGGTAATTTTAAGGTTATGGAAGTTGTTGACAATATAGACAGCGGCGGATTTCAAACAACGCTTACTCTATTTAAACAAACCGAAGTTCCTGCAACTGGTTCTGCTGGTCTGGTTGAAACAATTAAGGAAACTGGTAATATTGAACTAGCAGAACAGACACAAAAAGCACTAAATAGAGCTAATAAATGGTCACAGTATATGTAATTGGAGGAATTTTATTATGAATCTATTAAAGATTGATGGGTTCTGTAAAGGAATTGTAGTTGATAATCATGACCCTGCTGGACTAAATAGAGTTAAAGTAAGGATTCCAAATTTAGATGGATCATGCTCTGATAAAAATAATTCATTCGATCTGTCAAATCCTAGAATGGTACGAGTTCCTGACGATTCTTTATTATGGGCAGAGGTATGTCATCCATATCATGATCTCAGTTTACCGAATGTTAATCAAGTAGTCTTAGTAGGTTTTTTCAGCGGATATTCAAATTCTCCTGTTATACTAGGTTGGTTAGGTTATGACTATAATATAGAAATACCATACACAAGCAGTTCAACAATGTCAATCTATTAAATAGAGGGTGATACTGATGCTTTTTAAGAAATCAATAAAATATCCAATTATATTTGACACAATATCCGGTGTTACAATGCTAGATGATGAATTCACCTCTATAAACAGATGCATTGCACTAATATTAACATCTGCAAAAGGAGAACTTTTAGGAAGTCCTGATTTTGGAAGTCATTTATATGAATTATTATTCGATCCTGCTACATCGGATTCATTAGATAATGTAATATCTGACATTGTAGAAACATTAAAAGTTTATGAGAAACGAATCGTAGTTAGGAAACAAGATATAACCATAGTTAAAAATGAAAACGAGCCTAACTCATATAAAATAACAATAAACTATACATTATCTAATAGTAATCTAAATAATTCAACCTCAATTTATATTGATGGCAGAGAGGGAGGTTCTATGAATGGCTAATGAAATTTTACAATACACAAGTAAAGATTTTAACTCAATAAAATCTGATCTGCTTTCTGGTATTGATTCACTAACAGATTCATGGACTAGCCGAGATGACGGAGATCCCGGAATAGTTTTGGTTAATCTGATGTCAGCCATGGGTGATATGCTTTCGTATAATATGGATAAGCAATCTCTTGAATACTATGCTCCGACTGTAACTCAGAGAAAAAATGCGTATAAACTATTTGAATTGATTGGTTATCAAATGCATTGGTTCCGATCAGCAAGAACACAAGTTACTATTAAGAATATACCTAATTCTGAAATGATGATCATGTTTAATGATTATATGATCGCACCTACTGAAGAAGAAAAAGAACATGCATTGGAAAAATATAATAATAAGTTCAAAAAAACAGTTGACGGTATTTTATGTGGTTATATTAAGTATAACAACGAAGAAGCCTATTGGAGTGTAGAAGACGGATATCCTGAAGGAAATGCAATTAATATATTTAATCAATTTAAATTAGATAATAACGCAGTCATAAACACTTACATAAATGTTCCATACAACAATCTTACGTTATCTGGAAGCGGATCTAATGGATTATTATACACAATATACCCAACAACAATTACTGGCGGTGAATATCCAGAACTTGATAATCAAACAGAAATAAACACATTTGAAGAAAAGAAATTTAATGCTGTTCAAGGATATCTATGTTCAACAACATTCAACAGAACTCAAATGCGTGAAAACAGATATTACATACCGGACATATTTATTGACGAAGATTGCATGTTTTTGGGATATTCTAGTAATGTTGATATCACAGATCCATATAAAGTAACATTTATAACAAAGGTTGATAATTTATTAACTTATGTAAACGATGATCCGGATGAAGAGAAAGCTCAGGTTCATTTTCAATTTAGAGCCGATGAATTTGACAGACCGTACATAGAGTTGTCTAATTATTGGGAAACTGTAATAGGACAAGATGCGGCAATATTTAAGTTTTTCTATATTCGCACATCAGGAAAATCTGGAAATATCACGAAAAATTATCTTAATACATTGTCAAACACAGGGTCAAATAGACTCATAATAACAAATAAAGATTGTAGAGATTATTTAGTTGACGATGATGGTAATAAAATATGCTCTCCGGGATATGATATTCAAACGGCACAGGACGCATATAAAGACTCAATAAATTATATAATGACATATGACACCATAGTTACTATATACGATTTTGCAAGGTTAGCAAAACGGCAAGGTGAAGTAACTAATGCTACAGCGATTGATTGTCAATATGCATCAGACTTAAACAAAGAGATAAGTGATCTATGTCAGTCGTACACAAAAAGTCAATTACTTGATATATTAGGATGTGATGAAGCGGATGAAACCGTTTTAAGAAGTTACTTATACAATATCCGAAAAGTAAATTACGATTATAAGGATAATTCAACAGACGGCTCGACAAGTTCTAATATAACTCCATTTAAACATTATGGAATAAACATATATCCTGTTTGCTATAATTTTGACGGAATACGAGGTACGTATCAATTTGATAATGATGATAAGGCAATAGCTGAGTATGGATTTTCCATTACTGACAAAGACGATCCTGACCCGCAGATTCTTTATTCGTATCCGTATAAAATGTATAGAATATTCTGCGAAAATGATGCTGTGATTCATTCAATCCCACCGCGCAGCAATAAGATAGAAGAAATGCTTGATACTGAATATGACAAACGAAGAATTGTAAATGTAAAGCCTGAATATACAGCAGTTCGTGTTTTTGAGTGGCGTTGCTGCGGAACAATTCATCTTACAAAAACAGTATCAGAAACAGAGGCTAAGAACATAATAAGAAATGTAATAAACAATCTTACAGATAAATTTGACTCAAGTAAGGTTGAATTCGGGCAGAAGATATCTTATATGGATGTAATTTCCGCTATTTTAGAATCTGATTCTAGGATTAACTATTTTGATGCGGGAATCGGATCAAATAAGCTAATTACATATACGAAACCTCCGGAGCCTAACAACTATTTTAATATTGAAGCATATTTTAACCCAGAGAGTATTATGAGATATGTTCAGACGTTTGAAGATAATAATGACGAAACAAGTCAGTATTATAATATGATAATGGTTGATCCTAGCTACATCCAAAGACAGGGGTGATTTCTGGATGATTTTCAATACTAAAAATGACATACCAGAGGTCTATGGTCGAGAACGTGATGTGCAAGTTTTTACAAATCTTCTTGATATTTTATTAACATTCTGTAAGTATAGAATTGATAATCTAGGAGATGTTTATGAGGCTAATAGATGCGATGAATCATTATTACCGTTATTAGGACAAACTTTGAATTATCAATATAACTTCAAAGACACCGTTACGGCAAACAGAAAAATAATAGACTATTTTACTTTAATGGAGCGGTATCGCGGTTCCGAAGTTGGGTTGAAAATGGCTACAGCACTCAGCTTAACTTCACTTAATATCGCAACAGATAATAATGAAACTATTACTGTTGAATCTGATTATCTTACAATTCTTAATGATCTTGAAATAACATATGATTATGAAAAAGCGACAATCATAATAAAATATCCAAACGTATATACACTTGTGAGATATCTGCTTGATTATGTTAGACCTGTAGGAATGTATCTGGATATCAGATCAACTGTAAAGGAAACTATAGATGATGATGCTATGCTCATATATGCATCTACTGAATCTATTGCTCGTGAATATAATCCTATGATAGATTCACGAGTAAATTCATCAAAAGTTAATTTCTCTATTACAGCCGATCCGGATTGGCTATTATCTTTATTTGAAACTGACACAATAAACCTTAATGAATGAACGGGGGTTTTGCGGCGTGAATCAAGAAATATCATCGCTGTCATTTTCTCTTGCAAATAATGTACGTATAACCGTTATTGATAAGAAAAGACATATCATCACAAAAGAGGTTAAGGTTCATAATAAAGCAACTAGAAATATGGTAGCCGGAATTCTAAGATTTATAATGGGGAATTTCACAACAACATATAAAAATCAATCAACTATTGAATATGCAAATGAATCTAAACTTTACATACCTTGTTATGTTGGAGTTGGTTATGGGGGAATTATGCTAAACCCAGACGGAAGCCCGAAATCAAAAGATGGTAGTCCGAGAGAACCAGATGTTTCTCCTGATTGGACAACTAAGGTAAGTTATTTGAGTAATAAGCTAGAAAGAGAGTTTATCTACGGAAGATCCGATATTGGAAAAGTAGAATCAACATTAACAAGCGATAATGTATTTGCAGATATGGATACTATCATATTCAGAGCAGAGATACCACCTAATAAATTATCTATGCAATGGACGGAAAGTACAAATGTATTTGTATCGGAGTTTGGACTTTTCCCTACTTATGAAATACATGAAAATCCGGATGACGATATGCTATTGGCTCATGTGAAGTTATCTGATGAGGAAATACTTTTCGTAAGACCACAAGATACGATAGAATTAACATGGAGTATTTCTATCGTTGCTGTCGGTCGTGATTCTACTCTTGTTCATGGTGGAACTAATATGACAGTTTTTCCAAATGTCGGCGGCGGAGTAACTATAACAACATCTTAATGCAGGAGGGATATTATGTTTGATTCATTAACAAATTCTTCTAACATGAAATTAGATTCAAAAGAAATGAAAGCATATCCGTCTGTATATTCGGCTAATAATGGAAATATGCATACAGAGGAGACAGTTCGGTGGATTACGAAAAAAATTTCATCAAAATCTTTTATTGCTGCGACTGATAAGGATAGATTTAATGTAATTTGTGATGTGCTTCCGGAATCGGATAGCAACGGTCGTTGCATCGGAATTACTCCTGTTTCTATGAGTATTGACGGATATCAGATTAAAAAAGGAGATTCTGCTGAAGTGTCGTTTGATGTTTATTCAGAAAAACCAATGGCACTTAATATTGTAAATCAATGTGAGTTTGTTCAGGAATTATCATATCAAATTGAAACCGATCTTGATCAAATTGTTTTTGACGCATATAAGTCATCTACTCCGGATTACTTAATAAATTGGAATAGCTTATACGAAGATACGATTATCGGACGAATTAAAATATCTTACAGCGATCAATCGTTCATAAATCAGATCACCTATAAATATCCATACATTTATTATGACGAAAATAATAAAATAGTTGTTTATAATTCAGTTCCACAGTTTGAAACTACAACTCCGTTTGCTATTATTACAGGCTCTCCTATCACGAATATTGATATCTATTATCCCGTTATGTATGGACATAAAAACTTTTTAACAGAAAACTTGACAAAGCTAAACAATAATCCTGTTATAACCTTTACCGATATTTTTGGATTTAATTTTATTCGTAGTGTTTCCGTTGGTATGACAAAAAGCTATCCGTCTGCTCATTCGTTTACAGATAATGATACTAATTGTGCTGGTTCTTTTTCGCTGTTTAATAATCCAAAATCAGCTAGCCAGTTTATAAGTGATTTAACTGGATTTCAAAACGGCGATCTTATCTCCGCTCCTTCTAACCTTTATGATTTTACAACGTATTACACAGATGATTCAAGGACTAATAATGACATACCACTTACTACGATAACTTTTAATCATAATGCCTTGTTAGGTGAAAACGCTCTATTTAACTACCTAGATAATTATAACAATAATATTCCTTCAGGAGTAGTGATTAAAACAAATTTAGGTTGTTATACTATAAAAGAAATTACATCTAATTTACAGACTGTTGGCACTAATTCCATTCCAGTGTGTTTCATGACATCTGACGGTAATTTATGTCCTACCGGACTTCCTAGATTTGAAAATGATTCCGATACCGCCGTTGTAAAAGGAAATTACCCGGTTGAGGGATATATTCATTATCTAAATAGAATGTATCTTACTAAATACGTATTTTCAGAAAATATAACAGAAGATGATATAAATTCGGTTACATTAGCAGATTTGATTGCATGGCAAAGAGATGATACAGCATTAGATTCATCATCATTTTATAGATACTTCGAGCCAATAGAAAAATGCATATCATTATATATTCAGATGGGCTATTCAAAAATGTTAGAAAATTTAAATGGCTCTGGACAAACTAAAAAAGAGCTTAGATATTGTGGATCCGAAGTATCTGTCATAAATAATGCACATAGTGATAATCCTAATATTTACTATGAATTGAATGGATTAGTAACTGCATATAACTCAAACATTAGTGAGTCTGTTCCATACACGCAAAGATTCATGGTAAATAATACAAGTGACTATGAAAAAATAAGTCAAAAAATGATCGTAAGTTCTAAAAAGTTAATAAGTGATCAATTTAATATATCTGATGTTCAAGATTATTACAAGAAAGCGTTTACAATGAATACAATCGTATCTGGTAACTATGCTTCTTATATAGACGATCCGATTAACTACTTTAGGAAATGTGCTAAATCAACTTCGGAAGAAAACACACTAACGATGAAGCTATACAAAGCTGTTAATAATTCAGGTATAAATGTAACGGAAGTTAGTATAAATTGTGATCCATATGTAGCTGATGGAGGCTCAGTAATAGAAAATGTTTCTGTAACACCACTTCTAATTCCATATACTGATAATATAGTCGAAAAAGAGACAATGACGGAACATCCTTACGTAGATGTTGCACTTAGAATATCAATCCCATCCGATATCTGTATGACTTATATAAATAATGATTCGTTAATAACAGGATGTTCTGGAATTGCGTTTGAGTATGATTATGAAACATGGTCTTGTGAACTCCCATTAATCGCTTATGATAATGTAAATGCTCATAGATATCTAATTGGAGATCAGTATGATATGAGCACATCAACACATTCTTATGGCGGAATTACATTTACATTTGATACATGGAAAAACATACTTCCAAGAAGAGAAAAATCGTTATTGTTTGGGGTCGTAAGAATCGGAACTGATTATACTAATGCTGATTGCAACGTAGAAACTCCGGATGTTTCTTATGATTTAACCGATTTAAAAAATTCTGTTCAGCGAAATTCAATTATTCATGTGGAAAATATATATGCAGACGTAGACGTAAGCCTATGTGAATACATAGTAAATGTAATCAGAAATTCTTTGGATTTCATCGTGTATACAGGACAGTGCGGAGATGATGCATTCTATAGCGTATATTCTAGCGGATTGATTAGAGTTTTTGGAACAGGCGCTATGTGGGACTATAATCCATTAAGCGCAGGAGTTCATACACAGAATCCATTTAAAAACTTTACTCAATTCAATCGACTTATCGTTGAGGATGGAATTACTAAAGTAGGAGACAGATCATTTAGACGGTGTTATAAATTAGGTAGAGTTGAATTGTCAAATACGATTACTGAAATTGGATTTGATGCATTTGTTGCCGACAGTAATTATTTTACTGCAAAGGGAAGTCTCACTGTCGCTAATATACCAAGTAGCTGCACAACTATTGCACAGTCAGCATTCTCAAATACTGCTCTTGAATTTCTTTATGTTCCTGATACAGTAACCACTATTGGCTCTTATGCGTTCAGTCAATGCTCTAATTTAACTGATGTTGTATATGATGCAGAAACGATTAGTGACATGTGCTTTACAAGATGTACGTCTTTACGGAATATGACAATTTTAAGTAATTTGACAAGTATTGGAAAGAGTTGCTTTATGTACTGCACCTCTTTAGAGGAAATAACATACAACAGAACAAAAGCTAGTTGGAATTCAATAACGAAGGGTGAAGGTTGGGACGGAAAGATTACGTCATTCAATCAGGAACCGCCACTACCTGTTCCGGCATCTGAATCAGCATTGCATATAATTCATTGCACAGACGGAGATATTGAGTACACTAATGGATCATGGCAATAAATTAAAAAATAATAAATCCAGACTTAGGAAAATTCTGCCTAAGTCTGGTTATTTTTCTGAAAAAATACAAAAAAGTTAGGCATTTTTTTCCTAGTTATTTTGTATATGTATTTCAACAATTTTAATAATGTTCTTTACATTATGTTGTAATTTATTTTTATTTATTAGCATATTGCATAAATTTTGTGTAAATAGTTTAATTCGGATTATGCAGTATGAGAATTATGCAATTTTTAGTAAATGATTTTTATGAGTAATATAATAATATTATTACTATAATATATATAATAGATTACTTATTATCTTATAATACTTATTATCTTATTTATAAAGCATTTCAGGATATACTACATTTTTATCAGAAAATACTTGACAAATCTAAAGAAATATGCTATAATATTATTAAGCAGAAATATAGAGGTGTTTTATATGGTATCAGTTAATGTTTCCAATGGAAGTATATCTGTTGCATCAAGATATGACAAGAGATTGATTACATTTTTTCGATCATTGCCCGGACGAAGGTGGGATCCAAATGAAAAAGTATGGATATTTCCTGATTCATATTTGAATACATTAGTCCGGTATTTTGTTGATTGTGGGTTTCAGTACAGCGTAAACTCAAAAAATGAGCCTAAGACTGTAGCGGTTAGTTGGGATCATTACAAAACAACTCCGTTCAAACATCAAATTGAAGGAGTTAATTTTGGTCTTCTGCATGATAGATATTTATTAGCAGATGAACAGGGTTTGGGTAAGACAAAACAGATGCTTGATCTAGGAATAGCAAGAAAAGAGTTAGCGAACATAAAACATGTTTTGATTATTACATGTGTGAACAGCTTGAAATATAACTGGAGATCAGAAGTATCAAAACACACGGATGAAGAGGGATATATATTAGGGACAAGATTTTCAAAACGTGGGCGTGAGTATATAGGAAGTAATCAAGAAAGACTGGATGATTTAAATAAATTAGACTCAGGAGAACTAGATCAGTATTTCTTTTTAATTACAAACATAGAAACGCTCCGGTACAAAATTACCCATGAGGAGGAGTGCAAGACAAAGAAAAACGGAACGCGAAAAAAGAAAAAAGTTACTACATATCCGATTGTAGACAGACTCCAAAAATTACTGGAAGACGGTGAGATCGGAATGATTGTAGCCGATGAAATTCACAAATGTAAAGATAGTTCATCACAATCGGGAAGAGCCTTATTGTCTCTTGATTGTAAGTATAAGATAGCCTTAACAGGAACTCCTATAATGAATAAACCAATCGACTTATATACTCCATTGTCGTGGTTAGGCTATGAGACACGTAGTTTTTGGCAGTTTAAGCATCGTTATTGTGTTTTAGGTGGGTTTGGTGCTCATGATATAGTTGGATATAAAAATTTGTCAGAACTGCAATCAAATTTAGATCGGTGTATGCTACGCCGATTAAAGAAAGATGTTCTTGATCTGCCTGAAAAGATTTATATAAGTGACTATGTAGAAATGACACGCGATCAGTGGAAGCTGTATGACGAGGTTCTTGAAAATATAAAGGAAAATATTGATAAGGTTAGATTAAGCCCGAATCCGCTTACACAACTTACAAGATTGAGACAGGTAACAGGAAATCCATCTATATTGAGTTCTATTGTATCTTCAAATCCAAAGTTTGATAGAATGTGTCAGATAGTTGAGGATGTTGTCGAAGCCGGATCGAAAGTCGTGATTTTTAGTTTCTGGACAAATGTAATCAATCCAGCATATGAATTATTGAAAAAACTTGGATATTGTCCTGCTTTGTACACCGGAGAGAACACAGATGTTCGTGAGTTTGAAAAGGATCGGTTTATGAGCGATGATAAGTGTAAGGTTATCCTAGGAACTTGTGGAGCAATGGGTACTGGACTTACGCTGACCGCCGCTAACACAGCTATTTTCCTAGATGAGCCGTGGAATCGAGCTACTAAAGATCAATGCGAGGACAGAATTCATAGAATTGGAACATCTGAGTCTGTTAATATCATAACAATCATGTGTAAAAACACGATTGATGAACGAATAAATGATATTGTTGTGAAAAAAGGAAAATTATCCGATGTTATTGTTGATAAAGAGGATGATGTTAAGCGTGATCCTAGGATTCTTGACTATCTATTATCTTAAGGAGGATTATTGTAATGAATCAGATGATTGATGAAAAAATTATTCTTGAGGACGATCAGGAAAGTTATCTTGATGGCCTTACGTCAGATTACTTTGAGGCGCTGGAGAAAAAGAAATCTTATGAAAGAGTCTGTAAGGCTCTTGGTGATAGTATTAAGGACTTCTTTTCAGAAAATGAAATGGCTAAATATGAAACAAAAAATGGATTTAACCTATCTGTGTCCAAAACCCCGAATATCTCAGTAGACGAAGATTCGTTAGTGGTTTTTTTGAAAAAGACAGGAAGAACTCAGGCAATAAAGACTGTTGAAAAAGTTGATTTTGATGAAATTGAGACAATGATCCGAACAGGAATAATGCAAGCGTCTGAATTGAATGAATTTAAAGAGATAAAAGAGCCTACTATACGATTGAATTGTTCAAAAAGTAAGAAAAAGGATGTTATTTTAGGATAAAATTATGCAACTCACCAAACATGTGACCTATTACTTGACAAATAAAGTCTTATGTGCTACAATGTCATTGTAAAGGTTGCAGTTTACAGGAGTATAGGTAAAAATGCTGATAACTAATCATTATCTGGCATCTTTATATAAGTAAGAACGTGTCCGATGTGTCTGCAACCGCATCGGACACTTCTACTATTATGGGGAGATTACTATGAACGAGAGCATCAGAGAATACGCCACTAAGCGCAGAGATGAAATTGTAAATCAGCTTCTTGTTGGTGGTGGAGATGAATATAAGATCAGGTTATTATCCATGCCGTTTGATATGATTCTAGCCCCTATTCATGTTCCTATGTGGATGTTCCGGAAGTTCGAGAAAAATCCGGAATTGAATCTGAATGACATTGAGAAAATGTGTTTATCGGCTGCAATTCATTTTACTAGAGCATCAACACATACTGGATACATGGAGTGTAGCGGTCTTGTAGAGAAATACTGCATGTGTGATGTGAAAGATGTCAATTCTGCTATGAATCATTTACTGGAAAACGGGCTGTTATTCTGTAAAGAGCTAACGCCGGATCAGTGCTATGGTCATAAACGAAATCGAGGATTTATTGCTAATATTCCGAAACTGAGGGATATTCTATCAAACTATAATTTAAGCGTATGGACTTGATTGGAGGTGCTTCATGGAATCCGTAGCTATTTACTCTTGGATGACAAAAGCACTTGGATTGCGTGGGAACAGTCTGCTTGTGTTTTCGTATATGTTTTCAAATCTTGTTGATCAGTTTCATACCGTTACAATGAATTTAACAGACGTTTCTGATTGGTATGGAATGTCATATAGATCTGTCACTACAAATGTTGATAACCTAATTGAACTCGGCTATATTACAAGGCGCAAAGTAGACAATACGTTGTTGCGTCAGTACAAGCTAAATGTAGATAAAATTTCAACAGAATGTATTAAATCCGGTAAAGATTATTATGTAGAATTCATAGATACTTATAGAGATATACTGATGAAGAAGTTTCCTGATGATATGGATAAGATCAATGATATCCTAAAGGACTTCATTGATGATACTGGAATGTGTAATCCGTCAATACTTATGCTTTCTAATCTTATATCTTTGTCTAGTTTTGATGAAGCTAAGGATTGTTTGAATTCTACAATTAATATTCAGAATATTCCGAATATGAATAAACAGTATGTTGTGCCGGAAAAAACTCAGGACTGTCTCAGACTGTTCGATCAACCAAAGAAAAAGCGTGGAAGACCGTCTAAAAAAGAAGCTAACAGGAAAGAGAAGCTGTTAATACTGGAAGATTTTATACTCATGCGCGGTCGTGGAAATGCAGAGCTAAAAGAATTGCTTATAAAATTTCTTGATACGGATGCTGGGCGTAAATACTCTCCGGATCAGTGGAAATCGCAGCTAGATAATCTTGCCGATTGCGGCATAACAGAAGAACGCATGATTGACGGTGTAACACGATCTTACATGTCCGGATATAAAACGCTGTATTTGAAGCCGCAGTTTGAAAATGATATGTCGGCTAAGATAAAGATTATTGAAGATTATGTATCCTCTGAAAAGGCTCCAGATGATCGACTTTCTGATTATTTGAAGCAATATGTATTTGAAACGACAAAGGGTAAATCATATACTAAAAATCAATTTAGACTTGCTCTTGAAAAATTGAGTGATGTTTGTGCATCGTATGAAGATAAGGTAGCAAGTGTGCGTAGATCATATGAAAATGCATATTCTGCTCTCGCATATGAATCACAGGCTCAGAAATCTATTGATATGGATAAGAAACATGAGCTTATTCATAGTTTTATTGCCGATGGCTATTATTATTTGGTGGATGGTTTAAATGATGTTCTGTATCAGTATGTCGATTCTACAACTGCCGGATCATCAATGAGCGCTTCTGAGTTTTCTGTGATTCTTGAAAACTTGCGTCAATTCTGTTTTGATGACGAAGATAAGGTTTCCCGTGTCAGAGTTGCCATTCAGGGAAATAAGAATGTGTTCGCAACCGAAGATTTCTATGAGACAAAGAAACTCCGTCAGGCTCATGAATCAAGAAGTGAACGTGCCAAGAGTTTAGACAGATCCCGTAAGCAGAGAGTTATTGAATATTCCCGTAGAAATCCTAATGATATTCGTGTAGCCGAAATTATTTCAGAGGTAGGCACAATTTATCAAATGAACACAAAATCAACAAGACCGAATTATCTTTAAGGAGCAGTTCACATGATTGGTATGGATTCAGCTTATTCAAAATGTCCAGATGTATCAAAGTGTTGGTTTAAAGACAAGTGCAGTAAATTTGGAACACCGAATTGTTCTACTGTCTGCACTAAATTTACTCAAACAGACTATCTGTTCCAGTTAAGTAATTTACCGAAAGTAAAACAGGTAGTCCCAAAAATGGATGTTACTGAACTCAGTGAGTATGCTTATGATCTTATTGATAAGATTATTCAGGATGTTGAGTTTTTTGTGAAGTCCGGATATAATCTTTATTTGTATGGTGAAACCGGATCTGGAAAAACATCGTGGGCTATTAAAATTCTAGGAACTTATTTTATGACAATAGCGCCTAAAACGAATTTTACAGTTCGTGGTCTATTTATCAATGTGCCATCACTTTTTAGAGATATCAAGTTGCATATGTCTTATAAGTCCGATAACTTTTATGAAATGTTTCATCATATCGCAAAGTGTGATTTGGTAGTTTGGGATGAAATCGGGCAGACAGATCCAACGGCGTTTGAATCTCAGTGGTTGTATTCTCTTATCAATGATAGAATGCTTGCGCAGAAGTCTAATATTTTTACAAGCAATCTGTCCCCAGATCAGCTTGATAGGCTTGATAAAAGAATAGGCTCTCGTATCTGCACGGGTTCAGATTGTATTGAGATTACGGGAAATGACAGGCGATGTGACACCAAATATACAAATTATTTAAGCAGTCAGGATGTGATCGGATATGGTGGAGGCACAGGTACTTAATAAGATATTAAAAACACGAAGCATTGATATACTGCTAGAAAATGATATTACTCCGGATCATTTCTACGACTATACAGATGAATATGAATATATCATGAATCATTACAATACATACGGTAATGTTCCTGATATTGAAACATTCAAAGATAAGTTTGAAGAATTTACAGTTGTGGATGTAGAGGAATCAGACCGATATCTTGTTGATACACTCAATGAGGAATATCAATATCGTGCAATGGTTCCAATTATTCAGAAAGCCGGAAAACTTGTTGTTGATGATGCTGTTGCTGCGACTGAGTATCTGAAAACTGCCTTGCGTGATCTAGGTATTTTTGGATCAACGGTTGGCATTGATATTATTTCACAAGCAGATAAGCGTTATGAGAAATACAAAGAAAAATTAAATTCAACAACTCCGTGGATGTACCCTACTGGTTTTCAGGAGCTTGATGACATTATAGGCGGTTTGATGCCAGAAGAAGAATTCGTTATAATAGTTGCTAGAACGAATCAGGGTAAATCATGGGTTCTTGCTAAGATGCTAGAACATAACTGTATCATAGGAAAGAATGTAGGCTATATAAGCCCTGAAATGTCTGACGATCAGATAGGTTATAGATTTGATTCGCTGTACGGTCATTTGTCTAATTTTGATCTACTTACAGGACAGGAAGTTCCCGGATATGAAGAGCATATAAAAAAGCTGATGTCTCCTGATAATAAATTTGGCAAGTTTATAGTTGCTCAACCACATGAATTTGGGCGAAAAATTACTGTGAGCAAATTAAGAACATTTTGTTTGAACAATAAACTTGATATCCTCGGAATTGACGGTATTACGTATTTAACAGATGAGCGATATCGTATAGGCGATAATAAAACAACATCATTAACTAATATAAGTGAAGATCTTATGAGCCTGAGTTGTGAGCTTAAAATTCCAATTATTGCTGTTGTTCAGGCAAATAGAAATGGGGTTGGCGAAGGGAATTATGTCCCTGCTCTTGAAGATATTAGAGACTCTGATGGAATCGCCCATAATGCGTCTAAAGTATTCTCAGTTAGACAAAATAACAATAAACTTGTTATTGCTGTTACTAAAGCAAGAGGATGTCCAGTTGGAGCAAAGTTAGCTTATGATTGGATTATAAATACAAGTCATTTTACGTATAATCCTAACACAGATGATGAGGATAAGCAATCCGATGAGGTTGAGTCTAGGTTTAGGAAACGTGATGACGTTGAAAATAAACAGCCATTGACAGCGAGAAGATCATCTGGAAACAATCCATTTTAATGGTAGGTGATAATGTGAGTAATCAGAAGAAAGTAACAATTATTATGAAATCATTTAGTCGTGATTTTTTAAAAGAACATGGATTTATGATTTTTAAAAATCGTGAGCTTATAGTCGAGTCCGATATATCGGCAGAAAAGGAAAAAACGATGTATAGATTCAAGATAGGTGATGGTGTTACTTCATACGAAAAATTGAGTTATGTTTCATCTCTATATAGTATATTTCCAAATGTTAAATTGTATGACAAAGATTATACAACAGAGATTGATCTGAAGATAGAGGGTGAAACGGATGTTTCAGGTTGACGGAAAGCCTATTCTTGCCGAGGAAGTTGATGTAATAGCTGAACTCAGAAATCAGCTATTACTTAACGGAATTGATAGGTTTCAATCTATAAAACAGATAACAGATCATATCATGGTTACATGCCCTTTCCATAAGAACGGACAGGAACGAAAGCCGTCTTGTGGAATATTAACCCGTGATATCAAAAAACCTGACGGAACAGTTGTTCGTGCCGGACATGTTCATTGTTTTACATGTGGATACAACGGAACTATAACCGATGTTATTTCTGAGCTTTTTGGACATTACGACAATGGAGCGTTCGGGGAGCGTTGGTTAATAAAAAATTTTGATACGATTGAATATACAAGCAGACCAGAAATTGAGCTTGATCTTAGTAGAAAAGGACATACTAACGTATCAAAAATAAAGTATATATCAGAACAGGAACTAGATTCATACCGATATACTCATCCATATATGTATAAGAGAAAACTTACTGACGATGTTATAGGAATGTTTGATGTCGGATATGATTCTGATTTTGAGTTAGTAAAAAAAGATGGTAGTGTATCACATTTAAGATGTATTACATTTCCAGTAAAGGATATTGACGGTAATACTTTATTTATAGCTCGTAGATCAGTTGATACTAAATTTTTTCATTATCCATCTGATGTTCAAAAACCTGTTTATGGACTATATGAGTTGAATCATTTTTTTAATCCGTTTCCAAATGAGATCATAATATGTGAATCAATATTTAACTGTCTTACGTGTTTCGCATATGGAAAATTTGCGGTAGCTCTAAATGGTACAGGTACACCGTATCAGATGAAGCAGCTAAACTCTATGCCGAATAGAAAGTTTATTCTAGGTCTTGATCCGGATGATGCCGGAAACAGAGGTCGTGAAAAGATCAAGAAATCATTGAAAAATAAATTAATTACAGAGTATATTATTCCAAAAGGAAAAGATATTAATGATTTGTCAAAAGAAGAATTTGACAATTTGGTTGAAGTAATGTGATTATTATTTATTAAAAATTACTACTTGACAAATCATGATAAATATGATATACTAAGATCATAAATATATTTGAACTTATTTTTTGAATTAAAAACGTGAACGATTGTTATTGAACGGTGACTATGAACATTTAATAATACACTATAGTATGTTAGTATGTTGTGGTCGGCGTTCGATCACAACTTTTTGTTTTTACATCGGGTTCTATCCGATTGTAATAAAAATTTTTATTAAAGGAGATTTTATCATGAAAATCAACAACAGTGATGTAAACAAGTACGGCGGCGATTCATTGGCTAATTTCTTTAGTCTGTCTCAGAATGGAGAAACTGCAAATGTTAGGTTTCTCTATGAAACTGTTGATGACATTGAAATTTTTGCTGTGCATCAGGTTCAGCTTCCAGACAGTAGCTACAGATATGTAAACTGCCTTAAAGAATCTTACGAATCTCCGGTAGATGATTGTCCGCTCTGCGCAAGAGGTAGAGAGACAAAGAATTCCAGTGAAAAGCGTCCGATTGTGAAGCTGTGGGTTCCAATCTACAACGTAGATGATGATGAAGTTCAAGTTTGGGAGCGTGGAAAGACGTTTTATAACAAGCAACTTCTCCCGCTTATGAGTAAGTATGGTGAGCCGTTCTGCGGAAATTCTTTTACTATTAAGAGAATTGGCGAACCGGGAGACAAGAAAACAAGATATGATATTGTATTTACGGACAATGATGATAAGATTCTTGATGATTTCGGTGATATTGATATTCCAAGTGCAGAAGAAAATATCATTCTGAACAAGACGTTTGAAGAGCTTAATAATTTTGTTACGACTCGTACATTTGATGGTTCCGGCATTGATGAAGAAGAAGCTCCGCAGCGCAGAGAGGCATATAATGGAGGAAGTGCATCTGAAAGAAAAAGCAGAAGACCTAACATGATTTAACTTATGGGGTGATATTATGTCGTTGTTTGATATACCTCTTACAAGAGGAAGTAAAGAACGAGATAAAAAGTTACTTGATAAGCCTAAATCAAAGCCTGTCACAAACAAGTATACTGCCGGAATCACGGTAGCCTCAAAAGGTTCCGGCAGTCTTATTGATAGAGTAAACGCTTGTATTTCGTTCGTAAAGGCAAAATTCAAAGGTAAAGAAGATACGTTCATTCTTATTCAAAAAGAAAACGATTTAATTAATTATATTGATCGTTGCATTAAAAACGGAGTAATTAGTATTGATACAGAGACTACAGGTCTTGATCCTATTCTGGATCATATCGTAGGTTTATGCATTTATACTCCGGGAATGAAAGCCGCTTATGTTCCAATTAACCATGTAAATTACATTTCTGGGATTAAGTGCAAAGATCAATTACCACCTGAATTCGTTGCATCTGAGTTGCAAAGAATTGTAGACACAGAAACAAAGACTATTTTCTTTAATGCCCCGTTCGATGTAAGAGTTATTAAGAATAGTTTAGGAGTTTTGATTACCCCTTATTTCGATGCATCAATAGCAGCACATACAATGAACACAGACGAGCCAACTTATAAACTAAAACCACTTCATGATAAATATTGCATGGGCGGAAAAGAAGGTGCATTGAGTTTCGGAACATTGTTTGATGGACTGCCGTTTGACATAATTCCAATTACAACTGCTTATCTGTATGCATCAAATGATGCTATCATTACTTATGAACTTTATAGGTTCTATGCGCAGTGGTTAGAGCCGGACGGAGAACACTATAATGAACTTGGTATTCCGGAATTGTCTGACATGTTCTTTAATATCGAAATGAAGTCTATGCCGACATTTATTGCTATGGAGCAGTACGGTGTTGAAATGGATTATGAACGTGCTGAAAAATTGTCTAAGCGTTATAATGATTATCTCACAAAGATGGAAACTAACGTAAGTAAGGTTCTTGCTGAGTATAAGGAAGAAATCGAGGACTATAAACGTAAGAATCCTATGTGTAAATTGAGCGATCCTGTAAACCTGAATAGCACCGTTCAGCTTGCTATTGTTCTATATGATATTCTGAAACTAAAATCTCCGGATCCTAAAAAGCCTAGAGGAACGGATAAGGAAATTTTACAAGAATTAGATCATCCTATCTGTCGCGCAATTAGTGACATGCGGAAGTTTTCAAAAGTTATTTCAACATATGTTGATAAGATTCCGAATGAAGCGAAACGGTATCCGGATAAGAGAATTCATTGTAGATTCAATCAGTACGGAGCTGCTACTGGACGAGTTTCGTCAAATTCACCCAATTTACAGAATATTCCTTCCCAACCTTTTGTGCTAAATGACGGAACAGTTATTGACTCAGGACACGATGTGAGGCAGTTGTTTAAGGCATCTGACGGATGTATCTTAATGTCTTGCGACTATTCCGGACAGGAAGTTAGAGTTGCAGCCCATTTGAGTCATGATAAAAAGATGATTCAAGCGTATGTGGATGGAAAAGACGTTTATTCAGAAATTGCCGCACTATCGTTTAATAAGACTTATGAGGAATGTTGCGAATTCGCTCCTGACGGATCTAAGAATCCACCGGAATGTAAAGCAAGGCGTGGAGAAGCGAAAAAAATTGTTTTGGGTAGACGTATAATTGCCCCTGTATATGGTGACATATGCAGAAAAGTTTGTGAACCATATTACTCATGGGTGTGCTGAGTATATGTCAGCGCTAACGGTAGAAGTTAGATAAGACTTGCAATCAACGATATTGCACATAGACCAAAGACGAATACGCTTCGTAAGAGAACCTACGGTCCTGAAATATGGATAGCAGGAAATACCGTGCTAAGTCAACGTATTTATATTTTAGGTTGGAGATACGTTGAAAAGTGTATCGACTAATTTAGCTCCGAGGATGAGTTGCGGAGTGAAGTGCAAACAAACTCTTTAGTATAGAGTTTATAAGATAGTCAGGTTAGTATGAAAATACTAAGTAAACCGACATTATACGGAAGAACAATTCCATCAATAGCAGATCAGTTAGGAAAAACTCCAAAAGAAGCCGAAGCTATTTACAACAAATTGCTTGCTAAGTTTGACGGATTGAAAGACTTTATCGAAGAATCAGAGGACATGGCTAGAGAGTATGGATATGTTACTACTGCATGTGGCAGAAGAAGAAACATTCCTGATATGCAGTTGCCTTTGTATGAATTCACATATAAAAAGGGGTACAAGCCTGACTTTGATCCACTTTCAGATAATCCGGAAGATTCTGATGTAGTTCCTATTGAAAAGGTAAAAGAACTTACAAATAAGCTGTTACGTTGTAAGTGGTATAAAGACCGTGAGGCTCTTAAAGAGAGAATCAAAAATAGCGGCATCAATATTAAGGATAATACCAGAAAAATTGGTGACGCTACTAGACAATGTGTTAATGCGCGTGTGCAGGGTAATCGAAAGACTGCTCATTTACATTGAACCATATTACTCATGGGTGTCGAATTATTAAGTTCGGCTAACGGTATCAGTTGAATAAGACCGTTGCACAAACCTTACAAGGAGATTGCAACATTAAAAAGGACGAAGTAGCTGACTAAGAGAGTCTAAGGTTCAGAATTTATTCTGGATAGCTGATAATACCGTGCTAAGTTACAATGAGAAAGAATGATATATTTTGAAGGATATTTATGTAATAACAAACAAAGTAAATGGAAAACAATACATAGGTCAAACTTCCATCGGATACCTAAAAAGATTTAATCGGCATTGTAGATCATATAGATACGGGGTTAATACTTTGATATCAACTGCAATACATGAGTTTGGAAAAGATAATTTTTCGGTATCTATTATAAAGACAGTTCCCGATGATGATGCTGATTTTTGGGAAATTTTATACATACGAATGTATAAAACTCACGTTTCGTTCGGTGGTTATAATATGTCTTTTGGAGGTTCTAGGAATCCTATGGAGGATAGTTTTGTTAGAGAAAAACATCTTTCAAAATGTAAATCTGAAGAATTTAGAGAAAAACAAAGGCTTTTAAGCACTGGAAAAACTCATTCAGACGAGACAAAACAAAAATGCAGAGAAGCTACATTAGCTAATTTAGACATATGTACTGCTGGTTTTAGGTCTTATAATGAAAGCAGAAAGATACCCGTAGGAATGATTGAAAATGATGAAATAATAATGAAGTTTGATAGTTTATCTGATGCTTGTAGGTATTTAGGAGTTACTGATAAATCTGCAACTGCTCATATTAAGATGTATGCAGATAAATATAACAAAAACGGAAAAAGGGCTAAATTCTTAGGTTATTCTTGGACACTGTTGTAAAAAGTGTATCGACTATCCCTATATGGGAGTAGGACAGAAGATGAGTTACTGTCCGAAGTGGTGTGAGTCAAATTTTGACAAGATATAGTCAGGTCATATAGAAATATATGAGTAAACTGAGTGCCGCAGATTTAACAAAGAAAGCGCAGATTCTACTTTATGCGAATCAGGAATTGCGTGATCTTGGATTCAAAATGCTTGTTCCTATTCACGATGAAATCTTAGCCGAGTGTCCGATTGAAAATGCAGAGCGCTGTTCAGAGCTTATGTCTGATATAATGAAGAAAGCGGGTTCGGATCTGTGTGTACCGCTTGAATGTGATGTAGAGCTTTTCTATAACTGGTACGGAGAATCTATTAGCATAGATGATCTTAAAAATCAAAGAAAGGAAGTAAATTAAATTGAGTAGCTTTACTATTGAAACCAAAACGCTACAGAGCATGATTAGAAAAGTAATCAAGTGCGCGTCAGCCGCATCTAACAATGTTATTACTTCTCTGTTGAATGTTACGATTGAATCCGGCGTTTTTAGAATTTCAAAGACAGATTCAAGAAACTTTCTTGATGTGACGCATAATGTTGACGGAGATGATATTGAGTTTACCGTTATTGTTGATACATTCAGTCAGATTGTTTCTAAGATTACCACAAAGGATCTTACAATCACAAAGAACGATGATTGTATTGTAATCGAGGGTAATGGAACATATAAGATTCCGATTATGCTTGATGGTAGCGGATCTGAGATTGAATTTCCTAGATACATTGTAAGAAATCCTATTTACTCAGGAACTATTTCAAAGGCAGACATTAAGACTGTTCTTATGTGTAATAAGCCGTCTGTTGGTGTTCCGAATGCGGTTCCTGTTCAGGCTCTTACTGGTTATATGTGTACTGAGGATTCTGTAATTACGGCGGACACATTTAGAGTGTGCATCACAAATCTCGGTCTTTTCAATACATACTGTCTTATTCCTGAATCTGCATTCGATTTGCTTGGGTTGTTTGATTCAGATGTTGAGTACGTTGCGGATGACGAATGTGTTGAATTTAAGTCCGGAAACATGAGACTTTTTACATCATTCATGAATGATCGAATTGATGAATTCCCACTTGAAAAGTGTGAAGCTCTCGCAACCAGTGAATTCCCGTCAAGCTGTGTTTTGAACAGAACTGCTGTTCTCTCTGCTGTTGATCGTTTGTCTCTGTTTATTAAGCAGAATGACGATAAGGCAGTCAGATTTAATTTCAATAAAAACGGCGTGATTCTTGAAGCTCCTGATAGAACTGCGGTAGAACAGGTTGATTATATGTCAAGCACAGATTTTTCAGAATTTAGTTGCTTAATTAAAGTAGACTCTATCAAGAAATTATTCAATGCACGATCCGGAGATGCTGTTAATATTTATTATGGTCTTGATAAGTTTATCGTTATTAAGGATAGTGATATTACTTCACAAGTAAGTGCATTGCTTAAAGATCGTTATTAAGGAGTGACTCAGCGTGGGAAGACTTCCTCTATTTACAGCTAAGTTATTAGATGATGCTACTCCACCTGTTGAAGCACAACTGCTGTCTGATATGGACTATGTAGTGCGGCAAATGAATAAGCCTTTGCCGCACTACTACTATAGAAGTGTTACTACAGAGGATCCTTGTTTTGATGCAACAAATAAACGTGTTGATATTATTTGTGTCGATGAACTGCCTGAAGCATCTAATGATAATTTAGGCCGTATTTATAGTTTAAATGATAAAGGATATTTTTTGTGTGTGGTTAGTGACGGAAAGCCGTCAAGAACTTATAAACCATCATGTATGAAGTGTTTGAGACAGATGTACTATCAGATTGTTGGCGCTGATCTGGATAAGTCTAATTCAAAATCAGGTGACTTTTTCGGAATTTGCGAATCAGGCGAAGATCGTCATAAACGAATTCAGACGTATCTTATGCGAATGAAAGAATATGGAATTGATTTGGAATACATTTCAATTTCAGACTACGTTAAACAAAAAGGAATTGATTACATAGAAGTTAGATCAATCAATGAATATGAAACAAAGCTACATGATAATAAGCGAAATATCACTTTCATGTGTGATGGAATTATAAAGTACAAAGGTTCATACTATGTTGTTGAAATTAAAACTGAAAATTCTTATAAGTTCGGAAATAGAAGTTATGTAGACAGTATTCATAGGAATCAGGCTTATACATATTCTCTGGAATTTGGCATTGATGATGTAATCTTTATTTACGAGAACCGAGATGTTTGTACGAAGAAATCTTATTGCCTTAAAGTAAAGGATTCCGATAGAGAATTTATTGAGAATCGAATAAAAGAATGTGATTCTTATGTAGAAAAGAAGCAAGCTCCACCGCTTGAAGATACTGTTGATAAACATGTTTGTCAGTATTGTGATTATAAGACAGTATGCAAGTTGGAGGGAATGAATGAAAAGGGATAATCGAGGGAAGGATTTTGAAGCCGAAATACAAAAGGCAGTAGAATCCGTTGATGGTGTTTCTATTGACAGACTTCCTGATCCTATGGGCGGATATTCCGGTGTTCGCAACATAGCTGATTACTCAGTCTTTCATTCGCCTGATATGTTTTATTTAGAGTGTAAATCATTTTATGGAAATACTTTGAATTATAAAACGGGAATCAGACCTAATCAATGGGATGGAATGCTTGAAAAAAGTAAAATTAAGAGATGTGTAGCCGGAGTTTGTGTATGGTTTATTGATTATGATCTGACAGTGTTTGTTGAAATTACTGAGTTGGAACGACATCGAGAATCAGGAGCGAAGTCGTTGAACATTTCAGATGTGACCACCGATAATACCGTAAAGCATTATATAATTGACGGAAAGAAGAAACGTGTTATGTATTCCTACTTTGGCGATAAGTTTTTAAAAACACTGCACTCTATTTCAGATGAAAGGTGGGGTAAGTATGGATCGTGATATGATGGACTATATTACAGACTCAACTGAAAATGATTCAGTGATTATTGATGAATATGTAAATAAATTAGTGGATAATTGCTGTACGAATCTTGACAGTTATATAAAGTATGTCTTTGATCTGCTAAATCGTGAAGATCGTGCGATTGCTGACTCTGAGTTGGATGATATTGTTCTTACAATCCCATCACTTATTTATTTCGCAGGTGAAACTCAGGAGAGATTAGGAATTCGTCATGATGTATCTGAGACAAACAGGAAAGCTCTATACAATGACTTATACCTTAAATCATCTGGAACTGCTCAGTGCAGAAAGTCAGAAGCGGAGTTGAAAACGTCTGAATATGACGTTGTTACTATTATTTATGATCGAGCATATAATCTTATTAAAGGTAAGATTTCATATGCAACTGAGCTACTACAAAGTGCAAAGCGTGTTCTGTCCAGAAGAATTACTGCTATAGAGCTATCAAGATATTCTGATACGAAAGAGGGCTAATTTATGTCTGAGCTATTAACTCTATTTGCTGAGTTTAATAAGAAATATAAATCCGATTTATTCACTATGGGAACTACAGTTCGCAACTGCCCTAGAATTCCTTTTAGTAGTCCCGGAGCAAATAGAATTCTTTATGGTGGAATTCCGAGAGGTCGTGTTACTGAGTTTTTTGGTGAAGAGCAATCAGGAAAAACGACCACTGCTCTTGATATAGTTGCAAATGCGCAAAAGTTATTCAAGCGCGAGTATGATGAAAAGATTGAATTTTATGAAAATCTACCAAAAATGTCTAAGGAGCAATCGGTTGATTATAATGATCTAAAACAATCTGAGCCATTGAAGTGTTTGTGGATAGACTGTGAGAACACTTTTGATGAAGAATGGGCTGAAACTCTTGGAGTTGATGTTAAAAATCTAGGAATCATGAAATCAGAGTCTCAGAGTGCCGAGGAGATCTTTGATATGCTTCTACAGCTTCTTGAGACAGGTGAAGTTGGTTTGTGCGTTCTTGATAGTATCGGAATGATGGTTTCAAGTAAAGAAATGGAGAAAAAAGTTGACGAAGCCACTTATGGTGGAATTTCACAGGCACTAACTAAATTCTCTAAAAAGGTAGAAACTGTATGTGCAAAGACAGGATGTGCATTTATTGGAATCAATCAGGTTCGTGATAATCTAAATGCGGGATATGGTGGACCGTTAGTAGTAACTCCGGGCGGAAAGTGTTGGAAACATGTGTGCTCTGTTAGACTTGAATTCAGACAAGGAACTCCGTTTGATAATAACTTTAAGGATGTTAAAAAGAGTTTTGAAAATCCATACGGACATAAGGTAATGATCCGAGTAGTAAAGACAAAGGTGTGTAAGCCTGATAGAAAGCTAGGAGAATATACTTTAACTTACTATACTGGTATTGAACCGCTTATTGATCTTGTATCTCTTGCTATTAGCTATGACATTATTCATCAATCAAAGGCATGGTTTACTATTATTGATCCAGAGAGCGGAGAAGTTAAATGCAGAACTCTTGAAGACGGCACTCTTGCAGAAATCAAGTTGCACGGACAGCAAGAAATCTATCCATTCCTACAGGATGAAGAAAACAGCGACATTCTTAAGTATATAGAAGATTCAGTGAATAATAAGATTTCATAAAATATGGAGGCTAATATGACGCTTAGTAAAACTCAGCAAGAAATTGTAGATTCTGATGCACGGAATATCATTGTTGATGCCGGAGCGGGTTCTGGAAAAACCAGAACCCTAACCGAACGTGTTAAAAGGATTCTAAATTCAGGTGTGAATCCTAAATCAGTAGTTGTTATAACATTTACAAACTTAGCTGCGGATGAATTAAAATCAAGACTTTCTGGCGTAAAAGGAATCAATAGTTGTTTTGTAGGCACGATTCATTCTTATGCAAATAAGTTGTTGAAGCAAACTGCTATGCAGTATGAAATTTTTGAATCATCTCATGAAGTTGAGTTTATGAAATTGCTCATTGAAAAATATGCAAAGTCATGTACGATGTCTGATTACATGACATATTCAAAGTATCGCTACATGTCGGACAAGGGATTGATTTCAAAAGACTCTATTGAAAAACATATCAGAAGCTATGCTGTTCTTGAAGAAATTCTTTATTTGCTAGGTGTCAATCAGTCTTACAAGTATCCGGAAACGGTTAAAACACTATGCAAGAAGAATCATATCATTGACTTTGATGAATTGATTGTTCTTTCTACTAAGTTTTTCAACGAGAATAAAACAAAGTTATCCTATCTGTTTGTTGACGAATTTCAGGACATTAGCTATCCTGTTTACAAATTCCTAATGACGCTCAATGCAGAGAATAATTTCGTTGTCGGTGATGATTATCAGAGTATCTATGGATTTAGCTCAGGTGATGTTAGTATTTTCTTGTCGCTAATGAATAATGAGAACTGGAAATCATTTATGCTAACTGAGAATTACAGAACACCGAAACGTATTATGGATTATGCAAACAGAATCATTAAAAAGGCATCTGATATCATTGTAAAAGATACAGTGTGTATGAACGATGATCCGGGCGATCTGAAAATTTCATCTAAGTTTTTATTTGAAGATTTTATTCATTCTATTGATCCCACTGAGGATTGGTTTATTTTAGTACGATCAAACAAAGAACTGAATGAGGTTGACCGATTGCTGAAAAACTATGGAAAAGATCATACATGCATTCGTTCAGCGCAGCTAACATCTGAAAACAAGGATGATATTTTAGATAAGGTCGGGATTAAAGTAATGACTGTTCATACGGCAAAAGGAAATGAATGCAGGAATGTAGCAATTTACGGTAACTTCCCTGTATCAAATAAGAATCCGAAGTCAGAGGAAATTAAAATCTACTATGTAGGTGTTACAAGAGCTATGCATAGTTGTAAGATTTTTTCGTGAGGTTTATTATGGGACTGAAAGAAGAATTTATTAAAATTGCAAAGGATAATATCAAGCGTGATGGTATTGATGATCTTTTGTCGTTTCTTGAAACTACTGATTTCTATGAAGCTCCGGCTAGTACAAAATATCATGGAAGCTATGCCGGAGGACTGCTAGAGCATTCTATCAATGTGTATTATGCTCTACTTGATGAAATTAGATTTATTTGGGGTTCGTCTGTAGAAGATTTCAAGTATAATATGGAAACCCTTACAATCGTTTCTCTATTCCACGATCTGTGTAAGATCGGAAGATATCGTAAAACTACTAAGAATTTTAAGAATAAAGAAACAGGCGTGTGGGAAGAAAAAGAAGTCTATGAATATGATCCAAACTGCTATCTTTTAGGACATGGAGCTAAATCTTTGAAATACATTCATCAATTCATGAAATTGACGGATGAAGAAGAGCAAGCTATTTACTGGCATATGGGTCCATATGATTTATCTGATTATAGCAGTAAGTCTGATCTAGGACATGTTTATACCGATAATACTCTTGCATTCGCACTGAATAGAGCAGATATGTTCGTTACTTATATTATTGAAAACGATAAGTTTGAACAGTGATTAGTCATAATACACAAAAATCCTCACTTATTTTAGTGGGGATTTTTCTTATTATTTTTTCAAAAACCTATTGACATTTGAATCAATGTATGATATAATATAGACAGTGAGAGGAACGAAGCCAACTGAAATTCAAGGAGGAAACGAAAATGAGCAAGAACAGAAAAGAGTATGTAATGACTGAATTCGGATATCTCTGTGAAAGAGATTGCAAGGAGATTAAGAAGCACTGCGAAGGGACTTCAATGCATATCGAAGTTTCTTGGAGCAATTTCGCAGGAAACTGTACTCTTATTCTTACGGCTGACGCTGAGAACAGCTATGAAGAAGTTCGCGGAATGTTTATTTTCCATGCTCTGTGTGTCATCTCTGATCTTTCGAGAAAACTTTAATATTGATGGAGGAAACGAAAATGAAAGTTAAGGAACTGATGAAAGTTGCACATCTGTATGACGGTCAGGAAACTATTGTCAAAGACGTTGAGACCGAGGAGATTTTCAGAACGAACGGTCGTTACGACTTTGATAAGTCGGTTGAAGATCGGGTTCTGGATATGAAGGTAAATACTTTTAATATTTCTGATTCAGTTCTTCTGATCTATGCTCGTGCCACAAGGAAAAGAGTTAAGGAGGATTAAAATGATTCGGATTGCATATATGTGCGGAGGAACTTTTGATGTTTTAATTGACGAAATTCAAAAATATGATGTTCCTTATTTTTACGTTGTGGATCGAGGAAACGGATCCAGTTGTTGCGTTCAGGTAAATGGTCCGGCTTATCTTGAAACCGCAATTCCTAATGAATTTCTCACTATAGAACAGAAAAACTGCCTGATGGCATGTCTGAGAAGAAACAGACATAAAGGATTGAAATATAATAACTGGGAATATATGATTGATCTTATGATCGAATTCGGATATAAACATGTGTATGAATCGACAAAGAAAAGTATTCCTTATTATAATAATCTTTAATAAGGAGGTTATGAAGTATGTTTACTGTTAGGTTTTGGAATGCTTCCGGAGAATGTATTCAGATTTGCGGAAAATATCATCTGACATTTGATACCTATGAGGATGATTGGGATGCCGCTAACGCTCTTATCAAAAAAGCACATAAGCAAGGAGCGGTTGAAATGGACATTAACAATAATTTTTATCCGATTATCAAAGATTGATTCATAGTAGCTGACCTATCGGCAATACGGGGAGATTGGAGTATTACAATGACTATCAGAGAAGTTTGCATTCAGCTTTATGATCTTTCCGTTGACGGGCATTTTAATGGAGAGAAATTCTCTCAAACACAGCTTATCAACTATGTCCGTAATTCTTTCAGACCGGAGGTTAATCTTCACGGCGATAATAAGCTCGTTATGATGATCGAACTTCCTGATGGCGTATGGTATTTTTACATTGTTCAATATGATAAAGGACAATTCGATTACTACATTCCGGATACACGCGAACAGGAAAAGCGTGTGATCACAATTCTAAATTGACTTTGTTCAAATTGTGCAAGTTGCATGATGGACTAAAATCAGCATTGTGCAACTTGCCTATTGACATTTTAGGAATGATATGATATAATCATCGGAGGTTGTTAGAATGAAATGGAAAGTATGGAATACTGCTCGTTACAATGTCATTTATCATGTTGAAGCAGAGTCTTTGGATGAAGCTATTCGTCAGGGTCGAAAGTTTGATCCGGATGTAGCTGCGGCACAGCCGGAAACTAATGAAATTCTTGTGACGTTTAAGAATGGGCGCAGAGTGAGATATACAACTGACGTTCTGAGAATGTTAAAAACAGATTCTGAAGTATCCTGCATTATTGATGCAGATACCGGAGAAGTTCTTTATGCAAATTAAGGAGGTTTATTATGGAATATATCATTATCGGAGATACCGAGAAGTTTGATGGATGTTTGATTACCGTTTCTGGATCGAAAGAACAAGCAGAACGTGATCTTGAAAGAATGACAACGAATCCAAATGACAATGATAAAGCTCTTATGAAGGGACATAAGAATCTCCGAATTAAGGCGGTTGCAGAAAAGGATTGTTGGTGGAATGATCCGGTACTTTGTAATTAAGTTTATGTTATGAAATTTTTATAAAGGTATTGACAAAGAAGATAAAATATGTTATACTATATATGTACACTTAAATGTGCAGTCGTTCAGATCCTTATATGATAACCTAAACAGCTAGGTTTCTCACATTACTTGCGGGTGATAATGTGCTTTTGAGGCTGTTTGTGAAAAAAGAAGTGACATTCTTTATACTACCCCGTGGTGAAGTGGAAAACACTTGCGGCTTTGACCCGCACATTCGTTGGTTCGAGTCCAACCGGGGTAATCAAACGTGCCTGTAGCTCAGTAGGTAGAGCAACGCCCTTTTAAGGCGTGGGTCAAGAGTTCGAGCCTCTTTAGGCACATTCAATATCAAAAAAAAGGATGTGATATCGTGATTAGACTGATTGTTGAAAAAAGAAATATTCGTGAAGGATATG
>JAEIGA010000014.1_pt1 | contig 214172 bp, 306 predicted proteins | sample 9270691 | NCBI WGS metagenome assembly JAEIGA01 (sample SAMN17057246, study PRJNA624740) | gut metagenome | biome: biome; isolation source: fecal sample | host: Bos grunniens | place: China: Xizang | collected 2019 | reverse complement strand
TATGTCAATAAATGAAGTGATTGTTGAAAAACTCAAGGAACAAGGTGTATCTCATTATCTTTATGAAAACGAGGAATATCTCGACGAAATAAGAAACGGAAGTATAGTTTGTGAAGGCATTAATATCGACGATATAAAAAAAGATGATATGGGGTTAAATGAAGGTTCAATATTCAAAGGACACTAAATCTATATTTCAACTTCATAAAAGAAAAAGGCACCTCGTCATTGGGGTGCCTTTTCTGTTATATGCTGTATTGTGTCAATTCAACATTAGATGATGTCGTAACCATCGCCGAAACCAACTACGAATGTGTAGTATGATTGTTCTGGATAGAAACCAGCGTCAACGATTGCGAAACGTGAGTTGACTAACAACTTAGGAGCCATTGTACCTTCAGCGATTGTTTGAACTGTATCAGCAAGGATATAAGGCATGAAGATAACGCCAGGTTCTTTACCGTTTGATTTACGTCCAACGCAAACACGGTTGTCTTCCCATGTCATGTATGGGTCAACGTATAAGTTAAGACCAGCAACACTACCTGCGAAGTACAATGAGTTTTGTCCGTTTTGTGTCAATGTGTTGACCATTGGAGCAACAACGAAAGCTGCATTGTCTTGTAATGCTGATAAGATGTGAGCGTTCGTAACAGCGAATTGACCACGACCACGACGTGAAACAGAAGCGATTAAGTTAGCAGCTGCTAAAAGACGTGACATGATACGACGTTGAGCGTAGATCAATGTTGAATCGATTGCTGAACTTGTGTTACCAACAGCTTTGAAAGTCCAGTTTGCACCGAGGTTATTACCGTGGATGTCAACGTATTTGTTTGTAATGCTTGACATTGTAACATTTTGTCCAGGTGTACCGAAGTATAAGTTCAAGTCAACGTTTTGATAGTCTTTTTGTGTTTTAGCGTTTGTAACACCAAGTTTGAAGATTCTATCAAGGATTCTGTTGTTGATTGATTGTGAAATTTGGTTTTGCATTGATTCGAGAACTTTACCAACAACGTCGATACCATATAATGGCATATCTTGTAATTGTTGACGTGTTACAGTACCTGTTACTTCATAAGAACCCATTTGAACCATCTTCGAGAACATACGAGCGCCGATTGTGTTACCTGTACCTGTTTCGTTTTCAGCACGTGTCATTGGGTCAGGATTGTTAACGTAGTTACCGTTACCATCTTCACGTTTAGCGAAGTTCGAGAATTCATTTTGGAAGTCAGCAGCTACAGAAACTAATTGAGCTCTCATTGTGTTAGCTTCTACTTCAGCAACACTTGCAACAGCTGCAGTGTCAGCGAATTTTACAGTTGTAGCAACTTCAAATACGTCAGCGATTGAAACGTTTTCTGTTGCACTGCCGTCTGTTTTTGTTGCACTAACAACTTCGATGATAACGTTGTTATCGATACGTGAGAAACCGATGAATGTACCAACTAATTGGATTGTATTAGCTTCATTTGAAATTGTAACGTTTGAACCACTAGTGATGTCTTTCTTTGATTTGCCTGTTGCGTATGTGATTGCTGGGCAGTTGAATTTTACATACATTGGCTTGTTGTCAGCACCATTGCCTTTACCGTCAGCCCATGTTTCATTCAATTGACCGAGTTTACCACCTGCGTATGGTGTATCGAAATATGTCAACATTGTCCAAGGACCTGTTGATGGGATAACTGGAACGAGTTCAAGACCGATTGTAACAGCTGCAATTTCCAATGACATTGGAAGAGTTGACATTGGGATGTCGCCTGAACCTCTTTGATATAATGGATTGTGGAAGTCAGCGCCTGTGTTACCGATACCTGTTGTTTGTTGGAAACCGTTAGCTTGTGGCATCATTGGGTTACCGATACCTAATGTGTTCAATGGAGTAGCATAAATACCACCGTCGATAGAAACGCTTGGTGATTGTTGTGCTTCAAATAATGAGTGAATTTGTGCGTATTTTGACATCCACTCAACTTTTTGTCTATCTTGTACACCATATTCTTCTGTAATGATGTTTGACCAAGATTTTTGTTCGTTGATAATCATTTTTTATTCGATATTTTTATATTTATATTATAACAATAATTTTTTACGGTTTTGTTTTTTAATTGATTGATACATAATATTATATGTCACCTGAACCTGGTGTTTGGTCTACGAAGTCTGACGACGTGTTTCCGATACCTGAAGTCTGTTTCATGTCGACTTGCGGTGGCATAGGATTTCCAATACCCATCGTGTTCAATGGACCTGCGAATAGACCTGAACCCGTCAGAGGCGAGTAACGTGCTTGTGCCATGTTGGGTCTTTCAATATTTTTATTCCGTTGTTTTTGATGTATTTCTGTATAGTCCGATAATGCATCATCACAATCTTGTTGAAGCCGTCATCGGAAAGAAGAAAATCAACGTCTTTGAAGTTATTCATGAAGAAGTTTTCCGTGAGAACGCAAGGACAGTTCGACAGCCACAGTATTGTCCAGTTGCATTCCCTATGTCCACGGCACATATGATTTGGCATGATTTCCTTAAATGTCTCGACGAAAAGGTCAGCTAAATAGTCGGAATTAGTCTGTTTCTTCGTCGTCCATACCTCGAAGCCTGTGCCTGTGTTGTCCGTCTGTGAAGCGTTGCAGTGAATGGAAATCATTATGCAGTTGTATGTCTTGCAATATTCATTCACACGTCTCGCACGTTCCGACAACGTGATATCACTCGTCTCAGGCGTGATTAGAATGTTACGTATTCCGTTATGTGTCAGCTTGTCGGAAAGTGCCTTTGCGATCTTACGTGTATATTCCCATTCATAGATACGACGCTTGAAATACGTAGGAGAACACTTGCCAGGTGTCTCATATCCGTGTCCGTTATCTATCAATACGCAAAACTCTTTCATTTTCAATATTATAAAAATTTATTAATATAAATAATAATTTTTTTCACGTTTTTTGTCAAGTTCTGTGTCATGTCTATTATATATATACGTCAATCGTTTTTACAAAACGAGTTGACAGCGCAGTGCGACTGCGCTAAGGAATATGAACGTATCAATTTTTTTAAAAAATGAAAAACATGAATAACACACAAAACCTTTTAGAAAACATGAACGGAATGTCTTTACAAGAATTTATGAGATTGGTATCATTGCAGACTGCCGAATCAATCGCACACTACGTAAATACACGCAAGAATGGAATCAAATCAAACAATTCATCAAACGACATCATTGTAATGGAAGATATTCCATTGAACGTTGATGACGTGGTGCAGATCACCGGTTCTGAAACAAAGAATGCCGAAGAAACAGACATCGAGACTGAAGATGTCGAAAACAAGGTCGAATTGAATACGATTTTCGCAACATCTGATGTCAAATTGATTAAGGAGCGACGTGAAATAATATCATCAAGAAATTCAAAACGTGCAGTATCGGATATTGATAAAGTTGGAGCGAAACATTACAAGGAACCAGTACAAACAGTCATTCAATTGTATGTAAACGGAAAGGCAAAGAAAACAACCATCGAATTTGAATCAATCAGTTCTTGCATCAAATCCCTTACCGGTTGCAACAAAAAAAGTAATATCTGCAACAAATTCATTCAAAGACTCAAGTCAAAGGAATTTGAAGGATTCGCCATCGAAAACGAACCAAATTCAATGTGGAAAATCATTGAAATCAGTGGAATGTCATTAGATGAATACAAAGAACACAAACGCAATCAGAAAAGACAAAAAGCAAAAGACAAGAACGCAGAAAACACACAATCCGATGTGAATAATACAGAAACAAAGAAGTCAAAGAGACATAAAAAGGTGTTCAAATACACTTACAATGAAAATGGAAATCCTTCAACAACAATCACTAAGACATATAACAAACGAATCGATTTCATCAACGAACATTTTGGAAATGAAAGTGACGAAATGAAGAATAAAATCAAACAGCGATTGTCAAATAAAGGTTCATTCGGAAACTGGACAGAAATTCGCATTAACAAATAATATCATCATCATTCACATTACAATATCGAAACACATCTGAAATATGATGTGTTTCTCCTTATATATACTAAAACATCTTATTTATGACAGATAAAGAACGCAACGAAATTACAAAACAATATTATCCTCTTATCACTAAATTAACGAACCAATACCTCGAAGGCAACGATTCTGAACTCGTGCGTGGAGCGGCTGAATACGGATTTTCATACGCCTTGAATACATATAAGGAAGGCACTTCGCAAACGTTCTTGCAATATGCAGCTTGGTGCATGAGAAACTTCATTCTTAATGACATCAAAGCATATAGCAGTGTCGTTCGCAATGAGCCTAACTCACAGCATTATTCCGATTGTGAGGAGTTTTCAGATAAATTGGCATATGAAGACGAATACTATACAGACGATTACGACAGAATCGTCAGAATAATACGGGAGAAGATCGAGGCGAAATACAATATCGAAAAATGTGAGATGCTGTATCATTCCATGGCCTTGTTCGGATACAAGAAAATGACGCTGAAAGAATTATCTATGCAGTATGGAATTTCACAACCTGGTATCAAGCAGATGAATGACAGAATCATCAGTTACATACGTTCTGACGAAGAACTGTTGCGAGAAGTGAAAGAACTGTGCTTGGAATGAGAATAAAAAAAACTCCCCGAATTTCGAGGAGTTTTTTGTTGTATATATAAGTAAGATTACTTCAATGAAACTGACATTCCGCCTTTGCGGTAGATTGTCAATGTCTGTACCATCTTACCACCACCCATACCTGGTTCGATTGACGTGTCGAGAACTAACATTTCATTGTTGATTACATCATCAGTGTTGTTCGTTTCATCACATACGTTGATGAATTTGTACATACCACCGTTGCCGACGATTTGCGAGCAGATCGTATCAGCTTTCGATTTGATTGTATCACGCAACGCTTGTGTGTTGAATTCCCATTGATATGCTTGTAACATCTTCTCGATTTCGTCTTGCAAGAATATCACTAATTCACGAACATTGATTTTTGACAATGCTGTAACAGGATTTTGTTTTGCAGTTTGGTTTGAGTTGATGTATGTTCCACGTCCTGGTTCATATACCATGCAGTTGACACCCATTGGTTCTAAATTGTCAAGGTCGGCACGTGAGAAGTTGAAGTCAGGACCGACAAGACCTTGTGCTGTAATGTTACCATAAACAGGACCAGCGACGATTGAATATGGGAAACGGTTGTCGTATTTAGCTACGAAGTTGTTCGATACCAATGCAGCTGATGGGCATGTCGTCTTGACTGTTCCGTCTGAAAGAACGACAGGCGTATTGAATGATGCGAATGAAGCACCGTTGCCTTCTGATGGTAAAGTGAACTTGCGTCCTATTTGCTTTTGTTTGTTACCGCCTTCTTTGATGAAACGTGTCTGTAAGCGGCCTTCTGAGTCTGTGAATGATGTGTAGTCACAGTTCTTGAATGATGTCATTGAAGGGAAGTTACATATAGCTAAAGCGTTGTCTTTATCTTTAGCGATAAGTGACAATGTCGACTTGATTTCCGTTCCGATGAATGATTCAAAAGTATCAATCAAGTAGTGATATTGGATATCTTTACGTGATGTCAATGCGATTCTGATACCTTCGTAATCAACCAACGTTCTGAATATCTTATCTTGCCATTCAAGTTTTGAAGACATCTTTGATGTTGGAGGTACCAAATTGTATGTGTAACCTTCAAAGTATGCAGGCGTCATTTCATCGCAAGAAGATGTAACGAATGTGTTGCATACAGCAATAGATGTTGCGTTTGAATTTGTGAAGAATGGTGATGACACACCATTTGTTTCATATGTCAATGTCAATGTTGTACCTATAACGTCGTCATTTTCTATAATATCACCAGTTGAAACGTTTGTGATTGTCGATGTGACATATCCATTAGTTGATTGACATAATATCTTAGTACCAACGCTTAATACAGATAATGCATCAAAGAAACCGGTTGGATTAGCAATATTTGAACGATCTGCAACTGGAGTACTTAATGTTGTCTCTGCATTCTCTGTGTCAAATAATTTGCTAATGCTAATTTGACCAACTGTGTCTGTATCAATATCTTCATTACCATTTACATATATGTATAAGTTTGGTTCATTGTAGCCGTCACCGATAGAATCCATCGTTCCGTCGAATGTGTACAATACGGAAGCTGTTGGTTTTAATCCATTGAATGACAATGTTTGCAATGTATTGAAATCTGGAGTTGCTGTTCCGATTTCTTTGCCTTCAACTTGTGAAATTCTTGTCCAACCTGCCATGTTGATGTCGTTTAATGCAACATTTCCGTCATATAAAGCGTCAATGTTCAAGTTCATCATCATCTTGTGATTGTCGTAATCAGAATTGAACGCTAAATCTAATGATATATATGAACCATTGCTTCCTTTGAATTCAGGTATCAATATACCAGAATACCAACCAACGAAGTTTGAATTTGAATCGTTTGACAAAGCTGACAATGTGTCGATCTTATCACCGAAAGCGTTGTATAAGAATGGACGCAATGTTACATTACCATCTTCAACGATGAAATATTTTGACAATGATTCCGACGTTGCGATAGCTGGTGTCATCTGACCTCTGAATACGAATACTTCAGCGAAATATTCTTCTAACTTGTCATATTCATGACCTTCGAGATATGAAGGCAACTCTTCACCATTCAATACACTTGAATACCATTCAGAGAATGTGATGTTGTATCCGTCAGGACGATATCCTCTGATGAAATATGTACAAGATGTATTTACTGAATCTGTTGCGGAAACAGTGATGTATTTTTCCTTGCCACCTTGTGTGCCGTTTACAAGTTCTTCATAATATCTTGTTCCTAAACCACTTGGTTCTAATGTCCAGAAACGTGTCGTGTTGTAAACGTTTTCAACATTCCATTTTTGGAGAACGTCATTTGTAGTAATCGCAACGTTATCTGAAGGATTGAACGAAGCTACTGACAATTTTTCTGGTTTGCTTTCAACTGTGTTGAATGGTTTTAAATTCAATACAACGACAGGACCAGCAGTCAATGCTTGCAATGTCATTCTGTGGAAGAAACAACCACGACGTTCCAATTTCTTGTTGATTCCGCCGAAAATCTGAATGAATTTCGATGGTGAATCTACATAAACTGGAGTGTTGAATGGACCTTTTTCTGAATAACCTACTATAAGACGTAAGTTTTCAACCAATTTACCAGGTATTTCACTCTTGTCGAATGTGAAACGATACATACCCGATGATTTTATCGTACGCAAATAATTTGGTAAAGCCATTTTCTATTAATAATTTATTTTTATTTTATTATAAATAATAATCAATATCCACACCAAATTACAACATATTGATTATCAATTAAATCAGAAACACATTCACAATATATCAACTTGATTTCCAATAGTTTGCGTCATCTTTAAAAACGACATCTGCGTATTTATTAGGCGTCACGGAATGTTATTATTAATATAACAAAACGTAGTATATAATATGAATGAAAATCCTATCAACAATCTAGATTTCGATACGGAAATCGACTTTGAGTTCATACAACGTGTTCAGAACGAAGTGACACAGTCATGTGCGTTGCCGTTCGCAATACCAGTGGAACGCATACCTGCATTCATCATTCAAGCTGCACAATGGTTCTGGATGAACGACGATTACGCTTCGGAAGAGCGAATGTATATAATACCTAATAGAGAAATATGTCGAGGCAATGCGTTCAACAAGATAGTTCAGTTGCCACATCAGATAATCTCCGTTCACGGTGCGTCACGACTGCAGTCAGACTTCCGTTACGGAACATTAGGAGACTTCTCACTCGAAAGAATGATGATGTCATCATATTCATTGTTCGGAGGCGCAGGTAGCGTAGGTGGCGGATTTGCAGGCAACGCAGGCTTCGCAGGATATCGTCTTTCTGATGTCGTCACAGCCTTATATGAAGTCGACACCTTCCGTCAGACACTCACAGCACCGCTGACATTCTCTTATAATATAAATTCACATAAACTTATATTGTTAGGAGAACTCGGTTCAAGTGACCTTCTGATATCGTGCATGAAGCGCTGTAAGATACAAGAACTGTACGACAATTATTACTTCTTTAGAATGGTAGTATGCTTTGTGAAACGTGCATTGACAACGATATACGGAACGTTCGAGTTCAAGTTGCCTGGTGGTGTCACGATAAACTACTCGTCATTTAAAGACGACGCAGACGCAGAATTGGAAGAAATCAAGGAATGGGTAAACAACAACCGAGCAGCTGACTACATTTTCATGCCTAACACGATATGATGTATTAATATATATGATGGATTGTTTATATTATACTGTAACAACAAATAGTATAATTTTATGAACAATCCATTTAAAAATTTCAACGCAAAGATAAACGGTCAGCGTGTTAAGACACAAAAGGAATTCATCGATAAGCTTCAAGAAGAAATCAACAAAGTGAGTTACGTTCCAAAAGAAGCCATCATTTCTGACGATGTTGTCGAAGATGAAACGATATGCGAACCTATAGATATGTCTAATATAGACGGAATCAAGGAAGGCATTGAACAGATCAACGACGAACTCACGAGAATCGACGAAAGAATCGATGAAATGAAGATTACCGCTGAAACGTTGCGTTCAGAACATAACGCAGTATTAGCTGAAATCCTCAAGTTGCAGACAAACAAGGAAATTCTATTGAATGACAAAATTGAAGCGATTCAAGAACTGCACGAGGCCGTAACGGAAAACTTATCGAAACTGAACGAACGTCTCGAACGTGAAGAGACCATCATCGATTCACTCACAGATGAAGACATCAAGAAATTACATGAAACGGTGGATAGCCTCATGAACATTTTCACATCTTTAACAAAAACAGGCACCAATTAAGGTGCCTTTCTTTTTATATATGGACAAATTCAAAGACATCAATTATTTCGCACAATATATACAGCGTTCATACGCATACGCCATGCGTGTCATCGACAGCTGCAAGACGGAAGAACACGTCGAGACGACGATTGAACTATGCAACAACTTAATATTCATGACAAACAACATCTGTTGCCTATTCAAGAAACATTATTCACGTCGTGACATCAGGCGAATACAAGAGCTCGTGAACATCGCTTTCACTTCATTGGACCAGACGATAACGGAAGTCAAGGAAGAACTTATCGGCAAAACTTCATCGTCCAATACCTTAGGATTCCATTAAAAATATTTTTTATAGAAGAATATTTTTATAGAAAACACTTCTCATAAATATGGCAAACAAGATATATTTATCTATAATAGGAATACTTCTTCTGTTAGTGCTGACATTGGGATATGTCGCTAACAACAGAAAAAATGAGATGAAGAAACGTGAACACAACATCGAGACTCTCGCCAACGAAAATCAAGTTCTGAAAGCGGACCTCGAAAAGACAACGACATACAACGGATCGCTCATCGTGACGAACAAGGAACTGAAAGACGCATTGGAAGAACGTGAGATTGAATACAAGAAGATCGAAAAGGAACTGAAATCGGAGATCGTCATGTTAAGTGATGTCATCGCAAACTTCAAGCCTGACACAATCGTAATGGTCGACACGCTGATTATGGAAAACGACGGAACGATGACGAACAACTTCTATCATCGTGGAGAATGCTTCACGTTGTCGGGACATAACGTCATCGACGGAAACCTCATAACGACATCGATTGACAACTTCGCAATGTCATTATATATCGACCTGATGATTGACAACGATTATCGTGTCATCGCATCATCTGACTGTCCAAACGTCACGTTGTCATTCAACGACTGCTACGTCAAGGAAAAAGCATACGAGCAGAAACGTTCGAGATGGTCTATCGGAATGAACATCGGTCTTGGATTCCAATACGACTTGATTTCACAGCGTCTGGGATTCGGTCCTCAATGCGGATTCGGCATATCATATAATCTGAAATAATTTTCATTTTCGTTGTCAAGTTCTGTGTCATGTCTATTATATATAAGTGTCGTTCGTTTGAAGAACGAAACGACAGCGCAGTGCGACTGCGCTAAGGAATATAAATGTAACAATCAAAACAGACAAACTATGAAAAAAGAAAGATGTGGTTCATGTAAATATTTTATGAAATCCTGTAGTAAGAGGCGTTCACCGAATAGTTGTGATAAACCTATATGTGAAAGATATGAACCTCGTTCATTTGACGATATTGTAACGATTGGAAGAATAACTAATAAATAATATAGAAACGATATGGCAACAAGATGCAACATAAGAATTTTTCAATCTGAAAAAAGCGACAAGCCTGATTTCATTCTTTACCACCATAACGACGGATATCCAACAGGCGTAGGTGTATGGGTTGAGGATTTCATCAGAAACAGATTCAAATACGTTCTATATTCAGACCATCTAGCAAACGCATTATTGAAATGGGACGAAGATAAAGAATATCAAATCGTAAATGTAATGGCTGGTGACATCAATTATTTCTACGATATCTTCTGTGACGAACGACTTATAAGATGCTATCATTGCGAACGACGTTTTGAGAATGAAAAAATCGTCAACGACGTAACACTCAAATACGAACATAACATATAACATATCTCACACTACGTTTGATGTACGTGCGCACGCACGTGTGATGTGAGTGGGAATAGGAATCAAACATCTGTTCCGTGATTCCCAGGTGCTGAAACATAACGGCTAGTGCATGATAATGGCACGTCATACTGAAACGCCTCAGCGCATCGGATACCTTTATTGTCCGCTTAATGGTAAAAATTCCGATTCGACCACCTCACAAGGGTGGTCTTTTATTGTATATTAATCTTTAAAGCAAATATCATCATGACAGTACAAGAAAAATTTGACGTTATTCTTGATTATGAGATTCGACAGCAACAGGCTCGAAAATTCATACAAGGCGCAACTGAAATACGTGACATCTACAACAGAATCATTCAGTATTTCGGAACGCAACAGATAGGAGAGATATTCCCCGACAGCACACGTCCATTCACGGACTTGGAAATCATCATTCAGAATGAACTGGAATCACTAATAAATTATTAATATATATGGAAGTAAAGATATTGAAGTACGACGAGAACGCACAGATTCCGTCACAAGCTTATTCAGGCGACTTCTGTTACGATTGCTATGCGATATCGGAAGAAGAAGTTGCACCTAACGTATGGAAATACGACCTTGGAATCGGATTGCAGATTTCAAGAGGAATCGAGACGATAGAACGTCCAAAGGTGGATATGGATAGATTCGGAAACATTTACGGAACGTATGGTGGACGAGCATTGGATTTCGCAAATTCACCGATAAAGCTTTCGATTGACGCACGACCAAGATCGAGTGTCTGGAAAACGGGCATGTCGCTTGCGAACTGCGAGGGAACAATCGACGAAGGCTACTTGAATTCCATTTCAGCAGTGTTCTATCACGTCATGCCTAATATGCCACGTTATCGTCCTGGTGATAAGGTGTGTCAAATCAAATTAGGATTAACATTGCCTATTGAATTTGTCGAGGTTGACAAGTTCGACGAGACTGAACGTGGAATGAACGGATATGGTTCGTCAGGACGTTAAAATTCCGTTCACATAATTTATATTATTTAAAAGAAAACAATCATCAAATGAAAGGACTAAAAGACTTCATCAATGAGAACCGACGCAATTTCTTGACTGATTATAGAGAAACAACGTCAAACAACGGTTCATTAGTGTCATTGAACGAATCGAACGCAAAGCGTGTTCTTGACAGACATTCACAGGACGGCTTCATCATCGTGTCGCCTTGTCGTGGATATGCTGAATTTGACATCGATCCATCAGACAAAGACGCAAAGCAACGTCTTAACACGATGAACAACAAACGTATCCGTGACATGATTGCGAGAATCAAGAAGACAAATTACTCATATATGCCTGTGTATGGCGGGTTCATCGAGAACATCGGAACGGAATACGAAGAGCATGTATATGAGAAATCGTTCATCATATTCAACCGTGACAAGGACGGAAACGAAGTTGGTTTAGACAACCTATTCGATTTAGGTGTCGAATTGGCAAAGGATTTCAATCAAGATAGCTTCTTGTTTCAAGCACCTGGCGAACAGCCTAAGTACTATGACAAAAACGGAAAGCTTGACTTTGAATGTGGAACAAATGTCGAATTCAACGACTTCACAAAGCAATACTGGACGGACTTACATAAGAACACGATGAAATACAAAGACGATGAGCATCGTCGTCCAACACGTTTCTCGTTTACTGAGTGTTACGTCAATCCATTTCCACAGAACTTTTCAGAACGTTATTCACGATACAACAGCCAAGAAATATTCATTGACACGAAATGAGTGATACGAAAGTAAGTCGAATGGAGTGTCCTAAAGCCGATTGGGTGCGAGTGGTCAACGCCGCTCGCAGAACATCGGGCAAGGCACCGATAAATCACGAACCAAGTGATAGATTCAAGAAATCAATATTATTAGCGGAACATTCTCCTATACGTCTGTTGGAATATGATTTCACATGGGACGATATCAGAATGTGGGTAACGACACACCTTGTACGTCATCACGAAGGATGTGAGAAGTTCATACACACACAGCGCACGGACATCAATCCAGAACTGAAAGGACTGGAACGTGACAAGTTGCCTCAAGGTCTGTTGAATGACATGGATATGACGTGTAACGCACAAGCCTTCATCAACATATCAAGAAAGCGTCTATGTCGCTGTGCCTCAGCAGAAACACGTCACGCATGGGAGATGGTCATCGAATACCTAAAGACAATCGACCCGATTCTTGCAAGTAAATGCGTGCCCGAATGCATATACAGAGGATTCTGTCCAGAGTTTTCACGTTGCTGTGGATACGTCAATTCAAAGGAATACGAAAAACGATTGCAAGAATACAGAAGTATAGAATAAATATATGTCAATGCCTATGATTTTATTATCAACACATTTGACATTCATTGCATTAGCCATTCTTAGTGGAATTGTGACGTACTGGGCGTTTTTGACGTGCGACGAGGACGACGAGTATAACAAATGGGACTGACAGATGAGTTACAGTGATATGTTTATAATAGCAGTTGTAGCTGTGATGTTTAGTTTGATTGTCATGTCTTATATAGATGAATTGAAAGAACATCTAAAACGATAATTTTGAAATGGAATTTATAGCGGTTTTCATAGCCTTTGCAATAATCATATCATTCATAAAGGCTATTGACGAAAATAAAAACTTTAAATAATGAATTACGAAATCAACATTGACGAGGGTGCCAAGCGCATCGTCGTGACGAAGAATCATCATCATTTTGTTTCTGCAAAGGAATACATATACAAATCTTACGGATTCGGTCATCTGACAAATCATTTCAATGACGGCCCTAAAGCGTTCGTCATCGAACTGCAAGATGGTGGTGAATGCTTATTTAATTTAGAAAATGTATCATCAATAATCTACAAATAATATGTTCGTAAAATTGTACAATGACGATTGTCTGTATGCAATGCAAGACATCGAAGATAAAACTGTTGACATGATTCTCTGTGATTTGCCTTACGGAACGACTAGCTGCACTTGGGACGTCGTCATTCCGTTCGAGGACTTATGGCGAGAATACAGAAGAATATTGAAGCCGAATGGCGTCGTCGCCTTATTCGGTCAAGAACCGTTTTCTTCTATCATGAGAATGTCAAACCTCGACTGGTATCAATACGACATCTATTGGGAAAAGGAACGTCTGACAAACATATTCCAATGCAAGAAACGTGTGGGAAAGACCGTCGAGACGATTTCATTGTTCTACAAGAATCAGCCTGTGTACAATCCACAGATGGTCGAATACACGGGTCCACGACGCACGAACAAGGTATTGAACGGAAAAATCGGTGCGTTGTGCGACACGTCAGAACATTTAGTCAAGGAATACGACGATACGGGCAAACGTTACCCTACGCAGGTGTGGCGTTTTCAGCGTGACTGTCTTACAGAGAACTTGCACCCTACGCAGAAGCCTGTCGCATTGTTGGAACAGTTGATTCTGACATTCACTAACGACGATTTCGTCGTCCTCGACAATACGATGGGTTCAGGTTCAACAGGTGTAGCTTGTATCAATACAGGACGCAATTTCATTGGTATAGAGAACGACAAGAAGTATTTCGACGTTGCACTTGAACGCTTGTCAAAATGCGACGGTGAATTTCAGATATTACTATAATGGGAAATAAGAGGAATTACGGATTACCCTACATGGGTTCAAAATCGAAAATCATAAACTTCATCTGCGACAGCATTCCGTCGTGTGACACCTTCGTAGACTTGTTTTGCGGAGGTGGCTCCGTCACGCATTATATGGTCGAGAACAACCGATACAGTCATTACATATGCAATGACAAGAATCATTTGATTGTTGATCTGTTAGACAAGACATTGCGTGGTGAATATAGAAACGAACGTCGTTTCATCAACAGAGAGGAGTTCTTGCGTGAGAAGAACAATGACGGGTATATTAGATACATATGGTCATTCGGCAATCGTGGAACATCATACCTATATTCATCAAAGATGGAAGATTACAAGCGTTGCTTGCATAACGCAATATACAACGATGAATTTGACGAACTGCGTGACAAGTACTGTATCGATTTGTCAGAAATCGAAAGTATTGACACTAACGATATACGCTCACGTGTGAATATGACACGTAAGATAATGAAGCGACTGTCATTGGAAAATGTACTGATACACAATAATGGTTCATATAAGTATAATGATGATGCGTTTACTGACAATGAACACGTGAATAGAATCAGAAGTACACGAATCAATGATATTGAACACTTTGAACGTCTTGAGCTGATGTGTAAGTTGCAAGAACATATCGAGCATTCAAGATTACAGCATATCGAGAATATCAATCGTTTGGATGAGGTCATGTTTGACAATGAACTTATTGAATTTTCGTCACTATCATATCAAGATGTTATCATACCTGACAATTCCGTCGTGTATTGCGACATACCATATAAAGGTACAGGTACGTACACGAGTGGTGGATTCGATTACGAAGCTTTCTATGAATATGCTTTGAAATCAGAACATCCGATATTCATATCGGAATATGAGATGCCGAACGACTTCATCTGTGTCGATGAAATCGACAAGAAATGTCAGTTCAAGAACAGCGTAGGTGCAATCGACACTACGGAACGATTGTACACGACACCCAAGTCATTGCAGATAATCAACGATAATCCAGATATATTTTCGTGGAATTTCAAGAACGGTCTTTAATATTAGATCGTTCTTTTTTATTATTTATACACAAACAAATCACATTACATATGAAGTCATTAGTACAATATATGAACGAGGCACGACTCGTAGGCGGAAATTCGGGATACGTCGGATATTCGATGTCAAAGCGTGCAGCTAACGCACGTGAAGAAGGACGATACCCAAAGACAGATTTCAAGAAAATATATGGGCTGACAGATAAGACACTGACAGTTCTCGTCGATATGGGAATAATCACCGACACGGAATGGCATCACACATCTAAGTTCGGAAACAAGACGACGTTCTACGATTGGGCATATAAGTCATTTCAATTGTATTACGAAGCTAACAAGCCTATCGTCGTGGAACGTATCAAGAAGAACGAACTCGACGCATTGAGAGATGAGTTCTTCAAGTTCGATGAAGAATACTCACAGGCACAGAAGCGTGTGCAAGACAAGCTGTCTAAAGTTCTCGATGAATACTCGAAATACCGTGACGATTACAAGAAGAAGAACAACACATTCGACATGACTGACGGTGGTTTTCTTGCGTCGAACGGATGCGTCGTGCGTGACGTGCCAGGCGAAGGACAAGTCGTGTTCAAAGACGGAGAACGTCTGTCGAAACGCAGAGGCGGTGGGTTGCGTGATGCAGCTTTGAATGAACTCAGAGTGAAGATGAACGACTGGAAACAAGGTCTGATGACATATAAGGAATTCCTTACGATGAATTATGACGGAATTGTCAGGGAAATCATGGGTTCTGACATGTCACATATTGATAAGATATTGAACGACAATGGTGCTTTCGCATGGTTCAACGATTGAAAATTTTTCTTCCGTCAAATTTAAAAATACGGATACTACGTGTTATTATTATAACAGAAAATAAAAATAGATAGAATGAGACATTTTACACAACATACAGAATCTTTATGTAAATCTAATAACCGCCCATTTGATGGTTATTGGACGTCTGTTGGTGTGTAGATCGGAATCTTGAAATTTTAATGACAATATAACTGAATGCACACCAACGATTTATGAACGGTGTGCATTTTTTTTATATTTTCTTGAAAATTTTTTGTTAAGTTTTTATACATATCTATTATATTATAATGTCGTTCGATGATGAATGAGAAACGAGAACGAGAATGAACGACGACTGTTCTTTGACGTATTGGAATGAACATTTGAAGAAAACGATAAAACAAATGTGAATGTCATATCATCTTGACAGCCCACGTAACGTTGATGTGTATTAGAAGATATATGTGCCGACACATCATAGCGGAACGTCAATCAATGACACGCAGTGGACCTTCTTGAATTAACAAGCTACGGTGGCACAGACAATCACATAATCCTGCTCGTATAGTATAACGGTCATTACAGGCGATTCGTAATCGTCAGATGCTGGTTCGATTCCAGCTATGAGCTCGTGAAAAATGAATGTTCGACGCCCAGAGTATGGGTAATGTTGCGTTTAGAATTGCGGGTCCTAACCAATGCGCATTAAATTAAACTGCCACGCAATACTACGCTGATGACAATAATCGAGGCTAGCTAAAGAAAATCATCACATAGGCTTATGTCTAAATAAAGGATTGGACGAGATGGAACGGAACATTCATGAAATTTTCCAATGTCGATAAGAAACGGTTTGCGGAAGCTTGCTTATTTTCGGTTCGACATTCTTTGGAGGATTGCCTCAATCGGTACAGGAGCTGTCTACTAAACAGCCATTCGGAAACGATATGCAGGTTCGAGTCCTGCATCCTCCGCAATTTGTTTTGTTTAATTTGTTACGATGATGTGCCGGGATGGTGAAATTGGTAGACACGTCAGACTTAAAATCTGATGGACAGAAATGTCCGTGCCAGTTCGACTCTGGCTCTCGGTACACAAATGTCCCGCTCGAATAACAGGTCAGTTCGCCACCCTTTCAAGGTGGAAATACGGGTTCGAGTCCCGTGCGGGATACGACATGCACTTCTTAATCGTTCTTCGTGGTGAGTGGAAAGAACGATCTTCAAATGGTGGCGTTGGTGCAATTGGTTAGCATATCGCACTGTGACTGCGAAGCTGACGGTTCGATTCCGTCACGACACCCAACATCATGGATTCTTGGCAGATATGGTATATGCGCTGGACTGAAAATCCAGAGAACGTGGTTCGAGTCCACGAGAATCCACAAATGAGATTGCGTCGTTTTCACAAATGCTGATGATGACGTGCTTAAGTGAAATAATGCATCAGCAATAGCACAAGAATGTGATCTTATCATGAACGTAGTTCAATTGGTCAGAACCCCGTGGAGGGAGATTTCCGTTCGAGTCGGAACGTTCAGCAATGTTTCTTTTCTTCATATTCGGGTGTGTAACCGGTAATTGGTAGCCGCACGGACTGTAAATCCGTTCCCTTTGGGACTGGTCGTTCGAGTCGACCCACACCCACAACATCAACATCAGAAACATGTCTCGATAGCTCAGATGGATAGAGCAACGGATTTTTAATCCGTGGGTCCTTGGTTCGAGTCCAAGTCGGGACACAACGACAGAACATATCTCGATAGTTCAGCTGGATAGAACAACAGCCTTCTAAGCTGTGAGTCCTTGGTTCGAGTCCAAGTCGGGATACAAATAATAGTAATAATTCTATGAAATGGAGTAAATACCGGGGCGGTACCTCATATGTGGGCAACTGTGAAGTTAAAGTTATGCATTATAAAATTGGGTGTTGGTATAACGCTTATGGAGAATTATTACTTAATTATACCCCTGTAAAACCTCAACAAATTGGTAGTTGAGCAGTTATACTGGTCCGATGATAAAGTAGACGGCTTGCCGTGCGATTAGGGCTATTCGAGGTTCGATTCCTCGTACAGGGTCAAATACAATGACACACGTCCATAGTTCAATGGTAGAATGTCGGTCTCCAAAACCGAAGATCAGGGTTCGAGTCCTTGTGTTCGTGCAAATGACAATTCGCAATTCGCAAATTGCAAATTTTAAGAACAACCAACAGAATATGAAATCATTGCGTGCGGAATTAGTGCAATGGTAACACACGACCCTTCCAAGGTTGAGATGTGGGTTCGATTCCCATATTCCGCTCAAATGTCGAGGTGCCCGAATGGAATAAGGGGAATGTCTGCAAAACATTATTGTGCCGGTTCGAGTCCGGCCTTCGACTCAAACGAGGTTCGGTAGTTCAATTGGAAAGAACGCTTGACTACGGATCAAGAGGTTGTGGGTTCGACTCCTACCCGAATCACAGTTATCACGCAGGATTGGTGAAATTGGTAGACACAGCAGACTCAAAATCTGCCGTCCGATGAGGACGTATCAGTTCGACTCTGATATCCTGTACGAAAAAAAATATAAAAAACATAAGAAAAAATTTAAAATAATGTGTTAAGTTTCTTATTATGTCTATTATATTATAATGTCGTTCGATGATGAATGAGAAACGAGAACGAGAATGAACGACAAATGTTCTTTGACGTATTGGAATGAACATCGAAAATCTTGCCTCCATAGTATAACGGCTATTACAGTTGACTTGTAATCATCAGATCTTGGTTCGATTCCGAGTGGAGGCTCAGCCGCTCGACTATCCCTTTAGTTAGGGCTGTTATGTGGTGGAATTGGTATACACTGGGAATCATAGCGTTCCCTTCTTGGATGAAATATCCTAATCCAGGTGCGGATTTCCGTGCGCAGTTGAAAGAGACTCTGTGGGTTCGACTCCCACCATAACAGCAATGTTTGTTATTTTTAACACATTTATAGCAATACCGCAGGCGACAACATCAAATGCGGTATCTATTTCTTCAAGAATGACAACAAACGCTTCTTTAACTCAGTTGGTTTCAGAGTGTCGCAGGCGATAACATCAAAGGCGAAGGTCCTTGGTTCGACTCCAAGAAGAAGCGCATCGAGAATAAAAACATTTGCTTCCTTAGCTCAGTAGGTTAGAGCAACTGACTGTTAATCAGTAGGTCCTTGGTTCAAGTCCAAGAGGAAGCGCAATGAAACGCCGGTTTAACTGTGTATATTGGCGACACAACCGGAGGCGTAATCCCGGTCCTTTGACAATCGTGTTGCAATAACTCGAGTAAAAGAACACAAAAGATTGTTTGAGGTTATGGTGGTTCGATTCCACCGAAGGCACAAAATAGTATCGTAGTTCAGTTGGTAGAATGCCACGCTGTCACCGTGGTGGTCACGGGTTCGAGTCCCGCCGGTACTGCAAAAGGATATTAACGACAAAGGTCATCTGAAATAGCGATTATAAATTCCTTAGGTTATTTATCCTTTTAATGCGAATATAGTACAATTGGTAGTATGTCTGCTTGCCATGCAGAAGGTTGTCGGTTCGAGTCCGGTTATTCGCTCAATCACACATTGCGGGGTGGACTGGAGATGGTTCCAGCTCGGTCTCATAAGCCGTACCACGAGGGTTCGAGTCCCTCTCCCGCAACGAAAACAATTTTCGAGGATGTTCCTAATTGGTATAACTAACCCTACCCAAAGGGTGAGTGACAGGGTTGGAAGGATCACTCAATATAATATCAGTTTAATCGGTCTAAACGTCCTGATAAGGAAGATTGTAGGTTCGACTCCTACATATTATATATTAGTCAATTAGAATCCCGGTTGCGAGGGATGTTGAACATTTGAGATGTATATTATATGAAGACAGGTTTAGATACACAGTTGAATGAGGCATGCGCTTGACCCTATTATGATAGTATAATATACCCAATTCGCAATATGGTTGGAATTGTTTCAATGGGGTCATAGCTCAGACTGGTAGAGCATCTGATTTGCATTCAGACGGTCCAGGGTTCAAATCCCTGTGACTCCACGGGAGAAATCGCAATCTCGATGGTGTGAAAAAATAGCGAGGTTTGTTAGTTATCCATAAACTAACTCAAATACGGAGATTAGCGTAGCCCGGTATCGCGCTTGGTTTGGGACCAAGAGGTCGCAGGTTCAAATCCTGCATCTCCGACAAAGAATGTAAAATCTGGGAGATTGGATGAGAAGTCAATCGCTAAAGAAACGAAGGGACAACCCAAGGTTTTACATCATTCTACCTCATAGTGTAATGGTAGCACGACAGAATTTGACTCTGTTAGTCTAGGTTCGAGTCCTGGTGAGGCAACAATATCAAATAGATGTTTGGTACGTTAGGTTTGCTCTTTGACAAAGAAATCAGAACGTTTCATTACTTGCAAGCTGATGTTCAGTCATATCAAACCAATCGAAAAATCCTGAGATTCCTAATAGGTAAAGGATGCTATCGTGAAGATAGCTAACAATGGGTTCGAGTCCCATCGCAGGAGCATCAATCAACTTTGGAGAGTTGGCTCAATTGGTACAGCAGCGGTCTTGAAAACCGCCATTCTCGCAAGGGATATGAGAGTTCGAGTCTCTCACTCTCCGCAACATTCAAACGAAATGACGCCCGAGTGGTGAAATTGGCAGACACGCCTGACTTAGGATCAGGTGCCTATGGCGTTGTGGGTTCGACTCCCACCTTGGGTACAAAAAATTTCATTCCAATACATTTAAAATTCCATTATTTATTTTATTTTTATAACACAACGCTCCTATAGATCAGTCGGTAAGATCGTTTGTCTCATAAACAAAAAGTCCTTGGTTCGAGTCCAAGTGGGAGCACTAAAATCAATTACGTTATGAAAATTAATGTCATGAAAGTTACTAATATTGAAACGTTGGAAAGAATTGTACCAAGTAGCGGTTCGGGTACAGGCTATAGTGAATATGTGAAATTCAGAGTTCATTTTGAAGATAAAACATACAGAACCGTTATGATATCGGATTGGTATAATCATGACCAATGGTCGCAATTCAAAGAAGAACTCAGTTGGTCAAATACTTATGTCATTATCGATAACTGGAATGAAGTCTATGATATGTTCATGACAGCATTAAGATACAGTCAAAATAAATAACTGAATATCATGACAGAAAAAACGAAACAACTACTATCAGATTGGAATCTCGATGAGGCGGTCGTATTTGAGAACCCATCATACGAAACAGCGATTGTCGGATATGACGTTCATTCAAACAGAATCATATACGATTACGAGCTTATGATTGATTATTTAGTCGAGAACGAGCAGATGAACGAAGATAAAGCTGTCGAATTCATCGATTACAATACGATACGTTCGTTAGATTACATCGAGAACCATCCGATAATATTAAATAGAATATTCTGATGATATGAGTACGTTCGGACATTCATGGGTCGAAGACCACGACGCAATGCAAGAATACGAGACATCGTTGTTACATCACGACGATTGAATGGAGAGTTGCCTCAATTGGTACAGGGCCGGTCTCGAAAACCGGTATTCTCGCAAGGGATATGTGAGTTCGAGTCTCACACTCTCCGCAAAAAAGAAATGAATATGAATGGAAATTATAAAGGATTACAAAGCTCTGACGCCTATACAAGAAATCGGCGACCCGATGTTCCGTTACGTCAAGCGTGATGACCTGTTCCAACCGTTCGATGAATTGGCGTTTTCGGGATGCAAGATCCGTCAAGTGATGAGCCTCATCGAAGACAACATCGACTATATCAAGAACGATTGCGACAACAACGTCTTCGCTTGCACGTCAGTATCGTCACCACAAGGCGCTATCATTGCAAGAGTATGTAAGGAACATGACATAAACGTCAATATGTTCGTAGGAGGTTCTGCCTTACCACGCACATTAGCAAAGAACAATCTCATGATGACTGCGTATGAATACGGAGCAACGATAAACTGTGACGCACGTGTAGCATTCGACACAGCCGTACATGCATATGCGAGACAATACGCTCAGGCGAACGGAATGAAATACTTCGACGCAGGTTTCGGAGTGAACCTGAAAACGTCGCCACATGCGCTAATCGAAACGACGGCTATGCAGGTACAGAACATTCCAGATGACATCGGAACGTTAGTCGTGCCATCAGGTCTGTGTATCATATTTGCGGGTGTCGTACTCGGATGCACGATGTTCAACAAAAACGTTAGACGCATCGTGTGCGTTCAGATTGCAGGCTACGACCGCTCAAACACAATCAACAGCATTCTGAACCAATATGGAATCGAAGACCCGTCGAAATTATACGACATCGAGTTAGCACACGATTATCCATATTCACGCATGTTGAAGAACTACAGAATCGATGGCGGTGACATTCTGTTAGACCCATTGTATGAATCGAAAGGCTACGATTACTGCGCCAATCACATGGACATCAATCCGAACGAGAACAATCTCCTATGGATTGCAGGCAACTCGACATACGTCAGAAATCACAAGGTACCTGACGAAATCGTGAACGATTATCTCGAAGAAAACAAAGATTACTTCAAGGATTTCAAGGGACTTACTACATAAATCTTTCATTTCAAATAGTATCATGTTAAACGGAGTCTGACTGTTCAGATTCCGTTTTTTTTTGTTTATATGCGCCTCATGTCCATGAGTCGATAGACGTCGGAACGAGAAATTGAATCTGAGGTACCTAGCGTCGTTTCTGGTGCGAGATCTTTTTCGTCTAATAGATTTACTCATCTGAAGATAGATCGTTCGTCTAAAACGAGATTTTATACAAAAAAAGAACGCCTCGTTTCCGAGACGTTCAATGAAAGGAATATATATGGTTAAAGTAGGAGGAATCTTATTCCAATGCCGATAAGTCAGAAGCGACTTGTGCTAAAACTGCAAGGCGAATAGGGTCGTTCTTGAATTTTTCAGTCAACATGGCGATTTTTTCACGACGTGCGTTGATGTTGTCCTCCTTGATTTGACGTTGCATTTCTGCTTTTTCTTCCTCAGTTGCGTTTTCCGTTACAGCTTCGATAGCGTCTTTGTATGATTCCGTTAAGTCAGTGTTCGTGTTGTTCTTGATGAACTTCAATGTTGAAATCGTGTCGCCTGATGTTTCCCAGCGATGTTGTGCGTGTGATGATTCCAATAGGAAAGCTGTCATCTGCGTTGCTGATTCGTTTGTGACAGTGACGAAGCGGTCACGTTGTGTCGTAATGACTGATACGTTGTCAAGGACGATGATTCTATCGAATGATTCTGTGATTTGTGCCAATGTTTCCAGCAATGAAGCGACTTCGTAGCGTTTTCCGTTGCGCATTGTCGATACGTATAGCATATTGTTTTCACGCATTTGTTCCGTTGTCATCTCATATTTGTTTTCGTTGACGACTTTCACGCATTTTCCTTGTTCTGAAATGATATATTTGAACGAGTTTGTCGTATATACGATTGATTCGTTGACGTATTCGATTGCGTTTGATGTCAATAAAGACATGATGCGGTTGAACTGTTCTGAAACGTCGTTTCTTGTGCATTTCGTTATGTTGCTATTTTCGTCTAATCTATATATTCTATCATATACAGAGAAATATAAGCTGTTGTCTTTGCTTTCCGTGAATGAAATTGGATGATATGACGTGTATTCTTCGTTCAATGTCACGACTGGCATGTCACGTAATACTGAGCGTACGATGCGTTGGAACGATTCGACGTACATGACGTTCTTCATAGCGCCTGACTTGATGTATTGTACGATTTCGTCTTCTTTCATTTCGAGCAACTGTTCGACTTGTGAAGCTGCGTTCAAATTGAGTGCGTTGTAACGTGAATTGCTGTTCTTTATTGATTCGCATACTGTAGCTAATTGCCATGAATATACGTTTTCGTTGATGTAATCGGAAACACTGCGTGCTACTGATAATACACCATTGTCGTATTGATATTGTTTCGATTCCGTTAAAAATGAGTTAATTAATTGATGCGTCACAGGCTGAGTCATGACGGCTTTCTTGTAAGCGTTAAGGAATTGTGAACCTGTGTGTGTAACGCCTTTTGATTCGTTCAGCAATGAAACGAAATCAATCTCTAAAAGTGTTCTGTAGACTTTCATTTGTGCTTTCGATTGTATTTTTCTTATGTAGTTATTATATAATAATGTTCAGAACGTTTTGTTTTAAATTTTAGTATGCTTTGATGATGCGTTTTCTACGTTGTGTAATCGATTTGATATCCTTTGTTCCATAATATATGGCATATATATTCAAATATAAGTTTCCGACCTGATTGATGTCGTTATATGAATCGAATCTAAATTTATATGTACCATATTCATCTGGTGTCACATCAATCTGTTTCAACAATTCAAAGTTGACCTCCGTTTCACTTGATGGTTCTACAGACGTTATATTATAATATAATCCGACAAATGAATACTTGTTTGATGGTGGACTGGATGGAATGTTTAAATATATATATGGAACATATTTACCATTTCTGAGTGCCACGGATGACAAGTTTTGCTTACGCAAATAATATGAAATGAATCTATTCTTCAAGGTAGGCTTCATACAAACATTTTCATTATTACAGGTCAATGACATGTTGTTATATAGATTTTTCTTGTTTGTGATATCATAACCTGTAAATGTTGTGTTTAATTTAATCCATTCGTTGGTACCACCATCATTTTCGATATTGACGTCCCCTAAATCATCATTGTATTTTAGATATACTCTAACATACACCGCCTCAACCTGACTGGCATTAAATCCCAAATCATTAGCAAACGTTATTTTATATCTGGAATATTTATTGTATCCATATCCGTCATTATCGAATTGTGGAACATTGCCGATGACATGATTGTTTATGAATTGAATTTCATTTGTATCTGGTACAAAATAATATTTGTTTGTTATCCAATTTCTATCTAATGAACTATAATATTTGGTATTGTATTTGGTTGTCAATCCGGTTTTTATTTCAGCTGTTATTTGTGAATTTGAATCCAATACAGAAGGACGTATGACAGTAATTTCATCATCCAATTCCGTATATCTATGTGTGGATCCATTTACAATCAAATCAACTTCAAATCTATCAACACGCATTATGTCAGGATTTAAAAATGGATAAATGTATAATCCACCACCAGATTTAATGGTACTAAAATCACCAAAATCTGTAGGATTACTAGTAAAGTTTGAATCAGCACCTAATAATGATGGTGTGTATGTGTTATCTTGATTTTTTATTAATGATGAAATGATGTTGTAGTTGACATAATAAATACTGTCAACAAATGAATATGAACTAGCTGTAATTCCACCACAGCCTTCTAACCACTTATATGAATCGGCAGAATTTTCCGCTGTATATGGTCTATAAAATGAAGTTAAAACGTTACAAGCCATTTTATTTATATGTATTTTTATGCAAATGTGTTTTGATTACCACTACCTGGTCCTTGTTGTTCTACACCCTGACTACCCTGACCAGTTTGTGTTGTGTTTTGTATTGTTTGATTTAATGAATTGTCCGAGTTCGTTGTTGTCTTATAATTTCTCAAAAACAATCTGAAAACTGTGCCACCACTTCTTGTTATAACATCGAATGGCCATAAGAAGAACACTTGCAACTGATTGTTTGTAGCGTTTTCAAATGTAGTTTGTGAATATACACCACTATCAACGACGTTACCATTGATTTCTTCACACAATAATTTGTATAGATTAATCAATCGTTCATCAGTGAATTTGAAATAGTTGTTTGATTCGTTCAATTTTACGATAATATCATAATCATCAGACGATGACACCTTTGTCAACTCGATGTATGAATTTATGTTTCCATAATCATTGTTTTCAGAATCATCTATCTGCATCCATCCTTCAGGTATTTCATTTCCGTAAAAATCAATTACCGTGCCGACTGGAACGCCTATCTTTACATTCGATATTCCGTTTACTGTCGCTGTGATGTTTCCGTTTGAATTTATATTTTCACATTCCACATCATTGCATTTCACATCACCGTCGGTTAAAAGATCAGAAGATTTCAAATCAACACTACCATAACCGTCAATTATAAAATTTGGTTTCTCCTGTGATGAATTTGATGTTGGTATATCGTCACTATTCAAAGCACCATTCACATTTTGTTGCGACACTGGATGTATTATCAGACATTCATTGTCATCAATAACGTCACTATTTATCATGTGAACGACTGATTGTGATGAATATGATGGTATAAACAATCCATGCAAAGCGTCATCCAAGCCATTTCCGGATATGCGTTTCAAATATTCATAAAGAGCAATTGGAGAATTGTTTATCATACTCATAACTGACGTATAATATGGCCTTGTCACATTGTATTCCAATTGTGAAGAATCGCCAGTCGTCTGCGTGTACACACTTACGTTGCCGAATATCGTATCGAAATACGTCGTGTTGTTTGTTGCGTCGGAATTATACACATCGACACATACGAAATCACCATTCTTGATTTCACAGTTTTCATTATTGACACTTCTAAGTATTATAGTACCTGTTTCGTCAGTTGTGTAATATGAAATCAACCTGACACTAATCATAGGGTCGGCATTTTCTTGAACTGTTGTCGCAACACCACGGCAGAACCAACAGCCTGCAGGTTCTCCTTTGTCGCCCTTGACGCCCTGTGCTGTGATGTTCGTTTCGATTCCGTTCATCTTCCAACAGAATTCTTGCGCATCATTGTCGTAATACAATGTTGGTAAATCTTGCGACTTAGACATCGTGTACGTTCCGTTGATTTCATAGTCACCATCAGCGTTCTGTTCAGAAGAAATCGTGATGAATGAGGTGTAATCCGTAAAGTCATTAGCGGAATATTTGTCATCTAACAACTGAATAGAACCGATGCGTGCGTCATAAAAGTAATACAACTGCGTAGCACAGATGTTCGTAATCGTGTCAGTGTCGATGTCATGAATTGCAAACATTCTTACAAATGGATTATACACAAACGCAAGCCACACTGGATATTTCTTCGTGTCGGAATAACTCGGATATCTATATTCCAAATCTTCATTCATCAGAACGTATCCCAATTCACTATGTACGGTTTCAATTCCATTTACGATAGAAATCAATCTGTGATATGTCAGTTCAAATTGTTCGCCGAATATCGTCTCTGCAAGTTGCAGACCGAAATCAGTGAACTCAGCTTGTTGAAGAATGTCATATAGAAATTCATATTTGTTTTCTTGTCCGTCTGCAATGTCAAACTCATAATTGACATCATCGACATTCAAGAACTCATTTATTACATCTATCGTGTCATACACTTTTATTTGATTGTTAGTTCTATCAAGTACAGTTATATTCTCTGTATATATCGGAACGTCTTTGACAACGACATCATTACCATCTTGTCCAGAAAGATAAGCAGCTGACACGAGACGCTGGAAGTTCGTGTTGATGTTCTCAAACTGCGTTTGGATTGACTGACCGAAATTTGAATCCGTCAAGTTCGGTGCGACAATCGTGTGTAGAAAGTTTTTGTTAGACATATCGTTATATGTTTTTATTTTATATATTAATAATCATTTATACTTTCACTGTGTAAGTTATTGTATAGTAATATCTATTCAAGTCGTTTTCTTTCAAGAACACCGTTTCCATGTATTCAAATCGAGTCGATACTCTATATAATGGAAATAGATCGTCACGGACGATGTCTTCGTCGTAGTCGTCAGTGTGTTCAAAGACATAGTCCTTGAATATCTGAAAGACGATTTCATCATTCAGAACATATTCCCCGTACTTCTTGTTAAGGGTGTCGGAATTGACGTGTATCTCGATGTTTCTTTCGTTGAAACAAAGAACGTTGTCTTGAAGATACTTGCACTCGAAATATTCCATCTTATCATCAAACGGATATTCTTCCGTCATACGTTTGCTTTCAAGCGTGTAATAGCCTATCGACTTATAATCTGGGTCAACGTTGCGTTCCTCATAGAACGTGAACATCTTCAAGTCATCGTTGCTTATGTCACTCAGACGCTTCTTCCTATATATGAAATTGTAATACGGATAATCCTCTTTCAATGATATGAACTGAGGCAATATTCTTCCGCTATATCTATACAGTGTCGTCGTGTCTAATGACTTCATGTATCTAACTTCGTCAGTCGTCTGTTTCTTCGACGTAGGCTTGAGATGCGTCAATTGATACAATGACTGACCCTTGACGCTAGATATGTTCACGATAGAACGTTTTCCGTCAATGTCAACAATTTGCGTGTCAGCGTACACAGGTATATTGCTACGCACGGGCACGATAGTTCTGTTGAATGTTATCTCATTTGGTATTATAAGAGCGGACAGCATATTCGAGAATGTCAAGAACATGTTCACGCAATATTCAAACTGTTCGGAATCCAATTGCTCATAAGTATCGAAATGTCGCATTCTCTGTTCGAGGTCTGTCGGCAAGATAATGCTATTTGGCATTGGCAGTAACTTAAACACCTTAAATATATACATATCGTTGTCCATCTTTTCTGAATCAGTCGAATTCATTCCGTCTTTAACTCTCTTGTATATGTCATCATTTGATTCAGTAGGTAGTACATATTTGAATTTGAACTCAAATGACGACGTGAACATAGCACGCATGTTCTGCCACGTCATTCTGTTCAAGTCGTTTCCGCACGATGCGAACGTGAAATAATTCAAAGGTTCTCCTTCATTGGAATCGTCTTTGAATATGACGATGAACATGCCTGTGTCTTGAGTGCTTCCACTCGATTCGTCAACATAATTCGCCTTCAAAGCTACACTGTTTACGCTTATGTTCGTGAGGCCGTTGTTGTTGCCTTTATCTTCATCAGCAAGTTTCAATGTGTATGATTCTATTTCGTTTGTCACAATCGGTTGTGCAGCTGCACGTGACATACTGACGTTGTTGTTTGATTTCATCGATATTGGTTTTGACGATTTCACTGCTTTCGACGGTGTCAATATCGAATATGTCTTTCCGAGTTCCTTACTGAATATGACATTGTTGTTATAACGCAACATATTGCGCCACACCTCAGCGTCATCGTCGAAATCGAATCGTGTCGTGTCATATTGGTTGATATGCGTTCCTATCACTTCAAAGATATCTTCGTTGAAAGAATAACGTTCGTCATGAAAACTGATGAATTCGGTGTTTCTCTTATATTTGGAATAATCACGCACGAGAATGTCAGGCTGATTGCAGTACAAGCCTTGTATCTGAACGTTGTCGGCGTTCTCATCACTTATATATGGCGAGAACCCGTTATATAGATTGAACATGATCTTATCGTTGTCGTAATACGAGAAATGGAATACCGACTGCATCATCTTGTTCGTGTGCATCAAATCGACACTTTTGTCATCTTTCAAGTAATCAAACACGTTCAGTTTATCGGAATATTCAAGTTCGTTGAACCCTTGATAGTCGATTCTGAAAGCGTTTATCTTTTCATAGTTTGAATAAATGTCACGTATATCAACACTTCTGTATTTCACGACATCTTTGCCGTTGACAGTCTCATGATATGGTGTCAAGCAATCGACATACACGTTGAAACGGTCGAACAGCATAGATTTTCTGTATTCCTTTGTGACGATGTCATCGAAATTGAAATGGAAGCACATGTTCAGAATCTGATGAGCAATCATCTCATTTGAAGCAAACTTATCTAATATCATGTTGTCGAACTGATACATCGTTCGTTCCGTCGAAATCAAGTCAGGCACCATGGTCGACATCGACGTGGTCACATCTTGACCTGACGTGAGTTTGATTCCGTGCATCGTCGCAGTCTGATTCTTTCCGTTGTCACCGTAAGATATATACATCAGGTCGTTGTTAACGTTCTTGAAATAATCGATGATATATTTCTTTATAGTATCGTCGAGAACGATAGTCTGTCTAAGAAGTTCCTTATCTTTATTGTTTTTTCTCGTCGACTTCACCACGAAATCAAAGCGTATCTTCAGGTTTCCGTCATCGTCGATGACATCGTTTGGGTCATCGGCATACAGAGGCAGAAGATATTCAAATGACTTTCCGTATCGTGATGACTTGGAACGGCGTGAACCCATCATATAAGTCGTGTCGATAGGTTCATCGTTTCCTATATATAGATATTTGCCTGAAAGATCAGTTCTGTTGGAAAAGGATTGAAAGAATGTACCCTTTATCTTCTTGTATAGTTGACGTATGTTCCAAAGATGAGAATTGTACTTCTGATTCAATGTGATAGGAGAATATATGCTATCTGCAATAGGTGTCACCATCAAGTCGTTGACATATATTCTTGAATCATTCTCGAACGTGTCAGTGATTAAGTCTAACTTGATTTGTCCTGTTATCAGAGGTGAGGTCTTTGCTAATTGGTATATCATATTCCATTCAGTTTTGTTTATATATATTAATAATTATTTTCCGTCACAAAATTCATTCTTGCGCAGTCAAAATTTTCCTATATCCAAGACATAGGAAAATGCACTCGATTTCATCGCATAGCGATTCGATGGACGTCGATTTTGAAAAGATCTTTTCGTTTCATTTTACTATTAATATATAATACGAACAACGACGATGAAAAATGTTAAGTTCCGACCGATATCTATTATATTATAATGCAATAAAACTATCATTATGGATGGATTGACAAAAGACTTCTTCAAGCATCAAGTTCTCGAATACTACAAGTCGTTCTGTTCGGGGACAAGTTCTGACGGAAAAATGGAACATCTCAAGTATATATACAATCAGATGCTTGAAAATCCGTGCGATGAGTTTATTGAATATATTGACTTGTGTAACCAAATAATTTCACAATGACGAAGAATGAACTACGAAACATGATTGGTTTCAAGACACCAAAGACGATAGTAATGTCACACATATCAAAGGAGAACAAACAATGCACACAGAAATCACAAAATGCGGAAATTGTCCGTTCCATTTCATCGGACCGATAACAAAATTCAAAAGATGTCTTCTATTAGACGCTTCGATAGAGGACGACGATGAATGCTTCATCGAGAACGGAATCGGTGTCATGGACGATGACGTTGCGAGAGGCGTCCTGACATATCACAATGAATGGCGCAGAGGTGCCGATTGCGCACAGATTTCACCACATCTGTTGGGAATGGCAATCGACTATGCGATAACGAAATTAAAAAATACATAATACATAAATGAGTAAGCGCTTACAGATTTTAGTACCACATTACAAGTTACCACAAGAAGAACTGACAAATCTCCTTGACATGATTTATGTACAGAGAGGAATCAATTTCAATGACATCGGAGTCATCATAGCAAACGACGGTGACTTGTCAATCATCGATGAAGAATTTCTGAATCACTATAGACAGAAGTTTGAAATACAATATCACATATTACCACACGCAGGCGTGTCTGCGACACGCAACCGATTACTCGATTTGGCGACAGCTGAATACATCATGTTCTGTGATGACGATGACACGTTCCTTTCAAACAGGTCATTGAGATCATATTTTGACTGCATAAATTCATACAGTACAGCGAATATCGTGCGTGGCAAGTTCGAGTGCGAGTTCAAGAATGATGATTCGTATTCACTCGCAGATGCTTCAGATACGGAAATGTATTCCAATATACACGGAATAATGATGCGAAGAAGCTTTCTGTTAGAGAACAATATCCGTTTCTTCGAGAACATCAGCATGCACGAAGATTCAATATTCAACATAATGATTGGAGCTTATCTGAACTACGACAATGGGGAAGAACTGATAATCAACACACCTACATACATCTATTGTCACAACGACAATTCGATATGTAAGATAAACACCAATGACGCTTTAGATTTTGTAAGTAGTTCAACAGACATCTTGTTCAATTCAAGATATCAATTGTTCAAAGAACTAATCCGCAGACGTAACTTCAACGACATTCAGAATAGCATTATCTCACAATCAATCGTGATGACGAAATATTTGCAAAAACTTGAAAACTTGGTGTCATCCGACCCAGATTTCATAAGTCCTATTTACATCCATGCGTTGCTATGCTACAAGCGTCTTATGAATCTCATTGGACCAACTATAGTTAGCACATCATCAAGCAAATTCGTTCCGTATGTCGAACGTATATTTGGACAAGACGAAGCAAACAAATTCGAGAACGGAAGTTATAAAAATGTCATATTGCATTACATCACAATGGCAAATCAACTGTCATTTGATAACGATCCATTAGTCGACTGGTATGTCTGTGATGATGGTGATGTCGATTACAATCAAGCTGACGTAGTATATTATGTCAAATACAGAAAAGAATCTAAAGACGTAAATACATCTGTTTCTGAACTCTTTTATACAAATGTCAATGAAACGGGTACCGATGACGAACGCACGGAATGCAATGATGATGACGACACGCAAGTCTCAAGCGGAAATCCGAATTTAGACGACATGCTGTATAAGCATATAAACAAGGAAGACTACGAAGAAGTTGTTCTATAACAATCATTTACGAAAATGTCACATTTATTCTGAATATTTGTGACATTTTTTTGTCAAGTTGTGTTCGATGTCTATTATATATAAATGTTAAAAACAGACAAACTATGAGAAACGGAAAATCACTGTCATTCGGAGCGAAGCGCTCATTATACGAGAACTTATACTTAGATTTCGACTACAGAAAAACGGAAATCAACGTCGACTTCAAATCACAGCGTGAATATCAACTCTACGTACTGAAATCGTTCTTCGAGTCAAATGAAGACATGTTCAGAATGATTGACAATTTAAAGCACGACGTTGGAGTAATATCAAACTGGTTGAAGTTTGAAAACATGTCAACGGTCGGAATGTCAGACAGCACAAGAAAATTCATTCACGAAAACGAGCTCTTAATCGAGACTTACAACGAACTCATTGAATTCATCGAATCACAGATACTATTAGCATAATATGAAGACACAACAGAAACACAAATGCGGTTCTTGCTTATTCTATGATGTATTGTCAAAGGATTGTTCTTGCATGCAAGGCTTTCCGACAAATCCGTTCGACGACGCTTGCGAGAAGTATTTTGCTTACGACAGACACACAGACAGAACGTTTCATCAGGACGAAACGTTTGCAAGAAAAATGTTAGCAAAGATGAGCAGACATTAATAACCGTCGTCATCGCATTATATTATATCGATTACAAACAAATTTCAAACATTAAATAATAACTTAAAATCAACAAACACATGAGAAAGATTTTTTTATTGACAATTGCCTTTATGGCGTTAGCATTCACATCATGCACAACTGTAGACTCAGCTGAAGTCGGTATCAAGTACAAGAAATGGTCATCAGACGAAAACCTCAAAGGCGGTGTTGTCGGAACATGTAAAGGTTTCGTATGGTTCAACCCGTTCACAGAAAGCGTTTTCAAATACGAGACATTCGTCCAACCTAAGGATTACGAAGTATTGTCAGTGAACACGAAAGACGCTTCAACATTCACTATGGACCCAACGATTTCATATCGTCTGAACGCTGAACGTGCGACTGACGTGTTCGTGAAATACAGAAAGCCTTTAAAGGATATCGAGAACGGATATATGCGAACATGTATTTATGACGCTTATCGTTTATGTGCAAACAGATATACCGCCGATGAACTTATGGCGAATCGTGCTAAATTCGAGGACGAAGTATATGCACAATTAGATTCCATTCTGACACGAGAAGGCTTCATCATCGAACAATTCACGTCAAACATCACGCCTCCAAAATCATTGCAGAACGCAATCAACGCAAAGAACGAGGCTGTACAGAACGCATTGAAAGCAGACAATCAAGTGAAAGAAGCTGAAGCGAAAGCGAGAATACAAGTCGCACAAGCAGAAGGCGAGGCACAGGCATTGAGAATCAAAGCTGACGGTGAAGCATATTACAACAAAACCGTCGCACAATCATTGAATGAAATTCTCGTACGCCAATACGCACTTGAAAAATGGGACGGAAAACTTCCTCAATACACAACTGGCGCAAACGCATTACCTTTAATCGGATTGAAATAATATGGAAACGTTATTTGTATATGTAATTCCGTTCATAATCTTCGTCATATTCGCTGTGATTGCGATGCGAAACGAACTGACTGACATGCCGAACATCATCATAATATTGCTCATCATCGCCAGTCTGATTCCGTTGGTCGCACTTCTTCTTGACGTAGGAGTGATTATAAAATTCTGTGTCGACTTGTCGTACGGCGAATACAGACGGAAATTCAAGAACACGAAGATAAACAGATTCCTTTTCGGAGAACAGAACTGCAAACCTCAGAAAAATGACAAATGAGGATATACCGACTAAAACATAACTGATTTCTAAAAGCACAGATTGGAAACGATCTGTGCTTTTTTTGTTGTCAAAATTGATTTTGTGACATTATGTATTATTTATTATGTAAATAAACGCATTGATATTAATGTCACAAGAAATAAACAAATTCAATCCCATCAAGGAAGATACCGATGGCAAACGAGCTCGTTCCGTCGTATGGTCAACCGACACGATTGAGATGGCAATCAACGGCCTTGGACAAGGAAAGAAATTGATTGCGAATCCGTTCTACGAGTTCAATACGAAATTGCTGAAAGGAGAATTGGTATTTCAGCGCACGCCTGAGGAGGAAGATGAATTCATAAGGTGCATGAATGACATCGTGTACTTTGCCGAAAAATACTGCAAACTGATGACGCCTGAAGGCATCAAGAACGTCAGCTTGCGTGAATATCAGAAGAATTATCTACGACATCTGGAAAAACACAATCTATCAATATTTCTTTCGTGCCGCCAGTCGGGTAAAACGACTACATCTGCTATATTTCTATTGCACTACATATTGTTCAACGTTGACAAGAACTCGCTTGTGTTGGGTAACAAACGCAAGACTGCGGTCGAAATTCTTGACAAGATCAAGAAGATTTTCTACGAAATCCCGCATTTCCTAAAACCTGGCGTTCTGAAATGGAATGAATCGGAAATCGCTTTCGACAACGGATGTCGTTGTATGGCAGAGGCCACGACAATCAACTCGGGTATCTCGTTCACGTTCCATTGCGTATTAGCTGATGAGTTCGCACACATCGCACCTAACATACTCGAAAAGTTCTACAACAACCTGTTTCCGACAATCACTGCTGGTAAGGCACGTTTCATCATATCATCGACGCAGAACGGATTCAATCTGTTCCAACGCCTGTACACAGCTGCTGAAGCGAATGAGAACGATTATGGTGCGTTCAGAACTGACTGGTGGGAAGTGCCTGAATGGAATCCTGACAAGCGCTGTTGGGAAAAACGTGACGAAGAATGGCGTCAGCGACAGATCGCAAACTATGGTGGTGAAGAAGCTTTCGAGGCGCAGTTCGGAACACGTTTCATGATATTAGCAAACTCGCTAATCGATTCAAAATACCTCACAGTTAAGTTCCGAGACGCAAAGACGTTCGTCAATAAGGACTTCATCATACCTGATTATGAGAGTTTCTATTGGAAGCCTGACTACGAACCTGCGGAAATGCTCAAGCGTGAGCCTATAATCATAACGATTGACTTATCGGAAGGCATTGGAAAGGACTACACGGTATTCAACATAATGCGATTGTATTTCAACGGATTGTGGACAGAACCGAAATTCGAGACTGTGGGATATCTCAAGACGAACAAGATAAGCTTGCGTGACTGCGCTGTCATATTATCAGCACTCATATCGAATTATATCAATCAAGATCACTGCATCGTGTCAATCGAGAACAACACGTACGGAGAGCTGTTCTATAAATATGTGAAAGACCTTGAAGACATGTACAACATACAATCGAACATATTCATACGTCATGAAGTACTTGGTAATGACGGTAAATTATCACGTCAAGGAATAGGCGTCAAGATGACACGCACGACGAAGCCTATTTTCTGTTCGCTGTTGAAACAGCTGTTCGAGAACGGAACATTGAACAACACCTCAATCGAGTTCTTGAGACAACTTGAAAACTTCGCAGACGTCAAACAGAACGGATCGTATGAAGCACTCGTAGGCAACGACGACTTAGTGATGTCGATGGTGCAGATGGCAGGCGTAATGCAGACGATGAAATACAGAATATTCATCGAAGAAGCTCAGACGATGTTCAACACCGTCCAAGACGAAGAGTTCTTCGACATATACAATTTCGGAGGCAACGGTATGATGTTTCCGAGTGGAGAATTATTATTATAAATGGAAGATTTTTGTCAAGTTCTGTGTCATGTCTATTATATATAAATGTCGTTCGTTTGAAGAACGAAACGACAGCGCAATGCGACTGCGCTAAGGAATATAATGCAATGAAATCGAACATTATGAAAATAGAACGAAAGAAACGACCAACACGACTTGAATGTGCTTTGTACGACAAGAAATATTACGACCGTTGTGTTGCGAATATCAAGAAAAATAAACGATTTCTCGAAGAAAATCCTTCGTTGAATAATAACTCTGTGTCGATGATAAAAGAACTTATCGCTTTGGACGACAACGCAATCAAAACATGCGAGAAGATTTTCAATTCATTACACAGAACAAGACGAGAAGAATTTAAAAAATTGAGAAGAACAAGAAAACAATAAATAATATGAAAGATTTAGTAACATACTTGAACGAAGACCGCTTGGCTAACGTGCCTGAAATCTTCACGGAAGAAGAACTCAGATACATTGAAAACGAACTCATGAAGTCATTGAAACACGTCGAAAAGGTTTCAATCGAACAGAATAAATACGATTACATCAGAGGCGGTTATTGTGTCGTCAGAATATACATCGAATACGTGAACGACAAGCACATCAGAATGGACGACAGAAACAGAATCAGTCAGAACCGCTTGCAGTTCTGGTTCAAAATCGAAGGTTCGTCATGTGAATACGAAATGGGCGGTCACATGTGGTTGTCACCATACGACAAGGAAGGCAAATACAAATACTACGCTATGCGTGGAACGAAGGACCTTGCAAAGGAAGCTGGCGTATCAGTTCGCAAATTCAAATTCAAAGACGCAAAAGACCTCGTCAAGAAATTGTCTACGATGGTCAACGGAATTTTCGATGTGGCATACGCATACTGCGGAGGACCTGACACCGATGTCGATGAATTCATCGCACACAACAGAGGAACAATCAACACTGACATCAAGACAGCTTACGAAGAAAATAAAAATAAATTGAAATAAAATGAAATCATTGAAAGAAGTTATTCAAGAAGCAAAAGACGACGTTAGATGGATAGCGATTGAAGTTGTCACAGAAAATCCCATCGACGACTATAAGACTGTAAGGACACAACGTGTCGTATCATTAGATACGTATCGTGAAATGATGGACAAAGGACATACAAAGTCACACATGCCAATCATCAGTGTTGAAAAACTTAGTCCTGAATGCAGAACACGTGAAAGTGCAATGGAATATCTCGACCAGCCTAAGCGTGAGAAACGAAAGAGTGCTATCAACAAAGGCGGTGCTGATTACATCGTGTATGCAATTAGCAACGGACAATTGAAATCGTCAGGCGACACTGCGAACGGATGGAACATCTGGGAAGATGGTGCACTCGGCACTGTTGAATTGTACACTGAACGTGGTGGTTATTTCCTATATGGTGCAAAGGGGAGTTTGAAAGTCGGTGATACGATCTGTATCGTCGATAATGACACGCACAAGAAATTATGCACATCGTTCAAAAAGGTAGAACATATCTTGCCTTGTGATTCAAAGGAACACTTCATCGAAGCTTATAGAGAAACGTTCCCAAATTACTGCAAAAAACCAACCTATGCGTTTGGTCGCAGAACAGATGGTATTCCTTGGTCAAGTTTCGGTCCTACATATAGTATCAAAGGCATTTCAGAATAAAAAAACAAGCATCACGATATGAAATCAATCAGAGAAATAATCAACGAAACGAGAACAATCAACGAAGCGATGAATTACGAGAACATCTTCCATCTATGTCAGTATTTCGACGTGTCAAGCAGAAAGCTTTACGATTGGATGATGAACTTGTGCAAGTCGATGAAGAAGAAGCCTATCGAAGACATCACATTCGAGCATCTTCTAAATTCATCTGTATTAGACAAAGCTGTCGCTGACCTCATCAAGGAATATTCAAAAGACATCGATCCAATAAGACTGTCAACTGAAGAACGCAAGGAAATCAAGAAATACCTCGTGACAATCATTTTCAACACATTTGAAGATGAATACGGACAAATTCCAAGTTGGAGTGACGATGAGAAATTCAATTATATGGAAATTGACTGGTAATAAAAATCATTTCATCATATGAGTCAAGTAAACTTTAAGAACACGTTCTTCAATTCCGTCATCAATGATGATAATCTGCAAGTAAACGACTATCGTCTGACGAACGGATGTCCAAGTCCTGCTTGCGAGAACTGTTCTGTGTGGAAAAATCCCAACTGGAACGGAATATGTCACTGCGTAGTAGGTGCAATGGAAGTCCGATGTTAAACAATCACATAATCACGCAATTTAAAAATCCTGAGATATCTGTTATCTCGGGATTTTTTGTTATGCGTAAAATTTAATTTTGCGTTTCCGAATGTTTATTATTTTCAAAAATAACATCATTCGGAAATGGCCAAACATATTATTTTTGAAACGTTAAATGATGTCAAGCAGTTGACCACACAGCGTGGTAGCGATGGTTTGATGCGCCTCAGTGGTACCTTCGGTGTCTGCGGTGTCAAGAATAATAACCAACGTATATATGTTAAGGAAAACTATTCAAAGATGGTACAGCAATTGAAGAACAAAATCGCAAACGAAGGCTGTCCTGGTGAATTGGAACACCCTAACACAATGAACATCACTTTAGAAAACATTTCTCACAAAATCGATGACATCAGCATCGACGAAAACGGTGTCGTATCAGGCACAATTACCTTGCTCAATACTCCAAAAGGAAAGATTGCACAATCAATCGTTGAAGGCGGTCTTCCATTATTCATCTCATCACGTGCGCAAGGTGTCGTTGACAAGAACACAGGCGTAGTTACACTTGAATCATTGCAGACATTCGACCTCGTAGGAACACCTGGTTTCTCGCAAGCAAGATTGCATTTGAACGAGAGTGAATTAGCACAAGCAGGTGCAATCACGGAATCATGTTACTATTTGACAATCGAACATGACAATGACGAAGTCAACGAGTCAAAAGAAGAAGAAAATAAATCTGAAGACAATATAATGGAAGATAAAATCAAAGAATTACAAGAGCAGATTGAAACATTGCGTGAATCTTTAGAAAACATCGAATTGCAACACAACGAACGAGTTGAAAGTTTACGTGAATCATTCAACGACTTCATATCTAACGATTTCGCTAATGCAATCGAAACATGGTTATGCGAAGAATACGAACCAATGATTAATGAAGTATTGACAGAAAAAATCGCAAACGGTGTTGAAACATGGGTAACAGAACACTATTCACCACAAGTTGAAAGATGGGTCGTTGAACACTTCTCACCAGAAATTGAAAAATGGGTTGCAACGGAATACAGCGGTGAATTGCAAAACTGGATGGTTGAACATTTCTCACCAGAAATCGAAAGATGGGTCAACGAAGAATATTCAGACGCAGTTACAGGCTGGGTAAACGAACACTTACGTCCTGAATTGTCATCGATGATTAAGGAAAGCATCAATGAATCACGCAGAACATCATTAGACACAATCGATAAGACATTGGAAATGTTGGAAGAAATGAAGGTCGAAAAGCCTACATATTCAAGAAAACGCATCAATGAAAACGTAAACGAACCATTGTTCTTGCAACGTATGCCAGAAGCTAAGCGTGTTGAATGGAACATGCTTTCAGAATCAGAAAAGGAAACAGTATGCCGTCGTGCTTCATTGCGTGACTTGACAACAAATGAATCAATCGAACGTTTTTGGAATGACGTTGACTTGACAAAACAGACAGTCGTCACACCAGTAAACGAAACGTTGAATCAATATCAAGATACTTGGGAAGCTCAACAACGTCAAATGATCCGCAACTGGAGAAAACGATAATCACATACATATAAAAACAAAAAACGGAATCTCAAATGAGGTTCCGTTTTTTATTTTCAAAAATCTCGTTTTAGACGAACGATCTATACTCGGATGAGTAAATCTATTACCCGAAAAAGATCTCGCACCAGAAACGACACCAGGTACGCCAGATTTAATTTATATGCTATTATGGTATGGTGTCTGAGACTGCGACGGAATTTTCTTTCAGCATCTGTGAACCGAAGGCTTGCTCTTGTGCTGATGGTACGATGATTGACTTATCGGATGTACCGAAATACAGGTTAAGAACTTGTTCCTTTGTCATGTCCATCGAAGCGTAATCTACTGATGACGTGTCGGTCGGAACGTTAGCGTTTCCTTTCGTTGCGTTGTTCTTCTGTTTCGCTTTCTTGTATGGTGTCGATTTTTCATACATTTCCATGACTTGTTCACCGACAGGTATGTACACACGTGAGTTGCCCATAGTGTACATCGCTTCAATCATCGAGGTGTCACGAGGCTTTCCGTGCTTCAATGTACACGTCACACGCAAGCCTGTAGGGAAATCGTCGAGACCGAGTGGTCCGTAATGTTCGATTTCCGTGTTTTCCAAAATGAGATTACCCATCGACAATATAGGGTGTCTTGGATTTCCAATCGTGACGTGCCACAACCCCGTAGGTGCAGGCTGTAGCAATGAATTGTATGCTATTTTCGTAGGACGTCCCAGTTGGTTCAATGCTGTTCCCAAAAATGACGAGAACATCGCAGAACCTATTGTCTTAATCGCACCTTCGAGACCTTCACCATTGGAAATCGTCTTCCATACGTCTTGAACTGATTTGAGTGATGAATCGACTAAGTCTCCGAAATTTTTGATGTTGCCTTCTTGAGCGTTCTTGAATATAGGCAAGTTGGCATATACGTTCGACTGTGGCATACCTGCTGTCATGCGATACCCACCGCCCCAAAACGTACCTGTGTTGTATGTCACTGTCAGAATGTTTCCCAACAAGTCAAGGAACGCAGACTTAGTGTTTATTCCGTCGTATGAACGTAGTTCGTAGTCGAATGTCAGTGTGAATGAATGCGTGAATTCAAGACCTTCTTCACCACGTATCGTCGTCTTCTTGATGACATCGATTGGACCATAGACTTTGTTCTTGTCACGATGTGAACGCCATTCTGCAGATGTATATGGTGAACCAGCATTATTGCCTTGGAAGAAATTAGTTCCTAATTTAGAACCTCCGAAAAGCTTTCCGACATATTGACTTGCTTGGTCACCACCCATACCTGCAATCTGCATTTCACGGTATTTTGGTGATGAAGCGTTCATCAACGTTCCCAATATACCACGGTCACTTCCACCAGCACCATCCTTTTCTTGTATTTCCGCTGTCTCCTCCTTGAAAGGCATTTTGTATGAATATTTCAGAATTGATGACATGTCATTACCAGGCGTACCTAACCACGTCACGAGACGTCCGACATCAGGCGCATGGCCCTGCAAGCCGTTCTGTGTGTTTATTTCGTCGTTGTCATCGGGATTGATGTAATTGATACTATCACCACAAGGCGTCGAGAAACGTCTCAGCGTTATCATATAGTTGTTCGACACACGACCGAGATTCTTGCAATACATGAAATCGGAATAGTTGTATATGGCACGACCCATCTTGTTGTTCTTTGACAATTCAATCAGTTTCTTTATTGAACAGTCGCCATACTCACGCATCTTCTCACGTATATCTGGACCATCCAACAATGGCATATTGTTGCGCATGCGGAATCCGTCGGCATAATATATAGCGTGTACGTTGTTGAACAACGAACGTGTACCTTTAGCGTTTATAGGCGGTAAATCTTCGTCTTTAGTCTTTGGAAATGGGTCCATGAGCAAATCGACATCTCCCCAATTGCGGTACGTGTTCAACTGATGGACGACTTCGGCGTCAGCAATCGACAAGTGGTCCATCTTAAAATTCGATAAGTTTGTGTTTGCCATATATCTCTGTGTATCAATTTTTATATTACATTAATAATAATATCCTAAGATGCATTTTCAAAAATCATAGCAAAAGACATCGTGGATTTTTAATTATTGTGAACAGAAAATTATTCTTATTATAATAAATATTCATAAAACAATATGGCAAACAACATTACTGAAGTCTTACATCAGATACAAGAAACGACGAAGGCCAATCTACAGTTACTTAAAACTATAAATGAATCGTTCTATACACAGCGTGAACACGTGTCAACGATTATAAATGGTGAGAAATACACATTGCCTTCGTTCATATATCTTGAATCTAAACTAAATGTCTTGGAAGAAAATTTCAAGAATCTCGTCAACGCACCTCAGACTGGTGAGGCGGCTTTCGTTTTTGACGGAAATACTCAGTCAATTGCTATGCAACGATACACGACGACACCGAAGTCATTGAAGTTGAAAGATGTCGAAACATTTGACATTAAGGAAAACGCTCTGTTTAAAGATCTCGTGACACCAAACCTTTATGTCAGATTGAATGTTGATGAAATACCAAATGACATCACACATGTGGTTGTGAAGAAAGTTACAATCAAGAACTCGTACCTACAAGACAGAGTAAAGAACACTTTCACGAGTGGAAAGAAATCTTATCTTAGCATACATAATATATTGAAGAGTTCGACATATATTAGTGGTGAGGATTACGTAGAATATGACACAGAAGTTAGATTACCATCGATAACGGAAGAACGTTATGGTGAATATCACGTAAAATCAGTCGTTTCACAAGACATCGACGTTGATTTCATACAGCATTATACTGTAACCATCGATAGAGACCCAGTATTCCATTACACACTCGGAACGGAAACGGGATTACAAGATTATATAAAGGTCGGTGATACCTTATTGTGTAACGACGGAACAGTGAAATTGAGAGTTGACGAAATCGTTGCGTCAGAGAGATTACTCAGACTGACAGTTCTCAACAATGCATATGCAAACATAACACCATACATCGACAACACGCAAGATGACACAGGCGTTCTGACATATTTCACTGACATCACGAACAACAACAAATACGTCGATGTGACATTGGAAGAAGACGATTACGTCGCAATATTCATAGCACCGTTGAACAAAATGAACGTTCGTGCTTCATTCGGTGATGGTATATTAATCAACGCAAATGAAATCAGATACACCGACAGTAGAGGAACGGTGTGGACATATCGTGAATACTATGATTCATTTGTCAACAATGTTGGTGATACGTTAGCGAATCTGACAAAGGTATTCAACAACAACATATTCCAAATGTCTTATGACAAGATTTCAAAACTGTTGAAGGTGAAGCCTGCGTTGACTAAAGATTCATTGAAAGTTCTTGAATTGAACACACACTTGAAAGACAACACAGGCGTTGAAGAATTGATTAAGTATGATGCCGACAAGACTAATACAAAAGATGAAATAAAGACAATACAGAATCAAATCGACGACTTGCGCAGTCAGATAAAGAATGGAAAATTCACTGGTGAAATCAGTGGTCGTGCCGACGCTGAGACGAGATTGTCACAGTTGGAAAATGACCTCGACAACAAGAATTCACAATTAGTCGATTTAATCAACACGATTTCAAAGACAACCAACAACAACGATTTGTCTGCGTCTAACATCAAGTATAGAATACGTGGTTTTTATGACGTTAGAGATATAGAGGAAAAAACAGGACATAAAGTCATTAAAATAATCGTGCAATATCAATATGCGTCAAAATCGACAAACATGACAGGCGGCGCACGTGCGATAACGACGAAAGACGGAAACATCGATTATCTGATTTCTGACTGGACGACAATGGAATCTCCGTATCTATGCAAGAAAACGCAAATCAAATCGGTTGGATATCCATTGGAAAAATACACCACAGCAAGTGGTAAGATATATAACAACGTAACGACTTACAGAACAAATGTCGTCGTTGACTATCCAACGTCAAATATGAATCAGAATGAACCATCATTCAACCAGATTGACATTCCTATCAATGCTGGGGAAATCGTCAATATACGTGTGTGTGTACAATATGAGGACGGCTATCCATTCTTCGAGACGTTATCAGATTGGTCGAATACGATATCAATACCATTCCCAACGGAATACGAAACGTCTAAACCATTGCTGACGATAATCGAAGAAAACATAAGTGACGCTGACAAGTATCGTTTCATCGGTGCAATGGAAGAATACAACGTGATTGAACACGTCCGTGACGAAGTCGTGACGGAAGAAGGTGCTACGTTTTTCCACAAATGCGAACACGTAACATCAGGATTCTACACATCGGAACGTCGAGATATACCATTACGTGACAAGTTGCAGGAAATGGATGCATTGCTGAATACGTTGGAAAACGAGATATACGGAGTTCAAGCGAATGAATTGAAGGTAACGTTGTCAGACCAACGTAGTACGATAGAATTGAAACGTGATTCGATAACGTCATTCGTTGCACCAGGATACGACTGGTCAAACGGAAAGCGTGACACGTATGGCAACGCTCAACGTATCATCAATCTGACACTGACAAATACATCTAATTACAACATCAATCTATATTCGATGTTCCCAGGTGCGATGTCATCGAATTTGACATCAGTCACAAAGTCACGATTTGACCCAAGAGACTATTGCGTCGATGACCCTATAATGAATACAAAAGGCGAAACGATAATACAGAACTTACGAGGCGTTTGGATGGAATGCTTCTCGAAGAATAATTTGGATTCGACGCATGATTTCGTTGCACCATCACAACCTGCAATCAATTTCTGCAATCAGCACTTGAACCAATTCTTGTATTTCAGAATCAATAATCCAAATGACGGAACGGAATACTATCAATCTGGCGCACAATGGGACATTGATAACGTCTTGTCATTAGACAGACCAATATCACCAATGAATAGCAAAGTGTTGAAGATGAATAGTGATATAGGCGCATCATTATTACCAATGTTGAACGACATCAAGGATATCACGATACCTACAGGCACGAACAAGAAAGTTCTAAAGCCTGGTGAATCAGTTTCGATTGCGTTGGATTTCCGTTATCTTCTATCGACTGTCGATGAGAAGAATAAGACGATTGAGAAGACGATGTCATTTGACATTCGACCATCATTATATGCAGACCCTATAAATTATACATTCAAAGTATGTGCGAACTTCTATGATACATTGATACCTGCAACGTCACGCACGACACTTGCAGCTGAAAACTTCATCATCAGAAGTAACACACCATCAGCAAAATAAAAACAAATGACACACTATGATAAAGACACCATTGGAAATATCGGAAATGATTAAGAATGAGACGATTGATATCAACACTCAAGAAAATTTCCTTTCCAAAGTCATCAAGGGTGCAATGTATGATTTGAATGAAATTATAAAGGTGCGAGGAAAGAACGTCCCGCACCTTATACTTTCAACTGGTGACGATATGATGTACCTTGATGTCAAAGGACAGAATCAAGCGATAGAACCTCAAGACATATCGAACGAGAATTACGTATATTCCGTGATACCACGTGGTGTCGTGACACCGTCGGGCATAAACCTTGAAACAGATCAGTTGTCAAGTCCATACACACGTGGACGTTTGCAAGTCGAACATGACGACGTACTATATGAGATGACGGCGGAATTCAGAAGAATGCCAATGACGATGAGAATATCAATCAAGTACATTCTCGACACGTTCACTGACACATTGAACTTAATGCAACATGTCATAACGCATCTATCGTTCGTGAGAACGTTCACTATAATATACATGGGACAACAGATAACGTGTTCGTATCGTTTCCCTGAAGCAATGGAAGAACAGTTCAATGCGCAATTCGACGGCCTTACTACTGACGCAAAGTATAAGACTGTCGAAATCGAACTTGAAGTCGAAACGAACGTACCGGTGTTCTATCCACGCACAGTCATACCAGCTGACATGGTGATAACAAATCCATTGTTCAATCATAATGTCATTGAGGTTGACGACAGTTTGATAGTTGAAAAACGAGAAAATATATTCATATAGATTAGATGAAATTCATAAACGCAGAAATTAGACCAGGTGTAATCAAGGAAGTCGTTGACACAATCGGAACGATACGTGCTGACGTATATGGACTATTCACATCGGAAGACGCAGAAGAAATCGGACATTTGCCACCGATAAAACCGATGACGATGTTAGGCAACCGTGGTTCATTCTCGACACCCCGCACTGATGACAAGATATGGGTCATATCATCAAACGTCGATTCGAGACTATTATATTATATTCCATATTTCGACAACGAGCTGATGACTAATCTGATAACAAACGGTGAATCGTTGGAAAGTGCGACCGGAGAAGATGTGCCTGATGTCATTGAAGTTCTGCTGAATGTCGATGATGATGGTCAAGTAGTTCAGATATTGTACAACCTCGATAACGTTCTGATTATAAAAAACAACATGTCATCGATAAAGATGTATGGTGATGACAAGAAAATAGAGATATATGGCGATGAAGAGGGAGAATCAATCGTAACCATAGAGTCGGATAAAGTGATTCTCGGAAAGGAAGACCAAGCGATTCTGAATGGTGATGACGCCTCGTCACTTATGAAAGACATACTTTCTGAAGTTGATGCATTATATAGTATATTCATGTCGATATTGCCGACAATGGTTTCATCTGCGTCGCCTGCGACTGTCATGGGATTAGCGTCCGTTGCGTCACAGATTCCGAACGTCACGAAAGGCAAAGCTAATGTCGCAAAATTGAAACAGAAAAACGTACAGTCAAAAAAAGTATTCGCACAGAAATAACATGAAGACATACAAGAACGGAAAACGATTCGACGCTTTGAAGCCTTATTATATGATGAAGAACAACCCATACGACTACGAACACAATGGATTGATACGTCATCTGATTTCAAAGGTCGTTTATGAGACTAAGAACCCAATCACGAAATTCATGATTGACACATTCGAGAAAGACATAGTATTCCTTTTGAAATACGTCGATGTGCTTATGAACTTCACTAACATATACGTTAAAAACCGATGAAAAATTAAAATATGATTTCGGAAATGATTATTATTTCTGATATAAATATATTGCATATATAATGGGAGTATATAATGAACCAGAATATTCGGAAGTTGGCATGAACACGGTGTTCGACTCACAGTCGTTCAACATCAACGAGAATTTGGAGCCTGACCGCAATTCGATACCAGGATATCGTCAGACGACAAATTTCGCACGTTCCGTCAAGTCGACATCTGAACCATCGAAGAAGAAGAAACGTATGATAACAAAACTGTTCTCAAACCTTTCACGTCTTGGGATGGATTACGATGACGATATCATCGAGAACATGCGTGCCGTTCCAGCTGACCCTAATCTAATGACAGACAAGGAGAAATTGATGGACAAGAGTTTGCTTGCGTCAATCAATTCAAACTGGAAAGTCAAGTCGGACCGTGACAAGAATTTCTTCGAGAAAGACTATGGTGTCAAACGTGAGGCATTGCGTCAGTTGGCATTGCAGCCTGAGTTGGAAGACATTCTCGACACGATGACAAATGAATCGATAGTATATGACTCGAACTATTCATATTTTGCCGAACCATATATAGACACAAAAGATTACGAAGGTTTCACAAAGGATTCCAAAGACAAGATAAACAAGCTTCTATCATCGAATTATCAGAGACTGTATAAGTTGCTCAACTGGCGTGTCAACGCTTGGGACGATTTCAAACGATGGCTAATCGAAGGTATTCTTGCATGGGAAATCGTGTACGATTCATTGGAAAACCCGACGAAAATAATCGGATTGATTCCAATCGACGCAACGACACTGACGAAGAAAGTCGAGAACAATAAGATATATTACATTCAGTTTGCAGGCGTCAACGGACGTGAACGCAAATTGCTTGATTCGCAAGTCGTGTATGTACAATATCAAGAGACTAACGCAATCGCACGTATTTCATATCTTGAGAGACTGATACGTCCTTTCAATATATATCGTATCATCGAACAAGCGCAACTGATATGGACGATAACGAACGCATCGTATAAGATGAAGTTCACGATACCTGTCAAGAACATGTCACGTGCGCACGCAATGCAGACACTATCGTCAGCGATGAACCGTTATAAGGAAGACATCAAGTTTGTCGGTGACACTGGTGAATTGACCGTGAACGGACAGGTCAACCTTCCGTTCAACAAGGAATATTGGATGCCTGAAACGGAATCAGGTTCTCCACAAATCGAGACATTAGGTGCTGAAGGACCAGAACTGAACGATTCCGATTATTTGAAGTTCTTCAAGAATCAGTTATATAAGATATCTAAGATTCCGTTGTCACGTTTCGACCAGGAGAGTGGTGAAACATGGTTCGGTGCTGACGCATCGTCGGTCGCAAGAACGGAAATCGATTTCGGACGCTTCGTCACACGATTGAGAAACACCTTCTCGCAAATCATATTGAAGCCTTTAATCATACAATTGTGCATCGATATGCCTGAACTGCAAGAAGAACGTCCGTTCTTGAACTCGATACAGTTGAAATACAATTCGTACAACATATTCGAGGAATTGCTTGAAATGGACTTGATGCAGAAACGTGTCGAATTCATTCAGATGATGAAAGACTCAATGGTTGATATGGACCCTAACGGATGTGAGGTCAAATTCTTCTCATCAGAGTTCCTTGTGAAGAAATATCTGAAGATGAGCGACGCCGACTTAGCAGAGAACGCAAGAATGAAAGAAAAGGAAATGGAAGAACTCAACCTCGCAGGTGGAGAGGGAACGGAAACGTTGCTTGGCGGTGGAATGTAACGCACATAACATACAATATCATACACGAACGCACATTTATTTCAAATATTTGTGCGTTTTTTATTTAAAAACCATTGATTACGATTATTATTTTATAAAATTACGCATTTAGTGCGTTCTAAATCAAGAAAAAAAATAACAGCAATTATACAATGGCTAAGAAAATCAATAACGACTATGACGTTTTGGAAGGTCAATTGAATGACGCAACGCAAACGGAAAGTCTTGGAAAACTAAAACACAACCAATCAGGACAGCCTGAATTGTCGGAATCTGAAAAGAATGACATGCAAGAATTCTTGGACCGCTCACGCACGAAAGGCAAACGCAGAATCATTGGATTGAACGACATCGACGACGATTTCGATTCAAACGCAACATCGAACATCAAAGACGGATGGATTCCTATTTCAAGAGAAGAATTAGGTGAACGCTCAAAATTCTACCCATCATCATGGGAGTTCCGTGTACGTCCAGCGACAGTCGAATCAATAAAGAATTGGAGTGCTATCGACGAAGTTCGACCAGAACAAGTGAACAGCGTATATAATGAAATATTGAAATCAAACGTGTCGATACGTGATGGTGAACAGGTCATTTCATACAATCAGATCAATTCATCAGACCGTTTCTTCTTCATAATGAAGGTTCGTGACTATACATTCTCAAAAGGCGAGGCAAAACTTGAATTCACTGATGAATGCGCTGAATGTGGTGAAGAAATTAGATTCAACCTAACAGCGAGTGCATTGACAAACGATTATCCCGACGAAGACATCATCGACACATGCTGGGACGCAGAATCACGTCAATGGCACATATCACCATCAGATTACAACGTTGATTATGACGACATCACTTTATATATGCCAACAATCGGCAAAGAAGAGATGATTCTTCAATACGCAATCGCACATGCACAATCTGGTAAGAAAATCGACGAACACTTTGAACGCTTCTTGAAGTTCTTGCCTTGGCTGATGAAGAATACATCGAAGAATATGGACACATTGGAATCGCAAGTGAATATGGTGAAACGTCAATATCAAGCTTGGTCACTCGACATGTATCTATTCATGCAAGACGTAATCAAGAACATTGAAATCACGCAAAACCAAACATTGACAGCAAAATGTCCAGTATGTAATGCGGAGGTTACATCGAACATTAAATTTCAACGTGGAATCAAATATCTATTCGTTGGTGAAAATAAACATCGCAAATTTGGTTCGAAGTGAGGCTTCTTTACTAAAGAACTTCCATACCCCGATATCAGAAGTAGAACGGTTGCCTTATTGGCAGTTTGAACTTCTGATTTCAGAACTCGAACGTATGGTTAAAGAAGAAAACGAACAGAATGAACAAGCGAATGGAACGGTGTCACAGAATAGTATGATGAAGAGTTATAATAATTCGATGTCACAAATGCAGAGAAGAATGTCATCATCAATGCCAACGTTCTCGACACCGAAAATGCCAAAAATATAACGCAATAAGATGAAATACATTATCGTAGGCTTACATTGCACAGGTAAGATGAAGATAGCGAAGATATTGCGTGACAATAATATCAGCGTTGGTTCTCTCATGACTAACGCTGATGTTTCTTCCGAATTGTCACAGCACAATTTGTACAAGCAGTATCCGATTGACGATATGAACTTGACTTTCGAGAACAACGCTTACATATTTTTCAAAGACTTGAACGACAACATGATGAACGAGTATGAATGCTTATCTAGTTTTGAATTTGACAACAGCGACGTGTTCATATTATCCCCTCATCATCTAAATGCGATACCGAAAACGAAGATTTCAAAAGATAAGATATGTTTCGTTTGGCTTGATAACAACACGTCAAACCGTGAGATGACGCATATCGACGAAAACAGAAAGTATTCATTCCATGAACGTGAACACTTCGAGAGTAAAGACATTCACGATTTTGTCGAGAAGATATATACCATTCCTAATAGCGAAATGATATACTTTTGGAATGAAGAACCTGCACGTGTGGCGACAATCATCGAACTGATGATACGACACCCTGAATGCAGAGATAAAATCATACAGAACTTCAATTAAAAAGAACTTAATTCAACATGAACGGAATATCATTCGACACAATGTCTGGAATCAATCTTGCTGGATGGTGGTATGACCATCGCACAGGCACGAACATCAACGTCGTCGACCAATTCTTTGAGGACAACAACCTATACGTGAAGACTGCCGACAACAGAATCATACCATACGCAAAGATTGAGAATTACATCAAGACAGAATCGCCTATAAGGAAACAAGAAACACAGCCTGTAAAGAAATCAAATCCAATTCCAAAGGAAATACTCGATGAACTCGATGATTTCTCTAACGACGAACCACAAGACTTTACCGAAGTGACGATGTTTGAAGATGACATTGAAATGCTCAAAGGAAACGCACGTAGTATCAATGAACCATCATCACCGTGGGCAACACCACGTCCAGAACTTGTTCTTCCTAAAGAACCTATCAATCCAAATAAGCATATCATCGAAAAAGCTTTCTCGAAGATAGATGACATGATGTTTGATTTCACGATATTGTGGGAAGGCCATACGGAATTAATCAATATGCTGACGAACGTCATGGACATCAGCAAGGAAGAGATAATCGATTTCTTGACAGACAAGTATTTCAACAAGACAAAGTACACATTCAAGGAAAAACTCAGAGAATTTCTATTCAACGATGTGAAATTGAACGCAGAAGAAGAATAGATTTATTATTATAATAAAAGAAAACATCATCAATGGAAGATTTCAAGGAACAAGTGGATAATATGGATGAAATAGTTGAGGCCATCGACATCGAGCAGATAAACGATGAAGCTGTCGCTATGGCGATGGGTATGGTGAAGAATCTTTCAACGATATACTATAACGAGCAGTTTATGGAGGAGAACCCACGTCTCAAGAAGCGCATTGACGCAGAACTTGAGAACCTGCGTATTCTGTTCAAGATGCGTAAGTCAGACGAACGCACGCACGATATTCTACTTGACGCCATCACACGCAATCCGAACAACGCTTCGATGTATCGTTCATTGTCGCAGATACAATCGACATTACTTTCTATACAGAAACAAGTCGACGATACGATAAACAACATCACGAACGTTCTGAAAGGATATCAGATGGAAATAAACTTCACACGTGAGAACGACAATCAGATGACAATCGACAATAACAACGATTCATCGATACATCGTGGGTCGAAGTCGTTCATCGAGCAGATGAGAGAGAAGAACAAGATTGTCAACGATTTCATCGCTGTCAGTCAAGTCAGCATATTTGAAGACGACCAAGTTGACAGTCAAGAAAAATGATTTCATCGTTTCTGAATATAGAAAAGACGTCCCGAAAGAGACGTCTTTTTTTTGTTGGATTTTCCTTATACCCAAGACCTACATCTATATTGAAATGAGAAATTGAATCTGGCGTACCTGGCGTCGTTTCTGGTGTGAGATCTTTTTCGGGTAATAGATTTACTCATCTGAGACTAGATCGTTCGTTAGAAACGAGATTTTTATACAAAAAAAACACCACCTCGATGTGAGATGGTGTTCCGTAGAATGTTCATTCCAATCAATCAGTTGTGCTGTATGACAAGCCGTGCTTGTCGAGTGTTTCCTCGATTTCGTCAGCGAGTTCTCGCATGACGTTCACTAACGTCACTGGATGGAAAGTGTGACCAATCATTTCGCCATAGAACGCACGAAGAATGTCCATTGCGTCGAGGTCACTGTGAGGTGTTTCATAAATGATTTTGTCTCCGTCAATTTCAAGTGTTAGACGTGTTCCTTTGAAGTTCAATTCATCTCCCATATTGTTTCCTTTCATTTTATCGGTTAATCTTAAGATGGTCAATCGTGTGTTCTGTTATTATAGAGAACTTGATTCCGTTCTTCTGACAGAAATCTTTAGCAGCTTTCCATTTCGCTATGTTTCGTACGTACGTATTCACAGCGTATTGCGATTTCATGTTAGTAGGCTTTACCGTTTCACTATGTGGTTTGACCTCGATTAATGATGTCGTTCCGTCAGTAAATTCGACGATGAAATCTGGATAATACACATGCTGTTTGTTGTCCAATGGACTGATGTATGGTATTCCGACGCATTCATTACCCCAGCGTTTCACTGTTGATGAATTTTCCAACCATATTATGAAACGACGTTCCCATGAGGAACGATATATTATAGGCTTTGATTTCTGTGATTCAAAAAGTTTTCTCGCACTTGCAGGATTGAATGTTCCTTGCACATATCGAGAGTTCTTGCGTGGTTTGAATTTCTTTATGTCGTGACTCATACTCGTTCTCCTATATATTTAAGCATACTTCTTATTTTTGCGTCGTACAATGGATCTTCCGCATACCCCAAATCGTCGATGAATTTCAGATACATGTCTGTAGAATCGTCGGAATCACCGTCATAACGATATTGTATGTAATCACGATACCCACGAAGACAGCCTGTCCAATGGTCGAATCTGTATGGTTCGTGCCTGTATGAGTTCCACAAGCCTAAGAAATTATTGTATTGCTTGAACCAATTCGACGTGAAATGTCCTGATTCGTGCAATGCCTGTGCGTACACGACTGTAGGATGCTTGATGTTGAGAATTTCACAAGCGATGTAGAAGTTTTCTTCGTTCAGTTCAAGTTCTTCGAGAACGATTGTGTCAGGTTCCGACAAGTAGACTACATCAGTCGTGTCCATGAAATACTCGTAGCATTCGTATTCGATGACTTCGTCTGTCGTTGCGCTCATTATTCCGAATGTCGCAATCATAGCGATGATTGGTAATAGTATTATGGAACATACTATCACTGTGAAACGTGTTTCTGATTTGCTCATTTGATATGTTTTTTAATGATTAGTGTTTAATATTCTTTACCATCCAACGAAATTGAATAATGTCTGATGCGTTCGGTATTCAAAAACTGGACGTCGTAACTGATAGCATCTTCTGGGTCGATGTATTCATCATCAACGATGTAGTCGACGATGTGTTTTCCATTGATATACAACAATTCGATTTCTGACTCAGGGTCAACACCACTATCGACTAAAAAATCGATGAATCTGTCAGCGTCTTGAACTTTCTTGAATATTGCCTTAATTCTGTGTTCCATATTTTACAATTTTACATTTATATATAATAGACATTATGAAAAACTTAACAAGAAAAACAAAAAAAAAAGTGGAAAAATTATTTCCACTTCATCATTTCGTAATATTCCGATGCAAAGACGTTCAGTGACGTGTTTATGAAATTCTTGTGTCCTGCAACGTCATTGTCGATGATATACTGCAAAGCTTGTGATAGATTCTTCATCACACGTATTCCACGCTGTTGCAATGCGTCTGTCTGTGACGCACACGTGCAGTCGTCAAACACGTTGACATATTGCGACGTGTATAATGGTAAATTGTATGAAATGATTCCGTCGATGTATCGCTTGAATTCGGCGATGAATCCGCCGAGTTCGTTCCAATACGTGTAATCGGAAAACAACTCAACCATTCTGTTGTATATTCCACGACGATATTCGGAAACAGCGTCACATTGGTTCGTTATCGTCATATTAGACTTGATGTTCGATGTCATGCAGTTGCAAGACTTCTGATTCACGTACATCACCGTAGGCTGTGTGTTCGTCGTGAACAGCGACAGTGACTTTATGACCTGGTCGAACATGTCTTCCTTATAATATGACAACATTTCAAATTCACCAGACAAAAGGTTCGTTCTGATTTCGAGTAGATTTTCCGCCATCCAATTGCGGAAGTTCTTCAATTCATCGAGTGTGATTTCATCGTCGGAAACGAACTTGTTCAAGTTCTTGTACAATTCAACGGAGTTTATTCTCGATGTCGTCGATTGGTCGACAAGATTCAGAATTGATGAATATAGTAAATTCACATATTCACCGATTTCGTTTTGTCCAGAAACAAGAACGTATTCCGCTTCAGTCATCACGTCAAACGGAACGCACCATGTCCAATTGACAACATATGCGTAACGGCCTTTGAACCATTTGTTGAATAGAAGCATTTCATCCTCAGTTAATTGATCTGCGTTTTCTTGCGTTAGATATATATCTTTGAATTTTACTATATTCATCGTCGTTTAGTGTATGTTTTTATTAATAATAATTATCGTTGCATCAATGCTTTAATACTTCTCAATTCATTCAACAAGTCATCGACATCACTTTCGATGTTGGTCAAGTTTGGAGATGATGTCGTGTGTACAGTCGTCGTTGATGATGACGTTGATTGTTTCGTTCCACTCGATTTGCTTTCCATTCCGTTTACGGATTTGATTTCATCGACGAGTGTACTCATCGTTTCTTCGAGTTTCTCGAATATGTCACTCAATTCATCGTTGAAGTCTTGAAGGTCTTCAAGAACGTTTCTGAACTGCTTGACTTTGTCAGTATTCAATGCGTTTATCGAATTGACTATTTTTTCAGTACTGTTCGACACTGTCGTCAAGTTCTTCGTCATTCCATTGTCGGCAACAGCTGCCATCGAATCGAACATGTCAGACATCGCAGACATTCTCGTCGTCATCATGTTTGACTGATATTCATTCACATACACACCGTTTGACGTGTTTATGCCAGAGAATATGTCGTTCACGCCTGTTATGAATGTCTGCAATGACGTCTTCACGTTTGTTCCATTTTCATTAAAGAACGCAGTTATGTCTTGCGTGACTTCTTTGCCGTTCTTCATATATGTGATTTGACCGCCTGCGATAGTTTCAATCAATTCTATCGTTGACTGTATAGGTTCCGTGAGGCTTGCTAAACGGCCCAGACGTTTTCCTTGACGTTTCGCTTTGCGTGCGTCTTTTCGTGATATTCCGTTGTCGTCATCAGCTAATATCTTGCCGAGTTCAATCATTTTCTGTACAATCATCTTAGTGTTGTCGCCCGCACGTGCGAAGTCGTTTTCCGTGATGTATCTGTATCCGATGATTTTGCCCGTCTTCTCGTCGATGTTTGCGATTCTGAAATCAGCGATGTCACGAAGAACGTTCGCCATACTTCCAATCGAATCTGTAATCGAAGCGAGGTGTCTCATGCTCTTCTTCTGTTGTCGGCTAATGTCAGGCATATCTGACAGTTTCGCAGTCATTTTGTCTAAACAGACTAACATCGATTCCAAATTCTTCTCGACTTGTTCTGGTGAATTGTTTTCAAACACTTCATTGATCTTTATCAACGTATTCGCAAATACAAGAAAACCACTACTAACTGCGAGCATTATTCCGACACCTGATAATATCATTCCCAATGCGATTTGTCCCACAAGTGGAACAGCCATAATCGCACCTATCGCCATAACCGCACCAATCATAAGAACAAGCGTTGCAGCTATCATTCCGAAGTCACCCCATGAAGCGTCTTTAACTGCACCGAACATCAGTTTCATAGTGATACCGAATATTAGGAACGCACCGCCTATCAACAGCATTATTCCGACGCCTTTCATCACGAACTTGTCCATCTTGCTCAATAGGAACAATGTTCCGACGGCAATACCAACGAGAAGACCGAGTTGCAACAGCGTATTCCACAGTTGGTCATTGTTTGTTTCCATAAATAGACTAAGAACGCCTAATACGAGTGAGAATGCAAGGAACGATACCGCAATGAAGAACAGTTGCTTTGCTCCTTGGTCAACGACACGTTTGACGATCTGCATCATCCACAATATACCGACACCAAATGCGGCGAGTAATGACACTTGTAGTATACCAAACAACAATTGTTTGTTATATTTTCCGACGAACACGCTAAGAACGCCTAATGACAGTGCAAAACCAAGGAACGCACCCGAAATCAATAGTAACGTTCGTGCGTATTTTCCGATGTTACCACGTTCTGGTATACGTTCACCGCCTTTGTTGAACTTAGATACAATCCATAATATTCCAATTGTCGTTGCGATGAGTCCAGATACTCCCAATAATCCGACGAAAGCTTGTTTTACGAAATATCCTACCAAAATCAACGAACCGACGAACATCATTAATGAACCTGTGAGAAGAAGTAATGTCATTCCCACTCCACCGTTCTGTTGTCCTGAACCACCATTAGCACCATTCCATCTTTCTTTTAGTCGTATTAGTAATGATATTATTGAATTTCCATTTGAACCTTTTTCGTTCTCGTCACCGACGAGTTTAATTAATATTCGTGACAATAACCACATTCCAAGTAATGCAGGTATGCCTGTGAGTGCAATTTCTGCTAAAGTTGATGTTAACGTTGCCACATCCTTGACTATGTTTATGATATCTTTGATAGCGTTTTTATTTTCAGCTTCCCCAACTTTACTACTTTGATATTTTTCTACCAGCTGCAAGTATTTGTCGAAGAATGATAGTTTCTGTTCTCCATCTTTAGGTTTACTTCCGTCAGCATTCAAACCAAGGAATTCATTCAAGAACGTCGTGATTCGATCCATCGATTTCAATGCTTTCCTAGCCATTTTTGATATTTCGGCGAATTTACCCAACAATGAACTTAGAGATGAAATCAGAACTGAAGTTTCCTTTAGTTTATCAGCAGTTTTCTTCACATCTACCTCATTCAGTTTTTCGATAGCCTTTTCATCTAATATATTCGTTATCGTTTCAAACAAAGCTTTGATTCTGTGTTTTGCTTTATATGAACGATACATCAGTCTCAATCCCTTTTCATCTGCGATTTTCATCATTCCGTCATAGACATTGAAGAATGAAATCATAACATCGAATACGCCAGGATTAGTCGTCTTTGACGTTGAATTATCGATTATTGTCTTAGCGACATCAGTTGGTGTGGTGTTGCTGTCTAAATTATAACTTTTCTCTTCAGTTAGTATGTTGTTTACAGTTTCCGTCGTTGATGACACAAGACCTTTCAATGATTCGGAAGCTGGACCTGATGACAATGAACGCATTTTCTTGACGATTGTCATTGCAATCGTACGTATTGTACTAGCAATCATATCGATTGAACGTTCGATTTTCAGGCTTGCTTTGAACATCTTAATCGTGTCGAAGCTTGCGACTTTGTCAATCATTCCTATCATCGTCGCCATATAGTCTCCGATTTTGAACAGACCAGTTTCTGCTTTGAAATGACCTTTTGTATATCGTGCGTTCTCTACCTTTCTCATCTCTTTTTTGTCGCCATCAATGTATTGTTCCATCTTATACGAACCATCAGCGTTGATTAGGTATTGATTGTTACCTTCTTCCCATCCAATTACCTGTTGTATATTGTGTAGGTCGGCCTCTTGATTGATGTAATCAATTGCAGAAATCATCGCAGTTAATGACTTTGAAATAGATTTAGATAATATTCTTACCTTTACCGGTGCAACTAACAATGTCTTTAATGACACACTCGACACTTTATCTATAGATTTAACGATGTCTGACATGAATGTACACAACATTTGTATGGAATGCGTCATTGAAAGATCTTTCGTTTTTGCTCTGAATGTATATTTCTTTTGTTGTTCTTTATTCAGCGATCTGTATTTCTTTTCATCTATAACTTGTCCACCACCTTCTTCATCTACGTATTCACCACCAACAACAACCGCTTTGTCGTTTAGATGCAAAGATTCAATCATGTATGGTAATGTGTCAAGTTCGGTCATCGTGTTGAAAACCAATGCCTCTTTTGCAAAAGCATGAACGACATTTGAAATGCTTTGCATTTTCTTCTGTATATTCTTATCATTTGCGTCATCTTCAACTTTGTTTGGTAATTTTCTGATTGCTTTCATTACCTCTGACATCGAATTTACAACTGAATCGATATTATCTACAACGACATACCTTGTTTTATTTTTAGCGTCCGTGTATTTACCTGTTATATTGTTGAATGTTGTACCAACCGTTTTCAATTTTGTAATTGGTGTCATCCAACTTTTAATTGTATCGGCATTTATGAGATTTAAGAAAGTAGATATTTTCGTTGCAAGCTTAGGTATATCTACACTCAAAGATCCTTTCTTCTTCACTTCGACACGTTCTGTTTTAACAGTTACCCATCCATCTTTACGTTTTTCAGAAACATATTTTCCACCTTCATCCAACACCTCAATTTCATTCGTTTCATACTCATCTTTAGTAGCTGAATCAATGCCATTGACAAAATTTACCAAACTCTTTCTAAATGAATCAAACGGTTTTACTACACTGGATATTTGTTCACCAACTAAAGGTAATCCGGTGGCTTGTTTTGTTCCTGACTTAATTGTATTATTGTTAAGAAAAGTTTCCAATTCTCCTTTTAGTCGGTCGATATCTGAGTTATTACTTATATCCTTAAACTTAAGTTCTTTACTTAATCCAAGTAATGTATTTATGCTATCAACCCGGCTTTTGATTAATTCATTTGTTATAGGTGTATCAGTTGGTTTGGTTTTCCAATCTCCTTTCTTATGAATAATATTACCTTCATCATCTGTTTCGTCAGCCGTGTATTTATCTCCACCTACCGGATATGTTGGTGTTAAGTCTGTCTTAACAAATGTCACCAAACTCTTTCTAAATGAATCAAACGGTTTCACTACACTGGATATTTGTTCACCAACTAAAGGTAATCCGGTAGATGGAGTTTGTTTTGATCCAACCTTGTTGTTATTGGTAAATTCAGATAAACTAGATTGTAGTGTATTGATACTTTCGTTTTTATTTGCTATATTATCGAATTTAAGTTTATCGATAAATCCAAGTAGATTATTTATGCTATCGACACGGCTTTTGATTAATTCATTTGTTATAGGTGTATCAGTTGGTTTGGTTTTCCAATCTCCTTTCTTATGAATAATATTACCTTCATCATCCGTTTCATCGGCCGTGTATTTATCTCCACCCACCGGATATGTTGGTGCTAAGTTCGTCTTAGCGAATGTCACCATCGCATTTTTGAATGGATTTAAAACCTTTGTCGTTTCCAATAAATTGGTAGTAAAAGCATTCAGTTTACTTGAATATTTTGTGACATCTTTTGTACCAGATAGCTTTTCAACTTGTTTGAAAAATTTTTCCGCTTCTGTTTCAGTAGCGGCAAGTTTGTTCAGAGCAATTTGTCCACCTTGTAAGGATTCATATTCTTCCTTTGTTATTTCTTCCCATTCTTTTTTCGTTATATTCTCTGTTTCAACTTTCGTTTCTATAATTGAATTGAATAGGTTTGATATATCTGGTATCTTAAGTTCAATATCATTGATTTCCAATCCATCCAATGAATTTGCTAATTCGGAAATAGAATCAAATCGTTTTTTAAATGTTATCGCTAATGGTTCTGCATTATCTCCCACTTCAAATGACGGGAGATTATCAATACCTTTTTTCAACGATGCTAATGGTGCTGATAGCAATTCGAGCTGTTTTCCTAATGATGGTTGTACATCACCACCAAATGTATTATATATATTATCAATATTTGTTTTGAAATTATCTAATGTACTCTTATCAGTACTGATATTTGATAACACGCTAACAAAACCAGAATCACCAAAAAAATTCTTTATATTATTTAATCTTGTGACACCATTTTCAGGCGTAGTCAATGTAGTCTGCAATAATGAGAATGATTTGATTATACTATCAAGTGCCTTTGAACTTGAACCCTTCTGTTTCGTATCATCTGCTGTATAATTTGACAAAGAGTTAATGATAGTATCAAATGATTGTGATAATGTTGTTATATCTGTCGTGATGTCAGCCATTTCAATTTATGATATTTTCTTATCATCAATAATAATTTTTTCGATATTGCGTATTAAATATTCCGACAGATATATTATATTACCACAACAGTAAAAATATTACAATATGTTTGATGACACATAAATTAACGAGAGAAGATTGGTTGAGAAAGTGCGTCACGATGATAAACGAACGCATTTTTGACAACGGAATTGAATTGGACAAGGAAGATTATCAGATCGCCTGCGGATGGTGCAAATCATCGAAAGCGATAGGCGAGACTGTGTTTCCTTACGAAGGCGAAGACGTCGAATTGGACGATTTCTTCCCAGTCACGATACACATGTCGGTAACGGAAGAATCTATTACTGACATGATAGGCGCACTTGTACACGAGTGCATACACGCATTTTTCAAAGTCAAGAACCATTCAAAGGAATTTGCATATCACGCAAAACGTGTAGGTTTTGAGAAGCCTTACACACAACTGCACATGGGCGAAGAACTTAAAATCGAAGTCGAGGACATCTATTCCGAAATGAAGCGTTTGTATGGTGATTTCCCAGGCAAGCCAATCAAAGGAAAGAAGAAATCTGACAAGGAGAAGAAGAAATCAGTATTCAAGTTGTTCTGTCCTGACTGCGGTTTCACAGTCAAAGCAAAAAAAGATGATGTCGATAAGTTCGGTCGTCCACGTTGCGCATGTGGCGGGCTTATGGCACTTGACCTTGAAGATTATGAGGACAACGAAGATCAACGTTCCGAAGATTGATATCGAAACATTCCCTTCCAACTTAATGGAAATCGACGACTTTTGGAGTGTATTGCTAACAGAAAAAGACAATAAGACGAAATGGAAGAATACAAGCAGATTTTCACGGCAAACGGCTACACGCACGATGAGGACAATAAGCGTTTCGTGAAAACGCATCGTGTCAAGCGAAATGAAATCATAATAAACGGACAGCGTTCCGAAATGTTTGAGAACATAACGATAACGTTCGATTATTCTGATGAACTGACGTGTTCGTTCCAAGACGATGCGTCATTCAGAGGCTTCAAGCTACTTGTGTCGAACGGACAACAGACGTTTGAACATGAGACGATATACACGCCTGTGAATGAGCTGTACAGAACGATTGTCGAATATGAAAAGATGATATTCGGAACATGACACTAAAGGAAACGTTCGGTCAACTGATGATAGGCCGTAAAGCACATTTCACGTGCGACTGCATATTCAAGATCGACATCGTCGGAACAGTGAAGTCGTTTAGTATAATAAGCAACGAAATCGCATTAGATGTTATCACGGAAGATGGTAAATACATACAACTGTTTGAAAATCATCCAAATCTGATGGTAACATTCTTAGATGTATAATTTTTTCACAAAAATGTTAAAAAACCAACGAAAACATTTATTTTTATAACGATTGACATAAATAAAAATATTTAACTTTTACTATGGATAAATTAAAAGAATTGAAAGGCATCATCGAATCAGTTGAACAAGATTATGAAAAATTCTATGGCCGTGGCGTTAAAGCAGCTTCTCCAAGAATCCGCAAAGCAATGCAAGAAGTCAAACGTTTAGCTCAAGAAATCAGACAAGACGTCCAAGAACGTAGAAATCAATTAGACGCTCAATAATCAGTTCAATATAACGCACACTGAAAGGTTTCATGGTTATTCATTGGGACATCCGCTTCTGCGGGTGTCCTTTTTTGTTGTTATATGTCATTTTGCACATTTTTCACGATATCATAAAACTGTGCAAAAAGTGAGATAAAATATTGTCAATCAATAATATCGAAAAATATTTCATTTTAATTTGTCAAGTTTTCGCTGACATCTATTATATTAGTATGTAACAATAAAAAACGAAAATCATGACAATAGACAATTTCTTCAACGTGGCGGGGTTCATGTCATTCGAGAACGAGAATGACTTCTATCACATACAGATCATCAGTCGCAAGAAAGACAATGGTGTGAAAGATTTCGGCATTAAGGAATACAGCGTGCGTTCCGTAGAATCATTCTACAAGATTGAAAACGAGGTCAAGCAACTGTGTGAGATGTTCAACGCACGTGCTTACGTATATGTCAACAAACGCAATTACAAGAACATCGCAATGAAGATGATTAAGGAATTATCTGACATCGTCTGCGATGAGAACTACAAGAAATGCAAGCAAGCTTTCAAATCGTGCTGTGGAAAATATTCATCTGCGGGCAATTCCAAAATATGGATCATCGACGTTGATGTCATCGACAAGACACGTATCGAACCAATCGGAAATACAGTTCACGCATTGATATCTAGTGACAGTATCGCTTCTGAGCGTTATGTCGATAAAATCAGAACACGCAGTGGATGGCATTTCTTGATTAGACCTTGCGACACACGACCACTGATGGCGATGCTTAACATGTTGCACGAAACGTTTGTGTCGGAAATCAAGGAAATCGATATCAAGAGAGATAACATGACATTGTTGTACTACAAAGAACCTGCAAAATGATGAAAATTTTGCAGAAAATTTGTCAAGTTCTTGTTAGTGTCTATTATATATAAGTGTCGTTCGTTTGAAGAACGAAACGACAGCGCAGTGCGACTGCGCTAAGGAATATAGATGTAACGATTAAAACGAATGAAAATGAAGAATGAAATGAATATACAGATGTGGGCCGCACGTGACTTGAATGGTGACCTGTTCGCTTTTGAACACCGTCCAAAACGTGACCACGACGTTTATGTGTGGGAACAATCGGGATGCGGTGATTCAATCATCGCTTTAGACAATGACATGTTGCCTGATTTGTGTTACGACGATGAGCCCATACGAATCAATGTTTCATTAAAAATTGATGTGATATGACAAGAATAGCTTTTATGATGTGCGGAATGCCAGGTTCAGGCAAATCGACATACGTTGAGAACGAACTCAAGATGAAATACCCTAACATCGTCGTCATCTCACGTGATATCATACGACATGAAATGGGATTCACGAAATCTGTCGATGACAAGCAGATGTTGCGATATGAACTTGAGATGATGGTCACACAGCGAGAATACGAGATGATTGACAGATGCATCAGCGACGGCGTTCCGTTCGTCATCGATGACATGAACAACAGAAACAGATTCCGTAGACCGATGGTTGAATACATCAAGGAACGAGGATATTCCGTGACAGGCATCAACATCAGGACTGACTTTGAAATATGTGTCAGACGTCGTGAGAATCAGATTGACAGAACGACGATGAAACAGATATCAAACCGATTGGATTGGTTGAATGATGAACTATGCGATGATATCTTCGATGTCGTGACTACGACAGCTGACGATATCGATGAACTCGAAAGCATAATCAAAGAACGATATTAATTCTCACACTTCATAGTTTTAAATTTTAATTGACATTTATTAATTCTTACACAAAAAATCCCGGTCATTCATCACGACTGGGATTCTTTGTATATACTCGTCTGATATAAATTCAATCTGAGGTACCTGGCGTCGTTTCTGGTGCGAGATCTTTTTCGAGTAATAGATTTGTTCATCCGAGACTAGTTCGTTCGTTAGAAACGAGATTTTTAACAGAAAACGTCCTCATTGAGCGTTTCATCCGATTCATATTTCTTCATTATGCGTTTCATGACAGGCTTGAAGAGATAATCCCACGTGATGAACTGTATGAACATTCCGTAGAATATAGGGTCTATACTGTGTTTGAGAATGAATATCTCAGCGAATCCTATTCCCAATGCGATTCCGAACGATATGATACGTTTCCACAATCGCTTCATCTTGCGTTCTTTGTTGAGCATCTCACACATGTTCAGAACGAGATACGTCACGATGTTGCATATGATGATGTACATTATGTTGATGTTAGATGTAATGTACGTTATTATGTCAAATTCCATGGTCATAAATGTTTTAGTATTAATAATAAAAAACCGGATAACATATCGTTACCCGGCGTGTGTATCATTCAACGACGAAGGCTGAACTTATCTCATAGACGTTCTCACGTCCGTCGAACCAATAATGCAGAACGACATCGTAATATCCCGATGTCAGCTCATTGTAGTAATCGAACGCACCGACGAAAGGCTCTTCGATGTATATGTTCTTGTCTTTATCTTCGACTTGCTGTGACTTGAATATTTCACCAGTCGATACGTTGATGAATTCCCAAAATATCTTATTGTCAGAACTCTTGATTTCGTCTTGCAACAGATATGTCGGTTTGCATATTATGACATCGTTCCGTGATATGTGTCTGTTCTCGACTTCGACCATCTTGTGGAATGATGGATAGAAGCGTGACTCGTCGATTGTCATGAATCCTTTCTGACGTATAGGAACGAACTTCAAGTTGTTGCATCCGAGAACGGAATACGGGACGAACTCAACGTCTTTGTTGAACTGATAACCGAAGCATTTGTATTTCAAGTTCAACTTCACGACAGTGTTGTATTTTATGAGCTTGTCATTACTATTGTTGAACTGTATCGCATTGCAAACACCATCCACATGTGAGATCGTTTTCGTGAAATTCTGTCCATTCACAGTGACTGTGCATTCGATTGGAACAGTCGTCTCGAAATAAAGAATGACATCGTTCGTCGAGTATGAATAGTATTTGATGTCGATAAATTCTTCGTCACCGTCAGGATTGTGATATCCTTGCGTGAACACACTTTGACTGATGTTTAGGTTGTCGTTGCAGTCATCGTCAACGTCGAAATATCGTCTTATTCCTATAAGATAATATTCACCGTCAGGATTCGGAAGAACGTCATCACTGTTTTGATACGATGGCTTGAAGCGTCGTTCGATACGCCAGAAATAATGTGGATACTGTGCGTTCATGATTTCCGTCATTTCAGCGACGACTTCGTCTTTAAGTGTTCCGACTGGAATTTCATCGGTTTCAGGCTGATAGTTGTTCAACTCGTCGAAATATGATTTGAACGAAATCTGATTTCCAAGACTATCTTTTCCAATACCACCACGATTATTCGATATGCTATTCAACTGCAGTATCACCGTGTGATTCATACCGCATCCGTCATCGTCAATCAATGATGTGTTCTTGCGTAGCCATTGTCTATATACTGGATATTCACTCGATGGTTCGTTAGTGAACATGTAACGGTTGAACGATATTTCCTTTGCCAATGCGTCAAACAAATCGACTTTCGTGAATATGTTGTTTATGCGCTGTAGTTTCTGCAAATGAACTTCGTTGCGTGTGTCGTTGTGTACGTTGATGACATATGAATTAATCAAGTCGACGGATGAAATCTGAGTGAACTGCATCGTGATGTGATACATTCCGTATTCTGTGAACAACAGATTGAAGTTCAATTCATTTGATGTCATCGTGACTGTATTTCTTGAATCCATCTTGTCATAGAATTCATATGTTCTGCCTCCGTCTGTCGAACGATGTATCAATATAATCATTCTGCGGATGACGTTGACTGTAGGCAATGTGCATCTGACAGGCACGAGGACGCCCACGCCCGTGTACGTGCGCATGAAGAAATTGCGTAGTTCGTCATTTGTAGGACGTGTTCCTTGCATATCGGGTGCAATCAAATCGGCACCGAAAATCTTAACACGACCGTATGAATCTGCGTCAACGTATTTAGTGAATCCGTTTACAAGTTTCGTTGATTCATCTATATAGTCGTTCGCAATCGTGCCTTGACCTGTCTGCGTCGATACGTTTCTTAGATAATATTCACTTTCCGTTCTTAAAGAACAGTCGAAATCTTCGATGTTGTTGAAATAATCGGAACGTTCCAACGTGATGCCACGCTGTATCTTCAGTGTCGTTGCGTACACGAGAGATTCAATCGTGGAATGTATCAGATTCAAATGCATTGGCATGAAGAATGTCGAGAAATAGTTTCCGACAAGAACCATCTTCAGTGCCATGTCGTCAATAGTGTGTTTCAATGACGCATTGACAAGTTCAGGTACAGGTTCGTTCAACGGAAATGATTTGTTCAATTCAATATTAGTTCCATAATCGTCGTTGTATTGTATCTGTCCGTTTTCTTTTAACATTTCGTTTATTGCGCAGAACAATCCAATGTATGTCGTTTTCGACGATATGTCGACTGTAGTATATATGTCGTCGAACAATTCGAGTTCAAGGTTGCGTGCGAAGAGACGTCGCAGTCCGTCATTGTCGATTGACTTATAATATTCTTCAATACGTAACAGTTCACCATATTCAAAGAAATTCTTTGAATTGATTAATGAGCTGTACGAGCCTTTGTTTGCGATGATGTTCCAATATTCGATAAGTAATTCCTTATACTTTCTGTTCAGAAGAATGTTGTCTTGTGCAACGTCGTGTACGTCTGACTCGTAGAACGCACGCTGTATCTGCTTTGGAATTTCAATGCCTTTGTTCTGTAAGTTTATCAGCGCAGTTTCATCTTCTCCGTAGAAGTCGCCTGCGATGTTCATCTCAATCGTTTCCGTTGAATCACTGATTGTTATCGTGTCGTGTACTTCTCCCTCGATGTCGGAACATACAGCGACGATGAATTTGTATATGTAATAACCGTTGTATGTCGTCTGATATGACGATGTCGTCGATGTCACGAGAATGTCTTTCAAACTGACGTTGTATCCGTGTTCATCATCAGCTTGTATCAGTTTATATATGCTATCCGATTTGACAGATATCGTCTTGTCGGCATCATTGTCGCTAATCAGAACGAATGTCTTGGTGTAATATACGTTCGTTGAAAGGCCGTTGTCAATATAATGAACGTATGGCGTCGATCCGTCATACGCTATGCCTTTTTCTATGTCGATGAATTTTATCATGAAAAAAAAACGTGTTGTTTGATATAATAATAAAAACCAAACAGCACGTTTTCAAAAAATCAGCCTACGAAATCGTGAAATATTATGTTACCACGCTTATCTTCGGCAATATTGTGTTTTGTCAAGTCTCCGATATCATCGATACCAATCATTGCGAGTTCTTCAATCGCTTGTTCGTACCAGTCGATTGCGTCTTGTTCCTTTCTGTTTGATGGCTGTTCATTGTCGAACACATAACGTTCATATAAGCATCCGTCGTCGAAGTCATATATGTCACCATCTTCTCCAAACAGCGTTTCCATTAGTTCCTTGCATTTCTTCGTGTATGGTGTGTAGTTGTCTCTCACGATGAAATACTTTCCGCTATCTGTTATCGTCGGTAAAACTTTGAATTTCTTGTTTCTGTTCTGTGCGTTGATTAGTCTTCCTATTGCGCTCATGTCGAAAGCGTCGTAGAAAACTTTCACGATTTCATCACCACATTCGATGACATATCCCTCTTTGCCAGAATGTACGTTGCGTTCATTCTTCAGATTGTCTTTCACCATCTGCAAAATGTCGTTGCGATTCTCACGTTCCAAAATCTCGATGATTTCATCATTTTGACGGTTCTCGTTTATCTGACGGTTCTCGTTTATCATCTGTAATATTGTCTTCATATTATGATATTGATATAATTAATGGGTCAAGTATTTGTACTTTAGTTTCATTCGCAGGGTCAGGCTGATAGTTCCAACCGTTCATGAGTACTGGATATTCCATTTCATCTTCAAGAAGAATGTTTCCGTGTTCGTCAAGACCAATGCCAGGGTCTTCTCCTTGATATACGGCTATCGTTTCCGTCTGTTTCGTGTATGATTCCGTGCCAGGATTATATGTGTATGTCGTTTTGTCATAGTATCCATCCATCATCGCTTTCTCATTGCGTTCTGAAACGAAATACACATCGACTGAATCGATAGTGTTGTCACATTCCAAAATCGCTTTCGTGACGTCCGATTTAGGCACGAATGCGTCATTCTTTATATTAGAGAAGAACGTTCCGACAGCGTCACGGACGTTGCTTTCAACGAAGTTCTTATTGTATGTGACGTTCTTCATCTTAATGAAGCAATACATCGCATATTTCCTTAACACTGGGTCGACTATATTATATACACTACCTGCGAGTTGTGAACCTGATTTCGTCACGTGCGACATGATTGACCTGCGCTGTGAACTGTTCAATTTGAAATCGTTTTCATCCAATTGGAAATAGTCACGTCCTTTATTGATTGAATCGTTGTAGTTCTTTATAATCATTGAATTGATGACTAACGAACCTGGTTGACTCCATGTCTTATTGTATCCAACGAACGCAAAACGATTCAACAGCATATCGTAGTTCTTCGTGTCTGCGAGAACGAGAGAACGTGAGTTGTAGCCTATCATCATGCGTACGTCTTCGACAGAATCAGAGTTCGTTCCAGACGTGACACCGCCTTGGTCATATATACTTATGTTGAATATCTCATTTCCGTCGAATGTGTCGCCATCGGAATTGCGCAAGTCGTCAGCGAACGTGAACTCGCAGTCCTTCAACGGATCGATGTTGCCTTGCACACCTGAATGCTTCAAGTATTCGACACGTATCGTATCTTTGTTTCCGAGTGCGTGGCCATGCACGTCGTTTCCGAACGTGAGAATGAATCCTCTCTTTATAGACTGATTGACGAGATATCCATATTCATTAGGCATCATGTCGTACAATGAATCGACTCTGTGATATTCGATGTCGTTCACGAACACACGCATGAAATTGATGTCTGTGTCGTTCGTCACATCGACCTGCTGTGAATATAGCTTTCCACCATTCGACACGAACGTCTGTGTCTCGAACGTTCCCTCAACGATTTCCATGTTGTTGAATCCTGTATCTGTATTCTGATTCAATACTATAGATTGCTGTTGCAGAATGATGTTGTATTTTAAGTTGTTCTGTGAACAGTTCAATACCGTATGATTGTCGATTATGATGTTGCCGAACTGCTCGTTTGTCGGTTTGAACGTCACAGACACCGTCGCTGAAGCTGTCATGCCCATCGAAGGCTTATATCCTGACAGACTTGCGAGATTGTATATCGAACGCCTACGCTGAGCGGTGTATTTGTTCTGTTCCGTCAAAGCGTCCTCTATATAAGACATTATGTTCTGTGTCGTACTTCCCAAGACGGAAAGCAATTGGCCGTACACTGTGGAATTTCCGTATCGTATCGATTTTTCAGACAATGTCTTCGATAGGAATTCCCTGACAGCGTTCGTGTATTCGGAATACTTCATCTGAAGTAATGTAAATAGTCTCATCTGCGTTTCATTGTTATTTTTTTTAATCGATTCTATATTGCTTTGAAAACTCGTCAACGTCGTTGTATATCACGATATCGGCAAATATGATATCGTGTTCCGTGCCTTGCGCCAGAAGAACGCTGACTGACACTTTATAGTCGAACAAATCGACGTTGTTGCGTATCGCCATCTCGATGTACGATTCGATTTCCGTGTTCGTGACACTCAAGTCATGCAAGAACTTCTCGAAGTCTGTACCATACGATACCTCACCGAATAACTCGTATGGTGATGTATTGAACAGAATATCAATCTGTTGCATTATACAATCGATGTCCTTTTCGACAGTTACTCCATAATTGTCTAATGATAAGTCAATCATTTTCTGATATCATTATTTTTCTTTTTTCTTTATCGTCACTGATGGTGTGAATATCACTTTGCCATAGAAAACTGTAACGTCGTCTTCGTTCGTTACGTTATATTCCATTTCGTTCATCAAAGCATCTTCCAAATCAACATCAACCTTTACACCAGGATTGATGAGGAAAATTATCTGATTCATCTGACGTGCCACTTCCGTGAACACTTGACCGTTTATTCTCAACTTGAATAATTTTATCGCATTAGCCGATACGTTCGACGGAAGTTCAATTGATATGTATTGCTTAAGTGAACCACCAACTTTCGGGTCACGCATGATGACGATTGTGTCAGCGGAATACGCTTTATAGAATACAGGCTTTACGAGATTGTTCTTGTAATCATCAGGACGCTGTATCTGAATGACGTTGTTTTCGATTTTGTTTATTATCTTGACGTTTTCGACGTTCATAGTTATATCGTTTAAATTTATTGTCATTGGATTGTTTATAAGGAAACGGTATTCATCTTGCGTGATGTACACACGGTTTGTCTTGATGTACATCTTTGGAATGCCGTCGGAATATACCTTATATACGCATTGTGCGTACATACCATTGATGAAGTCGTACCATCCGATGAATGGTTGTTGTCTGTATATATTAATACCATAGTCATTCCATTGTTCCGAATTGTCACACATATCGAATGGTGTCTTGTCTGTGATGTTGAAATCTGCTCTATCGTCATCATTGATATCGGAACGCAAGTCATGATTCCATTGGAACATACGATAGATGTTGTCATCATCTAATATCGTCAGTTCCTTTGTTATGAAATCGATGTTCATATTATAGTTCTTCAAGAAATAGTCCTCGATTGAACTGTATATCGTTCTGTTGAACATCAATGTCGACTTGAACTTTAATCCATCGAACGACAGTACACCAGTCACATCCATATTCATGTTGGAATAATCGTCTGGTATCAGTATCGTACTACCTGACCCGAATGACAATGAATTATGGTATTCTTGACCATTACTATACATGTCATCAACTGCATATATACTTATATTGACGATTGGTGTCGAGTCGTTCGTGACATTCGGACCGTTGTAGCAATACGTTGTTCTGAAGTCAGCGTATCCTGGATTGAAGAACAACTCGAATGGTGACAGAATCTCAAATTCATAGTAATTACTATATATCTGTTGTCCGATTGTTTTCAGTCGTTCTGACGCCAAGAAATCGTTTGCAGAAATCACGTTTGAATATAGAATTATATTGCGTCTTCCGATACGTGTCGATGCATTTATATAGTAATTAAGACGTTTGCTGTAACGTGAGGGATTCATGTCAGGTAGATACACACGCACGATGTTCGACTGTATTAATGTCGAATCGGAAGCAAAGTCAATGACATCAACGTTGTGCGTTCTGTAATAGTTGTTGACGTCTTTATATATGATTTCATTATCAGTATATGGAACGAGATACATCGTCTGTGCATAGTCATCGTTTTTCAGTTCATATCCTTGCGTATTCACGAGGAATCCGTTTTCGTCAATATGCGTTCCGACAATTCTATAGTCGCTGATACGTCTGACTATTCTGAAATGATTGTCGGTGAGCATGTCAGCGTTCTTCAATTCAACCATGAACTGATACGTGCGTTCCTTATTATCTCGTATGTTGATTATATTGTTCATCTATCATATTTCAATATTGATTTATGATATAATAATAAAAACTGCCGAATGTTTATTTAACACTTCAATTTGCTTTTTGATGTTCGTATGATATTAATAGACGTCGGTTTCCGTTTATATTCAAAATGAACGAAAATAGGATTTTAAAGCATGATATTAGATTACAATTACAACAAGATGAGCCGTCGGTTCTATGTGTCATACATTGACGAAGATGGCAATAAGCGTGTGTGGGACAAGAACGTGGCACGTTTCAAGTCGTACCGCTATTCTCCGACGGGCAAACATCGCAACTGGAACGACCTGGCGTGTGAAGAATATTGGACAGACGACCCGTCGAAATTCGACATCAAGACATTCATCAGAGAATTACCTGATGATCTGCGACAGAAATTCTCAATGAAGACTTTCCCAAAGTTATTCACGTTCGACATCGAGTGTGAATTTGACCAGATAGAAGGCAAATCCGACCCGAACCGTCACGCAATAACATCCATATCATTGTGTTCACCATCATTAGGTACAGTGGTATTCGGAACGAAACGATTGTCTAAAGACGAAATAGAATTCATACGTCAGAATGTACTTGAATACATTAAGTCGATTCCATTCTACAGTCGCACAACCGATTGTAACCCTAAATTCGATTACGTCTATTTCGAGAGTGAACGCTCGATGATTGAATATTTCTTGAAAAACATCGTCGCACGTGTGCCTATATTAAGTGGATGGAATTGCGTCAACTTCGACTGGTGGTATATCGTGAACAGAATACGTTCGCATTTTCCAGATTTGTCGATAGCCTCAGCTTCGTGTATCAATCAGACGGAATCACGTCTTGCGATATCGAACTTTGGTGCAGCTAACGAACGTCTTCCAATGCCGATACACACATTCATATGCGACATGATGGAGGTCATCCAATGGGACCACACAGTCATGCCTATCAAAGACAACGTATCATTGGATTACATCGCAATAGAATCATTAGGAAAGGGCAAAATCAATTACGACGGCGACCTGCAAGACTTGTATGAGAACGACTATAAGCGATACGTGTATTACAACGCAATCGACTCCGCTTTGGTACAGCTCATCAACAAGCGCTTTAAGACGATTGATGTGTTCTACATCTATTCATTATATACAAGCGAGAAGATCGAAAAGACATTCGGACAGATTGCTTTGTCGGAAGCGTTGGTATGGAATTATTTTTATGACATCGGTAAGAAAGTCGTCTTCATCGATTGGGATAGACCGCCATCAAACGTCGTCGGTGCGTATGTGAAGCAACCTAAACCAGGTCTGCGTCAGTTCATATCGTGCAACGACTTCGCTTCACTTTATCCATCGACAATCATCACGACGAACATATCATTCGAGAACTTGATTGATGACGACTTCACGGAAGAAGAACTCGAACGTTATAGAAAAGACAAGAATTATTTCGTTTCCGTCAATGGCAACGTTTATCGTACAGACAAGGACTATGCGTTCCGTATCATTCAGTCACAGCTCAAGGAAAACAGAAACGTTTCAAAATATCTTGCAAAGTTACTTGACGCACAAGTGATGTCAGACATCGCACACATATTCAAAGGAGTTGGTGTCAAACGTCGTGATTATGAAGATAAGATCATAGCGGCTATACGTGAACTTGGATATGAAATAAGTGATTCTGACAGTTTGTCTACTATGGACAAAACGGAATTGAAGCGTTTTGAACAGAAATTGCAGTCGGAAATCGAATTTAAGTCGGCGCACGAGCAAGGCATGAAATTGATGGGCAACGCTATGTACGGAGGAACAGGTAACCCGTCGTTCTATTGGTTCAACAATCGTCTTGCAAATGACATCACCGGTGAGGCACGTAACTTGACGTTATTAATGGAAGAACACTTGTCGAAGTTCTTTAAGGAAAACTGGTTGAAGATGACCGATTGGCACAAGAAATGGAATATCGAAGTCGACAAGAAGAAATGCGATGAAATCTTCTCGAATGATTACGACCCGATTATCTACAGCGATACCGATTCCCTTTATATCGAATATGAATCTCTCATAGCGACATGCGTCGGTTCGGAGAATTGGGACGTTGACAGAAAACTTAAGTTTGTGCTTGATGTCAACCTTGATTTCTTGAATGAACATAACTATAAGTACATATATAATTACTTCGAGAAGCGCAATGCGAAATCGATTCAGAACTTCGAGCTTGAAACAGTTGCACTCTCTGGTATATGGTTGAACGTGAAGAAACGTTATGCGCAGATGATTCTGTGGAAGGACGGAAAGTTCTACGACAAGGACGATTTGCCTTTGAAAGTGAAAGGTCTCGAAATCAACAAGTCATCGATTCCGATTTACGCACGTGCCATATTGAGTGATGTTGTACGATATATGCTTGAATTCTCGAATGAACCGAATCTCGTCGATTTGATTAATATGCGTGTTCAGCAACACAAATATCAGTTCTTCAGTGCGCCTATCGACGAAATATGCGGAACGCTCAAACTGTCGAATTACAACAAATACATCATCGATGACACGAAAGAAACACTCGTGGCGATGAAAGGAACACCGTTCCAAGTTAGAGCTGCAGGCAATTACAATGTAATCAGAAACACGAAACGTCTGCCTGGTGACAAGTTATATACAGGCAAAATCAAATGGTATCACATGCGACGATTGCAAGGTTCAAAGAAAGATGAATATTTTGCTTATCCTGCAGGCAAATATCCGAAATGGGCTGACACGTACGCACCCGTAGCACGTGACATTCAGTTTCAGCAGATGGTTCTCGACCCATTGAACAGAATCATCACCGCCGTCGGAATGCCTGAACTGCGTCTTGACGGTTCAAAGCAGATTTCATTCGACTTATTCTGATTTTCGTTCTGAATGGTTGTGTTTTTTTACGCAACCATTCTTTTTTTATTGAAATATCCGTCAAGTAAATGTTATTATATATTATATTAGTATGAAAATAAAGCAATGATATATGAAATCATTATCGGAATTTTTAAATGAAAGTTTAATTTTGGAATTCAAGGAAGACTTGAAGCCACGCACAATCATCGTCATGGGTGGTCCTGGTGCTGGTAAAACATACTGGATGCAGAACAACTCAAGAGACTTCTTCAAAAACAGATCAATGCAGTACCGTCAGTTGGATTCTGACCACAACTTGAAAGAAAAACAACGTGAGGTATGCCGCAAGATGGCAGAAGATTTGATTTCGTTATATCCTCAAGATGACGAACGCAATTTCGGAGAAGTGTTTCACAACTTCATCAAAGCACAGCAAAGAGAATTTGACAAGAAATCTGACCAAGGCGGTTCACCAAGAACAGACTTGTCACAGATAAAGTATCGTTTCATTGCCGATTGGAGAAAACGCATCAACAAAGCAGAATATATGTCTGCTGCAAGAGGACAGAAAGTCAAAGAAGAATACATTTCAGCTTTCTTTAAGGAATACTTCAAAGACGTATTCGCTTCTGACTTTTCGGAACGTTCGCAATCTAAGAAAGTGTACGCACGTGACCTTGAAAACAAATTGAAAGGCGAAGACGAAGTTCTTGTATCTAAATCTGATACGATGGTCGCTATCACTGGTGACAAACTCAGAAAAATCGAAGAAATCATCGAATTGTCAGGCGATTCATCAATCACAGTCGTTTACTTGAACGTGCCTGAAGAAATCAGTATCGCACAAGACGCTAAACGTGACAGAAGTGTTGGTGAGAAGATGATTAAAGAGAAATTAGCTGACATTCACAAGACATGGGTCGAATTGGTTAACAAATATCAAGACCTCGGAATATTCAGAATGTACGAAATGGTGCCATCAGACAAATGCATCAAAGCTGGAAAGTTATTCGGAACACCTGCAGACCCTGCATGGATCATCAACAAGGAATACATCAACAAGAATTTGATTGGTAAATAAATCTGTACATCATCATGACATTCACGTCCGCACTTATTATAGTACAAGTATTACTGATTGCGTCACTGATATTGTTCGGAAGAAAGACGAAATTCATCAGGGCTGTTCCAATGCAAGCGAAGGCTATCGCTCTGATATTGTCATTGATACCAATCTGGGGTGTCATTCTGTTTATCGGTGGATGTATCGGAATAATAACATATGACGAATAAAAATACAACAGCACAAATATGAAATCATTATTGGAAGTCATAAACGAAGCAAAGAACACGAAATTAGGTTCGTATGACACGATGATACAAGGCTCATTCAAATGGAAGAAGAACACCAACTACAGAATGAGATACAACAAATTCGAGAAACGTTTTGAAGTCTTCGTCGCTGAAGCTCAACGTGGAATGGGTAAACCAGAAATGTTCATCATCAAATGCGACGATGAGAGCAAAGGCGTGGAAATCGTGAGATTATTGCAAGACGCTTACGCAAAAGGCGGTTGCACATTGTCATACGAGAACACATCATACTGATTCTAAAAAAAAAACAATTAATAAATTTATCATGAGAACATTATCAGCTTTTATAAATGAATCGTTGAATGAGAGTGAGGTGCGTTCTGAAATCGAACAATTTTTGAATGAATACTATACATTTGATAGTGTCAAAATATCTAAAAATGTCAATAAAGATGGCATGTACGAATTGACAGCTATTGGTGACGTTGAGGTTAGTGATATGAGAATTAAATCACTAACAAACGGAACGTTTGTGTGGAAATCAGTCAAGGGTTCATTCATTTGTAGTTTTTGTACAGAGTTGACATCATTAGAAGGCGCACCAGAAATCGTTGATGATGTATTTTCTTGCGAAAACGCAATCAATTTAAAATCACTCAATGGTGCACCAAAGAATGTCGGTCGAGATTTTATATGCTCTGGATGTAAGTCGTTGGTGGATTTAAAAGGCGCACCAAAATCGGTACCTAATGGAATGTTCCTTTGCGATTACTGTTTTTCATTGAAATCACTCAATGGTGCACCAAAAACTGTTGGTAGTGATTTTAGATGTCATAACTGTGTTTCGTTAAAATCATTAAAGGATGCACCAAAAACCGTTGGTGAGGATTTTACATGCTTTGACTGTGGAACGACATTCACAGAAGAAGATGTTGATAAGATCTGTAATGTTGGAGGAGTTATATCTTGTTGATTGAGGATGATATAAAACATTTCAACATATTCATAAACGTATCGGAAAATCCGGTACGTTTTTTTTATTTTCCTATATTAGATATTATTATTAATACAACAAAGAAATGCAACGACATGGAAAACAACATTGATACATATCTAATATTTGAGGACGACGCACGCATATTAGGCGCAAACAACACAGCATATCAAGATACGTTTGGTGTGTTCGGTGTCGGTCAAGATGCCAACAGTCAATTGGCAATCGGCCCAAACATCGAGGCGCAGTTGCAGTCATTGGGACGTGGGTTCACGACATCAGTGACCGACTTCGGAACGGAAATCGTCGTGAAAGTGAAATACAACAACGTCAAGACAGGACAAAGTGCGTCAGCGACATTCCTTATCAAATTTACGACACCGAAAACAGGCGTCGTGAAGGCTAGCACAGTACGTCAGCGTTCATTCACGTCACATTCGGAAGCTATACAATACATACGTGCGAGAGCGAACGCATTGAAACAAAAGACACAATCTAATGGTTAACACGACAGACATATCATCATTGTTCAACAACACGAAGGCAGTCGAACGTTCAGGCTGTGCACTGTATCGCATCGTTCAGATCGATATTCCGATTGAATATTCGACGATTGAACTGTATGACAAAGACAACGAGAACATAAATCAAATGTCACGTTTCGCTTGGAGTACAGACAACGTATGCTACACGGAATGGACTGACTACGACACGTTCTTGAACATCACGAAGAACATTGAGACCGACTTCTATGTCAGAATATTGATCTCAACGTCATTGTCTCGTGTCGTTCTGAATGGAATTGACATCAGCTGCTATTCATTATGCCTTGACAACACGAACATCTTTCTGACGCAGTTCTGTGACAACGGACAGCTGTTCAATCCATACGCAAACTTAGACTGTGCGCTTCTGTTGCAACAGCAATTGTCGGATTCAATCGTCTGCATGTTCGGAATACCTTGTTACTATTTCCGTGTCGAACACGATGACGATACCGCAGATTATACATTCAAGGAATATATAATGCACAACGTGACATCGTGTAAGTACATCAAACTGATGGTGCAAGACGGACAATTGCCATCGTCGAAGCCTCAGATGACGGAATTCGATTTCGATTGGGAAAACGATTGGGAAGTCGAGATGTCGAAGACTATGTTCGCACGTGCATTCGGGGACACTGCGTTTCCAAAGCAACGTGACTTGATATATGTTCCGATGTTGCACAGAATGTACGAAGTCAACTCAGCATACGACGAGAAGAACGAGGGATTGCTATATAGAAGTACGACATGGAAATTGGCTATGGTAAAATACAACGACAAAGACAACGTCAACGAAAACGAGTATGAGAGTGTAATCGACAACTTAATCGTGAACCAATATGACGACTTGTGGCGTGACATCGAGCTGAACGAGGAAGAACGGGAAACGGGCATCACGCAGACGCAGTCGCCAGAATTTGCAGCTACGACGTTGTTCAACGTGTTCACAAGTGACGCTGTGCGTGCTAATGTATCGACAGACGTCGTAGTACGTGAACATCAGATCAACAACAACTCGACAGTCGTATGTCGCAATGAATACGTCGGAACGGACACATCGGTCGTCAATTATCAGAACACATACTGCGGAGATGATTTCACGATGATTATGGTCGTGACATTACCGTCAAGATACGATGCTATGAAATTCGATTATTCCAACCCGCATCGTCTTGCGTCATTCGGAGAAGTCAACGTATCGTTGCAGACAGACTACGTCGTGACAAAGGAACGCCATCAGAACGGACGTCGTGTCGATGTCGCAGAAGGCAAGTACATTCTATCATACAACGGAATGGAATGTAAGATCGACATTCCGACAAGAACGACTTCATATATGATGATTATGCGTGCGGGACGCAAGAATTTCGTCACTGATTTCAAAGTCATCGAACACATACCACGCAACCCGAATGCAATCGCCCAGCAGCCGATGATGATGCGTTTCAATCTAACAGAACCTATGTTCAATGAAACGAACGGTTACAACAACGACTATTCTACGAGAAAACAGAACGTCGTGACGGTGTACCCATGCGCAGGCGCAACGATTTCATCGTTCAAACTGTACAATGAATATCTCGACAATGAATCAGCAATCGCAGAAGCCTTGAAATACACGACGACTGACGAGCGCTGTATCATCAACGACATCGTACGTGAGTTCATGTCATCACCGGGATATTATGTAAGATAATTTGTCAAGTTTTATGTAAAATATATTATATATAAATGTTATGTTAAAATTGCAAGAATACGAGATACCAAAGGACATTGTCGATGAAATCATCAGACGATACAAGAACTCATCTGTATTCGCCTTTGACATGAACGATTTCGTTTACGCAGTTGAGACTGAACTGAAACGTTCAAAAGCTGAATACAGAAACAAGAGTTTCTACATTTCGCCTAATTCGCCAGCATGGTCGACTGAACAATGTGACTATACGATGTTCCGTGAAATGATTAGAAAGCATTTCCACGAATACATAATGAAGGGTAAAGTGGTGTATTCAAAGAAGTCAAAGAACGCTGTAAAGGCGTGGTATAATGAACCTGTCATCGGAACAATGGAAAATCCAAATATTTGAAAAAACAAAAACATATATACAATGAAAAGTTTAACAGAATTTCTAACAGAATCCAAAACGAAGACTATTATCGTACCTGAAGAAAAATTCTTCAATAAGATCGCTAAGGGACACGACGTGGATTCACCATATCGTAATCCTTGGATTAAGATTCTCGACGGTGATGATAGTGTGGAATATCATATCGTTCCAACCGGTTCGACAGCGTGGGTTGAAGAACTTGACGATGAGACAAAACTCTGGTATTGTGCATCAAAGAACATCGCCGACAACATCAAGGACGAAAAGGTATATAAGATATCTACATACGAGACGAAAAATCCAAGCGCAAGTATCAATGACACGTATTATTTCCCAACGTTTGAACTGATGTCGGAACGTGAGACGAAGAAATACAGAACGGATCCTGACCCAAACGCAAATGAACTTGGCATGATACGTTGCAACGGAAACATCGGCACATTCTCACAGATGTTCACAGACAAGAACATCAAGGAAGTTGAGAAACGTCTTGAAAAAATGGGATTCAAAATAAACTATAAATGATTATGAAAGATATTAAAGAATTTTTAACAGAAGCATCGAAGCCAATGAAAAAACATGTTAAGATAGCTGAACAATCAGAAATCGGCGGTGAAGACATGAAAAAGTATTATCACAAGAAGTTTCCAACAGATTCGATATGGAAAGAGATGAGAGAAGGCATCACGTTAGCAGAAGCGTTCAGACATTTCGCTGACGGTGAAGATATATATGCAATCATGGACTGCGCTGATTCACTCGTACGTGAACGCATGTTCACTTTCTTCTGTGAAATGACCGGATTAGATTACGACGAAATATACTATTTTTGGTTAGGAAAATGAAAACATTAGTACAACACATCACTGAAGCGCAGAAAACGGATAAGTTGATTGCGCAATACGAAACGATTAAGGATTTCGGTTTCACGTTCATCAGAGTAACTGATGGTAAAAGACATGCGATGAGCAGAACTTTGAAGATGTCGTCGATTTCATTTGAAGAACTCGAAAGTAAGATATCTTGGGGAGAATACAACATTCAAGATGGAAATCTTGCGTTTGACGTTTCTGCATTAGACGAAGCTAAAATCGACGACCTCGAAGAATGTATCAAACAATTCCTATATGACGCAAACGAACGCCAAATCATGGCACGTCGATATGGTGAATATTTACTTGTAACATACAAGCAAATGTTCAGCAAGCTTCCTAAAATAAAATGACATTTGAATTATGAAATCAATAACTGAATTTTTAAGAGAATCAATCGACGGCAATATAAGTGACGAATTTAATCTTATAAAGGACATATTCTGCAATCAGAAGAATTACAAAGATGAAAAAGGCCATAATTATGGTTACACAAATAGATACATCAATACGGAGGCTTATAGTGCAATATGTCCTGAGTTGATTGAATATATTGACTCGAGAATAACAAACTGTGACAAGATTTCACTGCAAATCGAACTACATAAAAACACGACGTTCGACGATGATAGAAATAACTGTTATTCATTCCGCATCAACTTTCATGAACGTGGAACATACAAAGTGTTCTATTCAACGTCTGTGGAATATATACCTTTGGATAAATACAAGACATTCAAGTCATTCATCGACAAATATGTGAACGCAATATTCAAAGACATGAACACGTTCAAACGTTTCTGTACAGAAGGACTATAAAAACAGAACACCATCTCACATCGAGGTGGTGTTTTTTTGTATTAATATCACCATAGTCTAAGACCTGTATCTATGTCAAAACGAGAAATTCGATCTGAGGCACCTGGCGTCGTTTCTGGTGCGAGATCTTTTTTGAGTAATAGATTTACTCATCCGAAGATAGATCGTTCGTTAGAAACGAGATTTTTGATACAAAAAAAACGGAATCCGTTTTCGGAATCCGTTTTTTATATTAATGACTTGAATTTGTTTGTCTTCAAGAACTGCTTTATCGTATTGATTTCGCCTAAATGATGTGGGCCGACGTTGTACTTCAATATGTCATTCCGTTCTTCGTCATTCATGTCTTTCACGATCTGATAGCCGCAGAAGTATGACATTGCGTCACCGTTGCCTCCAATCAGAGAACTGTCTTGTAGTTCACGCTTGAATCGGATGATGTTGTCGAATATGACGGAATCAGGTGCCGATTGTGCGAGATTCTTGCACATGTCGAATATCTCACAGAAGTCCATCTTGTCGATGTGATATGCGATAATCGTCTTAAGTGCAATGTTGAATTCGATGTTAGGCTTTATCTCTTCTGTCTTATGCAATGAATTGTATATCGCAAGACCTTCGTCAAGGACAGTGCTTCTGACAAGACCACAAAGGAACAGGTTCAATCCCGATTTCAATCCGTAGTAACGTCTTCCGATATGCGCTTCGACCTCGTGTCGTTTCAAGGCTTCAATATCAGCTTCCGAAAACATTGCATCAGGACGCACGTTCATCGTTCTGTTGAGGTTGACAATCATTCTCGACATTATCTTATCGTCAGATTCGACTGTCCATTTGTATTTGAATTTGTTGATGTGTTTCTGTATTCTCTTTATAGCCTCATCTGCGGTGATGTTGCGTTCTTCATCGACGTCTTCGTATGGATGATTTCTCAACATTTCATAAGCCGCCTCGAGGTTGAGCAACGATGGCGTCTGCTTGTGATGCGCTGTTATCGTCGTGTGATTGCTTGCGTTTGTGAAGCCTTCGATTGTGCGCACCATATTCTGCAATGATTCGATGTAGAATTTTGATATGTAACATTCAAAATCTCTGAATTCTGAAATCAGGTTCTTGAGACGTGGCAATATGTTGTCTTTGTCCTCACTCGAATCGACTTCAAGTTCTATCTGTGGAAAATACTTCAATCCACGCTTGCGTGCTGTCAAGAAACGTTCACGTTCTTCGTCTAAATTCTCGACACGCTTTGCATTGAAACGCTTGCGGAACAACTGAACCAATTCTCCATATTCGGCATCTAAGTTGAGCAGATGTTCCTTTCGTTCTTCGCTAAGCTTGAGGTGCTTGTATCTGTTGTCTGTATATGCGCTTAAATAATCTACTAAACTAATCATCGTTATTTCTCGTTTCTTTAAAAAAGCAAGGTGCCCGTTAAGGCACCCGTTCCCTTTTCAACACGTGGTTGATAGGAAGAATTTATAAATTGAACCTAAGTCCTATAATCTGATTCATAGGTGCGAATGAACCTGTGCATTTCATCAGACGTCCCTTGTATGTGAACACGATACCCTCAGCTGCGTTGAGTTCGTTGTTGAGCATTTCAAGACGTTGCATGTTCTTTTGGAATTTCGCTAATGTGTCGTCATCGACGATTTTCGATTTTATTTCCGCTTCGATCTGCTTGACGTCCGATTTCAACTGTGCGATGATGTTGTCGATGTCACTGTCGTTCGTGAATCCAGAACATAAGTTTATCAATGCGTTTCCGATACGCAAGAAGAGATTGTCGATAGGCAACATCGTCTTGTACACTAAATCCTTGTATGTCTTTCCATCGAGTTCTTTCAGGTCGTTCGTGTTCGATGCGTATTTCTTCTTCAAGTCGTTCAGTTTCACACTCTTGTCATTGTAGAAGAAACGACGGTACACGTCATTAGGGTCAACCCAATCAGGACATATGTTCTTGAAACGTTCAAACTTCAATGTGTCGATTGTGTCGGATGATTTCAATCCTTCGTCTTTGAAAAGCTTGTCGATTTCATTGCAGAAGTCGTTTGCTAATTTCGTCGATTTCTGTAAGTCTTTGATGATGAGGTCTGGACGTGGTTTAGTCTTATCGACGTTCTCACATGCCTTTTCGATTTCCTTTGGAAGTCCTTCCGTTTCAGAAGCTAACACCCAATTTCCGTCCTTTAGTTTATATATCGCCGTTCCGTGAAAAGCGACACGGTCATCGGCATACAACATGACGTTGGTACGTCCCGCTACGATACATTCACAGTTGACGATGCGTTTCGTTTCGTCGTCGATGTTGAACCAATCGTTAGGGATTTTCTTGAATACTTGTTCAATCGTGTGGCCTGCTGAAAGGAATGTCTTCGCAACGTCAGGCTTTGACGCCCATTTCATCGCCATGTCATCGATTGTCATACCGCCTCGTTCTGAATTGAGGTCTTTGTTGTTGCGTGTGAACACGATTTCACCATTGACGTTCATCGTTGCATTGATGTTCATTCCGTCGAGCTTCTCTTTCATATGCTCGATTTTGTTCGAGAACAAGTCTTGAACTAATTGCTTCAAATCGTCGCCTGTGAAGTCTTCGTTGTCGATGATGTGTGACATATGACCGCCCATACCGCCTTCCAACAGAAGAAATGACTTTACGAATGATGATAAGGTTCTCATACTAGATTGAATTTTTTCAAAACAGCGATGCATTCTTTCAATGGTTCGACCATATTGTCAACTGTTATCGAATAAATGTCCAATTGAACATGATTGGTTGATTCATCTTCATAATTCTTTTTCAAGTATGCTTCGTAAAGAGAACATATTCCGTCTTTCTTAGCCTTGCGTCCGATTTTCTTGAATTCTGATTGTACTTTGCTTGATTGCTTTGCGTCAACATCGACGTGCAAGCTTATCACTTTATAAGCGTCGTTCTTTGCTACAGCGTCAGGTGTCATAATCAAGAATGGGAACAATACTGGCGTGTTCAATGTCTCTTCGTGTGTTGTGAGTCCTTCTATGATGTACCATTCATCGTCAGTGAATTTATCTCTTACAGCTTCCAATGCATTGAGTGCGTATTCACTTTGCTGAACGTGTGTCTTTGTGAAGTTAGCTTCATTGATGCTCATTCCGAGGTGTTCAATTATGAATTGCGAAAGTGTCTTCATTGTATATGTATTTATTTATATATTATATAATAAAATTTTTCTCACTGTAATTTAACGTCATTGTAATGTTTGTAATACTTAAGACTGTTCTTGAATAGACGTTGCTTGTACGATGTCAAGTCTTGACCGCTTTCCGTTGCGTTCTTTGAATTCATTATGATTATTCCGCCAATGAACACACTATCTTGATTCAGCATGACGAAACATAATTCCTCGCATTTGTATATCATATAATTCAATAGATACGAATGGATTAGCTTTGCTGTTTCATCATCGAACATTTCAACGACTCTTTCATAACCAAACGACGAGACTGGTTTGAGAATGTCGATGTATGAAAACTTGTCATACGACAACAGAACGTTGTATCCGACAAGCGTTTCACCAATATAGTATAAGATGAAATTCATGTGTTCGTCGTTGGTATAATCCAACATCTTCGTATCAGCAGTATTTGTGATGTTCTTGTTCGTAGTGCGTCTGATGTGCCATTCCGCTTGAAGATTTGTGATATCGGAACGTTCGATGTCTGTCAGTTCATTGCGTTTTTTGAAGCGCACATCGACGATCTGATTCAGTTTGTTTATTCCGTGCGACGAACGCCATTTTGAGCGGTTCATGTCTGCAAAATCTTGTGGAATTGCGTAGAAGTTGTGATTGAATAACGTTTCTGATTTGTCAAACTTCGTCATCACTCTTAACTCTGAACGGAATTCATACATGTTCATCAGCGTTTCCGCAACGTATCTTTCAGCGTTCAAGTCGCCGTTGAGTGAGCATATGCCATACAACATATAATACAATGGTATGCCATATCGTCTCATTCCGATGTTGTCTTGCAGTTTCATCATGACATATATGTATGTTCCGCAAGCGTCGAATATGATGAAACGTGTCTTATACCCAGATGTTCCGAGTACGTCGTTGTATATTGGATACGTCTGAGATGAGAATATGCCTTCTATTCCGTGATATTTGAAATTCAGATTAAAGAAGTAATCGCACAGTCCAGGATACTTCTCGTTTGATACCTTATATGTGTGCTTCTTGATGTAATCGATTCTGTCGTCGGAGTTCTTGACGTTCTCGATGAATTCATCTAAAGGCGTCGCAATGTTCTTTATCAAATCAATCATGAATGATTAGTTTTTGTCTAATAAAATAATATAATTTTCTGTAAATTTAACGGATACATACAAAAAAACACCCACATTGATGTGAGTGTTTCTTGGTGAATATTGAAGATGAAATATTATCTGTCGTAGAACGTATATTTGGTTTTATTGCCGTATTTTTCATCATCACTAAGTCGTCTTGTTGCGGCGTTTGCCCATTTGTAATCATCTTCCGATAATTTAGCCTGTAACAGTTCTTTCCATTTCTTGCCTGTACGCTTGTTGTCTGGTAATTCCAAGAAATCGATTACATCTTGGTCTTTCAACAACTGTTTGAGGAGTTTTTTACCTTTTTGGTTAGCTTTAATTTTTTTGAAAAACTCACCGATTTTATAAATTGTACCTTCCAATGGAAGTGGAAATTCCATTTTATATGCCGACGCAGGTGCGTCGAATGCGACAAAGAAATCGATTACATGTGATAATTGTATAAGGGTAAGTCCTAATAGTATACTATCTATAACAGGGTCACCGGTAGGAGTCAACCCATATCCCTCATCAATTATTTCATCTTGTTCATTGATATATTCAATATCAATATCATCGGTATAATTTTCTTTGATTGTATCTTTTAATGACTTCATATTTTTATCATTTTTTTAGAATCGTTTTAGATTTTCTTTCAGATATTCACTAAGAGAATGCATTTCCTTATGTTCTTTGACAACTTTCAGTAATTCATCTCGCATTTCGTTGTACAGTTTGTCAGCGCCGTCAGGCATGATGCGCTTGAACGCTTGAAGGTCGTTGTTCTTCAATGCCTCACGTGCAGCTGTTCCACTGACGCCTTCCGTACGGCCTTTGCCTGTATATGTTGCGAAATTTTCAGGCAAATGTCCGTCAATGCGATACTGTTCCTTTGAAATCATTCTGTCGTATTGTGCGACACGGTCATCACCGCACAACCATAATTGTGGTTCATAACCAGCTTCAAACAATGCCTGGCCTGCTTTTACGATATCAGCACTTTTGACGAGAATGACGTCTTCAATGAATTTGTTCTTCAATTTCAGAATCTCAATCTCTCTTTTAATCGTTTCGTCTGTGAATGGATGCTTCTCATCATATTTCTTGTTTTCAATCATCATGATGACGCAAGGAAGTTTGTTCTTATCATAGCCGTCTTTGCACATCTGCAAGTGACCCTTCGTGAAAGGCTGGAAACGGCCTATTGTCATGTTAACTTGTTTCATATATGTTATATTCTAATTATATTTTTATGGTGCGACAACATACCAATATGATTCATACTTTGATGTCGTTGAGCATATTGTCCATAATGTATCAATAAATTCATGCAATTTTTCATCAACATCAGCTGATTTGTTGTTTACGAAAGTATTGAAAGTTCCTATAATGCCTCTCGTTGCAGGACGATTTGATAAATTATAGAAATTATCATCACTCTTTGATTTGTCGATAGCAGCCTCAATATCACGAGGATTAATTTTGTTGTCAAACAAGTCTTTCAGCTTATTCAGCATTTCATTATCGTTGTCAGTTTCTCCATATTTGCCACTATGTTCTTGATTATAAGTATAATACGTTCCATCTTCTCCATATTTAATTTGAAACGCTGTCAACACTTTTTTCAATTGAACATTCGGATTGTTCGTTCCGAGCTGCATGTATATCTTACCGATTTGATTTTTGTTTTTGTTGACACTATTTTTACTTTGTAGACGGAATTGTATATAATATGAAACGCCTGCAAAATCAGGATATTTGTTTTTGAATTTATCTTTCATTTTTGCTCTAATATACCATGAACAATTCATCTCATTTGGTTTAACTTTGTCTGGTTCATCAACAACAACATCAAATATATATTCATCGTTTTCTTTAATCAAGAATGATAACGTATTGTTTACTTTATCATCTTTATCAGATTTCATATGACTATACACTTTGCCATTTTCTCCTTTGCTAATTTTTTTCAATGATATTGGTATAATCGAACCATCAAGTATCATTGATGTAATCTTTCCATTGACGACGCTATTGTCTATTTCGGAATCATCTTCAGAAATACCATACATGTCCTTTAATTTATTTAGATTTGTCTTAACGTCGTTCAATTCTTCAATATAAAGATTTTCCTTGAAAACGTTTCTTTCCACTAAGAATATGTCAGCAGGATTCCAATTATCTTTCTTGTCAATGATTGATAGCTTCTTCTTACCATTTGTAAATATGCTTGATAATTTGTCGTTTGAAACAAACAATTCATGTATATTGTTTGGTGAACTTACAAGATTAGGAACAAGGTCTTTGCAATTACTATGACAAGCTATATAATCTGAGACTTTTTTTCCGTTGATTGATTTGACTATATCAATTATATGTTTCACAGATTTAGCACTTGAAGATAAATATTGTTCTTCAACTGCATAGTGTTCCGAATATTCTGATTTTACGATATCGTCCATAGAATTGTATATGCGCAACAATTCTCCTTTGTCCTTCTCGAATTTTATTATATCATCTATGATTGATTCCTTTGAAGCGTTTTCCGATATAATATTATATAAATATGCAACTAACGCCTCAGCGTGTTCTCCCGCAGATTGTCCTGCTTTGCCACCTTTCCCACTATATGGTGATTTATCAATTTTCCTCCAAACAGAACCTGAGCCTACGTTCATTTTTCGTTTCACGTCATCACTGAATGCGTTATCAAAATCATCACCAGTAATCGTTTCGCCTGAATTGATTTTTTGAAGAATGTCTTCTAATGATGTCATGATAGATTTGTCAATCTTATCTAGTTCTGAACTTGAAATTGTTGTTCCGTCAATAAGCGCAATTTCTTTACCACTTAATAGGTCTGGAATGACCATTTTTGGGTATTTGTAGTTATCTTTCGTAAAATCAACTTTTTCAAAATTACTTTCAAATATATTGACAGATTCCAACAATAATTGTAAATGTTCTCTTAATGATTTCATACATTCATATATTTTGTTTATAGTATATATAATAAAAAAAATGCGTGCAGTATTTTAACACTACACGCATTTGATGTTATGCATTGTTCAGAAATTCCCTAAACTCAGGTTCATCGACCATGTTCCAGTCGCAGTAAATGTTTCCGTGTATATCTATTATGACATCGTTCACGTACGTGCGTGTCTGCGTGCGTACAGCGGAATTCTCGACACCTCGATGATAGCATATCACATACCGCTCGTCTTTTGAGAAGAACTGTGAATTGCACACGAGACAAGCGTTCGCACCCTCGAAACGATAATGTTCCAACAGTTGCTTGAATATGACGTCTTGCGTCTTGAGATTCAAGTCGGTAATCGTTCTGTAATCGGCACGTAGATTAATCATTCTGTATTCAGAAGCATATACTTCAACGAGTCGTTCGACGACGTCTATCGAGAAGTTGTCTTCCGTGACGAGACAATTTATTCTGACAGGCTTCTTGATACTTTCAATCATTTCGACACCACACACCTGCACTTCATGACTGTGTGAGATGTGACGTGAAATATTGACACCCTCGATACGTTCCTTTGTATTGATGTATTCGATAGCTTCCTCGATGTGCGGAACGTTAGGCAACGAGGTGTTTATATATACTGGTTTCCTACATGTGCTTACGATTGATTTCAGAACCTTTAAGTCGATGAGCGGTTCTCCGCCTGTGATGACGAACTCTGTAATGAAATCAATGTCATTTACGACTCGTATCCACGACTTGATGCGTTCCATTGTTTCCCTACTATATTCATAGTTGTCATACATCGAACGTGTGTTGCAGAACGGACAGTTGTTTCCGCATTTCACTGGTATGAATATCGTACACGCTAAATTACTTCTTCCTTTTATATATTCCATTTCTATTGATGTTTGATGTGTTACTAATGTTTGTCCTGCACATTCCACATGTGCTGATATGTGCTATTCCACCGCAACCATCGTGATAATGATGATAGCCGCAACGTGAACTACTGATTCTGATACGACCGCCGCATCCGAAACCACCGCAGTTTGACACGAATGATTTACGTAATGATTCCAATAACATATGCTGTGATAGTTTGTATTAAAATAAACAAAAACACCGAACAATTAATGTCCGGTGTCGATGTAATATGATATTAATATCATTTCTTAATTTTTTGGTATGCCTTTATGGCTTTGTTGTATTTCGTCGTCAATTCCTTCAAAACTTTTTTGTCGGTCAGGTTTTTACCGTCGAAGAATAAGATATGATATATGTCCTCACGTAAGTCTCTTAATCCTGGATATTTGTCGACTATTATAGTCAATTCTTCGCACACACCGTCGTATTTCGTCTTAGTGTCACCAGCTTCTTCATCTGCCTTTCTGATGGCGTCTTCGAGTTTTTCCTTTGCCTCCTTGCATTTTGAATCTCTCGAAACGATTTCGTCGATGGCTTTACTATCGTACACCTTCAATATCTCTTGTGCGACGTTGTGTGCGTTAGGAGATTTGGAAGTGCTAATCGATTCATATATGCAGTACATCATATATAGGAACGCACCGTAAGGCTTTGAAGCGTTCAATATAGTATCTAATATCTCGAAAGCGACATCGTATAATTCCTTGTTCTTTGCGTCGAACTTCAGACCAGCTGCAGTTATGATGCGTTTCTTGTCGTCGTCGATGTTCTTGATTATCTCGTCTTGTATTCTTGAGATGTCATTGCGCAACTTGTCATTGTTTCTGTTGCGTATAGCACTCATTTCATTTATTATTTCTGTTAGATTTCTCATATTTCATCGATGATTTTTTTGAACGCTTTTTCAAATTTCGGGTCATTCATGTTCGATTCCGAATATTCTTCCGACATCATGAGTGTAATCATCTTAAGTACGTTGACCGTCTGTGTGCCTGTTCTGCATATGCTTGTCTTGCGTTTTATGAGTTCAGTGAGTTTTCTCGATACGTTGTCAACGCCTAAAGCTGTTCTCCATTTTGAATCGAAATCTTGTTTCAACTGATATATACCATTGTCATTTTTCGAGTTGTTGTAGTCTTTCTGTAATGTTATCTTACCTCTTAACAACTCAATGAATTTGAGAACGACGTCCTCAGGTATTTCTGACAATGCTTCGAGACCCTTTTCAGCTTCGTCGTATTCCTTTTCGATTTGAGCGTTGCGGTAAAACGAATCTGCATATGAGCTACCGCCGCAAGAATTCCATACGACATGACCGCCACATTCATTGACTTGCATCGCTTCTCTTAAATTTCCAATAAGCTTTTCATTTTATATTATGTGATGTTTTTATCTTCTATTTCTTCTATCCGCAACTGTTTCAATTGATTGATATCCATCGACTTTCGTCCAGTCATATCCGTTTTTGTCAAAGAATGTCTTGATTTCTTCCGCTGTCATTATGAACACAGTGAAATATCCACGTCCTAACACACGTTTCACCATACAGAACGGCCATTCACGTGTGCGAACGATTTCAAGACTACCCCATTTACCGTCATTGTTCATGTTTGCAGTCATTTTCGTGAACGAAGTGTTTGAAATGTCAGAAGCATCATCTATATACTGTGATGGTTCGTTACCATTGAATGATTTCTTGACACCGATGTAATCTCCCTTTGGACTTATACAAGGAACATATATTTCGTACGTTTCCTTTGAATCTTTCGATTCCATTATTGCGTCTTTCATTTCCTTTGATGACATTTCTATATTGTCAGTTACAACACGCCATTGCGAATCATTAGTGTTCATACCATCGGTATATTTCGTCAGTTTCCATTTATCTTTATCAACCTTTTCAAATCGGCAATATCCTGGGTATTTCGATTTGAATTTATGGACACCAGTTGCATGTACCAAGCTGGTTCTTATCATTTCGGAAAAATCGATCTTTCTGACTACGTTCAATTGACAATCGCATCTATGATAATTCTTTCCGTCATATTCAGCCCAATATCCGCCGTTTCTGTAATCCTCGTTCAATGTGATTGATTCATTTATATATTCTATTAAACTTTTCATTTACATTGTGTGTTTTTTATCTAACCATTACGACCCAATTTGTGTCTGATTGATTGAAGAACTTGCCTGTTCTTATGACTGTTATGATGACAACGACGAGCTCGTCACTTGTTTTCCCTTGTTCCAATTTGCATACTATATTTAGGTCGGTATTTGCGTCACGCACGACGAATTTGTTTCCGATACTTATCTTGTCGTTCAATACGTCTTTTATGATACGTTCTGAACCAGCACGTACAGTCTCGATGATTTCGTCGTCAGAGATGAATTTGTCGACCGATGTTCCGTGACGTGACTGACGTTCGTCGGCATGAACAGTCTTTTCCAAACGTATGTCGATCTTGACTGTCTTAGATATCTTACCGATACGTGACTCATTCAAGAAGTCTTTCAATGATTTCATTCCGTGAGAATTTTTTTTCTTATATTATATAATAATTCATATCAAAATTTTATTTAAAACTACACGGTTAATAATGCAAATCTCAATGTTATATTAATAACGAATTTCTAAAAATATACGACAATGAAGATAAATGAACAAACTGACATTAGAACAGTCATTAGAAGCATATCGTGTCCATTCGACACCGGTAAAGTTATCGTGGAAACAGCATTATGTGAACGAGACGTTTTCCAATGACAATATCTTATTATGCGATGAAGAAGAACGCACACGCTTCCGTGAGCGCTTGACGGAATCACAGATAACGATAGTTCCGAATGTCAAGCGTAGCGTGGGCGAAGTACATAACCTTTCCAGACTCATCAACATGATATGTGATGAGAGATATTCCAATATAGATAAATCGAATCGTTCCGTGATATTCTCGTCACATGACGGAACACGTCCTGTCGGTGAGAACGGATACTTGTCTTGGAACGGATTCCAACTGATTGACCTCGACATAAAGTCTGTTGACATAGCAAGAGAATTGAAAACACTTCTGTTCAACAGATTAAAGAAATACAACTGGTTCTTAGGCATTGTCACGTCATCATCTGGAAAGGGTCTTCACGTATATACTAAAATCACAATCTCTATCGATGACAACAACGTCGAACGACGCAAGCGTCTATTCATGGCGAATTTCCGTCATAAATATTCCTTTGTTTACATTGCGTGCTGTAACGTTCTTAACGAACTTAACACTAAGATAGAAACGCCTATCGACAAAGTGAAGCTGATGGATTACATCGACATGTCGATGTGCAAGCCTCAGCAAGGCGGTTTTATTCCGTATGATAAGACGGCTATGATAAACTCACGTTTCTTCGAGGATTTCATCTACGTCAACTTCGACAACGTCGAGGACCTCGGTTCGCCTGACATCGATTGGGTAACGCATCCTGACTTGCGTGACGTGTTCTCACGATACGAATACTTCACACCGACAGACCCGTCAGAAGAATCAGCAGAGACACTTAAAATCAATGCGTATTCCAAAGACGACCCTATATTTGACGTTCATCAGCGTTATCACTACAAGCACAACGAACGTTGGCGTTTAGCGAACACGTTAGTGCAATTGTACGGAGAACGTGATGCGAACGGATATATAACCGACATCAGAAAGCCTTATAATTATTTAAGACGAATATGCACGTTAGACATCAAGGACAAGGAGTTGGAAGCTGACTGCTTGACAGCACGTCGTTACAACAAGCCTATCGACGCATGGGCTGTCAACCGATTGAACCAACGTCACGGGTTCTCTATTAAGATGAACATCGAGAATTCCAAAGACGACAACTTCAACTTATATGACAACATCGACAATGTGATATATCGTCTTGACAATCCATGCATCATTCACGAATCGTCGAAAGTCAAGAAGTTCCATTTGAAATCGAACGAATATCTTGGACACATACGTTATCAGATTCTCGAATCGACAGATCACGTATCGCTGATTGACAGTGGTGCAGGTACAGGTAAGACGGAAATGGTGAAACAGCTCGTGCGAGAAGGCAAACGTGTCATGATGGTGTTGCCATTCACGTCAACGATTAAGGCGAAGGTCGAGAACGTCGATGACTGGACGTGGTCATACGGAAACAAGAAAGTCAAACTCGACGGTGCCCGTGGCGTCGCATTGACGATAGACAAGTTCTCACGATTGAACTTAATGGAAATCAAAGACGCAGGATTCGATTACATATTCATCGACGAATCGCACTTGATGTTCCAGTCGGAATATCGACCTGTGATGGCACGTGTCATCGAGATGATACGCAACTCGGAAGTTCCTATCATCATGATGTCGGGTACGCCTGTTGGTGAAACGGTGTTCTTCCCTGACTTGACGCACATCATAGTGACGAAAGATGACGTCCGTAAAAAAGAGTTGAGAGTGTTCCAAGCTGATACGCAATTCGACATGATGGGTTATCTGTGCAGACGAATGGCATACGACTTGACGCTGGGACGTCGCATTCTGTTTCCGACGAACCGAGGCACGAAGTTTACGAGACGTGTAGCCGCAGGCGTGCGCTATTTCTTGCAGAACGACCCGAACTGCGTGATGTTCCGTGACGTGACGTTTGCATATTACAAGAAGTCAAACAACGGATGCAAGTTCATCGACGAGATAAACAAGGAGAAGTCAATCAAGAACATCGATGTATTGTTCTGTACGTCATATCTTTCGGTCGGTATCGATATCGTGGACAATTATGACTTCGCTATATATATCGACGACATATGGATGCCACAAGAACTTGAGCAGTTCGCAAATCGTCTGCGTGAACGTGACTTGTTCATCAACATATTTGTCGCTCTGCACGATGCGGAAGGCAATCAGCTGATTGAACCCAATCCAAAGCCAATCGATTTGCGCCTCAACGAAGATGAAATACGTGACGTGCATTCGATGTTGCGTCTGTGCAACGGTATGATTGAACGTAATCCTGTTGAGTATAAGTACAATTCATTGATTCAATCGATGATTAAGTCGAATAACTATATCGAATACAATTCAACGGAGAACAGGTATTATCTCAACGAAATAGCATACAGAACGACATATTTCGAGCGCAAGTATCGTGAATATGTCCAGCAGTTGTACGTTCTGATACGTGGAATGCAGTGCTACGGATATACCTTGTACGGTGATGAAAACAGAACGTTGGCGCCATTCCAACTTGGTGCGGAAGACATGATGCTATTCAAGAACGCACTCGACGACGAGCAAGCGAAGCATACGCAAGAGAATACGGAATACATCGAGGAGATTCTCGACATGATAACGGAAGACCGCCTTATGATATATCGTGCGGTTCTCAATGGCGAATACGAAATCTTATGCGGAAAGGAATACAAAGACGACTTTGCGACACGTACGATGTACGTCAAGTCAGAGGAGATGTTCTCACGTGTGATTCCGTTGTTCATGTCATTAGCGAAGATGTTCAATGTGGATACTATTAAGGAAATATTCGAGAACTGCCGACATAAGAAGAACAACGCTTTCAATTTCGCAGCTATACAGAGAATACGCATCCTGACGAATATCTTGTACAACTTCAAAAAAGAACGTCTCGACGAGCCTATCAAGGAGTTTCTGTTGGCGGTATATGACTTCGTCGAAGCTAACGAGCAATGCAAGAAAGTCGATGTCGTCAAGTTCTGTGCCGAACAAGCTGTGAAGTATGCTGAACTCGAAACACGTGAGCCTATTAAGATTCTGATGTCACGTCTGACAATGGAACGTCTGCAAGACCAGTTCATTGCGTTATTCAAATGCCTTGTCAACGTGTCACGTCCGACGAAGAACGGACTCGTCCGTCTGTCGAAGATCGAACTGATGTACTCGGAACGTGATGACTCGAAGGTCGAAACGACGATGGATAAGCACATCGATTGGCTGATACGCAATATGATTGACGGAAACGAACCGGTTGACATGTTCGATTCTTTCAATTTGAGTGACATCGAGTTTGACACCGAATGACATTAATAATCTTATATAATAAATTATATTAATACAACAATATTTACCTAAAGTATGAACTTAAAGAAATTCCACAAATGTGTAAATTCAATAATATCACATGACAACATTTCATACGAGTATCTATTGGCGACAAATGAGCATATCGAAGACGTCATTGACGAGCTTTATAGCTTGTTTCAGAAGAACAACGTTGCTGACGATGACGTCTTGATTCTGCTCAATAAGTTGATTTCGATGTCAATATCATCAGAAACGTCGATAATCGATTTGATGTCGAAAGATAAGATACTTACAGACAATAGCAATACGATAACGACGTATTTTGATGAGGTCGGAAAGATTTATAGCAATTTAGATTTAAGCAATGACATCGAGTATTCGCACGACAACCGTGATATTCTCATTAAGTCGAATCTAAAGACAGTGATATACATCGCAAAGATGTACCGTAACAAGGGTGTCGATTTCGAGGACCTCATTTCCGCAGGCAACCTCGGATTGTGCATTGCGTTCGACAAATTCAAGCCGAACGATATCAAGATCCGCAAGCAACTTATTGATACACTTGACAATATGACGGATTTCACTTGCGTCAACGACAAGCAGTACTATCAGTCGGAATACATATCGGAACATTTCTCGAAAATCATCAGATACGGAAAACTCAACGCATTGCTGAACGATTTCATCAGCGCCCGCTCATCATATGAATACAATGAAATCATCAATTTCATCAACAATCAGGTGTGCGGTGCTCGTTTCAATTCCGTTGCGACGATGTGGATACGTGCGATGATATTGTCAGAAATCAAGAATTCGACATTGATACGTCGTCCCGATTCCGTGCGCCTGAAGTCAAAGCAGAACGATGGTGTCTATAACCCCGACACATACATATCGTTGAGTCGTACGATTTCCGATGACGGAAACGCAACACTCGAAGCATTGCTTGAAACACCGGACACGGAATATGACGCAATCGACTATGTTGATAGACGTATCGTGATACGTGACTTATTAGACAAATTGATGACAGGCGTTTCGACACGTGACCGACGCATATTCTTGAAGAAGTTCGGTGTTGGATTACCACGTCCGTTGCAGCCTAAGGAAATCGCACAGCAAGAAGACTTGTCGATAGCACGTGTATCGCAGATATTCCAACAAGTGATGACCGCAATGCGAGAGAACGCACGCAATATGGACATAGATGAAAACGCATTGATAAATATATTAGGAGAATGACATGCATTATAACTTATTGATATTGGCGATGTCGTGCAACGAACCGTTCTTCGTCGAATCGAGACAAGTGACGCACGACACTTGGGCGAAAGATGTCATCAACGGATTATACTCGTCCGTAGGCTTCTATTCATATACGTCTTCAGAGAACGGCGAAGAATACATCGAGAACAACACTATATACTTAAACTGTTCTGATGAAATCAATGAGACGTATTATAAGACGATACGATGCTTTGATTTCCTGCGCAGAAACGGTATAACGTTCGATTACGTTTTGAGAACGAACACGAGTGTGTATTTCAACATTCCGCTGACATTGAGATTAATTGAAAGCAAACTAAACTATAACATCGATTTATATTCACATGCCCGTGGAAATCCTGTGTTTGAGATGAATGGTGAACGATATGGATATACTGAATTCCACGGTTCATTCTACGTCGCTTCATCAAAGCTGATATATGCGTTGGTTGACAAATACGATGAATATAACGAACGGGAGGAACGTTTGATTGACATATGCAGTCAGCACAACTTCGCAATACCAGGATACGATGACATCACGATGTGCATATCATTGGTGCTGATGGGACTTGATGGTCGTGAATCGTTCCGTATGATGTTTGACAATGACAACATGTATAGATATAAATGCGTGATGAAATCAAGCGTCGCCTTGAAGAATGAGTTCAATGTGAATTGTTTTGATGATTTTGCCGAAGAAAGTCGATATCTCATGACTCTTCTGAACGCAGAAAATCCTGAAGTGATAAATTTCGTTCCGTTCATGCAATATCGTATATTGACATCCTTAGACAACAGAAAATCAACAAAATACAGATACATCGAACTGGAACATGCGTATGAACTGCACGAAGCTTGCAAATATGTTCATAACCGAACGCCATTTATTTGAATTTACGATAACGGATAATTATTATTAGACAAAGAAAAACAACGATTTAAGATAGATGAAAGACACATTGTACATAGGCATACGTGGTCACCGTGGTTCGGGACGTCCTACAGTATCGTACTTACTTGCTCATACGATTGATTATCTTATAGAGCATGGTTCGTTCGACGAGAATTTCGACGCTTCATTTGACAGCTTCATCAGCAACATCAAGACGTATCACAACGACTTCATCTTGCGTACGAACTGCTCAAACGTCTATCTTGAATCGTTTTCCGACTTGCCACGTCTGATGTGCGCCATGATTCTCAACATCGATTCCGACATGATGTATAACGAATACTCGAAAGACAACATTCTCGTTAACATCGATGACTTGACGATAGTCGACAGGGGAGACATCGACTGCGTGGTCAACACGATTACAGCAGAAGACCTGTTCAATCTGAAGATGAAGCACATACGTTCAAAGGCGTCTGACTATCACTGCGACTGTTACATAACGTTGCGTGAGTTCTGCACGTATTATTCAATATACTGCATGCAGATGATGATGTGCAACGATCTATGGATACACACGCTCGAAAATTCATTCTTCACGAAAGATGACGTGCGTGTTAAGATATTCTACGACGTGAAATTACCTCAAGAAGTGTCTTATATAAAGAACAACGGAGGATACATCGTGTGTGCGAACAGACCTAAGCACAAGAAACGTGACACATCGGTTTCCAATCATCTCGCTAACGACAAGCGCATCGACTTCAAAGTCACAATCGACGGTGACGATATGCTTTCATGCAAGGAAGCACTCAAAGCAATCGCAATGGAAGTTCTCAAAAAATGACGATTGACATATGGCAGAAGAAAACAAAGAGAAGAAGACTAAGAAAACGAAAAAGGAGACTGTCGATGACAACAAAGCTAAAGCGACGAAGAACGAAGTCGTTCTGAAAGGCAAAGGCGGTCGTAAGATGGTCGCAGGCGTCAAGGTAAAAGTCAAAAAGGAAGCCTCGTCGAAATATCGTCTGTTGGAAGAAATCAAGAAATCACCGTTCTATGGCAAGACAAACCGTGACGAATACGCACGTGAGATATTAAAGGAGAACACGATACCTGTACGTGGCAATAAGATTGTGCCAGGTCAGTTGATTCTGTTCAAGTATTACGAGCCTAAGACGAAAGAAGAACTCGAATACTATGACGCTTCTCCTTGTACGATATTCTTCGGTGTGTTCAATTCGAGTCAAGGCAAGCGAATACTCGGGTTCAACATACATTATTATCCACCGAAGTTACGATATGTCATCATGGATAAGATATTCACGATGTATCGTCCTGTGTTCACGAAGTATTTTTCGGAAGGCACGATGAAAGAAATCGACGCATTCGACTATAGATACTTGAAGCAACAGCTCGCACGCAAGAAATTGAATTTCGGTCTACGTGAATACATACCTGAATTATGCACGGAAACGAGAATGATTGCACCTAACATGTGGCCTGTCGCTGTGTTCACGGAAGGATGGTTCCGCAAGCAGACACGCACGCAGATAATGAGATATTGGAAACAGTTCGCAGCTAAGAAGAAAAATGAATCGTAATGGTTATTACGGTTCTTTTTTTTGTTTTAAAATCTCGTTTCTAACGAACGATCTAGTCTCAGATGAGTAAATCTATTAGACAAAAAAGATCTCACGGGAAATCGAACGCCAGGTGCCTCAGATCGAATTTCTCGTTTTAACCTCTATCATACTCCATACCACAGAAAAAATTCTTGAAAAAAAAAATCAAGATTCCGTGTCAAGTTCTGTCCGTTGTCTATTATATATATACGTCAATCGTTTTTTACAAAACGTGTTGACAACGCAATTTGAACGTGTCAAATGCGTTAAGATATAAATGTCGTTCGTTTTAAGAACGAAACGACAGCGCAGTGCGACTGCGCTAAGGAATATGAATGTAATCGGAAAAATGTATTGAACATGATAGGAATAAACCGAAAAAACAAATTACCTAAAAGCAGAAAGTTCTCCGTATATAAAGACGGAAAGAGAATTGGTGAAGTAATCCGATATCAGGATTGGTTCTGCATTGACTTAGGAAAACACCGTGATTATATTCCAACTGTCAGAAATCTCGTCATGCGTGACTTATATTGGTTGATTGGAGACGATTGTGACGCTGACGAATGGAACAGAAAGATTGAGAGATTAGACAACGGAATATTTGAATTCGACGTTCCGATTGGAAGACGATTGAACGTTCCGATTCAGATTGGAGGACGATTGAATTCCATGTTCGACACCATTATACAGCGAGAAATTGCAAGGAAAACAATAAACAATAATCCAAACAAGAAATCGACGATACTTCTCAATCGAGGAATTTGTGATGATGAATGGTATATTAATACTAACGGAAAATTATGTATATTATGAAAGAAACAGATTTTTATGTATTAGACTGGGGTAACGGAATGGTAGGCATATTCCGTGGATCGACATTAGGCCAAGCTAACAACGGTTCTAAAGAACATTTCTTTGACGACTTGAAGTATGTGATGAGATTATATGATGCTGAAACAGCTAACATCCATTATCTATCATCGCACGAAGAACTGAACCGAATGAGAGAACATCGAAACATCGAACGCAAGCCGACATTAGACAAGTATCTCGCTGATTTCATGTCGGAATACGAAACGACACACGGATTTCACGCAAAATACGAAACGCACAAAAACAAATCATGGTAAAGAACGAAGAAGCTTTCTATTGGGAAGATTACGTCGAGACGAAAGAACCACGAATGTATCGAGCAATCGTCAAATTGAAGACGCAGGATGGTGTCGAACCATTCTATCGCATCGTGACGTATGACAAAGTGCTGAACTTGTGGCGTGAGGACGTAAGAATGTACGGCCGTTGCATACATCAATGGGAAATCGGAAAAATAATGTATTTAAAATAAAATCACAATGATATCGTTTATGAATATACTATTTGAACTGGCATTAGTCATCGTGTTGAGCGTAGTGTTGGCTTTGTTTACCTGTTGTTTCATAGAATTGACAGCTAGAGTAACTTATAATATAATTCACAGAATCAAGATTAATAGAAAACAAAATGAACATATTCAAAAAAATCTTTAGATGGCGTCTGCGTGTCAGAATCGAACCAAGTACGACACCAGCATTATACAAACGTAGTGAATTTAAAGTCCAGAAACGCAGGTTCTTCATCTGGTGGTGCATATATTGTACAGAAGATGTTGAGGACGCATTGCGTTACGTTGAAGAATTATCAATAGTAAGAGACATAAAAGTAATACGATGAAAGTGAACGAACTAAGCAAATACACAGATCAAGAAATCATGAATGAGTTCTTGTCACGACTGAACGTCAGCGGTGATGGTAAAACTGATGTCGAATACGTCACAAATTTACTTATGGAGGACAACAACAAAGTCTGGCGCAACATTGACGCTATCGAGGACGATGCCATGGAATCTATATTGGATATTTGCCGTGATGATATCGAGTCGCAAGCGACTGTCACTATGCCAATATGTGAATATCACGCATTGCGGAATGAACACGAAATAAGAATGTCACGTTTAGCTGTCACGAGGAAAAACATCACCGACATATTGAAACATATCAAAAGCTATACGTATGTGATGTATTATTACATCAAAGATCTGCAGACTGAGCTGATGATGTATCACAGGCATGTCGGAACGTTGGATGAAGCTATATCGAAAATCGAGAGTAAACCAACAAAAAGAACAAAAGCATTTTTCAAACGATTATTCAACAAATTGGAGGATTGACAATGAGTAAGTTAGCATTTTTTGGAAACATGAAACGAGGTGTTGAAATTATCTCGATATTGGAAGCGTTAGGCGGTCATTTTTCTGATGACAACGTATATTACGGATGCAATCCCGAATGTGTGTATTACATCAATGACGAAGACGAGATACGAATGAATCCATTGAATCATGATAATGATTTAGATGAATTTGAAATTCTCGGATATAAAGTATATACTATAGACAAATTCGAGGAAATCTTTGGTAAGGTGGCACGTGCGGGACAATATGTTCAGACAATATTAGGCAACATCTTGCGTGTCATTGCACCGATGTGGTCGGAGAATGTCGGTCTTGTATATCATTGCGAACACGTCAATGATAATTGTCCGAACGATACGAATACCGAAACGGTCAATATACGTTATTTCGGAATCGATAAGATATTGACAACATCTCCTAAGACGGAAACATGTGAAACGAAGAAGAACGACGATAATCCGTTGAAATATTTAGACATCGAACTCAGAACCGATGAAATGAATTTCTTCGACAAAGAATCGGTATTAAAGAACCAAAATAAATTTTGGGAACGCATATATTACGGGTTTGAATGCAACGACGACAATAAGATAACTTGCATCGACATCACGAAATCAGACGAATACTCAAAAGATAGTATCACGTTGAAATACGATCCGAAGAAGTATGAGATGACATCAGATGACAATGGAAACATCGTTCTGAAAGCGAAGATATCACCACCTCAGACGTTTGACGATTGCTGTAACATTCTTAACGCACAGCCATCAGCGACACCTACATCTGGATACGCAACGGAAGAACTCGGAGATCTCGAACGACTGCTCATCTGCCGTGATGCGTTCTATAAAGCTATAGGCTTCGACATCGAGAAAGATTTTCTTCTGAAATGGAAGAACGCATATGTGCCAATCATCTCAAAGAACGACGATGGTAATATATGCCGTAAAAGTGGTTATGCGCAACTTCATCTGTTACCATTTCCGACAACGGAAGACAGAGACTATTTCTTTGAAAAATTCTACGATTACATAGACAAATGCAAAAAATTCATATAACACATGGAAACATATCTTATAGTAAAACCAGGATTCTGTGGAAGTGATTTCGATGTCATTTCTGAGACAACATTCAACGACATTCCAACTAACGTAAGAAACGCACATGAAGTCGTGTATTGTACCGATAGCCTCATCGACGCCTTCGATGTGCGAGAGAAAAACATATACAGAAATAACATAAACAGAACTGAATTGAAATGGTTGGATTATCCAGAACACAAGCCTAAAAACGGGGAACGTGTTCTGATTATACGCAAAGGATATGGGAACTATTGGGAACCTGCAGTGTACAACGAAGAACACGAATGTTGGGACGACGCTGACGGTGACGATTACTTCTGTGAATTGGACAGTGTCGTGAAATTCCTATCAATACCTGAAGCGTAATGAGAAAAAACTTGGCGAGGAAGAATTTTTCTTGTCAAGTTTTTTAGTATATCTATTATATTATATTGTCACGACGTTGTGACGAATAAAAAAATAATAGATATGAACAAGAACAAACGAACGATTTATGTAGCACGTGACAAACAAGGAACATTAGCTATCTTCAATCTCAAACCTATTCTCGATCCAGATTCTGGTGAATGGATCGCTAAAGATGGAAAATTCACCGAAATTGATGCTAGTGAATACAGGTATGTGACATTCGAGAATAGTCCCGTCGAGTACAGCATATCAGACGGAAATGATATCGACAAGTATGAAACGACAGTGACTAACGTATGTGTCGGAGATGTCTACAAGTACAAAGATGGTGTGTTCTACGTCGGAAGTGTTGAGGGTAGCAACTTATGTTACATCGACATTATACAGTTCGACGGAAATGGGAATGTCGCTATCAATGAAAACATCATCTTCTACATCGATGACTTTGACACATTTGAAGAACTCGAACGTGTCAACAGTGATACGTTTCGAGATATTATGCTTAATGCAAAGGCGTACGTGGAAGCGACACGTGTCGAGGAAAAGTCAAAGCAAATGTTAAACGATTTAATTGAAGACTTGAAAGGAATCAGAATATGAAAGTATTATTAGTGGCCTGTGGCCTTATCGTAACAATTTTATCATTTTTATCTATATTGCACAACTACATAAGCTGTGATGAAAACGAAGGTCCTGATGCACTTCTGAACGGATTTATGATTCCGATGGTTGTCGTTGGCATATATCTATTGTTCTCATCAACAGAAGGACGATTTACAGGCGTGCATGACACACGTTCCGATGTCTATATAATAACTGATATCGAAGAACAGTTTGAACACGGACAATTCATTGCGAAATACAAGGCCAAATCATATGACACGGAACATCGCATTCATGAAACAGGCGTCGATATTCAATTCTATGATGCATTGCAGAAATTCCACGTCGGTGACACTTTAAAATTTGTAAAATGATACGCAATTTCTTTGGACATCTATTCACTGTGTTGCGTCACAAGCATTACGTATTCAAATATGGTTGCAAGCTAGGCATTCCGTTGCGTGCACTGATACACGACATGTCGAAATTCTCGCCAGTCGAGTTCTTTGAATCCGTAAAGTATTATCAAGGCGGAAAGTCAAGTCCTATCAACGCAGCTAAAGCTGACAAGGGACATTCAATCGCCTGGCAACATCACAAAGGGCGCAACACGCATCATTATGAACATTGGACGGATCGTTACGATGACGGAACTGTGGCAATAAAGATGCCTTTCAAGTGCGTCGTCGAAATGATTGCGGATTACCTCGGTGCGGCGCACGCATATCACGGAAGAAAATTCACGTTGCAAATGGAATACGAATGGTGGAAAAGCAAGATCGAAACGAAACCGATGATTCACGTCGAGACACGCAATTTCGTGACAGCTGTGTTTAGCACATTCGCTAAGAATGGAAAAATTGACAGAATTACAAACTTAAAGCATTTATATGAACATGGAGCATTTAGATAACATGACGATATTCGGAGGCATGGAGCCGTACGAAGCCTTGTACGTCGAACGTATATTCGGTGACATCATCGAGAGATACGGATTAGATGAACTTAATGACAACTTAAACCTCGAATGAAATGATAGAAATTACACCAAAATTTTACTTATGTATGGGCGCAATCATTTTCGCACTGCAATGGTTGTACGTCATGTTCGGAACATTCAGAAAGCGAGAGTCTAACATCAATTGGATAAAAGAAATGAATCGGTTCATTGAAGAAACGTTCACATCAGAAAGTGAAGCTTATCTGTTTCTTCTCATTCTTGTCGATACGATAATATGGCCGGTTACCCTAATAGTCGTTGTGTTTGTCATCGTAGCTTCGGTTACGCTTTGGTTGGCACGCACAATAATAAATAGAAGAATTAAAAACAACGAAAATAAAACGGAGGATTGATTATGACAATAACATTTTTATTGATTGCGTTATCAGCATTGATACTCGCTATTCAGATTGGAAGAAGTCTTAGGAAAATGTTCGATTTCAACAAAGCTGACGGTGCATGCGTTTCTGATTTCAATGCGTTTGCTTATTTATTGTTTTTGTTCGCTTTCACGTGCGGATTCTTCATATGTTTTGCAATCGTTGACAAAGTAATTGAAGGACCTAAAGCTATCGACGTGTACAGAGACAAGACAGAACTCAGAATAACAAGTGTCAATGGCGTTCCGACAGACACCATCGTGGTGTGGAAAGGAGAGGTATATGAAAACATTTGACGACTTGCATGTCGGTGATGTTCTGTACATCATCACGGAATATGACCAGGTCATCATCTGTCGCATATCGAAGCTGTTCAAGATGACTGACGTTCACGGAAACTGCACGATGACAGTCACATATACATATGCCGAAAATCGAATGAAGCAAGGCAAGGAATTTGAGTTCAAGGTCAATATGTCGATGATGGGCGACAGCGGTGAACTGATGATATTCAAAAACGATTCCATGAAGTCATACACGATATATCTGAACCGAGAGGGTCTCATGAATGAAATCGATCTTCGTATCAAGAACCTGAACAATCAACGAGATAATGTGATTAGTTTTTGCAAGAAAATGTGATTGTTCTGTTAAGATTTGCGTGATGTCTATTATATATAGATGTCGTTCGTTTGAAGAACGAAACGACAGCGCAGTGTGACTGCGCTAAGGAATATAGATGTCACGATTAAAACAAACGAACCATGAAAGTGAACATAATTGAAGAAATAAAGAAGCTCGAAGATGAGATATGCCGTGGAAATGAGATGATAGATCTCCTCACATCTGAAGTCGTCGACTTGGAATATGAAGGATATTTGTTTGACCACAATCGTATCGGAACGCTGAAGAAGCGCATTGTCAGCATCATCGACGCAAACATCACTAGACGTCTGAAAATCAGAAAACTGAAATCAAAACTATAACATATGACGAAAGAAGAAATCATCGAATTGTCGAACAACGTGCGTAAGATGAACCGTGACTTAGATGTCAACTACAAGTTCATGCTCGACATGTCAATCGACAGGCTTGAAGCTGAGGTTGTACGTCTATATAAGACAATTGACGAGTTAACGGAAAAGATAGCGTATGAACGCAACGTATTATGCACTGCAAAACGAGAATTATTAAAACTTAAAGACGAAAGATACGATTATGATATTAGAACTTTATCCTAAAAGTGTTCAGATTATCGAACACCAGACATTGAACTTTGTTTTCGACAACGGCTATGACACACGCACGACAATGGTATTGGGCGACATAGATGCGTTCATCGTGTCAGGCGAGTACACCGAAAATGGTGAAAAGAAGAACATCAGTATGACATTCCATCTCGGCAGCAATTTATGTGTAATTGACAAACGTTTCTCTTAATATGCTGGAAGAAGCTAAATGGACGAAGCTCACGCACGACAATGTGGATGAATTATACAATTACAGTGAGCGTCGTGTCATCGTATGTAAGCCTCATGGAGATTTTAGATTACCGCCTATGATGCTACAGCACGTATCGATGACATTATCGACGATGGTGAAAAATTATGACGATTTTTACTTTTATATATTACCTGAAATATCATGAACGAAGAAACAAATAACAGAAAATTCCAACGCAATCAGCCTGTGACATTCGAGGTCGATCTGTTTGACACAACCACATTGCACAACAGACCAACGAAATTCATCGGTATCGTAGACGATTCTGTGTACGACCAATACGTACGTTTCAAATACTTATATAGGTACGAAGAAGAAAGTCTCTGCTTGTATGATGGATTATGGGATATCACTAAATTGATTTACATCCGTCCGTCGTCAGCTGACGAGTTCGATTGGTTGCTCGGTGCATTGAGAAACGACAATCTTCATTACTGCACAGCAAGAAATAAGATTGTCACTGAAACTGACGTTGAGGACATGTTCGATTATGTCATCAAAAGCGGTGACTACATCACAGTCACGACGGATGAAAATTCCAAATGGACTTGCATATTCAACGAGACGTTGGATGATCTTCCAAGAAACGATGTCAGACTCATATTGTGTTATGTGACGTGCGACGTTTCTGATGACATGTCATATACGGAATCGCTATTGTCATTGAAAACACGTGAAGACGGAACTGCGTGTTTAGCTATACTTGATGCAGTGTGTTCCGTCCGTTTCGCAACGGAAGATGAAATCGAACGCTTAGACGAAATGATTTCAAAACACAGCTTGAAATTCGATAAATCGGAAAATCGACTCATTTCAACAGAAGCTGAACCTGTGGAAACAGACGACGCATTTGATTGGACAAGCTTAACGCCTTTCACGCCTGTGCTTGTGCGCACGTCAAAATACAATTACAACTGCAAAGGCGAATGGGTACCTGATTTGTTCTACAAAATGAAGATTACTGACGAAAACGTGGAATTCTACACGATTGCGACAAGAAACCTATCAGTGTACGACGAATGCGTTCCGTACAACGATGAAACGAAACACCTCATCGATAGCAATGATGACGCACCGTCGAAATACGCAATATCAATGCGTGATAGTAAAGACTTGAAAGATATATTGAATAAATATTCTGAAAATGTCAAGTTCTGTGATAAATCTATTATATTATATTGAAATCAATTAAACGGAACAAGATATGGATATCAAATCAATCACTAGATGCGAGTTTATTAGTTTTGACGAATATTTGAATGACATTTTGGAAAAGATCGACAGCCGTCCAAAGGAATGGCGCAAAGGACAATTTGTGTTCAATTACATCAACATGAAATACGGTGAGGTTGCACGTGATGTACAGTTCATCGACAATATCGACTGTTTCTATCGTGACGAATGCATCGAAGATTTCATCGTTGCAGTGTGGAGAAGATTAAGATAACATACAATTATGCAGAACATACACATAAAGATCGCAGGATATGGCGTGGAAGGACCTAATATGTTCTTCACGTCAGACCCTCATTACGGACATCGCAACGTGATACGATTTTGCGACCGCCCGTATGATGACGTAAAAGAGATGTCAACATCTCTTATTAATAATTGGAATAGCGTCGTTTGTGATGACGATTACGTCTTCGTACTCGGGGACTTATTCTGGTTCAACGACTCACATTCGATTAAGCGTGTGCTGTCGCAGTTGAGAGGAAACATATTCATCATACCTGGCAATCACGACAAGATGGAGTCATATTATCGTGTCGATGATCCACGTATAGTCATCTGTTCTGACATCGTGAACCTGTTCGTCGAAGAAACAGAAGCTGACGGAACAATCAAGCATCATCAATTCACATTGTCACATTACCCTCAGGCGACGTGGACACATCGTGATAGAGGTGCTTATAACTTATTCGGACACATACATTCCAAAGCAGGACGTGAGGGATTGGACCAAGATTTGATATTGCATTGGAATCAGTGTGATGTCGGTGTCGATTTTTGGAATTACACACCCGTTTGCTGGGAAACGTTGAAGCATAAGTTTGACACGCAGAAACAATTTAAGTATAAGTATGAACGACTATTCAAAATGATACGACAGATCATAAAAGATTTCTTTTGAAAATCTTGTTAAGTTCTGTGTGATATCTATTATATATAGACGAAACAAAAAAATATTGAAATAAAACATGGGTAAAACATCATCAACAGCATCAATATCAGGCATTGGATTTACTGGTCTATTGACAATCGTGTTCATCGTATTGAAGTTGACCAACGTCATCAGCTGGTCATGGTTGTGGGTATTGTCACCGGTGTGGATTGAAATCGCACTCGTCATCGCAGTCATATTGATTGGATTAGGCGTGACATACTTGATAATCAAGCCTATCAAGAACCGAAAGGACAACGGAAAGTAAACGTAATTGGTAACACATTTAATAACGACACGTATGAAAGATATAACAGCATTATTGAACGAAAACGATGCAAAACGAGAAGAATATGTAGTATCATTTATGGACTGCAAAGATGAAGACGGTATTCCAATCACAGTGACTATAACTGTGGACAAATCTGACATCAAGGCATTCGAGAAATTCCTAAAACAAGAAGAAGATTTCATCTTCCTACATGCAGAAGGCGGTTCTGTTGAATATTGATAATACATAAAACGTACAAATAATGAAAACATATCTATCATTCCAAACCAACTTGATGAAGGCGAAACTTGAGACTGTCAAAGACAATCTCATATTCGCCTTTGGAGAAACACACACGCTGAACGGTCGTGAGAACATCAACGAGACAATCGACATCGTCGAGGAACTGATACGTTCAGCTGACGCCTTGACAAAATCAATTCAGAACTTATCACAGAACGATTAAAACATATAGCTATGACAGAAAAACAATACATCATTGCACGTTTTCGTGATATTCACGAAATGGCGACAGGCGCAACGAGAATCAATTACAACGACATCGACGATCTATTAGACAACATCGGTGTTCTTGCTAAGGAATCAGCTGAATACGTGGAATTATTTATTGAAGAAAACTAATATCAAGAACAATGGAAAACACGAATTTAATCAACATTTTCAAGCAGGTCAAGCCTGGTACGAAATTCAAGTCAATGATACATGGTGACGTTACATTTTCCCAAATTGACGAAATGAGTGAAAGATATCCGTTAGTGTTCTGGTCCGATACATTGTCATGTGATTTCAGACTGTCAGATACAGGTCGAATCATATGTGACGCAGGAGAATGTATCATCAAACCTGAAAACGGAGAATCATGGCACGACTTTCAGATGAAACTCGTGTTGTCTACTCTTAAAGACGGTGATTTCATCGTCGCTGACATCGACAGCTACGACGAAGAAACACATAAACGTTGGATTTCGATCTATGACGCACAAAACTCATCAGTCGGTGATTCATTGTTCACATATTGCGACTTTGACATCACGAATACGAAACTGCACATTGAAGAATTGCTCAAAGTGTCGTGTATCGGTGATGAATTCATGTCGGAACAAGGACGTTTGGCCTCATTCAGACGTGTGTCGAACATCCGCAAAGCGACAGTCATGGAATGTGCCATGTTACGCAGAGCAATCTCGCATTTCGGGTACAAATGGAACGAAAGTAGATTGGCACTTGAAGAGAAGAACGAAACAAACACGTCGAACGACTCCGAAACGATAGAAGACGATACAAGATTCAAGACATTCGATAAAGTTCTCGTGCGAAACGGATTGACGAACAAATGGGAACCACGTTTCTTCGGACGTTACATCAATGCGCAAGTCGATTATTTATACGAAACTATTGACGGTATGGTGTGGAATTTCTGCATTCCTTACAATGAAAACCTGAAGGCATTGGCATATACGTCATTCCAACCTATCGAACAATGAACAGAATCAAAGCTATCAATCGTTCAATAGGCGTGTACGTTGACACTAAACACCTGCAGGTCGAATGTAACAAACAATCATTTGAAATTCTGCCTACGATACGTGTGTATTGCGTCGGGTGTTTAGTCATTAGAATAAACTTTTTGAATTGGTCATTAATATTAGACATAATATGATTATGCGACAGAAATTCATCATCGACAAGGAAAACTTCTACCCTGCAAGACACAGTTGGTTGACATTGTTGCCATCAATCGTGCTGTATTTTTATAACGGAAAGATCGACGCAATCAATTTCGACTTTCTTTTGTGGGACATAAACATTGAATTATGATTATACGTTTAGGCTATTGTCCTCAAAATCCTGGATGGAAATGGCGAGGACTCAAGAAAATAAAATGGTACAGCGATGTCAACGAAGCTATCAACGATTATGACGGACAGTCAATATATGTATCGTATGGTGGAAGATATCGTGAAATAACATATCAGCAATTGTTAGAATTATGACATATAGAGACGATTACAGCAATTGGTCAGTCGGCAGTGACAACAGCGCAGGACCTGACAGAAACGATTACGACAGGTATGGTTACAGAAAGGGAACCGTGACATACGACGGAAACCTGATTCTTGACAATTATCTTATAGGCACGTATGGATACGAATATGCGAAACAGCATCCTTTGAAACGAATTTAAAATCAACAACGACATGGATATATTTAAAATGCAGTATGACTTCGTGATGAACACGAAGTACGACAAGCAAGAAGAAATCAAATTACAGTTCGGTTATGAACGAATGACGAACACCGACGACGTAACGTCAGACAATGTCATGTTCATCAATTGGATCAACAACAAAAACGAATGGAAACGTCTTGAGCAGTTGCTATACGGAAACATCGACGATGAGAACGCAGCTGTCAGACGCAGAATCGCCAATTACGTCGAATATGAATGTGAACTCAATGAATTGAAGTCTGTCATGTTCAATGAAGTTGAAAACGTCATCGACGAACTTACAAAATTCAACGACTGGGAATATCTGTTGTATAACAAGGAAGATGAAATATGTCAGTTTGAACGTTTTCAAGACAATCTACGAAGATTTGAATTCTGCAAGAAATACCCACGTGAACATTTGATTGACATCGCAGAAAGTATAATCATCGATTCCAACAACGACGTGAATATCTTTGACACCGACAACGATTTGCTGATTCGATTCAATCCAAACGTTCCGATTTCACTTCAGATTAAGGAACGCAAGGCGGAATATGAAGAGGTACAACGTTACCGCAATGAATTGGAACGAGAACACGATTTGAAGAAATACAACGAACTTCGCAAAAAACTTTTCGACAATGCTTAAATACACGATTGAAATCGAGGAAGGATGCACCGATTGTCCAAGGTGCCCTTTCCACGTGCCTTGCGGTGATGACATCAACTGTGTGCTGGAACATCTATGTGACAGTTTGGACTGTTCTACGCACAATCTATCAACAATTAAAATCAACAGAATATGAACAGAAAAATTAATGTAAACGACTTAAGATTATATGAGAGTAAATTTAGCGAACTAGTGATGAATGAACAGAAACACCTCATCAAATGTTTAGATGATAGGTGGGGTGGTGCGTTTTCTTCGACACGATGCAACGAATGTCCTTTTGAAATAACTTATTCGACAAGTGGAACGCAATGTATATTGCCTTCCGATTTTCCATACACTGACGGTAGAGGAACTGAGGCTAATCACGATTGTGACATGTTCGACTATAGCACCATTTCCGATGAAATAGAAGCTATCAAAGTCAAAGTCGACGAATACGTCGCAGAATATAAAGCGAATAATCTAAAAGAGGCGCAAGATACGTTTGACATGATGCTTATAGAGTATGAACAACAGGACAATCCAAAAATCGTCACAACCGATGAAACATATCCATTGAGAGCTTCGGAATCCGACGTTGACTTGAAATCAAATGTCATATCATTAGACGACAGCTTAGATGAATATGTCATCGAATACGGTGACAAATACGAAATCACGCACACGGAAGATGGTAAGATCGTTCTGAAACGCAAAATCATATATCCAAAGACAATCGGGGAATGTTATGAAATCATGAACATGGATTACACCGATTTCAATTTCTCGGAGAATCCATCAGACGAAGAACGTGAAATATATGGTAAGCTTGCGTTGTTGCGTAACATAATCGTCGCACAATACGCATATTGGAAACGTCTGAACTGGAAACCTGATTGGGACGACGCTTCACAAGTCAAATACTGCGTCACGCATTCGACACCTGCGTTCACATACAACTCATTACAATTCTATCAGTCAACGTCGATTAAGAGTGTCGTGTGTATGCCTGACCCCGAATCGAGACAAGACTTCTGTGACAAGTTCGGTGCAATTATGAACGAAGTCATTGAATTCATATAACATTAATCCGAGAAGTTGAAAAATTTCTCGGATTTTTTGTTAAGTTCTGTTTGATGTCTATTATATATAGATGTTAAAACGATAAAACTATGGATATAAAATCAATGCCAATGCGAGAGTTGAAAGCTCTCATGAAATCAATAGAAGATGAAATTGAATTTCGCAAGAGCGATTTAAAGGCGAAAGAATATGTAGGCAAATATCTCTACGTCAACGAACCGAATCGTTTCCGAATGATTAATATCACAGAAACACACGATGACCGACTCGTGTATGGAATGCTCAACTGTCGTGAGATAACATTGACAGGCAGAAAGCACCGCACACAATGCGATTCTGCTTACGACTCGGAACTGATGCTTTTATCACGTTGCTTTGAATCGGTGATTCTGATAAACGAAATCGAAAAAGCGAAGCCTTTTCCAAAGGAAATGTTTGAACGCATCTGGAAACGATTGGGAGAAATCAATGACGACTACGACTTGGAATACGAAAAGATACGTCAGAAATTCTGTATGCGAGAAGACGAACTTGCAGAAGAGACGATTGACGAATTGAACGAAATGAACATAACACTATAACATATGGAAACATTTTCAAACAAGAACCTGCAAAAATACAGAACTGACGAAATCGAACAAGTGATTCGAGACCTTCAAAAGGAATTAGCTCGCAGAAACGAACAATCTGATTTCACAGGACAATATGTCTATGATGTCAGGGAACAGAACATCGACGATGAGGTTGAGCAGATACATCGTACCACAGTTGACATGATGCTGTGTGTCGGAAACAACGAATGTGATGACGATTATTTAATATGCAACATAATAACTGTCTATAAGGAAACGAATGAAAACACTGACGAAAGGACGATTAGCCTTGAATTATACAATGGCGTTCACGTCAAGAAACGTGAATTTGCGAGATATCGCCAGTTGGATAGCAACATATTCCAAAAACTGATACAAATTGCAGACAATCAATATGTTAGAGTTGACAGAGTATATGAACATTACAGAAAACAAGACAGAGTGATTAGAAACTGTTACGGAGCGCAAGCTGTCAAACTCATCAATAATAAATTAGGAATTGAGCTATGAACGAAGAAGAAACAAACATCATTGAGAAGCTAAGGTCAATCGATTGCGACATCGAAGATTCAAAGCGTCAGATAAAATCATATCAAGACATGATATCAAGATATCGTTTCGACCTGAAAGAAAACACACACAAGTATGACGATAAACTGATAGATTACATTGAAACGTCGATACGCTCATTAGAAGACACGATACGTTATCTGAACATGCGAATCGGACTCAACGAAGAAGAAAAACAACGGTGGATCGCATCATTCAATTTCACATTAGAACAGGATTAAAACATGGAATTACGCAAAGACAAAAACTCAGTGACATTCATCATCGATTCATTTCAAGGCGACATAAACGTGAAGCTTGACAAGCGATATTTCATATACGAAGTCAATCGTCACGACTATGCCTTGTTCTGTATGGAACGATATTTCATAAACGAAGGACCACGTGGGTGCATGACAAACGCAAGTTTGTTGAAAGAATTTACACCATATTGCTTAGCAAAGAAACGTGGGTTCAAGCCTAAGAAAATAGAATTCAAGCATTATTCAGAATTTGAGGACATTTGGGTCGTCGACTTGAAGATGATATTCCCTGATATCGACTTTGAAGTGAATGACGTTGTTTCTGATGTCAAAGCGTTGATGTCGGAACCTTATATAAGATGGTATGACGAAATATGAAAACACAAATAACGACAACAATAGACCAATCGGATTTACTGCTCGAATTGGGCGTTGATCCGAACACAGCTGACGCTTCGTTTGTCACGAAACCGCTCAGTCACGATGGTGCGTTCCTCTCACTGACACCATTCGCAAATCAGAGAAATCACAAAATGTATGGAATCCGACCTGCTTGGTCGTTGCACAAACTGATTGACATGTTGCCTCAGTATTACTTCGTGCATGACCGTTCTGATGTCATCATGAACGTGCCTATGTACACGAAGAACGAAGTACAGCTGATGCGTCATTTTCCGAAAGAACCACATCGTCAGCCTGAGTTTGCGTATTCATTCAAGGGGTATGGATTCGACGTTGAAGAACCGACGATATACAACGCAACATTGCAATGGATAAAATATCTCATCGACAACGGAATCGTAAACAGAAACGATCTATCACTAAAGACAGAATTTAAAATATGAAAGTTGACCTCGAATTAGAAGAAATGGATAAGGACGAATTGTACGGCCTTATAGATGAATACAAGAAGAAAATTGAAGAAGCTGAGCGTCAGATCACACGCATTGAAAAAGAAGAAGCTGAATATAAAATCGAAGTCGGTGACGTGTTTCTGCATATTGATTCCAGTCATGACAGCTTTTATATCATACAAATCAAATCAGCTACATATCGTGACCCGACAAGAAACAATTCTATAGTATACACAGCAGAAATAATTTCATCGAACGTCGAGTTCGGATCACCATCACTTCGCAATACGGGCATGTATCGTGACGAAATACTGGCGCAATACAAGAAAATAGACTCAGAACAGTTCAAGAAAGTGTGCAGCTTGTTCAATGAATACACTGCGGAACGCACTGACTTGAATGTAAAATATCACAAATTAATGACAGAAATAATAAAGGAGAACATACGATGACAGAACGAGAAAAAATTATCGACCAAATCGAAATCTACAAAGAGAAAATCGATGAACTACAACATGAACTTGATTGCATTGACAATCCCGAAAAAATCAGAATAAACGTCGGAGATACGTTCGTTCAGATGAACGACAATAGCACAACTAGTCAGACTTGTCTGCTTGTAAGAATAAAATCATTGCAAAGTGAGTATTTCAGCAGAGACGACAAACACGTTGAGATAGAAGTCATATCACTTGGACCTGTCTGCATATCGTGTTACCGCACGAACGTATGCGAAGAAGACATCACAGGTTATTTCAAGAAAATCGACAAAGCTGCCTTCACGGAAGCTCATGAGATTTACATCAAATACAAGCAAGAAGACAAGGAATTGCTAAACAAGTATAAAGAAATCATTGAAACGAACATCAACAAATACTTTAATATATGATTGGAATTGTCGATTACGAAACCGCTTTCGACCTTATGATGCTGGGATTCCCTCAATGTGAGTCGAAGCGATGTTATTTTATAGGAGATGACGAACCTCGCATGTGCAACGAAGGCGACATCGTCGAACATTCTAAGACAATCGATGACGTTCATCTGATTGACGCACCTGACGCACATAGTGTACACGATTGGTTGTTTTCCGAAAAGGGATTCATAATAGAAACCTCACTCGCTGACGATGGACTGATTGCATACAGAATATACAAGCGTTCTGATGACACTTGGAAACATATACGTTCACCGTTCGATGGGTTCACATATGACACACCGACGGAATCTATAAATAACGCTGTGTATGTAATCGTGCAGATACTGACGTTTGAAACCGTGGGCTTGAAATGGTGTGAATGTTGATTAATACTAACGAATCAAAATACAAACAATGAAGATAAATACTTTAATATACTTGATATGCTTAATACTGGCGTTTGTTGGTTTGATAATATTGATTGCTGGTACGTGTTATGGAAATGCTGAAACGTTCAATATTGGACCAATGCTCATCGTCGAAACGATATCGCTGATGATAACGCTCATCACAACAATACTCGACGGTTCTGACGATAAGATAGGCAAAATACTTAATAAAAATATATTCTGACAACATGAGTGATTACGAAACAATAAAAGGCAAGATACGCAAGATCGATTTGCAAGGTCTTAGCGTGGAAGAATACGCAAAACGAATCGTTAAGGAAAAGGGACTTGAATCGGAAGTTGGACAAGGTCCATATTTCTATGAAACGAATCTTGAATTTCTCAAATGGTATGACGACTGGGAAGAAGGACAATACATCTCAATCGACGACGAACTGTATCTTATATATGATAAAAGTGATTTGTGCCCGTCGACCGACTTCATAAATATGACGCCTATTGCAGATGACACATACGAATTCCTTACAAGCTTCTACAATGGTGGAACGTGTTTGGGAGAAATGATTGAAGATGAAATCAAACGATTGAAACGGAAACGATCTTAAAAAATATGTCCGACGCCTGTGTCAAGTTCTGTGATGAGTCTATTATATATAGATGTCACGACGTTGTGACCACTAAAACAAACGAATATGAAAACACAATATCACATCTGTTCCCACTGCGGAAAACAAGTTATAATCAACAGTCATGATTTTGAAATCAAAGATGGTTCAATCGACTTCTACTGCCCTGAGTGCATGAACATCGTCACAGGCGTCGAACCAATGTCAATCGAAGAACCTGAAATTGATGACTTCGTCGAGGTGTATCACGACCCGAAACACAAGTGCTTCTACAAGATACGTGAGAATGACAGATTTGTGGATGAAAACGGTGACATATACGTGAAATACACACTCTTCGCCTACGACCACGAAACTGTTTCCAAAGGACTCGGAATAATGTCGGAAGGTGCGATGATTGTCGAGGCACTCGAAGAACTCACAATATTAAAATGATAAAAGGTGTCGAAATCGACGCCTTTATTTTTAACGTTTTATAAAATAGAATAATGAAAATGAAAACTGTAGATATAGACATAGCAGGTAGAATCAAAGAACTTGGATTCGAGATTCCATATTCTTATGTGTACGCATCTGTACAAGACATCAATGACGAAGTGCGAGAAAAACACGGAGAACTGTCCGACTGCGGATTTTATGAACTGACAAAGGAAGGTGGTGGTGATTATGACTGGAATTATGTATATGTTCATAAGATAAAGCTGGTACACGTTTTCGATAGATATTATCACAACGAACTTGTCGCAGCGCCATTTGTCGAAGATGTTCTGAAATATTTCCGTGACGAAAAAGACATCGTCGTCAACATCATATACAACGTCAGCATACCTGACTCGACGGAACGATATCAAGCGACCATCATAGATTTCTCCGACAAGAATTATCCAAAGGTGCATCGTCCTGTTGAATGTGCAGGCATATCGTCATACGAAACTGCCGAAGATCGAGCAATCGAATACATTCTGTTTAAATTATTCAAATAAATGTGTCAAGTTCTTGTTAGTATCTATTATATATAAATGTCGTTCGTTTGAAGAACGAAACGACAGCGCAGTGCGACTGCGCTAAGGAATATAGGTGTAACATTAAAAACGTGAACTATGAAGAAAACAGTTGAAACATACGCATTGCGCAAAATCGAACGGACATTGATTGATGTCGCACGCATTATGAAGTCACATGACAGAAACACTTGTATCGACCGTGACATCATGCAGTCGATTGAAATGGTGAGAATGATGCTGAATGACGAAGAACTGACAGGATATGAACGTGTCGATAATCACAAGAAAATCCTCAGCATATCGGAAATGCGACGATTTGAAAAGGGCGATATTCTTGTAATGGAAACTACCGATTACAACATCGACAACATGATATTCATATATAAAGGGTATGATGACGGCGGTGTCCATCGTTTCTATTCGACATCAATGGTGAACGAGAAGACATATCGCTTTCCGCATTACGACTACGGAAGATACATCATCACGAAAAAGGAACTTGAAAATGGAAATCCGATAATCAGATACGCTACTGACGATGAAATCGACACTTTGAAACGATACCTCGACGAAGACAATGTCGTCTGGGACGCAGAAAATCTTGAATTGACTGTAGTTGACAACGAATAACACACACGATTAAAACAAGAAGATATGAAGACAACGATACTAACCTATGACGCAATCAGAGAACTCGAAGTGTTGAGACGATTGCTCGACAGACGATTTCACGAAAACATCAGTGAAGAAGAATTCGACCGACTCGGAGAGGTCGCAGAACATGTAAACAAGGCATTGGGCCTTATATTGTAGAACACTTAAAAACTAAACATCATGATTATATACAGAAACATTGACGACTTAATAAAAGAAGCTACATTGGCACGTCGCACGACAGTGCTTGAGACATACCGTTCTATCAAATGCGCTTTTCAGGCGCACGAGACTGCGAAGAACGCTAAGCCTATCGATGACGTAATCGAAATCGAGATATTGAAGCGATTAGCGAAACAGGCACTTGAATCAGCTGAAATATTCAAGGAGAACGGAAGAATGGACTTGTACGAGAAACGTATGGCGGAACATTACATCATCATCGGAATGTTGCCACAAGAACCATCCGACAAGGAACTCATCGATTTCATCACGTCATTGGCACGTGCAGAACAGAACGTATCACGCAAGAACATGGGTGCGTTCATCAAAGCGACAAAGGAAAAGTATCCTACAGCTGACGGAAAGAAGATTTCAACAATCGTCAACGAAGTGATACTTTCCGTATCACAATAAGAACCTCCTTTCTAATATTTTTTCTTATATACTGACGGGCGTCACATGACGTCCGTTTTTTTGTCTCAAAAATCTCATTTCTAACGAACGATCTATCTTCGGATGAGTAAATCTATTAGACAAAAAAGATCTCACGGGAAATCGAACGCCAGGTACCTCAGATCGAATTTCTCGTTTTGACATAGATACAGGTCTTGGACTAGACGAAAACAATCAGAAAAAAATCTGAAATTCCGTGTCAAGTTCTGTCCGATGTCTATTATATATATACGTCAATCGTTTTTTACAAAACGAGTTGACAACGCAATTTGAACGTGTCAAATGCGTTAAGATATAAATGTCGTTCGTTTTAAGAACGAAACGACAGCGCAGTGCGACTGCGCTAAGGAATACAATACGTAACGGAAAATTGAACGAAATGAAAAAGACAATCGACACAAGACAATACGTCAAGAACCACCTGATTTCAAAGGGTGGTAGACTTAAAGAAAACATGTTTTTCCTTGTCCAATACTTTTGCGGAAACGACGAAATCATATGTGAAACGAAAGTCATCGAACGAAACGGTTTTGAGGATAACAAAGAACGCATCACATGCGGGTATTTCATCGTCGATGAGAATCTGAATCAAATCCAAAAGCTTGGAATATTGGAAGAATCGATTTTCGACAGCGAGAATCCAATACACGAATTTGAATATTAAAATACAATCATATTATGGATAGAACAAGAATCGGAAGACTTATACTTGAACTGAAGCACGACTACATGGGTGTCACTGGCGAAAAGACCTGTGACATTTCCAAGATGATTTCAGTTCTGAAAGAAATTGGACGATATCGTCAGTTCGCAGAATCGATGGAGGAACTGTTTTCGCTGATAGAATGTAATTATAAAGACAATTACGTTCTGTTGCGATACACCGACTTCACGACATCATATAGCACAATGACGCCTGAAAAATATTGGTCGTACTGCGACGGAATATACCGTGAATGTCGTTCGTTGGTTCTCGACATCGAGAACGAAAAGACTATACTGCACGGATACGACAAGTTCTTCAATGTCGGAGAACTGCAGGAAACATCAATCGACATCGTTCGTGAGAAGGTGTCACATGCGAAGGTGTTTGAGGTCACAGACAAATTAGACGGATCGATGCTGTTAGCGACGATAACCGACGAAGGCGAAATCGTGACCGCAACATCACATTCATTGAACGCTGACACCTCGTGGCACTTGGAACTCGGAAATTCAATGCTATATACTGACGAGAACATCATACACATGATGCGTGACCGCAAGGGATTTACATTTGTGTTTGAAATGATTTCCGAATTTGACCCTCACGTCGTGCGATATGACGCCTCGCAGAACGGATTATATCTTATAGGTGTCAGAACATCAAACGGAACAATGTTGACTTATAAGACAGTCCTTGAAATCGCAAAGAAATACCACGTCCGTTCAACTGTGCGTTTCGACATGTCATTAGATGACATCATGAACTCACGTGATTCAAAGCGTTCCGATGAAGCTGAGGGCTTCGTCGTGCGTGTCGATGACGACTTCTATAAGATAAAGTATACCGAATACGTGATGATGCATAAGATATTAGGTTCTATAATATCACCAAACGCTGTCATTGACGCCATCGCAAGAGACGTGTTCGACGATTTCTGTTCGAGGGTGCCAGATAGCTACAAACCACGTGTGTATCAGATTGCAGACACAGTATATACTTGCGAGAACGAACTGACGAAATACGCTCACATCATGGCGGGAACTATATGTGCGGAATATGACAACATCGCAGATAGAATGCGTGCCGTTGACGCAATTCCAAAAACGCTACAAAGTAGTGTGAGAAACGCAATCGTGGGACGTCCTGTAAGTTTATTTGCAAAAAACTACAGACCAAAGTTAAATTACATCGAGGACGTTTTATTTTTAATCAAAGCACAAAACATAAAATAATACATTATGGCAAAACATTTTAACGCAACATTAAACGGAATTTCATTCGACGACTTGCATGAATATGCAAACGCTTTGGAAAAAGCAATCAAAGAAGGTGGTAACATACAAACACAGTTTTCAGTAAACGATTCTTCTGTTGAAGAAAAATGCGAATGCGAGAACGCACCAGAACCAAAGAAACTCAAATCAATCAAGAAATATTTGCCTTTTTCAGATGAAATATTACAAAGTGAATACATTGATTTGATATTCGATTCTCCAGGCGACGAATCACGTAGCGAACGTATCGACTACATCGACTGGGAAAACGAAAAACTTTACGAAACGGTTTATAAAGCTGTCGGTCTCAATTCAAAAGAACAGTTGGACACATATCTTGAAGACGTGGAACGTGTGCTAGACAAACTCACAACCGATATCGACATTCTTGAAAGCATAACTGAAGGCGTCAAAGAAGACTATGAAAAAGCAATCGAAAAATACGAAGAAGCGAAGGCTAATTTGAAAATCGCTGAAGAAAAATTCAACGATGAACATGAACTTTTACTCAAATACAGAGATTCGATTCGATTGTCAAAAACTTTAGCGCACTTCTATAATTCTGTAAAGAACCGCATTGTCGGAGAATTTGAACTACGCAAAGCTTAAAAAAATCATCATCATCACATGGCATTAAAGATTAGCAAACCTCCAGTAAAGACATTTGAATGGCAAGGTTACAGATGGGAAACTTGCATGGAATCAGGACGCCCATTGCATCCAAACACACCGTGGTATTACATGGATGGTGAATGTGTCGATGTCGTTGACGGAGAACTACAGTTAAGATTGGAATACAAACCACGCACAATCAACTGGTGGAGTTCTGGTTGGAAAGAAATCGTCACATATTCACCGCAAATCGCATCTGGAATGGTTCGCAGTGTGGAACCTTTCCCAGCATACGGACGCTTTGAATGCGTTGCGAAACTGCCTAAAGGCGTTAACTTATGGCCTTCATTCTGGTCAACGTCAGCAGAAAGTTGGCCGCCTGAAATCGATTTCTTCGAGGCGTATGCCGACGAAAAAGGTTCATATCACAGTGAATTGTTTTCATTGCACAGAGTATTTCCATTCCTCTGCATCAACGGCTATAGAATCGAACCTAACATACACTATCGTGACGCAAAACACGACAACGAGCATCGTCAGATCAAAGCGACACTCATCAACAGTTGTACACTCAACGGAGAACCAGACGAAACATATAATGAATATGCTTGCGAATGGACTCGTGACTGCGTTAAATGGTTCGTGAACGGAAAACTTGTGAGAACATGCAAGGAGAAGAAAGTATTAGATGATTTAGCAGAACACGGAATGCGTGTCATCATCAACTTATGGCCATCGAAAGCATTCGACATCGCACCACATGGTGACATCACGAAATTCACTGAGCCTTTCAAAATCAAGTCATTCAAATTTACAAAATTCTAATGAGCTCACGCTTTGTATATAACAAAGAAATAATAAAGCGATTGAATAGTCTGGTTGATGAGCATAGAGAACTGCGATTCAATCAGATTATTCTTAATTTTCTGATGGGTGCGGAACACGACATATCACTGACGACGTGGTATGACTTATTCCACGAAGAAAGTGAAACGACACTAAACAGAATCGAACGCACCTCATCGGAATTGTCAAAATTGAAAGATAACAGAAATACAGATAACCAATTAACATTATTCTAACATGCAATATCAAGTAGGAGACAAAGTTTTAGTAAAATCAATTGATTGGTACAACACCAACAAACAATCGAACGGCTTCATCATGATGACAGCCAACAACAAGATTTCTTCATTCACACCGGGTATGGCGAAATACTGCGGTCAGGTATTCACAATCGACAAAATTGTCGAAAATTCAGCGATATATCCAGATCACTATCGTTTCATCGAGGACAAGAACACATTCTGTTGGGTAGATGCTATGATTGAACGTATCGCAACGGAAGATGAAATCATTGACAGTGCAAGTGTATCATTTTCAACATCCGCACCTACGCCCGCACCTGCACCTGTATCAACACCAACACCTGCACCTGCACCTGCGCCTACGCCTGAGGCAAAACCAGAACCTGAGGTAAAACCAGAACCTGTAAAAGAAGAAGAAAAACCTGTCGAGAAAGTGATTGAAAATCCAATCGCATCGTTCGTCGCAAAGTCACAAACAACCGTACCGATTGAAACTGTCGAGAAACCAGTTGCGAAACCTGTTGAGAAGAAGACACGCAACATCAAGAAAACGGAAACGAAAGGTGGAGAAATCGTATTGACATCAGAGATACTATCACAATACCGATTATCAGTACCGTCAGACGTCAGACATGATTTCTGTAAGGTAGAACTTAGATGCGAACCTGATTCAAAAATCACGTTCCAAGACGCTTTGAGAATCGCTTCTTCGATTGACGTGTTGAAGAACTATGGCGTGAACGTCAACTGCGTCATCGAATACGTCGAGAACGGAAAATTATGCGACTTATCATTCACACGATAATGTAAAAAAGAAAAGGCACCAGAAATTCTGATGCCTTTTTTTGTATTAATACGCCTCGTATATTAAGCGTTCGTTTCTGTTGCCCAGTCTGATTTGAATTTGACTTCAATTTCGATTGGTTCGTTAGCTGTATAGTCTAAAGAATCGAATGCGTTGAGACCGTCGACTAACATCAAGTTGTGATATAATATTTCACGATAGATGTCACCAGCACGGTTACCGATAGAAACCTTTAACCAGTCACATACGTAATCAGGCTTGATGACTGTAGAACCTGTTTCGATATCATATCCCAATTTGTTCCATGCTTTGAAAATCTTGTAGATGTAGTTGTCAACTTTGTTTCTCAAGTTCAATGATAACTTGATTGTCAACTCGTGTGATGTTCCGTCTAATTTTGGAGCAAGGAACGTACGTGTCGTACCCATGAATTTCTGTTCAACGGCTGCAGGACCTTTATCAAGTGTGCCTAAACCACCGATTGATTGAACGTGTTCTGTCAATAATGCTTCGTCAGCACCGAAAACTTCTTTAAGGGCAGCTGGTAATGTGAAGTAAACTTCAAACACACTGCCAAACACAGCGTCGTAATTATTGACGCCTGCTTGTGAATTAGTTATATGTGGTAATGCCATAATCGTTTGTGTGTATTTTTTATAATTCATTATAATAATAAAAACACGGATTGAGTTTATTTAAAGATTCAAGATGTTGAAAAAACACCATTCACGATTTTATTTTTATATAAACAAACATTCAATTACAAACGATGATAAACAATTCATTCCTACGTTTCAAGAAGAACGTCAAGTCAAAGTATCTCGACGAGGATATCATTAATCTCATGTCAGCTAATTTCGTGATACCTCAGGATTTCACATATCAGCTCGTTCGCATACCTAAGTCGATGGTCGCACGTCCTGACTTGATTTCACTTGCAACATACAATGACGCATCATATGCTGATTTGATATGCAAGGTCAATGGAATAAGTAATATGTTTGAATTGAATGAAGACGATATCATCGTCATTCCGACATACGACTATATAGAGAAATTCTATCGTGTTGACAATTATGATGACACGGTCGGTATCGACAAGAAGACATTCATCGATTTCCATTATAAAGACGATGAGGAAAAGAACGACGAATCGATTAAGATGAAACTGATGAACAAGGAAGCGGAGGACAACAAGGAACCTAATGAGGGTAACAAGGTCGTATTGAATAAGAGCAAGAAGAACGAGAAACGACGCCCTAATCAAGCTAAGCCTGATGACGTGCGTTATCGTGTCGATAAAAATAGAAGAGTCGTCGTGTATTGATATGAATCCAATAGAAATTGAATTTGAACACACATTGACATTCGATGATATCGAGAAGGCTTTGATAACACCGACGACTGGCGAGGTTGAGAACGGTGGAGACAACATACCTTCAGAATACGACCAGACATGCGTCGATGGTATCATCGTTCCGATAATACGTCTGAACAACATGACGATTGATGCATCACAAGTGATGAAATTCCGTCTGTCGTGTGACGTCTTGCCTCAGGTCAGCGTGACGATACGAGATACATATTCATTGTCACGTGTACTCGATTCCCCGAAATGCGACAACAAGATGATTGTGCAGATATTGCCTAAAGGCGATGGTATATACAAAAAAATACAATTGCCTTTCTACATTACAGATTATAGCATATCTGGTGACAAACTTACCATAAACGCAATTTACAACGTCGAAGGATTATACGGTCTGTCATTTAAGGTATATGGACCCGAAACGACGACATGCGCTTTGGCACGTGACGTTGCGACGGAACTGAAGTTGGGCTATGCGACGAACATTGAAGATGTTGCGGACGCACGTCATATGTACGCACGTGGGACGACGCTGATGGACCTTCTCAAACGTGAGATGACATATTCAGGCGACGCAGAACATATACTCGACTTTTGGGTCGATTATTGGAACAACTTGACTGTCGTTGACATGTATGACGCTTACAAGAACAATGACGATGAAATAAAGATCACAATCGATCCATTGCCAGTCGATGTGTTCAATTCGATGAATCAAATCGATTTGATTGAAGTCGACGCCATTCTGACGAACCATCCGATGGTCAAGACGTCATTGCATTACGACGATTACAAACTGATAATGAACACCTCGGAAAACGTGTATCAAGGAACTGACAAGCTCGTCGAATCGTATTCCGTCGATACGCAGACAACGACGCAGACGGAAGTCGCTGACGGTGACGTGAAGAATGACATATTCAAGAAATACGAATACGTCGGTGAATATTTCGGTGAATTGGATTACCTATCACAGTCGAAACTGCGTCAGTCATTCTTGCAGAAAATGGGATTGAAGATGATACAGATCACATTACCTAAAGTGCAGTTCGGTCTTATGCGTGGAACACGTGTGAATGTCATGCAATATGAATGTGACGATACTGTGAAGGGTGTAATCAATGCGAATGAAATCACTGACAACGCTAACCTTAGCAACGACACGGGCATGTCCGACGCCTTCGTTCTGAATAAGACGATTTCTGGACAATACCTAATATATAACACGGAAATACGATACAAAGGAATGAACGGAATCAAGAAATGGGAATATATTCTCACATTAGTGCGTGAAGAAGCTACGATTGAGAATTATCTCGCAGATGAATAAATTGAAATGAAAATATGGGACAATTGAATAACATAGATTTGACAAGATTAAACAACACCTCATTGCAGAATTTGTTTGCGTCGGCTATAAACTTTAGAAATCAGTCATACGATAAGTCAGCCTTTTCAACAGACGTGTATGCAATGAAATTATTGGATCAACCGTCAAATTATTACTTTAAACTGATGTTCTATTTCTCAAATCCATACGCAGAAGAAGAATTATCATCGAATCTGCTTGGATTGGAATACAACGACAATGTAACGACGGAACAGAATGGATGGGGTGCGAACACTGCTCTGAATTATTTGTATAACAATAAGGAATATACACGTTTCAGATATTTGTCGGAGTTCATTAAATTACTATCAGACATCAACATTCATTGTCCGTGGTATTTTCAATCGATAACAGGATTAGACACCGCATTGGAACGTTCTGAACTTGGGGGAAAGGAATTTAAAATCGAAGAGGAACGCAAGAAGATAACAATCAAATGCTTGCCTGACGCACTTGACAACAGAATCGGAAAGATGCTTGACTTGTATCGTTCAGCAGCTTTCTCACAGATGTTGCATAAGGAAGTCATACCTGCGAACTTACGTAAGTTCGACATGGGAATATTCATATTCTCGCCATTTGTGCGTGAGTTGGATTTGGAAAATCCGATACGATTGAAGAAAAATAAAGAAGGTGTCACATCAAAATCAATCAGAAACTACAATTCACCGAAAAAGAAATCACTCATGTTTGATAGTCTGATTGATAATGACTCAACGGAAAACATATCGAAATATGTAAATTCAAAATTCATCGAATTGAGAAACTGTGAGATTGATCTAAATTCATCAAAATCCCCGTTCGGTGAACTGAATAACGCAGAGGGTACGCAACATGAATATGAGATTGGTATTTCGTTCGACACGTGTTATGAACGTAGATACGATTCGACATTCAACGACATCATCGGAGACTTCGTGATAGATGACTTATATCGAACAATATCTGATTCCGAGACAAGACGTACAAAAAACACATTGTATCTTGGTTCTGATTCCATTTCATCATATACAGTAAATGATGACGACAATTCTGATTCACTCGAGGGAATGTTCACGAATGCAAATTATTCCGACAACACTTCCAACATGGGATTGTTTGACATCAAATCACCGACAGACCTGTTGAATGTGATGGGTGTTGATACCGACGCAATCAGTGATGCATATGATGACCTCATGGATGAATATGGTGATTTTAAGAATATGCTGACAAGAACAGGCAACACACGAGATATCGCCGATTTGAATATATATTACGGTCATCGCTTATCAACAGAAAAAGAACCAAACGGAATATTGAAAAACATGGTTGACGGTGCTTTGGGTTCTGTGGAACAGCGACTCACTGGACAATTGAAGTCATTACTGATGGGAAATCTATACAAGTTCTCTCCGACGAATGATATCGCAGGTGCAATCAAGAACATCAACAACGGAGCAATCATCGGCGAAGCTGTGAACAAAGTCAAGAATGAAATCAAGAACAAAGTCGTCGAGAACCGCTCAAACTTCACAACCGACCCTATCAAATTGCGTGAAGGCAAATCGATGTACATCGACGAGACACCTGTCGATTCGGGAGAACACAAGAATGATTCTATCGGAAACAGAAACACGTCAACGTTCCAACAGTCACCGTTAGATACGAACATAAACAAGAATCTGTCCGATATGGGAAATCGTTACGAACGGAACGGATGGACAAGAAAACCAAAGGGTAACCTGAAAGATTCAAACAATACGGGAAATAATCGATAAAATTTGAAGACGTGTGTTAAATTGCGCACGTCTTTATTTATATTAGTGTACATTCAAACAAAATACACAATGGGAAAACGATTATACTTCAAAGTAAAGACAACAGGTCTCGACGTGATGTCAGATCATATCGTGAACGTCGATGTTCTCACGACAGACCACGAAGGACGAATATTGAACAAGATTACAAGAAACATATTGTTGCCTGAAGGCGTCGAGATGTCAGACGAAATCTGCGCCTACAACATGATGACAAATGACGTGTTGAGAATGACAGGCATTCCGTTCGAGCAGTTCATGAACGAATTCAAGATACTTGCCGACGACTGTGACACATTGGTGACGTACAACGGAGAATCATTCGACATGAGAATATTCTACGAACAATGCAAGCGTCACGGCATCAATCCTATCATTCACAAATACCAGTCAATCGACTTGTTCCGTGTATATAAGGAAAACACATTGTTTGACTTCACATCAGTGTTCAACGCATTGGTCGGTGGTGACAAGATTGAGGGCATCAACCGATTCACTCAAAAGGAAATTCCGAACGTGATGAGCATCTTGGAAATGCACACACTCATGATAATCCGTGGATTTGAAATCAATCCAATCGTCGTCATTTCGTTGGACGGTTCTTTGCGAAAAAATGAAAGCGGTGAGATCGTCTTCGCACGTGGAAAGCACGCAAACGAATTGCTGACAGTCGTATTCAAGAACGACTTGAACTACATCAAGTACATGCTCGAAAATCATTTCTACGATGACATCACAGCATTCACAATCAAAACAGCATACAAGAATTGGCAAAGTGCCAAATGACATATTTATTCACTTTTTTAAAACAAACATCAATGATTAAAAACTTAAAGACAGAAGGCACACCAGGATTTGACTGGAACGCCTATCAAACTGATAGCGAACGCATTCGCACAAACTCACATTTATACGCAACAGAAAACATCATCGACGCTTTCAAGAAACACTACGGATTGAAAGGATTGAAAATCAAGAAAATCAATGAACGTGCAAACGACGTTCCGCAATCATTGGAAATCGGACAGACAATCACCGCACGCATATCAGCGATTTCAAAAGGCAACGTAGTATTCGACTGCGGTAACTTGAAAGAAGAAATCGTTTCTTCAATCGACTTGTCACGTTACCCACGTTTCAAGAAAAACATTCCTAACCATGACGTTGAACTTTACGTTGTAGGAAAACGCAAATCAGCTTTCATCGTCGACTGCTTACAGCCTTTGCACAATCAATTCAACGAACGCATCGAAAGCAACATCAAACATCAATACGTATACCGTGGTGAGGACAAATCTGTCACTGTACATAACTTACGTTGGGTACCTGGTGGATTCATCGGAAAACTCGATATCACGGAAGTAAGTGATTTCACAGGCGAAACCGCACAAGTTGACGTGTTCATACCTGGTTCACAAATCGTTCTCAACATCGAACGTAATTTCTCAAAATGGGAAGGTGCTACAGTTCAAGCGTTCATCACGAACTTCAACAGAGAATTGCTGACACGTCAGACTGTCACACCTGCAATCATCTGTTCTGTAAAACGCTACCTCGAACATCAAGGCAACGTGACGAAAATCGACTTGTTCAAGGCATACACTGAGGACAACGACGAATGGAAGAAGAACCTCGAAACACGTCGCAAAGGTCTTGTCACAGGCGTCATCAACACTGCGAAGAAATGTGGTGTGTTCGTGGAATTGCCTGAATTGAACATCACCGGCCTCGTGTCATTGAAATCTGACGAATTAGTCAATTACAAACCTGGTGACGAAGTCGACGTACGCATCGTGTCATTCGACGAAATCCGTTATTACGACAAGGACTATGACCAAGTGCGTCACGCAATACCTTACGTCATCACTGACAACCTCGTCAAAGAATGCAACCTCAAACCTGTGTTGCAGTTCGCTTGATGATACCTCATCAAACAGAAAAACACCATCTCACATCGAGGTGGTGTTTTTTTTATTTCCAAAAATCTCGTTTCTAACGAACGATCTATCTTCGGATGAGTAAATCTATCAGACGAAAAAGATCTCGCACCAGAAACGACGCCAGGTACCTCAGATCGAATTTCTCGTTTTGATATGGATGTGGGTCTTGTCGGATGAGAAAATTTTTCGGAAAAATGATGTCAAGTTCTTGTCAATATCTATTATATATAAGTGTCGTTCGTTTGAAGAACGAAACGACAGCGCAGTGCGACTGCGCTAAGGAATATACATGTAACAATCAAAACAGACGAACTATGAAAAAAGAAAACGAAATCATGAATTGCATCTGGTGCGGTGTTATGGGAATAGCTTTTGCAATGTATATAATATTTGTAATATGAAAATAATAGATTATCACACAAAACGAGAACTTGCGATTTTCACCGTGGTTTTCTGGTCACTTGAGATTATATGGGCCATGGCGTACCTTCTGCCAGCTTATTTCTGCAATAACTGTGACAGTGAAAGTTTGAAAGAAATTGGATATGGAACACTGATTGTAGCACCAATCGTCAATGTCGCATACGTTGTCATAAGAATCATTATTGAACTTATAAGAAACAGAAACAAGAAATAATATGGGAACAACAAACAGAGAAATGCAGGACCGTTTTGAGAGACTTAGAGAATCTCTCTCACCAATGATTTTAATCGATGAATTCTATCACTATCTCGATTCAGACACATTGCACGACTTCATCGAAACCGCAGAACGTGACTTTGGAATTGGTGATGATGAAGAAGATGAATGGGAAGATGAAGATGAATACGAAGAAGAAGACGACTAATTCTTGTATATGAATTCAGGCGTTTCGACTTTAGTATAAGGAAGAAACTCAAAATCGATGTTATTGTATGAGAACGTCACGTTGAACTCCTCTCCTTGACGTTCTATCTTATTATAAGAGAACTCCAACCCTTCTATCGACGAGACTACGGGCTGTTTCAGAATGACCTTTGTCGTGACGGAACCCGTTTCGTTCATAATGTCGATGACGAAGTTGTCTATAGACTTGCGTTCGTATTCAGCACGCTTGTCATAGTGGTGCAATATCGTCTCATACATCATGAAATAATTGTACAAACCTTGATTCTTGCGCATCTTGACAGTGAAAGTGTTCTCGATTTTCGTGAGAATGTTTTCTGCTGAAAGATACGATTGGTCACGCTTAGGCTCAACACGCAGTTTTCCAAGTCCGACGTGCATGTCAGGCGACGAATTGTGTGAAATCTGAGGCTGTGTCACAATCAAGTCACTGATGCCAGGTATAGTAACACCGATGATTGATTCATTGATGTAATCCACTGGAGAAGTGAACAGCGACTGATTTCCGTCCATGAGCTTCTTGTATTTGTCGATGACGTGCTGTGGGAAGAACGTCATAGGAAATACGAATCGGAACAAGTCGAAACGTGGCTTCAGTGATATTGATGGTGAGTTCATGATATTGTATCTTTAATTTTAAAATTCACGGAATGTTGCGATGTTCATCGAAGATTCCTTGCATTCATTGATGTCATTGGTATATTTACCGATGAAATACTTGCCTTCGTATATGCGTATGCAGTCGGTTGAAGCATTGTAACGGTTGAAACAGTCGTCAATCGTTTCACATTCGACGATGCCTGTCATGAAGCCTTTTACTATTTCCTGTGGTTCTGAATTGACCATGCCGACCACGATGTCATCGATGTTGTATGTCTCGAACAGACGTTCTACGAAATTCTTCACTCTGTTTCTGCATTCGATGAGTTCAAGTTGCTTGAATATATTTGATTTTGCGTTCATATGTCGTGATGTTTAATTTCTTATCTTCGTTAAGTATGTTTCCATTTCCTTTGCTAATTTGACGATTTCACTCTCATTTGAAATCTTGTCTAATGAATAGTTCGCACATACGATGAAACCGCAAGGATTTCCAGCGAATGATATTGTGCGGTAATATATGCGTTCGATTCCTATCGTCCTAAAGTACATATACAAGAACTCATCGTAATCTTGTATCTCTTCAGTCGTATATGTCGTTACTGATGACATGTCGGCTGTGTACAGCAACGGTGTTATGTTCGTTGACTGGAACATCGTCGATACGTTGTTGTATGATGGCTTGTGCGTTTCATAAGTGATAGAATACTTGCAGAAAGGTATCATAGTCGAAATTGACGTGTATCCGTTGTGATATTCAGCAACGACGATGTGGTCGGTGTTTATGATGTCAAGATACTGACGCAATTCCGCATTGATCTGTGGTGAGAATTCCATACGTCGCATATACAGTTCTGAATGTCTATCTTGTTTCGATGTTTCGTATTCTTCCAATATGTCATATAACTTTTCATACACTTCAGTCTCGTGACTGTGCATGACGTTCTCGTAGTAACTCTCCAACTGCTGATTGTGCTTGTACGACATGTACATCGTGTAAGCGAACGTGAACACTAACATGAGGAACAATATCGTTTCCTTTCCGTTCTCACGTATGAATTTCAATATGTTATCGAAGAGTTTTATCAGGTCTATCTTTATAAAACTGAACATTCCGTAGTTATCTATTTTTATATTAATATTATAATAATTGAAAAGTACGAAAATGTTAAACAGTCTCAGATGTTATAGAACGCATCTGTGATGTCGTTGTCAACTTCCTTTTTCTTTCGCTTTACCTTGTGTTCTTCCGTGATTTCAATCGTCGGCATGACGAACTTTCTGTTGAACGATTCATCGTCAACGGCACGATACAGCGCCATGAAGAACGCATCAGCGATGTCATCGACCTTTGCGGACTTGTTTACTGTGAAGTTCTCGCAACGTGACCACGTATCGACGATAGCGATTTTGTTTATCGAACCGCAACCGACGGCGAAGCGCTTGTTTTCCGTCGGAGAGACGATTGTGATTTCCGCATTGCAGTTATTAGATATAGTATTGCGCAACATGAAATTCAAGCCCGACAGATCGACGAGTGCAGCTGAACCTACGGAACCATACGATATGCCTTCCATTGTGACGAAATCAGGATTGTGTTTCTTCAATATCTCTGACACGTGATGACATATCGTCTTGAAGTTGTAGTATTTCTTCATTTCCTTTGTGGTATAGTCGTCTCGCTTTTCGTTCGTTTCCTTATTATAAGATATGACGTGAATGTTGTCGTGCTTTTCCGTGAACGTGGACGTTGCCTTCGTGAGATGATTTGTTATAATATAGTATTCCGTATGTATGACATCGTTTTCATACCTTATCACGCACACGCCCGTGGAGTTGATTGAAGGGTCTATTCCAATTGAAACCATTTCGTTCGGAATGTTTTTACATATAAAATAAAAGGATTTTCCAAAAAATAAACGACACCCGAATGGATGTCGTTCTTTTTATATAGCGGAAAAATATTTCAGCATTTCGTTCTTCATGTTCTCGTCCGAGTCAGACGAATGCATTACGTTGCGCATGTCGCTCTCGGAATATTTCTTGCGTATCTCGTCTTTTATAGCGTCCAATTTCTTGAACTTGTCTTGTCCTTTATATGTGAACAGAAGTCCAAGTGACGTATCTGATGACATGTATTTGCATAGGTCGTTATAGAATTTCTCCTTTTCGTGCATTCTGTACATCGACTTAGCTTCGTTCATCGTCAACTTCTTTGGTCGTGTCTTATATAGACTGAATCCGTTCTTCTTCATCGCTGTCAGTATCGTCGATGTCAGGTGTATGAAACCTGGTTTTATGACGACGAACACATAATTTGGATTGTAATCGACTGTGAAATCAGGCGTCTGACGGTTCGCATAACGCTGATGGTAGATATATTCCGACAATTTCGTTGGTCTGTATGATTCATTCAATTTTGTGTAATGGCGCAATTGTGCGTCCGTCATGTCGGAGTCGACTATGTCGAGAACTGACTTGTCGACTTCCGAACGTTTCATCTTTCCGTGACGAACTGCCAATGCCATAGAAAACGCACGCTGTTGTGCTTCTGACTTTGCTGGCATATTTCAATTCTTATTTTTATATATTATCTTGATTTGATGTCAAATCATCTTCCCAAGGCACGTCGTTGCCTTCATCATCGGAACCATTTATTCCCAACCAATCGATTCCACTATACGCCTCTGGTTCATTCAATGACAACCAACGCAACACGTTTATCGCTGGGTCTGGATTGTCAGGTTCATCAGGTGTAGGAACGTCAGGATTGTCTGGATCGACAGGCGTGTCAGGGTCAACGACATTATAGTTATTGATGATGACTGACGTGACAGGTACGAGCATGCGTCCGTTGACGAACCAGTATTGAACACCGTTCACTGTTCTGATGTAAGGAACGTTGACACGATAGTTCTTGAACATCGCAAGATGATTCGACAATGATGTCTGAATGCTCTTGATGTAATTTGTATTGTCACGCATGATACGCTGTGATTCCGCCATCATGTTGTACAGCGACGAGAAATCGTCTATAGGCTGATTGTCGATTTCGACGTTGTCCATGATGAGCGTAGCATTCTGTGTTGCGAGATAACGCAAAGCGACACGCAAATTGTATGATGTGCCTTGATTGTATATGTCATTGTTCTTGATGTGAACTGTGACTGGATTCTCGATTTCACCATTTTCATCTGCACGTCCCGTAAAGTATATTCCGAACGGAATGTTGAAGTGATTGTTCGATGTACTATTTTCTCTGTGGTCAACGATATCGTAGAATATGATTACAGCGTTGAACTTGAAGTTATCGACTTCAGTGACAGGTATTGTCTCAGGTTCTTCGATGAGTTTTCCGTTGTCTTCAGCTGCAAAATCATATTGTTTGTTTTCGTTGTTGTCATATCCTTCCGTGTATATGTCAGAAATGAAGACATCAAACGAATTGGTGTTGAATAATGAATAGCATTTCTGATTTCCAGCGCTGATGTCAGTATACCCTTCGACATTCTTCGACAATCCCGTCGTAGGATATCTATTATATGGACTGTTGTCTTTATATGGATATCCGATGATATAATCGTTGAATTCCGATGGTTCAACTAATGTACCATCTGGATATTTTGCGTTCTCGGGTGCGATGTCATATATCAGTGAGATGTCATCGTCATCAGCGATTGTTTCTGACGCCACTTTATAACGCAATGCTGACGATTGCTGTGGTATCGTGCAGTAGAACTCATTATATATAAGATTGTCGTGTTCTGAATTTGAAATTATATTGATGTCGTTGATGAACTTGATTTCATCACCAGTTATTTCGTTGTTCATTCCACGTGTCATCATTCCGTATTTTACAAGTGTCTCGAACAGCAGTGTTCTCGTGTGTTCTGGACGGAAAATGAATTCACCGCTATCAGAATCTGACGTTATCGTACCCTCGGCATCACGGAACGCAGAACAAGCGTTCTCGAAGTAATTTTGGAATATCTCACCATAAATCTGGTCGTATGTCTTTCCGTCTGCAAGATCGATGTTAGGCTTATTCAAGTCTAAACACATGAAACGAGAAATCGTCACACGATAGTCATCAACGTTCGATAACATCGTGGTCAAATCCTCAGCGTATTGCGAGAACGTGTATAATGTACCGGTATTAGATAATAATGGCGTGAGTAGATTACATTTGCCCATTTTAATTTCATTTGTTCATTTTTATTGATTAAATAATAATATCTATTTCAAAGTTAATTAAAGAAAATTTATTTTTAAGTATAATCAAAAAAACATTAATTATTAGCCTATGAACATATGCGATTTGAAATTCTGCCGTTGCACGATGGCTGAATACAAGAATTTAGATAAGCATAATGCGAATATGTTGTATCTTGTATCAGATGGTGATAAGATACTATTATTCATTGGCGATGATTCGATACAGTCAGTTCTGACGGAGAACATATTGTTAGATGCTATGAACGACGATGTCACGATTAGCAACTTCAAGTCTGGTGACAGAATGGAAAATGTATTGAGGAACGCATTGTTCAATATCGTTGCTTTATCTAAAAAGGAATTTGAAGTGAAATCGGATATACCAGAAATCGGAAATCTGAACAATGGTAAATACTTGCGCATTTCTGACGACGGAACGTTAATTTGGGACGTCGCTCCTAAAGGCGAAAAGGGAGACAAAGGAGATGCTGGTGACACAGGTGCAATGTCACGTATGGTAATGGTATATAGAAGTGGAAAGAGTGACACGGAACAAGTTCTGTTTACACCAACGAAACCTATCGGAGGCGGATACGACTTCAGCACGAACAAAGTCACATTGCCAAACGGATGGTATAGTAGTGACTGCGACGACAAGGGAAAGCCACTCGAAGCACCTATATTCATGTCATCACGCACGTTCTCATCCGATGAGAATTTGACAGAACCAGAATGGAGTACACCAATACGCATCACTGGTGATGACGGACAGGCGGGTACAGACGGAAATAGTGTTGAATTCATTTATTATCTAACAAATGATTCAGACAAGAACAATGTTCCAATTCCCCACAACGATCCAGAAGATGAATACGTTCCTAAACATCAAGGATGGACCGATAGTCCTCGTGGTGTTGATGATGAATATCAATGGGAATATTTCGCATTAAGAAGAAAATCCAACAATTCTTGGAGCAACTGGTCGACACCAGCATTGTGGTCAAAATATGGTGTCATGGGTCAAGATGGCGACGGTGTACAGTATATATATAAGAGAACTACCTCAAGTGGTGCACCAGAAGAAGAACTGACACCATCAAATTGGGAAAACCCAACATCAGATTATCAAACGTTGCCTGAATATGTCGTATCTGGATATGAATGGTATGACAACCCACAAGGCGTCACAGAACAGATACCATACGAATGGGTCGCTGTACGTAAATTCTGTTCAAAGAACAATGGTAAAAAGATGTGGCAACCTTACGAACCTGCAAAACTGTGGGCTAAATTCGGAGAAAAGGGAAGTCAAGGAGAACCAGGACAAAATGGTGCATTGACAAAATTTGTAATGTTATACGCAAGTGGTACGGATGAGAACGAAATCAGTGGTCCATCTGGAATAGGTTACGATTTTGTAGAACACAAACTGATAATACCTCAAGACAGTATTTGGCAAACAGATGATAGTGGTTTGACACCACCTATATTCATGTCATCACGCACGTTCGCATCAATACCTGAACTTACTGACGCTGAATGGTCGACACCGGTTCGTATCACGGGTGCTGACGGTGAGGCTGGTGCCGATGGCGATAACATCGAATTCATATATTTCTTGACAGATTCCGATGAGAAGAAACCAGAACGTCCATCAATAAATGACGATTTGACAACATTGGAATTATTGGGATGGTCTGACAATCCTAAAGGTGTCGAAGAAACAAAACCATACGAATACTTCTCAATGCGCAGAACGTCAAATGGTAATTGGGGAGAATGGTCAACACCCGCACTGTGGTCGAAATACGGAACGAACGGTCAAGATGGTGATGGTGTTCAATATATATACATCAACACAGTTGATGAAGACAATATACCTGACAATCCAACGCCTGAAGATTGGAGACAACCATATTCGGAATATCAGACATTGAAAGAATTTAAGCCATCGAATTGGAATGACAATCCAAAAGGCGTTTCAAAAGAAGATGGCACTGAATTTGAATGGGTGTCAATGCGAAAATTCCAATATGATGAAGAAAGTGGAAAGAAAATGTGGTCAAAATTTAGTGATCCAAAGATATGGGCACGTTTGGCAAAAGACGGAGAACAAGGGCCACAAGGCGAAAAAGGAGAAAAGGGAGAGAAAGGCGACGCAGGACATCTAACGAGATTGTTCATGTTATATAAAGGTGGAGAAATTGTTGAAACACCAATAGGCGGTTCGTATAACTTCGAAGATGGAACGTTTGAATGTCCAGATGGTTGGAAACTGAACGACAGTGAATTAGAACGTCCTATATGGATTTCATCACGCTTGTTCTCAACATCTGATACACTTCAAGATACGGAATGGTCAACACCGATATGTATAACAGGTGCTGACGGTGAAGCTGGTAAAGACGGAACGAACGTCGAATTCATATACAAATTGTCATCAAATCCAACACTTGAAGATTCTGAAAAACCAACCTATACAGATGTCGATAAGAATGTTCCATTAGGTTGGAACCCAAGTCCACAGGGCGTCAAACGTGAAACGCCATACGAGTTCTTTAGTATGAGAATGAAGAATGACGGTGTGTGGGGCAATTGGTCAGAACCAGCTGTATGGTCGAAATTCGGAATGAACGGACAAGATGGTGATGGTGTAGAATATATATACTATAGAGATAACACCGGTACACAACCTACATTGCAAATGCCTGATGATTACAAAACGAATGAAGAATATCAGAAGAATGAATGGCGTCCAAACGATGATTGGAAAGACGACCCTCAAGGTGTACAGTTAGATGCACGTTATGAATGGGTGTCGTCACGAAAATATCGTTATTCCGAAGAACTTGGATATAAGATATGGCACGAGTTCTCGATACCATCATTATGGGCTAAATTCGGTGAGAAAGGCGACAAAGGCGAACCTGGTAACGGGTCAAGTTCAAAAATCGTCATGCTTTACGCCAGTGGTGAAAGCGTCACGGGATTATCAACGGAATGTAAATGGGATTGGAATGAAAACACATTGGTAAACAAACCAAATGAATGGCACACTTCCGATTCGCAGTTGGAACCACCTGTATGGATGTCAAGTCGTATATTCTCATCAGATGATAGTTTGAACGATGTCAATTGGTCGACACCTGTTAAAATCACTGGTGCTGACGGAAAGGCGGGTCGTGACGGTAACAGTATCGAGTTCATATATTACGCAACAGACGAATCTTCAGTACCATTGGACAATTATCCAACGAATGTTCGAGATGATGGATATGTGCCTCGTGACTTGGGATGGAGTGATGAACCAAGTGGTATATCACAATCGTCAAAATATGAGTTCTTCTCAACGAGAACAAAGAACGCTGAAAATGAATGGGGAGATTGGTCGACACCTGTATTGTGGTCAAAATATGGCACAAATGGACAAGATGGTGATAGTGTACAATATATCTATATAAGAACCCGAACGGAAGACGTTCCAGACAACCCAACACCAGATGATTTTTTGACCAACGATGAATATCAATCATCGTCGGAATGGATTCCATCTGAAGACGAATCATTGGAATTCCAATGGGAAGACGACCCACAAGGTGTAACTGACGAAGTCAAATATGAATGGGTATCATCACGCAAATACACATTTACAGCTGACGGAACTGACAAGATGTGGTATGGATTTTCAACACCAACATTGTGGGCAAAATTTGGAAAGGATGGTGTTGACGGAAAGGATGGTGTTGACGGAAAGGATGGTGTTAACGGAAAGGATGGTATATCATACAGAACGATAATGCTATATAAGAGTGGTTATAATCTTGACCATGTCGATAAACTTGGAAATGATATGGGTAGTTATGATTTCACCACACATACATTCACGATTTCTGACGACACTTGGAAAATGAATGATTCTTCATTATTACCACCTGTATATATGTCATCAAGAACATTCGCTTCCATTGCGGTTTTAAATGACGAATCATGGACTGAACCAATACGCATCACGGGTGCCGATGGTATGGCTGGTAAAGATGGTGATAGTATAGAATTTATTTTCTTCAAACACAACGAATCGAGTATTCCAGTTGCAAATCAACTTGATGAAAACGATGATAATAATACGGATGGTTACGTTCCAACGTCAAAAGGATGGACAAACAATCCAAATGGAATAAGTGAGGATTATAAATACGAGTTCATGTCAAGACGTACCAAGCGAAATGATGTATGGGGAAGATGGTCGACACCTACGTTATGGTCGAAATACGGTGTCAACGGTCAGGACGGTGACGGTATTGAATATGTATATACAACGACTGATTCTGAAAAAGATGTACCGACATTAGTAACACCAATTGATTGGAGTACAAATCCTGAATATCAGCAATCAGAATACAAACCATTGAATGATTATGGAAAACCGATATGGACCGATAATCCGAGTGGTGTACAAAACGTTGACGGACAACGTGTGGAATGGGTATCGTCACGTAGATATTGTGCGTTGACTGCTAATGAATCAAAGAAATGGCAAGAATTTTCAACACCTAAGGTATGGGCACGCTTCTCAAAGGATGGTGCTGATGGCGCACAAGGCCCAACAGGACCAGCAGGTCCAACGGGAGCAACAGGACCAGCAGGTCCAACGGGAGCAACAGGACCAGCAGGTCCAACGGGAGCAACAGGACCTAAAGGCGACACTGGAAAATTAGGAAAAGTAGCTTATCCAGCAGGCAAATATAACCAATATAAAGTATATATATCAACCGATGTCAAAGCTCCGTATGTAATGATTGACGATGATTATTATCTATTAAAGGAAACAATGTATTGGAGTGGTGGTAGATGTTATTATAACGCATCCCATGAAAGTAACGATTCAACCACATACAAATATGTATCTATAAATCCTGAAGACATGAATGATGAAAATTCTGTTCTTGCTGGTACTGGTAATACTATTAATTTTTGGTGTGGAGAATATTGTACAAATGATAATTTTAATGATAAATGGGATGCGAATAAACCAAACTTGACTAAGGCGAAATCTGTACTTGTTAATGGTAAAAAATATATAAAACAATATTATAAATCCAACAAGAATTATTCGACATATGTTGGTAATGTGGTTTGGACATTGAATCCTGAGGGAACGGAAGTTGTATTGGCATCAAAATTCATATATTCAACGGATGGAACACCAGAAAATATTATGAATGATATAAGTAAAATTACATTTGGTAATAAAACACCTGCAGAAGATGCTGTATCTAATAATCCTGTTTGGGAAAAATTTGAATCGTTTGAAGCTATATATGCCAAAATAGGTATCATTGAAAATGGTACAATCGGTTCTGCTGTATATAGTGGTGATTTTATGTTCTCACAACAAGGCGTTGACTCTAAGGGAAACACATCAGTGTTATATCAGAAATTCAATCCAGAACATATATATGATGACGAATCGGAATTTAAGCCAAACATATGTATGAATTTTAAAGCTGGTGAAATACACGCATGCGGTGGTAATGTTAATTTTGGAAATGATAGTTTGTATGTTAAGAATTTTTTGAAAAAAATACGAACTACAATTAATGACGATAATTTAGGTAAATATACAGAAACTAGATATTTTACAAATGAAGAAACTGGTAAACCAGATAATTCCTCTCCATATAAAATTTTAAATATTGAAAAGACCGGTTCGTTTATTGAATGGGATTGTTCTAATTCAGAAACATTATATCTATTTTCATTACCGCAATTGTTCCCAGGTAAATATAGTAATGGAATTGTATGGGAAGAAATTGATGCAATTAGAGATTATATCGGCAACGAAATTTATATTAAAGTAAATCAAGGTTCACTTGGAATAGTATGCTATAAACGTATTAATAATGCAACAAATCTTACAGAAAAATCAATAATGTTAGCTGCAGGCGAATCAGCGGTATTAACTTGTAAACCTGGTCTTATTACAGCTGATAATAAATCGTATGAATGTATATATTGGGACATAAATACGGGTAAGCAATTTGAATTTTATTATATGAATCATCCATGGGAGCCATGATAAATATAACTCTCACATCAACTCAAAAATCCACCTTCTCACGAGGGTGGATTTTTTTCACGAATTGACTTATCAAATGTTTATGAAAATTTTATTATATAATATATGAATGTGAACGACGCATTCATTTGTTGAACTTATAAAAAAATAAATAAAAATAATCGAGAAACGCATGAGTAATAACAACATTCAATTTCGTAGAGGCTCAAAGCAAGATTATGATGTAATAAAAGCATCAGGCAACACAGATTCGCACGACATCTATTTAGTTGGTGGTGAAGAACACAAAGACGTCATCATAACAACTGGTTCGGATGGAGAGACGACAACTTCTTATGAAACAAAACCATTGTCAATATTTGTTGGTGGTGAAAGTGTACAAACTGTTCTTTCGACTGATATACCTGTCACTACCAGTTTAGGTGCAAATATCAAACAAGGTGACACACTTTCAAAAGGTTCATCAATTGAAGCTATATTAAAACAATTATTGTGCAATGTAACGAACCCAACGATGAACAAACCAACCGCAACATTGAAAATCAACAATACGGCTAACAATTATACAGCTTATCAGTTTGTTGATACTGAATTAACAATGCCATCAATACAACTGACGGAAGCTGGTGGTACAGCTCAAGGTACAGGATGGGCACCTGGTTCATGTACGTACACAAGAAGTAATAGACAAATTACTATCACTAAGAACGCTGGATTTACCGATTATGATAAAACTGGTGCAACTTCAGCGGATTCTTCTGCTTCAGCTACAACAACAGTTGAAACTGCAACTATAACTGTAGACGCAGGTACAAACAAATTGACTGTTGACGGAACATTTGACTATGGAAAAAATACAGCGGCCGTAAAAAATAACATTGGTGAATACGTATCAAATCTTTCTTGGGATGCAGGTACAGCTGATGCAACCGACAGAACAATAATAATAACAGGTATTCATAGAATATATTCAAATGGTAAAATCACAAGCACAAACGGAGATAACACTGCAGCTGCAACATCTGTTTTAAATAAATTCACCGATAAGATTGATAATACAACATCAGGCAAATCGTCAACTTTTAAAGTTGCGTTTGGTCCAAAAGAAGGTGGTCACGATTGGGTAATACATGTTCCACAAACCGTTTATACTTTATCTGCAAAACAATGGGACCCATATTCTGGTGGTGGTTCATACGCAGGAGCTGCAAACTTTGTAAAACAAGCTGAAACTACAACGCATGATAACATCACATATGATGTATATAAACTTGCGTATAACGATATAGATTCAGCAAACTCTGTACAGTTCACAATAAGAAACAAGTAATAGTATAATATACAATAATGACATATAAAATAAAAATAACGAAATAAATCAATGAGTGAAACATTAATAGGAAAAGCTTTTACCAATAGTTTTTCATTTCCTGGTGGTTTTGTAGTTCAAGCTGATAAACCTATCGATGATAGATTAGTCGTACATTCAGTTGCATCATTAACAGCTGAAGACACATTTGTGTCGAGTACGGACAATTTATTAAAGGCATATAATGGTATGGTTGTTTCTGTTTTAGAAACAAACGACCTATACATATTAACGGATGTAACAAACATCACGAGCATCAGTTCATGGGAGAAAATAAACGTACCTAAATTTGCAAATGCTGATACAGGTCGTTTATTGACAGTTGTACAAGTTCAAACCGGAACAGATAAAGATACTGGCTTACCAATTTACAAATACGAAGCACAATGGGCTGACGCTCCAAGTGGATTACCAGAAATGGGAGAAACTGAATCTGGTAAATTGTTGTCTGTCGTTGCAAATCAAATAGGAACTGATGAAGAAACGGGTAAACCAATTTACGAATACGTATCACAATGGATTGACGTTCCAACTGAATTACCAGAAACAATCGGCGAAACAGGTCAAGTTCTTAAAGTCGGAAGTGATTCTGATGGTAATAAAATAGTAAAATGGGAGAATGAAAAACAAGAATTACCAACATCAACTGCAGTAAACAAAGGACAAGCTTTGGTGATTGACGCAAATGGTAGACCTAAATGGGATACAATTGATACGTCATTGGTTGAAAACATACAATATCCCGAATTTGAAAACTTGACTACGACAGGGACATTAAAACCTGGTATGAAATATCGTATTGAGTATCAAATGCCTCTGAATCCTTCCAAGACTTTTAATACATCACACGGAACATATACATTGGGACTAGAGCACCCTCGAGCACCATTTGATATCATATTAACAGCATCATCACCAACAACATTTTTTGAGGACGTTGAGTTGATTACAAATAATGTTGGTATTGAATTAGGTTATGAAAAAAATCATTTTTCAAAATACGATGCTAAAATGGAGATATTATTAAATGAGTCGGAAAATGAATATTCATATATTGATACCAACGCACCATACGTAATAACATATATGAAGGATGATAATGGAAATGAGGCTGACTACGATTTTGTAAATTTACGATATGTAGACACCACTGCACACATTATGTATCCAACATTTTCTGAACAATTAAAACTAGGTAAAATGGACATTCAACATGCGATTGTAAGAAATTTAAAAATAAAATCACCATCCAAATATGAATTACCATTTGTGATATACCAATTTGACACATATGCAGAACCAACTATGGTACAATCCGTCGAATTGATAAATAATGTCACCATTTTAAACTCGACTAATATCTTTATTAAAAATGTAATTCTATCGAATTCAAACATTTTAAATTCACAAGATATTAAATTCGACATTGAAACCATCGCACTTGATGCGGAAAATAATGTGATTGAACAATATTGTGATTCAACAATACAAATTGACAATATGACAATTGTTGATAACATTGGTTTGACAATCTGTGAACGTGTGATAACCATACCAAGTATTTCTATAAATACTAATACTTCATTCATAAGTAATATCAATTTTGTTCCTTGTCATAAAGCCCGTATGATGACATATGGTCAATTATTGGCAAACATGCGCACAATTATAGGTGATTCTATTTCGGAAATGAATGATGTTGATTTGAACACTAATTGGTTATCACAAATTATAAATGTAGACGAAGCATTACCTTGTCTTTCATTGTTATTTAGTAAAACGAAACCTTCAGCCATAACAACATCAGTGGAAAATGATATTTTTGATTTAGTGTCAACATCAACAAAGAATATCACATATTCAATATTCGAGTTCGATAAAAAACAATACACAATCGAAATTCCACAATTCCAATCAACAGCTACATCAGTTGTCGAACTTGGAATATGATAAATCTCCAAATCATTATGAAAACGGATGTCAATCGACATCCGTTTTTTTCTTTATAATTATTCTGAATGTTTTTATTATTATTCATATAGAAAAATATGGTTTTAGTTAGATGAGAAAAATATTCAAAATTTACCCAAATAGATTAGAAAATAGTATACAGGATTCGATAAATAATGCAAAACAACGATATGAACAGTTATGCTCATCCGATGGTCTCACGACGAATGACAACAGAACGTATGAGATGAGTGACGATGATATCGCTATACTTTATAGACAGATATCACTCAACATCGACACACTCTATCGTGACCCAGAAACTGGCGTTCTGATGCCAGTATATCCGTCAGAAGAAAACTGCATACCATTTTCAGTCAATTTCGGAAAATCGGCAGCCGTGTCATTGGAAGATTATGTTCATCAAGTGAAAATAACCAACATGACAGACGATGACATATACGACTTGAATGGATATATATATCTAGACGAAACGACGAGATATGTCATAAACAATCCGCCAATCGATTTGTGGTTTGCGATACCACCGATTTCTTCGGTCGTCACGAACTATGAAGTTGATATCACGATGGGCAAGGAACCCGTCAATGTCAGATTCGATGGCATCAAATGGATAGGTACGGAACCTGAATTTGAAAGTGAAAAGCGTTACTTAATTTATATAGATGGCACATTAGGCGTGTCGCTGGAAATATAAAAAAAGAACGGAATACATTATGGTTAGGGGATTTAAGAAATTGATATTGCTATCACAGTCTAGTGGCATACATGCACCATATATCATCGTGACACCACAAATGACGGAAATTGATAGCAATGGAGGAACGACAACGATAACAATAGAATCAAATATCGAATGGAACATAACCATTAATTAAAAAAAATATTACGATAAAATTATGGCATACAACGATTGGCTAATAATAACTCCCACATCTGGTACAGGTAATGGCACTGTGACTGCTACAATATCAAGCCACAGTGGATATTCGACGAGAAGTAAAAAAGTTAGAGTCGCAGCTTCAATAAACGGTGAAGCAAAAGAACAACTTATCATGTACAATCAAATTGGTGAATCTAAACCTGGTGTTCCAACTATAAAGGCGGATGGAGCCACAGTTACAAGATTTCCAATAGCACCAGCTAATCTTGCTTCAAAAGGAGTATGGCAATTCAGTATAGAAAATACGAACGCAAGAGACTTCCAATATTTCGTTGAAGTTGTTGAAGGAGCACCAACAGAATCTGACTTGATCCGAATATTATCAGCACCTGCTTTAACTGGTACTAAAATTACAGATGTTAAAACCGGAAATATCGTGAGTTTAACCGCACTTAAATTATCTGACGCTAGTGAACCAGGTAAAATCAAAAAAATATATTCAATGGATGATACCAACTTAGCAAAGAAATATGGTGAAAATCAAACATATTCAATTTTCATTAATACAACTCCAGGACCATATACAAATAGATCATCACAACAAGTTACAGTCAAATACGGTCTTGCTGTTCTGACAGGCGCAACATCAACCACACCTGTTGAATTGACATCGTTTACTGTAACATATCCTGCTGTAACTGATTTTGTTGTTTCAGGCGGAGGAAGTGTATCAGCTACATCATCATCAAACCAAATCACTATTACTGCTCCATCAGATGTTACTTGGAACGCACAAATCATTTGATTTCAATAACATATTTTTTTCTCATCTACAAAAAAAAATCCTGCCCAGAAATGGACAGGATTTTTCATTTTCATTCATCAGAATGTCATTCCGCAACAGAACACAAATCAATGCGTTCCAAAACAGCATTGTGACGCTGTGCCAAATAGATGTGCGTAGCAGTGTCGATTGAAAATTCTTCGTGGTTAGCCTTGAAGTATTCATTGATTGCAAGAATGTCAGCCCATTCATTGAAGCCTTTGAACATGACTTGGTCTAAACAGCGCAATGTCGAATCCATCTGACCGAATGTCAATGTTTCAGGGTCACCGTTCTTCCACAATTTTGTCAATTCATACAAGCCCAATGTGTAGTCCCATTTCACTTCAATCTTGCTGATGAAATACACGATAGCTTTGGCGATATCGGATTTCTTGTATTTCTTGCCATCGAATGTCACTTCTGAGGCTAATGTATATGTGACGTTCTTGATGTATTCATCGTATGCTTGCAATGATTCTTGACATGCACTTTCAAGTTTATTGAGTTCTTCGATGTCTTTGATTTCGGAAACTTGTTTCTTGTATTCATCTAATTCATTCTGTAAACGTTGTGCGAATTCCAATGAGGTCTCGTTCTCTTTAAGTAAATAATTCATAATTTGCAAATTGTATTTTTATTTAAAATATTGTGATTCCAATTAATATCAGTACTAATATTCCTATCGTCCACGACGTGCGCTTGATGAACTTGCGGAAAGCGTCCTTCAAATCGTCGAACAATATTGGCTTCAATATGAATAGATAATTCTCGTTATCGTCGATGCGTTCAATCGAATATGTCAGAACGTCGAGCAACTGTTTGTTGACGATGTACAATGAAGCTGCACGGATTCTATCCATACACCATTTCTCGACGAATATCGAATCACGCATGCCTTGTTCCGTGAACTCGAATATCTGCGATGATATTCCAGACGTATCGTCCTTGTCAATTCCTTGTATGCGTGGGTTCAGCACTGTGTAACGTCGACCGATCCAGTCAGTCTTGAATTTCGATTGGAACAACTTGCTGAAGTTGTCGAATATCTGCTCTTCGCTGTCGATCTTGTCAATCAACTTACGCAGTTTTCTGTATTTGAACAATTCTAATATAAACATAATCTTGTGTTGCGTTGTACATAAAAATAAAACGTTACGGTCATTTTTTAACGTTATTGACACGAAAAATTATTTAAAATAGCGGTCGATACATGTTATTATTTTATTAATATAAAAAAGAAACACGAAATCTTAAATGAAACGTTTGACTGAAATAATAACGGAAGCAAAGAACACGAGACTATCAGCTTCAGCATTGAAAGCATTGAAGACTGAAATCGACAACTTCATAAACAAGATGGACAATAAGATGTCTTCTGAAGTCAAGACTGTCACTGTTCTGTTGCAGAAATACAATATATACGACAAGGAAGTCATCGGTCGTCTTATAAAGGGAACTAAGACTGAAGTCAAGTCAATCGTGTCGGAATTCGGTATCGAAGAACGTGACATCAATGAGATGTTATCTATATTGAAGAAACTAAATACGGAAAACCGCACACGCCTCATTCCTATAATGATGACGAAGAACGAACGTGAAGACTACATGCGTGGCGAGAAGAAAGACGATGACATCACACTCGATCTCGAAACGGAACGTGGAAAGAACAAAGTCGCTAAGGAATATATGCCGATGGTGAATAAGATCGCTAAGATGTTCGTCGGAAAATCACCATTCACGTTCTCTGATTTGGTATCATCAGGCACGGAAGGATTATACAACGCAATGCTCAACTACAGAAAGCCTGAGACGAACGACGCTGAATCACTCGAAATCAGTGACGACGAACGCAAGGCTCTCCTTGACGCAAAACGCAAGAAATTCGAGCAATACGCTAAATACCGCATCATATATCAGATTAAGCATGACATCAATTATCTATCTCACACTGTCAAGATGGGACAATATGCGTATGACAAGAAACGTGAGAACGGAGAATCGACGCACATCACGCAGTCTATAGACCAGACATTCGACGGAGAGAACCAAATCGAAAGAATGCTTTCGTTAGCAGAACAGCCTGACGCCTTTAAAGGCGGTGACGCTGATGACAAGATTAAGATGATAACGAAGCGTCTTGAAGAAAAATTCCCAATGAAGAAATGTGAGATTCTATACCGCATATTCGGAATCAACGGACGTCAAGCTGTGAAGGCACGTACAATCGCAAATGAGCTTGGAGTCGATGAGACGCAGATCGCAAGAACGAAGAACCAAATGCTCGCTTTCATCAGAACAGACAAGAAACTGTTGAGCGCATTACTCGAACTTAGTGACTTATATACTGAATCGCTGTTGTGCGACATGTATAATCTCGGTCGTGAGACGATATTGGAACGCCTCATCGCTGACGACACTTATGTTCTGTTGGAGGAAATTCTGAAGTTCGAGAACAAGAACGTCTTCAAGCGTGCTATGGCAAACGCATTGTCGGAAATAGATACTGATGGTGCCGACTTCATCGTAACGTGCATAAAGAAAGGATTCGATTTCATCGACCGTGCTTGGAACGTACCATCATCACGTGGTTATATTATACAATTCCTATCACGTCTTGAACCAACGGTGAACTACGCCGCACGCACGGACGCATTCTACTTAGGCAAGATGGCGGAAATATTGGAATTGTGTCAAAAACATAAGTTATACGTATGATATTCGACAACATCAACATTAAAAGACTCATCAATGCGATTATATTGATAATGCTCTTAATTTCAATCGCAATGAATGTATTCAAAAGTAATTCGATAAACGCACTTGAACACAAAGTCATTTCGTTGTCGAGTGAACAAGAGAAATGCGAGCAAGTCTCATTGATATACGAGACGAGAATCGAGAACCTATCAAACATAATCGATGTCAAAGACACACAGATAGGCAACATAACTAAGATGAACGTCACGTTGACGGAACAAGTGCGTCAGATGAAGCGTGACTATGACCATCTAATGGACCATTACGTGACGACACACGACTCATTACTGAAAGTAAACAAGAAATACATTAAATAAATCATATCAAATCATATGAAGACATTACGTGAATATATCACAGAATCAAAGGAAAAGGAACTCGAAAAGAAAATCGAAAAGTTAGACAAAGACGTCAAAGACGCTGAAAAGAAAGCAGAAGAAGCTGAAGAAAAGGCTGACGACGCAGACGAAAAAGCTGATGAGGCTGACAAGGAAGCGAAGAAAGCAGAAGAGACAATCACAGACGAAAAATCATTCCGTGAATATGCAGAACGCAAATTCGAGGAAGTTTTCGGAGACAAACTCGACAAAGACGAAATGAAGAAGACTATCGACGGCATTCTTAAAGACAACAAGAAAGCTATCGAAGACGGCGACTGGGGCAAAATCATCGGAATATTAAACAAATCATTCGCATAATCATGCTTACATTCCAAGATTTAATCATCAATGGTGTAACACAGCGCAATTACCGTGACATTCTGCCTTCCACGACGGAAACTGACAATATCGTGCGTGCGTACAACAATTCATACGGATTGTTCACTGACACGCACATGTCAAAGATATGCGTCAATGGTGAATGTGAATACATCGTCACAGGTTCATTGTTCCGTGATGAGATTCTGTTTAGGAATTTCTTCTATTCTGATACGTTTGGATTAGGAACATACTTCCGTCCAGATGGTGGTGAACCAATGTCGTTGTCGTTGTTTCTGACAAAGTTGGGCCTCGTCGGAAACTTGTCGATATGCAACGGAGACCATGTGTTGCACATCACGAAAGCATTCTGTCCGCAATGTGGTGACATGCACTGCACTTGCATGGGTATATCAGCTGAACGTCCTGTTGCTGTGGCAACGGAATCACTGTTCAAAGGAACTAAGAATGAGATAGAACGTTTCTTGTCTGAAGCTATAAAGAACAACGTTATCGATTTTACAAAACAACTCAACGAATCGGAAATGTGCAACGTCGATGACTTCCAAGTCAACGGTCGTTCAGACCACTTCGAGTTGTATTCACCATCGAAAAATATAAGACTACAATTTGAAATATGAAAAATCTAAGAGACTTTTTAACCATCAACGAAGCCGCTGACAACATGAAATTTGAATACGACAGAGAGGCCAAATACAAACCAAACTGTAAGTTCTTATGGATAAACACCGAAGGGAACCTATACGGATTCATCACGGAAGCGACCGTACAAGAATGGGCTGATGATTACGAGGACGATCCATTAGCAGAAGCATTGTTCAAGACGAAAGTCGGTGATTACGTATCTGTTGACGGATTCAATCATTACATCAGAATAGCAAAATAACACAATACAACAAAATGAAAGTTGAACAGTTTTTCGGAACATTACAGCAATCAATCATCGACATGTGGCGTGCGCACCTTGAAACGAACAAGTATTCATCGCACATGGCGCTGAACGACTATTACGACGATATGCCTGAATTGGTAGATCAATTGATTGAAGATTACATGGGCTTGCACGGACGTGTATTCGATTACTCATCATTGATAAACGCACGTGACTTCGATTCACCAGTGCAATACTTGACACATCTTCGCAATTTCATCGTCGAGAACAGATCGATGTTCATTGAGGCGGAGATATTGTCAGACCTCGACGCAATTCTATCATTGATTGATTCGACATTGTACAAGCTAAAGGAATTAGTTGAAAGTGGTGAGGTGTCATTCTCGATGATGTTTGAGAAATGCGGTGAATGTGACAAGAAGAAACCAAAGAAACATATAAAGGATTATCTCAAAGAGGAAGAGGAATGATCCCTATATATATGAAACCTTTTTTGAACCGATGTACTTAATTGTGCGTCGGTTTTTTTTTGTTTTTTATTTGTCAAGTTCTGTGATATGTCTATTATATATAAATGTCGTTCGTTTCAAGAACGAAACGACAGCGCAGTGCGACTGCGCTAAGGAATATAAATGTCACGACGTTGTGACGCACAAAACAGATATACATGAAATCACTTAAAACATTGGATTTTGGCGACAAGGCCTGGGTATTGTATGATGACCTTTATGCAAATATGCACGTCAATGAACTGACGCTGGTCACTCGTGAAAACCGTTACGACGGATTCTGCGGACGCATATACACCTTAGTTTTCCACGATGAGAGAAAAAATGTGATAACTGTGGATTATGCCGAGTACAGTTCAGAAGGCGACAGAGGCTGGGCATATACTCAAGGTGGTACAATCGAACTTGAAAAAGATGTCGTCATCAGACGGCTTGAAAAGAAAATCGATGAATTGAATGACACATTGAAGAAATTGAAAGGAGAATTGAAATGAAAGTCAGAAAAGGATTGAAACGACGACTTCAAGAAGACGCAACCATGTTCATAAAAATGCGCTATGTTGACGGAATGTATGAGATATATGCGTCATATTTTGACCCTTGGTTAAATAGTGATAGGGTATTGTTTAGAACCGATGTGTTCAAGGACGCAGAATCATTATTGAAGAAATGTAGATATGAGCATGTGATGACTTGCATCAGAGCACTTAAAGAAGAACGAATCAACAAACGAGTAAGTAAACTTTAAACATTATAGCATATGAAATTTGAAACGACAGTCAACGTATCCGAAACGGAAATCAAAAGCGTCATCAGAGAAGAATACACTCATCCACACATCAAGAAATTCATTCTCGACATATTGCCAAGGGATTGGTATTCGGGCGTGAATGACGCTGAATTTATGCTTGAACTGATGGTGGACCTTGCGAACCGCACAGTCAAGGAACTTTCGTACAACGAGATGTATAACAATTCAAAGAAAATGCGTGAAATCCACAAACAACTGAAACTCATCAGAGAACAGTTTGCGGGTGGATACGATAATGTGGAGGAGAATTGATATGCCGTATTTAGCATGTGATGACGTTGTAGGAGAAGCTATATATCAGCACGAACCGACGTTGGTGACTATATATCTCGTGACGGGCGAATATGTGATATGGCGATTGAAGCCTTACACAGACCGGGTGTTTCTGAAACCTGGCACGATACGCAGAATAATAGGAAGAGATTTAACAATCAATGACAAACCAGTAGAAATATGAAAGAACAGACTAGACAAATCGTAAAACACATTATTTATTCATTAATAATACTCGTCTTGAGTTATGTCATAATGACATTCGCTTTATGGGATCCGAACGTATCATCATGGGAGATTGGTGAACGCATGGGTATGTTGTTCATCGCAATACTTCTGATTATTTTGGACAAGGTATTCTGTGCAATCAAAAGCATCGCAGAAGCAGATGATGATTACGATGATAAATTCCTTACCGAAGCTGAAATGGAAATGAAGATGAAACAAGAACAAGAAGAACGATACAATCAAAAACAACAACGACATGAATAACAATTTTGAAGAAGAACTCAAGAAGATACGTTACCGAGAATACCGTATCGCTACGGAAACGAGCATTCTAAATGACTATAAGCGCAATGCGTTGCATAGGATAACCGAAACGCAGGGTTGGGAAAACGTTCTGAATGGTCCGTACAAGAGCAAATATACTAACAATGTTGAAGAACTATTTGCGGACACTAATATCACTATCGACGTTGACAGTAAAGGCGTCTTGCGTGTGTATGACGGTAAAATAGGACATGTGAACACGCATGAGATATTGTCATTCAACTTGCACAACACAATGGAAGAAGAATTGACCATCAGACGCAATCAGCAAGCATACTACGACAAACTCGCTAAAATGAGTAGATGTGGAAGATGTGGAATATAATATTATTATATAATATGGCAAAGAAAACGGAAACGAAGAAGGCGTCACGTTCACCACGGAAGCCTATCAAGACGAGAGCGCAAAGAATTGAGATCGCACGTGTCATCAGCACGACGAATTCAATCCTGGGACTCATAAACTTCAACAGAAAGGAGAACATATATACCTATTCTGACGCAAGAAACACTTTCGTGAACGCTGACATATCGAAATTGGAGAACGAGATTCTGAAAAACGGAATCAAGTTCTGTTCGATACGCTTCTCGACATACTATGACAGAATAAACAAACGATTAATATAATATGAAAAGTATTAAGGAATTAGTTTACGAAAAACTGGAACAGACTAAGGTCGAAGTCGGTGATTTCTACATTAGACCTACGAATGGATTTTCAACGGAATACATCGATGTCATCGAAGTGCTGGTGATTTCGGAACGTGATTTAGCTAAGATCGAACGCACGAGAGTTGATATCAATTCAAATGAAATCACACATAAGACTGAACACGTCGATGTCGATGTGTTGAACGACGAACTTACGGACGGACGATATGCGAAAGTCGAAACGGAGAAATCCGCACTGACAGCTGTCATGCAGTCAATCGACAACAAGAGCAAGGCTGAAAGCAATATAAAGAAACTAAAGAAAATATGCAGGTCCTGTTTCTGACATTTTTATCATAAAAATATGTCAAGTTTTTCAGTGTATCTATTATATATATACGTCAATCGTTTTTTTTACAAAACGATTTGACAACGCAATTTGAACGTGTCAAATGCGTTAAGACATAAATGTCGTTCGTTTGAAGAACGAAACGACAGCGCAGTGCGACTGCGCTAAGGAATATAGACGTTAAAAACGAAAAATATGAAGAAAAAATTATCGGAAATAGGATTTGAACTTGGATTCATCGGAAAGGGAAACGGAGAAATAATCATCAACGACGTTGATTTCGGTCGTGTCATCGAGAAATACCCAATCGTTGCTGAACTTGAGAAGGCGACGACAACGTCACATTGGCACCGTGAGGGCGACATGCTCACGCACACGAAGATGGTGACATCGGAAATGGTGAAGTGCTTGCGTGAACGCCAGAAACATTTCATAATGTCGGAACACATGGCGACACTGATGATACTGAGTGCGATATTCCACGACATCGGAAAGGTCGGTTGCAGAATCGACGAAAACGGACGATTGTTGTCACACGGACACCCAAAGCGTTCAGCGCAAATCGTATCGGAAATGTTTTCCGAATACGACCTCGGTGACATTCTCACAGAACTGGTCCTTTGGCATGACTTGTACTGCGAAACGAAAATCGGTGACGTGAAACTACGTCGAAAAATGGAAACGTTCTCCGACTTCCTTATGGACAACATAATGATGCTCATCGAACTGTTCCGCTGTGACGACCGTGGTTCGATACACGACCCAAACGATTCCGTCGCAACGATGACTGACAGAATTTTGGAAATGCGTGCGAACATACTTTCTGACCGTCTCAGACAAAGTCTGAAGAACGGAGATTTCGATGTTCAGAAATAACCAAAAATCTCGTTTCTAACGAACGATCTAGTCTCAGATGAGTAAATCTATTACCCGAAAAAGATCTCGCACCAGAATCGACGCCAGGTACCTCAGATCGAATTTCTCGTTTCGATGTAGATACAGGTCTTAGACCGAACGAAAAAATCACAACAAAAAAAAATATCGGAATATATATGAACGACAACGTAAATTCACCATCACACTACACACAAGGCAACATCGAATGCATTGACGCAATGGTAGCTGCCTTCGGAGAACAAGCTGTGGCAGATTTCTGCCGATGCAACGCCTTCAAGTACAACTGGCGTTCAGAACACAAGAACGGCCTCGAAGACATCGAAAAGGCTGAATGGTATCTCAAGAAATACAAACAGTTGAAATATGGCAAAGTTTAAAGCTACAGTATTGTTAGACGAGCTGTTCGGAACGATGTCACGCACGGAACAGAACGAATTTCTTGAATCAATGCTACACACACGTCATACGGATGAACGCAAAGTCATCTTCCGACGTGTGATGCTACAGCATGAAATCGACGAAATGAAGAGTATCTAAAAAATATTTTCCAAATTAATGTCAAGTTTTGCGTTAAGTCTATTATATATAGATGTTCAAATGATGAACGTGATTGTTTAACGATTTAAAAACTTGACATTATGGAAAATAAAGAACTCAGAACTTTAAGAAACGAAATGAAAGAAATGAAGAACCGCAAACACCGCAACAACTCAGTGCGTGTCGATCTCAAATCATTGCAGAACGACTTCTCTTTAAAGAAACAGACTTCGATTGAAAACTGCGTCAGCTTCATGCGTTCACGCTTCGCTGGAATTGACATCGACAGAAACGATATCGTCAAAGCTTGCAACCGTGTCTTCGACCGATGTTCGACACAAGAACAACTCAACAGAGAATGCACACAGTATTTATTGAAGAACCTCGCTAACATGTAATCGATATGACAAGAGAAGAACTAATCGAAATCGGTGTCAATCCTGACAACATGGTTTATCCTCACGGTGAAATGAACATCATCGTGCATTGCTTCGGATGCGATGAGGATGACATCAGAAACAACGAACTGAAAATCTATCCTGACATATATCAGCCACGTCGCAATCGTGTGTATTCATGTGGATGCAACGGTGATAGTGTTGACTTGACCGACGAAGAATCGAGACGTGACTATATCGCACACTTGAAGGATTCCGCAGAACGTCTGAAGATAATGGCACACAAGATGTCATTGCAGATCAAGGAACTTGAAGAAAAAGGATACTTCACGACAGACTTATATTACCCAGAATAATCATTAAATTAAACACTAAAATATGAACAGAGAAAAAAACGTAAGCAAATCAAGACTTTTCACATCAGAACATGTATCACCAGGACACCCTGACAAATTAGCTGACCAGATTTCCGACGCTTGCTTGGACGCTATATACGCTGTGGACCGCTCATTGACAACACGTGTTGCAGTCGAGACAATGCTAAAAGGCAACGTCGTCATCATCGCAGGCGAGGTGTCGTGTGCAAAGCCTCTCGACATCGACTATGAAGCTATCGTGCGACAGACATTGAGAAACAACTTCTATACAAAGGAATATTCTCCTATGTACAATGACGAAGACGTCATCGTCGTGAACTTGATTTCGGAACAGTCGAAAGACATCGCACAATGCGTCAATTCCAACGAACGCAAAGGCGTGGGTGCGGGCGACCAAGGCATCATGTTCGGATACGCTGTCGATGAAGCACCTGACATGACGGGCTGGTGTCATTATCTGTCACGTTATCTCGTTGACAGAATCTATGAACACTTCATTGAACGCTCCGTTGTACAGAACACGATAAACAAATACTTCCCTGACTTCAAGGTACAAGTGACGTGCGAATATTCTGACGACAAGGTGTTTGTCCGTGACGTGAACGTGTCTATCGCACACGAGAATGCGGAAACGCTTGATTCCGTTCGCAAGGAAATCGGAGATTTCGTCAGAAGATGGATGCTTTATCTTACAATCAAACATGACACACTCGAAGTCACTGACACGATATATCACGTCAACGCTAACGGTCCATTCACGATTTACGGACCTATCGCTGACACGGGTCTTACGGGCAGAAAAATCGTGTGCGACCAATACGGAGGATATGCGCCTGTTGGAGGCGGTGCGTTCTCGGGTAAAGACTTGACGAAAATCGACAGAACGGCTGCATACATGGCACGTTACTTCGCACAGATGACATTGCGAGAAATCAAGCAAGGACGATATTACTTCGGAGGCACACGTGAGAATGTGCGTTCAGTACAATGCAACGTGTCATACATCATCGGTGACGTTTATCCTGTGACAGTCGACTTCATCGTCACGTTCGGCAACGGGAAAACTGAATACATCACCGCAGGACGTGACATCATCGAACGTTTCTCTGTGGAAAACATGTGTGATATGTTCCTCGACAACATCAAATCATTCGAGAAGATATCTGCACGCTGTCACATCGGAACGACATCAACGAATGATGAAATCAAGCCTTGGGAATTTGACATTTACGGTGAATGTGAATGATTGATACATTCCATATAAACGAGAAAGGACGCCAGATTTCTGACGTCCTTTTTTATTTGACTGCGGTCATTAAAAAATATCCAAAGATATATTATTTTTATATATAAATAAATCTAACATGGACATGTCAGAAGAAATCAAGAATACAGAAACAAAGGAAACTAAACGTCCACGTGGCAAGAAAGCTAACGCACAAGCAACAGAACAACAAGTTGAACAAGTCGTAGAACAAGTTGAAGAGACAATCGCTGAAGAAGTCGTTGAAACGGAAATCGAAGTTGAAGCTGAAGTTGAAGTTGAAGAACAAGTCGTTGAAGAAGCACCTGCTACACAACAGACAGAACAAGTCGTTGAACAGCCTAAGAAAACCGTCGTTGAACAGCCTAAGACTGAAACATTTGACTTACGTGCAATCAAACGTGAAGCGATACGCTACAATCACTGCGTATTCACATATAGCGACGGATTCATCTGCCACGCAGTATCACGTGCAAAAGCTGACGCAAAGCACAACGCTTGGTTAAACAGAAAATAAGAATCATAAACCAAAAACAACGAACGTCATCTCACATCGAGGTGGCGTTTTTTATTTATATATATTAAGAAACGACGAACGTACGTTATTTTATATATGCTAAATTATACTCATTCAGAATGATAAACATACAATACAACAAAGACGACTTACGTTATATATTCATAACAGGCGACAAGGTACATACAGACATTCTCGAAGCGACGATGAACAAGATACCCGACTACATGTTCTTGCCTGCGTTCAAAGGCGTTCCGAAGCCTGAGATATTCCTAAACAAATTCCGTCATCGTGACACGAAACAGATAATATATTATACTTATAGTGGTCTGTGGAAATACGTCGTTGACTTCTGTGCGTCACACGACATAAAATGCAACACTCTCGACTCATACTTCAAATACAGTCAATTCCATTCCGACATAGGCTCATTGGACATCTTCATCGAATATGTCAATTCATGGAACATGAACCTCACACCATACGATTATCAATACAAGGCAGCTTGGCTGATTCTCAATTATAGACAATCACTGTCACAGCTTGCGACACGTGCGGGCAAGACGCTCATCGCTTATATGGTGTTCCGCTACGCATTGGAACACGGTGCGCATAACATTCTGATGATTGTTCCATCACGTCCACTCGTGCGTCAGGCAGTAGCCGACATGCAGAAATTCAAGGAGTTCTTCACTACGGAAACTGTGTGGTCAGGCGGTGAATTGTGCGAAGGCTCAAACCTCACAGTGGGTACATTCCAATCGTTAGTGAAACGCTTTGACAAGAAATCGACGAAATACGACCCCGACTTTTTCAACAAGTTCGATATCGTGTGCTGTGACGAGGCGCATACTGCGAAATGCGAATCTATTAAGACGATATTGCAACAGAACTTCATGAAGAACGTCAAGGTACGTTTCGGATTCAGCGGTTCGTTGCCTAAAGATGAGACGATAGAAGCCTTCGCCTGCGGTTCGCTGTTAGGTCCGATGATACAAGACGTACGTTCGTATGAACTTATAGATAGAGGATTCATTTCCGACGTCCGCATAACACAGTATTACATCGAATATAAAGAGAACATCGAGCTGTACGACAATTACATCAAGTGCGCTGAATATCTATGTTCTGAATATATCAACGACGAAAACAAGGAACACATATTGTTGCCGAAAGACGAACGTGAGTTCACCATACAGCACGTCAAACGCATGCCAGTCGCATTGAAGCATATCAAGAATGAAATAATCAAGGAATCGAAGACGATGGGATTGAATGGCGATGAGCGTGAACTGTATTGGAGGGAGAAATACGTAGATTATCTATATAGTATATGCAAGCAGACTGGTTCAAACGCTTTACTGTTGGAACAGATGCTCGTGCATCGTTCGCAAGCGAGAATACGTCTTATAGATAGATTGTTGTCGTCGTTCAAGAAGAATTCAATCGTGTTCGCACATCACACGGAATATCTTAAGATGTTGCATGACTATTTCAAGGCCTTGTATCCGAACAGAAACGTCTATATGATACACGGAGGCACGACGACGAAGAAACGAGAACAGATAATCGCTAATTTGGAGAAGGACACCGACGCCATTCTGTTCGCATCGTACGCCTGCATAGGCACGGGTCTTACGTTGCGCAATCTCGATTACGGTATATTCGCTCAGTCGTTCCGTTCCGAAATCATAAACAAGCAGTCGTTGGGACGTGGACTGATGCTCGCAGAAGACAAGGAATACTATCAGTTGTATGACATCATCGACGTGTTCCCTACGAAGCGAATATACCGTCAAGGTCTCGACAAGAAGCGTCTGTATGCGGAAGAAAAGTTCACTTTCAACATACATAAAGTCGTCGATACCTTTTAATCGAGATTATTTAATACCACGACACGAAAATGTTATTATATATAAATAAATATATGTTCAAAATACACAAATGAAATCAATATCGGAATTTATACTTGAAAAGATGTCACTCAATGAGTCGTTGTCAATCAAGGAACTCAAGCCTGCATTGAACATCATCAAGAAGTATTTCACAAAGCGCAACACATTATGTTTCTCGAACATCGACAATAGTATCGTCGATGGTGAAATATTCGCATCAGTATTGCTATTCAACACGAATACGAACCGTGCAGCTTTATTGTTATGGAAACAGATGAACCAACGTTCTGTGATGCTCGATGGTGTTGTCTTTATGGACAATTTCGCAATGCACATGCCTAACTTCATTTCTGACAACACAGTCAGAACGACATCAAGAATGACATTGAAACTCAACAACGCATCGTTAGCAAAATCATTGCCTATGATTAATGACGTGTTGACAGGCAGTCTCAAATACACGCAATTCGACGAGCAGATCGACAAATACAAGATGTTCGAGTCAGTCGATGAAGCAAGAATCGACATCAGCGCAATGGAAAAGGAATCATCAATGGCATACAGAAAATGGTATCGCATGCGCAAGAACGGAAAGGCTTCCGAAGATGAAATAGCACGTGCTGAAGCGGAATATCGTGAAAAGGACGCTGAATACAAACGTGCGATGATTAAGGTGTCATCAGGCGAAACTGTTGAAATCATCAACGACGAAGCAAACAACATCATGGTAGCCGCAGAAGAAGAATACGAAGAACGTGCGACACCACAAGAGAAATTCTCTGACATGGAACGCTACATCAAGATGGTCGTTGCTGGATTGCATCCTGGTTTGATTATATGCGGCGCACCTGGTATCGGTAAGACACACCGTGTCATGAAATACGTCAAGACAACGCACGAATATGGTAACACTTTAGACATCATCAAAGGTCGCTGTACGACAGCTGCATTATACACCTCATTGTTCAATTACTCAAAGGAAGGTGATCTTATCGTAATCGACGACGCTGACGAAGTTTTCGCAGAATCGAATTCAGTCAACTTATTGAAAGCCGCTCTCGACAGTGGTGACGAACGTCTCGTGTCATACGGAACGACACGTCCACCAGAATTGTCGGAAGATGAAGCGATGATGAAACACCCTGAATTGGAACCTGACAGCAAAGGTAGATATTATTGTCCAAAATCGTTCTTCTACGAAGGCAACATCATATTCATCACGAACTTACGTGCTGGTCAACTCGACACCGCTTTGCGTTCACGCTGTTACATCTGCGAACTCGATTTCACAGTTGAGGAATCGTTGGAAATGGTTCGTGAAATCATGCTCAACGTCAAATCAAAGCATTCAATGGAATCTAAACAGAAGGCATACGATTATTTGAAGTCATTGGTAGAACAAGGCGCAAACGTCGAGGTGTCAATGCGTACATTCGGCTCAATCGCAAACTTGTATCAGGCAGGTGCTGACGAAGACGAACGTCAATTCAAACGTATGGTAAAGGATTTCGTAATGTTACAAGCTGTTCGTGGCGGAAAAAGATTCTAATTATCATCATGAAAGAACTTTCACAATTTCTGACAGAAGGTGTCAAGACGATGACAATCAAGAACATCGACACACCTGTAATAGTAGTGTATGACTATATGAAAGACAGCATGACGCTAATAAAAGATGGTGGTAATGATGATGTAATGAAATCAATAATAAACATCATAGGCAAGGAATATGCTGAAATGTTAGATGAGACATTCCTCGTTCAACCAACTTTATATACGACAGATCTCGACCAATATGAAATGGTAAACACGACAGTTTATCCGATATACAAGAACGGAAAAGAAGTTTACAGAATCGTTTCATTATGGGGAAGTGTACATTATACACCAAAATTTTGGAAAAAATAACGTTATTAAATTATGAAAACATTGTTAGAAGTAATCAATGAAGGCAACATCACGAATGCTGAACGCCAATACCGTGAATTCTGTGAGGTGGTTCGTGCGCACAATCACACATGCGAAAACATCTACGTGAAACAGACTTCAAAGAAAAACTGGGTCGTTTACGATTCAGCAACAGACAAACGCATCTGCTTGGTATCACGTTACATCTTAAGTCAGGACACCGCAGAGAAATACAATTTGATAAAGGCTGAAGAAGAATAAACAACGATATTCGGCAATGCGAGAAACCCGGTGATAGTCATCGGGTTTTTTCTTTAATATGTCACACGGAATTTTATTATTATATATACAAAATAACATATAATCATATGGCATACTACGGAACATTACAAGATGTCGATGAACTGATGTCACGTTACAACATCATCGTCGAGAAGAAAGACGACGAGAAGAAAGATGAGGAACAAGATGACATAAAGTTAGTCAACGACAGAATCAATGATGAGATTATATACGCCGACCCAAAGAAGGTTGAAAACATATTCAAGCACATCGTCGTATTCACGAACTCACGTGACAGAAAAGACAATAAGACATTGGACAATATCTACGAAGCAATCGACAATTTGAAGAAAGCTAAATGCGATATCATACCTGAGTTGCATGTGTTCGTTGCAGCTAAAGTCGATTGTGATGATGACGAACGTGAGATTAAGATTGAAGACGATGAAAACGAATTTACAATCAAGGAACATTCAAACACAGATACATTAATCATATCACGTCTAGGCGTGCAAGGCGAAGACGAATGTGAACATATCGTTGAATTGTTACAAGACCGTGGATTCTTGGTTCTCAATCCTATACGTTACGCTCAATTAGCGTCAAACAAATATGATACTGCTTGCTTATTGCAGAAAGCGGAAATTCCACAACCAAACTTCTGCTTGATGACAAAGGAAATATTGAACGACGAAAAACTTTACAATCAAGCTTTGAAAGAAGTTAACAAGAAATACGACCCAAAAGGCGAGAACGACGAAATATCAGTTGTCGTTAAGATTCTCGACGGACATGGTGGTACAGGCGTGTTCCTTATCAAATGCGACAAACTGATGGCAGTTCTTCAAGCGATATTCGCAATCGATCCAGAACGTCAGTTGATAATACAGTCAAAGGAAGAAGCTGATGGTGGTGACATACGTGTACACGTTCTGACATTGCGTGACAAGCAAGTCATATTAGGCGCAATGAAACGTGTGAAATTGGGTAAAGATTTCCGTTCAAACGTATCGTTGGGTGCTGAAGCGGAACCTGTAAAACTCACAAAGGAACAAGAAGAAATCGCTTTGAAATGCGCTAAAGTGTCACGTTTGCCTTGGTGCGCTGTTGATATCATGCCATTGGTGAAAGGCTCGAACAAGAAATTAGGCGACAACGTCGTTCTTGAATTGAACGCTTCACCAGGCACAGACGGAATATCGGAAGTCTTAGGCGTCAATTTCGTGAACGTCATGTTGTCAGAACTGACAGACCCATCGCAATTCCTAATTCAGAGAAAGATTGCAGGCTATCGTGAGGCAGTTGAAATCACGTTCAAGGACGGTGTCACGAAGACATATCTCGGAAAACTCGACACAGGCAACGGTTCAATCGCTTCCGTCGTCGAAGTCGGTGACTATAAAGTGAAAGGCGACAAGATTTCATTCTCGGTTGACGGCAAACAACTGGAATTTGACATCGTCGAGAAATCGAATCCAAAGGTCGGCACGGAAACGCATGAGCGCTACGTCATCAAAGTCGACTGCGTCAAGATCGGATTGCGTCAGATGAAGGACGTCAAGTTCGCAGTCATCAAGTCACGTGAGAAATCGACGAACGTACTGATAAACAGAGAACTGTTGTCGTTCTTGAGTTACACTGTCGCAAGTGACGAAACGCACATACTCACAGACGAAATCGAAAAGATAAACATCGTATAACATCATAACAATCATTATAAAAACACCGCAAGAAATTGTGGTGTTTTTTGTTAAGTTCTGTCCGATGTCTATTATATTATAGTGTAATATAATCTAAAAATCATACATAATGACAGACAAAGAATACATCAGCTCAATCATTGCGTCGGAAGTATACTTACGCTTCGTCGATGAACAGATCGAAGAGACAATAAAGATTTTCAACAGTATTTCATATGAAGAACTTATGGAAATCGAGGGAAGTAAACCCAGTGATGCGTCGTTCCCTAAGGTAGTCAAGTTCATATCGTTTGTGACAGCTTATATCGCAAACAAGGTAACTGCAGCTTACAGCAATGCATGTGAACAGGACGACTTGGAATTCAAGAAGGCCGCTTCCATTACCAAAACATTGTCATCGGGTGCTTATCGAAACTTCACTGACGATGTGATGGACAATTTCTTTGATGATTTCAATTCATTATCAGACGATATCAAGGAATGCATCGGTGAAACATACAACGAAGAACTCACGGAAATCATCAGACTCAATTTCGAGAGACGCAAAGCCTATTATATATCAATCTTCGGATCGGAATCCAAAGCAAAACGAATGATGGGCATTGACGAATGACACATAAAAAACAACAGAAATCAGATGAGTAAAGAAACGAATATAAATCCGACACATCGTAAGATATACGTTACGATAGGTGCGTCGAATCATACGGAATACGACCGTCAAGAACACGACTATTACGCAACCGACCCACGTGCGGTTGAAATGCTATTGGAACTCGAAGAGTTTGACAAGAACATATTGGAACCTGCCTGTGGTGAAGGACACATATCGTCAGTCCTCATGGCGCACGGACATGACGTGCGTTCATTCGACTTAATCGAACGTGGATTTGGTGAGGGTGGTGTTGACTTTCTGAAGTTCAACGAAACATGCGACTGCGACATCATCACGAACCCGCCTTATTCATTAGCTCAAGAGTTCGTCGAACACGCACTCGACATCGTGACGGAAGGACACAAGGTAGCTATGTTCCTAAAGCTGACGTTCCTTGAAGGCAAGAAACGCAAAGCGATGTTCGAGAAATACCCTCCTAAGCGAATATACGTATCGTCATCGAGAATACCTTGCGCTATGAACGGTGACTTCTTTGAACGTGACGATGACGGAAACATCAAGATGGAAAAAGACGGTGTGACGCCACGATACATCGGTTCAGCGATATGCTACGCATGGTACGTGTGGGAAAAGGGATACACCGGTGACATCGTCGTAAAACATTTCAATTAATATGTCAAGTTCTGTGATAAATCTATTATATTATATTGAAATCAATTAATAGAGCAAGATATGGAAAAGAACAAGAAACATCTCGAACGATATGACGAAATGCTGAAAGAATACAAGGTGTCAGACCTTCTGAAATACATCAGCGACAAGATAATATTCACGTTCCAATACGACTACAATTGGATTACAGGACACATGTCAGGCAGACGCAAGAAATGCTATTTCAAGTACGACAGAATCAAAGATAGCATACGTTCTGCTGAAATGAAATACAAGCTGATTTACCATCAGGACAAGACAATCGGAGAAATGTTCCCATGCTTGTCTTACGTATCACGCAACCTCAAGCGACAGATCGTGTCGAACGATTCATTGATGAAATACATCGTCACACGAGGCTACATGCTGTTCTATTCAGAATACAAGACTGAAATATACATCGTACACGGAATCGAAGACGAGAACTTCTGTTCAAACGATAAGACGGAAGAACTGAAGCGAGTGAAAGAAAACCTCAACTTCATACGCACGGAAATGAATCGTCTTAAGGAATTGGAAAACAAATACAAAGCAATCGAACGTGGTATCGAGAACCACATCGAGATACATAATTCAATCAACGGTAAAACACCAAACTTATATTGATTATGACACGATTTCAAGTCTTCGCTAGTGTGATGCATTTTGCAGAAATCGAGACTCGCTTCCACGACTTCGTCACGTCATTGTCATTGCGCAATGACATCGTGACTAACCTGATGAAGCGACGTTTCAACGACAACGTTGAATTATATTATTACATACTTTTTAACTATATAGAGAAATGAAACGAATTACTTTGATTTTACTGATGTCATTGTTCATGACATCGTGCGTGAATGACGTAGCTATCATGCGCAACATGAGAAACAAGCTGTCACCGACATTGCAGTCGAAGGCTGAACTGAAGGTGTCACGTAAGATTTCCGAATACATCGACGAGAACTATCACGACATCGCAATGTCGCAGTGCTATGACTTAATCGAGTTCGGAACGATAGAACGGCACATACGTCACGACATGATAAACGACACTACGAAACTGATGACTGTCGTCAGGTATAAGTTACCTCACAAGTTCTATTATATAGACGGACACCGCAAATACAGAATCGAATGCGTGTGGGAATTTGACGATGACATGGATTTCCGTTCGATAGAAATCAAAGACAAGCAATACGACTTTTTCTTCTTAGACGAAACATTAATTGAATTGAGAAATGAAATATACTGATACGAAACTCGTGTTCCGTGAATTCCCAGATGAAGTGACTATTGCGATAAACATTTCGGAATGTCCTTTCCGTTGCGAAGGGTGCCACACGCCATCACTGCGTGACGATATCGGAACGGAACTCACAGCTGACGAACTCGAACGCATCATACGCCGTCACCTCAACATCATCACGTGCGTAGGCTTTATGGGAGGCGACGCAAATATCGAATATTTGAGTAAGCTTGTCGATGACATGAAGAACCGAATCGGAAACAGCAAGAAGCTGAAATACGGAATATATTCAGGACAGGATTCACTTTACAATGTTCTGAGACGTTGCAACAACTTCGACTACATCAAGGTAGGCCATTTCGATTCCGAACTCGGACCTATCGACAAGGAAGGCTCTAACCAACGCATGTACAAGTTGAATTACGAGAACGGACAATACGAGAACATCACTATGCGGATGAGAAGAAAAAACTTCTGATCCGCATTTATTTTTCGAGAAAAACAATTATTTTATATAAAAACATATATTCATATATGAATCGACAATTTTTGAACTTAAACAACGAAGTGATAACAGCTGAACATGTCAGTTCTTCTCTTATAGGAGAATGTTTCGTGTCGGAACAGGGCATAGTGTACGCTGATGGTCTAATAATATCAGAAGATGACGCTGACGACCTTGGTTTTGACAAGGAGGCCGATTCCGACGAGGCAAAAATATCATACGCAGTGAATGAAGAACAAGTGTACGCTAATTGTTGACGGAAACTGGTTGCTGATTTCCCGTCTGTCGATGTGCAAGCAGTCATTTGACATCAACGCAAGCGATGAAGACAAGAAATTGGCAAAAGACGAACTATGTGACATCATGACACGCACAATCAACGTCACGTTATGCAAGCTTGAAAGTGCAATCGACAACGTGATATTTGTCGCTGACGGATATTCATGGCGCAAGCTTCTTGACAAGCCGTCGTCACGCACCGATATCGCTTACAAAGGCAACCGTCAGCGTGAGGTCACGTTAGACTGGGAAGCGATCTTCGACGCAATGAAACTCGAAATGGAAAGCTTAGCTTCCAACAACTGCACTGTCACACGATGCGACAACACGGAAGGCGACGACTTGATATACTATTGGTCGAAACGTCTCAATTCGGAAGGCATAAACACCGTCATCTGGTCAACGGACAATGACTTGAAACAGCTGATACGACACAACGACAACGACACCTTCACAGCTTGGTACAACGATTCAAACGGACTGTTTCTTCACAATTCATACGACACATCGTCGTTAGACAGTATTGACTTCTTCATGATGTACGAGAACCCGTCACTGACGATATTGAAGCAGTCGGTACATCGTGTGTCATACATCAATCCTGACGAAATCGTCATGGCGAAAATCGTCTGCGGTGATTCTTCTGATAACATCAAGTCATTAATCATCCAGAAACGTGGAAACAAGAACTACCGCATCACAGAAAAGGTATGGGCACAGGTGCAGAACGAGCTCGGTATCAGAAACACGGAAGATTTCTACAGTCATCGTGATGATATCATCAAGCGATTGTGCGAAATCAAGTCGGTCGACTACGACGCAGAACGTGACAACATCACTGAAATATTCGACTACAACCGTCAGCTCGTGCATCTGCATGAGGACTCGTATCCCGAATACGTCAAGGAACAGATGAAGACAATCGGAGAATACAAGCAGTTCGATATCGACTACATCATCAACAATTACAAAGCTATCGACATTTCATATGAAGATAATGAGATAATGGAAACTTTCTTGAAGATATAAGACGTAAGAATGTCTGAATTTCATTTTGAACACCATTCCGATTTCGGAGTGGTGTTTTTTTTGTCTCAAAAATCTCGTTTTAGACGAACGATCTATCTTCGGATGAGTAAATCTATTAGACAAAAAAGATCTCACGGGAAATCGAACGCCAGGTGTCTCAGATCGAATTTCTCGTTTTGACATAGATACAAGTCTGGACTGGCACGGAATTTTGTGAAAATATTTTGTCAAGTTCTTGTCGGTGTCTATTATATATAGATGTCACGACGTTGTGACACTCTAAAAACAGAACGAATGATTATGACACAGAAAGATATTTTGAATGTAGTTGATTCTCAAAAATGGTCAATAAATCCAGATAAAAAAACATTTAACACATCTTTAGAATATAGTGAAATGGTTTGCTTTTGGAATGATGATATTGCATTTTCAGTTCATGGCATAAGAGAGAAGAACGACCCACAATCGAAAGAATATGTCGTTGTTCAATTTAGACCAACATTCAAACATTGCGATGATGATTTGAATAAACTTGATGGTAATTGGTCGTCAAGTGACATTAAATTCATGAATAGTAAAAAGTTATTGGAGGACAAAGAATTACATTCCCAATTTTTGAAGAAGTAATCAGAAAAGTAATGTCAAGTTCTTGCATATATCTATTATATATAAGTGTCGTTCGTTTGAAGAACGAAACGACAGCGCAGTGCGACTGCGCTAAGGAATATAGACGTAACGATTAAAAACGAATTATGGAAAAATAATATATGGAACGATTAAAAGACAAAGACTTCAAAGATAAATTGACATATAACATCTTAAAGAAGTTTGCAAAGAACAAAGGATGGATCGAATATCGTTATGACGACGGATTTTGGATGTTTGGTCCTGACGACGAAGAAACTCGAAAAGGTATAGAAGAAAAGCATATTGAATGGATCAAACAAAACATGGAGATATAATATATGGAAACGATTAAAGTTGATTTTATAAAGAGAGAGTGTGCAGGATTCTTCAAGCCAACCACCTTTCAAAGAATTCGATTTGAAGAAAATTACAATGCTTCAATGTTACCGCAAAAAGGGACATTTATAGTAATTGGAGATAAGACATACCGTGTCGAACAATTAGTATACTTTCCATTCGGTGACAAAGAAGGACAAATTGGTGTCAGAATATATCTGGAGGATTAAGATATGGTAAAATGGTATTGGAAATGCAATTGCTGTGGCTTAATAACTATTTATTGCAATGGTACGGAAGAGGTGGTAACAGAAAAATACATCAAGGACAACAACATTGATTTGAACAAAGCGGTCAAACTTACAAACACATATAACTGTGAGAATTGCTGGCCTATGAAAAAAGTTTTTGAATATATGATGAAAGCGAAATGACAATGAACGGAAACAGCTACAGAACATCAAAGGAAATCGTACGTGAATGGTGTGAGAAGAACCTGTCAACACACACAGATTGGACAGACACACGAGTCGAAACGAAGCACAGATGTGAGGACGTCGAAGACTTCGTCAGCAGATTGTTTGAATATATCGAAGAAAATAGTTGGAGAGTATGAGTTCGATGAACAAGAAATCAAAGGTATCCAAAAAACATTCACATGGACGTGGTGGAATGTTCTTGAAATACAAAGGCAAACTTAAAAGGATTGCGTTCTACGATTCCGCTATTAGACAACAATTGAAAAATAAAATAAACGAAGAATATAATTGGGCATGATTATGAGAAAATTTTACGTCACATACAGAAGATACCTCATGTGCGGAGAGTATGAATTTGACAGTATAATAGTCACTTTAAACAAAGGAGAGAAAGCTCATCCATCGACATTTGACGAAAAAATAAAGGGAAAATATCTAGGTAGTGATCTTAAGGAAATCATGTCCTGGAGTCTGATTGAAGAATAAATGTATAAGAATATGACAAAATCAATGAATTTGGCGGAACAAATGCAAGCGCAAATTGCATTAAACAAAGCACTACCATTAATTCAAATGCAATTGACAAACAACTCATGTGCATTGATTGACTATCAAGATGGATTGCAAGAATTACTTATACAAAATGGATTTGATGTAAGCTATAATCAACGAGAATGTCAGTTGGTTGTTAAATTTAAAAACAATGGTGGTTTTTGGAACAATAGATAGAAAACATTCATATGATACTTGAAGTAAGATATAAAGGTCAGAAAATTAATCCCAATGATATTGAAATCGATTATACTGATAGTTGGGGCGACAAATTTACAGGTTCTATTGAAGATTATGGTGCAGATCAATGGAATACTGCTTGGTCGGAATGTGAAGCTGGAGAAAGTTGGTAATTTGTTAAAATTAGTATGTTATGACAAAATTAATATTTACAGTAGAAAAAGGCCGTACATCATGTAACAATTGTCCATTTAGTTCTAGTGGACAATTTACCTGTTGTGATATATCACTAGATTGTGAAAAATACAACTTATCAACACTTTCATTAATTGATGAAGAGGAGTAATATATGACACAAGAAAAATTCAAAGACTTGATTGAAGCACCGTCACGTGTCGATGACTTTTGGCAAAGAATCAAAATAAAGAGCGTCATCGCAAGAACATTGCGTCTGACGTTGCAGAACCCTGAACTTGCACAAGAATATCTTGACAGCTTACCTAAGGCTGTCTGTGAAAATATTCCTACAAGTTCTTGTCAAGTTCTGTGATATATCTGTTATATTAATATGTCACGACGTTGTGACGGTTAAAAACATCGAAAATATGGTTACATTAAGTAAAGTCAACAGAAACTTCAAATTGGAATCAGGCATGTGCATCATATTGCACGACTACATGATAGCTGATAATCCTAAACGCATCATTCTTTTCAAGAACAACGACCACGGTGACATGTGGTACATCGATTCAGTCACCGCTTCGATGGGAAAACTCGAATGGATTGAAGACACTGAATTCCGTCAAATAGAAGTGTTCAATTCGCCATCAAGCTTCTTCGTTTATGACCAGAAGGATAAGATATACGACACTGACCTGGATGGTTACAGCGACGAACCTGTCGTTCTGACAATGGAAGACATCGCTAAGAAGTTCGGCGTCGATGTGTCAAGAATCAAAATCGTCAATGATTGATAAACTTTCACAAATGCAGATTTTCATTATAGGAACACCACTCGAAACCGCAAAGGCGTTGGACAAACGCAGGCTGAACAAACAGATTATAGAATGCCGTCAGATTCTCAATGCGCTCAACGGAGCAAAGGCGTGGAGAAATCATCCTGTTGTGTTGCAGTACAGAGACTATGACGATTGGTTAAGATTATACACTAAAGTATTGGAAGAATATCGCAATGGAAGTTATATTGTTGCTGAAATGATAGATTCTGTAATGGTACAACCTCCATTCCACGATGAAGAATTTTTCAATCAAATGAAGAGACGACTATACACCAAGGATAATAATCATTACAAGCAATGGGAGCATCTTGGTGAATCACAAGAGAACTGGTATTATGTCGATGGTGCGATGCGTAGATATGTCAACGGTAAAAGAATTGAATAGAAATCAAATAAAGCAATGTAGGAACATATGAAAAGATTTGAATATAAAATATGTGCCCCTGACAGAGGATGGGGAATTAGTACTGTAGATATAGATCAATTGAATAAATATGGTGAAAAAGGTTGGGAAGCTATTGCAGTTCTTGATGATGAAAGCGTATTATTGAAACGTGAAATAGAATAACATTTTTAAAAATAAGGAATATATGAAAACAGACAAAGGATATGTTGTCGCAATGTACAATTACAACAAGTCTATTTGCGTGATTAGTTTGGAGATGTGGAATCTGATTGAAAATATCGATGAATACACTCCATTGTATCGTACCGACAATAAAAAGGACGCATACAAATATGTGAAAGACCTAAGTTCTAACATTCAAAAGGAAACTACCATGATAAACAAGCAAGAATTCATCGAAAAGGCTTGTGAGATTTTGGGAGAAATGTTGTATATGCGAGACTGTGGCGATTATGATTGCGTCGCAAGTTCTCATGACACTGTTGAAGATTTTATAGATTCATTTAAAGAATGGATGGAGGCATGATTATGGAACATACTATGGTAAACAAGCAAGACTTTATTAATAAAGCAAAGGAATGGATTCTTAAAAATTTCCATTCAAATGGGTATGGTGATAGTTTGTATTACAGTCGTTTTAATTACCAACCTGAAGATATTGCCAACGATTTCTGTAAAGCTATGGAGGAATGATTATGGAACATACTATGAAGTTTTATGTAGCACGAGATAAAGCAGGATGCATTAGTTTATACCGAGACGCACCAACATGGAGATGGAACAAATTAGGAACTATCGAAGACTGGTTCGATGGATGTTTTCTTACATATTTACCGTCAGAAAATTTCCCTGAGGTAACCTTTGAGAACTCTCCGCAACAAGTCGAAATTAAATTAATTAAGGAGGAATGACATATGAAGTTTTGGATAGCAAAAGATTTAAGCGAAGAATTGATTTTGTTCAAAGAACGACCTTCTTACAACAACAGAATTAAGATGTGGATTGGCGGTGGATTGCCTATTGGTAAATTAACAGGTCATTCTTTCCCTGAAGTAACATTTGAAAATTCACCACAAGAAATCGAAATTAAATTAACAAAGAAATGATTTTTAACATAATTTTTGCAGTATTTTTATTCATTGTGTGGATCATATTAGTGAATGTAGCTTTTTATTTAATATTTAAGGAAAGTAACATTTGAAAATAGCCAAAACGAATTAAAATTGAAATAATGGAGGATTGATATATGTATATTGACGAATTAGCAAAGGTAGCGAAAGAATACGCTGGAATAAAGCCTGATGTCATCATCGACGACGAAGAACGATACTATAATAGAGGTGGTGTCGAAAAATACGAAGCTGTCATGGTCGGTGGCGTTTATGTTCATGACAAACTCATCGAAAAGGCTCGTGAATGGTTTAAAAAGACTTTATACGTTCACACGGAAATCAATGAAGACAAGTTTTGGGGCGAACGAAAGCCTATCGATTGGGTAACATCAGATCATGATTCTGTGGAAGAACTTGTAAACGATTTCTGTAAAGCGATGGAGGAATGACGCATGATGACGATTTTACTATTATATTTCATTCCCATTGCGATAATATTCATAATCTCTTATATTGACATGAACAAAGGTGAGTCTGTGGAAGAATATATCGAGAGAATGGATGCAGAATATACGACAATCATATTGACCTGTTTGCCTGTGGTTAACATACTTATATCAGCTACATTGGTGTTTTTGGTTATATTTGGAATGTTTTCCATGATTGCTAAGTTTATTTTTGACAAAATAAAAAACATAAGAAAATAATATCATTATGAGTGAATACGTATCAATTGAAATAGCGAAGAAGCTAAAAGAAAAAGGATTTCCACAAGGAAACAAATATGACATAACAGAAAAATACTATACTATATCTGATTCATTGACAGCTGTAATGATGTCAGTGAATGGTGAAGATGTAAAATGGTATTGTCCTACGATAGCACAGGTCTTGAAATGGTTGCGAGAACAAGACATAATGGTGGAATTAATACCTTCATTAGTAGATGACGGAACGTGGACATTTTCTTTCCGAATTCAAACTAAAAAGTTCTATGACCGTTCTACAAAGGATTATAATTCTTATGAAGAATCAGCTTTAGCTTGCATTGAATATATCTTAAACGATTTAATTTGATCTTATTATGGCGGAATTTGTAACTTTCAAAATTAGCAAGAAATTAAAGGAAAAAGGATTTCCACAAAGAAAAAAGAACACACTCGCAATGTACAATGAAGACGGTGAATGGTTTTCGTTGGCACGATATCTTGATGTTGATGAATATAGCTTTGACGATTTCGATGAGCATGACTGTGTTGCGCCCACTATTTCGCAGGCACTTAAATGGTTGCGAGAACAGAAGAAGATAAATGTTGAAATATTCTTATATAATGGAACATATAGTTATTACGTCAAGGGTGCGACTCAGATATGCGAGGACCTTTCACATCAATGTCTGAATGTTGACACGACGGAAGAAGAATATGTTTCTTATGAAGAAGCTGCACTTGCAGGCATTGATTATTGTTTGAATAATTTGATTTAGTTATGGCAAAGATAGACGGAAAATACAAGCAAATCGAGATAGAAGATCTTCGTTTGCAAATCGATTCAACAGATAGTTATGCAGAACGAGAACGTTTGTTAGCTAAATATCTCAATCAAAGATGCTTGCAGGTAGAAAAGATACTCGCTAACATCGACGATGATGACATCGACACAAATCTTGTCATCGAACAGCTGTGGGAGGATTTATATATCGCTTGTCAGCATATAAGATTCACATCAAGGTTCACAGCATACAGAATTTAACAGTAAATAAAATCGTTTTTATGAAAATAATCAAAACAGGCAATGCAGGCTTCGCCGACGAAAAATTATTTGAATGTTGCAAATGCAACACACAGTTCATCGCACATTATCGTGACAAGAGATTTGACTTTCGTGACGGTGATTATGTGAAATGTCCGATCTGCGGACAATATATCGATTGGAGTATCGGAATCAAACAATGAAAAATATTTATTGGATATGGAAATAAAATTAAAATTAAAATTAAACCCGACATATACAATAACTCCTATATTCTCAACAAAGGGTAGAGGTAAGAAGAAACAAGATATATTCCAATATATCGATTATAGATTTAATTTCAATAGATTGATTGCCGTCAAAGGAGTCATATCCAAAAAAGATATAGATGAGACGATTCCATTTTTGGAGCAAATGAATGTTGATTTCTGTGAGCATATTTTGGATGTAATTATCAACGAGATGATTATACAGGTAAATGACATGTACGAAATGAACATGATTCATAAAGACTTTGAAGATTTCATCAAAGAACATAAGGAAACATTCAATGCATTCATAAATGAATTAGAAAACACCATCAATGACTACAGAAGTTAAAAATAATAATATGACACAAGAACACGCAAAACTTTTATTGAAGGACCTTTCCGCAAGGTTGCCTTATGGCGTAAAATTGCAGGTATCGTCCTGGGACGACGAGAAAATGGAATATGTCGATAAAGCTGAGACATTATATTCTATCAGCAGAGACGGTTACGTCAGAACGTCGAATGAAGATCGAGATTTCTATATTGATGATGTCAAGCCATACTTGTTTCCAATATCAAGTATGACGGATGAACAGATGGAAGAATTAGAGGAGTTGTGTGATATATACTCCCCTGATGACGATTATCGTCCTTATGCTTATCTGGGAATTAAAGTTCTATATAAACATATACTTGATGATGGTTATAGGTTTAACCTTAAAAGGGATGTTATCGATTGGTTCAACAAAAATCATCTCGATTATAGAGGATTGATTGAAATGGGTCTTGCAGTCGATGCGACAGGATTAGGAATTTATTGACAAATTGAAATCAAATTGGAATATGCAATACATTTTGACAGAAGAAGAATACAAATCTCTCGTTCAGAAATGGAAATATGACGAGAAGATCAAGGTAATCGAAGAATTACAGCGATTGGTTATGAAAATAAGTGGACACACATGTATATATGACCCGAAGGCGAAGGGCAACTATATGTTTTCTTATTGTGATGACTGTCCACTTGCGGAGCAATTCGACTGCGGGCATCGAAAGGAATTCAGCAAATAAATGACGATTGTATAATAGTATTAATATAAGATAAATTGTCAAGTTCTGTGTGATGTCTATTATAGATGAATGTAACATTTAAAAATGAATGAACATGACACAAGAACAAAAGGATTTATTGATGAGAGACCTCTGTGCGAGGTTGCCTTATGGCGTGAAAATTTCCGTCGAGAATAGAATCGAGACATTGCAGGATATTAGCATGTTGGATTATGTTGTGGGATATAGTTCATGTCTTGCAAGTGACATTGAAGATGTCAAGCCTTATTTGTTGCCTCTTTCGAGTATGACAGAGGAACAAAAAGAAGAACATAAAGACCTATTAGATAATCAATATCTTGGTCTTGATGGCAATGGTAATGTATTTACCTTGCAGGATTTTTATTGCAAATATCATTTAGATTATAGAGGATTCATTCCAACTGGATTAGCAGACGATGCAACAGGTAAAAACATCTATTGATATGAAATTCTATACACACAAAAATGAATGGTGGGTAGTGCTACCATATACAATGTCCAATCATAAAGAATGGAAACTATGACAGAAGAACACGCAAAACTTCTTTTATTGAAGGACCTTTCTGCAAGGTTACCTTATGGTGTTAAAATAGTTATTCAAGACACTTTTAAGTATTCAATAGCTTCACGTGAATATCACGTTTTGGACGTATCTAATTTTTCTGACATATTTTGTTTTAACTATAAAAAGTTTGATAAACGTATGAAAAAAGCAATGAGAGAACGTCCAAATGATATAGTAATCAAACCCTATCTTTTTCCTCTTTCAAGTATGACAGAGGACCAGAAAAAAGAATATAATAAACGGAAACATTTAGTACCCACTTATCATTATGAGTATGGTGACGTTGTGGATGAATATGAATTATGGGATAGTCCATGGTCTTTTGAGTACCTTATTGAAAATCATTTCGATTGCAATGGGTTGATTCCATTAGGACTTGCGGAAGATGCAACAGGTAAAAACATTTATTGATATGAAATTCAAATTAAAAGACATCGTGTTAGATTATCATCCAGCATACGTAGCTATAGGCTACGCAATGGATAAAACTTTAACAAAAATGGTTAAAGAAGTTAAAGAACTTGATGGGATTGAAGGACTTCATGAAAAGGAGTTAGACATTCAATTGTTGATTGATGGTAAAGAATATGATCTTAAAAACTTTTTCCAATCACTTTCTGACAATTATTTTAAGCACTTGAGTAATAGGTTAAAAACTGTATTGTTTAAAGAAGCTGAAGATACTATAAATAGGCTACATTCAACACTCAACGACATGGAAACAAAACTGGACACTATAAACAATGATCTTTCATACGACATGAAGCTCATTGATTTTGACAAATTGATTGGAAAGTAAGATTATGAGCTACGCTGTTAACTTTGAACAATGTCCTGAATTTTCGATAAGTGAATATCTCGAGGACGACTATGAATATGCAAAACTGCATATCATGGGTATAGCTTTCAAAAATTGAGTAATAACAAAAAATAGATTATGGTAGTATTAGGAATAATTACAGGTTTATGCACGATATTCAACATCTGGTATAACGTGCATTTTGACAGAAAGTACAAAGCCAACGGTGAATTGGGTAATTTACTTATATCTCATGCTGTATGGGGTGTGTTGGTGATGACCTTCGTTTCGGTAATTGCAGAAAAAGACAATCCTAAAGCGATTGATGTGTATAGAGGTAAGACAGAACTTGAAATCCATTCTATAAACAATGTTCCACAAGACACAGTGGTCGTATGGAAAGGAGGCGAACGATGATAGTTGGTATAATCGTTGTCGGTATAATATTGTCATTTCTCATTGCATTTAGTTTATATGCACACGCCACTGATGAATGTAATTTTGGTGACGGTTTCGTATGTGGAATGATTGTAATCATATTGTTGATTGTGGAACTATTGATGATATACGACATATCAAATGAAAATGTACCTAATCCGCAAGCGATTGATGTGTATAGAGGTAAAACAGAACTTGAAATTCATTCTATAAATGACATTCCGCAGGACACAGTGGTTGTCTGGAAAGGAAACAAACAGAAATAAGATATGTGCAGATATTGTGAAATGACAGGATACCACATCAACAGAGGATACTTTGGTGGAATGGTTTATGCAGAATCGGAACATAACATTTCCGAAACAGATCATGAAATCTGTAGGATTGTCAACATGAATGGCAATTATAAGATTAGAGTCGCAGGCACGTACGAGGCGTTTTCAGAACCTATAAACTATTGTCCGTTCTGTGGTAAAAAATTAAATAATATGTCAAGTTCTGTATGATGTCTATTATATATAGGTGTCACGACGTTGTGACACTCTAAAAAACAAAACGAATATGACACAAGAACATGTAGACTTATTGACAAAGGAACTCAGTGCGAGACTACCTTATGGCGTTAAGATTAAAACCGATTTCTTTAAAACGGCAACTTTAATATCAATACGCAAAAACATTAGTCTTAACGCAGGTAAAGAATTGTCAGTTACTTATGACATAAGTGGAAAGGACGAACCATTTCAAATGGATGAACGATGGGGAACACCTATCAGTGAAATCAAACTATATTTAATTCCACTTTCATGTATGACTGAAGAGCAATACGATGAAATGGAAAAAATGGTTTTGAATGACTATACAGACCATATGCGTATAACAAACGAACTGCGAGAGAAAGTGGATTTTATAACGCATTGGCCATTGTATTCACCAGATGTAATTGATTGGTTCAACAGAAACCATTTCGATTACAGAGGATTGATTGAAATGGGACTTGCATTGAAAGCACCTGACGGAATGTATAATCAAAACATATAAAAGATGCATTATAAATATTTTCCTATCGAATTTTCTTCTTATGAAGATTATGTTGAATACCTCAAAGAAAAAGGTTTAGCGATTGATTGTATAACACATTAAATATTTATTGATTATGGAAGACAGATATAAAGAAATACAACAATTGTATAAAGACATACAACAATTATATATTATGGATGTAAAAACTTTGGAATTTTCCAAAGTAAATGTAGATGAAGTTGATAGATGTCATTTTGCTCTTTTTGCATTTAACGAACGTAAATGTTGGTTTAACTTAAGAGGTGCAAATGTTCAGACATTGGAAAATTCAGGCGGGCATTCTGCACGATATATTGTTAGTAAGGACACAAATTCACTTCACTGGATAAAAGAATCATTTCAATGGTTGGTAGAAGATATTGGGTTTAAATTAAATGACGCTTGGAAAATAATTTATAATGAAAAGTTTGACGATTATAAACATATAAAATAACTATGACACAAGACCAAAGAGAACTTCTATTGACAGACATTTCTGCAAGGTTGCGTTATGGCGTGAAATGCTCATACTACGACAAGTGTGTCGATGAACAAGATGAAGGCACGATTACAGGTATGCAGAATGGAACGTACTTTGTAATTAACGGAGTTTGCATCGATGTGGAAAATGTCAAGCCATACTTGTTTCCGATATCAAGTATCACTAAGGAACAGAGAGAGGAATTCCCATTTGAACTGTCATTGTTGAACGCTTTTATCAACGGTCACATTTCTTTGTTTGAAGATGAAGAACTATCAGTTGATGATATAATCAGAATGATGGATTGTCTTAATAGAAACCACATCGACTATAGAGGCCTCATTCCGATGGGTCTTGCGGTCGACGCAACAGGTAAGAACATTTATTGATATGAAACAAGAAGAAAACTTCACACTTCAAGAAAAAATTGAAAGTGTAATGGGTATGCTCAACACCCCAATTTTCAGAAGAAAAATCGGTAACGAAACAATTATAAAGCTCATCGAGGAGATTTGTCAGGAAATGGAAATCAAAAGAGGAATATAATATGAATAGAATTGAAAAGATAAAGGAATTGCACGACATCATCAAAGACAATCCGTTTTGGACATCGTTCGACGAACGATATTTCGGCGGTCTGTTAGATTTATACAAGAAGCTGTCGTGGGAAATATACGACCATGAAAGTGAATGTATGAGAACCGATCCATACTACGTCATGTTGTCAGCTGTGACACACGACTTCAATGCTATGATAAGCAACCTTCGCTGGAAACTGAAAGAAGAAAAACCATTGGAAAATATGGGAGATATCATCTGCGTGTTGCAGACGTTTCTTGCAAACGTGCATGGACTGTTCGACAAGGAACGTGATGAAACTGTCGTTGGATATACATACTACAATGGTTTGAAAAAATACATGTGTCTCATCGACGAAAAATCTAAAAAATACGTCGCATATAACTGTATCAAAAAGAAAAATATCGAACCATTGGAACGGAAATTAAGTAATAGTACAATTGGTGATATAAAATGGTACAATCAATGTCTGTTGGACATCAAGGAGAACAAGCAAATCATCGGCAACAAATGGTATGTAGAAGATTATAACGAATAAAACATCAAATTATGGAATTAGGCATAACAGGACATAAAACTCGTGGTTACGAAGTAATCAAAATTCTTGAATTGTTAGGAGGACACAACACACTGAAATTAGAAGGCAGTGATGATAAGTTCTTTTATTATATTACCGAGGACGACTATAAAGATATAGGCAATTCATACATCGGTCCAGAAGAATTTTTAAAGGGATATGAAATTTACACCTTCGATGAATTTTGGAAAGCGTTCCCATACAAAGTAGGAGATAAAGTGAACGTTTGGGTAAATCATGAACATTTTGCTGGACCACGTGCGGAATTGGAAGAAGCTGAAATAAAATCAATGAGATGGAACAGTGGTCGCTGTGAGGTGGCATATAGAATGATAGATCAAACGGGGGAATTCTACAAGAGTGATATCAAAGGCAAATTAAATGATGATGAAGAACAGCAAATCGTTCCAACAATCGATTATGTAGAACGTGTAAATAAAACATATGAAGAAGAAGTTGGAAAGATGTGTGCTGAAATTACTATAGATACTTTATATAAGAATGGGATAACATTTGAATATTTGAAAGATCGTGGTTATGACTTACCAGAGGGACATCATTTTACTGATGAGAATGGAAATGTCATCGGCGCAAAGAAAATAAAATTAGTGAAGAACGCACCATCTTATCCAAAATCTTATGTTGAGTGTTTGGATGTTTTATCTATGGATTATGCAACACACTACAATTTAAGATATTTCACATACGAACGTGGTTTTTATGAGTATGCAACAACAGACAAATTATGTTCACTGCAAGATAAATTGAATTTACTGGGCAAACTCATCATTTGCAGAAACGCTTATTGGAAAATCGCTGGTGAACACCTTGGGTTGGATAAACCTTGGGAACCTGACTTTAGTGACGATTCGCCAAAGTATAATATATTCAAATACGAAAATGAAATAACATTAAGTGATAACAATTGGAGTAACAGGATACTTGTGTTCCCAACTATCGAAATGCGAGATGCGTTTTATAATAACTTCAAATTCTTGATTGAACAATGCAAAGAATTATTGTAAATGGAAGAAACGAAACAACAGATAATTGAACATTGGAAATCACACTTACGTGATTTGATTCCTTATGATTCTCCCAATTACGAAGAAGAGTTGCAAGTATGTGCGGAACGACTGTATGAAGCTGAAATGAATGGAGAATTCAATCAAAACGAAGAAGATTCCGATGAACTCATTGAAATGATAGATTGGGATTGAACATGGAAGAACTACGGACAAAGTTTTTAAAAAAGATTACAGCTCACGAAAATGAAAAACTGAGACTTAGTGGAAAACAAAGAACTCTCGATTACATTGTTGTAAATAGCCAAACTGCAGAACAATTAAAAGAATTGATATATGAATTGGATTAAATTTTCGGAACAGCTCCCGCCTGACAACGGAACGACGATACTTATAGCAGCTAAGAACAAGAACAAAGATGACGGAATAATTCTGTATGACATCTGTGAATATTACGGCGGTGATACAGCTGACAATCGGAATTGGGAAGGCAAGACGATATGGGAAACACCATTGTATTGGTGTCATATCGAAGAACCCAAATAAATACAATTATTTTGATTGGAATGTGTCAAGTTCTGTGTGATGTCTATTATATATAGACGTAACAATCAAACGCACGAACTATGAAAACACAAATAAACGTCAGAAACTTCAAACACGTCGAAACCATCGAGAAATTCGGAAGAACTTTCAAATCATTCTATTGCTACAATTACTACTATGACGAACAGAATGACATACTCATATTATCCGAATCTGATGACGATATGGGACATGCGTACTACATAGTTGATGAAATCGGAATAACATTCATCGGTTGTGGTTTTGGTGTTTATTCCATATTCGACGATGAATCGGATTATGACGGAGAACCTGCTATCGTGAACGGAATCGTTGAATTAGATGATTGCAGAATATTTTAAGAAATCAAATCAAAACGAATGATTATGACACAGAACGAAAAAGATTTATTGCTTAAAGACATCACTGCGAGGTTGCATTATGGTGTTAAGGCTAGTGTATATTCATATTGGAATGAAGAATATGTGGATGATTATATCGTAGGTGTGGATATTGAAGAAGATGATTTTCTCTGTAGTACTATACCGGGTGTACGATGTGAAATAGCCTTAGTCAAACCATACTTGTTTCCATTTTCGAGTATGACAGAAAGACAAAAGGATGAAATCCGTAATCGTTTCTGTTATGAATGGGAACCCGATGAAGATATTAGCGATTTATGGAAACACGAATTAGAATTTGGATATGCATTGGAGTTTATTCAATGGTGTTATGAAAACCATTTAGATATTGGTGGACTCATTCCAAGGGGACTTGCCATTGACGCAACAAATAAAAAGATTTATTGATATGACACGACACGAAATAAAATCAGCTCATTACGTCGAACCTTATTGCTTCGAGGATGAACAAGAAGAACAATGGTACAGAATCGGATTGCTCGAAGGCGTCGAATTGACGGAAGACGAAATCATATCAGACATCGAAACGCACATTTCGGAAATGACGGTGTCGGAACACGACAGATCTAAATTGCTTGACGAACTGAAACAAATCATACGCAATGGAAAGATTCAGCATTGAAGTCGAACGTGGAATGACGTTCTGCAACAGGTGTCCATACAAGCACCTCGAAGGTTATCCAAACGACTGTTCCGACTTTTTCAGAGCGATAGGAATACCATGCTCAACATACGACTTATCGACATTTAGAATATCAAAGGAAAACACTGAAACATTTCAAAACACATAATAATATGGCAAAATACATTGTTGACATTCCAGACGGATATACATTCTGTGGAAGATGTCCGTACTTTACAGAAGGGGAAAGAGAAGACGTCTGCAAATCGGATGACGGATTGCAGATATTCAACTGCGAAACGCACAACCTATCCAAGATGAAATTCTTAGCGAGGATACACGAGAACGTCAAAGACGCACTCGTCAATATGTTCAAGGACGGAACGATTTCAATCGAGACTTCCAATAATTCCAATGTGAACGATGAAGCGGAATCGATCTCTGACATCATCGGATACGCTTGCGATTGGATAAGAAACCACGCCAATGTGCCGTTCGACGGCGAATGTGACAGCGACGGAATTCCGTTGCCATCAGATTACGTCAAATGGGCGAAAGAGCGTTTGGAATATGCAGAAGAAATGTGCGACGAGTTCAAAGAATACATCAAACAACGTAGAATCGACCGTTCATGCGAAGAGACGAAATGAGTTGCGCAGGTTACATCATAAGTCCATTATGCAGGTCATGTCAGCTGTTCGATGAACGTTATTATCACAAGGACGTACTGCATCCTCCATATTGGCCTATGACGGAAGAAGACAATTGTGAATACTATATAGAGAAAGATGAAACGAATTGATGAAATAAAGAACGAAGAACGAGAGTTGATGGTCGCACGTGCGTGCATGTGTTATTGTGACGATCTATGCGAGAAGAGTATGTTAGGCCTGTGCTATCACAAATACGACCACCTACAGCAAGTCAAGAACGATTTCAAGTACAACGAATGCAATAATCTTAAGTTATTAATACACGCAATGACGAAATGAAACGGAAAGACTTAATCTTCGTGGTATCATTGATATTACTTGTAATCAAAACAGTATATAATCTAATCGCACAAACGGAATCTGTGCAACCATTAGCCTTGTTCATGTTTGTTCTGACGATGATATTATGCTGTGAGTGGTGTAGTAAAAACATGTTCAATGGTGAATTTTACAAATGGTTAAACGAAACGATATAGGAATATGAGTTATTTAAGTGGAATGCCTGTCTTTGTCGATTATGAAACACGACGCAGGATGTATGAGAAAGGATGCACACGATTGCACGGAAATTGGCACGGATATTATCATCGTCACGGAGGTGCAGTCGTACACGAGAACTACACCGACGAATTTGAGATGTCAGCTTTGACATACGACCAGGCACTTGAATGGTTGCGTGAATGTAAAGGCATTCATGTCAAGATCGAAATCGATGACGTTGATGGCAACGTCAGAAAATTCTTCGCTTCGATATATCAGATAATCGATGGTAAATGGGAACACATGCACGACGTCTGGGACGATTGTGACACATACGAACACGTGACATCAGCTGCATTGTCTTGCGCATTATATGGTTTGCTGTAAAAATTTTGTCAAGTTCTTGTCAGTATCTATTATATATAAGTGTCGTTCGTTTCAAGAACGAAACGACAGCGCAGTGCGACTGCGCTAAGGAATATAAATGTTCTAAAATGAAACGATTATGAGACAAAACATCGACTACAAGAAAAAGGAAATGAAACAGAACCTCGAATACTTTGCGAGAGGCGTTCTTCGTTATTACTACACAAAGGAATACTTGGAATCGGATGAATATTTGGAAATGGACCTTTCCAAAAAACTATCGATTGCCTTAAACCTCTGCAACATCGACGATTTCATTGATTGTATTATAGAAGAAGACTGACAATATGGAACAATACGACAAGATAAGACAAGCTAACGAGAACATCAGCAAACTGATTGACATGTTGCTGAACGAAAGAGACAACAGTCAGCAAGAATGTTCGATAACACTTTACCCAGAATTGGAAATGTACGAGTGTGACCTTGGAACGACGAAATGCAACGTCTGTAGATTCAAAGCGAGAACGATGTTAAGACAGATGCTCGTGGACGAGTTCTGTATATCTTTATAAATAACCATCAAAAACATAAAATCATGATTACAATACGTGAATTGCGCAACAGAATCATAACTTGGCCTAATGATACGATGAATTTCCGTATCGTGGACGTGTTCGCTTGGCGAGGATATTATGCTGAACCTGCATGTTACATCAATAGCGATGAGGCGACGAAAGAACACAACTTAACAATGCTTGACGCATTGACATCAGACACATTCATCGGATGGAAAGGCGGTGAATACAGATACGACGGTTCAGATCAATTGCATTTTGAAACGGATTACGGTTCATATATCGACGGCCGTTTCATCATGAACTTCTTGATTGAACACGGAAACGAACCTATCATCAGACACTTATTCTTCAACAGCGATGACACAGAACGATAAGGACACGATATTACTAGACATCGCAGGCAGAATACCATACCGCCCGTTGATGTTCATTCAGTCATCGTCATCTGACAAGTATAAGAGCCGTTTCGTCGTCAGGTTAGATTCATCGTTGTACGATAGCGTATTGCATGACGAATGTGAAGTGATACCTTACCTGTTTCCGATGTCACACCTGACAGATGAACAAATCCGTGAGATAGAATTTCTTGCATTCTCGAAACGATATTCTGAAATCGTTGACATATACAACAGAAACAACATCGACTATCGAGGCATGTTGAAACTGAAATTAGCTATCGACGCATCGAATTTAATAGAATATTAATATGGGTAAAGTTACAGGACCGACATCAGGAGAATTAAAGCAGAAGTTGAGTGAATCGATTTACATCGACAAGGAATTAGCAAATATGATATGCGAAGCATACGACGAAGGACGTGTGGGTGTCAAATGGATCATGATGCGCACGAAAGAGAACATAAAGCGAGTGTGCGGGATGATAGCTGAACTGCAGTACAACTTCGATTTTAAAACCATCATTGAAGAACAGCAGTCGCTGTACAACCGCAAACCCGAGTTCGATGACACGACACCAGACATATACGTTCCGATGCAATACTACATTATCAACATATATTTTTAACAAGTTATGCAACATTTACCATACGAGATTTCAAAAAAGTTGGTCGAAAAAGGATTCGACTGGGAAACACCGACAGTATATGAGAGAAACGTTCTTGCATGCCGTTATGAGGACTGCCCATGTCCTACAATATCACAGGCTTTAACTTGGTTGCGTGAGGTTCACGATATCGTGATTTCCATTGACCCTATCGACAGAATGACGATATTCATGAGCGGTGAACGTTATCAGCTTAACGTGTTCATCAACTCGAAACGTGTGTACGAAGTGCACCGACACTACACTGACAAATACGTCACATGGGAAGATGCTGCAATGGGCGGAATCAATTATGCACTTGACAATTTAATCATTATATAAGACAATATGGACAAAATATCAGGACACATCAAATTGGATGAGCAGGATAAGCTCATCGTCGAGAACGACAACGCAACGATAGAAAATAACGTCGTGTCGTCGGAACTACACGGAAACTACACGATATCAGCTGACGACTTGAAACGATTGTTAGTGACATTGAACGGAGGTTCTGTTGTCAAGGACATCTACATGCGTCAATACAGTGATTTCGATTTAGAGGATTATCTGACTGTGTGCGAAGGCGTTCTGTTTCCATACGATATCGATTCGATATGCGTCACTAAAGACGTTGCGGATATAATCGAACACTTAATCGGACACATCGACAACCTCAACAAAATCATCAGACACTACGAAAAAGAAGACGTCGCAACTATGATGTCGAACACGATGTACAAACCGATGTACGAAGAACTGAAACGACGTGTCGAACGACACAATAAGACACACTTATTTGGAAAGATCAAAATCACGGAAGATGAATGACAAGGAACGCAGAAAATTCGATATCGCATTGATAAATTCACGTGCAGTATATTGGTATATGAAGAATGATGACGGAACATTTGAATCATATATGGATAGAATCAATAACTATTTGGAATGGTTGTCATATTATCCATCTGAAAAGGCACGTTTCAATGCGATGAAGAAGCTTAAGGAATATATCATCAAGTATAATATATCTGATGAATTTTTAAGAGAACATTGTTCTAAATTGGAACATGACAATCCAAGAACGAAATTCAACTATAGATGAATATGAACGAAGATGAAATCACACGTTGCAAGAATGACATATTATATTTCATTGAAAAATACGTGAGAATAAAGACAGACGATGGCGATGTACCATTGCATCTGACGGAATCACAGAATAATTTTTTAAGAAACCCACAAGAATATATAACAAAATTGAATCATGACAGACGTAAACGAAGAATTAATTAAACTGTTCAAAAAGAAATATAAATTGACTGAAGAACAGAGCGATGAAATCATTTCACTTGTAAAGGCAAGTGTCAACAAACGATTCGATGACAACTGCGTTGAGATGATTAATATCGCTGACAAACTGAACACTAAATACTCAGGTAAGATAGTGTATTACAATCAATACGAGGCGGGCGGTTGGATTTGCAACTGTCAGAGAGTGGTATTCGACGTTGATAAGGATTGCATTAGATTTGAAGGTAGTAGATATGATCTTCTGACAGAAAACGGAGAGGTCGGTGGTTATGGATACGCTTTGATTGGAGCTTACACTGACGATGGTGCGGAATATGATTTCGACTGCGATGAAGATGAAGACGTACTCGAATTTATAGATGCAGAACTCGAAATTCTCGAAATCAACGACGTTAAGGAGATATTGGAAGGCATCAATGAATATAGTTTAGACGAATTTTAATATCATGACAAAGAAACAATTAGATTTATACGAAGAACTGCAAGAAAACTTTCAATTGCGATGTGAAGCGATCTGTCGCATTTTGACACCATTGAAGGACGCATACTATTATGTATATGACTTTGAAATCACTGGTGGATTGGTGGAATGTACAGGCGTCGAGAACTGGTCTTATGGAGGAGAGATAAAATATAATGCGTCATTTCCAAAAGAATACCTCTATACTGACGATAGTGTCATTCAGAAGGTAGTCGATGAGGAACTTAAAAGACGAGAGGAAGCGAAAGCTCACAAGAACGAAATCGAGGAACAGTTGAAAGCTGAAAAGGAACGTGCTGAATACGAACGTCTGAAGAAAATCTATGGATAATTAAAATGCAATAATCATGGAAGACGAAGTAAAGAATTTAATTTTTAAAATTGGAGATATACAAAAAGATATATATGATTATATCGTAAACACAGAACATTACATATTCTACTGGATACACAACAAAGAAGTCCAGGAATTTATAAATGAATACCCGGATGAGTATGAGGATATGATTCATATTCATGTAACTAATGTAGGTGATGTACCTACAATTAAAATTTGTTTTGAACGTCATCCTGATGAAATAGAATATATTAATAGATATGCAATTCTTTCAACATTCAGACATGAGACTGAAGCAAAGTGGTTAGAATGGGGTGGAAGTGTGAAGGACAGACAGATTGCAGAAAAAGAAGAGGAATTGGAATATCACAAGGAAAGAATTGAAGCTATTGTAAAAGAACTCGAACAATTGAAAAACAACAAATGAAACGCATCATTGAAATCTTAGGCCAAAGTCTCATCGAATATATCAACGAACGTACGATTTATAAGTATCAGACGATTCATCATGACTTTGTGCCTAAGTGCGTGCGCACAGCTGAGGACCTTCTGACGTACGAGGATGACATCAGAAACGTGAATCCATATTATACGTGTTACAATGGTCAGACGATATACGTCCGTGATGAAGAACAACTGTATATGCTAACAGATTACACGAATTCCAGATCGATGTCATCTTGGAAGGCAATCGGAACGAAACTTGATGAGAAAAACTAAGTTTTTTCTTGTCAAGTTTTGTGGTATATCTATTATATATAGACGTCACGACGTTGTGACAATTAAAAACAGAAGAAATATGTTAGAAAAGCGAAAGATCTATTCAATCCGACGAAACTTAGGAATATCACTTGTGATATACACGATAATGTCGGAAGATGACAACCAGTATATATTGCGTGACGATACATGCACTCACTATCCAGCATGTCAAATCGTCGTTGACAAGAACACTATGAAGTTCGTCAAGATGCACAACGACGATTCCGACCTCTATATATACTCACATAACGAGTCGGACTTCTTCAAGACAGAACACGAGGCACGTTACACCTTCCACAAGTTAGCTGCTGACATTTACAAGGAGGACGCTGACAACGCACAGAAGAAGATGGACCGCATTCGAGAAATGTTGTCGATTGTCGGAAAGCGTCGCCGAATCAAGTACGATTTCGATTACAAGTACTACGGAACGAAGATATTCATTCCAAAGGGTGTTTCTGTGATTGATGATTTGTACAAGCATTTCGTCTACGAGAACAACGATTTGACGATTAAGAACATCAAGACTATATTAGGTCACAACGTCACTGAACTCGAAATCAACAAGGACGTCTATGTGAGGACACGCTTCAAGGGAAACGTTACAGAAACACACGATTACTACGTCGATCTTCGACGCAACGAGGACGACCTGAACGACGAAGCGATCTACATGAAGATATATCGTGATTCACGTGAGAACAGAATCAAGTACGAGAAGATGGTAATCGATGACGAGGATTCATCATACGAGAACTATTACTGCGACGGATTCCGTTACGATTCAAGTGACGGTGGTTGCGTGTTCGACACAAAGGCAAACGCTGTCAACGTGCAAATCAACAATCTCATCAAGAAGCTCGAACGTGAATTAGACAACGTCACACGCACGCATTCACGTGCGTCGGAAGCATACAACAACAGTATCAACATGATGGACGCTTGGAAGAACGACTAAAAAACACGACACATGAAGAAATATAAGACACATATACCAACGGTAAACAAACGCTACAACTTCTACGATGACGGAAAGATTTCATTCGCACGGCATCACATAGCAGAAGTGCTGAAGATTCTGACAATCGAAGAAGCGCAGAACATTCAGATAAAGTATTACGATGATGAAGAATATTGGTCATTGTATGACATATACAAGCACACTTGCGATGAATACGATTATCTGAAGTTGTACGATGAAGACACTGACGTGTTCGTCGAGTGCATCATACCTGGGTTCGACTATGAGAAAGTATATTTCGCAAGAAGTATGGATGGTGGGTTCTTCTCGTTCGACACGACAGGTTCATGGATGAGCGGACGATTAGACGTCGATGGTGAACGCACACGAAACCTATACAACGATTACTGCGACGACTGGGATTATAAAGACGCAATCGAAGAACTGTTGTTGGATTAATATCACATATATGTGATTTATATTACATTGAATAATCATCAAAATTTATAATATGACAAAATCAAAGTTATTACGCTTATTTAAGGAATTGAAGCACGAAGGTGCAGTGATTACACTCTACGACCTATACAAGGCAAGACTCGCAGATCTCGAAGCTTTGGTCGAAGACAAATACGTTCATGTTGACGAACGTACCATCGCAGTTAAAGACTTGTACATGGACGACATCATCAGAATGTTCGAGAAGGCCGAACACGTCAATTCAAACCTCGTCATCGAGGACTACGACCAACCTGAGGTTGCAGCTACGTATCGTGACTTGTATGACACATTGGTCAGTGAGAAGAAATACAAATCACGTCTTGTACCTGTAACTGTCGAGGAAACGAAACAACGTCACGATGAGTTCTTTGAAGCGCACAAGGAACGCATTGAAGAAGTAAAGAAGAAACGCATCGACAACATTATGAGAATGTATAAGATGCTCAACGAATCAAATGAAAAAACCGGTCAAATATTTAGTTAACATGTCAAGATACCTACACACAGCAATTGAATACGACGGAAAGTTTGTCAAAAGCATTGTAACACACGACGGGGAAACGGACCACACATTGTCACATTGCGGATGCGTACGTGACATTCTCTCTGAAACGTCGAGCAAGTTATTGTCAAACGCAATACATCCGTCAGTACCGAAAGACGTCGATCCGGAATTGTTCAACTACATCAAGGACAAATATTTCCGTGACATGTTTACCTTGTCATTGAATGAACCGACAGAAGAAGACTTCATCAACAGAACGAAGAAGAACACGTATCATGCCACATTCGATGAACTACAGGTAATCGAAACGAGAATCAAAGATCGCCTTGATGATACATTGAAGCGATGCATTGAAGCAGCTAAGCATGATTCCGTCGGTCAAAGACTAAGCAACATCGAACGTCATCTCGGAATAGAACAAGAAACGGACGACACATCAGACTTCGACGAATTTGAATACATATTGGAAGACGTCGATGACTTCATCTGGGATTTCAGAAACTTTTCAAGCTACACGCAAGAAATACTCGATTACGTGATATATAACTTAAACATACCTTATCCAGAATGGTCAAAAATCAGAATAACTTTCTTCATACTTTAGAGTCAATCGTTCTGTGTATCCGATTTCCGTTCCTATATAAGAGAAACAGATACACAGGACGTCACTACACGCCTGCGTGGTACACGGTCAAAAAGCTTGAACTGCACAACAAGATCGATTTCAACGAATATGTTGCAGGCAAAACGTTGCGTTCACGATATTATAGAATCGTTTCAAAATTACTGACGGCTCTATCATATGTGAACGTGTTCCGCTATATACCTACAAGCACGTGGTTAGACAACTTGCCTTACGGATGGAAACAAGGCTTCGCAATCGACATGTGCAAGGAAATAAAGCAGATATTGAAACGCAGAAAACGCAATGGTGACGTGTATCATTATTTCATTTACGATGTCAAGGAGAAGTTGGGCGAACTGTGCTGGTACGGCTCATTGCACACGTATGAATTAGACAACGTCATCGACAAGTACGAAGATATAGCGTATCATACTTGCGTCGAATGTGGCAAGCCTGCGGAATATTACACCGATACGTTCTGTGGTTCATACTGCGAGGAACACATGAAAGAATTAGCTGACGCATTCAAATACAATTTAGGCGAACATTACAATAAATTCATCACCGAATAATTTATTATTAATACATGATAGATTTAAACTTAATTCAGAATTATCACTTATGTACAAGTGAACAGTCAGAACGCCTACGCAGCTTAGGCTTCGGAAAAGACGACGGATTTCCACCAGCGTATCCAAGTAGTATATTATTAATGTTCGCAATCGATTATCTACACGACAACTACGGTCTGCGTGTCGAGGCGTTCTTGACAGACATCTGCGCTCGCCATCACAAGTATACCATACGTGTGTCATCTGACGACGGTGGTAACGTACAGCGTCACACATCACTGACGAATTACTACAAGGCATTGTCGGAAGCTGTGACATTAGCGCTGAACTTAATATCATAAAATTTTCATCATGACATTAATAAACGCATTATAAAGTTTATATTTACATTGTAAAGAAAAACGTTGCGCAACAAATTTTTCCTATACATCTTATCAAAAAATATCCAAATTATGCAATGAGTGAACAAGACTTTTTAACCGAAATTATGGGCTTGAACCCATCAGATTTGAACGTTTTCAACGAAACAGAACAATCAAATTCAAATTCAATCATCTATAAGACAAACCCTGCTTTGTCAAAATCAGAAGACGGTCACTACCGTGCATCGATCCGTGTCGTTTATGACCCACGCAATCCACGTGAATCAATCGTGAAATCATTACGATACAACTGCAAAGACGAAAACGGATTCTTCTACGTCAATTCCGCTTTAGTCAATGGCGACAAGAACTGTCCAATGTTCAAAGCATGGAAACAATTATGGTTCGCAAAGACACCTGACGGAAAACCTGACGAAGCGAAACGTGAATGGTCGAAAGCAATGTTTGACCGCACGGAATCACAATGGGTAATCGTACAGATCATCAACGACAATAACCAGCCTGAATTGAACGGAACATTCAAAATCATGAAGCTTCCAAAGGCGATCTACAATCGTTTGACAGCAAAGATGAACCCATCACCAGAAAGTGGCAAACAACCTGTAAAACTGATGGACTACATCTTCGGTTTGGAATTGGAAATGGATGTCATCCCAGGACCTGCAGACGCACCTTATCGTGTATCATACGATTCATGTGATTTCCAAAACGTCATGCCAATCATCAACACTGACGGAACACAACTGTTCACAGATGAAGAATTGGAACTTATCGACGAATATGCAACACATCAAGCAAACTTCTTGAAGGCAAAAACGGAAAACACAAAGCAAAAGGAACTTGCAGCTATGCAGAAACTTGCTGACCCAATCCGTGAATGTTACGCAAAAGCTATCAAAGTCGTCAAGGAAAACGCACCTGACCTTACAAAGGAATGTGGTTACAGACCTTGGACAGAAGAAGAAACTGCACGTATCAACCGTTGGATCGACAACGTTGTCAATTTGAGAAACCCTGAAGTTGCAACTGTAACGGAAGGCGGTGCATCACAAGCTTTTGAAGCTATCGTCACACCACAAGCAACGAAACCGGTCTCTGAATTAATCGACCCTGTATTAGGCGACATCACAGCTGATTTCATCACAAATGATTTCGTCACAGAAAGTACATCAAACGACCTTCCATTCTGATTGAATTTGGAATGACATATGAAACACATCATCTACAAAGGTGGTGTGTTTTTTTTTCATTAATTGTGTTAAGTTCTGTGTCATGTCTATTATATATAGATGTCGTTCATTTCAAGAACGAAACGACAGCGCAGTGCGACTGCGCTAAGGAATATAGACGTAACGATTAAAACATGACAAAATGAAAGTGACTTTAGACATCATCAGAGAAAAATTTGACTTGTTCAACGATTCATACTTCAATTCGGAATTACCACGAATTGAATTCAAGATCACAAAGGAGAAGCGTCGCTTCGGATTCTTTGAATATGCGAGACGATACGACGCCTTTACACATAAGTACATCGAGGTGCCAATCAGAATCGGAATCTCATCGTACTACGACATGCCTGAAAAATCGTTCGACGAGACACTGATTCACGAGATGATACACTACTATATCGCACACAAGCAAATCAAAGACAACAACAAGCACGGACGTTACTTCATGATGTACGCCTCACGCATCAGTGCAGCTTCCGGATATGACATCACACGTTATGGAAATTCTGAAGGCATGGCGTTGAACAACGTTGATTCATCAAAGGAATACTTCATCATGAAATACCGTTTCAGAAACAACGATTACTTCTCACGCATTTCAAAGAACCGTGTCGGAACAGCTGACAAAATCGTGCGTGACTTCAACGGAGTGACAGATGTTTCATTCTACAAATCAAACGACGTTAAACTTGACAGATACAAACAATGTACAGCTCGTCTTTCATTGTTGCCTATCACAAGTCTCGACGGAATAAAATTAACAAAAATCGCTTAATATGGGATTACAGAAAAAAGCACCAATACCATCAAGGTTGTCTGGTAATACAAAGACGACAACGTTGATGGATAACAAGATTCCTACAGCTACATTATCGAACAGCGATATCAAAAAGGTTGTAATTGATTATTCAAAAATGAAGGCATTGACAGCCGCTGAATTCGCCGAACGTCAACGTAAGTCAAGAGAACAGGCTTTAGTTGACGAAATAGCAAAGGAACAAGAAGAACTGAAGAATGGTATGACGTTCTTCAAGACGCCATCGAATGAAGATTTTGAAAAGTTGATGGATTGTTATAAGAAATTACCTCATACGTTGAAGAACATCGAGGTTCGCAACATGCGTTCATCATATGAACTTAATTTAGATTTAGATGACGAAGATTGGGAAGAACTCGAACTTGACGCTGATTTTGAAGGTGTCGCAATTGAAGCAAAACGTGACGGTAGTGAAGAGATTTTCCTCAGCTTGCCTATGCAAAAAGACTTCGTCGATGCGATAAACGCAAACACCGCAAATCTCAAAGAGAAATACGAGACTTTGAAATCACGATATATCGCAACAGATGACGATGGTAACGAGACGACAATCAAGCCTTTCGACGAAGACTATCAGACGGAATATGACAACATCGTTACAGAAGAACATGAGTTCTTGTTTGGTGAAAACTCAATCATTAATATGTTCGAGGATTCAAAACAAGAAGTTATTGAAAAACTTGTCACAAGTAACGCCAAAGATAAGGAATTCAAGAACGAGTTCAAGAAACTTAGGAAACACCTTGTATTAGAAGTTGAGGCAAGTAATCCAACACGAGTTGTCACTAGTATTGACCGTGACAGTAATGGGTATATACGTAAAGTCAACTATAAGACAATAAATACGAAGCTAAAAGTGACGTTGAAATACCCAAAGAAATCTGGTGGTGACCCTAAAAAATTGAAATCAATAACGGTTAATTTGTTGGATAATTAAAATCATCATCTTTTCGTGTCAAGTTCTGTTCGATGTCTATTATATATAAGTGTCGTTCGTTTCAAGAACGAAACGACAGCGCAGTGCGACTGCGCTAAGGAATATAGATGTAACAAAACAGAACGACATGAAAAGATTGATTCGCAGAAATATGGACAGACATTGTAAAATCTCCGTGATGACACCTGGATGCATTGAAACTCTGGACATCGTGTTCGAGAACACAGCGCTTGCAGAACGTTACGGACGTAACCTCGTTCGTCAGCACATTTGCGACGATTACATCATAGTAAAGAATTAATACTGACATTATATGGGTACAAATTACTATTACATCAGAAAGATTGAAGACTCTGACAGAGCTGAACTCAACGAACGTATCGACGAGGTCAAGCGCATATTGAACGAGACTGACAACGCAAGGGAATTGAAACTGCATTTGTCAGCGATGTTAGAACACATCGAATACGACATGAAGAATACCACAATACACATCGGAAAACGCTCAAGTGGGTGGCAATTCCTATTCAATCACAACGATTTCGAGTACTACGAGCCTACGTTGGAATCGATAAAGGCGTTTCTGAATAGACCAGGTGGAAAAATATTCGACGAATACGGGGAAGAATTCACAGCTGACGAATTTTGGAACAACGAGGTGGGCAAACATCTATACTACAAGAAAGGCGTTTACATCAACTGTGAAGAATATTATTCCAAACCAGAGAACTTGCGTCACTATTATCCATCGACCAGAATGGTGCAATGCGGAGGCGTGACCTTCGTGTCGAAATATCACGAATATACAATAAACGGATTACGATTTTCAGATTCAAAGGAATTTTCATAATGGAAAGATTAGACAAATACTGCTACTTACGTGTCGATAGCTTAAAGAACGAAACAGCTATCGTTTATTCAAAGGACGCTTTGGAAACATATGAAACTGCGTGGTACCTCGTCGACCGTCAGCTATACATGAGCGCATTGAAGAAACTCGAGATTCCGACAAACGAGTTCGTCAATAAGGAAGGACGATACACGTTCTATAAGATAGATTCCGATTTCTTCAGATATAGTCTGAATTATGACGAAGGTAATTTCACTACATTCACGTCAATACTAACAACACTCGACAGATATGCTAACGAAGATAGATTTTACGAAAATACCTAACGTGTTCTTCATCGGTGACGTACACGGACAGTTTTCGGAAGTCGTCAATGACTTGCGCACACGCAAGAAACTGAAAGACGCACTCGTGATATGCTGTGGCGACATCGGATGCGGGTTCTACAACATAGGCTACTACATCGACCTGTTCCGTCGTCTAAACGAACGTCTGACACGTGACAACATCACGCTTGCGTTCGTGCGTGGCAATCACGACAACGCCGAGTTCTTCAACGAAACGGAACTTGTATCTAAGAAGCTTACGGATTTCTCGCACATCAGGTTCATACCGGATTATTCCATTCTGATGACAACTGTCGGCAACATTCTCTGTGTCGGTGGTGCGATATCAATTGACAGAAAGGCACGTGTCGATGGCAAATCATATTGGCAGAACGAGCCTATCATTCCGCTGAATGACGAATTGAGAGAACAGCTGTCAGCGGAAACTATTGACATCGTCGTGACGCATTCGACACCGACAGTCGCTCCCCCTACACAGAAATACGTCGGCGGGTGGTGCATCGGTGACATCAGCCTCATATCCGACATGGAGAACGAGCGCAAGACGTTGCAAGAACTGTACGAATATCTAAAGGAACGCAACGAAATCAAGCATTGGGTGTACGGACATTATCACACGCATTATGACACGATAATCGACGGTACACGATTCCATTGCTGTGACATGTTCCGTGACGGAAGAGGCAATCCTGGAACTGACATTTATTACATTCACTAAAATATTATTGCAATAATTATGAAAATTAATTCAAATTCAAGAGAAGTCAAATTCTGGTCAGCGATAGAAGCGTTCTACCGCACAGATTTGGACGACAGAAACACTATTTTGGAGCGATACCTTGACAACATCGCACCATACATGACAACGCAAGAGAAGATCGAGTTCTGCTCGTTCGTCTATGAGAAAATCAATGACTTGAAGCGTGTCGTTGACAATTATGTCATCACGACAGGACGTCATCTACACATTCTCAAGATTAAGGAACGCTTACTCGCTTCATTCCTATCGAATCTCGTAGCAATGGGTAGTCAGGTATATTCGATGTACTACGACGCACCTGACTTGATTGTGAACATGTTCAATTCCGATTTCAAGGAAGATGACGAACTCGAAAACGACGTGTACTATACAGTGAACTCGTTCGTTTCGGCAATCGACATCATCGGAAACCTCAGTGACGAATACATCAGACAGATGTGCAACGAAGAGATAACATACGAAATCGAGGAAGAATGTCCGATTGCTTACACGCACGACTGTGACGAATGCCCAAAACGTGACGAATGCAAGACGTTCAATGACGTGTGCGACGAAAACGTCAACGAAGGCGATCTACAAGTCGTCATCGACCTATCACGTGAGCCTATCGTGCGCTTCACGCATACGAAAATCGTCACTAACGATGGCAAAGAGGTGCCTATCTTACGTGCTGATTTCTTGACACGCATCGTCAACGACGACGTCCTGGAAATCCTCAATTCGAGAATCGACGGTATCAGACGCAACTTGTTCCGTGAGGTTCGTTTCCTATACGCATCGACAGACGCAGTGAACGGCGGATATTCGATGTTCTACGAATTAGCTGAACCTTACATCAATTATAAGAACATACGTGTAGCTACAGTGCATGACCATGCCTTGATTCCTCATATGTTCAGAGACAGAACAGAACTAAAGGACCTCAAATACCCTGAATATCTGCACAAGAAAGTGTTCTCGTTCCATTGCGGAAACGTACTAAGCTCATTCCAATATGACGATGATTTGCTATACATCTTCGATATCATGCTCGGTGACGACTACGATGTCTGCGGTGAATTGCGTGATTCGCATGACGAAGTCATCGGTGCGTACGTCATAAACAAGAACGACGCAGCTATCGAGACTGACGAAGGCGACGTCTATGTCGACTTGGAAGGCAAAATTCACAATTGCAGACGATTGCGATTCTACGAAAACCATCGTTCGTCACGATTCACGAAGAACGGATATCACATCATCTACGATTGATGAAACGCATGAACACCATCTCACATCGAGGTGGTGTTTTTTTGTCTCAAAAATCTCGTTTTAGACGAACGATCTATCTTCGGATGAGTAAATCTATTAGACAAAAAAGATCTCACGGGAAATCGAACGCCAGGTGCCTCAGATCGAATTTCTCGTTTTGACATAGATACAGGTCTTGGGTCATCGAAAAAATATGGGAAAAACATGTCAAGTTCTGTGCGGTGTCTATTATATATAAGTGTCGTTCGTTTGAAGAACGAAACGACAGCGCAGTGCGACTGCGCTAAGGAATATATCTGTAACAATTAAAACAGAAGAAATATGAAACAGATCATCAAAGACGAAGTGACAGGACATTACAAAATCGGATTCGCAGAACAGTTCTACACATTGTGGTGGGTAACTGAGAAGCAGTTCGCAACAGCTTATACTTTCATGAAGAACATCTCGAAATCACGTGAACGTGTCGAGGAACTTTATCCAGGTATCGAACTTGACGAAAAACTTCGTGGAAAACGAGGCAGCTTCTACACATCGAACGAATACCAAGGCTTGTTTGAACGAATGGGGAACGCTCCGACATTCACGCCTCACGAAGGCGAAATCACGATAGAACACCTCAACGTGATAGATATGTTCTTCATGTATTCAAAATGGGGCAAATTGTACTTGTCAGCAGAATGCATCAACCTTGACCGTCCTGATTTCACTTATATAATAAACGACTTCGACGGAAGCGTACTTGCAAACGTCGCTGTCGGTGACATCGTCAAAGTCACAGGCAATGTCGGTTTTGTACACGACTTCAAATATTACTTGAATGACGTGACAATCACAGGTATCAAACGTGTCATTCCGAAATACGAGAACGGACAGAAAATCAATGAGAACATGACTGTGATAGGTTCAACATCGTCGATGTTGCAGTTGCGCTCTGACAGCGGACGCTATTTCTTCGTTCCGCTCCAACAGCGTGACTTCAGAACAGGACGCATCATTCAAAAACACACTGAACTGCGTGACAATTTCAAAATCGGAAACCGCTTGAATGTGCGTGCGACTGTCAAAGACGTTAACGGATTCGGTCAGCTGAATTACTTCAAATGTTCCGTGTCGGAAGTCGCAGAAGAAACGGAAACGCCTAAACACGTTCAGTTCATTTACTTCAAAATGGACGAAGAAATGGGACGAGGACGCAAACGAGAAACTGTGACACAAGAATACATCCTCTGTGAAAGCGACATCAACGACTTCGCAAAGAAAATATTCGACATCAACGAACAGTGTCAGTTCAAAATGTTCAAAAACGTCGATGAAATCGTCGAGAAGATCAACACACAATGCATCGAACGTGCGTTGACTGAATACAGCGACATGAAACACTACACGATGCGTTTCGACATGTGCGACTGTCGCAAGGAACGTGAATGTGACAGAAACTTCCGCTTCTACTTCACTTGCGTGACGAAATGATTTTTTTTTCAGAATTTTTGTCAAGTTCTGTGTTAAGTCTATTATATATAAATGTCGTTCGTTTTAAGAACGAAACGACAGCGCAGTGAGACTGCGCTAAGGAATATAACTGTAACAATTAAAAAACGAAACATTATGGAAAACGAAATGAGAATAACAGAAGACGGTAAAATGTATTGGAATGGCGAAGGTGCCTACGAAGCTGAATACCAACGCTTGTATGAAGAACTCGTGCCTGCGTCAGGACGTTCCAACAGCTTCCAAGGCGAAGTGATGCGTGCCGTATCGAGAATGTACTACGAGTACTACAACAACGGAAACTGCAACGCTTGTCAAGAAATTCCATCCAAACCATATTGGGAACTTGAAGATGAGGACGATATGGAATACGAATTTGTCGTCTCGGAATTCTATCAAGGATTCATCGACTTAATCGACTGCTATCTTTATCGTCGCAGAAACGAAGAAGGTGTCGATCTCATCAAGAAAATCGAAAACATGATTACAACTTGCAGCTTCGGTGAGGTTCAATTGAACCAGAAATACGAACGCTTGATGGACATCGTTCTCTACGAACTCTCGAACGACGAAAACCGTGACGAAATACCTGAATGGTACAAGAACTAATCGTTTAACCTTTAATATTATAAAACATGGACTTTGAATTGAAAGTGAAATTATTGATGACAATCTTGGGAAGCGTATTTGTGATTGCAGTGATAACACGCTTCATCGAATATTTTGATTTGTATTCAAGAGGCAAAGCAATTCTGATAGCTACAGCTGTATTCTTGATAACAGTCACACTGTCAATATTGACGCTGATGTATCCGATATTGTTCTTCGTGCTGTTAGTTGTAGCTGTGTTCTTCTTTTATGACATATTTTGATTAAAAATATCACAGAAAATATGTCAAGTTCTGTGTCATGTCTATTATATATAGACGTAACGATTAAAACAAACGAACTATGAAACAGAATGGCATTATAATCGGATTCAGTGAAAAATACTTCACATTGTGGAACGTGTTCGGTGACGAACGCAGACAAGAATTCCAATACGTCAAGAACATATCTATGAACCTTGATGTCGTGCGTGAGAAATACCCAGACGTCGAAATCGACTATACCTTGCGTGGGTCGTCGTGGATCGTGCGTGAGAAAAAAGAACAAGTCGTGTATGAAGGCGACGTGTTCCAACACGGACGATACATCGGATTGAACATCGTCGACTGCAAGGATTACGATTACATGTTCTGGTACTACAGCTATTGCGCAAACGAACGTGAACAGGAAACGATAATGACAGTTCTCGAACCTGTCGGTTACCGCACGATAACACACGTCTATATGCGTGACGGTGAGAAAGTCACACATCACGGCATCATGACACCTGAAGAAGCTGAACGTTATGATGAAATCCAACGAAAATTCGATAACATAATCAATAGAATCAAGAACGAAGGCACTGTAGAAGTGACAGTCACGACGAACGCTGAATATCAACTCAAGGAAGACAATTTCACATTGTTCACAGAAGATAAAATCGTCGTTCTCGTCGTCGATGAAGCCAAAGAACAATACTACAACGGATACAGATACTACTTGCCTGTCATCAACGGAAAGGCAAAACGATTGAAGAACAAGACTGTGACATTCGATGTCAAGAAATACACAATCGACGATGTATATCGACACATCTACGTTCACATATAAAACGAAACCAAAATGAAGAAAACGACGATACACGACATGATTTCCGTCGCTAATTCGATACGACGGATGACGGAAATCAACGAACACACGAAGCCTATCAATTATGGCAACGTGACAAGAAACAAGAAGAAATATACAAGAAAACAGAAACACAAGGAAACATATGAATGAGACATTTACAAAACAAGCTTCACGAGCTGACTTATTGAGAGAAATCGAATTGTACAACATGGCAATCCAAAAGCAAGACCCGACCGCAAAATTTGTCGCCTTGGACGGAATCGACATGATTCACTTTCTCACGTTGACAAAGGACTGCATATTCAATCCTGACGAGTACAAAGATACATACGATTTATGGATTAGCGGTTGGACACTCGAACCCGTCAATGGCAAATTAATTATCAACATCAAAGTATTGCGTGGTGGTGACACTTTCGTCGAAACGAAGGCTACAGATAAAGACATCGAATATACTGTACCTCATGACGTCCTATCAATCGAACAGCTCAGAACGATGTGCTTCCGATTGTCAATGCTTGTAAAATTCAAATTAGTTTAATATGTTTTCAGTAGTACGCTTTGACTGCGAAATCGACCACAAACGAACAATCGCATACATCACAGTCGAACATCCAGACTTCGTCGCACGTGAGAAGTATTATCCGATACGTGCGCAGGTCATGGATTGGTTAGATTCCATTGACAAGCACAACATGATGGTCGAGAACTTCATAGATTACATCTTCGATTATGACGTTGTCGTCACAGACGTCGAGAGTGACTATGTGTATTGCGAGGCAGAAGAATTTCTCAAATACATATATCCGATTGCGAAGAACGAGAACTGCGTGAACATGATAGGCTTCGTCATCGAGAACTCGAAAGATATCTTGTTCGGACGTGGACTGTCAAACTACGAGAAAGCGTATATCGTACTCGACATCATGAACACCTCATTGCGTGCGTCATCAGTAGTATTAGATTCAATAATGGAAAAAAATCAGAAAAGAATATGCAACCAGTAATCAAATGGACAGGTTCTAAAAGAACGCAAGCTGAACACATCGTGAAGCTGATACCCGACAACATAAACACATATTACGAACCATTCTTAGGCGGCGGTTCAATGCTCATCAGAATGATTGAAGAATGCGAGAAGGGAAACAAGCACGTCAAGCGTTTCGTGGCAAGCGACCTCAATTCCGATTTAATTGACATATTCAGAATCATCAAGGATTGTCCAGAATCTCTTATAGAAGACTACAGATTGCGTTCAAACGTATTGCGATTGTCGGAAATGTCACGAGGATGGGAATGTGCGACGGAATACTACAATTCAATAAGACGTCTATATAATGCATGTGAGGCGCAAGACGCCTTGCGCCCGTACCTGTTGTTTTTCTTGACACGCACCTGCTTCAACGGCTTGATACGATACAACTCAAGTGGCGAATTCAACACATCGTTCCACGTCAACCGCTTGGGAATGGAACCTGACCGTATGGAGAAAATCATACGTGAATGGTCTCGTCTTCTCAACAAATACGACGTGCGTTTCGCAGTATCAAGCTTTGAATACGTCTTGCCTCTTGTCGAGAACGAAGATGATTTCGTGTACCTCGATCCACCTTATGCAAATTCAACGTCAAAGATGTATCAGCATGACGTGTTCGACAATGAGAAACTGTTTGAAATGATGAAACAGTTGCCTTGCAAGTACGCAATGTCATACGACGGACGTGTCGATGACGAGGACAACACATTCAACGTTCCGACAGACTTATATGTACGACATGAATACATCGACGCAAAGAACTCAGCTTTCCGTAAGATCGTGTCACAGAAAACGAAATTAGTGCAAGAATCATTATATATGAACTATGAGAAACCTTGATGCTTTCAGAAACGACTTGGAACGTTCCAACAACCGATACGGAATACCTTATAAGATGACTATCGCTGACTATCACACGCTGAACAAGACGTTCACCGCAGTCGAATCGAAGCGCAAGCTATCGAATCCATTATATGCGTTCATCGGTGACGCAGAAGAACAGATGTACGAGATTTCGTTCCAGGACATGACGTTCCGACGTATCAGCGCAGCTCAGACGAACAAGTACTTCAAAATCGGAAGCGTGCGTATCAACGATATATATAGATACAAGCACGTGAGAAAAAACTTCATGAAAAACTTTCAAGAATGACATTAATAAATCAATATGTCAGATTATATTAATATCGAATTGAATAATTGTTAAATCATTAAAATATAGATTATGGTAACGAATGTAATTTCCCCTTTTGTAAACGATGGTAAAATCAACATCGACAAAGAAAACTGGGCACGTCTGAAAGAAGAATATTCAAGAGACGAACTTCAAGACATGCTCACAGACTTAATCATCGACGGTCAAATCGATTACCCGATGAGAGAAATCACACACGAACGTGCTATCGAGGCACAGAAGAAACTTATGGCGTTTGAAAACCCACCATTGAATGGTACTTGTTTCTTCCGCAACTCCGATGAAATCGGACACATGTATTTCCAATCAGGACACCAATTGAACGACGCTTCTAATTATTACCACCAGGTATCGAGAATGAAATGCGGTGCAAAGAACTTCAACTCACCTCTCGAAAACTGGAAAGATAGAAAAGTCGTACGACATATATTGGGCGGTCTGTTCACATTAGGACACAAATATGTGAATAGCGCTTCATTACACAACGTAATTCAATTACGTACTTACATCGCTTCACAGTTCAAGCCTACGAATGCGAAAGGCATCTACGACTTCTTCAAAGCGGAACGTGTCGTTGACCCTTGTGCAGGCTGGGGCGACAGATTGTCAGGCTTCTTTGCTTCACCATATACGAAATCATATTTCGGAATTGACCCTAACACGAACTTGACGGAAGGATATCAACAGCAAATCCACGACTACGGTCAGCTTGCACCTGAAAAAGAAGCATACATCGTATGCGGTTGCGCTGAGGATCCTAACATCGTGTATCCAGAATGTGACCTCGTTTTCACATCTCCCCCATACTTTGAATCGGAACACTACAGTGATGACCCTGGACAGTCATACTTGCAATATTCCACATCGGAACTGTGGTTGAAGAACTTCTTGTTCAAAGTCGTTGACAAATCATATGCAGCTTTAGTACAAGGCGGACACATGTGCATCAACATCGCTGACGTGAAATCGAAAGGCAAGACGCAATCAATATGCCAGCCTATGGTGGAATACGCACAATCATTAGGATTCCGTTACGAAGGCTGTATGGGCATGCGTCTGTCATTGCGTCCAAACTCAAAAGTTGAAGGCAAGGAATCAGAAGACCACGTGTACTGTGAACAGATTTACACATTCACGAAGATTTAACGATATTATCATAATCCTGCAACTCTTGTTCAATGTCAACACCATCTCATATCGAGGTGGTGTTTTTTTTTGTCTCAAAAATCTCGTTTCTAACGAACGATCTAGTCTCAGATGAGTAAATCTATTAGACAAAAAAGATCTCACGGGAAATCGAACGCCAGGTGCCTCAGATCGAATTTCTCGTTTTGACATAGATACAGGTCTTAGACTGGGTTAAAAATATTTTCAGAAAATCGTGTCAAGTTCTGTGTTATATCTATTATATATACATGTAACAATTAAAACGAACGAAATATGTATTACAAGAACAGAAAATCACAAGAAGAACTCGACGCAATGAAACGTGAACTCGAATTGAAGAAAGTTGAATACGACAATTCAAGAGAAGTTTGGTACAACAAGATGAAATCAGGTGAGGACACAGAAGTCGAATGGAACGAAATGAAACGTCTTGAAGGCGAATACAACGAATTGAAATACTGGTTCGTCATCGAAAGTGCGGAACAGCTTTACTTGAACTTCTACAGCGGAACAGACTGTTACCCTTACGAGGTCGTGGAACGCAACGAAACGCACTGCATCATCAGACGAATGGAATGGAAACCTGCTCCGAACGCTCAACCTTATTCAAACAACTGGTATATCTTCCCTTGCGAAGAAAACGCATTGGAACGTGTGAACTTGACAAAACGTGGATGGCATTTCCCAAATTCAACAAAATGGGCACACTTCCAAATCGAACCTCACTACTACTACGATTACTCATTCTAATCGACGAACACGAAACATCAGAACCGCAGTTTGTTAAAAATCTGCGGTTTTGTTTTATATATTAATGAACAAAAAAATTAACATTATGGCAAGAAAAAAAGTCTACAAACTACACGATAAGGTATACTGTCGTGCTTTCAAACAGAAACGATTGTATCTCATGTACGGAGAAATCGTGTCGATACGCAACAAAGACAAGGAAGATGAGTTTTATGTCATCGAGGACAAGCACGGCGACAAATACAACGTCAAGTACGATGACCTATACAAGAACTACGACGATATGATTGACGATGAACGCAATTACTTGTAACATATTCAACGAAGATTGTCTCAAAGCTTTCAACAGAATCGATGACGAGACTATCGACTGCGTGATAGCTGACTTGCCTTATTATAAGGTTGTGGAAGACGATTTCGACAATCAATGGGATTGCTTGGGTGGATATCTCAACTTCGTCGGACAATGCGTGAAAGAATGTCATCGTGTGTTGAAGAAGAACGGGAGCATATTTCTGTTCACGTCAAGACAATTGAATAGACACATATGTGCGATTCTCGACATGTACTTCAACGAACAGCGTATCATTATATGGGCACGGAAACGTGCGTTCAACAGCACACGTGGAAAAGCACTGGCGTCGGGATATGAACCGATAGCGTATTACTGCAAAGGCGACAAGCCGACGTTCAACAACGTTAAGTTGAAGCCTGACACGAAACGCAAGGAATACACGGAAGGCATTCTCAAAGATGGCATCACGATGTCTGACGTATGGAACGACATCAGTGCATTACCACATAATTCAAAGGAACGTGTCGCTCATCCGACACAGAAGCCTGTCGCTCTGATGAAGCGAATCGTCGAGCAGTTCACGAATGAGAACGACACGATATTAGATTTCTGCATGGGTTCAGGCTCAACGGGAGTAGCTTGCAAGGAACTCAACAGACAATTCATAGGATTTGAAATGAATGAAGATTATTATAACATAGCAAAGGAACGATTACAATGAAACATTCAAATGGAACGAGAATAATCAGAATGACGTATGCTCTAAACGAGGAGCATCCCAGCAAATACCTACACGACACTCTGAACGAATTGCTGATGAGGTATAAGGTATATACAGGTCTCACGTGGACAGGTATCGGAAAACTCGGTAGTTACATACGCACGCATGACGACATCACAGGCCGTTGGAGAACGCTCATAAACACGCAAGATATAAAGCCTGATTTGGTAATCAACATCGGAACATGCGGAGGCTCATCGGAAACGAAACCTGGTGACATACTCGTCTGCAATCGCTTCATCGACCTTGACATGACGGAAATCGAGAGAATGGGTTATCAGAACATGACGATACCTATAACTGTCGGTACCTTTGAAGGCGTCACGTGCGGAACGAGTGATAAGTTCGTTCTGAAAGAGTTCGACTACGAGAACCTACACGCATACGACATGGAAGCTTACCCGCAGGCACGCCTATGCGCTATGATGGGCATTCCGTTCGTGTCAGTCAAATGCGTCACTGACATCGTCGGACAGAACACGCACGAAGACTACAGGTTCAACAGAGATATGGCGATGACGAAGCTCGGTGAGTTCATCACGCCTGAGTTCATATTGTCGCATATGAAAATTTGACGATTACGATTTATATTAATAAAAACATATTGAAATGAAGAACTACACAATTTTAAAGTATTTCCACAGACCGCTATCATTTCCGCCATTCTTGAAAGGATTCGGATTCATAGATAAGCCTATTGAAATAACATCGAATGTGACGTTCCATGACGACTGTGCTTATGTACTGACATCAACCATCGACCAAGCTGACTGGAACAAATTGGAAGGCTTGTCATTCGGATTGTTCGGAATACACAAGGATAGTATACGTTTCGGATGGCGCTGGAACGATTACTTCGAGCAGATAGAAATATCCGTACTGAGATATCACACAACAGAAAAGATGGAGCAAGTCGTCGAACGTAGTTGTATCATGAGAATCGATCTTAATACGGAACACGAATTCAAAATCAAGACACGACCTGTTACTATAGACAAAGGAACAGTTATCGAATGTTCGATGTTCATCGACGGAGAATTAGTATATCGCTGTTTTCAGATGGAATATATCACGATTAATGACTTACGTATGCCGACGTTCCGTTTCGGATGCGGAATATATTTCGGTGGAAACTGCGTTACGCCTCACACGATGCACATAACGAAGAAAACGAAAATAAAAAGACTTGAATGACACATGGCAGAATTTCCAATAGAAGAATACTTCCGTCTGATGACATCGGCAGACAGAGATAGAACAAAGAAAGGTCGCACATCATCAAACAAAACGAATGCGACAGAGTCGGTATATGTCGGAACGATACCAATTCCGAAAGCTGAAATCACGGAAACGTTTCCTAATTCATGGGAGGAGTTCTGCCGTGAACATGCACATTCGGAAGAAGAACGATGGGTTGACCACCGTTGCAAGATACGTCGTGTCGTTGACCAACTGACACCACCTTGGGAACGAAACCGTGACATAAACGAAAGCAAAATGTGCTTGCCCAACGAACAATATGCGGAATCGTTCATCGCATTGTCACAGTTGATTATGCTCAACGAGAAGTTCGTAACGTCAGAACGAAAGGACAGACGCTTCTCGATAATGGTGAAACGAACGTTTCTGAACACGACGAACAACATAATATCTGACGATTTGGTACCTTATGTTGTCGAGAACTATCATCTTCTTCTGACAGATTTCCACACACTGATGTTCGACACAAGGGAACAAGCAGAAGAGTTCATCGGCAAATTCGATTCAATCATCAGAATAGCCGCATTGTCTAACTTAATTGGTTAAAATATGAGAAAATCTAACATGGCAAACTATATAATACAAGAACGTAACATCTGTGGTGAACGTGAATACGCTGTATATCACAAGAGAAACTTTCTATCGTCACACCGACAGGTGTTCGTGACAGACAAAGTCGCTGAAGCATACAAATTCATCGTCGGTGAATTACTGTCGAAACAGAAGATCACATATGCGTTCGCAAATCCTGACGGATGCACTAACGAACACACGTACGTGACTGATTTCAAGATAAACTTAGACCGTTTCTTCGATACAGATTCCAATGGTCTGACATTATAGAAATAAATTATAACGACATCATTCTCAACGAGTTCGGTGTCGTTTTTTATTCAATATTCCTTAAAAAACTGAGATGAAATAATATTAATATATACACAAAAATAGCTATTCAAATATGTATGTAATCAAACGAAACGGTGACAAGGAACGTTTCTCGAAGGCCAAAGTGGAACGTTGCTTGAATGCAGCTTTTGAGGCTACGACAGGCAAATCTTGTCCAAAGAAACTAATAACATCAATCATTCTTGAAATTCTTGACATCAAAGTCAAAGACGACGCAACGTCGAAGAATGGTTATACAATGCAGTCACGCACATCAATTGACGTTGAGGAGATTCAAGACATCATCGAGAACCAACTCATGATACACGGACATAACGATGTCGCACGTGAATATATCATTTATAGACAGAAGCACGCTAACTTGCGTGACTGGGTAAATCACAAATGCGAGTTCATCGAGAAATACAAAGCGTCAGACAACACAGCCAACGCAACAATCGATGACAATTCCAACGTCGCTTCAAAGAACATCGGTATCATGAACAACGAGATACACAAGGAAGACAACGTTCAGTTGAACCGTCACATGGTCGTGTCACGATTGCGTCAGTTGTATCCCGATTTCGACGCAAAGCAATATCTCAGAGACTTGGAACATCACATCATATACAAGCACGACGAGAGTTCGTTCGCTGGCGCCATCGCACCTTATTGCTGTTCAATCACGATGTATCCGTTCTTGACAAACGGAATACGTGACATCGGAGGCTTGTCCGCACAGCCTAAGAACCTCGATTCATTCTGCGGTATGTACATCAACTTGATTTTCGCAACGTCAGCACAGTTCGCAGGTGCAGTCGCAACGTCGGAATTTCTGTTGTATTTCGATTACTTCGCACGTAAGGAATACGGAAACGACTATTATAAGCACACGGAACGTACAGCACGTATTCGCTATCAAGACGACGAATGGTATGAAACACATGACATAACTCACGCAGACAACATTCATGAATGGTTCAACGTCGTATCAATCAGAGAACAGATACATCAGTATTTCCAACAGGTAGTATATTCTATCAATCAGCCCGCAGCTGCACGTGGATTGCAGTCAGCCTTCGTCAACTTCTCGTATTTCGACAAGAACTTCTTTGAAGGCATGTTCGGAAACTTCATATTCCCTGACATGACGACTCCGATATGGGAATCATTCAATTGGCTACAGCGTGAATTTATGATGTGGTTCAATGAGGAAAGAACGAAGACAATGCTGACGTTCCCTGTCGAATCATTTGCGTTGGTATATCAAGACGGAAAGTTCTTAGACGAGGATTCCGCTAAGTTCGTTGCGGAAGAATATGCACGTGGCCACTCGTTCTTCACTTATATAAGTGACACGGTTGACAGTCTCAGTTCTTGCTGTCGATTGAAGAACGCTTTGACGACCAAGGAATTCAACTTCACGAACGGAAACATGGGCGTTCAGACAGGTTCAAAATCTGTCATCACGCTTAACTTGAACCGCATCGTCCAGGATTTCTGTGACACAATCGACTGGTCAAACGATTCCGACTATGACATCGTGTTAGACGATACGTTCTACGACCGCCTCAACGAATACATCAACGTCATATTGGAACGTGTGTACAAGTATCACACTGCGTACAATTCATTGTTGCAAGATATGCTTCACAGTGACATGTTGCCTGTATATAAAGCGGGATTCATCAACTTGAACAACCAATATCTCACGATTGGAATCAACGGATTGAACGAAGCCGCTGAATATGTCAGATTGCAATGCCGTGACAATGAAGACTACAGACGATTCTGCACGACGATATTCGAGAACATCAAGGTACAGAATACAGCGCACAAGACACGCACTGAAATGTTCAACACGGAATGCGTTCCAGCTGAATCACTCGCAATCAAGAACTACAACTGGGACAAGAACGACGGCTATTGGGTGCCTGAAGAACGCAACTTATATGCTAGTTACATATTCATTCCAAGCGATTCCGAATGTGACATCGACGATAAGATACGAATGCACGGACGCATGTACATCGGTGATTATCTCGACGGCGGTTCTGCGGCGCACTTGAATCTGTCGGAACATCTTTCAGCGACGCAGTATGAACACATTCTTAGATATGCAGCTGAGGTCGGATGCCAATACCTCACGTTCAACGTTCCGAACACGGAATGTAACGACTGCGGAAAGATATACAAGCAGAAATACGACACTTGTCCGAACTGCGGTTCAACGAAACTGTCATACTACGATAGAATCATCGGATACCTGACGAAAATCGACAACTGGAACAAGGGACGTCAAATCGAACAGAAGACACGAATTTACGAACAGATTGTAGAAATACATTCGGAAGAAGAATGATGACGAACACCATCTCACATCGAGGTGGTGTTTTTTTGTCTCAAAAATCTCGTTTTAGACGAACGATCTATCTTCGGATGAGTAAATCTATTACCCGAAAAAGATCTCGCACCAGAATCGACGCCAGGTGCCTCAGATCGAATTTCTCGTTTTGATATGGATGTAGGTCTTGGACTGAATGAAAAATTGCAAGAAAAAATCTGAGATTCCGTGTCAAGTTCTGCTCGATGTCTGTTATATTAATATGTCACGACGTTGTGACGATTAAAATACGAAGAAACTATGAGAAACGAAGTATCATTATTATGCCACGCAATATGTGAAGTCAAAGGAATCGTTCAACTTACAGATTATGCAATGCAATGTGAACTCGACAAGCGAGGTTTGTCCGATTGGGCGGTTGACGGATATGATGTCCAGGAGGACACAGTTGACATTTACGTCACGAAACTCTACGAAGTCAAGATTGACAGAAGTGATTACGAACCTGAAGTTTTCCATGACGAGAACGGAAACCGATATGTCAATTATCCAGAAGTTGACGAATATGTGTTGTTTGACGACCATTGTTGTTTCCCAGATGGATTGATATTCGATTGGGTCGAAACTGAGGATGGTTCTATGATTTCTTGGGAAGAATTGTTTGAAGAAGAAGACTAAGTAATTTTTTTTATTTATTAAAATAAAAAACACAAACATATGGAAAAATTATCCAAGAAACACGAAGACGGCATTTGCAAATTATTACATCACATTCATAACGAGGATGTCATACAACACATTCTTGAGACATTAGGTAAAGAAAATTGGACAAGAGAT